>Ga0214925_100002_pt1 | contig 777744 bp, 802 predicted proteins | sample Stichaenrichment_FD_168299 | JGI IMG/M metagenome (GOLD analysis project Ga0214925, IMG submission 168299) | Xylose enriched microbial communities from anaerobic bioreactor in Madison, Wisconsin, United States - 63SRT | ecosystem: Engineered > Bioreactor > Anaerobic > Unclassified | place: USA... | reverse complement strand
TAAAGTACGATATACATAGTTGGCTATATAATAGAAGAAACCGAATCCTGATTTAATAATAATTCGTTTATGAAAGAAAATATGGTATGAAATGTAGAGCAGAAAACCACCTACCCAGAAATCTAAACGAAAAGGAGCTCGTTGAAAAGACGAGTTCCTTTTTTCGTGTTGATCAAGCTAAGTGCCGTATTTAACTAATAGGAAGTTAGAAACGGAGTGAACAAGATCAATGCAGAAATATCGAATTTGTAGTGTTGTATTAGGCATAATCCTGATGAGTCAGTGGTGGGAACCGGTAGCAGTGTTAGCCAGTCAACCAAGCATGCCAATTAAAGAAGAGGTCATTTGGTCGGCCGATGAACAGGACCGAGAACAGCAACGGGCGCAAAAAGATGCCGATCAGGCGGTACTAGATGGTATTACCGAACTCACATCAGTTCAGATGAGTGAGAAATCGGTTCAGTATCAGACGGTATTTGAACGTACCTTTAACCAGGACTGGGTGGATTACCAAGCTTATTTTACGCTCGGCCAGACATTTGACTGGGCAGTGATGACTTTACCCGAAGCATTGACCAAGTTGTCCCATGAATCGGTGTGTTATCAAGCGTTAATGCGCGGCAAAGCGCAACGCGAACGCCAACCCGTCATTTCAGCTTCGACTTCGGAGAAACAAGCGAGTTCGAGAACAAAGCCAGAAATTAAAAATAATTCCACCAAATTAGTGCAACAACCGGTGCAGCCGCCGGTTGAGAGGCCGGTACAATCCACATGTCCCAAGTTTAGTCGGGAGAGACAGCAAACTGAACCCAGAAAATCTGGGCCAACAGAGTCGATCACGCCAAAGTCTCAGGTATCGAACAATCCGTCCAGTACAGAGAAGGCTGTACAGGTAATTTTGCCGGAGAAGCTGCCAATAATTGGTAGCCAACAATCATTTATTAAACATATTGCTCAGTCAGCTCAGATAATTGCAGCTAATAATGATTTGTATGCCTCGGTGATGATTGCTCAGGCGGCGCTTGAAAGCTCGTGGGGAACGAGTGACCTCAGTGGCCGACACCATAATTTGTTTGGTATTAAGGGTGGTTACAGGGGCCAATCTATCCAAATGTGGACGAAAGAAGTCACTAACGCGGGCGTACAAAAGCATATTTTGGCAGATTTTCGGAGTTATCCAAGCGTCGCTGCATCGTTAAGGGATTATGCTGTAGTGATGCAACAACCAATTTTTAGAAATGCAAAAAAATCACAAACGAATAGTTATCAAGAAGCCACGGCGTTTTTGACACAGCGGTATGCCACTGATCCTACGTACGGACAAAAGTTAAATCAGATTATTAAAACCTATGATTTAACGCGTTATGATCACGCGGAAGTTCCATCATCGGCCATCCCCCAAAAACATCATCAAGGGCCTTCATCGAAGTCAGCCGTGCTGAAACACCACCAGCAGAACCACTCTTCAAAGGGGATGAGTGCGACGATTAAAAAGGTGTGTTTTAGTAGCGCAGGCTTAATTGTATGTTTGCTACTTAAAAAAGGACTTAAACTGTAATCAAAAACCTCGTCAAAGTTGACGAGGTTGATTAATTAAAGTGCTTTTAGTTTTGGTTCACGAATATCTGTCAGAGCTTGATCAATTTGATCGAGCACTAATTGAACGTTTTGTGGGTTTTCCAGGTCGTACTTTTGGAGATCCACTTTGATTTTAGGACTCACATCGTATTCATCAAACCATTTACGATAAGCAGTCCACATTTTGTAGTAATAACTTTCTAGTTCAGGGTTATTATCAAATTGTTCATAGTCACGGCCACGTTTTTTAATTCGATACAAAATTGTATTGAAGTCAGTTTCGGCATATACGAGCAAGTCTGGTGCTTTCTTAGGTAGTTGTTTCAAATCGTTCATCATGTTGTCAAGCAGTGTTAAATAAACACCTAATTCTGTATCGCTGATATTTCCCTCGGCATTGTTTTCCTTAGTAAATAGGGCGTCTTCATAGATTGAACGATCCAAAACGTTATTATCATCAGAAAGTGCTTTTTTGATCATGGAGAAACGCTTATTTAAAAAGTAGATTTGTAATAGGAATCCGTACTGCTTGGGATCCTTATAATACAATGGTAGCACTGGGTTTTCACCGACTGGCTCGAAAAAGGCTTGAGTTCCTAAATGATCGGCAATCTTGCCAGTTAAAGTTGTTTTACCAACACCAATCATTCCTGCTGTAATTATCACCATAGTGGCCCCTCTTTACACAAATTTTTACGCAATGCATACATGTTACTACAATTCTGATTAAATTTATATACTACTATTGGTTATTAAAAAAGAAAATGGAGCATCGATCCCTATGGTGACGCATTTTTATATCGAATTAAGCATTATATAAAATTATTATTTTTTATCATCTTGAGATTGTTCCGATAGGAGGTCACGAATTTCTTTTAGGTAGGTTTCCTCATTAGATGGCACAACCGGTTCTTCTTCCTTCTTTTCCGTGTGGAAAAAACGATTAATAAGCTTGACCATGAGAAAAATCACAAATGCGACGATGAGAAAGTTGATAATGGAATTGAGGAAAAGGCCAACTTTAAATTGAGCACTTCCAATAGTCCAGACCACGTTCGAAAAGTCGATTTTGCCAAGAAACAGTCCCAATAACGGACTAATCAAGTTGTCAGTCAGTGATTTAACGATGGCCGTGAAGGCAGATCCAATAATAACCCCAACGGCCAGATCCATTACGTTACCCCGAAGAATAAATTCTTTGAATTCTTTAAGCATAGATTAATTCCCTCCAAAATTGTTTATCTAAAATATAACATAATCCGATTGATGAAAGTTAGTCATAGACCGTTTTATATAGTAGTATGGGAGGTAATATATTGAGTGATAAGGACTGGCGGTAATGGAAAACGTAGATGAAATTAAGCAAGAACTGGTGTTGGCGCAGCAGAAGCAAGAATTAATTACAATTTACAACTTTGATGGTGATGGCACATTTTCTGTTGGTTACGTCGTGGGGATAGATGGCGTTTTTGTATTGACGATTGGCATTGATATGGAAGGCAAAATTAATGGGCTCACCGCCATTCGATTAAGTAGTATTCACCGGGTGGCCCGTGATACAGACTATTTAACGACGGTGCAAATTAAACAAGACGTGGCCCGTCAAAATGGCTTTTATGATCTGTGGCATGTGACGGATTATTTGCAGCAAACGGATTTTAAAACTGATGGCATTTTGGCCACCATTTTGCAAGAATGCGTCGAGACAAAGGAACCCCTCGTGATTGGCACACGACAGTATAAGGATCGCGATGACTTTGAAGGGTATATTCATGAACTGACACCAATTAAACTAATCATGCATTATCTCAAATTTGAAGATCTCAGCTCATTGTGGGAATATGAAATTTTATGGGCGGAAGTTGACTATATTCGAATTAAAGGATCGCAAGCACATATGTGTCAGGCGATTTTAGATCGTGTCTTTCGGTGAAATAAAAAGGATTGAAACTCAAATTAACTGAGTTTCAATCCTTTTTGACGAAAATTAGTCGATTTCAATTGAACCATTCTGGGTAGAGATGATGACTTTGTTGGTGGCTGATTCATTTTGATTTAACTGATTCGTTGCGTCATGGTCAAAGAGTTCTATATGACCATTTTGGGTTGTTAGCTGGTAGCCTTGCGTCGTTGGTGATTCAAGCTCGACTTTGCCATTTTGATTATGAATATTTACCGACTGGTTGAAAGTTGTGTTATCAAATTCTTGATTACCGTTTTTGGCGGAGTAGTTTCCACCAGTTAACGTGCTGCTTTCAACATCTAGTTTGCCATTCTGCTGTGAAACGGTCGCGTTATTGAAGGTGACGCCGTATAAATTGAGATGGCCGTTATTCAGTGAAAGCCGGCCGGAATTGGTAACGGTCATTCCATGGATATCTGCGTTTCCATTGGCAAGTTGAAGATCAAGGGTCTGCAGTGTGAAGCCAGCTTGGGTGTCCAAGTTACCATCATCGATGGTACCGCTAAGGGAATCAAGTTTTGTGTTAGCTGGTAAGGTAATAATAATGAGGGCATCTTGAGTGCCTGACAACCACATTCCAGGGGCATCTAGGGTTTTACTGTCGATTGTCACGGTCCCATTTTTTTGAGTTACTTTGGGGTTAACGAGATTAGAGCCTGTAACTTTAACGCTGGCGGTAGTACCAGTTTTAAATTCAACGTTATATCCGGAAGTATCAAAATTGAAATGTTTCACTTGGCTAAGATGTTTGATGTGGTACGTTTGACTTGATTGGCGTGCGATTTTCACACCGTTATGCCAAACTAAGTTGGTTGAAGCGCCCATTGAAAAGCCAACAAACGCAGCAATTGCACCAATAATGGTTAAAACGACACCGGTGATTAATAGTTTTTTGGTCATCATTAGTCCTCCTTTGGTTGCTGACGTGGCTTACTGAATCGTTGGTATAACCACCGGGTAAAGTTGGCGGCCATTTCAAGAAGTACTTTGATAATCAAGTATCCTAATGGTGCGACGACCAGCATAATCCCAATGGCTGACAGTCCGATGCCAATGAAGAATACACAGGTTGCGATAGAGGTTGGTGAAATCAGCAGACCACCAATAATGCAGGCAATTCCAGCAACCGCAATGGCAATCACCCCAACGATGGTTCCAATAATGACACCTGCAATGGCCACCATAAAGGCGAAGAGAACGGCGATTAATGCTAATAACAGTGGGATTGCAATTGGACTGGCCATTAAAGCCAGGATGACGAGCCAAATCATACGAATGTTACGTTTTGATCGCGGCTCAGATTTATGGTTCGGCGTTTGCTGGTCTTCTGCATCAATGGCGCGAATCGAGTAATCAGCAAGGATTTTACGAGCCAGTTGTTTTGGTGTACCGAGCTTTTGCACAATTTCGTCTTCGGTTGTTAAGTTAGCGTCCATGATGTATTCACTGTAGAAGTCAATGACATCATCACGTTCGCTGTCGCTTAATTGAGACAATTGACGTGTTAATTTATGAATGTATGAGTTATTTTCCATCATCAGTTCCTCCCAAGATACGATTAATGGTGGACTGGTAGTTCTGCCAGTCTAATTGAATTTCTTGTAATCGCTGTCGGCCAGTAGCGGTAATTTGATAGTAACGACGATTGCGTCCTTGAAAGGGTTGATCGTAAGTGATTACCCAATTTTCCTTTTTCAACCGGCGAAGAACAGGATACATGGTCGATTCCGAAACAGGAGTAAATTCCTGAACCTGTTGTGTGAGTGCATATCCGTAGTAATCTTCGTGAGTGAGGAGAGCAAGCACGCATCCATCAAGCAGTTCTGTTGTGATTGAAATTGCCATAATTATTTCCCCTGTCATATTATATTCAATATAGTATTGGATGCAATGTAAATATACCAAGTTAAACAAACGATGTCAATTATTTAATAAAATTAAAAAAATAAACCACAACCGCTGAATTTTAGCGATTGTGGTATACTGCTTAGGTAGAATTTAAGAAGGAGAACACAATGAATAAATCATTAATTGCCCTTGTATTGATGGTGCCGATTTTGACGTTTGCCATTATTGTATGGCTAACGATGGCAAAAATTGTTACGGGTGGCGCATTGATTGCAATTTGGATTATTGGCTTTGTATTGGCGACGTTAGCCACCACAGCAATCATGACGATTGTACAATTAAATAAATATAAAAATAAGGAAGACGAGGATTAACAATGGGGCAACCGACAGACGACTGGGATTTATATCGCCAACATCCAACGGTCGGACACTTTTTAGGATGGTTACTAAGTCTGATTAAACGCATGGGCATGATTGCGTTGTTATTTATTCTAATTCAGCTACCACCGGAAGCAATGGTCATTTTAAAACATCAGCCGCGATTGAATGGAACCGCAATTGTGACAATTGGTTGCTTTATCCTCATTTTCGTCGGTATTATCCTGTGGGCTAAAAAAATATGGCAGCAAAATAATCGGACAGTTAAGCAATCACTGAGTACCGGAAAGTCGATTGGTTATGTAATCTGGGGGTATGTCGCAATTTATGCGGGGCAGATAGTGTTAGGAACCCTGAACATCATGCTTTATCACCAGACACAAACGGCCAACAATAATGAAGTCTCAAAAATAATGGCTAATAATATGATGGTGATGGTCGTGTTTGGTCTGTCAACAGTCCTTTTGACGCCAATCGCAGAGGAATTAATCTTTCGTGGTGTTTTAACGAATTTGTTTTTTAAGCCCAACCAATTTTGGCCGAAACTAATTTTATCAGGTTTTGTCTTTTCAATTGGCCACATGAGCACCACCGTTATTAGCTTTTTAATTTATTTTTATATGGGCATGGTGCTGGCTTTCTTGTATCAGAAGACGGGACAGTTGAAACTGTCGATTGCGTTGCATGGTTTGAATAACTTAATTGCAATTAGTCAGATGATTATGATTTTAATGCGTTAAAAAGCGGTGGCGGCAGCCATCGCTTTTAGATTTCACTCAGGATTTGATCTAATCGTTGTGAAATATCATTAATTTCGTGTAGTCGTTGAAGATATTCAGACTTTTTCATGTTTAAGTGATTGAGATAGGAATTAACTTTGTTTAAAATAATCCCCTGACTTTGTTCGGCCTTTGGGGTAAGTGCAACCAAAACGTGACGTTCATCGTCAGGATCTTTATGACGCGTCACCCATCCGCGTTGTTCAAGGCGTCGGAGAAGGGGGGTCAGCGTGCCACTGTCTAACGCCAGTTGGCGTCCGAGGTCGCGCATAGTGATTTCACAATTGGCTTCCCAGAGATTTAATAGCACAAGATATTGTGGATAGGTGAGGTTGAACGGATCTAGGATTTCGGCGTAGAAGCGATTAAACTTCTTGTTAGCCTCATACAGAGCAAAACACATCTGTTGATTTAATCTAGTAGGTTCATTCAAATTTAGGGTCATTAGTACTTCCTCCTCCAACTTATACTGCAATTCTAACCTAAATTTGTTTGTTTAACAAACAAATTGATTGAGATGCAGAAGCAGCCACCTTGTGAATTTCACAATGTGCAGGAATTATTTTTTTACAGAGACTTGATCGCGATTATAGTAGCAATCGTTGGTAAGCCGGCAATTGTGATTTTGAATTTATTTCACAAGTGCAAATATGCGTTTGAAATTTAGTTTGAACATTGCGTATAATGGAAATATTGATTTATGGGAATGGAGATAATGATAGTGAAGGACTTAACCACAGTATATCAACATGGCACATTAGCAATGCTCGTGGCGGGCTTATTCGAAGGGACAATGCCGCTTTCAGAGTTATTGACGCATGGCGATAGCGGGATAGGAACGGCGGATAGTCTTGATGGTGAACTCGTGATCGTCGACGGTAAGGCGTACCAAGTGAGGGAGTCTGGTGAAGTTGTTGAAATGACACCAGACACTAAAATTCCGTTTGCATCAGTGCACTATGACGATGTTGATGCGGAGCAAACACACATTGAAAATATGAACGATCGTCAATTGCAAGAACGGCTGATTAAGGATCACAATATGTTTAATGTTTTTTACGCCATCAAAATTACTGGAACGTTCTCTCATATGCATACGCGGGTAGTGCCACGGCAAGAAAAACCATATCCTAAACTAACCGTTGCCACTAAAGTGCAACCTGAGTTCGAACAGGATCAAGTGCATGGAACGATTGTGGGCTATTTTATGCCATATCTTTTCTTAGGCGCCGCAGTTGGTGGGATTCATTGGCATTTTATTAATGATGCGCGCGATTTTGGGGGACATATTCTGGACTTCCAATTAGCATCTGGAGACGTGAGTGTGCAGGTATTGGAAAACTTGAATCAGCATTTACCGGTTAATAACACACCATTTCGGGATGCCCAAATGAATCTGCAGCAGGTTGGCGATGAGATTAACGAAGCAGAACATTAAGTCAAATAAAAACGTTGTAACCGTTTACATTATGTGCTAATATAATAGGCGAGGAAGAACAATTTAAGTTCTTGGACGCCGTGAAAAAAGATCAGTCATCGAGGATTGATACTTTGTCCGAGACCCGTTTCTGGACGTTGAATCAGAGTAGGCGAGAAGCAGCGTAAGTGTGACTCTTAATATCGAATAAATAATGGATGATGTAGTTACCAGCGTGCGCTAGAAATGATCAATAGTAACTTTGTGGGAGAGTACCAGTTAGTGATGCAAAGTCGCTCAGTTCTTCCGTAAAAGGCCACCAGTGTTAAAGACTGGTGGCCTTTTTGGGTGCCAATAAATACACCCCTTCAATTCACAAAGAAAAGTGAACGAGGGGATGTTTGATGTTACACAAAACCTGGATTTCATGTATGTTGTCGTCACATAATCGTTACCGGGGATATCTAAACGGCTAGAGACAGGAACTCGTGGCGTTGAGAAGCGTTGTATTGGTGGCTACTACATCTTGGTAAGTCAAGGTATCCGGGTTACGAAACCAGTAGATATAACTGTTCACAACGGTATCAGCCGTTGAGTGTAGGATGAGTTGCTGGGGACCGGTAGGTGTACCAGCAACCAGCTGATCGCTGAACGTTTCAAATAACATGTTTTTGAGGTCGGTTACCAATTGTGGCTCTGGTGTTTGTAAACAGAGGTAACGGAATGCTGCAAAATTGACCATTAGGATTTGGTCAAAAGTGGTAAGTAGTCGGTCAGCGTTCATGGTGCCACGCTCCAGTGCCGCTTGAACAGCCATTGCTGTATCTTCTTGAAAATCCTCGAACACATCAACCACGGTATCGTAGTGGGTGTAGAAGGTTTTGCGTGTTACGTGAGCTGTCCGACAAAGAGCAGAGACGCTGATATGTTCCATGCTGGTTGTTTCTAACAAGAGAAACAGGGCAGAACGAAGTGCGCGTTTTGTACGAATGACGCGTGAATTCATTTAATGACACCTTTTTTCGTTTAACTAAACAGTTTGAATGTGAAATGGCTATTTTTCTTATTACAAAAGGATATTCTAGTATACAGTCTAACAAATAAGGAGATGCTCAACAATGTGGTCATTAATTCATGGTTTATTTGGTACGTTTAATGGGACTGGATACACAGCGCATGAGTTCGTTGTGGCACTGAGCCCTAGCTCACCGCATTACGTCCAATCTTTATCGGTGGCAGCGCTCACGTTTGCCATCGGTTTTATCGAGTATATTTATAGTTTTGCGTTGGTTCGCCGAGAGGGAAGAGCGCCATACAATCTTTTGATGCATTCGTTTTACTTTGCGATTGATTCCATGGGAATTTTTGTATTTGCACTCGCCGCCCACCAAAATGGAGGGTTTTGGTTGTTTATTGCAGCGTCGGTGGCCGAGGTAGTTTGGACACTGTTTGAAATTTATAATCTTGTGATGTGTATCTACGTTGAACGAGTTGAAATTTGGGGACCGACTGTTTCCGTATCCTCAGCGTGGATCCGTGTTGGTGGGTGGCTCGTGGTGATGATTGTGGTGGTGAACTTATTCCGAGTCTTCATGAACGATCCGGTGATGCTGAAATGGTACATCTTTACCAATGTTTTGATGGGGATTATGCCTAGTCTGTATTGGGAAAAGCGGGGAACTCGTGTTGGTGCAAGTTGGGGGCTCACAATTGTAATTGCCATCGGGACGATCAACTCGTTTACACCGTTTAATATGTGGTCAAGTATTAGCCCATACTTCAATATGCACAATAATCCGTGGTTTTATGTTGTCGGCGTGGTATCAATCTTTTTCTCCTTACGGGCCTTTATTGTGTTATCAAGGTTACCGGCTAAACCGCGTCTGATCAACGGTAAGCGTACAATCTGGTAGTGCCCGTTATGGTGGGCTGACAAATTACTAGATTCATTGAACTAACTGGATTTACTGATCTAATAAAATAATTAGCACTAGATACAAATATCACTTCGATTCACACGGAATAGTGAATCGAAGTGATATTTGTTATTGCATACGATTGAATTTCGTCATTCATTTAATAGATATAAAAGTGGCGTCGGAGCTTGTTGGACGCCATTTTTGCTAAAGCGTTATTTTTTGCGACAAGGATAATGCATATTGCCTAGATTCTTAAATATAGACCTCAGACTGTCGACCAATCGTAAATTTCCCAAGATTTAACAAATGACGAATCAAAATTGATCGTAATATTTTTTCAATATAAAAACCGAAAAAAATTTCTCTTTCCGGTTTTAAAATATTAATCTTTTTGGTTGTAAGAAGTAAACCGTTCGCCATCTGCATCAACTGTTAAAGTAGAAATACTACCATTTTCAGGGTAATTATTAAGTGTTTCGATGCCCAGATGATCGGCAAACATGCGTAAAGATGTTCCGTGAGTCACAATGAGCACCTTGGCGCCGTTGGGGTAGGCCTGTTGCAATTGGTCGATACCAGCTTGCCATCTATTAATGACTTCGTCATATGTTTCGGCCATATGGCTTGGATCTTCTTTTTTCATTAACTCTCTGGCGTATCGGAGACCGCCAGCCTCAATAATGGCTTCTTGCGTATGATAACCGTAGGGGGTTCCAATTTCATTCCAAATTTGATCTGAATCTAAGCCTTCGTAATAACCGAACAAAACTTCTCGAAATTCAGGCATGGCCCCTACTTTTGAGGGACGTTGTTGTAACTGACTGACCACCAAATCGCGGGTAGCTTCTGCACGACCCGTGTTTGAGGAATAAGCGCAATCGAAATTGATAGCGGCTAGCCGCTTGCCAGCCTTGATTGCATCTTCTTTTCCATCCTCAGTGAGATCTGAATCAACCCAACCTTGCATTCGATTGAACAGGTTAAATAGTGTTTTGCCATGACGAACGAAGTAAATAGTTAGTTCTGACATAAAGTCCTCCTTGAAATTAAGTGCAACGCTGACTACCAACAAACAGTATAGCAAATTTTACAAATAAAACTGTAACTACGCCTCGTGATTTTGCTGTTGCTGATGATATTTATAAATAGCTGAACGCAATTGTAAAATTAAGCGGTCGATAGAAGCCTGCTTGAGATGGCGATCTTTTTTCTTTAAAGCATAGAGTTTAAGTGCCGGTGGCTCTTCTAATAGCTGTAACACGCGGTAGGGCTGCTCAAGATGTGCCATGATTTGAACGCAGGACTCAGGAATGATGGTCCAAGCCTTTGGAAAACGTAAGTATCCGGGAACTTGGACGGCACCATCCGCTTGAAGAAGCGGCTTAATGCTATCATCCCAGCACATTAAATGCCAGTTAACATAATCCTCATTCCAGGGGACAAAGAGTTCATCGGACCGAGATAACATCGTTGTGGTTACGAAATCTGGATAGTCACTGTCCGCTCCAGTAATCAGAAAAAGACGTTCCTCACCAATTTTGCGACTATCTACTTGGTAGCGGCTAATTTTATTGAAGGAGATTCCTAAATCTGCAGTACCATTTTCAATAGAGGTATAGATTTTCTCAGTATTACCAGTGTTGATGGTGTATCGAAGAAGCGGATTATCTTCCATAAAGTCCGGCAAGAGAAGCGATAAAAGTGACGTGTTAATATCGACAGAACTGATCACGGTTAAGTTGTCATAGTTAGCGAGTTCTTTCAAATTGGCAGTTTCTTGGACGAGTTCCATCCATTCGTTTGCGATGGGGACCAAACGACGGCCATATTTAGTCAGGGTAACGTTAGCTTGGCCCTTCACACGATTGATTAGTTTAACTCCCAATTGACTTTCTAGTCGACTGAGTCGGTTACTAACGGCAGCTTGGGTAATATATAACGAATCGGCCGCTTGTGAGATTTGTTTATATTTAACGATCTTTAGAAAAGTTTGTAATAATTCGGGATTCATCAATTCACCTCCCTACGAAACGTTGATTTACCGGTGTTTAAGAGCATGATAAGACGAACGTAGTATTTATAACAACATTTTATATTAAAAAAATATTATATTCAAGCTTGTAATGAAAGCGAATTCATATATAATGTGTTTAGACACAAAAATCAATTTGTCGTTGTTGTTTAGTTGCTATCATTTTATTCATTTATTTTAGGGAGGTACTATATAATGCATGTGACGTTAACAGTATGGCAAGCACTTTTGATTGCCATTTGGGTGGCGCTTGTTGAATCTCGTATTCTGGGGTTTGCGACTTTGACGATGCGCTTTAGTCCATTAATGACAGGGATGATGGTCGGACTTATCATGGGGGATCTTAAACAAGCCATGATTGTAACCGCTGCCATTCAATTAGTTTACATGGGATTCGTTGCACCAGGTGGGGCATTGCCAGCTGAACCAAGTATCGGAACAGCGATTGCCGTACCAGTTGCTATTCTAGGACATATGAGTCCACAAGGAGCCATTGCCATTGCGGTGCCGGTTGCCTTGCTCGGAAGCTACCTGTATCAATTCAGATTCTTCCTCAACACTTTCGCTTTGAAATCGATGGACAAATTTGCCGCCGAGGGTAATGCACGAGGCTTGAAGTTCTCAATTATGGCTATTCCAGCATGTATTTCGTTCTTACTGTTTATCCCATTGATCTTCATCGCCCTATACTTTGGTGCTCCGGTAATTTCATCAGTTGTGGCCAATATCGAACACGGAACGATTATTCATGTCCTTAACAGTGTCGGTGGTGGGTTAGCAGCCTTAGGGATCGCAATTATCATGCAAGTTATTGGTAAGAAGACGTTATTACCATTCTTCTTCTTGGCTTATTTCATGAGTGTGGCCTTTGCAAAACTAGAAATCAACATGACTATCTATGCCGTATTTGGTGCCATCTTTGCCATCATCTACGTCATGTTGACATCACGTAACACGGAAAATAATTAAAGGAGGGACTATCGATGAGTGAAACTGCTGATATCCAAGCAACGGCTAATGAAGCCGTGCAAGATAATACGGAACACAGATTGCCACAACCAGACAAAATTACCAATAAGGATTTAATGAAGTCATGGTTCGGCTGGTGGTGGGCTAACGAAGTCCCACATACCTTTGACCGGATGCTGGCACCATCATTTTGTTTTGGTCTGATTCCAACATTACAAAAGTTGTATAAGGACCATGATGAATTGGCAAAAGCCTTTCAACGGCATTTACTTTTCTTCAACACTCAAGCAACTTGGGGTGGTGGAACGTTAACTGGGGTGACGATTTCACTTGAAGAAGCGCGTGCCAAAGCGATGGCGAATGGTGAAGAGGCCATCTCTGAAGACATGATTAACAACACTAAGGTTGGTTTAATGGGACCTTTAGCCGGAATTGGTGATTCAATTGATTCTGGGACTGTTCAATATATCTTTATCGCGATCTTCTTACCATTTGCTCAAAAAGGGAACTTCTTAGGTGCCCTGTTACCATTCTTACTGTTCAGTATTGCAACCTTTACTTATGGTTATTACCTGACTAAGATGGGCTACACACTGGGGCGGAATGCAGCTAAGGAAATCATGACTGGTGGCCGGATGGCCGGAATTATTGATGGACTGGGGGTTATGGGTCTCTATATGATGGGGATTCTAGCTGGACAGTATATCAAGGTTCAAAGTTACATTAAGTTCTCAATCAACGGTAAGAAATTCAATATCCAAGAAATTTTGGATACAATCATGCCAGGTATGTTGCCATTGCTTGTTGTTCTAGGTCTCTACTTCTACTTCCAGAAGCAAGGCTTGAAGATTACTCGTGGGTTACTTTACTTGACTGGGATTCTGATTGTTTTGAGTATTTTCTACATCATTTAACTAAACAAATTATGAGGTGGCAAACCAATGAAAAGAGCATTTTTAGTAATTACACATGGTGACATGGGAATTGAAACTGTTAAGAGTTTGGAACTCCTAATGGGACCACAGGAAAACGTTACAGGACTAGGTCTACATCCTGGTGAGTCAGTTGATTCGTTACGCGAACAGACCTACAAGGTTTTAGAAGATAATGCAGCATCATATGATGAAACAATTATTATTGTTGATTTACTTGGTGGTAGCCCTTCTAACGTGGCACTATCAACGCTTGCTAAGTATCGTGAATTGAAAATTGTGACGGGCTTAAGTTTGCCACTGTTAATTAATTTGCAAAACTTCTCAGAAGCAACTGATGATACTGACAAGTTGATTAACGATTCCATCGAAGTTGCAAAAGATGGTGTTAAATTGATTGATAAAAATTTCTTAAAGCACGATAATTAAACTAGAACTTAAAAAGACTTTTTTGGAGGCACAAACTATGGGGAAAATTAATATTGCACGTATTGACGATCGTTTAATTCATGGGCAGGTCATGCAAAAGCTGACGAAGGGTCTCGGGACCAATGCGGTTTACGTCATTGATAATGCAACCGCTGCCGACGACTTTATGAAGGATATTTACGTCAGCACCAATTCTACGGGTGGCTTAAAGATCCGTGTTTACAGCGCTAAAGAAGCGGGTGAACAATGGCAAAAGGATCAATTTGGTAACGATAAGGTTGTCTTGGTCTTCAAGTATATTAAGGAAGCCAAAGAAGCCGTTGAAAATGGCCTTGAACTTGAATCGTTGATGGTGGCAGGGGTATCTAAAAAGCCCAATACAACGGCTGTGATTCCAACTGCATCTGTTAGTGAAGAAGAAGTTGGCATTTTACATGAATTAAAAGACAAGGGTATTGATGTTTATTTCCAAACCTTACCAGATACAAAGCGTGTTGAACTTTAATTCATTGATAAATCAGGTTTGCTGAGAGGGAGATTGCAATCTCCCTTTTGGCATTTAAAAAGGGAGCAACCAGTTATGGAAGATGTTTATGAAGTATATCCTGATAAGGTACGTGTTTATACCACAGGTCTAATTTTTACGGTGTTTGCGATCGCCTTTTTCGCTGTCCTGTTTGCTAAAACTTGGCTGATTTTAAAACTGTTTGCATTACTGTTTGCAGTACTATTTGGCTATCTTGTATTTCGAACAATGAGTAAAGCATTTCAACGGCACCCAGAGTATGTCATTGATCAGCAAGGGATTACAGACAATACGCGTGAGGATGTCATTACCCTTCCATGGTCGGATATTATGAAAATCGAAATGGTTCCCAATAATGCCGTTATGCAAATTGGTATCTTGGCTAAGGATGCTTTGGTGAAAGACAACCAAGGTGAAAACTTGAAGGAAAATATAAAAAATAACGGTAACGTTGCTTTTTATACCGTAATGATTGATGGATTTAATTATCGACAAAAGCAATTTACGGGTATTTTCAAGGAACTTGAGCGCCAAGGGATGGTATATAATCCACAGATTTTAATTAGTGAATATATTGATCCTGAGACTAAGCGTAAAATGGCTGATAAACGTGATGAAATTCGGCGGGCACAACGACGTCAAAGAAAAATGGACGCACGTCAGCTCGCGGGCAAGCCAGTTCATCGATGGAAATTCTGGTAAATTCGCATCTTTTAAATAGAAGCTATGATTAATGCAATATTAGTCGTAGCTTTTATTTTTTTACGTAAAATTTTGTGGAAGTACATTGAAGATCAGCTCTTGCATGATCCAATAAATTTTAGTATAACTAAATTGTACCTATGTGAAAGCGTTTACTTTGATTTGATCAAGGAGTGGTGGATATGAAGATTAAAGCAGCAGTGGTTGATAAAAAAGGTGACCAATTTGCAATTCGTGATGATATTGAACTAGCTGAAATGCAGCCAGATGATATTCAGGTAAAGATGGTTGCGAGTGGAATTTGCCATTCTGATGAGGCATTACGTAAAGGGGATGCCGTCATTGACTATCCAATCATTCTGGGTCATGAAGGGTCTGGGATTGTTGAGAAGGTTGGTTCCCACGTTCAAAATTTTGAACCAGGTGACCACGTAGTTTTATCATTTTATTCCTGTCGTAACTGCGAAAATTGTTTAAAGGGTAAGCCGACGCAATGCTTACATTATGGTGAGAACAATTTATCCGGGGTCCGTCCAGATAAAACTGTGCATTTTACTGAAAATGGAGAAAAGGTGGCTGACATGTTTGATCAGTCATCATTTACGACAACAACCGTGGTTCGGGAAAGCAACGCGGTTAAAGTTCCAAAGGAATTAGATTTGCGTAAATTGGGGCCGTTAGGATGCGGCTATGTTACTGGAAGCGGTACGGTATTAAATACATTAAAACCACGTCCGGGACAAACGATTGCAGTATTTGGTACTGGCGCTGTTGGACTGGCCGCAATGATGGCTGGGAAGATTGCCGGTTGTACGAAAGTGATCGCAGTTGATATTGTGGATCATCGTCTAGCTCTCGCTAAAGAGTTGGGTGCGACGAATGCAATTAATAGTAAGGAAGAAGATCCTGTAGAAGCAATTAAGGCGCTGACTAATGGTCATGGCGTGGATTTTGCTGTCGATACTACGGGTGTCACGGGTGTGATGGAGGCTTCGATTAAGGCCTTGGCACAAGGTGGCGTCAGTGCTTGCATTGCCGTTACTCCAAACCATATTGATGTGGATACGTGGAATGATTTATGCGTGGATGATAAATCTGTCATTGGTGTTAATATGGGAGATTCAATTCCACAAATTGACATTCCGCGGTTGATTGAGTTTTATCAGGCCGGTATGTTTGATTTTGATAAAACTGAGAAATTTTACAAATTTGATCAAATTAATGAAGCCAATGCTGATTCCATCAGTGGTAAAACCATTAAGCCAATTCTGGTGATTGACGAAGCGTACCAACCTGGTGAATAACCGTTGACAACCTAAATAGCGACCTCCCCAAACCGGGGAGGTCGCTATTTACGGCTTACTGAAAAATAAGGGGATTAATTCCAGCATAGTTTAAGTAATATAAGAATAGAACTAACGCATTAACGAGCATGGATAAAAAAATGATCGCATAACGAATCGAGAAGAAACGATAGAAGATCAGTTGATATCTGGTAAATCGAGGACCCTTGTACTGGAAAGTGAAAATAAGCAAAACTAGGGTAATTAAGGCTTGACCAATCAGTCCAATCAGCAAAATACTTGATGTTAAGTTGATCGCCTGAATATGGTAAAGACCGACGGCAATAAAGTCGACAATAATCGTAAGAAAAGGCATTGATGTAAAACTCCTTAGTTGAATGATAAGGTTATTATACCAACATTATGATTAAACAAACTAGTTACGGTCAGTTAAATTATTTTTAAGGGTAATTCTAAAAAATGCCTTTTCAAACTAATCAAGATAGTGTAAAATAATATTGTTGCTTGCCCGAGTGGCGGAACTGGCAGACGCGCAGCGTTCAGGTCGCTGTATGGGTAACCATGTACAGGTTCGAATCCTGCCTCGGGCATCACAAGTAGCTATTTACCATTAACGAAAAAAGCAGTGAGATTTTTAATCTCGCTGCTTTTTTGTAATCTTTATTATTTTTTTATGCTTTCTTCAAACCAAAATCTGGGATTCCTGCTATACTCGTGTTGTTAACGAGTTATAGAAAATTGGCAACTAGGGACTGATACCACACGAAGCTACGCGCGATATCTGAAGTAGAACAATCTGCAATCTCTGAAACAGGTTCAATTCCTGTTAACTCGATTCCAGCGTTATTCGATAAATTTAATCATTGTTCCATAGCCAGTGACGACTAAAAATTTAGGAGCAACCTGCAGTTGAACGACCTGTGTATTAAACTTGACGTCCGTAATGCCGTCGGCACCATTTTCGGCCGCCCGTTGCCGCATTTTTTCCTCGACGTCTGAAAATAGTTGATCCATTGACTCAAAAGCGTCGATTGTTTCAGATGCCAACATTAGGTGACTGGTGGCGTTGACAATTCCTTTGATGGCATGTGATTGGTTGATACTTCCAGTTGTTAAAAACATGATCGTGTTCCTCCAGCATAAGTTTATTTAATCATACCGAGCCCACTCGGAATTAACAAGTTCAAATTCTTGCAAATTCATGGTGTGGACGGGTACCATGACCCCATGTTGGAAGGGAGCACCAAATTTAATGAAAATTGTATTTCATATCGACGATCCAATTAAAGCACCGCAACTTAAGGCTAACATTGAAAATGCATTGAATATTTTACCCGAAGTTCAGTTAACCGTTGTCGCCATCGGAGACGGTACCGAGATCTATTCGCAGGAACGATTTCAACAGTTCATGCAGACACATGCCATGGTAGAATTTGAAGCATGTCGTAATTCTCTTCGTACTCGGCAAATTAAAGAACAGTCAATTAAGCCAGCAACCGTGGTTCCTGCCGGAAGCTTACGATTAGCTGAGCTGCAGCAAAATGGCTATTCATATATTAAATTATAACTAAAAACGGATGACCCTGATTACAGGATCATCCGTTTTTTATGAGTTACTTGTTTCGATGCTTTTGATCTTCTTTTTCTTCTGCATCTTGGAAGCCAGATTTAACTGGATAGGTTAATCGAATTGTACTTGGAATGATTACTGGAATGATAAATACCAGGATAACCAAGCCAATGATAACGGCCATTGCGACTTCAATCAACGTTGGAACGCCTGAAGGAATCAGTGCGGCAAAGGTACCGCTCAGGATGATCGCTGCAGAAATGACAACCGTTCCGATAATGCTTGCAGATTTAACCATACGCTTAGATGGCATCATATTATCTCGCCCAAATTCGCGGTACTTCATCATCAGGAAGATACTGTAATCAACCCCAAGTGCGATTAACATGATGAACGAGAAGAATGGTGTATTCCAAGCCAACATATCCTTACCCATGACTAGTTTAACGAGCCAATGAGTGATACTTAATGAAGTCATGTAGGCGAGCATTAAGGTACCAATAATATAAAGTGGTTGAAGAAGAGAACGAGTGACAAAGATCAGCGCTAATGTAATTCCGATCAGCATGATGGCTGCCGTCCGGATAAAGTCTTGGCTAGCGATCGATTTTGTATCAGCAAGGGTTGATGATTGACCACCCATTGCAACAGTCGTATTCTTTAAATCGGTTCCCTTCAAGTTTTTACGAGCTAGGTTGGCAAGTGAACGAGCTTTATTCGTGGCAACCGAATCACTTGGATTAGTATTCAGTACAACGGTAATCTTGGCGGACTTCTTATCTTCAGAGAGATAGGTCTTAACTGCCGGTTTATATGATTTGCCGTGAAGAATACTCTTTGGTACGTAGTAGGTATCAGAAGCAGCTGAATTTGACAGTCCTTTCAGGTAACTGCCACCTTCACCAAGACCAGAGTTGACCTTATTAATCCCAGTCGTCATTTGTGGCGATTCTGAAGCCAATTTGTTGATTCCAGTGTTGATTTGAGTCAAACCAGTCTGGCTGGATCCGAGTGCTGATTGCACTTGTGTTAAGCCATTTGTGAGTTGCTTCAAAGCGGTAGCAGCACCAGGAAGTGCAGTATTAGATGCAGTTGCGAGCTCACTGACTTGTGATTTCAAAGTGGTTAGTTGACTCAGCATTGACTGCAATGAGGAGGCTGAACCACTAACGCTTTGCATGGAACTAGCCAAACTTTGATCGGCACTGCCGGCAGCTTTGATGTTATTAGCAACAGATGTCAATTTGCTTTCTAGTGTCTGGGACTGTTGTGTCATGGCGGCACTAATTACCTGTGAGAGGATGGCTTGTTGCTGTGCCGTTAAATTAGCCCCATTGCTGTTGGCGGTCGAAATAATTTGTGAAGCAGCACCAGACGTGTCCGTTGAACTTAATCCGCTCAAAATGTTACCAGCCTGAGTCAGGTTATTACCAATTACTTTAGCCTGTGACCCAACGTTAGTGAGTTCTGAGGTCAGGGCACTTGTATCAACAGAAGTTCCCGAATTTTGAAGTGCAGTGTTTAGCTGTTGGATACCACTATTAATTTGTGGTAGGCCAGATTCCAGCTGTGCAATTTGGCTAGCGTTACTACCTGATAATTGACTATTGAGCTCACTTGTCAGTTGCGAGACGCCGTTTACTAACTGTTGGCTACCAGCAGACAGCTGGTTTAATCCAGTGGTCATTTGTGAACTACCAGTTGATAATTTACCAAGACCAGTCTGAGCCGATTTTAGACCGCTATTAACGGTGCCTAGTTGATTGGTGACATAAAGCTTTTTAACCTTAGTACCACCAGGTTGCGTGACCGAAGCCACGGTTTTAACACTTGGATCTTGTTGAAGTTTACGAGTAATTTCATCGATCGCTTTGAGATCTTTTTCGTTATCTAACCGGTGGTTCGATTTGATATAGATGGTTGATGGTTCAGCGGTCCCTTTTGAAAAATGATCTTGAACAACGAGAAAACCTTGTTTAGAGGCAACCGAGTTACTAATTTCATCAGTATCATCATAATTTAGTTTACTGTTAAACATGAAGTAAAACGGCATTAGCAAGATTAAAACGATTGCTAATGAGATGATTGGATGAATGGTCGCGTTACTTGAAAGACGGTGCCAGAGTTTGCTTTGACCTTCGCCATCGAAATTTTTAGATGGCCAGAACATCTTTTTGCCCATCGTGGCCATGAAAAATGGATTAAGTGTTAGGAGCACGATAAGTAAGACGGCTACCCCAACAGCGACTCCAATGGCAGATTGATAAATGGAGAATTTAGCTAAACCAAGGGCTGAAAAACCAATTAAGACGGAAGAACCTGAATACAAAATGGTTTTCCCAGCTTCTTTTCGGGCGCGTCGGGTTGCTTCCCAATTGGAGAGCCCCCGACTAAGCTCGTCCTTGAATTGATTGTATAGGAGGATATTATAGTCGGTCCCGATCCCGAAGAGCACAATTACCATGAATACCTGAGTAAAGTTTGAGAACGGAAAATTAAACTTTTCCACGAGGTTGGTTACGATGCTTAAGGAGGTCAAGAATGATACCCCAACGGACAATAGAGAAACTAGGGGAACGATTGGTGACCGGAAAACTAATACTAAAACGATGAAAATAAAGATGATGGAAATGACTTCTGTTTTCTTGATGCCTTCTTGAATGGCGGCAGAAAAATCATCATTCAGAATATCCGAGCCCGTGATGTAGGATTTAACCCCGTGAGCTTTAACTGCATTAGTTAGTTCATGGTTGATTTTCTTAACTGTGCCATGCTTTTTACTGACCATGATTTGCACGAGTTGAGTTGTTTTATCTTTCGAAATCAATTGCGCTTTCGTGGCAGAGTTGTCATTAGGGGCTGTAATACTCTTGATGCCATATTTTTGCTTATTATTTTTAAGCTTGTTGACGACATCTTGAACATTTTGCTTGTCCGAGGCACTCATTTTATGGTTACCGTTATTAAAAACGGCGACAACTTGGTATGTATTTCCCTGACCATAGCCCCATTTTTTCTGAATGCTATTTGCAATTTGACTTTGAGAATCCTTAGGTAATGTAATGGTTGCGTGTTCCCGGGTTAACGTGTTGATATTAGGCATCATAAACAATGCAATGACAACAATCGCAATCCACGCAATTAGTGAACCAACGTGATTTTTAACGAATTTTCCCATACTTTCTCTCCTTTAATATGCTTAAATCGATTGGTTTGGTGTAATGATCCGCTTGAGCATTTGACAGTAGCTTTTTTCAACATCGTCTTCGCTTGCTAGATCATAGAAGTTGGAGGTTTCAATGAAAACAAATCCCAGTACGGCACTGATGAGCGTCTGTGACACGGCAAACTGTTCTTCTTGTTTAAGTGTTGAGGAGGCCAGCACCTGATTGAGAAGGTCCACTAATTTTTTAGCTTCGATTGAAAACTGAGAGTTAGTGGGGAACGAATGCAGGTCATAAATAACAAGGGCTAAATTACCTTTACTTAATAGGTAGCGCCGCGCAATCGATGCGAACTGGATCAAGGCGACATTGTCTGAGAGCCCAATGATGCCATCTTTAATTTCCTGACACATCTCCCGAATGAGTCGTGCACCGATTAATGAGACGAGTTCATCGAGATTGGCGATGTAGTTGTACAACGACTGAGTCCGGATATCGAGTTCTTTGGCCAATCGAGGCAATGTCAATGCCTTAATGCCGTCGGCTTGAATAATTTCGATGGCCTGGTTCACAACTTTGTCGAGATCCAAGTTTCTTCTTTTGGTCATATTTTCACCTCCAAATCTTCATAAAAAATAACAATTGATAATATAACACGACAAACTGTCATTTGTAAACTACAATGTGTAGAATATTTATTTTTATCTGTAGATCAATAAATTACCCTTTTGGATCAAAATTGCGCAATTGAAAGATAAAAAATGCTATGATATTACTGAAAATATCGAAGGGCGTGAGTGGGATCGGAAAAATCAGAATTAACAACATGAGTTTTCATACCTATAACGGAGTATTTGCTGAAGAAAAGAAATTAGGCCAGAAATTAGAAGTCGATGCTGAATTGACGTATCCGATTGAATTAAAAGTGGTCCATGATGATTTAAATGAGACGGTGAGCTATGCGGACGTTTATCAAACTGTGGCCGATTTTATTTTAAATAATAATTATGATTTAATCGAAAGTGTGGCTAATCAGCTGCTACAGCGATTATTAGAAGCGTATCCAACGATCGAAGCCATCACGCTCCGAGTTCGAAAGTATAGCGTACCGATTGCTGGAATTTTCGACAATATTGAAATTGAAGTATCAGGGAGTCGGTAAAGATGTCAGTGGCTTATTTGAGTATGGGGTCCAACATTGGTGATCGGGCTGCACAGTTACACCAAGCAGTGGCGTTATTGAAGGCAATGCATGACATTCAGGTGGAGCAGGTGTCGAGTTTATATGAGACTGAGCCGGTGGGTGGCGTCGTTCAAGATGATTTTTTAAATATTGCGGTTAAAGTTAAAACTAGTTTGACACCACGAGCACTACTAGCGCAATTACATCAGATTGAGCAGCAATTACATCGGAAGCGGCTAGTTCACTGGGGACCACGGACGATTGACTTGGATATTATCTTTTTTGATAATCTCCACAGTGCTGATCCCGTTGTGACATTGCCTCATCCAGAGGTACAGCATCGCTTATTTGTGCTAGTTCCAATTGAGGAGATTTCCCGGGGGGATACACAGATTCATGCGATCGTTAATCAAATGATTGCAACGACGGATGATAGTAATTGGGTCAGAAAATATAGAAACAGTGGAGAAAAGGCATAAATGGATAAGAAGAGAATTGAGAATGCGGTCAGTGAAATTCTGGCCGGAGTGGGTGACGATCCAACGCGTGAGGGGGTCGTTGAAACACCAGCACGGGTAGCTAAAATGTATGAAGAAATTTTTTCATCAGTTGGTAAGTCCCACTTTGAAGACTACAAGTTATTTCACGTTGACGATGACCCAGAGATGGTATTAGTGCAACAGATTCCGTTTTATTCGATGTGTGAGCATCACTTATTACCATTTTTCGGGGTGGCGAATGTGGCCTATGTGCCCCAAGACGGTGTGGTTATTGGTCTAAGTAAGGTACCACGTCTGGTTGACTTTGCGGCAAAGAAACCGGGGATGCAAGAACGAATCACGGTCGATATCTTAAACGAAATGGAACGGATGCTTCACCCAGCGGGGGTGGCTGTTTCACTGAGTGCCCGGCATATGTGTATGGAGATGCGTGGGATTAATAAGTCTAATTTATACACCTACACGTCTAAATTTAGTGGTGCTTTTAAGGAAGATCGGGATTTAAAAAAGGAATTTTTACGGCAAACGGAGAGAAAGTAATTGTTAAGTTATGATGCTTTGATTCAGCAACTCAATACAGCCATGCTTGCGGGAAATGATGATCGCGTGGGACTCCTAAAACAGGTGTTAGCCCGTCTTGGTCATCCGGATCAGGATTTTAAAATTGTTCATATCGCGGGAACCAATGGTAAGGGATCAACTGGAACGTTAGTGGCGCACTTACTACAAAATCAAGGCTATCGTGTGGGCCACTTTGCGAGCCCCGCTTTAGTTGACCAGCGTGAGCAGATTCAAATCAATGATCAGCTAATTTCACGATCAGTTTTTGTGGCAACCTATGAAAAAATTGTGCCGCAATTACCGCAGGATGTGCAGCCGAGCGATCTGACCATTTTTGAGTGGTTTACACTCATTATGATTCAGGCTTTTGCTGATGCACAGGTTGACTGGGCAGTTATTGAAGCGGGACTGGGCGGCTTGACGGATGCCACCAATGCCATTGAACCACCATTGCTGACGATTTTTACGCATATTGATTTGGATCATACCAAAATTTTGGGAGATACAATTGCTAAAATTGCAACGAACAAAGCTCAGATCATAAAGCCACGAACGACCGTGTTTATGGCGCCTCATCAGCATGATGAAGCAATTGATATTATTCGACACACTGCGCAAGCACATCATGCGAAGGCATGTGTCGACGATACACAAATTAAAATTCAGATTATTAGTGAACAATTGACGGGATTTGATCTGGTATTAAATTCTCAGTATTTGGTACAGCAGAAAGCTCACTTATCATTAATTGGTGATTTTCAAATTGATAATTTAACAACGGTACTCATGGTTTATGATTGGCTTGTTGAGCGGCACTATGTTGACAATGTGCAGACGCTATTGCAGACGTTGGCAACAACCAAAATTGCCGGACGGATGCAGCAATTATTGTCAGAACCACCGGTGATTATCGATGGTGCACATAATCCTGATAGTACGCAGCAACTCATGCGTAGTTTGGGACATCTGTTTCCAGATCGTAAATGGATTTTTGTCATCGGCTTTTTGAAGGATAAGAACTATGCTGAGATGGTAGAAATGTATCGCAAGTTCGGTGCACAGATTTTTATCACAACGCCAGCAAATCCCAAACGAGCACTCAATCAGAATCAATTAAAGCAGTTATTACCGGAAGCACAGATTGTTGCTGATGCTCGTGAGGGACTCCGCCAGGCGTTAATTGCGAGTGATGAAAAATCAGTTGTTGTGATTACAGGTTCATTTTATCTAATCAAGGAGTTGGAGTAACTGGATGAAAACTAAGCGACGATTTGTGATTGCATCAAACAACCAAGCAAAGACGGCTGAATTAGTGACGTGCTTTGCTTATCTCGGCTACCAAGCAATTTCGTATCAACAATTAATTGGCCGCCATGAATTTCCCAGTGAAGGTACCCAAAGTTATCAAAAAAATGCTCAGGGAAAAGCGAATTTTATTGCGCGGTTGCTTCCGGATGAGTGGATCGTAGCTGATGATTCCGGAATGCTTTTGGCTGCCGATCCTGCCGGGTTGGGCGTCCAAACGGCCCGCCAATTGAAGATGTATACAGATACTGAGCATCATTTGAATCAACGTATTTTAGCAATTGTGGCCAATAAAAGTCGTGAAGTCACCATGACAACGACATTGGTGCTGAGAACGCCGATTAAATCGGTGATCGGGCATGGTGAGTTCCATGGCACCATCGCAACTGAAGAACGTGGCCAAAATGGGGCCAGTTTCGATTTGATTCTGGTTCCGGACGGCATGCATCAGACATTAGCTGAATTATCTGATGCTGTAAAATTACCGTTGTTGCATCGTACAAAGGCCATTGCTGATTTGATGACTCACATGGAGGAGACGACCCATGCAAATTAATGAAATTGTAGTTAATGATACAAATAGCTTTGAAAGTCGTGTGTTGCAAGGATTAGTGCAACGACGAGCGCAGCTAATGCTTGAATTCAACCTTGTGACCGATACTCAGCATGCGGCGTTGATTGAGCTATTGGCACAGTTTGATGCTGACTTTGTCGATCAAGAGACGAGTGTTCAGGCCACGATACCATTTGCGGCGTGGGCAACCTTTGCTGACCGGTGTGCAGCAAAATTTGTGAATGATCCGGAATGTGTTCGATCGCTAACCGCGATTACGCGCAAGTATGAAGTTCATTGGCAAACAACGCGGTTTGACTTTAATATCAGTCAAAAGCCGATTATCTATGGTATTTTGAATATTACGCCAGATTCGTTTTACGATGGCGGACGCTTCCAAGATCCAGCTGCCATTGCTGATCAAATCGAGCGCATGATTGCTGCTGGCGTAACCGTTATTGAGGTTGGTGGGCAAACGACTCGACCAGGCGGCTTCGTTGAGGTAACCCCGGTCGAAGAGCTTCGCCGAATTAGTAGCACCGTCACTTTAATTCAGCAACATTACCCACAGGTGGCTGTGGCCGTGGACACCTACAAACTACCAGTTATGCAGGAAATGGTGAGAGCAGGGGTTGATATTATTAATGATGTCAACGCGTTCACTGATGTGCCTGATAAATTAGCATTGTTTGCTAATTCGAAGACCGGATTGCTAACGATGCACAGTAGTCGGGATACTGAATACGATAATTTAACTCGAGAAATGAAACGATTTTTTGAGACTAATTTATCGGTGTTGACGGCAGTTGGCATTGATCGTGAACGAATTGCACTTGATCAAGGCATTGGCTATTCGAAGGTGGCAGATGGTTATCAAGATTACGCCATGATGCGCAATATCGATCAATTTAACTACCTTGGTCGACCGATGATGGTTGCCATTTCTCGTAAGGGATTTGGGGCTAAATTGTTTGGACTAAAAAAAGATGACCGGTTACCGGTCACCTTGATTGCTGAAGCTTACATGTATTTACATGGTGGTCGTATTTTACGCGTCCATGATGTTGAAGAAACGGTTCAGCTGACTAAAATGTTAGATACAATTAACGCTGGCTATTGGCAACGTTAAAAATAATAGTTAAGTGTTAAATTAGCGATGAAGAGCAATGCAGTTGCGGTTCCGAGTGGAACGGTAATGTGTTGCTCTTGTTTTTGTGTAAAACCAGCTTCAATGAAAAATACCCAAACAATTGTCAGGAGTAGTTTGATAATCGCCATGGCAGGGGTAGCCGTCACTAAATAGAAGAAACGAGTGCCAGCGATGATGAGCAGGAGCAAATAAAGTGTGCGACTAATGACTAGCCAGGTTTTTACTTTTTTTTGTGTCTGTGCACTAAATCCCAGACAAGTAGTGAGCATGAGAATCGTACATACGGCCAGATAAATGATAATTAGCATTCAATGCATTCCAATCTAAGTGTTATTAATACCATCATTTTAGCATGCTTCTCATAATGAAAAGGGTTTTTATAAGAAATTATAAGAAATGTTACCTTTTAGCTTGTTTTTTTGCAGGGATGGTCGTAAAATGCAAAGCATTGTGCTTATTTCATAACAACCGAAGGGAGTGCCAAGATGCGAGATCTTACACAGGGAAATCCACTTAAACTAATTCTACGTTTCACTTTGCCACTTTTTATTGGGAACCTCTTTCAACAATTATATAACTTTACTGATGTTTTAATTGTTGGTCAGACATTGGGTGTTAATGCCTTAGCCGCAGTTGGATCGACAGGAAGTCTCAACTTTCTGATTATCGGATTTGCGACCGGATTAACGTCTGGATTTTCTATTGTCACTGCTCAACGATTGGGATCACGCGACTACCGCGGTGTTCGCAAGAGTTTTGCAACAAGTATCGTGATGAGTATAATTGTCACCATTATGTTAACTGCAATTAGTTTAATTTTCCTTGATCCGATCATGCATTTGATGAGCACACCGACAGATATCTATGTTAATGCCAAAAAATTTATTTCTATTATCTTCATGGGAATTTTTGCATCAATGGCTTTTAACATGCTTTCGAACGAAATCAGAGCGTTAGGTGATTCCAAGACCCCCTTATGGTTCCTGATTATTGGAACGGTGGTCAACGTTATTTTGGAACTTTTATTTATCGTAGGATTTCATTGGGGCGTTGCCGGGGCAGGCTGGGCAACGGTCATTTCACAAGTTATTTCCAGCATTTTATGTGTGATCTATATTTCAAAACGAATTCCACTGTTACAGGTTCATGCGGCTGATTTTAAGGGCGTCTTCAAAGAAATTGGCACCCATGCACGAATTGGTCTGCCAATGGCCTTCCAGTCCTCGATTATTGCAGTTGGGAGCATTTTCATGCAGTCGGCTTTAAACGGGCTTGGAACGACTTCAGTGGCGGCTACAACGTCGGCCACTAAGATCGACCAATTAGCGAGCCTACCAATGATGTCATTTGGAATTACAATGGCCACCTTCACGGCGCAAAATATTGGTGCTGGGATGTATGCGCGTATTATTAAGGGCGTACGCCAATCATTAATGGCCTCAGTGACGTTCAGTATTATTGTTGGCGGGTTGATCATTTTATTTGGTCAAAACTTAGTTATGCTGTTTATTGGTAATCAATCGCCAGCAGTTTTAAAACTAACGCAGATTTACTTTAATATCGTTGGTAGTTCGTACTGGATTTTGGCGATCCTATTCATTATTCGTTATACCTTACAGGGCTTGGGACAAAGTGTGGTACCAACCATTGCTGGAACCGCCGAGTTAGTAATGCGCTCGTTTGCAGCCCTGGTGTTAGCAGCTAACTTTGGGTATGCGGGGGCTTGCTTTGCCAATCCATTGGCTTGGGTGGGGTCTGTCTTAGTATTAACGGGCTCTTATATGGCAGCAATCAAGCATTTGAAGAAGTTGGAACGGATGAAGTCAATTGTTGAAGGCAGTGCCAACAGTGATGAGAAGGAACATATCAGCCAAATTATGAATGGTGAATTACGAGCGGTTTCTGGTCAACGTAAAAAAGTATTTGCATAATACTTAAGTTGATTGCATATTGTGACATTATTTGTTAATATAACATGATTAATTCTATGAGGTGAATTGAATGACTGAATTTGAGATTGGCGACAAAGTTAAATGCAAAAAGTTTGGCTCACTCGAGCATGATTTTGCTGGAGAAGTTGAAAAGGTTTATGAGAATTCTGTTCTGGTAGCAATCAAAGAATTCGATAAGCAGGATTCATTAACAGTGACTGAACTCAATCAACGTGCAATCGTGCGTAAATCAGAAGCTAAAAAAACAGCTTAATATAAATCAAGCAGAAGCATCGTCAGAAACTATGATGATGTTTTTTTGTGGGAATAAATTGGAAAAACTGGCTTATGAATGGGCTTTCGCGGTATACTGAAGGTAGTAATTATCGAGGGAGTTGATCCGTTTTATGGAAAACAATTATGCGCTAGTAAGTAGTAATTATCGTTACGGAATTAACCTAAATCAGATTTTGACTAATCATCTTCAAGAACATGGTCAGGTAAATGACCAAGGAAAACTTATTATAGATCGTCAAACCTTCACCGATGATGTCCAAACTGATTTAACCTTTGCACTTTTTGGGGAACCAGAAAAAGTTAAGGATACCTTGATGAAATTTGCGGAAGATGGATCGTTAGCTAATAGCAGTGTGATTGGCGTAACGAGTCTGAAAACGATGAATTTAAACAGTGATGATAAAACAGACCTTGAAAACATTTTGGACGATCGTGAAAACGATATTGCGAGACGGCGGCGGTTGCATCAAATTATTACTCGTGACAGTGATGATCAAGCAGTATACGAAGCTTTAGTATTTAACGAACAGCAGTTTGAACAACCCGTCGATCAGCAGAGCCTAGCGTTGGCAATGACCAAGATTCAAGCGTACATCCAAACCGCTTTGACGCATGGAGATCAGGGAATGATTGATAAGTATCGCCGGGACGCGCAACCATTTTTGAGTGATCTGGATGAGTACACGAAAAAGGATTATCAGAATCAGGCTAAGCGATATAAGGCCATTATTAGTTTAGATGCCGTGGAACGTACGCGATTAAATAGTTTGGAACAAAAATTATATGATCAACATGAATTTCGCTCACAATTATCAAATGAGCGTAATCCACAGGCTTTTGAACTGCTGCACTTTTAAAGGGGATGACGCTCATGAAATTTGTGAGCGTTTTTTCGAGAACTATTAGTAATGAAAGACTAGATCAATGAAGAAATGAGATTTGAAAATGACAATGACACCGCAAACCGGTAAATTATTAATGCTTTTCGTGAACCTCGTATTTTTAATCTGGGCGTACCGTATTTTAATGAGCCAGTATAAGGATGAATCACAGTATCAGGGATCAATGGGAATGCTATATAAGTATTTTAGAGAAATGCAAGATGCTGTGAATCGAACAGGTGAAGGCAATCGCCAGTTAATGAAAATGGGGTTGAATTTTATTGGTGTTCCGTTAGCGTACACATTATTTTCAAATTGGATTGAGCAGCGCTCATTGACATCAAGCTTGTGGAGTATTTTTGGTAATCTCCTGATTTTGATTCTATTTGGGTTGCTGTTTATTTTTTCGTATCGAATGATTCGATTGAACGAGTTTTATCCGGATCGGTGGGGACAAAAGCGAAGCTGGTTCAAAAAGTTAGGACGCAACGCTGGTGAGTTGGTGGCCTCTAAAAACATGTTTAGTGACTGGGAGCAAACTGTCGCAACGTTGGCCAACGAGGCAGATGAACATCCTTATGGAACTAGTCATGACTGGAAGATTAAACAACAGATTCAGCAATTAACGAGTGCTGGTTTGACGCAACGTACGGAAATTGCGCAAGTGATTGACTTGCAACAGCACTTGAGTTCGCCAGTTGAGTATTCACAAGAGGAACGCATGATGTTAGCGTTGTATTTCAACCAAGCCGATGAAATGATCGACGTGATGGCTGAAATGTATGACGCTAAATCGGATGAGGAAAAGCACCAAGAGTATTTATCGAGCAAACACACGCAGCAGGTGACGTTTATTTTAATTGCAGTGTGTGTGTTACTACCATCATTTTTGTAAAACGTGTTATGCTACCGTTGTTAGGAGATTAATAATGGCGAGCGGAGATTAATTTTTTAACAAAAAGAAACCGTTTTAGTTGCTTATTTTTAGTAAGTGATATAAAGTAGACCATGTTAAATGATTGTATTTCTAGAGGAGGACGTTAAAATGTCAAAAATTAATGCAGCAGATGCAATGATTAAGGTATTAGAAGACTGGCATGTCGATCATCTATTTGGATTGCCAGGAGGTTCCTTTGATTCGACCATGAATGCACTTCACAATCGGAAGAGTACGATGAAATATATTCAGGTTCGCCATGAAGAAACAGGGGCCATTGCGGCGGCCGGTGAAGCTAAATTAACTGGTAAAATTGGGGTAACATTTGGATCCGCAGGCCCTGGTGCGGTTCATCTTCTGAATGGTCTTTACGATGCTAAACATGACCATGCGCCAGTGCTAGCTTTGGTAGCACAGGTACCAACAAGTGCTATGAACACTGACTTTTTTCAAGAATTAAATGAAAATCCAATTTTTGCGGATGTTTCAGTTTACAATCGAACGGTAATGACTGCCGAACAATTGCCAGCGGTAGTTGACCAAGCAATTCGACAAGCTTACGAGCATTCAGGTGTGGCAGTTGTCACGATTCCCAAAGACCTTGGTTGGGCTGAAATTGAAGATAACTATGTTTCAACTGCAGATAATTATGTAGTGACTGATAATTATCCCCTTCCAGATCAAACAACTGTTGATAAGGCGGTTGAAATTTTAACGAACGCTAAACGTCCACTCATTTACTTTGGATTAGGTGCCAAAAAAGCCGCCAAAGAGTTGAAACAACTATCTGATCAGTTGAAAATTCCGTTGATGTCATCTGCTCTCGCAAAGGGTGTCATCACCGATGCTGATGAAGCTTACATGGGGAGTGCCGGTCGTGTAGCAACTAAGCCGGGGGTTGATGCAGCAAGTAACGCTGACGCCATTCTATTTGTGGGTAGTAATTTCCCATTTGCCTCGTTTTTCTTTAATCCAGCCGCAAAATTTATCCAAGTGGATGTCAAACCAACTAATATTGGTAAACGGCATCATGTCGATGTTGGTCTTTTGGCAGATGCCAAAACAGCTCTGCAGGCATTTATTGATCGTTCAAGTGCAGTGGAAAGTCGCGCGTATTACGATGCTTTGGTGGCAGACAAGAAGAATTGGTTGGAGTGGCTTAAAAAGTTTGTGAACGAGGATCAGACGCCATTGCGGGTGGATACGGTCTTTGAACAAATTAATCAAATTGCCAAAGATGATGCGGTATTCGCACTAGATGTTGGTAATGTCACAATCGATGGTGTGCGTCTTCTTAAAATGAAGCCAACGCAAAAGATTACGACATCGGGCTGGTACGCAACGATGGGATATGCATTGCCAACGGCGATTGCGGCCCAAGCATCTTATCCAGACCGTCAAGTATTTTCAATCAGTGGTGACGGTGGTTTTACGATGGTCATGCACGATATTTTAACGCAGGTTAAGTATCGTCAGCCGATTATTAACGTCGTTTTGACAAATGAATCACTTGGATTTATTGAGGCAGAACAAGATGATACAGGTCAGCCTCATTCTGGCGTTGACTTAATTGATGCGAACTTCGGTGATGCGGCTACAGCTTTAGGGGCCAAAGGATATGAAGTTAAGACATTGGCTGAATTAAAGGCCGCCTTTAAGGATGCTCAAACCGTGAATGGACCGACCGTCATTGATGTAAAAATTTCAGATGATCGTCCATTACCGGTTGAACAACTTGTATTGGAAGCTGATGGAAATCATACTCAAGCGGATGTTGATGCATTTGTGAAGCAGTATCACGCAGATGGATTGATTCCATTTAGTCAGTTACTTAACCAATTTAATGCGTAATTATTTGAGAAGATGGGTACTATTATCCATCTTCTTTTTTTAGGTGATGATATTTCTTGCAATCGCTTTCAATTGGCGGTAATCTCATATTAAGAAGAAAACTTAAGGGCATACGATAAGGCATACGATAATTGGAGGAATGAATATGAAATTACCAATGAAAAAAGTTTGGCATCCAGGAAAGTATGAAGTCGATGTTGAATTGCGGCGGCCAACCAAAAAAGAAATTATTATTTCCTGTATTGGCTGGGCGGGAATGATTGCCGCCATAACGGGTGTTATTGTGCATAAAAAATATTGTCAAAAATAGATAAAACAAAAAGTGCTCACGGAAGAGCACTTTTTTTATTTGGGCGTATTCATTGGTGGACGGACACAGATCGTATTACGCCCGCGATGTTTTGATTGGTACAATCGTTCATCCGCGCGACTATAAATGTCCATATAATTACGATCATCTGGTAATACGTGATCCTGACCAAGTGAAATCGTGATATTAAATTTTTGATCCGGTGGCACCGTGAATTTCAACTGGCTCAGTTCATCGCGGACTAAGTTCGCAATTTGGGTGGGGTGTTCAGTTACTTGAGCGGTGTCGAATAAAATAAAACTAAATTCCTCACCGCCAGTTCGGTAGGTTTTAAAGTGGTAGGGAAGCTGTGCCAAAATATCATTTAGACGGGCCGAAACCTGTTCGAGCACTTGATTACCAACGAGATGACCATACTGGTCGTTGATTTGTTTAAAGTGATCAATATCAAATGTATATAAAGAATAATTAAGCGGATCGGTTAGGTGACTGTAGGCGGATAAAAGGTCTTCGTTGAAAACTCGAAAATTATTTAGGTGTGTTAATTTATCGGTTCGCGCTTCACGAAGGAGGACTGCTTGCCGAATGTGCTGTCGTTTAACCAAGTAATGGATCTCCCACAGTAACCAACAGATCAATAACGTGGTTATGAGCTCCCATGGCCAACCAACATCGATGCCACGAAGTGAAATAAAATTTGCCCATAAAAATGGAGTCGCGAAAAGTAGGCAAAATGGATAGTAAAGTGTTCGGTAAGTGCCAATTATGATGCCGAATCGCTGGGCTAACCACATCATAATGAGCGTAACGACATAGAATAGGGCTGAATTGGAGACATTTGGTAGCCACCAGTACCAACTTAAGGTTACAACCGATAAGGAATAGAAAAGCGCCTGTTTACGTGATGACAGTAGGGCGTATAGCACGGTTGCAATTTGAAAATTAATATAGGTCCATCCAAAACCGGTATTATTATGGTTTTGAATGATGCTGAGTTCAGAGGCGGAGTGAAACAAAATCAAAAATGCAATGGTGATGCTGACAAGGTAAGATGTGCGTAACTTTTGATGAATGCTATTGGTAAACTTTGTGTTTTGAAGCCAATTGTAGAGGAGTGCATAGCCTACCAGTAAGAGTAGATTCGTAATAAAAGTAACAATCCTAATTTCCCACAGAAGCATTTAGTTCCTCCCTTCTAGCTAGTTTTTGAATTCCAAAATTAAGGACTATGTATCAACAGTAAGTAGCATTACTGTACTGTTGGCGATATCAAAATATGACAGGGATGATTGTGATCTGTTCGCTTTATTGCGAGAGTCCCTCGGCAGCTGATGGTTTATCAAAGTAGTAGCCTTGAACGTATGGCGTTGAAAGAGCCTGCGCCATCTTTAAATCTTCGGTGGTTTCAACGCCTTCTAAAATGAATGAAAGTTGATTTTCTTTTGCAATTTGGCGCCAAAATTGAACACGTTCACGCAGTGCAGAATCGCTAGTTGTTTTGCGCAGATTTTGCATCGCAAATTTAAATCCATTAATATAAGCCATTGATGGTCGAACCATTTCGAAACTATTATCGGAACCAACATCGTCGATCAAAATTTTGATTCCGGCGGCCCGATAGCGGGCACTAATTCGACGAGTGGTTTGGGAGTCGGTCAATGCAGTAATTTCAACCGTCAAATTGGTGGGTCCTTCTGGACTTTCCGAAAATTGGGCCAGTGCTTCGGCGATATCAATATCTTGGAATTGATCAGCAGTAAGGTTGATGTTGAAATTGTGTAGCTGAGTATGACGCATAAACTCTTGCAGCAATGCGATCTGCATCCAAGCGGGAATTTCAAATGTGTCGGGGAGTACCCAGCGCTTTTGAAGGCTATCATACGTTCGGAGCAGCAGCTCATGGTAGTACTTGGGATGGTCATCTTGTGTTATATCGTAGATGCCCTGTGAGAAGTAGCAATAATCGGCGAGACTTTTTTCAGATTTGTCGGCACCTGAAATGATTTGAGTATCAAACGTAACGGTATCTCGACCGCTTCGTTTACTTTTAGAAAGCGCATCATCGGCACGTTTATAAATGTCATTAATACTCGTGTCATCACTTTGGAGTGCTGTGCACCCGATTGAAACGGTGACGGCAATATTTCGCTGCTTGTAGGGAAATTCCTGTTTGCGAATTGCTTGCCAACATCCTTTTATAATTGGTAAAACTGATTCAGCGGATTGATTGGGAAAAACAATATTATATTCTTCCCCAGTGGTTAAATAAAGTTGATGTTCAACGTTAGCATTTGTGAGTAATTGTTTCAGTGTTTCACCAACAGCAATCAAAACAGCATTTCCAGCTAAACGACCAAAGCGATCATTAATTTGTTTAAAGTGGTCAAGATCAAGTGTTGCAAAGGTAAGCGTGTCGTTTTGCGTTTGGGTTTTAGTGAAAAGCTGCTGCAGTTCAGCTTGATGATTGGCATAGCCAGTATCATAAGTGCCTTTTTCGTACTCAGCTAATCGCTCTAATTCATGAGTTCGTTTGTCATCACGATACTGACGTAACCAATATCCAAGAACGAAGGCGATCATTAGTGTGTACATTAACACAGCTTCCCATTTAAGCTCGGTCGTCATGACTAGGTGCATTGAGACATGGGGAACCGTAAACCAAAACAAGCTAGCCAGCATTCCAGCAAGTAAAACGCCAACCCACCAGTGCTGCATAATGTACTGATGGTAACGTTTGAGTAGAACTGCCAGTGCAATAAAACCAGCGAGCGCTAGCAATGTTGTGGGGTGCCAAAAATTTGGAGCATGGTGCATGTACCAAATCATTAAGAGGGTTAGTGATTGGAGCGAGACCTCCAACCCATTAAAGCCACCGTAAAGAAGTGGCAAAACTAAAACAAAAAGGGCCCAATTATGGTATAAAAGAGCCGAATCATTTGTGATATAGGCCATGGCGCCAAAATGGATGAAGCACCCTAGACCAACGGTTAAGAAGAGCAAAATTAGGCGTCGGCCAAATCGGTAGCGGGTACTTGTCCCTTCACGCTCAAATGCGTCTGACCAGATTCGCTGAAAATACTGAATAAAACCGATACTAAAAAAGCTGATAACAGCAATCCGCATCGCGAATAACGGTAAATCTTGCAAAAGTTGATTAGTTGACATAATACTTCCTCGTAAGATAAGTTATGGTGATTCAAATAAACATTATTGAAGTGCATTGTACCACAAGAAATCTTTGTGTGGCGCGGTTGCCAAAAGATAATCTCCGGATAACGGCAACGTGTGGCAAAAAATACAGACCGCCAAAAAGATGGGCTACTTGGAAGCAGTTCCAGTTTGATAGTTAATGGTCAATCCTGACTGGACATTGGGGACAAACACGTTAAATTCCAATGTGCCATCGGTGGACTTGGCCTCAATGTGGGCACCGCTAGGAATTAAATTATTTCCGTCGTAGAGATCACTAACTCGGTACCGAACGGTTTTATTTTGATCGAGAGCTTTTCGAACGAGACTTTCATAATAGTTTTGGCCGGTAGACTGGGTGTTCATTGCTTCGTTGGCCCAGGCTGTTTGAGTAGCAATATTTTTCGGATTCGATTCAGAAGCGTCAAAACCATTGATGCCACCAACAAGGGCGTATCCCAAGAGGTGTCCGCGATCATATGCGTGACTGTAACTACCGGACAAATTAGTGAGTTGGCGAAAGCCAGCGGGTTTCCAATCCGAAGCGCCATTTCCTGTTTCAGAACGGTTTTTATACTGGCGGGTGGTTCGATTGAGGAGTGCGTTGCCGATCGTGGGACGATTTTGGGCATCTGTTTGATTGGTTGCATAGGGGGCACTGGCAACATTGGCGTTTAAGGTGGTTTAATTATTATTAATGATAAACGCGCCAGCCTGATTAAACTGAATCTTATCACTGCCTCCGAGTTGTGTTTTGATTGAATCGGTTAGTACAGATTTAGCGAGTGCTTCACTCGGTGCTTTTGCAGCAGCACTGGTAGTGGCATGCTGACTGGCAAGATGGGAAATACCTAGAAAGATAAACAAATTACGTAGGTAGTGGCCCTGCGCGTAATATGTTTTACCGTGACTGGTTTTGTATCCGGTCGCATAGGACGCTTGAATTGAGGAAGCCTTGGGTGCATGGTACGTGCTGGTTGTTTTACGCGCAGCAGTGTGCGTGACGCGGGTGCTGTAACTTGTGTGACTCGCCTGAACTGCCGGAACTCCGGCTGGCCCAGCCATAAAAAAGAAAGTGTTAACCAAGAGTACCGCGATTAATTTTGTAAACCATTTATTAGTCATGTGACGTTAAATCCCCTATATCAGAATAATTACTTTTTTATTATACCGAAGTCTGATAATTTGGGCAACGTACGTTCGGTAAACTAAACAACTAGATTTAAATTAAAAAAAGATGAGATTACGTCAAGGTATTGAACCATACGTGTAGATGGTTCAGAATTAATACGTATGTTTCGTGATCATTAATGGAGTGATCGATAACTAAGAACGAGCAAGGAGCTAGTCAATGGGGTTTAATATTTTTGGATTACATTTCAGTATGGGCATGAATTTACATGTTCAGCCAAGCCTGGTCTGGTTCACGCAAGTTATTATTGCAGTTTTCTTTATGGCGGGTTTTTTAGGTTTTTATCAATCGTTATATCAGTATGCGTTCATGCAGAAGCATTCTTATCGCCATCAAGGGATCGCACGATTAAGCCTATTATTGATGTCAGTTGGGACAGCAACATTGCTGCATTTAATGGGCTTCTTTGCGACCAACACGGCGATCTTATTACACAATATGGCTTTGTTCCTATTTATTTTACCGTTTTTAAACGGTGCACTGCACCAGTTAGAAGATGCGGTCAGACTAATTGCGATCATTATTTTTTGGTGCGTTAGCCATTGGGGTGTGTACGGACAGCCACAGTTTTGGATATCATTAATTTTATTGGCAATCGGTATTATAGTGACGCAAAAGTATAATCATCAGATTCGTGATAGTATGTGGAAAAGCTTGACTACGTTTTCTGCCATTGCGGTGGTTTATTGGTTGAGTTTGCCACTCCGTGCAACGGGGTATGAGATGACTATTCTTTTGGTGCATGCAATCGGGATGTTTTTGGCAATGTCTACGGTGGCCTTTTGGTTCTGGCGTCATGAATCGATTGAAGCTGGTCGAAATAAAGAACTAACGCGCATGGTCAACTATGATGAACTGACTAATTCACAGCCTTACGAGGTTTACCAACGTGAAGTTACGAATATGTTTGCGCAAGCTCAAGCTCAGCATGTTGCGTTAACGTTGGTGGCATTTGATATTGATCATTTTAAACAGGTCAATGATCATTATGGTCGCTTGGCTGGTAACGCCGTGTTAAATGCGGCTGCCGATAAGTTGACTGAGATTTTAAAAATGTATGATTTGGACCATCGATTTTATCGAATTGGTGGTGAAGAGTTCAACGCGGTCTTTTTTGAGCAAACACCAAAAGAGGTGGCACCGGTTGTCACAAAATGTTGGGATATCATTCGGAAGACGCGGTTTAAAGCCCAGAAATTTGAGGTGCCAATCACAGTTTCTGTGGGAATCACCAATGTGAAAGCGTCTGATCTAACAATCGATGCAATGTACAAACGGGCAGATGATAATGTCTATCTGAGTAAACATGCTGGTGGTGATACGATTACTATTGATGGTGAAACCATGCATCATGATAATCAGGATTTGAGTTCGACATATGCCTTTTTTGCGCAAGGAATTATGCATCCAGATAGTTCTGGAACAATTCAGTCGTCTTCGCGGTGGTGTAATGAACTTCTTTTGCGCATGTATGATCACGAACATGATCGTTGGATTTTACCAGAGATGTTTGAACTGTCACCGAAAACGCAAATTGAACTGATTAAGAAGGTCCTGGCACAATCTAATACTAAACAGGTTGCGGTCAACCTTACACAAACACAATTTTGTAGTGAACTTGTCGCCAAAACCTTAACTAAATTTCGTAATAGTCCTGATGGCCCTGATGATTTAACGGTTGAAATCGTAGATGTACCGGACATGAAAATCACGCGAAACATCACCGCTATTTATCGGGCTGGCGGGGTGCATATCAACATTGACGATGTTGGTAGTGATAATAGTTATGAATTAGTTCAAAATCTATTGCCGTACGTTGACGGTGTAAAGTTTGCTTTGCAAAACTTACGTAAGAATAACACCGCCGAGGCGTTACAGGAACGGGTAAAATTCTGGGTTGATGTAGCAAAACGTAATAATTTAAATTTTATTCTTGAAGGTGTCGAGACTCTTGAAGAGGTTCAGCTTGCGTACGATCAACTCGGCATTCAGTTTTTCCAAGGGTATTATTTTAATAAACCAAGTTTACCAACCAAATAAAAACATCTTAACTAGGCGTTAGGCTTAGCTAAGATGTTTTTTTTGAACGCTTCAAAGTTATTGGTCATCAATCGAGATAGTTTATCTATGCCTTAAGGGTTCCAACGACTGGAAGTTTGGGGAGAACACTCTTTAAATGTGGTGACTTTAAAATTGCCTGTGAGAGATCTTGTCCAGCAACATTACCGTGATGGTGACCGCCTTCCCAAGGGCCGACGTTGCTCATATCATACACGGTGCCATCGATGGCCACATAGGCAGGATGTCCATTTTGCCCATCAAATTGACTCAGTTCCTCAACTGTAAATTCTTTTGCCATGATCGTTACTCCTTTCAAAGGGAATGTAACTTAACTATATCCGTTATCGATGGTTATCAGCAACGAATTAGCTCATAATAGGGTGCTAATTTAATCTAGGTGCCGCGGGTGAGCTTTCAGGAGAGCCGTGTAGAATCCGATTTCTGAAAAGGTTTCTGCCAGCCGTTGCGCAAAGTACGTGCTATTGGGGGCGTCGGCAATTAATTTTCCGGTGGCATCAAAGTTATCGTTAGCATTCCAGAGAAGGGTGGGTGTTGGTAAGACAATCATCTTGAGCATTTGCAAGACTTGAACAACCGATTGTGCTGCCAGCATCCCACCGTCACTGTACGAAGAATAGGCAATAAGTTGCACAGGTTTATGATCTACTTCGGGACCAATATAGTCGAGTGCATTTTTGAGAGCGCCAGTAATTGAATGATCGTACTCGGGTGTTAAAATAACATAGCCATCTTGGGCTTTAATTTGGGTGAGCCATGCTGATTCAACGTTTGTCAGATCAGTGATTGGTTGAGAAAGTGGCGTTTCGCTGTGTTCATAAAAATCAAGTGGATAATCTGCAAGGCGGATCCAATTGTACTCGTACTCGTCATTGTTGACGAAAGTTGTTTGCAGGTATTTAAAAATATGTTCGCCTAGTGATCCAAGCCGTGCAGATCCTAAAATAATTCCAATTTGAGCTTTTGCCATTTCAAGACTTCCTTTTTATATAAAATTATTATATGACTATTCTTAAAGTATATATTTCGGGAAATTTGAAGTCAATTTTCATGTTTGTAAAAGCATTACTGAAATTTAGTAATTTAATCACGATATTATCATCGGTCTGTGTTAAAGTAGATCACTGTATTGAATTAAGGAAAGTGGTTAATTGATGAAAAAACTATTAGTAGTAATTAGTAGCATCGTGCTTGCCATCACAGGCACTTTTTGGTTGACAGCGACTGGGACGGTTCATGCGGCCAGTAACTGGAAGTTGAAAGTCGTGAACGTGAACCACCATCTTTCGGCGACCTATGTCCCTGATCTAAAAACTGTTGATAATAACCAACAGTTGGATACACGCGTTATTAAAAGTTATGAGCAGCTAACTGCGGCAGCCCAAAAAGCTGGGGCCACGTTGGTTGCTGGCTCCGGGTATCGATCGTATGAGCATCAAAAAGAAGTATTGGCACGTAATATTCAGCAACGTGAGGCCAAGGGGATGACATATGCTCAGGCGAAAAAGGATGCACTGAAGACTGTCAACAGTCCAGGGTCAAGTGAACACCAAACGGGATTAGCGATGGACTTTTTGACGCCCAGTGAAGCTCAAGCAGGCAGTGATGTGACGCAAGCCTTTGCGAAGACGAAGCAGGGAAAGTGGCTGGCTAAAAATTCATGGAAGTACGGTTGGATTTTACGTTATCCGAAGGGGAAAAAGAGTTCCACCCATATTAGCTATGAATCGTGGCATTTCCGCTATGTTGGCAAACGCGCCGCAAGCTATATTTATCATCATCACCTAACATTGGAACAATATGTAGCGCAACAGAAGTAACTTATTGGTGGCATCACAATTGTGGTGCCTTTTTTGATGCCGGTTAAACTGGTAAAGAATAAACAATTCATGAATTATTAATAAATAATTTCTAAATAAAGGACGGTTTGCTTGATTTTAGTAGGTAAACTTCTTTAAATAGAGTCGTAGCAAGGGTTAACCACTATTTAATGAAGTAAGGATTATAACAATGACAGAAAAAAAACAAACACGCGTTGCAAGAAATGAAGATAAAAATACAGATAGCCCACGGATGCTATGGCTCAAGCAACAGTTACACTTGAAGAGCGTTGAAAATACCGAGCCCGTTAAGTTTAATCAAAAGACAGTAAGCGGTTCACGAGTAAAGTCGGCACCGGATAGTGGCGCCAGACGGGGTAAGACAGCATCACCTAAAAATGAAAGCCCGCAGTCGTTTCAATCATCATCGTTGGTGACACGGCATTCCATGGACCAGCCGACGGCCCCATTGACGAACAAGACTAAGAAGGGCCAGGGCGGTTACCGGCCCCATTTTAAGGCGGCAACTAGTGCAGGCAGACCGCATATTAATTGGCGAACATGGTTTCAGATTCGGACCTTTAAAAAGCACCCACTGCCGTTTATTCTGGCAGGCTGTGTCGTCATTGCCGTCTTTGTGATTGGATTGGCACTTAATGCGGATACATCGGTTACTAAAACAACAAGTGCTTCAACCAGTACGGACACAAGTGTATCAAGTACATCTTCATCGAAAAAAAAGCATAAAACGACCAAAAAGAGCCATCGTAGTTCCCAACAAGCGACGAAGACAACAGAGATAGCCACCAGTCATGCGACACAAGCTGCTAATTCAGCCACTTCTGGTGTAAGCCACACAACCGCACAGTCATCAAGTACGACTAAAACGGCCGGGACACAGTCAAGTGCCACCCAAAATCGGGCAAGTACTGCCTCAAGTAGTCATGCGACATCAACGGCTAGTCATAGTGCGAGTGCCAAAACAGCAAGTAGTACCACCACTAGCAAGGCTAGTTCATCTTCAACCGCTGATAGCAGTAGTGCGGCCGACCAAGCCAATACTACTTCATCATCAGCTGCAACGAGCGGCAGTGCTAGTTCGTTATCAAATTAGATCGATCAAAACCAATTGTAAAAACTTATTTCGCTAAAAATGAAGAGTAGAGGTGCCCAAATCGAGCTAAATCCCATATAATGGGTTAGCATAGTAGCAGATGACGGAGATAATTTGGGTGCCGCCACACGGTGACGGTGAAGTGAGGTTAGAATTGTGGAAAGTACGTTTTTTATTTTAATTATTTTGATTGCATTAGTCGCGGATGTTATTTTACATCGGCATTTAAAATGGCTCCCATTGCCGTTTTGCTTTATTGTGACTGGAATTTTGCTCTCTTTTTTACCGCAATATCACCACTATATTTTTGATTCGGATTTCTTTTTATTTTTTGTGGTGACACCGCTGCTCTATATCGAATCACAGAGTGCGTCACGTTACTGGATCGGGCGGGGCGCCATTAATATTTTTTCACTGGCGATTGCCCTTGTAGTGGTCACAGTGGTTGCGGTTGGCTTTTCATTGCACGTGTTGTTTCCGATATTACCGTTGTCACTCGCCATTGCGCTGTGCGCAATTGTGACACCGACTGATGCCTCAGCCGTGAGTGCCTTCATGCAGCCAAATCAGAAATTCAAAATTCCCACGATTATTTTACAAAATGAATCGCTGTTTAATGATGCGTCTGGGTTTGTGGCCTTTGATATTGCATTAGCAGCGTTTGCAACGGGAACAATTTCACTATCTCACGCAACTGGAACTTTCTTCGTTGAATTCGTGGGTGGATTAGTTTTGGGGACAGTTATTGGCATGGGATTCCACTGGCTGCGCAGTAAAATGATTCGGTGGAACGACGATATCCCATTTATCATGATTTCGTTGGAGCTAATTGTGCCATTTGTCGTATATGTTTGCGCCGAAAAGATCCATTTTTCGGGGATTTTGGCAGTGGTTGCGGCTGGACTAGTACAGGGAATGGAGACCGATAAGTTGCGTCTTGTTTCGAGTCAGGTGCAGTTGGTCCGTAATCATATCTGGGAACTGGTTTCGCAAGTTTTAAACGGCTTTATTTTCATGTTACTGGGAATTTCATTACCAGCAATTATGGCGCGAATTGTGTCTTTGCGGCCGGGATTATTGGTGTTTTTCACATTAATTGGGGTAACTTTGTATGGCTTAAAGTTTTTATTGCGCCTAGTGTGGACCCGCTATTTTGTTTGGATGCATCTTTCCAGTAATCATCGCTGGTTAGATAGTTGTTTGATGGCGGTAAGCGGGGCCAGCGGGACAATTTCGCTTTCCTTAGCATTTTTGTTACCACAGTTTAAACGGTTACCGGGTGGGATTGATCGAAACGCATTGCTCTATATTGCGACGGTGGTCATTTTAATCAGTTTGGCAGTCGCTGCAATTATCGTCCCGAAGATGACGAAGGAAACGGCCGCTGGCAGCGGAAAAGCAGAAATCGATTGGAATGCTAAAATGATCCATCGAGCATTAAAAACGGTGCGAGCTAACCGCCAACATCCGGCGGAAGTTGATATTGTGATTAGTGCGCTAACGCAACAACTGCACCACCACGATGCTAAAAACCAACGACTAGCTAAGAAAACTTTTGATGTGGCCCATGGGGTAGAACGAACGGCTGTAAAAAACTTATTGGATACCGGTGAGATTACGACTGATCAGTATCATATGTATCTTGAATTTATTGAACTGGCTTATAATACGGTGCACAGTAATTTTCTTCAGCGACTATGGTTGCGCCTACGCTTTGGGTCACACACGTTGAAAGTCTATCGTGATTTTCAAACGTGGCAAGATGCACTTTTGACGAGCCCGGTAGTGACTGAGCAATTATATTGGAAAAACCAGTTCGAGGAACACGGCTGGGAAATTAAACAAATCGAATCGGTTGGATTTAAAGCGGCCATCAAGGCGTTGGAAGATTACCAGCGAACAACGGGACGCCATCTTAACGGCTTACATCCGGTGATTCGTTTTTATCAAGAACGGCACCGGCGGATGAGTTTGCCAACACCAGATTCGAAGCTGGTTTATCAGCTCTTTTTGCAGGCGTTTCATGCCGAGTATGAATTTGTTCAGCAATTAGTGGCAGATGAAACAGTCAGTGTTAGCAAAGCCGAGACGTTACAACAACAAATTATTTATGATGAAATGGCCTACTTGAATGGTGGGGAAGGGTTCATTAAACGGTAGCTAAAAAGGCGTTGTCAGAGGGTGAAGTTGTCTCTCTGGCGACGCCTTTTTAATTACGGAATATCCAACGAGCAATTTGGGGCTCGTGATGGTTAAGCCACTGAAATGCGCGTGTGTGGAGCAGCCAGTGGCGAAAGTGTTGAGAAATTTTACCGACACAAATGAGGGCCAAGATCAAGAAGGGAATACCGGGGAGGATTGGTAAAATAATTCCTGCAATACCGCCCGCTAAACTCGTGATGGCTAACAGTCCCCAACAGACTTTAACGATGATGTGAATGTGATCACCCCACTTCTAGTTTTATTGTAAAGGGGTGTCACCAAGATATAAAGTAAAACGCTTTCATATAAACAAAAAGACCCACGCAATGGACCGTTGATCGGTTAATTGCGTGGATCTTTAAAATTACGCTTCGTAGTAGTTTTGTGTGCCAGTTTCAATTAGGTGGCTCGCTGATTCGCCAGCGATTCGACCGGAGTTCCAAGCAAAGGCACAGCTAATTCCTTCAGTTGTTGGGTAAGAGGTGTCGTACATCCCACTAGCGTTATTACCAGCAACGAATGCCCCCTTAATCGGGTGTGCATTCGGTTTGAGTGCTTCAAGCTTTTCGTTAGTTTCAATGCCGCCAATGGTCCCAAGGGAGGTGGAGCGTGCTTTGATTGCATAGAATGGTCCCTGTTGAACCGGATAGTTCATGAAATTATCGGTTTTGTAGAAGTCCTCGTCATGACCACGTTGAACCAAATCATTGTACCGTGCGACGGTCGCGGTGAGCTGCTCGGCGGAAACGTGTAGTTGAGCGCTGAGTTCGGCTAACGTGTCGCCTTTAAAAGCCGCGCCTTTTTCCACGGCCTGTGCCAGATCGGCATCAATTTCTGTGAACGGCCCGACGTGATGAGTAACCTCTTGATGGGCAAGGGTGGTAAATGTGCGCTCAAACGAATGTGTCAGCGGAAGGGCACTGGTTTTAAGCTGATCAATTAAGTGTTGGTCGATCACAAAGTAGTAGTACCCGCCTGCTTGATATGTGGCATTTCCCCAGAGTGCGAAATCGTAAACGATGCCCTCATCAACAAAGCGTTTCCCTGCGGCATTAACCCAAAGCAGCGGTAAATTCGTGAGGGTGAAGATGGTATCGTTATGCCATTTGGGATCGGAATCTGACACAACGGATGCTGCGTGATTTTCGAAGGTCCCGAGTGATTTTGTATCGGCGCCTAAGTCGGCAAGCATCGAAATGCCATCCCCAGTGGCCTTCCGTTCACCCATGCTAAATAAGTTCTTAGCGTCAATGTCTAAGTACTGTTTGACCATCTCGGGATTGCCGATATAGCCACCATCAGCCACAATGACAGCTTGACAGTTGATCAGAGTCTCATGCCCATCGTGTTCAACAACGACGCCGGTAACTTGTTGGCCGTCATATTTTAAGGATTTAGCGGCGGTTTCAGTTTTCAAAATGCCACCGTGATCTAAAAAGTGCTGCATAAGACGTTCGAATCCCGCAAATTTATCGATATACTGGTGGTAAACTCGTGGGCGATCCTGGTGAACTTCTTGCGTATTGTTCACAAGTTCAGTAGCGAGACCATGATCTGCCAGCCAGTCAATTGTATCGGCTGACTTACTTAGGATGGCCTTAGTGAGGGGGGCGTTTGAACGATAATGCGTGTAAGTCATCATTTCCTGATAGGCCTGTGCTAGGGTTAGGGAACTTTTGGTAGCCTGTTGTTGCTGACTATTAACGGCAAAAAGACCTTGTGCGCCGAACATGCCAGCACCCCCGTAGCGGTTTCCTTTCTCAAGTAAAATGACATTTTTTGAAGCTTCGGCAAGTGTGATGGCGGCCCCAATGCCAGCCGCGCCTGCGCCAATTACAACAACGTCGGTTTTTGTCATGATTCATCCTCCAATATGCAAACTATGATTAGTTTACAGCAAATTTATAAAGATCCTACTTTTTAATTAAAAAAAGCGTAAATTAGTGGTACCGATTACAACGTGACGGTTATCATGATTATCCGGTTAGATGCCGTTACTAAGGCATTTGTCGGTTCTTTTTTTGAAGCAAAACGCTTGATAAAAACTCAATTCGTGTTATATTACTCTATGGAACTGAGCGGGCGCTCAGTTAGATAATTGTTAACTTAGATGGCTAATCAAAAGACTGCGTTAATATGGTGTTAATCGGGTGTATCAACTGATTAAATTTATATTAATCCAAATGCTTTGAATTAGTTCTGATAGGTTGCCGAATTTCTAAGCCAATAGAAAAGAGGAACTTAAAAATGATTAAAAACGACCAACCAAAGGATAAAATTATTGATGTGGCTCGCAAACTGTTTGCTAGTCGCGGTTTTGAGGCAACGACGACACGAATGATTAATAAAGCGGCTGGAATTTCGGAAGGCGCACTTTACTACCACTTTCCGCATGGTAAACAGGAAATTTTGGATACAATTGTTCAGCAGGGAATTGAAAGTCGGGTTAGTTTACTAACGGTATCACTAACAAATTCGACAACTGTCACTGATATCGAAACTCAAATGATGACATTATTCGATCAGCTATGGCAAGCATTCCAAAGTGAAACCAGCTATCAATCGTTCATTATTACAATTCGTGAACGAATGTTGTTGTCTGATGAGCAGTCTCACTGGTTGATTGACGCGATTCAACAAATTCAGGCGCGATTATCTCAAGCCTTTCAAAATATCGAGAAACTGGCGCTTAATGACAGCCAAGCTGCTGATAACCTTGCGATGATCGTGATGTCGATTTTTCAGAAGGTACTGTATGATGAATTGTTGATCAAAAATCAGCGGCGATTGAGTGCTGATGTTCGGGAACGGGTTCGCCAACAGATTCACTTTTTGCTAGCGCCGATTCAAACAACTACAAATTAAAAAACGTCCTTCCTCGATTTGATTCGGGGAGGGATGTTTTGATTAGAAAGCGGATAAGAATTAGAAATCGTAGTCGCTGTTATCCATGGCTTCGGCATTACCCATCAAATAGCCAGCACCAACTTGGGAGAAGAAATCGTGGTTCGCCGTTTCGGTTGAGATGCCGTTCATCACAATCGGGTTGATATCTTCAATTTCGGCATGGGGGAAGCGGGATTCAAAGCCCATGTTTTGAAGGGCTTTGTTGGCGTTGTAGTGAACAAATTGTTTCACGTCTTCGGCTAAACCAATTGGCGCGTAAACTTCTTCGGTGAATGCAAATTCGTTTTCAAGGAGATCATCGAGTAAATCATCCATCCATTTTTTGAATGTTTTTTGTTCAGCTTCTGGCAGCTCGTTATAGCCTAGTTGGAACTTGTAGCCGAGGTAGGTGCCATGAACAGATTCGTCACGGATCACCAGCTTGATGACTTCGGAAAGGTTGGCGAGCTTATTGTTACCGCGGTACCAAAGTGGGGTAAAGAAGTTGGTGTAGTACAAAATTCCTTCGAGAAAGACACTTGCGACCTTTTTTTCAAGGTTGTTTCCTGTTTGGTAAATGTCATTGATCCGTTTGGCTTTGTACTGCATTCGGGGATTATTGTTCATCCAATTGAAGACTTCGTCAACGGTGGCTTGATCGTTCAAAGAGGTCAAAATAGTGCCGTAACTCTTGGCATGAATTGACTCCATCATCAAAAAGTCATTGATGACTGCCGCTTCCTTCCGTGTCCGAACGTCGGGCCGCATGACGTCGACGCCTTCTTCGGATTGGAGTGTGTCCAGCAAGGCTAATCCCCCGACAACCCGGTTGATGACTGACTTTTCGGTGTCAGAAAGTGTCCGCCAGTCGCGTAAATCATTAGAAACGGGCACCCGTGTATCTAACCAGTATTGTGCCGTTGCTTTATCCCATACATATTCGTCAAATTCGTCTTCAATGATGTCCCAGTTAATTGTTTTATAGCTCATTAGTTAAATGCTCCTTAGAAATCGTAGTCGTCATCGGTCATTTCTTCAGTGTCCGATTCGTTGTTTGCTGCCGTCACCTGTTGCAAGAATTGATCTTGGTCGATCATCAATTTCTTGAGTTGCGCTACTAGTGGAGATGGCTGAACTTCGTAGCTAGCATCGAAACCAAGTGATGTTAGTGCATGATTGGCACCATAGTAGGCCAAATTGATGGCTTCGGTGGCATCTTCAAGGTTAGCTTCCAGGAAATCTTTTTCGGTTTGCATGAGTTGATCAAACTGGGTGTTAATCCAATGCTGCAGTTCGGCTTGGTCACTTGACGCGAGGTCTTCAAACCCAAGGTGAAATTTGTAGCCGACATAGGCACTAAAGATGGCACTTCCACGAAGAATATTGGCCAACATTTGGTAGGTATTGACGAGAGAATGGGTTTGAAGGGTTGTCCAATATTTACCAAATGAAAGGCCAGTTTCAGTCAAAATGAAAAGGGCTTTTTTTTGTAAAGCCGTACCATTGGTGCTCGTTTGAGCGAGTTGGTCGATTTCAGCTTGCAGATCGGTATTATTGTCTGCCCAAGTGAAATTTGCGCCACCATTGCCTGGAATCAGGGCCCGGAAAATGGTCGTGTAACTCTTGGCATGGACTGATTTCATGAAGGTAATGGTATTTAATACGGATTCTTCTTGTTGGGTTCGCCGATCATGACGAATGGCAGGAGTACCGACCTCTGATTGATAGACGGCTAACATCGATGCACCTGCCAACATGCGGGTAATGGCCTGTTGTTGAGTGGCTGATAGCTGTTGCCAAGCTGGTTGATCATTCGTGACGGGAATCCGAATGTCCAACCAAAAGTTAGTGGTGAGTTGTTCCCACGTGTATTTATCGAAATTATCTTTAATGTCATCCCAGTTAATTGCTTTGTAGTATAAATAGTCCATCGTTATTTGTTCGTCTCCTTAGTTAGGATTCACAGGTGTACGGGCACCGTGATCCAGTAACGTGTTGTCGGTGGGTTAAACGGGCGCTAACCCTGAATACATCCCCTAGATCATGCATGACTCGCATTCATTTGCGGTTTTGATTTCGTCGTCTTCTGTGAATGTTCGGATGTAATAAAGTGACTTGATACCCTTGGTCCAGGCGTAATTCCGTAACCGGTTAAGGTCCCGGGTCGTCATCTTCAAGTTGTCATTGTCCTTCCACTCGTAAAGGTCGGGTTTCAAAACTGAACGCATGAACAGTGTCAAACTCATGCCTTGATCAATGTGTTTTTGCGCTACGGCATAGGTATCGATGATTTTGCGTTGGTCGATATCATATGCGGGTGTGTAGTAGGGCAAAGTTTCGTTAGACAGGTAGGGTGCTGGGTAGAAGATTGATCCCACTTTATTTTCCTGCCGTTGTTCTACTAATTGTGTGATTGGGTGAAGTGACGCACTTGTTTCATTGACGTACGAAATGGAACCATTCGGTGCCACGGCAAGTCGGTTACGATGGTAAAGACCATCCGCCATGACGGCCTGTTTGAGGGCCTCCCAGTCGGCAACAGATGGTAATTTAATGTTTTTGAAAACTTCTGCAACTTTAGTGCTCTTAAATTCAAAGTCGGCGTTCAGGTATTGATCAAAGTAACTACCATCGGCGTATTTTGATTGCTCAAATTTGGCGAAGGTTTCGTGACGTTCGCGTGCAATTTGGTTACTCGTGACGAGTGAATAGTAGTTTAAGGCTAGGAAGTAAGCATCCGTAAATTCAAGGGCTTCTGGTGAGCCATATTCAATTTGGTGGCGTGCAAGGGCGGTATGCAGACCCATAGCACCCAATCCGATCGTATGGTAAAGTTCGTTACCATGTTTAACGGTTGGGACTTCCTTGACGTTGGTTGTATCGGTCACGAGGGTGAGCGCGCGAACGGCGACCGCAACCGAGCGACCAAAGTCTGGCGAATCAATCATATTCATAATATTAGTTGATCCGAGGTTACATGAAATATCGGTACCAATGGTCTTATACGATAGATCATCATCAAGTTCTGAGGGTTCCTGGGGCTGGAGAATTTCACTACAGAGATTACTCATAATAATTTTGCCATTGACGGGATTCGTGCGGTTCGCCGTATCAATGTTCAAGATGTAAGGATACCCAGATTCTTGTTGGAGTTGAGAAATCTTTTGTTCTAGCTTCCGGGCGTTAAAGACCGATTTTTTGATATTCGGGTTGGCAACCATGTTGTCATATTCCTTCGTGATATCAATGTAGGCAAATGGCGTGTGGTATTCGCGTTCGACGTCATAGGGACTAAAAAGATACATCGGTTCGTTAGTCTTGAGCAATTCATAGTATTTATCGGGAACGATCAGTCCGAGGGACAGGGTCTTCACCCGAATTTTTTCATCCGCGTTTTCTTTTTTGGTATCCAGAAAATGTAAAATATCGGGATGGAAAACGTTGAGATAGACAACCCCAGCACCATTACGTTGACCAAGCTGGTTACTGTAACTAAATGAGTCCTCAAGTAACTTCATCACTGGTACAACTCCGGACGAGGCGTTGGCAATTTTTTTGATAGGATCGCCTGAGGCACGGAGATTTGACAGGTTAACACCGACGCCACCGCCAATCCGTGATAGTTGAAGGGCGGAATTAACGCCACGGCCAATGGAGAGCATGGAATCGGCCATATCAATTAGGAAGCACGACACCATTTCTCCACGGCGCTTTTTCCCCGCGTTGAGGAAAGTGGGAGTGGCGGGCTGATAACGCTGTGAAATTAATTCATCGGCAACGTCATTAGCAAGTTGCTCATCACCGTTTGCAAGGTAGAGGGCATTGAAGACAACACGGTCGATAAAGCCTTCCAAGAATTGTTGTCCGTCGTTGGTTTTCATGGCGTACTGTGTGTAAAACTTGTACGCGCCGAGAAAGCTGCGGAAATGGAAGTGATGCTCTTTCATTCGGTCGAACAAGGACCGCACAAATTCGTGGGAATACTGATTCAAGATATCTGGATCAATGTAATCTTCGTCGACTAAGTAGTTTAATTTGGCATCCAATGAATCAAATTGTTTAGTCTTTGGTTCGACCGTCTCTTCAAAATAGGCCTTGAGGGCTTCTTGATCGTAATATAGCGGAATTTCTCCGTCGACGGGGATGTTTACGAGGTTATTTAAGTAAAAATAGGTGTTTTCCATTTCTGGGGTACTAGTTGCCATTAGGGACTACTCCTTTGTTGTTTGAGAACTGAATTGATCGCGATAGGTTAGGATGGCATCGGCGATGCGGGGAAAATCGTGTGCTGTGCCACGTAATTCAAAATCGGTAATGTAGGGAAAACCGAAGCGCTCAGCGTACTGTTTAGCCGTGAGTGCAAACTGCTTATTAAAATTACGATTGCCGCTACCGATAATCCCGTAACAATGGCGGTAGTTATCTTCGTGTTCTAGGTAATCCCCCAAAATGGTGGTCAAGATTTCGGTGTAACCGTTGTTAACTCCGTTACCGCCCTTAAGAAAGGCCGGCAGGAAGGCAACAAACGGTTGGTCGAGAGTGGTGAATTCGGGGTGTTCTTTAACGTTAATTGAATTAACTTGAATGTGGCGTTCTTCTTCAAAGTATTTTGTCAGTTTGCCAATAAAATATTTGGTATTACCGCTCAAACTGATGTAGAGAATATTTACAGGTTCCGTAGCGAATCATCGTCCTTTGTCTATATATAGTGTGACGCAAATTATTGTAGCACAATATATAGTATTGGAATACCGACTTTCCCAAAATGAATCTATTGAATTGCTAAAATATGAATTAACATTATCATTTGATAATGACGATTAAACGGCTGGTACCGGGGATGATTAAATTACGGTGGTGACCAAAAAAGACAATAAAAAATCGATTTGAAATAATGAGATTTCAAATCGACAATTTTTTAATCAAGTTTTATGAGTTTAGTTGGGTCAATGACGCATCAAAACGTGCCAGATGACGCTTGCGAATTGAACGCCAGATAAATTAAGCGTGTCGTCGTTAATCAATCAGCCACTTGGCTAACTTCGGTTCGCGCCGTTGAAGCCACTTGGCAAGACGTGTTGTGAGCAGCCACCGATGGAATCGGGGTGATATTTTACGCAGACTATAAACCATTAGAATTAAGAATGGAATGCCAGGGATTATGGGTAGAACAAAACCAACAATTGACCCCAGAAAACCTGTGAGCGTCAATGTTGACCAGAGTAGTTTAGTAAAGAAAATTTGCATAGTGGCCCCCCTCATCATTAAGTTGTGTTCAATATACGGAAAATATCAGAAAATAGCAAACAGAATGATTGCTGTTTAGATAGTCTTAAACTTTTGTTAGATGATGATATATATAATTTGAATATAAAAAAACAACTATATCGTAATCGATAGAGTTGTTAGGACATTAATTTTAAACTTTTCATGAGCATTCGATTTTCGCGACCAAAGCGGTCCTGACGGTGGTCGAATAGTTCGTAACCGAGGCGCTCGTAAAGACCAACGTGGCGGGTCACAATGTACGTGGTATCAAATCCTAGCTGCTGGGCGAGTGTTTCGGCTCGACTAACAAGCTGCTCACTGAGTCCTTGACCCCGATAACTGTTGTTGACAAAGACGTATCCAACAAAAGGGCTCTGAACGGCAGGGACAATATCGTGTTCAAGCAGGGCGCAGAAGCCGACCAGTTGGCCATGGTCACTAAAAACGATGACGCGTTCCCAGTCTAAAAAAGCGTGATTGTACATGAGGTATGCTAGGTGACGGCCAGCGGTCCAAGTGACCGATTGGATTTGTTGGGCAAAGGCATCCCAGTGTTGATCGTGTTGTTTCATCACGATGATCTTCATTGATTGGTTTCCTCCGATTCGATTCACGATTCTGCAACTAGTAGTTCGGGGCGACCGGTATAGTAGCCCTGGATTAGATCGACTTGATAGTGATTGGTGACATATTGGAGTTCGGCGGCAGTTTCTAGACCCTCAACAGCAAACACTTTATCGTGTGCTTTAGCAACACTATACCAGAATTTGAGAAAGTGCTCCACAGTTTGGATGTCCTTAAATGGACGTAAGTTTTGAAAAGCAAACTTGAATTCATCCACGTAAGGATTCATTTCTTGAACTAGCTGGGGGGTGTTGCGCTCGGTTCCCACATCGTCGATGCAAACTAGGAGGCGATCTTGGTGAAACTGTTGTGCTGCCGTAACGAGTTGTTCATGACTGATACTAGCATCAAAGCGTTCGGTCAATTCTGTAATCAGATGAATTTGGGTTTGCTGTTGAATCCGAGTCACCATTTCAATAAAGACCGGTTGAACAAATTGACTGGGTTCCAAGTTGAACGACAGAATTTGTGTGGTGGATGGAACTTGAGTGAGTACTTGGCGAAGAAGATTTTCAATTTGACTGGCATGAATTGCGGTGAAACTGACTGGTAGGACCCAGTGATTATCTCGCTTTTCCCGAATAAATAATTCATATCCGACGGGTGAAGCAGATGTGGTACTGAATTTAGGCTGACCGTAAAATGCAAGCGTCAAGTTAAAAATCCCTCCTTGAGAATTAAGTGAAACACCAATTAATATAAGCTGATATATGTATTACCAAAGAGTGATTCTAAACGCGTTTGGGAGAAGATGCAAGGAATAAGTGCAACTAAAAATTGTGAAGATTATCATGAGCCACGTTTGGGTGGGGATGGTAACGCTCACGAAAAAATATTACAGTTTAGTGACTATCATCGGGTGAATTGGGATTGACAGGTTATTTTAGAATTTGATATACTCCTCAACGCGATTTTGAAGGGAGAAAATATGACAACATATCAATTGATGCAACTGAGTCCAGCAACATTGCGCCAAAAAATGCGAGATAGTAACGGTCACGAGCGACGTCAAACAACATGGGCCCTCTTACTGCGGGATATTTGTTTATTATGTTTTGCAATTGTGTATATTGCCGGATTTAGCTATTGTTTTGGGCAACTCAATGGCTACGTGGGACTGGCTAGCTTTTGCATGTTGCTTAGTATTCGATTTGTGAATTATGGGTATCGGGTGGCCGATAGTCTGGGGGCGCTGGCGATTGTGCTCTTGTTGATGGGCGGGCTAAGTTTCTGGTTACCACTACTACCGATTATGTGGCGATTAGTCTTAAATGTATTGGCGTTGCTCATTATTTTACGGCTGACAACGATGAACCCACTGCTGGGCAATGGCGGTGTTTATGCATTTAGTTATATTATTGTAACAAGCATGTCAGTGCATGGTGCCGACGTTGCACCGCGGGGGTGGGCATTGTTGCTCTCCTTTGTGATATGTGGCGTTGTATTATGGCGTCAGCATCGTAATAACAATCGCCAGGTCCGAGTATGGACGGTTCTGCGGTTTACCGGATGGCACGATGCCGTGTTTCGATGGCAATTTAGGTTAGCAATGGGAATTAGTATTGCGCTTTTCGTAGGCCAGTGGTTGCATCATGGTCGAGCGATGTGGCTGGGATTTGCGGGGATGTCCGCATTACTCCCGCAGCAGGGGCCACTGACCCAACGAGCGGTGAAACGGTTATTGGGTGTTGTGCTTGGTTCTGTAGCTTTTGCCGGTTGCGTGGTATTATTACCCAGTCAGCTAATTTTTATTTTGGCACCTGTGACCGGATTTTTACTCGGATTGACTCCTAGTTATTTTTGGGCAAGCGTTTTTAATTGTTTTGGGGCACTCACAATTGCTCAAGGATTATTCGGTACGGTTCCAGCGACAGAACTTCGAATTTTTAATAATGCGGTGGGATTGATTACGGCACTATTAATTGCTGGGCTTCTCGAATTAGTTTGGCAAAAACGACAACATAAACAAGCAACTTCACCGATGTGTGAAGCTGATGATGGGGGCGACCAACTTGGATAAAGTAGCGTTTCGGAAACAACAAATTCAAAAAATGACGCAGATGCAGGCACAAACACAGGCAGAGTCCGCGCAACTCACGCAACAGTTGTTTCAAACTAGTGCTTGGCAAAAAGCACGATCGATTGCGACAACGATTAGCAGCCCGATTGAGGTGAATACGCGTCAATTAATTACGCAGGCGCTGAAGGACGGCAAACAAGTCTTGTTGCCGAAGACGATGCCGCACCGGCAGATGGCCTTTTTGCCATTTGATGACCAGTATGATCGACTAGTGGTTAGCAAGTTTGGTATTCCAGAGCCCGCGTATGATGCGGCATTGGTTAATCAAACACCGGAGTTAGTGATTGTACCGGCGATCGCGTTTGACTGTCAAACCCGTAATCGGATTGGATTTGGTGCCGGATATTACGACGGCTTTTTAGCGGGATATCACGGCGCAACAGTTGCGCTCGTGCCGACAGTAATGCAGTATGATGCGGCACAGTGGCCGCTAGAAGAACATGATATTAAAATTAATCAGTTAATTTTGTGCCACTAAAAGGTACTTTTAGGGATCATCATGGTTGTGATGATGCCTTTTTCTTTGCTAATAACAGATAAAAACATTTATACTTATAATAAGTAAACGATTAACGAGGTAACCTATTCATTCAAGGGCGCATGACTGGGGGCGGTGAGATGAAAAAACAAATAAGTGTCAAAAAGATCTCCTTCGCGGGAGCGTTGTTATTAGGAATCAATGGCATTATCGGGTCCGGCATTTTTCTATTGCCTGGCCATTTGTTTCAAGAAGCGGGGAGTTACAGTATCCTGGCCATTCTTTTTGCGGGACTTGCCACGTTGATGATTGCATTGAACTATGCCGTGATGGCCTCTAAAATGGATGATGATGGGGGTGCGTGGACGTATGCCGATCGGGCATTTGGATCATTGGCCGGTTTTCAAACGGGCTGGTTTGGCTGGTTTCTGGGCGTGATCACAATTAGTGCGGAAATTGCTGCATTTTTAACGACGTTGGCGGGATTTATGCCTCTCGCTAGCCAGTCACTGACCTATAAATTAATTGCTTTAAGTATTATTACCATGATTGGCATTATTAATCTGTTTGGGCCGTCTTTCGTGACCTATTTAGACGACTTGTCGAGTGCACTGAAAGTGGTTATCCTATGTATTTTTATTATTGCTGGTGCGGTCGCATTAAGTCATTTTAAGGTGACATTCGGTCATCACGCGACGACTGGCCACGGCTTTACTGGTGCGTTTGTGACGGCATTCTACATGTTTACGGGTTTTTCATTTTTACCTAATGTTGCTGGGCAAATGAAAAATGCTGCTAAGGCGCTACCGAGGGTGATTATAATCACGATGATTGCCGTTTCCTTAATCTATGTTGCGACGCAGACTGTAACGATTGAGTTTCTTGGAAATTCATTGGCCGGTGAAAAGTTACCAGTTGCTGCTGCTTTTGGTATTATTGGTGGTCAAATGGGGCAGAGTTTAATTTTGAGCGGGATGTTAGTATCAATTTTGGGAGTCGCAATTGCAGTATCATTTGATACCCCCGTGGAATTAGCTTCGATGGCGCGCGAGCACCAATTAATGCCAGATTGGTTGGCACGCCAAAATCGATACGGTGCCCCGTACTGGGCGATTATTTTAACAACCGCGTTAGCTGGTGGGTTGGTAGTGAGTGGTGAATATATCTTTTTAGTGAAATTGATTGTTTTCAGTTCATTTATTCAATACATTGCGACCATTGCCTCACTTATTAAATTGAGAAACGACCAAACTCTAGGAGTGGGAATGCGACTACCGGGGGGACTACTCCTCCCCATCGCGTCGTTACTGCTCATTACCTACCTGTTAACGAGTTTTGCCATGGTTACGGTTTTGATTGGCCTCGGATTTGCGGCGGTTGGGCTAGTTATTCATGAAGTCGAACGCGCGATCAAACAAAAAAATAAGTAGAAACGCTTGACTTACTTTTTGTAAGTGAATAGAATGGGAACCGTTAAATGAAATTCATTGAACGGGAGGAACCATATTATGACAATTACAAATGGCTATGAGCAAAATGAAAACGAAAAGGAACTCGATATTTTAAACTTACCAGCGTTAGAGCAGGAAGCGCAGAAGATTATTCCAACTGGTGGTTTTGGCTATATTGCGGGCGGTTCGGAAGATGAATGGACGTTACATGCGAACCGGACAGCATTTCAGCATAAGCAAATTGTGCCTAAGGCGCTCAGTGATATTGAAGATCCACAAACTGACACGCGGGTATTCAACTTAGATTTAAAAACACCAATTATGATGGCACCAGCCGCTGCACAAGGGCTTGCCCATGTAAAAGGTGAAATTGATACCGCAGCCGGTGTGGCTGCTGCAGGTGGGTTGATGGCACAAAGTACGTATTCTTCGACGTCAATTGCGGATACCGCTGAAGCCGGAAATGGGGCCCCACAATTCTTCCAACTTTACATGAGTAAGGATTGGAATTTCAATGAATCACTACTAGATGAAGCCAAGAAGGCCGGTGTCAAGGGAATTATTTTGACTGTTGACGCCACGGTTGATGGCTATCGTGAAGCTGACATTATCAATCATTTTCAATTTCCAATTCCAATGGCTAACCTAACGAAGTTTAGCGAAGGCGATGGTAAAGGAAAGGGAATTGGCGAGATTTACGCGTCAGCCGCTCAAAAAATCGGGCCTAAAGATGTGGCACGAATTATTCAATATACTGACTTACCAGTAATTGTCAAGGGAATTGAATCAGCTGAAGATGCACTATATGCGATCGGAGCCGGTGCTGCTGGAATTTATGTTTCCAACCACGGTGGGCGCCAATTAAATGGTGGTCCAGCTAGTTTTGATGTTTTGGCTGACGTTGCGTCGGCGGTCAACCATCGTGTACCGATTATTTTTGATTCTGGCGTTCGTCGTGGATCGGATGTATTCAAAGCCTTAGCAGCTGGTGCCGACTTGGTTGCAATTGGTCGTCCAGCAATTTATGGTTTGGCACTGGGAGGCGCGCAAGGCGTGGCCTCTGTCTTCAATCATTTGAATGATGAGTTAAAAATCATTATGCAATTAGCAGGTACTAAAACGATTGAGGATGTTAAGCATGCACCGTTATTAGATATTAAATACTAATTCTTTTTAAGGGGGTGTCCATCAAGGACACTCTTTTTTTGTAAAAGAATAATTGAAAAAGTGAGTAAATCGTGTTAAATTCCAAGAAGATTAATTGATTGAAAACTGTAGTTGAAATCGAGCTGATAACTATGAAAAATGCGACCATAGACGAAAAAAATAAATTAAAAAGATATCGTGGCTTATTGTTAAGTGAATGCGTGGATGTGATTGATGAGCATGAGCATCTCAAAAGTCAGCAACATCAAATTGGTGATTTAAAGGCGACTTGTGGATTGTGCAAGCGCTACATTGAATTACAGAGCACAATTGCTAACGTCGCCGAAATGATTGGTCATATTGAAGTTGCCGAGGAGCGAGTTAGCGCCTCCCAGTCTGCAACGTTAAACTACTTTCAATGCCAGCATTTAGATCGGTCAGTGTATATTGTTCGGACGACTTCTGCTCAAAAAGTGGCTACTATTATTGGTAAAACGTTAGATCCGTCGGAGTGGATTACAATTCAAATTACCGCCAAACGAGCGTTTCGGCTGATCGAATTATTGGATGGTAGCCATGGTACCCAGAAAATTAGTTTTCTTAAAGGCAACCAGAAATTCGAGGGTATTATTTCTTCACTCGAATCCTAGTTACCGGTGTCGGTGGTAGTTGCATGAATGACCCGTTAAACTACAAATTAGTACGCTCAATTTAAGAACCATGACGTAAAAACCGAGTTTGAGACGAAACAGGATGTTTCGTTCAAACCCGGTTTTATCTTTTTTTAATAACTGTTCATAGAAAATTCGGAAAAGCACGTATTTCCGACAAAAGATTATTCAAATTATTTTGCCATCATAGAATCTACAGTGTTAAAAGGAAGGTGAAGTGATCTGAATAATCAAATTAGACGCTCTAAAACGATTAAAACATATCTATATGAAGTTGATTTTATGCGGTTGTTTTTTATATTGGGCGTGATTTTTAATCATACAGTTAATACAGTATTAGCTGCGATGAATGGGCAAGACACTGCCAGTGAAACGTTAAAAAGTATTCGATTAATGTTTCATTACAGTCGTAACGGCTTTTTATTTATGAGTGGCTTAGTGCTGACGCTCAATTATTTTCATCGGCACGACTGGGGCCGCTTTTATCGGAAACGTTTCAGTGGGAGTTTGTGGCCGTACCTGCTATGGAACTTATTCTTTTTAGTCCTATTTACAGAGATTGATGACGGGTTTACAACGATGAACCTTTTTTCAACACAGTACTTAGCTATTATTATCCACGGTAATCGTTTTTATATGTATTACATGTTGTTGGTGATGCAGCTTTATCTTATTTTTCCTGGCATTGTTTGGCTGTTCAAAAGATGGCCCGAGCAGCATCGCCGCATCTTAGGTATTAGCCTTTTTATCCAGCTTACGTTGGATGCGTTAATTAAATATTGGCTGCAAAATTTAGATTTATCTGCTTATCCCTACTGGTTTAAAGCATTTAGCATTAATATTTTTTCATACCAATTCTACTTTATTTCTGGTGCGTTTGTCTGTTTACACTATCAAGCAGTAACGGATTTTATTCATCGACATATTAAGTGGATTGCTTCGCTGGCCTGTTGTTTGTCGGTTGGAACCATTTTTTATATGCATTGGAATATGACCGTTCTTGGTTTGAGCTATGATCGGGCCACATCGCCGCATCAACCTTACATGCAGGTTTTTGATATCTTAATGATTATGACGATCTTTTGGATTGGACAACGATACGCAACCTGGCGGCAGGCCGGGATGCCAACATCAATTGAATGGTTGGTAAAAAATGGGGCCAAGATTAGTTTTGGCATGTATTTGAATCAATCGCTGGGACTCCTGGTGCTTAAGCTGATTTTGAAAAATCAGAGCTGGCAAGATTGGCAATATCTATTAATGTTGCCACTCGGCTACATTGGTGTTATTGGCGGTTCCTTTGCGATCGCGTGGTTCTGTTATAAGGTGCCACCATTTGGTGTTTTGATTGGTCGACCGCAGTGGCATTTTCGGTGGGCACCGCTTGCGACGAAGAGTGATTGACGATGGTGACGAAATGGACAATGGTCATGCGTTGATTACTGAAGAGAGAAAATGAGTTTTTGCTAAGAAAAAAGGCAATAAACTCCCCTCAAGTACTCGTTTTCCGGGGTTGAATATTGTATCCTGTTAATATTAATTAGCAGGGATAGAGAAATCTTTGGGGGCCATTTATGGAGTTATTTGGCAATACATTTTTTTGGTTGTTCTTTTTCATGATTGGATTTGTAGCAACCCTGGAACTAATTGAGGACCTAGGTGCAGCGTATGCAACTAAGATAATTCATCGGACGGTTCAAACAGCATGGCTCGTTGTTGGCTATGTGTTGATCATCATTTTATTTATTCGAATGTTGCGGTTGTTCGGGACCACATACACGTGGACGGCCAATGCGTTACGAGATGGGACGCTTATTTATATTAGTACCAAGTTCAAAAATCGGCACGCATTTTTAACGTTGATGGCCTTGGTATTGGTGTCGTTTTACCCGTATTGGCATGGTAATTGGTGGGCGTTAACTGCATTCATTGGCACTTTAGGGCTTTTGGTGCTGATCAATTATTTTCGCGAATGGATTCGAGCTAAGCGGTGGCGCCTTTTTATCGTGACCAGTGGCGTTAGCCTGATTTTCTGGCTGTTCAATATGTACGCTTACCAGTACAAGTTAGCGGAAACATTGTCGATTACTGCGTGCTTTATTGTGGTGATGGAAATTGCCTACTTGTACGATCGGCTGTTAATCTACCGCAAAAAAAGAACACGAGAGCTCTTATATGATACTCAACATGATGCACTGACAGGGGTTCATAGCGTCAAAAAATTTAGTAGTGATTTTACAAGGTATCGGCAACTTTTACTGACCGGTCAATCATCGGCGGTACACTTAGTGATGATTGATATTGATCATTTTAAACAGATCAATGATACTCATGGTCACTTGGTGGGGGATGAAGTGCTCCGAGCATTTGCCCAGCATTGTGATGCCTATTTGGATCAAGCCTTGTTTCCATGCAATTTATATCGAACCGGTGGCGAAGAATTCAGTATCATTGTGACCGACGGTGCCAGTGATGTGCAAGTTAAGGAGATTGTTGAGAATTATTGCCAGGCGTTAAAGAATTTTTCCGTACAATCTGGAAAGCAGCAGATTCAAATTACGATTTCGGCCGGTATCACACAGATTCAGGGCGACGACATTCATAATAACGCGGTTATTGAACGCGCCGATACTCATTTATACGAAGCGAAACGGGCGGGGCGAAATCGAGTTTTTGCTGATGAATGAGAAAAAACGCAATTATCCGAATAGGAAAAATTGCGTTTTTTGTATCCGATACGGCTAGTTCGCGGTTCGATGAGTGACCCGTAGTGCGACTAAACAGCCTAATTCCATCATCAGTGTGAGGATGAAAATACTGCGAAAACCGTAAACACTTGCCAAAACACCGCCTAAAACAGGACCGATGACGTTGCCAAATGCCTGAAAAGATTGACTATAGCTAAATATTTGGCCAAATTCATTTTTATTTGTTAACTGCGTCATCAGAGTTTGGTAAGCAGGAATGATGGCAGCGTCCGTTAGTCCAAAACAGAATCTCCCGATCACTAACTGGGATGTATTGGTGAGCCATAGCATGGGAATCAGGATGATGGCGGCACCGGCGAGACCCCAATAGATCACACGAATGGCACCGATTCGATCTACGAGCTTACCAAGTCGTGGTGCAGCTAACAGGGTTGCAAGGCCAGGCGCCGCCGTTACCAATCCACTTAAAAGAGCCAAATTGCGAGAATGTGGCGATAGTTGATGTACGAATAGGCTCACGATTGGCTGGATGGTTGTTGAAGCTGCCTGAACTGTGAGAACAATGAAAAAAATCACGAGCAAAAGTGATGAAATTGGTGTTCGTGACCGTTGAAAACTTTTAGTTGGTTGTGGAACAAAGTCTTCTGTCACAAACAAAGCTGTGCTGATAAACACGACGAGCATGCCAATTGCGGCCACGATGAAGGTCGCACGGTAGCCTACTTGGTCCGCAATCAGACCACCAATTAGGGGACCAAGTAGTGTGCCAGTCACACCACCGGTGGCGAGGGTTCCGAGTGCATGGCCCTCGTGTGCGGCGGGTGTCGCATCTGCAATCAGGGCTTGCGCGTTATTGATGTAGCCCGAAAAGGCACCTTGCAAAGCTCGAAATATGATTAACCACCAAACATTTGGTACCCAAGCATTGGCAAAAATGGTTAGTGTCATCACCCCACTGGCTCGTAAACACATCAATTTACGACCGTGGCGATCTGCCAAGCGTCCCCAGATGGGTGAAACAATCGTTTTTGCAAGATAAGTTACGGCGAATGCGATACTACTCAAAATATTGAGAGTCCACCCATGATAGTTTCCGAGCGTGGCAATGTATAGTGGTAGAAAAGGTAATGTGAGTGCATTACCGAGCTCTGTAATAAATGAACCCAACCAAAGAATGGATAGGTTGAGTTGCCAGTGTTTTTGCAAAATAATCCTCCGATAACCAGTATTAGTGAAAGTATAGGACCTTTATTTTCAATATTCAATTAAAAAAATCTTCCAGAGCTATTAATGTAAGCTCTGGAAGAGGTGTAATCGTCTAGTTAAAATCAGAATGACGAAACGCACGAATAAGTTGCAATTTACTAAACCAATGCAGGTAGATATATTCGAAAAGTTGGATTCCAACATAGCCACATAATATACTGATCCCAACATTGATGAGTGCCACGGTGTGTAATTGGATTCCAGCAAGTGTTCGCAAGCTAAACAGAATCAATAGTAAGATAATGGTTAGATAACCGACAAACCGGCTAGTGTTAGGTAACACACAGATATAAATACAGGCCATTAAAACGACCAGTTTGAGAAATGTCAGGTCGATCGGGGCCGTGGAATTATCAGTAACGATGAGCAATAGTTGATTAATGAGTAACCCTAGCAGGCTGGTACCAAAATAGGTTACCAAGGCCCACAAAGCAATTAGCTTATGTTTGAATCCCCACAGAATAAACCAGAGAAGCGCTGCGTAAAGATTCAGTAGTAGGTGGGCGAGGATGAAGGTGATTGTGTGATTCAGCCAGGGATGATTAAACGGAAGGTGAGAGATCACGCCTTGTGAAAAGGAATTAATTGAACTAAGTAGCGAAGAATCCTTGATGACAAGGTAGATGAGGGTTCCAGCCACAAATGTTGCTATAAACATGTTAACCCACCGCTCTTTGGCATCCACAATGTAGATGAGAAACACCTCCATAATTAGTACTTTCATGAATATTTTACCAAAATTCCGGTGACAAAAAGCATAATATTGTATTAAAAACACAAATAATTGGACCAATTGATTGAATGGTAAAAAATCATCGAGGAACGAGTTGGTTTATGCGATCGAGTTTGATAAAATCGATCGGATTAATAATTGAAAGTGAGCATTTATCATGATCCCAACGACAAAATTAGAGTTGAGTAAAACGGCAATTGTTGTCATTGACTTACAAGAAGACATTCTGGCAGCGAAGCCCTTATTTCCAATTTCTGCGCAAGAAGTAGTTACTCGCAATACCGCGTTAATTCATACATTTAAGGATACTGATGTTTTAACGGTGTTGGTGACGGTTGATCGAACGACTTTTCAAGGGTTGTTTCCGTTTCCGGATGGCACAATGCATCCGGGTGAATCGCCACGTTCGGTATTGACCATTCCCACATTAGGTGGTCAAGCTAATGTTATTCAAATTACTAAGCATAATCCCGGTGCCTTTTTTGGAACAGATTTAGACTTACAATTGCGGAGACGGGGAATTCAAACGATTATTTTGACGGGCGTTTCCACTTCGAATGGTGTTTATGCAACGGCATTAGATGCGTATCAAAGTGCCTACCACGTGCTAATTGTGGAGGATGCATGTGCGGATCGAGATCTTGAGAACCATCAATTCTTCTTCCGCAAACTATTCCCACGAATTGGGCAAGTGACTACCCAAAAAGAATTAGCCGAGATGCTAACTAAATAGTAGGTAAAAAAGGCGTCCAAAAAGCCTCGATTAATTTGAGGTTAGGACGTCTTTTTTTACGAAATTTAGGCAACAACTAGGCGCTTAATGGGTTGCTTGAACCAAATTGATTTTCAACGTACTCGCGGTAAAGGTCATGATTAGCAACTAATTCTTGGTGAGTACCATGCCCACTAACTTGACCATTTTCGATGAAATAAATTTCATTTGCATCGACGATGGTGCTTAATCGATGGGCGATAACTAGTGTGGTTCGATTCTTCATGAGTTTTTCTAACGCTTTTTGGACCATCATTTCAGACTCAGAATCCAGACTAGCGGTGGCTTCATCCAGCATTAAGATTTGTGGATTCCGTAGGAAGGCACGCGCAATTGCCAATCGTTGACGTTGCCCACCAGAAATTTTAACGCCTCGTTCACCAACTTCAGTATCGAGACCGTTAGGCATCTTGCTCACGAAGTCCTTGGCGTAGGCCATTTCTAAAACATCCCAGAGTTGATCGTCGCTATAGCTTTCTTGGGCGCCATAGGTTAAATTGTAGCGAATCGTGCCGGCCATAATTGCGGCATCTTGGCTGACAAGGCCAATTTGTTGACGCCAATTCGTGAGATTAAGGGCTGCTAGATCTGTTGTGCCAATAGTAATCGTGCCAGAATTAGGTTGGTAAAAGCGCTCCAGCAAACTGAAAATGGTCGATTTACCACCACCGGAAGGTCCAGCAAAGGCAATCACGGTGTTTGGCTTTGCGGTAAAGGAAACATCCGTTAGGACTTGTTTCTCATCGTAGCCAAAATTGACATGGTTCATTGCGAGCGTTTGTCCGTGAGTATCGGTAGTGAGCTGCGTTTCGTGAGATTCTTCTGGTTGATTGAGGAGTTCTTGAATCCGAACCGTTGAGCCACTTGCCTTGGCCATATCAGATGAAAATTGGCCAAGTGTGCCAAAGGGGCCAATCATTTGGACAAGGTACATTAAAAATGAGAACAGGGTCCCCATTGTGAGCGTTCCTTGTGCAACTCGACTAGCACCATAAGCCAACATTCCGACAACAACGCCCATCATCACCATGGTAACCAAAGGTCCTGAGATGGAGTCGTAGATGGCTTCTTTCAGACCGATTCGATACAGTTTGTGAATGCGTTTGTGTCCCGTGATTTGCTCATTAGTTTCGGCATTTGAGGACTTAACGAGGCGCATTTCACTCAGAACTTCACCAGCTTCGCCGTTAAAGCCCGCCAATGCATCTTGACGATTACGGGCAATTTTCATGGCTTGACGAGTGACAGGTAGAATACAAAAAACAAGTAATGGAACGGCGACAAACATCATAATGGTCATTTTCCAATCCATGGCGATCATCAAAACGAGAGCCCCAACTAATTGGAGGATGGAAGTGACCATTCTCGGCATCGATGTTGCGATAAAATCTTTAACCTGAGTCGAATCATTGACTAAATGGGATGAAATTTCACCGGATTTAGTGGTGTCAAAATAGCTAACTGGTAGTCGTAAAAGCTTGTTCCAAAGTAGGTCTCGAAGCTTATAAACGACGTCTTCACCGAAAAAGCCCAAAATTGTTCCGGAAGCTGCGCTAATTAAAGCACTCACGATAAAAAGTACAATGACGGCGATGACCATCCCAGAATTAAGGTGCTTACCAAGACCGTTAATGAGTGATTCTGCGAATTTAGGAACTGCTAACTGCATTCCAGTGGAGAAGAGCCCTAAGATTAGTCCCACGATGAGTTGCCAATAATGTGGTTTGGATTGCGTGATTAGATGGATAAAATCGCGAAGTTTAAATTTTGAACGTGTAAATTCATTTGAATTGAAGTTTGTTGGCCGTTGCATGACCGGTACCTCCTAGATAGTTGTTATTAATTTAGTTAGGATTGATATATTTCTAACTAACGATATGGATTATAGTTATTTAGTTAGTACAAGTCAACATAAAACTAACTAAAAAATAAAAAAGATCCCGTTCACGGTGTGAACAGGATCGACAAGTGTAAGTTGGTTCAATGATATTGCTATGAAGGTTCGTTATCGTTTCCGAAGTTTATCGATAACGAAGTCTATTATATAATTTATCCGGATAAATACAACCGTATTAAACAGAAATTGGATCAAAAAAAGCCATCCGGTAAGCGTTTCGGATGGCTTTCATTGCAACGAAATACGGTTAATATATAGTTGTTAGTACCATTATATAATTTATCCGTATAAATGCAAGCGTTTTCGATAAATTTATTGAATAACATTTAATATCACACAGATGTAAATCGAAGGGGTTAATTAAATGGACATATACGTGTAAAGGTATATCTTTCCTTATGGGTTATTGTTATGATGACATTAATTAATACGAATAAAGTGGGTGAAGCCAAATGGATCATACCAGACAATATGAAGAAGGAGAGACCGTTGCTGCTGGCGAGGGTGTTCAGGACGGGTTTTATTTAATTGTGCTGGGGAATAGCGATATTCCAACTTATTTCAGTATCGCAGATGATGAGGTATGCCCGGGCGATTATGTAAAAATATTGGATGGCTACACGGAGAATGTGGCGCTCTTTTTACGCGATGCAGATTGGATTATGTACGGTTCGGTTCACGCCGGCAGAATGCGGCTAGTTTGCGTGATTAATTTTTTGGCACAAGACTCAGTATATCCATGCTTATATGTGACGCCGGGAGACTACTATCCTGATGGTCAATATTTGGGGATGATTGATAGCGACCATCAAAAAATCGAATATTTTGAAATTGATCAACAACCACCATTACAAAACGAATTCGATTTACTCAAGTTATTGTCACTATATGTTGATGATGTGCGCAAGACGCTCATGAATTGCGATGCATTTATGCTGGGAAATGTGCGCGATCATTATTTTCATGTTGACCAGCGGATTGAAATTAATGATTTTTAATGCCTCAAAAAGCACTCTGTTTTCCGCCAGGGTGCTTTTAAAAGAGTTGAACCAACTCCGCGATATTCTGGATAGCTAGATGTAATTCACAAGGGTAAATTACATCATGGCAGTACTATAACGAAGTGAGTCAAAGAAATCAAAGAAAAACGGTTATTTCGATTAAATTTTTTCTTATATAATACGTAAAAATCTGGAAATAGGGTAGTGAAATTAAAAAGAACTCCCAGCCAAGTAAATTGGTTAGAAGTTCTTTTTTAGCCGGATCTTTTTTACCGAATCGAGCGTTTCTTCTTCGGAAATAACTCATTAGCGGCATGTAAAAATTCATTCAGTTGTGTTTGCATCACTTGATCATCCTTTTTGTGAAGATCATCAATGTATTCATCGAAAAATTCGAATACAAGGGCAGCAAATAGGCGAGATACGAACTGTGGTTGTGAAAGTGGTAGGTTATCCCGGAGAATTCGTTGCTCAAAAATTTCAGCAATGCTTGTCTTAACCTGCTTTTCAAAGTCCAACTCTGAGGTATGAATTTTCCGTAAAATTCGTAATTCGGCCAGTTGTTCTTCCATTTCTGGGGTGATTTTGGTTAATAAAATATTATGGCGCCAACTCGTATTCAATTGATGTTTGAGTACGGTGTTTAAAGATTTGATGCGTGAATCAATGAGTTGACGGGCCAGATCGTATTTATCTAAATAATGATTATAAAATGTCCCCTTACTAATTCTTGCTTGTCTGGCCAGCCCTGTGACCGTAATTTGATCAAATGATTTGCTGGCAAGTTCTGTAAAAAATGTGGTTTCAATAATTTGAATCGTTTTTACGATTCTTAAATCCGGCGTATTATCCATATCTTCCTCTCCTAAATATTAGACGATTTAGCATTAAAAGCTTATTAATGAACGCTTCTTTGATTTAGTGCCTTCACACTAACTTTTTTGTCCTTTATACTCACTGGTAGTTTCTAGCTTAGGCAAGGACCTAATCGAGAATTATTTAGAAAAAAATTATGATAAACAAACCGAAATGAACGATGGATCTGATTCATAATCAGCTGATCAGTATTGCAGTACTGGTCAAATATCCTTGTAGAGCATACACCGACAGGGATTATGAGTCAACATTTGAAATGGTGGATTATATTTTTTTAATAATTTCAGTAAGGGCCTTTTAGGCGAAATTATAGTGATAAATCGGGTGATAATGAACAAACGTAATAGTTGATTTCATTGATCATTGAGTCAAAAATATATTGTTTAGCACAGCCTTAATTTGAACGAAACGCTGATGTAGTGCAACAACAAGAATGAGGATTAAAGTAGTCATATAACTCAGAGAAGGGTTTGATAGTAATATAATTTTACCAATATTTTCTAATGATGACAATTAATTTGATTTTATATTGCTTGTTCAACCTACAGAAAGATTCTTTTAAAGGTCAATGTGATGGTCTAATTAATTAGGAGTGACGAACAATGAAAAAGATGAATTTAATCGGACAAAGATTTACACGGTTACTAGTAATTGGGGAAGAACCCAGCGACGCGCGTGGAAATTCACGGTGGTTGTGTGAGTGCAACTGTGGTAACCATGTGATCGTAACGGGTGTTCGACTGCGCCATGGGGTGACGAAAAGTTGTGGTTGCCTAAGGCGTGACTTGATGAAAGAGCGTTCGCGGACTAATCCGGTATTTCGCCGGTATACTGGGGATGTAAGTAATTTTTCAGATGAACATGGTATTTTGTATTCATCTCTGAAGAAGTCTGTCCGGAATAAAACCGGACATTTAGGGGTATCGTACGATAAACATTCTGACACTTGGTTTGCTCGACTAATGCGACATAATCGTTATGTGTTATTGAAATCATTTCCAACGATGGAAGAAGCAATTGCTGCTCGCGAGGAAGCTGAACGGACCTATTTGGGACGGACAACCGCGCAATCTTCACATGAATCTGATAATCGCAAGACCGATTAATTGGAGTAAATAGTCAAAAAGCGAAGATGTGATCGATATACGCGTCACACATCTTCGCTTTTTTGTGATTAAAATCTTAATCCAGGTGAAGCTGATCGACAACCGGTGCATAAGCTTTTGAAAGTTGCTCATTGGAAGTGCTGCTGTCTGCTGTAGAAAGTTGGTTAGGGCTGACCTTTAGATTTGTTACCCATGGAATGGTGGGGAGCAAAACAATGCGGGAGTCATTTTTGTAATTGTTTCTGAGCAACCCGTAGAGATTTTTGGCTGTGTCGGAGCCTTGACTTTCGATTTTGCGCGGCAGAATAAAAATGCTGGCATTGGCGATTTGCTGTTTAAACTCGCTGATTTTGGCAATGGTTTGTTCAATTTCATTGATGGAATAAGCGGTCAAAAATACGGGAATGACAAATAATTGGGAGTGTTGAATGGCAGTTTGATCTTGCTGAGTATCTAGTGTCGCTGTGCAATCTAGAAGGTTAAATTGCTGTTGATCAGGATTGTTTGACAGAATAACGCTGTCGTCTTGATCGACGCGCTGAATCGTAACATTGCGATTCAATTTGAGTAGATTTGCGGCAATAAAATAGGCCGTCGTGGTTTTTCCAACTTTTTCCGATAAGGCGAGAACCGAAATAGTCACGGGTGGTTGATTAAACTTGGTCATGAGAAAGACTCCATTTCTATTTTGATACTTTCAGTATAAAACAAAATGACAACGGTTACGGAATTTTAGTTGTTTTTTAATTCTTGGAAAGCGCAAGTGCACGTTAAAAGGTGGAAATCACACGTTAAAAAAAGATTGCGCCTCTCGGCAAAAACGTTCAGTACAATATGAGGCGTGGTGTTGAATGGGATAATAGGGAGGAAATATTTTGAAGCATTTTTGGCGATCAAAACGTGTCATTATTTTTGCAGTACTGGTGGTTCTCATCATTGGTGGGGGATTAATTCGGGCGCATAGCGCAAAGAAACAGGCGGCCCTACGTGATCGTTATCATATTATGACGGTCACCAAAACACCGGATTTGGTTGAAACGGGGACCGTTATGCCGATTCGGCAGGAGACTTTGAAATTACCAGATGGAAAAGTTACGGTGCTTGTAAAAAATAATATGGCGGTCGAGAAGGGCGAAACTTTGGTAACGACTAATGATGTTGCCCAGATTAATAAACTAAAAGCACTGCAAAACACTTTAAGTAGTGATCAAGCTAACCTTGCCTTGAAACAACGACAGCTAACAGCCCTTAAGGGACAGTTGGCACAGTTACCATCGACAGCGGATAACTATGCAGATCTTAATGACCAGGTTCAGTCGCTGCAAGCAGATATCAATTCTGCACAGGCAACCGTTAATAACGATCAGTTAGAGGTAACGACTGCTAGTAGTAATAATGACTCCCAGGTGACGGCACCTTTCAGTGGAACAGTAAGTGTTAAAAATGGCGCCAGCGGTCAACCAGTTGTTAAGGTCAGTTCAAATGGGCACCAAATTCAGGGATATGTCTCTGAATATGACTATCATAAGATCAAGCAGGGAGAATCTGTCGCGCTCACGGCACTTGCGGGGCAGCAGAAATTTAAGGGAACGATTAGTAACGTCGATCAACTTCCGGATACAAGTAGTAAAACAAACACGGCACTTTATCAATTTAGTGTTAAGTGTCGAAAGCAGCTACTGGACGGACAGCACGTCAGCGTCGCAGTGGCACAGACTTACCTAAGAATTCCCCGTTCCGCAGTTTTGCATCGTAACGGGCAGACGGTTGTTATGCTTGTAAAAAATGGTCGGGCACATCAAACAAAGGTTAACCTCAAAGTGAATGGTGATTTTGCTGTCATTAAGCAGGGCCTTCATGTGGGAGAAAAGTTTATCAGCAATCCTCAAAAGGTGAAAGACGGACAGCAGGTGAACCAATGATTGAACTAACGAATGTGAATAAAGTTTATCGGCAAGGCAACCAACAGTATCATGTCTTGAAAGATATTTCGCTCAAAGTGACGGCGGGCGAATTTTTGGCGATTGTTGGCCCATCTGGTTCTGGTAAATCGACGCTCATTAATATTATTGGGTTCTTGGATAATCATTTTGATGGTCACTATCAGTTTAATAAGCAGGAAATTGGGCGTCTGAATCAGCGTCAATTTGCCAGTTTACGTAACCAGAAGGTCGGATTTGTGTTTCAGAACTTTAAGCTAATTACGAACTTAAACGTTGGTGAAAATATTGCGTTGCCATTATTATATGCCGGAAAACGACGAGATGAAATTAACGAACGAATTGAAGCGGCTCTTGATAAGGTGGGATTGACGGGATTTAGTAGTAAGATGCCTAAAAATATGTCCGGTGGGCAGCAACAACGGGTGGCGATTGCACGAGCAATTGTGGCTAATCCTAACTTCTTGATTGCGGATGAACCGACCGGAGCGTTAGACTCCCATAATTCAGCTGACATCATGCAGTTGTTCACGGATCTTAATCGTGAATTAGGGACAACAATTATCATGGTTACCCATGACGATCACTTAGCGCAAATGTGTGATCGAATTGTTAAAATCACGGATGGTCGAATTTCAAGCGACAAGGGGATGAGATCATGTTAGTCAAAGAACTGATTATCTCTGCCTTGCGATCGTTGCGTTCTCATCCGAAACGAAGCTTTTTAACCATGATTGGGATCATTATTGGCATTGCCTCGGTGATTACGATTATGTCACTTGGAAATGGTGTGAAGCAAGATACGCTAAAGCAGTTTCATGCCACAAAAACGGGCAAGCAGACAGCAATTATTAATTATTATTCGGATGGCACCTCTAGTGCAAATGGGTTCGATCAGTCCGATTTAAGCCTCTTGAAATCGGATAATAAGCTTAAAATTGATAGTATCAAGATTATGGCGAAGGACAATAGCTTTGGCATGCCATCGAGCGTTCAGGCGCAGCTCAATGATCGTAATCATTTGGTTGAATTAAAACCAGTTAAAAAGACGACCAAGACGATGATTGCAGGTCAGCGCATTACTACTAACGATAATGTGATGGAAAACAATGTGGCTAATATTTCCCGTGGTTTGGCGAAAAAGATTTTTCATGGCAGTCAGAATGTATTGGGACGAAACATAGCGATCAACGGGCAGAGCTATCAAATTATTGGTGTATATGTGGATCATTCTGAAAATCCAAGTAATGTCTTGGTTCCTCAGCGGGCATACTACCGGTTTCAGTCGACAACTTCTGGAAATGAAATCAAATTAACCTTTTTGAGTGGGGCGAAAGTCAAACATTTAGGCAAGCATGCACAACGCTTACTGAACAAAAATGGTAGTCATGCTGCCTATGGTAGTTATGAGTATGAAGATAGTGATGCACTGAATGAAGTCGGGCATATGATTGATACATTGACATACTTTGTTTCGGCCATTGCCGCAATTTCTCTATTCATTGCGGGAATCGGAGTTATGAATATGATGTATATCTCGGTTTCTGAACGGACACAAGAAATTGGAATTCGATTGGCGGTTGGGGCGACCCAGCGAGCGATTATGGCACAATTTCTAATTGAAGCGATCATCCTGACCGTTATTGGTGGTGTGATCGGCTTTGGTTTGGGAGTGGGAATTGCCGCAATTATTTCGGCCTTTATTCCATATAAAGCAGTGGTTTCACTGTCGTCAGTTATTCTGGCACTCGGTGTGTCAACAACGGTTGGATTAGTCTTTGGTATTTTACCCGCCAAACAGGCTGCCAACAAGAATTTAATTGATATCTTACGATGAATAAGAAACGGTCAACCTGGACAAGTGGGTTGACCGTTTTTAACGATTATTTAGTTGCAATGGTGTGTGCCTGTGGGGCATGATCCCCGTCATTAAAGGCACGGGCAAACTTTTGTGCAAAATCGGCTAACTTAACGTGACCATCATGAACCGGGTGTTGTGTAAGATCAGCGTACATCTCAGATGGTTGGCGTTGCAGCTGGCTACTTTTAACAAACGGGCCGATAATACTTTCTGGAATACCATTTTGGCGGAGTGCATCGGCATATTGTTGATCAGAAATTTCAACTAGTCGAACATCAAAACCGAGTGTGGTACTAAATGCGGCAATCATTTCAGTCCCTGTGAAGGTATCGCTTACGACGTAGCGAATTGTCTTGCCGGTCGGTGTTTGACTAACCAGAGCGTACACAACGTCGGCAATGTCTGCAGGGTCAACATATTTTCGTTGGACGGTTGCGGAAATATTAGCATAGATCGCGTGATCTGAATGAACACTCGCAAGGTTGGCATATAAATTATTGTAGAAACCAGTAGGACGGACAAAGGCAACATCAACGTCGGATAAGTTGGTGAGCGCATCTTCAATAAAGTGGTAAGCGTACAAGCTGCCAGAACGCGCATCTTGAGCGCCAATACTGCTGAGATTGACCACTTTTTGGACGTGAGATGCACGGATTGCAGCTTGGAAAATAGCAGCTTGCTGCTGGGCGCTGGCAAATAAATCGGGTGAGGTTCCGGAAATCATGAGATAAATGACGTCGCGACCAGTAAACTGGGTCGTCAAAAAAGCTAAATCAGTCATTGTTCCGACAGCTGGTATGGCCCCCAAGGCCGTAATGGCTGTGGCACGTTCTTGCCGAGAAGTAACAACGGTGACTTCATGACCGTCAGCGATCAAGCGGGGAATGACAAGCCGATTAATGTTACCGAGTGAACCTAGTAAAGTAATTTTCATTTGAAACACCTCATTGTAGTTATTTTTATAAAAGATAGAGTTATCTTTTAAATTATTTTTAATCATAAAAGATAGTTCTATCTTTGTCAAGGTTGTACTGCGATTAAAATTTCGCTAAACTAATAAAAAAGGTAAATTCAGTTGGGGATTTAATGATGAGAAAAAAAGATGAAACGAAAAAAGTGAAAATTCAGGATGCGACTGCGGCAATCATTTTAAAATATGGTGCGGCGGCAGTATCGACGATTAAAGTCGCAAAGAAAGTTGGTATTTCACAATCTAATGTTTATTTATATTTTAAAAATAAAGATGATCTACTAATGAGTGTCTACCAGCGGGAATTAGCTAAAATTATTGCAACAGGGGATTTAACCCGAATTAGTGATGCGACAATTCCCATTACAGAACGACTACGACTATACATGAAGTCGATCTATGATTTTGCTTTAAAAAATCCAGAAAGCTTGACGCTTATTGAACAAATCAAGTTTCTGATGGGCCAGTCCGAAACCAACCCGTTGGCTGATCAACTAAATAATAATGTCGTTGTGTCGTTATTAGAGGAGGCGATGGCCGCCAATGTAATTCGATCAGTCCCCGTTAATCTCGTGATGGCGATGGTGTTTGCAGTGGTGCGAGCTGATGCAATGAATCCACAGTCAGCCGGATTTGATGACTTTTATCATCTAATTTGGAATGGTATTCGGGCGACCGATTAGGGACTTCGAGCTGATTGTATGGTCAAGCAGCCATTTTCTGCTCCTAATGTGGCATACTTAGTTATGAGACAGATTTGGGAGGAGTTTTGATGAGTACAAAGAAAAAGATTATTGGTGCTGCGGGGATTATGCTGATTATCGTTATTATAGTGATCACGGGATTGACGATTCATCAGTCTAGCAGTTCGACCACTAATTCCGATCGTGCTACGGCATCTAGTCAGTCGGCACGCTACTCGGCAAGCCGATCAACGAGTGCCGCAAGTATGAAGAAAAGTAATGAAGAAAGTTCATCGTTAGTTGCAGCAAGTTCAAGTAGCAGGACGATTGATGTCAAAAATCTGACTAACGCGCAGGCTGTAGCATGGATGAAAGCTAATATGGGCGCAGTCCTGTCACAAAATTATAATACGAGCGATAACGCTGCCAGTAACAATGGGGTTACGTTTGACGCTGATGATTTTGATTACATATACAATGGTCATTCCGGCGGCTGGTCGGGTGACTCGGATGACGGTGTCTACTACGAAGTTCGTGAAGATCATAGTACGGCAAATATGAAGGCTGCTGGCGCCGATCCCGAAACATCTAGCCTAGCATGCTGGTTCAGAATTACCGGGGATGGTGTGTTACAGGTTCAGACGAGTGCCGATGATTCTGGTAATTTTACCTGGCAAACGGTCAGCACATCATATGATGGATAGTTAAAAGGCCGATATTTCAGTTGGACTGAAGTATCGGTCTTTTTTATTTGGTGTAGGCAAGAGCCAGTTGTTTATAGAACATAATGGATTGGAGATAGGTATCAATGTCAACGTATTCATCGACCTGATGACCAGTTGGCGATCCGGGGCCACAGATAATGATGGTCGGTTGGCCTGCAGCCTGAATGAATTCCGAACCATCACTTGCTTCAGAACTACCAGTCAAGATAACGTCGTGGTTGAAAACTGTTCGGTATGTTTTAAGCGCAGTTTGAACGAGTTCAGATTCAGGTGTTCCCATAATGGGTGCTTCCGGATAACTGTAATGGATCGTTAATTCATAATTGGGAAGGGCATTTAATTCTGTTAGTAGGGTATTTAACTCATTAAAAATAAGTTGATTTGGATAGTTAGGAATTGTTCGAATATTACCGGAATATTGTGCGCTGGATGGAATCATGTTGGTTTGTTCACCACCAGTGATTTGTGTGATTTCATGTGTCATTCGGCCAAGTACGGGGTCCGAATCACTAAGTTTTGCTAAACGCTGCTGAGCTAACTGATAAAAATTCAATAAGTTTCGAATGGCGTTTACTCCTAGATCTGGGTGGGCACTGTGGGCATTTTTACCACTGGAAGTGACTTCGTAATCAATCACACCACGGGAGGTATAGACGAGATTAGTCATGTTGTTTGTGGGCTCAGCAATAATAATACCAGTTAGATGATCGGCATATCCTAGTTCAGTGAGTTGTGCTGCCCCGTATTCGCCAGTTTCTTCACCGACAGTAGCAAGCAACCGTATTTGGCCGTTGAGTTGCGGCTGAGACTCTAGAATTTCTAGCATGGCGATGATTTCAGCAGCCAGACCGCTTTTCATATCAGAAGCACCACGGCCGAATAGTTTACCATTTGTGAGAGTAGCCGAAAAAGGATCGTTGGTCCAATTACTCAAAGTACCTGGAGCGACGACGTCCATATGACCAGAAAGGCCGATGATCGGTCCAGTGTTTTCGTGTCCGATTGTAATAACAAGATTATCTCGATTAGGAGCGTAGGGGATTTTTTTTATTTGTACGGTGGGATAGGGCTTAAATAGCGAGATAATAAAATCAACAACAGTTGTTTCATTGTTATTAATGGTTGGTAATTGAATTAATTTTCGAAGAATCTGGATTTTGGTTTCTTTTTTCATGAATAGTTACCTTCGTATGAATGATATGGTGTGAAAAGATAATGAATTTATACGGATCAATTAATTGAGCTGATTAATAAATGGTGTAATAAGCAAAATTTTGATCAAATCAATGATTTGAAACTGGAAATTCGATTATCATCCGACGTTAACTTTTATAAAATTATAAAGGTGCCAATTATCAGTAAGGTGCGGATTACGCCTTGCACGACTGGGTGAAGCTCCAACAAATTTTTCAAATTCGCGGGTTAAATGTGACTGATCCGAAAAGTTTAAAATTGATGCAATTTCTGCTAGTGATAAATTAGTACTTTGTAATATTTGAATGGCTCGATTAATTTTTACTAAAATTCGAAAACGAGCAATGGTTATACCAACTTCTTTTTTAAATAAAGATGATAAATAGTGGGGTGAAATCCCTAATTGATTGCTTAATTCTGTGGCATTAATTTTTGTTTCAGGTGTGTTCATAATGATTTGATAGGTTCTTCTAACTGGAGCGGATAAATGAACAAATTTTAATTGTGCTACTCTTTGTGCCATATCTTTAAGCATTTCCTCGATGGCAGTCATAACATCTGAGTAAGAATTGAAACTTTCTAAAGATCGAACGTAGTGATCGTTGAGGGAGTACGCTTGATCATAATCCATTCCTGCAGCAATCGCCGCTCGAAGAGTTACAGATATGCAAATGATGCCCCAATTTTTGACATTACGAACATCACCTTCATCAGACAAAATGCCAATTCTTCCTGAGTTAACAAGTCCCACGAAGGCGTCGTGTACCATTGAGGGTTGGCCCATTTCGACAGCGGCTTTGAGTGCCTTTTCATAAACGTAACTGACATGGGCACCTTGATCATTAAAGTTTACTAAAACAAGCTTATCATTAAATTGTTCCGAGGTAATTGAATTAGTAAAAGCAGCGTTAATTTCTGATTCGTCAAGATCAATATCAAGAAGGTTGGCAAAAACAAGAAGTTGCTTATAACATTGCTTTGTCTTGAGCGAAATTGTGCTCATTAGTCTTGGTAAATAAATCGTTTTTTGATTTGGATCAAGACGTTGATCAGATAAAACATCTGTAAGAATTTCGGGGCCTAATAAATATCCGACATCATTTTTCATCATACAAAAACTAAATAAATTTTGCGTATGTCGTAAAACAGTTACTTTGCTATCAAGTGATAGTTCATTAAACATTGACAAATAGGCACTTGTAAGGATTCGACCATGTTTAAAGGTAATTTTTGGCTGTTTTTCAAATAATTTAAATTCAATACCAGGGACGTTTAAAGCCTCGATATATAGCTGTTCTATACTCATGTAGGTCATCAACTTTCTATTAAAAGTTCAAAAAAGTGGTATTTTTTTCAAAATTTATTGATAGCGCTTTCATATAATGATCTTGTAATTACATAAGCGCTTATCAATACATTGCAATTTTTCATTCTCTAATTATATTACGGAGGTTTTAAAATGCTAGGAAAAGAATATCGGAGTCAATATACGAAACAAGCTCAAGAAATGGTATCTCAGATGAGTTTGGAAGAAAAAGTTCATTTAATGAGTGGACGCGATGATACGCTGTTATCTGGAAAAGAGCGTTACAATCAAAAGCCCTACCAGTCTGCTGGTAATGAAAGATTAGGTTTACCAAACGTTAAATTTATTGATGGTCCACGTGGTGTGGTTGCTGGTAATGCCACAGCTTTTCCTGTCTCGATGGCTCGTGGTGCGACCTTTGACCCAGACTTAGAGGAACAAGTTGGTGAAGCAATTGGCGCCGAGGTACGAGCAAGTGGTGGAAATCTATTTGCCGGTGTTTGTATGAATATGCCATATAATCCGGGATGGGGACGTAGCCAAGAGGTTTATGGTGAAGATAATTTTGCGTTAGGTAAAATGGCGTCCTCACTTATTACTGGGGTCCAAAAGCAACATGTCATGGCATGTGTTAAGCATTTTGCATTTAACAGTATGGAAAATGCACGATTTAAAGTGAATGTAACTGCAAGTAAACGTACTGAGCGAGAACAATATTTATCGCATTTTAAAGATGCGGTGGATGCGGGTGCAGCCTCAATCATGAGTTCTTATAATCATTATAATGGCAAGTATGCGGGACACAGCGATTATTTGTTAAATAAAGTACTTAAAGAAGAATGGGGCTTTGATGGCTTTGTAATGAGCGACTTTATCTGGGGCGTTAATGATACCGTAGAGGCGGCTAATGGCGGCCAAGATATGGAAATGATGCGGACAAAATATTTTGGCCCTGCGCTTGTGGCTGCAGTTAAACGTGGTGATGTTGCAGAAGACACAATTGATAAAGCGGCTCTTAGAATTGTTAGAACCGTTCTTGCTTTTGAAGATGGTGCACCAACTTTCAGTAAAGAAGTTATTGCAGGCCCTGAACACGTCAAACTAGCACGTCGGGTTGCACAAGAAGCAATTACGTTAATGAAAAATAAAAATAGTGTGTTACCGTTGGTCGCTAAAAAGGCGCAGAAGATTCTAGTTGTGGGTAAACTAGCGCAAAGTGATAATATTGGTGATCATGGTTCCAGTCGTGTTTATCCAACGACCACTGTTAGTCCATTAGAAGGCATTACGGAAGCTTTTGAGAACTCCAAGGTTAGTTATGATGATGGAACGGATATTGAAGCAACTAAATTGGCTGCTAAAACAGCAGATGTGGTGATATTTGTTGTTGGGTACAATTTTGATGATGAAGGAGAGTATGTATCAAATGATCAAAGTGATGAAGCACTCCTGAATGGTAATGAAGGATCAGCTGGATCAAGCACTGGATTTGCAAAAGGTGGCGATCGGCAGACACTAAATCTTCATCAGGCCGATATCGATCTCATTAATGCGGTTGGCCCAGTGAATACAAATTCAGTTGTCGTGTTGATTGGTGGAAATACGATTTTAACACATGCATGGCAAGACAGTGTGAGTGCAATTCTTGACGCGTACTATCCTGGAATGGAGGGTGGCCATGCACTGGCAGACGTTCTCAGTGGTGATGTTAATCCATCAGGTAAGTTACCATTTGCAATTCCAGTTGATGAGAAATACTTGCCAACGATTGATTGGGAAAGTACGGAAATTGAATATGGTTATTTACATGGTTATAACAAACTGGAAACAGAAGGCCATGAAACAGATTTTGCTTTTGGGAGTGGCCTTAGCTATACCACTTTTGAAATTAAAAATGTGAAGTTTAAGCGTGATGGTGATCAGTTAATTGCCACTGCAAGTGTTAAGAATACCGGACACCGTGATGGTGCTGAAGTAGTTCAATTATATGTTGGATATGATCAATCAACATTGGATCATCCCCATAAGGAATTGAAAGGGTTCCAGCGGATTGAATTAAAGGCCGGTGAAATGAAGACAGTTGAAATTACAGTACCGTTAGAAAAATTAGCCTATTTTGATGAATCCCAGAATACCTTTGTCGTTGAAAAAATGGATTATGATTGCTATCTCGGTAATAGTTCAGCAGACGCTGAAAGTAATCACGAAACAGTCACAATTCGTTAAAGATAGGAGTGAGAAAATATGGCTCAATCCGTAGAATCTTTACCAGGTAGTGGAAGACTACCAATGCGTGAAAAGTTTGGCTGGGCAACTGGTGACTTTGCACAAAACTTAATTTATAACTGTGTGTCAACTTATCTACTGTTTTTCTACACGAACGTTTTTGGATTGTCACCAGCTTTCGCGGCAACGATGTTCCTAGTGGTTCGGATGATTGATGCGATTAATGATCCGATAATTGGGACTATCGTAGATAAGCACACGACACGTTGGGGTAAGTACCGTGGTTGGCTTGTCATTACATCGATTCCATTTGCAATTATGGCAATTCTCTGTTTTTATACACCATCATTTGGTAGTATGGGCAAGATGGCATATGCGTACGTGACCTATATCGGAATGTCACTGGTTTACACGACGGTTAATATTCCTTATGGATCAATGAACGCTGCTATGACCAGAAATGATCATGAACTGATTTCTATGAATTCAATTCGGATGTTCTTGGCACAACTTGGTGGTTTGGTTGTTAGTTTCGGTATTCCCATTTTTGTTAAGCTGTTTTCTGGTGGCTATTATAGTGGGGTTAATGCTCGTACTGGATGGTTCCTAACAATGTCAATGTACGGTATCGTAGGTGCTTTAATCTTGCTGTTCTGTTTTTCGCAAACTAAAGAGCACATTCATATGCCGGCTTCGCAACAGGCAGAAGTTAAAGTTTCAGACCTGTTTCACCAACTAGTGATTAATGTGCCACTTCGAGTTTTAGCGATCTTCTTCATTATCATTTTCGGATTAATGTCAGTTGTTAATTCGATTGGTGCGTACTACATGACTTATAATGCTGGAGATGCAGGTCTAATGCAGTGGTACAATTTGATCGGAACGTTACCAGTATTTGTCGTAATTCCTTTGACACCATGGCTAAATAAAAAAATGGGCCCACAAAAATTAATGCAAATGGCATTATTGGTTGCCGTAATTGGTTCAGTTCTGATGTTCATGATTCCAGCAAAAAATATTGCTTTGACTTTTCTTGGACGTGCGATTCAAACAGCCGGAATCTTTTTAGCTGGAACGTTTGAATGGGGACTTGTACCACAGACAATTACCTACGGAGAATGGAAAACTGGTAAACGTGAAAATGGTATTATCAATGCCGTCATTGGATTCTTCTTTAAAGCCGGTATGGCAATGGGCGGCGTGGTCCCTGGATATGCATTAGCTGCATTTGGATTTGTTGCTAACCAAAATCAAACCGCTAATAGTTTATTAGGGATTAAATTAACGGCAACGCTTATTCCTGCAGTATTCTGTGTCATTGCGATGATTGTCTTTTCTTTCTATAAGTTGAATAATGAAAAGATTGAAAAAATGAATGATGAAATTATTGCACGTAAAGCAACTGAAAAATAAAAATATTTGCTAGAGGTGTTAATCGAAACTCACTTTGCAACCAACTTACACATGCAATGTCGATTTACTTGCTAGCATAAAAATAGGGCCGATTCGGAAATTGCAGAATCGACCCTATTTATTTTATGAAAATTAAAAAGCGAGGAGTATGACAAAAAATTAATAAATGCTAAAGGTTGTATTCAAATACGTTCATAAGTGGTACGATCGAGTCGTTCAATTTTGAACAATATAAGTTATATCGCCAGTATTAGTGCGCGCGCACTAGTACATAGGATCACACTGTGATCCTTTTTTTATGCAAAAAGCCTGCAATCCTTGGGATTACAGGCTTTTGAGAAAAATTAGTGGAGAGCATCGATCAGCGCTTCACCAACGCCTTTTGCCGATTGTGGATTTTGACCCGTAATTAAGCGACCATCTACAATAACGTGCTTCGTATATGGATCACTCTTAGTATGGTGAGCACCAGCAGCTTTCAGTGCATCTTCAGCAAGAAATGGGACATCATTGGTGAGTTGGTTGATATCTTCTTCTTCATTGGTGAAACCAGTTAAATTTTTGCCATTGATAAATTTAGTTCCATCTGCATTTTCAATAGAAAGAAGACCAACTACTCCGTGGCAAACGGCAGAAATGATGCCGCCATTATCATAAATCTGTTTGGCGATTGTGCCGAGTTCTTGATTGTTGGGAAAATCCCAAACGGTTCCATGGCCGCCAGCGAAGTAAATTGCATCATAATCACTAGCTGTGATGTCAGCTGGTTTAAGTGAGTGGCCTAGCGCCTGATTACGAAATTCAGCATCACTATAAAATTCATTGTTGATGTCGTCTAATTGATCAGGAGCCAAACTACCTGGATCGACGGGAACATAGCCCCCTTGTGGACTGACATAATCCACTGCGATGTTGTGATCTTTCATCACTTTATTAAAATGAGTGGCTTCGCTCAACCACAGACCAGCGGCCCGGTTGATTGTTTCAAACTTTTCATGGTTGGTTAATACAATTAGTACTTTAGTCATAATTAAAAATCCTTCTTTCTAACTTACTTTTTAAAAGCATGGACTTAATTTAGCACCTTAGAGTGGGTCTAAGTCAACTAAGAAAATTAAAATTCTTGTTAAATTGAATCAGAGTCAGTATCAACAGAATTTAAAAACTGAATAAAATGCTGAGAAAGCCTTTACTTCAAGTGCACTTCAAGTGATAAAGTAACCCTAATTCAATAAAGGAGTGATTGGTGATGAAGTATCGGCGGTTAGGTAAGAGTGGCTTAAAGGTAAGTGAAATTGCACTTGGAAGTTGGATGACCGATGTGAGTGACGAGCAGCACCAAACATTAGCTGCTGAAAGTATTCGAACGGCTTTTGAGAATGGCGTGAATTTCTTTGATTGTGCAGATGCATATAGTGGTGGTGCCGCTGAACGTTTCTTGGGTCAAGTTTTAAAAACACTTCCCAGAAAAGAGCTCATAATTTCAAGTAAAGTTTACTTTCCGACTGGCGATGGTGTTAATGATCGTGGGTTGTCCCGCAAACATATTATGACGTCGATTGATCAGTCGCTTAAAAATTTACAAACGGATTACTTAGATCTCTATTTTTGCCACCGCTTTGATCCAGAAACACCACTAGAGGAAACGCTACAAGCTTTAAGTGATCTAGTTGATCGTGGCAAGATCCTTTACTATGGGGTGAGCGAGTGGACCCCAGTTCAAATCTTGGAAGCGCAACTGATCATTCAAAAGCTTGGGTTGCATCCCATGTCGGTGGTTCAGCCACAATACAATATGTTTGATCGATATATTGAGCATGAGTTAATCGATGTTTGTGATCAGTTAGGGTTAGGAATTGTACCATTTTCACCATTGTCGCAGGGATTGCTTACCGGTAAGTATCGCCTTGGACAACAAATTCCATCCGGATCTCGAGCTACTTATCAAGACCAAATTCAAGCCTTATTGACAACGTCAAATTTGGAAAAAGTTGAGGCCTTGGTCAAAATAGCTGCTGACTTGAATACTGATTTAGCCAGCCTTGCTTTAGCGTGGGATTTGCGCGATTCGCATATCACTAGTGTCATAACCGGAGCCAGCAAACCTGAACAACTACAAAATAATTTACGTGCATTAACGGTTTCAATTCCAGAGGATTATCTCCAGCAGATTGATGCATTGTTTAACTTTAAAAAATTTAAGCGACAGATTGGTTAAAATGAGGGATCGGATAGGCTGAAATAAGTCATGCGGTCCTTTTTAGAATGTTCTTTTGTCTTGAGCTTCATTCGTGAGTTCGTTATGATGATCACATGTCATTTGACGCGAAAGAAGGAATCATCATGGATGAAGCCAATCGAACCTGCTATTTGATGGGAACGGTCATCAAATTATGGGTGCAACATCCCCATGCCGAGCAGTTGTTATCAGTAGCTGAACAGAAACTGATCGATTACGAAAAACGATTCAGTGCAAACGATCAGCAGTCACAGTTAATGCGAATCAGCACCTTCGCGGGGCAACGACCAGTTAAAGTTGATCATGATCTATTTGAGCTGATTGCTCTGGGAAAACAAAATAGTCAGGCACCCGGCAGCTTTTTAAATATCGCCATCGGACCACTCATTCATAGCTGGCAAATTGGATTTTCGGACGCCAAAGAACCCACTCCAGCAGAGGTTCAGGCGGCACTAAAGTTAATTAATACGGACCACATTGTACTCAATCGCACCGATCAGACCGTCTTTTTGACAGAACCGGGAATGTCACTCGATCTCGGTTCGTTAGCAAAGGGCTACTTTGCGGATCAGATTATTGCTGATTTTAAGATGCAGGGCGCATTAGCGGGAATGATCGATCTTGGTGGTAACATTTTAACTTTTGGCGATGCGCCCGAGCATGCCGATCATCAGTGGCGTATCGGCATTCAAAATCCCTTTCAACCACGGGGAAACTATGTTTTGTCGCTTAAAATTCGGAATCTTTCGATTGTGACATCGGGAATTTATGAACGACAAAATACATTTCATGGGAAAACATTCCATCACATTTTTGACCAACGAACCGGTTATCCGGTGGCAACGGACGTGGTTAGTTTATCTGTTATTTCTGAAAAGTCGGTGGACGGTGAAATTTGGACGACACGATTGTTCGGGCAATCTCCCCAACAGATGATTACATCTTTAAAGCAACCAGGCATTATTGGTGGCGTTGTGATTACTAAACAAGGCGACCTTCTATATTCCGGAGCACTGAAATCGTTAATTGAACGGCGCTAGAAAGGCCGTAATTAAATCCTGTTCCACCGAACTAAGCGTTTTATCCGCTCTGTGTGCAATAAAAAAATTGATCGAAATTAGATGATCGGACAACGGATAAAGATTATAGGCTGGCTGCTGGGGAAGTGAGCCTATAATTTCTTCCGGAACGATCGTAACGCCAGTTCCGAGCTTGCTAAGATTGAAAATGGTGAAAATATTGTCGCTTTCGACCGCAATGTTGGGCTGAACCTGATATTTCTGGAGTAAATAGTCGACTTGCCGCCGAATCGCTGAGCCGCTCGAAGTCAATAGTAGTTGTTCGCCCAACAGTTCTGCCATGGGGATGGATCCCAGGGGCAGAACTGTTTTTGTCTGATCAAAAAAATCGGATGTCGGTGGAATAATAGCAAAATAACTATGGTTACCACATTCGTGAAAAATCAAATTTGATGACAGGGTTTCGGGATTTTGACCAATATAAAAATCAATTTTTCCGTCTAAAGCATTGGCCTCGTTACGTTGGGGCTTATTTTCATCGACTAGAATTTTGACGTCGGGATGTGTTTGAAGAAATTGAGGGAGAAATAGTGGCAGAAGGTAAGACCCGAGTGTACTGAGTACCCCGAGCTTGATGGTTGTGCCGTTCGGCGTTGTATATTGGCTGAGCTGATCATCAAACTTAGCCGTTTCATTTTCCAACGTTTCCAAGTAGTTGTAGTACAATTTACCAGCCTCGGTGAGCTGAAGGTGTTTGGCAGTTCGATTGATGATTTCAACTTGTAACTCTTTTTCGAGCTTTTGAATGAGTTGCGTTAGATAGGGTTGAGAAATATAGAGTGCTTTCGCTGCTCTGGTGAAGTTACCGTACGTCAGTAGGGCATCGAGGTACTGTAGCATTTTTTTGGAGTCTTTGAGAATCATTTGCAAACCTTCTTTAGTGAGTAATAGCTATTTAGCTATTATACAATAATTAAATAAGTATTTCACAATCTTTCTACATCTCGTTAAAATTTAAGTATCGAGAACTAGAAAGGAAGACGATTATGAAATTTATCGGAATTGTAGGGTCCAACGCCGATCAGTCAACGAACCGAACATTACTGAATTATATGCAACGCCACTTTAGTCAAGTAGCAACAATTGAAATTTGTGAAATTAAAGACTTACCGGCATTTAACGAGCCAGATTCAAAAATTGCACCACGTGAAATTCAAGCCATTATTGATCAAATTCAGGCGGCTGACGGGGTGATTATCAGCACGCCAGAGTATGATCACTCGATTCCTGCGGCACTCAAGAGCTTAATCGAATGGTTATCATATACGTCCGAGGCATTTAATAACTGTCCTGTCATGATTACTGGGGCATCACATGGGACGTTAGGATCATCGCGGGCACAGAACCATTTGCGGCAAATTTTAGACGCTCCAGAAGTCGGTGCGCGTGTTTTGCCAAGTTCAGAATTCTTACTTGGAGGATCATTACGGGCCTTTGACGATGCGGGGAACCTAGTAGATGTAGCTAAAATTCACGAACTCGAGCGCGACTTTACGGAGTATCTGGCGTTTGCTCAAGATGTGAATCAGTTGATCGCACATTCAAGTCAACTACACGACAAACAGGTTGTTTGGACGGCAGAATAGGAGGACAAAATAGATGAAGTTAATCGGAATTGTCGGAACGAACGCAGAAAAATCATATAATCGTCAGCTACTCACGTTTATGCAACGACATTTTGCTGATCAAGCAGAAATAGAAATTTTGGAGATTAAGGATGTGCCGATGTTTAATGAATCGGCGGACCAAAATTTACCCATTATTCAAACGTTCGATCAAAAAATTATTGATGCGGATGGGGTTATTATTGCAACGCCGGAACATAATCATTCTATTCCTTCTGCACTGAAGAGTACGCTTGAATGGCTATCAAATGATGTCCATTCCTTTGAGGGAAAACCAGTTATGATTGTTGGTGCGTCCTATCACGATCAGGGATCATCGCGGGCACAACTTCATTTGCGCCAGATTTTAGATGCGCCCGGTGTCGATGCCATCGTCATGCCCGGAAACGAATTTTTGCTTGGTCATGCGCAACAAGCCTTTGATGAGCATGGTGATTTGAATAATGAAGGAACGGTTAGCTTTTTAGCTAGTTGCTTTAAGAAATTCCTGCGTTTTACCAACATGGTCAAAATGTTAAACGTTCCGGAAGATTTGAAGGTCAACCCGGGAACCTACGACGTGACGGCCATGGGGCATAATGGGAAATTACCGATGTCAGTCGAATTTTCAGGAGATAAGATTGAAAATATTGAAATTGATACCAGCGCAGAAACGGCCGGTATTGCGGATGTGGTATTCGAGAAAATTCCGGCACAAATTTTGAGTGGGCAAACGTTAAATGTTGATACCGTTTCCGGTGCTTCGGTAACCAGCAAAGGGGTTATTGACGGCGTGGCAGAAGCTGTGAAGTTAGCTGGTGGTGATCCTGATGTTCTTAAAAATCGACCACGGCCAAGTGCGAAACGACAAGTTCCCCCTGTCGAGTATGAGACAGATGTTGTGGTGATTGGTGCCGGTGGTGCCGGCTTGACGGCAGCTGCCAGCGTGCTACAACGCGGACAACGTGTTATCGTTGCCGAAAAATTCCCATCAGTTGGTGGTAATACGGTGCGGACTGGTGGACCAATGAACGCGGCTGATCCAACTTGGCAAAATGAATTCAGTGCGAATCCCGGGGAACGAACGACTTTGCAAGGTATTTTGAACACCGACGAGACGACCATCGATCCTGCATACGTTGCCGATTTCCGATTACTAAAAACACAAATCACGAAGTATCTGGAAACAACAGATGATGATAATGAATACCTGTTTGACTCAACGTTATTCCACCGAATTCAAACGTATTTAGGCGGTAAACGGGTCGATTTAGCTGGTCATGAAATTCACGGGCAGTATGATTTGGTGAAGATTTTAACTGATCATGCGTTAGAATCTGTAAAGTGGTTAGAAAGCATCGGCGTTGAATTTGATCAAACTGAAGTCTCAATGCCGGTTGGTGCAAAATGGCGACGGGGTCATAAACCACTAAAGAATCAAGGATACGCCTATGTTTCAGCATTGAAGACCTTTGTGGAACAACATGATGGCCAAATTTTGACGGAAACACCGGCTAAAAAATTGATTATTGAAGACGGTGAGGTTCGTGGAATTATTGCACAGGGACCAGATGATCAAAAAGTCATCATTCACGCCAGTGCCGTAATTTTAGCATCTGGTGGGTTCGGTGCTAATACTAAGATGGTTCAGCAGTATAACACGTATTGGCAACAGATTGATGATGATATTCAAACCTCAAATTCGCCGGCGATTACTGGGGATGGAATTAAGCTAGGGACGAGCGCGGGGGCAGACCTCGTTGGCATGGGCTTCTCACAAATGATGCCTGTTTCGGATCCTGAAACGGGTGAGCTCTTTACTGGTTTACAGGTGCCACCCGCTAACTTTGTGATGGTCAATCAGCAAGGAAAGCGATTCGTCAATGAATATGAAGGCCGGGATGTTTTGTCGAAAGCCGCAATTGCTAACGGCAGTCTGTTCTATTTAATCGCGGATGATAAGATTAAGGAGACCGCCTACAATACGAGTCAGGAAAAAATTGATCAACAAGTCGAAGACGGAACGCTGTATCGTGCCAACACGTTAGCAGAGCTAGCGCAACAGATTCATGTTGATCCGGCAGTCTTGACGACCACGATCGCGCATTATAACTCATACGTGGATGCTGGGACAGATCCTGAGTTTGGCAAGAACGTTTTTGATTTAAAGGTTGAACAGGCGCCGTTCTATGCGACACCAAGAAAGCCCGCTATTCATCATACGATGGGTGGGCTAAGAATTGACACACAAGCGCATGTTTTAAACGAACAAGGTACTGTTATTCCACACCTATTTGCGGCCGGTGAAGTGGCTGGGGGAATTCACGCAGGAAACCGTCTGGGTGGGAATTCATTAACAGATATTTTCACCTTTGGTCGAGTCGCCGGTAAAACGGCGGTTAGTGAAAACCAAAAATAGAACACTCAAAAAACGAATGACATCGTGTGACAAACGACACGACATAATTCGTTTTTTTGTTGATTTACTAATTTTTACTAAAAATATTGTTTAAATTCGTCCGGATAAATTATACAATGAGGGCGGTATATGCCGGTGAAAAAGTGGGATAAAATTTGAACGATTAAAGAAGGTCCAGGATGTTTATTTGGGAATCGAGAATTATTACGTACGTAACTAACATTTTAGTGCTCATTGGGTATGCGATGTTATTTAACTGGATTCAGTCGGCTAAATTCAAGAGTATTCGCAACCAAAAGTTGGCAACCACCTACCTAATTGCAATTACGGTTTTATTTTTGATTCTGTTTCATGTTGCATCGTTAAATAGTATGATTCAAGCGGGAAATCAAGAGGGCTTTGGCTGGACGTACATTAATTTTCAGATTGGGACCGTCATGTTTGCAATGCTGATGTCCCGTCGGCGGCCGATTTTGTATTGCTTAGCAGTGCTCCTACTTGCTTGGTACTGGTGGATTCCGAATGCGCCTAATTGGGTGCCCTTTTACCTGATTAGCTTGGTGCTGATGATAGGGGCACAAAATTTTGGTCCGGTAATCAAGCGGCACTTGGTATTGTATGTGCCCTTCAGCCTGATATTTGCGGCACCATTTTTGATAACCAATGTGTATTCACTCAAAGGAATCAATGTCGGTTGGCCTTGGCAAATCAGCACTAGTTTGGTGATTAGTCTGGTGTTGTGGTTGGTGCAGTATGCCGAAAAGCGGCATAAACAATCCCAAGATAAACTTTTGAGAGAAGCCCGAGTAGATGACCTGACGCAGCTTTATAATTTTCGGGTGTTTAATGAAGATTTATTGAATTCATTTACGGATATGCAAAAGGATCATCAATCATACGCGCTCTACACGCTAGACATTGACCACTTTAAGCAGATTAATGATCAATATGGACATTTGATGGGAAATCAGGTATTAGAAGCTGTCACAAAAAAGCTGAAAGAAATTACCGATCACCTCGAATATCCGGCCGAAGCTTACCGAACGGGCGGTGAAGAATTTAGCTTTGTCCTCCACGATGTTCAAAAAAGTTTTGAACGGGCATGTGAAATTTCACGACTGGTTCATCACGAACTGGGCACACTCCAATTTGTGACCGAGCAACAAGAAACGTTCCACATTACGATTTCACTCGGTCAAGATCGATCAATGGAGGAAGATAAAAACTATTTAGATGTCTACCGACGAGCAGATAAATACTTGTACCATTCCAAAAATATTGGACGAAACGCAATTACGGTTCGTGGAATGACAATCGAACCAATTGAATAGATACAAAAGCGGGGCACAAGCGGCCTCGCTTTTGTATTAATGTTGAAATTTTAGCCAGTGCTGCTGCAAATACCGAGTTGTTAGACTAACTGGCGCCTGAACTAATGTGAGTGGGGCGCCGGTGGCAGTGATTTGACCACCCGCATCCCCACCTCGCGGACCAAGGTCGATCAGATAATCGGCATTGATCATCAAGTCTAGATCGTGTGTAATGATGATCACGGTAGCACCGTTAGTTTGTAGTCGTTCGATGATCTGAAGCAACGTTTGGACGTCTAGTGGATGTAGGCCAATGGATGGTTCATCAAATACAAACAGCGTTCCGGCTTCGTGTCGTGTGAGGTGACTCACTAACTTCAAGCGTTGCGCCTCGCCACCAGAAAGCGTGGGGGTGCTCTCACCAAGGTGCAGGTAGGCGAGACCGACCTCTTGAAGTTGTTTCAGTTGGCGTTCAATTGCGGGAACATCTTTAAACACTGGTAGTGCCTCAGTTACGGACATCGCCAGTAGATCGACAATTGAGTACCCATGCCACTTGATTGCTTGAATTTCTTGATTATACCGAGTCCCGTGACAAACGGGACAGACTTCTTGCATGTCGGGAAGGTACTGAATGTCGAGTGTGATATTTCCAAGACCGCCACAGTTTGGGCAAGCCCCCTGTTTGTTATTGTATGAAAAATCAGCGATGGTGTAGCCGTGTTCCTGTGCTGTGGGCAGTGCCGCAAAGAGGTGGCGGAGTGCATTCATGATGTTAGTGTAGGTGGCAAGGGTCGATCGGGCATTTTTCCCAACGGGGGTCGCATCGACGCTGACGACTCGCTTTAGCTGCGTCGATAGTGAGGTAACGTGGTGGGGAAGTTTCTGGTGGTGTTGCTGGGCCTGAATCGCTGGAACAAGACTGTCGAGAATTAGACTAGTCTTACCTGCACCCGAAAAGCCGGTAATGGCGGTTACTTGATTGTCGGGGATGGTAGCCGTTACATCATGTAGGTTGAAGTAACGGGCGATTTTGAGGACGGTTTTGGTGGTTGGTGCGGGTGCTGTTTTGGGTCGTAAGATGTTAGCGGTCCCCGCAATGAACGGTCCAATTAGTGAAGCCGTATTTTGAGTAAGTTGTTGAGGGGTTCCCTGTGCGATAATTTGACCACCTTGATCACCGGAACCAGGGCCGATTTCGATTACCCAATCAGCCGCTGCAATGATATCAACCTCATGATCGACCACGATTAATGAGTTTCCTTGCTCGATTAGTTCTCGAAAGATATGAATCAGTCCCTGAATGTTATCAGGATGCAAGCCAATAGAAGGTTCATCAAGGACGTAAAGAACCCCAGTTGTTTCGGTGCGAAGGGTACGTGCAAGCTGAATTCGTTGTAGTTCACCGGTTGAGAGTGTATTACCGTTCCGAGAGAGACTCAGATAATCTAGACCGAGCTCTAGGAGTGGCCGCAAGGTGTCTTCAAGCTCCGTGAATAAAATATTTGCCAACGGTTGCATGTTTGTGGGTAGGTCTTGCTTGGTAATCGTCTCCCACTGGGCAAGATCTCCGAGCTGTAAATTAGCGACCTCCGCAATATTTTTTTCGCCGACAATTTGTTTGAGTCGTTCAGGGTTGAGTCGTGAACCGTGACAGGTAGGACACGTCGAGAAATGATAAAATGAGTTGATTCGAGCAATGGAACGTTCACTTTTAGAGGTTTGAAGTGAATCAGTCACTGCGTCATAGGCGTTTTCGTATAAGGCCTTATCCATATGAAAAACACGCCCGGTGCCAGAGTGCAAATCAAGGGGATACTGTTTTTTCTCACCGTGGAGGACAATTTGTTTTTCATGGGCGGTTAGTTCCTGGTAAGGCACGTCTGTCCGAACGCCCAATGTTGCGACGAGTTTGGGCATGAAGTTTCGCCCAGGGAGGTGCCATGATGCAACAGCACCTTCCTCAAGGGTTAGGGTTTCATCACCAATGAGTTTGTCTTCGTCGAGCTCCCGAACTACGCCGAGTCCGTCACAAGTGGGACAGGCACCCGTAGAATTGAATGAGAAGTCTTCGGCACTAGTTGCCATGAATTGAATACCACATGTGGGACAGGTTACCACACCCATTGCTTGTCCAGGACGATCCATTGCCTGAGCAATTTCAATGGTTGGTGCGATGCGGTGACCATTGGGACAAACGACTGAGCCAAGACGTGAAAAAATTAGGCGAATTACGTTGAATGCTTCGGTTAAGGAGCCAACGGTTGATCGTTCAGATGGAATATTGGGGCGTTGACGGAGTGCGAGGGCGGACGGAATATGTTTGACGGATTGCACCTGAGACTTGCGATTTTGAGTGATTCGACGTCTGGTATAGGTTGACAGGGCCTCAAGATAGCGCCGCGAGCCTTCCGCATATAGGATGCCCATCGCAAGTGAGCTTTTGCCCGAACCAGAAGGACCGGAAATGGCCACAAACTGGTTTAATGGGATATCGACATCAATATCTTTCAGATTGTTGACGTTACCGCCACGTACTTCGATGTGATCAATTTTTGAAACCATGGTAAAACCTTGCCTTTGTTTTGAAATAGTGTCTTCATGATACCGCAAATGATAGAATATCGCAGAACGAAACACTTCACATGTAAGTGAGGGGACAACTGATTCAGATTAGTGGTACGATGAAACTAAGGTGATCGTGAGACATGATTGGTAGAGGAGCGGATGAGAAAATGAAAAAAGCATATTTGATTCACGGGACGTCATTGCCAGATGATGACTGGTTTCCATGGCTCAAGAAGACGGCCCGCCAAAAACTAAATTGCACGGTTAAAATTGTGGATCTACCACAGCCGTTTTCCCCACACCCCAGTGAATGGGATGCTGCATGTGATCGGTCGATTGTGGCAACTGATGGGGTAACAATCATTGCCCATAGTCTCGGTTGTATCGAAGCGTTGCGGTTTGTTGAACAGCATGATGTGCAACAGGCCAATTTAATTTTGGTATCGGGGTTTGATGAACCGATTTATACTTATCCCGAATTAAACAGTTTTGCGGATCATACATTTAACTATGCACGTGATATTTTGCCTAAGGTGGCGAATGCGGTGGTGGTGACTGCTAAGGATGACCGCATTGTACCCACACAGTTTAGCCAAACGATGGCTCAGCATTTACGTGCTAAATTGATTTTGCAGTCCACGGGCGGTCATTTCTTGGGGGATGCCGGGTATACGAAGCTACCGGTGGTACTAGAAGAGCTAGAACGGGTAATAGCATAATTAAATGCTGGTTGCAGAAAATTAATCGTTCACATCTTGTGATTGATATGGTACAATTAACTCTGCATTGCGAGTGTAGTTTAGTGGTAAAATCCAAGCTTCCCAAGCTTGTGTCGCGGGTCCGATTCCCGTCACTCGCTTAGATCTATTAAATCTAGTTCATTTTCATAATTTATAAAAGCCCTAAACCGTTGATATATCAATGATTTAGGGCTTTTGTTATATTCTTAGACTCTATTTCATTCGTTCTGGTTAATTGTCTCGTGTACACGGCATGTACACGAGCAACAAAATAATCCCTAAAAAAGGCCTTTTTGCGTTGTTTTTCGTGTACCAATTTTACTTTTGACCGTTAATTAAGCTTGTCACTATACCATCTAGAGCACTATCGTTTCTGGCAGAAACTTCTTTGAGGACGTGTACGTAGGTTTTGTAGGTGGTTGTTACGTTTTCATGCCCTAAACGCTTGGAGACGTACGTTATATCACGATTTTGATAGAGTAACATGCTGGCGTGCGTATGGCGTAGTGCGTGCGAAGTGTAAGACTGCTGGCCTTCACTTATGATTCCTAATTTTTTGCAAATTGATGATAATTGACTATTGAGGCCGTCATTAGAGATTGGGAGGCCATTTTCTGGCCGAATGAACAATAGATTATTCGGGTTATAGTCCGGCCGAATTAACTTACGTTTGTCATTCACGAGCTTGAGTTTGCGAAGTACACCAAGTGTTTGCTTGTCAACATGAATTGACCGCATGGACGACTGATTCTTAGTTGGCCCGAATCCATAAGGTTTTTTCGTATAGTTCCAAGTTTTATTAATTTTTATTGTGGCATTGTCGAAATCAATACAGTCCCAGGTAAGTCCGTCTGCCTCTTCGAAACGCATACCGGTATTTGCCATAACAAGAATAATATAGTTAGTTACCCGACGAGGATCGAGATGGGTGTAAGTGTACTGAATTAGAGTTTTAAAATCATCTAGATTCATGAATTTATGGGATTCATCTTTTTCAAGGTTGGTATCACCAGTTAGCGATACTTCATAGGTTGGATCAATTGATATTGCTCCAAAGTGATATGCTTCGTGAAAACATTTAGCTATATAAACGTGAGCTTTCAGGACAGTTGCCGGTGCATGGCCCTTACCAAATTCATTTAAAAAATTTTGATAATCGGATCGTGAGATATCAGCAATTTTTTTGTTAGGAAAATATTTCTTGATTTTTTTTAGTGCAGATCGGTAGTGGTTGTCGTTTGCTTCTGATTTTTTTCCTTCATAAAACGTGTGAAACCATTCTTCATAATATCTGTCGAATGTTTGGTCTGTTTGTTCTTGATATGTGCCATGCTTAATTTGGTCTTCGATCTCTTGGGCCGCTTCCTTGGCCATGCTTCTTAAGCGGTAACCACCGTTTGAGTTAATGGGCAATCTCTTCCCATTTACGGATCTATTAACCCTAAAATGCCATAAGTTGGCGCGCTTATAAATATATGCCACATTTACCATCCTTTCATACTTTACTATTGATCATTACAAACATATGTTCTTTTTTAGCGTTAAATAATAGCCCCGTGATGGGGCCAAATTCATAAAGTACATAGAATTATCTAATGAGGTAGGGGAGCCAAGGACTGAACACTTTGACTGCATCTCCGTTCTCGTGAAGAATCAGAAATCTGTCTGCATTCACATACTTAGCTTCCTGCAGAAGTTCGGGTAATGAGTTGTACGTTATGGCTTCCTCGTTTCGTATCATTGTGATTGATACAACATCCTCGTACGTTTTACTGATTTCACCAGTTTGATAGTTTTTAAAAATAATATCGTTCATAAAATTGCCTCTAATATCCATCGTTAGGGTCGCCAGTATTGTTTGAATCTGCGTTTGCATTAACTTCGTCTTCTGCTTGCTGTCCTTTGGCGGTATTAGAGCCGTCTGGATTTTCATAGCCATTCTGAACAGCCCAATCATGTTGTCCTTGTACCCAAGAGTCAGCAGTACCATCTGGATTTGAGCCTGCAGCATGGTCTTGACCAGGGAGCAGCTTGTTTCCGTTTGGATCATAGCCACGTTCACGATTAATTTCGCCTTGAGACTTTGATTGTGTTGTTTTCTGAGTTCTAGCTGCTGAACTTGATTGTGCTGCCTGTGATTGAGAAGCAACCACCGATGCAGCTGACGATGAATTAGCCGCAATCGAACTGGCTTTACTTTCAGATTCAGCCTTGGCCTTGCTTTCAGAAGCGGCTTTAGCTTTCTTAATGGATTCCTTTTTAGCATGTGCCTTTTTCTTAGCCACCAGACTGCTTGAATCTTTCTTAGCCTTATCAGATTTAGCTTGCGAGTTCCCACACGCCGCAAGTGATAAGGCAGTAAGTAACGTTACTCCCAGTGTTAAACTTTTTTTCAATTGTTACATCTCCCAAATTAATAATTCAATTCTCAATGTCATGAGTTTTGGAATATAGTGGGTTTTGTTAGAATATAATTCTGTATGTCAGATTAATTTATGGTTAGTCTGTCAACTATTTTTTTTACATTATCACTATTATTCATAGATAAAATTTGGTGTTTGCTTACCAAGGAAAAGTCTCTAAAATCAAATCCAGGTGAAACAACGCAACTAACCAATCCAAAATCAGTTAGGCTAGTTACTTCGGATGCAAACACAGTATTTTTAGGAACTTTTAGTTGGAGGTGTTGTCCGTTTGCAATATCCTTACCTAGATCGTTTTTGTAGTATTCCCCATCTTCTGAAATGCAGTGGATAGTTAACGGTGATCCGTCGTGATAATACCAGAGTTCATCATGAGTTAATTTATGGAAATGTGATGGACTAGTGCCGTCTAGCATAAAGTATATTGAAGTGTAATTATACCGTTTATCTTTACTAGCACTATCATATATCTGATCATCGCTATGATAGATTTGACGATACCAGCCACCTTCTGGATGTGGAGATAAGTTTAGAGATTTTATATACATTTCTTTATAATTCATAATAGTTTCACACTTCTTCTCTTTTATTTTGTGTTGCATGGGACCTTGATGAATTCCAAACAATGACTGTATGGTATGCCCTGACTAAGCTAAAGACCGAATATATCGACATCCGATACAAGTGGAGGCGATATATTATTCTTTAATCAAATGGATCCCAATAGTTATCAGGAATATGATCATCCTTTGATAATTCCCAATGATTAGACATTCCTCTTTTTGGAACAGCATCGGGTTTCAAGCATACAAAGTGTCTATGATAACTATCTTCAATAATAAAAACACGTTTATATTCATTGCTATAACTTATGATAGAGCAGTCAGAGTGTTTATATCCAAAAATATCAACATATTCCATGTAGCCACTTCTTCCTTAAAACCGTCTTTAAATCAATGAAAATTAAGCAATGCAGGACACTCTTCTGAGAACCAGTTAAAAACTAGGTACAAAGGCTAAAAAATAACTATTCCAATTCTGCGTTAACCATTGGTTTTATATCCGATAAAATAATATCGTTATACTTGAACCATGCGAAACCGTTACGATCCCTACCACATTGTTCTTCTGGCAATTGGTGATAATGATCGTAGCAACAAATTGCTGCCCTTGAAAGGGTATGTTCCTTACCACAACGACATAATACATGATTTTTTCCGTCTATAACGGTAACTTTAATATTTGGATCTTCTCGAAAAGTTAATTTCGCACCTGCTGGAATGCTTAGGTATTTGAATGTGCGATTGGGGCGAGAACCAATCTTTCGGCTAATAACTGTATATTTTTTTCCGGTTATCTTTGAATTGTATTCTTCCGGTCTAATCCATTCAGCTGTTGGGTCATTGAAGGTTAGTAGTTTAAATGCTTCTTTTGTTTGGTTGTAAGTTGCTTTAAAAAATTCTTTTGAAGGGCTTTCACGCATGCTAGAAAGAGCTCTATGTAATAGTCGTTCAGCCTTTTTATAATTCATAATTTTTACAGCAAATAGTAATAATGTCGGCTTCCCGTCTGGAATACCAGTATCATTAAATTGAGCTAAACGGCGAGCCACATCTTTTGTTTGACCTATTTTAATGTAGCCTGGGAAAGCTTTGTTTTCTAATGCATATACATATCCTTCGTCATCGTTGGTGTCTGATACCATAATCATTCCTCCAAATCATGCTTACTTTAAGTATTGAAATAATTAATTCACATCCAGTTTAATAGTCCCAATACTCTGTCCGGTTTCCGGATTCATGAACTTGAGCTTCACGGGATAGGTGGTGTTATCTAGCAATTACCATGATCCATCTGATGCCATACCTTCATCCTCGGATTTTTGCGTTGGGGAACCGTCTGAGTTTGCGTATCCTTGTTGTTCAAGCCATTGTTCCTGCATGTCAGCAGTTTCTTTTGAACGTCTGGATCACCATTGTTTGCTTCACAATAGGCGTTGTATGACGAATATCCTCTATAAGGACGATTCCAGGTATTTGGATCGTTTCTGTCCGCTTGTGCGGTAGAATTGACGTTTCTGTTTGTTGTGTGCGTACAGCCGAACTTGATTGTGCGGCCGCCTATGACTGCGATACAGCCACTGACGCAACTGATGACGAACTAGCCACGATCGAACTAGCTTTACTTTCGGATTCAGCTTTCGCCTTGCTTTCAGAAGTGGCATTAGCTTTCTTAATGGATTCCTTTTTAGCGTGTGCCTTTTTCTTTGCAACCCAACTACTTGAATCTTTCTTAGCCTTATCAGATTTAGCTTGCGAGTTCCCACACGCCGCAAGTGATAGGGTAGTGATTAGTGCAATACCAATCGTTAAACCTTTTTTCATTTTAAATTTCCCCAAGAATTTCAGCTTTTTAAGACGTCAGTATTTGGACTTATAGATTAATATTTCAAATGCTCCCAATCGATACAGTTATAGGCCCATGAAGGTACACCGTAATAATTTAAGTATTGTTCTTTTGTTTCAAATTCATAAGGCATTGAACCCTCAAGCATGGCGTCCACCATAAAACAATTAGCTTCATATTCAATCCCATACGTTTTCACATTTAAATGGTTACGCTGTAGGAAGCCTGTGTTTTCTCTATGTCCACAGCGATTATGTCCCAGTTCGTGAAAACAAACATCAATTTGCTCAAACTCTGAATTACGAGTATTAAGAACAATAGCTGGGACACGATTAATCATTGTATTGTATCCCATGATTATTGAACCTGTATCGTCATAATAAATAGGAATATGAAGGCCCTTACATAATTTAAATGGATCATTTGTGCCAAACTTATGAATCAAGTCCCTCGCCGTTTTTTGAATAAAATCACGTTGCATGAGATCACCTACTCATCTGCACTATCACGATATTTTTTTGGAGTAAATTTCTTTTTTGCAATTATTTTTGATTGACGGATGACGTTTTCCAATGAAGCTTTTAACAGTTCGGCATCTTCATCACTGATTTCAGTACCACCATTTTTCATGAAGGATAGGGTACCTGCGTTACTTAAATCATTCAAAGTAGACTCTAACTGTTTTTGGACATCTTTTTCGTCTTTTTCGGTTAGGTCGTAGTAGTGACGTTTGGTGGATCGCTCAAGAAGGTAATCCGTAGAAACTCCAAAAAGTTGTGCTAATTTTACGATGGCGTCTTTGCTTGGCTCTCTTGTATCGTTTTCATATCCAGATATAGACACTTTACTGACGTTCAAATATTTACCAAGTTCTTCTTGTGACATCTTCTTTTCTTTTCGAAGATCTCGAATTCTACTGCCTAGGGACATAAGTTAACACCTCGTTTTCAGATTGATAATACAATTAACTGACAGTTAACTCAATAAAAGTTAACGAATAAGTAATTTTATCTTGACAATTAACCTCAAGTTAACTATTATAATTAACGTAAGGTTAATAAAGGCGGTGATTACATGACCCTTACGAAGTTGAAAAATTTAAGAATTAAAAATGAGTTAACTCAGGAAAAAATGGGTAAAATCATTGGCATTACTAAGGTTGGATACTGGAAGATAGAACAAGGTGAGACACCTCTTTCCTATGATCGTGCTATAAAGCTTGCCGCCGTCTTTCACTTGAAACCAGATGATATTTTTTTGCCGGATGAGTTAACAAATACGGAACTAAATAATTCCACCACTGAGGAGGTGAGCGTATGAAACTGTTTCTAAAAATTTGGTTAGTTTTCAATCATAAAAAAGTTGGTTCTAAATCAGTATGGAAAGTTGTGAGATTCCAAAATCAATGTTTTTCTATAACGATTGAAAATCACACGCAACAGCAGGCTGAATTTCAGCAGAAGTTAGAAAAAGTCCGTAAATAAATTACGAACTTTCAGATTGGAGCTTATAGACGTTTAAATGCAGGATATTTTGAAAGAATTTCTTCGAATATTCGACCATTCATCTTTCTTTCAAAATTAGCATTTTTGTTGTCGTGTACGGCTTCTAATGAAGGGATTTCTTTATCCGCTCGTTTTTTCAAATGACCATAGATAAAGAGTGCTTCATCTTCACTAAATTCAAAATCCATTTGTTTTCACCTCCTTGAGATCATTATCCCACCGGAGAGTGAACACGTATATTCAATTTTCAAGTTACAACACGAGGAGGTGAGCGTATGAACATCAGAAACCATAACGGAATGAACGGCGGCATCATCGAATCAAAAGAACAGCTTATCTGCAAATAAGCTGTTCTCTGAACGCTAATGTTTCTTGTCTTTTTGGGGTTCTGCGTTTTTCATCAATTTTTTGTTCATATTCATTTGATGAATTTGTTTTTCAAACATTCCCTGATTAGACGGATTGGCATTAGCAAACTTGGTTTTAGCAATTTGGAGGGATTTTTTCGCAATCATATTCTCCAAGCTGTCATTCCCATTAATATTGAAGGTCAATTTTTCACCTCCTAACTAAATAGGATATGAAAAGTATATATCAAAAACAAAGGAGCGATTTCATGAAGTTAAAAATTGTTGATCACAGAAAGAAAACTGAAGAAAAAGTTATTGGAAGTTTAGATATTTTTATTAATGGTGAAAATATTTCACATTGCATTTCTAGGTTGGATATAAAAATGGACGCACCCAATAAACCAAAAGTGACCATTGAATGCGTACCAGATGAGTTAAGCCTTGATGCCACGTCGTCAATTACCATTAAGCATCTATTAGGATTGGACTAACGCAAGATGCTGACGTCAGCTAACCCGGTGTAGTAAATGTCGGATGAATCGTAGATATTAGGGTATCTCAAGTGAAGATAATTCATCGTGTCTTTTACATCGTTTTGATTAAAGCCATCTAGTGAATATGTGCCAGCACCATTAACTTTTCGAAGCTTTTCAATTCTGGCTTCAATTTCAGGTCTATACATTATTTTTCACCTCCTTGGAATTATTATCCCACTAGGAAGTGAACATGGATATTCAATTTTCAAGGAGCGAGGAGGTGAACGTATGAAACTAACTATCAAGCCGAGCGAATATTGTGAAGGCCAGAAAATGCCTAGTGCAGGTGCCTATGATGCCTACATTGACGACTACAAACTTGGCCGAGGCGTTACAGGAATTAACCTTGATATGACGAACCCAGCACGACCACCAAAACTAACTATAACTGCAGATCTTTCTGTTATCGATATTGATGAGAACGTGCTGGCCAAGATGAAAGATGAAAGATGAATGGGGAGTGAAGTAGGTATGAACAAATCACAATTAGTAGAGGACTTGATGTCCTTTCGTCCGGACCTCAAGCGGTCGTTTCTAGAAGGATTCGGAACGGACACGTTAAATAATATGCTGACCATCGAACGTAGCCGTGTGGCAGATGAAGTAGCCGAAATGGCTATAGAATCATTTGCTTGATTCTAATTTACCGTTTATGGCTGTCATAGGGTAGCCGCATATGTGAAAAATCGAAGTAAACATTCATAAACTTGTTTAATCCATTAAAAGGAGGTGTGATACATGAATTCAATAAACGTTAAGACTAATGCTGGAGAGATTTTATCAGATACCATACTTTCAAATGGAATGACAACTACAGAATTAGCTAAAAAAATGGCAGTTTCTCAGACGTATGTTTCCAAATGGAAACACGATGCTGCACCAATCAGATTGGACTATATTCAGCGTCTACTTAAGGCTCTGCCAGAGGATAACGAGTTTCTGGCACTTGACCTTGCACATGGAATTTCTAAATTTATTCCACCAGTTGCAAATGGCCCGAAACTGTACGGAATATCACTTTCGTACGCAAGTCGATCAATCGTTGAATTGAAACAAGCAGTCGATGCCCTAGTTAATTCGCTAGACGAATTTCAAGGACCAGCTGATTCAAGGACCGATGGGAATGATCCACAAGAAGCTGTCAAACAGCTTCTAGACGCAGTTTTTGTAGGGCTGAATGCAACAATCATAATCTGCCGGGATTATAACTACTCTTTGTGCAATATTGAAAACGAACGAGAGAAGTTATGGCGGCAAAATGGATTAATCAAGTGAGGTGAGAAAAATGGCAACGCAAATCAAGGCGACAGTTACAATAAACGTTCCTGAGGATCAGGTGATCGTTGATAAGTCCTATATTGAGGGATTGGAGGATTACAAGAAACGGACATCGTTAGAAGGTCAGTATTGGACGATGGCAGACTTGATAGCTCGTGTTGGGCATGAGCGTAAGTGGGTGAAAGATAACATTCTCGGACCGTTCAATGACGAACTAAGCTTTGAGAATGGTGGTCCAGCATTTATTCCGGTAGCTGGTAGTAAGCAGCAGTATTCGTTCAATGCTAAGGAAATGGCAACGTTCTTGAGCCACCATTTTCCTGACATTTATAAACACGCAGATGGAGCGGCTAAAGAAGGGAAGAAATCAGCATGAAGTGGCTATATATGATTCTTGGAGCTGTGACCAGCCTCGTGCTTGTAACTGGCGATCAAGTCTTAATCAACTGGCTAGCGTTGTTCTGGATCGCGTTTGGAGTCGTCAAAGCTGGCAACTATCTATTTGATCGGAAGGAGCGGAAACATGTTTAAACACGCAAAAAAAGACGCTCAACGGTGGCACCCGTTAAACGTCGAAACAAACTATTTCAAAAATATCTTATGTCAATATCATAAACCGAAACGGGGGCTTTTGCAATGGATGCTCAAATTAGTTTAGTAAATCGGAATCATCCAGAATTGAATCAGTTTATGGAAGAAGAAGCCATTAATCCCGAAGTGCGACTTACGTTCCCAGATTTCGACATTACACCAGATGAGTTGGAAGATGGGGCACTTGATAACTACGTTGCATTACGTACACCACAGGAGCTTAGAAACATCGTAAGCACAGTCATTGAAAATTCTGGAGATTATGTAGCTGCTCGTTTAATGGGTGCAGAAAGAAAGGACGATTCAAATGCCATCTGAAAATACTGAAGTTGAAGTCCAATACCAAGCAAACGGTGAGGACATAAAATTAACGCCAAGCATGATTACCCAGTTTCTTACATCGGGTAACGAACAGATTACTCAAAAAGAAGTAGTCATGTTCTTGAATCTTTGCAAATATCAGCATCTCAATCCATTTTTGAAAGAAGCCTATATTGTTAAATTCCGAGGTAAGCCAGCTCAGATCATCACTGGTAAAGAAGCCTTTATGAAACGAGCCAATGCTAATCCGAATTACGACGGGTTCAAGGCGGGGATCATCGTTCAACATGGCGATGATCTAAAGGAAATTCAAGGAACGGTACATTTACCATCTGACAAGCTGATTGGCGGGTGGTGTGAGGTCTATCGAAAAGACTTAGCCGAGCCAATTAAGGCGTCTGTTTCAGTGACTGAGTACGACAAGCACCAGTCAACGTGGAAAGTAATGCCAGCAACTATGATTCGCAAAACGGCAATGGTTAGCGCACTGCGTGAGGCATTTCCTGAAACCCTTGGAGGTATGTATACCGAGGACGATCGAAATCCACAGGAGATGGTTGATGATTCAAAAACACCAGTTGAGGCCCCTGAAGGAAGTGTTGCACGGGATTTAATTGATTCATTTAATTCGGAAAATAAAAAGTCTAAGGCTGGTAAGCAATCCAAGACAGTCATAACTAATCCAGAAAATAAAGAGGAGGCGGTTGATAATGTTACGGAATCCGACGAGAGTGAAGAGCCAACCGATGAAGCTCAACAAACAGAACTACTACAGCCAAGCCACTAGTTGGGATTATTGGTCCACATCCCAGTTCAAGGACTTCGAGAATTGTGAAGCGGCCGCATTAGCAAAGCTTCGTGATGAGTGGCAGCCAACAAGCAATCCAGAGGCGCTACTTGTTGGAAACTACTTGCATAGTTACTACGAATCACCAGAAGCTCACAGGGACTTCATTGAAGAGAATCATGATCAGATTATTGCCAAGGCTGGTAAGTACAAAGGACAGCCTAAGGCGGCCTACAAACAGGCTGATATGATGATTAAAACGTTGGATGATGATGACTTCTTCAAGATGGTTTACCAGGGTGAGAAAGAGGTACCTGTTTCAGGCACCCTTGGTGGTGTTGATTGGAAGGGCAAGCTTGATTGCCTGAACCTCGATAAAGGGTACTTCTGTGACCTCAAGACCGTGGATGACATCCATAAGCGTCACTGGAACGATTACTACAAGCAGTGGCAGTCATTTGTTGAAGATCGGGGCTACGTGCTCCAAATGGCTGTCTATCGTGAACTCATTAAGCAAATTTATGGTGTGACCTGTGAGCCGTTTATCTTTGCAGTAAGCAAGCAGACGCCGCCTGACAAGTTAGCCATTAATATTGATCCCATGCGATATCAGGATGAACTTGATCGAATTGACCGACAGATTGAGCACTTTGAAGCCGTAAAGACTGGTCAGGAAAAGCCAGTAGCTTGTGGAACTTGTGAGTACTGTCGGAGCCATAAACAACTAGAGGGATTCGTCGAGGTTGGAGATTTGATTGATTAGAGGTGTGAAAAATGGCACGACCAATGAAAGACGGTTTGGACTATTTTCCACTCGATGTGCATGTTTTCGAAGATGAAATCGTTGTTGCTATCTCTGGAGAGTTTGAAGTGAAAGGCGAGCTTGCAGTGATCAAACTATTATGTGCGGTATACCAAAAAGGCTACTACATCGTGTGGAATGAATTGATGCAAGCAAAGATTGCTAAGCAGATACAAGGAACTGTCGGGCTTACTAATCAAATTGTTAACCGCTTGGTCCAATGGGGCTTTTTCGATAAGTCACTGTTTGACTCGGCTAAGGTATTAACAAGCGTTGGAATTCAAGAACGGTACGCAGAAGCAACCAAGCGACGTAAGAATCAGGATATCAAAAAATTGAGTTATTGGATTAATGCAGACATTAATGACAACTCGAACGGAGTTAATGTAGACATTAATGCACAAAGTAAATTAAAGGAAACTACATTAAATAAAAGTAATGAAGAATCTAATAGTCCGGCTGAGGCCGAACAGCATGAATCTGAATCATTTAATTACGCTGGTGTTATCCAGTACCTCAATGATCAGTCTGGTAAGCACTTTAAGAATACGGCAACTAATCGTAAGTTGATAAAATCACGACTTGATGAAGGCTTTGACCGCCATGATGTTCGGATGGCCATTGATCATGTCGTACAGGCTTGGAAAGACGATCCCGAGATGGAACGGTATATTCAACCATCAACGATTTTTCGGGCTTCCAAGTTTGAGGGCTATGTAAATAGTGTGCCGGGTGGCAAGCAATCTAAGGGCCAAGTCCGTGAATCTACACCGGATTGGGCAAAAGACGGCTATCAGCATGAGCACAAGCCAGTTGATCAGGACACCGTGGACGAGGTGAGGGCTCAGGTGGCACGGCTTAAGCAAGAACAAGCACAGGAGGCTTAGGACATGAACGAATTAATTAAGACATATACAAACGATGATGGCGTGACCGTTGTTGACGGTCGATCACTTCATGAATTTCTTGAGGTCAAAACAGCATACAAAGATTGGTTCCCCAGAATGGTCGAATACGGCTTCACTGAAGGCACAGACTTTAGCTCATATTTGAGCACAAGTAACGGTGGCCGCCCACAGCACAATCATATTGTGACAATGGACATGGCTAAGGAACTCTCAATGATTCAGCGCTCCGAGAAGGGAAAACAAGCCCGTCAGTATTTCATCAGCATGGAAAAGCAGGCTCAGGTCCTTCCCCAGACACCTGAGGAGAAAATTGACCTGCTGATCCAAAACAGTAAGAACGCCAACGACAAGATTAAAGCAGTCAGCGAACGAATTGATCAGCTTGAGGACGATAGACTACTTGCCCCGGGTGAATACAGCTTCATTAATCGCCAAGTTCAGAAGGCTGTACGTGAATACATTATTGACCGTCATTTGAAGCTCACACAGAAACAGCGTGGTTTGTTGCACAAGGACATCAGTAACGGTCTGAATGCTGTGACAGGTATTCGAACACGAACACAGCTTCGTGAGAAAGATTTCAATACGGCTTGTGACTACATCGATAACTGGTCACCGTCAACAGCCACTATGGTCATGATTCGCCAGTTGGATGCCGAAGCAATCGCAGACCAAGCTATGGGGGTTTCATAAGTGACCTGGCATAGAGGATTTGAGATGTACCCCAGACGGCAGAAATACAACAGCCAGAAAGTAGTCATTGACGGAATTGAGTTTGATTCGAAGGCCGAAGGTGCTTACTACCTCACAATCCGGAATGAATGGACCGATGGCTGGACACGTCAGGAACGGTTCGAGATCGTCAAAGCATTTCGATGCGGCCACAAGCGTTATGCACATGCCACATACAGACCAGATTTCGTACACCGGACCAATAACGTGATCGATAAGGTAGTCGACGTGAAAGGCGGCAATGTGACGCTCACAACAGACGCCAGACTGCGCATGAAACTGTTCATGATGCGGTATGACGTACCAATTACGATCGCAAGATATGACTATCACAGCGGAATTTTTGAAGAAAAAATTTTTTGAAAAATGTGGAGGATATGTAATGGAAATTGTAACTAATCAACAATTACAAAAGACAACGGAAAAATATATTTTTAACCATCGTGAAGAAATTCAAGAGATGATTAATAAAAAAATTGCAACAGCGATTAAAGAAGGTATTGCAGAAGCTTTTAACAAATACAGTGGATCAGTTAATGACCAAATCAAAAAACTGGTTCAGGACAAAATTAGTGAGATCACCGCCTCAGTTCATATTGATACTGAACAGCTGCGATTAAGGCTTCAAAAGCGAGTTGAACAGCAAATTAAAAAAGCAGATATTGAAATTAAATTATAGGAGGATATGTGATGAAATTTAAAGATGGTGCAGTTGTGGACGAAAATGAAAATGTAGGTTGGATTGTTCTAGATCCTGAAAAGGTAAGAGCTATCCGTTTGATCATTCGTGATGAACTGGCTCGTGAGGCAAAGATTGACATGATCGTTGCGAGGACGACTAATGACTAAATACATCAAAACGGGAACTACCGAGTTTGAACAGTTCGATGAAACTGAATGGAACAGAATCTATCAGGATTTTGATGATCCAGATAAATGGGAAGCCAAGGCATCTGAATTAGGTATTGATCGTTATCATGGATACTTTGTCATTCCCACAAAAGATGGAGACATGAGAATCCATGATGGTGATTGGATTGCAACGGGTGTTGACGGTGAACACTGGCCGGTTAAGGACGAGATTTTCAAGAAGACGTATAAGAAGCTGCCGAAATTAACTAGACCAGTGTCACGATATCTTGAATATTGTAAGGAACATGGGGATCTGAATGACGCATTCTTAAACGTGGAATATCTGGTCTCTGATAAAGATGCTCCAGAAGTATTTAAATATCTTAGCTCACACCCCGACGATTTTGCACGCGCATGGCTAGACGGTTACGAGGTAGCGGAGGTAGACGAATGACACCAGAATTTAGAGCATGGAATGGACAAGAATTTGATTATTGCACGCTTAGAGCCAGAAATGGTTTTTCACCTCAAGAAAACGGCATCTGGTATGACTTAATCCAGACACATCCGGAAGGCATTATTTTTGGAACACTAGAGATTAAAGGTGAGGAAGAAATTGAGCAGTACACCGGATTGAAAGATAAGAATGGCAACAAGATTTATGAAGGGGATATTGTTCACTGTGAAAATGATTATCAAGGCACTGATTACACCGGAAAAGTTATGTTTTTCAATGGTGGCTTCTGTGTATGGACAGGTGGATTCCGGAATTACGTCTGGGACGATATGATTCCAGAGATTATTGGCAACATTCATGAGAATCCGGAATTGTTGGAGGTAGATGAATGACCCATGAATCAAAAATTTACGTTGTTTATACCGATGAACCCATTAAAGCGTTTACTAACGAACACCTAGCTGATGAGTATAGCAAGCGCGTTGGTGGCCGCGTGCAGGTGGTTGGATTAAGAATTGAATCAATGGAGGAAGAGAAATGCTAGTTGAATTAGATGATGGGTATGTAATCAACACTGACAGAATTATTGCAGTCGACAAAAAGGAAGTTATACTTTCAACCGGATACCACCCCAGACTTCGTTGGTGGAAGGCTAGATGGGGCAGACTTACTGCGGATATTACCGAAGCCGACAGAAAGCGAATTTTTGATGTAGTGGGCATTTATCGGGCTAATGGTCAAATAGACGGAGTTCAAGTTGATTTAAATGTTGGCAAGTTATATAGACCGGCCAAAGTATCAGAACAAGTTTTGAGCAAACTAGGCAATTCAGATGGTGAGGTAGACGAATGAAAAAGGTTGAATTGATGATGGGATTATCAGAAATTAAGCAAAAATACCCAATCGGATCTGCTTATAAAGATGAAGATGGCATGTATAAAGTAGTTGGTTACTTTAAGCCACTTCCAACGACTGCATTTGCTTCTTTTCCAGGCATTGAAGTTATGGAGGCAGACGAATGAAGCACGGACACAAACGATCAGCAATCAAGAAAAAGAAGCGGCGTATGGCGCAACATGCCAAAGAACATGCTAAGACCACGCTAGACGTGCAGAGCTTACGACCGTATAAAATTGGGGGTTATGGTAATGCCAGATGAGAAAAGACGTATTGAGAGCTGTATGCGAATTATTGGTTATCAAGGTTATGCGGTTCGCTTTGATAAGTCATCTGCGGACGAATATGTTTATCATGTTTGTTGGAGTGATGGTAAAAAATATCTAATTAACGTAGATCAATTCACGGTTGACGAGATTGGAGTAGATCATGTGGGAGAAGATTAAAACGGCCATTATTGGCATTATTGGGTATGGAATTGTGATTGGCTGCATTGGAATTATCATCTACCTGATTTGGTTTCATACCTCATGGGTGATCAATTTTATAAATGGGCACTAAAAATAGCCGTCTCGGGCATGAGACGACTATCGGTACCACTTTTAAATTATCCACAAAACTTATTATAGCGCTATTTTAACGATAATGGAATATTCAAAGGAGTGGTACCTATGTCATTTTGGCCAGAAATAGATGAGGAACGAACAATTGAGAACGTTGATGGATTGTTAAAGGATTACCCACATTATCGGATGCGAGCTAAACGAGAAGCTGGGTTACTAAGATCACCATCAATGGACGGAATGCCGAGAGCTGATAGCTATGATAACCGTGTAGAGGAAGAATACGTTAGCCATGTTGAGGCACAACAAGTCGAATTGAATTGCCGGTATGCAATTGAATCAATTGAGGATAACGAGCTGCGGACGATTATGTATGATAAGTACATGCGAGGTGACACCAACGAAGCAATCATGATTAAGCTCAACAATATGCCGAAGGAAACATACCGCAGACGGTGGCACAATGCTTGCTTAACCTTTGCCGAGATTTATGGGATTCAGGAATTACAGGTCTTTAAAACAGCTAAAACGTAAAAAGTGGGTCTATATTGGGTCTAAGTTGGGTCTCACAGCACAAATTTTGGGGTTATGCTAGTAGTGTTGATTGGTGGATAGGTACCACACCAAGCAGTTATCCACACTAACTACTTATTTTCTCTCCTTTAGCAAATAAATGAAACGCAAATTCCAACAATACACACATCAATCAACGTGATTCAGTCGTTTAATTGGTAAGACGGAAAATGTGGGTTCGATCCCCACCTGAATCATTTACACGCTTGTTCGTGCACGGTCATGCCCGATCCATGGCCGTTATCTATTGCTGAGACATAATGGAGATAGTCAGCACGTAAAACGTGTTCAGGTTCGAATCCTGACAGCGATATAGGCAGAGATGCCGAAGTCAGTCGGAAAGCTGACTATAAGCTAATATTACTCACTTACAGTAATCAGCAGATTACAGCAGTAAGTTCCTTAATTTCTCGCGTTGGCAAGGTTCGATTCCTTACTGGCGTTTAGCCACGGAATAGTGGAGGTGGAAAAGCTCCCTTCTGACCCGTGGCACAACGATGGATTTTCATATTTGGTCGCCTTAGCAGGGGCGACTTTTTTAATGCAATAGGTGAATAACATGAAACAAACAGACTATGGCTTAGTTAGCTGCACGTTTGAGCGTGATGCGCTCCTCTCTGCCGCCGGCATAGTTTATTAGTTTAGCAGCCTAGATACTCACGAATTTCTTTGATTGCTCAAACTAAAATCCTTCAAACTGCTCTCGCTTTTTAGCGGGAGTTTTTGTATAGTTGAGACAGAGGTGTTGTCAATGGAAAACATTAGAATTGCCAAAGATGTAACTTGGAAAGAAGTAAATGATCACGTAGATGCTATCTCAAAGAAAGCAAATGAAATAGTAAAAATGAGTAATAAACGTGAAGCTTTGGCCGAATTAAGGACTCTACGTGATTTTGTAAGAAAAGATAGTCATGATTTACAATTAGTTAGAAATCATGACATTGTGTCAAAAACACCAGCGTTGTGGGCCTATAGCTTTTATTCTATTCATTTGCATTTTATTGAATTTAATCAAAAAAATATATCTTGGAATGCCGATGAATTTGATCAAGCCAAAATAGGCTATGAAATGGCGAAACCAGAAGGTGCGGATTAATATTTTGTAAGCCTAGTGAAATACTGGGCTTTTTTAATACATAAATTTAGGAGTGGTATCAATGTCACGAATGATTCATAGCAAATATGGGTACGAGCCGCCAGAGTGGGTGCAGGCCGATGCTCGGCTAGAAAGATGGTATAAGGATAAGAAGCGTCGTGCTAAACAGCATGGCGCTTTTAATATGCAGTCGAAAGATGACAAGATCAAACGGAGGTGTGGTGATATGTAATGACTGAGAAGTATGAACTGGCTCAGAAAGATTATGAAGCCGGTATGAAGTATAAGGACATAGCGGCTAAGTATGATGTGAAGCTCAACACGGTTAAGTCGTGGAAGTCGAGGTACTGGAATAAGGGTGCACCCCCTAAGAAAAGTGTGCACACAAAACACAAAAAGGTTGCACACAAAGTTGTGGACGAGCTGGTTGATAATGATGACCTCACGGATAAACAAAAGGCATTCTGTTTGTACTATTTGCAACGGTTCAATGCCACGTGGGCTTATATGAAAGCCTATGGGGTGAACTATGCCACAGCTAATATGGCTGGTTCTAGATTGCTAGTAAATGATAGTATTCAAAAACAGCTGACCGAACTCAAAAAGTCAGTTGCGTCTGATCTGCATCTAACTGTTGTTGATATTGCTCGTGAGTACGCCAAGCAGGCGTTTGCCGACATAGGCGACTACCTTAGTTTCAAGACCATTGATACGCCTATCTGGGAGCGACTGTATCGTAAAAATGGACCATTCGTTGATAACAATGGCCATTATGATTATGTAGAGGTTATTGATCCTAATACTGATAAGCCTGCGATGCATACGAAACATGAGGTGCGATTTAAGGATCAGAGCATGGTCGATACTTCACTTATCAAGTCCATTAAAACGGATAAGGGTGAAGTTAACTTGGAACTTTATGATAGACAGAAAGCACAGAGTGAGTTGTTTAAATATCTGAAAGATAATGGAAATGGTAACGAAGCCGACACCACTAAATTAATTGATGATATAGGAGGGGATACAGATGCCCACAGCGGTAGTTGATGATACACGTAAACATAATAAAGTGATTCGAATGTCGCGGATGATTAATCCACACTTTTATGAACTTTGGAATACGGAGAAGCCTTATATCATCGCCAAAGGTGGTCGTGGATCCTTTAAGTCGTCGGTGATTAGTATGAAGTTAGCTTTGATGATGAAAAAGGAAACACAGTTGAACCGTAAGGTGAACGTGGTTTGCATTCGTGAGAATAAAACTAATTTGCGTGATTCGGTTTACAACCAAATTGGCTGGGCGTTAAGCATGTTAGACCTATATGACGAGTATCAGTTCTATACTTCGCCATTGCACATTGAACATAAGCGTACAGGTAGTACATTCTATTTTTACGGTGCGGATGATCCAATGAAGTTGAAGTCTAACGTCGTTGGCAATGTTATTGCATTGTGGTTTGAAGAAGCGGCAAACATGAAAGGACCCGAGGTCTTCGATCAGTCAATACCGTCATTCATTCGTCAGAAACCAGCTTTTATTGATCAGGTTAAAGTGTTCTGGTCCTATAATCCACCACGTAATCAGTATGACTGGATTAATGATTGGATTGGTAAATGCGAGAACGATCCTAATTACTTGGTGGATACCTCAACTTATTTAGATGACGTATTAGGATTCACATCTGAACAGCAACTGCGACTTATTGAGACGTATAAAGAAAATGATCCTGATTATTATCGATGGTTATATTTAGGTGAAGTAATTGGGCTTGGCACCAATGTTTACAATGCCGATCTGTTTAACCGCATTGAAACAATCCCTGATGATGATCACGTTGCTTCGTTGTATTTCAGTGCTGATACCGGCCATGCAGTTTCTGCTACCACTGTGAGTGCTTATGGGATAATGGCGAAACGCGATGCCAATGGTAATCCTAGATTAGTTTTACTAGATACGTATTATTATTCACCTGAGGGTAAGAATCATAAAAAAGCTCCAGATGAGCTATCAAAAAACATCAAGCAGTTTATTGATGATTTAGAGGCCCAGTATCATAAAACGGCGTGGAAATACGTTATGGATTCCGCTGAAGCCGCGTTGCGCAATCAAATGTACAGTGATTACGGTATTAAATGGACCCCAGTTAAGAAACTGAAAAAATCAAATATGATTGAATATGTGCAATCTCTCTTAGCTAGAGGGAGCTTTTACTATCTGCCTACGCCTAATAACGTAGGCTATTTTATTCCACAACATCAAAAATATCAGTGGGACGAAAAGACAATGCAAAGTGATGATCCTAAAGTAATTAAAGTTGAGGATCACTGTTGTGATCAAGCACAGTATTTTGTGCTTACGGCAAGACGTGAGTTGCAACTCCAATACTAAAGGTGGTGAAGCTACGTGAGCGTGATTAGCAAAATTAAAGACTTTTTCAGGAAAGGAGGTGCAGCAATTGGCATGACAAATTCATTGAATAGAATTACAGATGACCCAAGAATAGCGACAGACCAAGATGAAGTTGATCGCATTCGACTTGCTAAATATTATTATGCTGGTAGTTATGAGGCACAAAAGGGAATGCCATATAACACAATTAGTTATTTAAACTCACACAGCGTTAAACGAACTAGAATCTTTAATTCAATAAACGTTACTCAAATGGTTGCCAAACGTATTGCTTCAATATGCTTGAATAGTGGGTTTACTGTGTCAATTGATAGCAAATCAAATACGCAAGACTCAGGTGATAATGAGCAGGATAACGAAATTACGAAGCTATCTGATTTCATTAATGACTGGTTAGAGCGTTCAGGCGTTAATCGCAATCTTGAAAGCAAACTAGAACAAGGAATTCCAACTGGCGGGTTTGCGGCTCGGCCATATGTTGACAATGGCAAAATTGAGGTTGCTTGGGTGCGTGCAGAACAATTCTATAGTCTAGATTCAAACACAGAAGACATCAGTCAGGCTGTAATCGCCTCTAAGTCCGTTAAAGTCGTGAATAAGCAGAGATATTATTACACGTTGCTAGAGTTTCACCAATGGAATAATGATGGGTCATATCAAATTACCAATGAGCTTTACAAGAGCACCGATTCTAAGATAGTTGGTGAACAAGTTGTACTTGGAACTGATGATATGTACAGCAATATTGAGCAACAGGCAATATTTGATAGTAATATTGTCAAGCATCCACTGTTTGTTTATTTTAAATGTCCTGGTCAGAATAATCTTGCGCCAGAAAGCCCATTAGGTGTTGGCTTCGTAAATAACTGTCAGAATATTTTAGATGCGATTAACTATACACACGATTCATTTGTGTGGGAAGTGCGAATGGGAAAGAGAAAAGTTCTAGTTCCAGCTGAAACAATGAAACCCGGTGATGAAAATCATCCAGGAACTAAATTTGATCCCGATGATGATACCTATCTGGGTATTAATACGGGGTTGGATGAAAATTTTCAGATCACATCCATTAATCCTGATATCCGTGTTCAAGATTATGGTCAAACAATGCAACATTTTCTGCATGAACTAGAAAATGGAATTGGATTATCTACGGGGACATTTACAACTGATGCACAGGGTGGTATTACAACTGCAACACAAGTCGTTTCAGAGAACAGTATGACTTATCAGACAAGGGCAAGTTATCTAAACCGGGTAACTAAGTTCTTGTCTGAATTAATTTACTCAGTTGTTCAGTTAGCACAAACACCTGCATTATTTGATGATGGTCAAGCACCTTTTCTTGGCGTTGATGTAGATGATTTGCAAATTAGTGTACACTACGATGACGGTGTGTTTGTTGATAAGGACGCCCAAGCTAAACAAGACTTATTATCCGTAGCAGGTGGCACAATGCCTAAAAAGCAATACATTATGCGTAATTATGGCAAGTCGGAGGCTGAGGCAGATGAATGGCTAGCCGAAATTAAAGCTGAGACACCAGAAACGCCATTTAACGAGGCGTTTGGAGAGAGAGATACCCAAAATGGTGGTGATGAGTAGTGGCTATCAAGTATGCACAACAGATCATTGAAATGTACGAACACTTGCAGTCACAGATCTTTAATCTGTTAATCAACGCTTTAAAAAATAGTCATTACGAGGATCTTGCGGCTGATGACATGCTAGAGTGGCAACTGCAGCAATTAACCAAGGCAGGATTGCTGACATCTCAGACCATAGACCTAGTGGCTGGGGTAAATAAAAGGGCGCCTGAATTGATTCAAAACATGTGTTCGCAATTAGGAATAGAGACAGTAAAAACAACACAAGATGAAATCAATCGATACACGAAGCATTCAGGAAAACTACAGCCAGCTACGCAAAAAATCATTAATTCTTACGCTAATCAAACATGGAAATCACTGTTCAATAATGTTAATGAAACACTGTTAACGCGCAATATCCATTCTAATGCGACAGCTCGCATTTATCGTGATATTGTGACTAAAAGTACCATGGAAGTATCTGCCGGCTTAAAGACACCAGAACGGGCCATTAGAGATAATGTTTACCGATGGGTTAATGCAGGAATTCCAACCAGGTTGACAGACAGTGCTGGGCACGGTTGGTCGTTGGAAGGGTACGCACGAACAGTTATTAATAGCACCAACAATAACGTCGTTAATGAGCTACGTGTTAAGACCATGAACGTTAATAACGTCACGACTTCGAAAATGAGTTGGCACATGTGTGCTCGGTCGGCCTGTGCACCAATTCAAGGGCATATTGTGAATATGGTTCCTAGATTGGATCCTAACTACAATCCGAAGTATGACACGATCTATGATCACGGATATGGAGAGAAGTCAGGGACATTGGGAATTAACTGCCATCATCAGTTTACCCCGTGGGATCCAGACGTAAACATTGAGCATCCGGATCCGGATATGCCAAGCCCTGATGAAGCAGTTAAAATGGGTGATGTTCAACAGAAACAGCGTGCTCGTGAACGGGCAATTCGCCAAACTAAGAAGAAAATTAACGCTGCCCAACAATTAGGCGATGATCAAACAGTAAGCAACGCTAAAAGTACCTTAGCTAATCAACAAAAGCGAATGCGCGAAATGATTAAGAATAACGATTTCTTAACGCGTGACTATGCGCGTGAACAAGTTCAAAGCAAATAATTTATGTCCCAAGTAAGACACTAAACTGCTTATTTTTTATGCAATCAAACATTCGGAGGCGTTGCTCCGATACAAACACGAAAGGAGACATTGCATATGTCAGTAACAAGAGATTTTCTGAAAACTTTAGGTATCGAGGGTGATAATCTAGAAAAAATTATGACTGAGGTCGGAAAAGATAAGGGGATTTCTGCTGAAAAAGTAGAATTACAGAGCAAGATTGATGGTCTGACGAGTCAAAACGAAACACTTACAGGCCAAATCAAAGAGCGAGACGATCAGTTGAATACGCTTAAGAAGTCTGCTGGCGACAATGAGGAATTAAAAGCTCAAATTAAGTCACTGCAAGACGAAAATAAGCAAACCACAGCGGATTATCAAACTAAATTATCTGAACAAAGTAAGAACTTCAAAATTGATTCAGCCCTGCGTGATGCCAAGGCAAAGAATCCCAAAGCCGTAAAAGCATTATTAGATTTAGACAAGGTATCCGTTGACGGCGATAACTTGATTGGGCTAGAGGATCAGTTGACCAGCCTTAAAGGATCAGATGATTATTTGTTCGAAAATGAATCGACGCAGAACGATGATCAAAACAAACCTGGTATTCATGTCACTGCAAAAGGTAATCCAAGTGGTGGAACCCAGGTTACGTCGTTAAGCGATATGACCATTGCAGAACAAAACAAACTGTATCGTGAGAATCCTCAAAGATGGAGTGAACTAGCAAATAAATCATAAGGAGGCCATTCAAATGGCAGAAACACATTTATCGGACTTAATTGTCCCAGAAGTATTTGGAAATTATGTTATTAACCAAATTATTAAAACTAACCGATTCGTTCAATCAGGAATTTTAACTCCTGATCCAGACCTTGGACCACATTTGCTTGAAGCAGGCAGTCGAATCACTATTCCGTTTCTAAATGATTTGTCAGGTGATCCAGATAACTGGACCGACGATACTGACATTGTGGTTAACAGTTTGACATCTGGTAAACAAGTCGGAATTAAGTTTTATCAAACTAAGGCTTTTGGCTACACTGATCTAGCAAAAATGATTTCAGGTGCACCAGTCCAAGAAACGATTGGTAATCGCTTTGCAGCCTTTTGGCAACGTGCTGATCAAAAGACGTTAATCAGCGTTCTGCAAGGCACTATGGCGGTTGATGATGTCAAAAACTCAAAAGTCTATGATCAAACCGTTATTTCACCATCTGATCCAATGTTTGGTGCGAAGGGCTTTACGGGGGCAATTGGGTTAATGGGTGACTTGCAAGATACCACATTTGGTGCGATTGCGGTTAACTCACCAACATACTCGTTAATGAAGGTTCAAGGCTTGATTGAAACCATTCAACCACAAGAAGGCGTAACGCCTTTTGAAGCCTATAACGGGTTACGGATCGTGCTAGATGATGACATTCCTGTTGATCTGACTGATAAGACTAAGCCAATTTCTAGTTCATTTATTTTTGCCCCGGGGGCTGTTCACTATTCAACGAATATGCAAGCTACACAGACATTCTACTTACCACTAAAGAATGGTGGTACTGATAGCATTATTCAGAAACGTGTAGGGACAATTCATGTCGCTGGTACAAGTGTTCAATCGAGCTTTGCACCAGCTAAGAGTACTTATCCAACCATTGACGAATTAGCAAAACCTACTACTTGGGAGGTTGTTAATGGCATTGACGTGCGCAATATTGGGGTTGTTGAGTATAAAGCGCAACTTGACCCAGCATTGACACCTGGAGCAACTGTCACTGCAGCAGCGGGCAGTGGAAAATAGGAGGTAGCTTATGGCATATTTAACTAGTGATGAATTTAAAAAATATGGATTTTCGCCACCTGATAGTGGCTTTGAAACCGTTGAACAAGCTGCTGAGTTAGTCATAAACAGTGTTACCACTTTTTACGATAAAGATTTAGGCAGCCATGATTTAACCGCAGATGTTTCAAGCTCAGTTAATTTCGAAGTACAACGTGCGACAGCTTTTAAAAAGGCAGTTGCAATGCAAATTCAATTCATGATTGAGGCTAATGCCAAATCAGCTTATCAGTTGCAGCAAGGTAATTTATTGTCTTACTCAGTAGATGGCACATCAATGACATTCAAAGAGGGTGCGGCAGATGCCGTCACTAGCGGTTCAACCGGACTGATTAACTCAGCCAGATTGCTACTAGGGCGATATGGATTGCTATACGCAGGAGTTGATCACTCATGAGATTACCAGTACCAGTCGCAATTTGTAATCAATCAGTGAAGCTCACGAAGTCGTACCAGAGTGAAACTGATATGTACGGGAAGCCGAAACAAGACACCCCAGTCACTATCAACAATTGTGTTGTTCACTTAGCAACCAAATATACCGGAACAAACAACGATAGACAGCTCGTAGCCAACGGGACTGTCTTTTTATATGCCGATGTTTCAAGCCCAATGCCCAGTCTATCGAAGAATAATCTAGGGTCTAAGATTGAATTTGCGGGCAATGAGTACACTGTACAAACTATTACTGAAAGTAAGCAACCGCTGAGTGATGAGATGTTTGCTTACAAAATTGAGGTGCTGTGATGGGAATGGAAGTGCACGGTGATTTTAATGCCTTTAATGCGTTAAAGGCTGCTGTCAATTCCCGCAATGTGCGTGCCTATGTTTTAAATCAAATGGAATCTGATATGCAGCGGTTTGTGCCATATAAAAGTGGAAACTTAATGCATGATGTTTCACTCAGTTTAGATGCAACGATGTTGATTTATTCAATGCCATATGCTAAGCGGCAGTTTTATGGAATTGGTATCACGAATTACACCACGGCAGTTCATCGACTAGCGGGTAAACGATGGGATTTGAAAGCTAAAGCCCAATACGGCGACGCATGGGCACAGGTAGCACAACGAGCAATTGATAAGGAGTTGAAACACTAATGGATTTAGACGAACGACTGTGTGAGCATATTCAGTCACTAGGAGGAAACGCTGCCAAGTGTGGCCTGGGCTTTGTACCAGCCAATGGGCAACTCAGTTTGCAAGCTGATCCGGGAAGTCGGGCCCTGCAAACGTATTTCAATGGTGATGCCGACATGGCAATGAACTTTGACTTAGCGCTCAATGATCAGTCGTATAAGGCCGCTAGAGAGACCCTCAATCCGATTGCGGATATGTTGGTAAATCTCGAAGAATTAGAGAGTTCTGACGGTTCATTTCTGTTTGACCACATTGATATAACCGGAATGCCGTTTAACCAATTAGTGGATCAGACAGGGAACTTATATTGGATTACTAACTTTGTTGTTTATGTAACGAAGATTAATAAATAGGAGGCAAATTATGTCAGGAACAATGGAAAAAAACTTTACGCATAACTGGCGAAATGACGTCGAAATTGATACAAGTGGGTCACTAGATCCAACCAATATCGCCAATGCCAAGTTTTCATCATTAGCAGCATTTATTACAGGGATCACGCACACACCAGGTGATGTTATTGATAACGCAATTTACTTTGCTGATAAAGACGAAAATTCACCTGAAGTTACTGGACATGCACGTACTTGGGCAGTTACCGGTAATGTCTTACAGGGTGATCCTGCGTGTGATTACCTGCAAGGCTTGGAAGACAAAGATGCCACGGGTAATGACGCCAAGACGCTTGTCCGGATTACGAAAGCAAACGGAACAGTTCGAATTTTCTTAGCTACCCTTGAAAACATCATCACGATCGGTGGTAATGGGAATACAAAGTCAACAATGACGTTCACGATTGCTCAAAATGGTGCGGCTGTGTTCAGCAAAGTTGGAGATAACCCAGACCCAAAACAGTAGCCGTCACGGGAGTCACGGTGGCTCCTTCGACGGCTAACGTTGAAGTCGGCAAGACAGCTAAGCTAGTGGCAACAATTGCGCCAGATGATGCTACTGACAAGACTGGCAAGTGGTCAATTGGCGATACGTCTATTGCTACAATTGCAGAAGATGGAACAATTACCGGGGTGAAGGCTGGAACAGCAGTTGCTACTTACACCACAACAGATGGTACCAAGATTGCTACAGCAACAATCACAGTTGTTGAATCAGCTGCAGGTTAATTAATTGAAGTCGCCTATGAAATAAACAATAGGGTAACCGGCGGCTATTAACGGAGGATAGAACATGATTGATTTAAATGAATCGACACCGTACGTGGAATGCAAACTGGGCACTAAAGTTTACCATATCTACGCAAATGACAAGAATATTAAACAAATTGAAAAACTAGTTGCTTTTTACCGTGAGCAAATGCAACAAATTGACGAGTTGGATAAGCGGGACGAGAAAGCACAAGCTGGCGACAAGGATGTTAAACCAATTGATAAAGAAGAGTTTATTGAGATCAGTAATAAGTTGATTGAGGATACGCGCCAAGCAATTTTTGATGTTTACGATAATTTATTTGATGAAGCAGGAATTGGTAGTCATATCTGGTCGTTAAAGCATGAGAGTACCGAATATTTAATGTTTACGCTTGGCGACATTCAGAAGCAGTTACGTGCTGAACAAAATAAATACGAACATAACAAACGTGAAGCGCTTAAAAAAGCCTATCCAATACATCATGCACGACCGCAATATAAGCAACGACATAATTACAAGAAGTGATTTAGATGTTAGATATTACGAGCAGTCTTGAACAGGATCGAACCAATGAAGTATTCGTTTGGCATGATGAGGACTACCCAATTGATCTAACATTCGATAACGTATTGAGATGGTTCAATCTGATTGATGATTCAAGTATCGATCAGGCTGGCAAGGTGCTACTGTCATTTGCCATGTTTGTTGGTGATGGATTAGATGTTCCATTTGACCAACAGCAGGTTGAAGTTGGCCGTATTTCCAATATGTTATTTCAGGATCCTTATAATCCCGGCAGTGGCGGTAGTCGATCATTTGATTACCAGCAAGACAGTGAAGCCATCTATGCCAGTTTTATGAAAGATTACGGTATTGATTTGATGAAGGTTAAAGGGCACATGTCGTACTTCGAATTTCGGGCATTGTTTAATAATTTAAGCGACAATGCGCCAATTAATCAGATCATTCAGATTCGAAAGGAGAATCCTTCTGCACATGCCGATAATCCCGAATACGTTCGATCGTTAATGACACAAAAAGCGGTCTACGAACTACATATGACTGCTGAACAGCGTGAAAGAGAAACCGAAGCACAAATTGCTCAAGCATTCGAAAGTCTTTGATGAAAGGAGGTAATTTAAATGGCTTCAGATGGACAAGTATTAATTGATTTATTGTTTCCTGCTAACAAACAGGAATTTCATACCGATGTTGACTGGGCTAGTAACTTAATCAAGCGTTTTGGAACTGGCGCAGGTGAACAGATGGATGAAGACTTCAAGAAGAACGCTTCATCAGTTAAAAGCGAAGCCAAGAAAGTACAGGCGGACGCTGATAGTGAAACCGATAAAATTGGTAAAAATGCCGGCGAAGATATGAAGGACAACTTCAAAAAGAACGCCAACGGAATGAAAAATGAATCAAACGATACTAAAAATAAGGTTAACAAAGACCTCGATGGCATCAAAAAAGAAGTTCGAACTAAGTTAATTGCTTCTGCTGAAAATGCCGGAATTAAAAACTTTCGTTCATTGCTGGATAAACTGCCGAAAAAGGAAGTTACCAACCTTGAAGCTAAGATTAAAAAAGGTGAAGTCATTGACTGGCAAGAAGCAATGGCGAAGATGCCACGCCAAGTTGTCACCAAAATGAAGCTCGATGATAAAGAGGCAACGGCTGGTTTATCCAGATTAAAAGCAGATGCTGAAAATACAGGCAATCATTTTAAGCACTTGAAGGAAATTATTGTGGGTTCGTTTGTTGGATCAGCAATTCAAAACGGTTTTTCAAGCATTGTTAATGGATTTAAAGAAGAAACTAAGGCAGGAATTGAATACAACAAAACGCTACAAGTTTCGCAAGCATCGTGGACCACATTAACTGATAGTGCCGTCCAAGGTAAAAAAATGACTAGCATGGCCACGGAACTAGCTAATCACTTTGGTCAAGCACGTGATATGGTTGACGAGTTGGATCAGCAGTTTTACCACGTTTTGGATGATTCCGGTAAAACCAAGACACTGACCACATCGTTCTTAACCCTTGCAGATACAATTGGCCTTTCTTCGGCACAAACGCAAGCTTTAGGTCAAGATTTCACCCACACTATGACCTCTGGCAAGTTGCAACTAGGCGACTTTAATCAGGTCGCTAATTATTTGCCGATGTTTGGCGAAAGCTTACTGAAGTATGAGCGAAAGATACAGAATAATTCCAAGTTAACGATGAAACAATTGCAAGCCGAAATGTCTGCTGGCAAAATCAGCGCTACGGACGCCATGAACGTAATTAATCAGTTAGGAGACAAGTACAAGTCATCTGCGGATAATATGATGAATACTTTGCCCGGTATGGAACGGGCAATATCAGCTAAAGCACCACAACTATTTTCAGCGTTCATTTCGCCGTTTCTAAAAGCTGAAAATCCAATCGCCAAAGTAGTTATGAAATGGGTCAATGATCTTAAAACCGAAACAGAACTGTCAAGTGCGGGAGGTAGGTTCTCAAAGACACTGAATGGTATATCTGCGTCTATCGTAGCTGCTTTGCCTGAAATTAAAGACATTATTGTTAATGTGGTCAAATTGTCGGGAATTATTGGCGGCACTATTTGGCATATGTTTGCGGATATTATTTACGATATTGCGAACATGTTTGGACTGGTTTCAAGCAAAAGTGGTAAAGCCGTTAACCCATTAAAAGAGATCGACAAGGTATTACAAGCCTTAGTGGATCACAAACAAGGTGTTGAAATGGTAACACGAGCCTTAGTAGCGATGTTTGCCATTAAAAAAATCACTGATTTCATTGGTGCAACTAAAACAGCCATTAAAACCTTAGAAGAATTATCTTTGGTTCAAAAGCTAACTTCATTGGTTCCGGGAGCTGGCACAGCCGGAACTACAGAAAAGGTAGCGGCTGGTGGTGAAGAATTGGCAGCAACTAGTCGAGTAGCGCGTAACTCCATTGGGGCAACTAGCATGTTAGGCACGCGAAGTCTATTCAAGGGTGCCGCTTCAACGCTAAGCCTTGGTAAAACAGTGCCAATTCTAGCAGCGGGTACTGGGGTAGCTACTGAATTGATGAGCAAAAACAGCACTGGTGAAAAAATTGGCGGTTCGGCGGGATCAGTTGCTGGAACAGTAGCAGGTGCTGCTATTGGTTCAATGATTCTACCTGGAATTGGTACTGCGATCGGTGGCATGGCTGGGTCTGCATTAGGGAAAAAGTTAGGTGAAGTAATTGGTAAAGGTGCTGAAGATCATTTTAAAGGGCACCCCATTAAAGCCAATGTCAAAGTTAAAACAACAGCTGCTGATGTTGATAGTAGTAAGATCAGCAAAGCGCTACAACCATCACTTAAAAAGTTAAGCAAACAATTAATGCTTAAATTTAATACTGATCCAGCAAGTATCGGTAAAACTAAAGCTGAAACTGAAAAGCTTTATTCAAGTATGTCCAAATCAATTAACTCGTACTACAAGAATAAGGAAGCTAAGTCGAAAAAGGATCTTGACAGCTTAGTTAAACAGGGTGTTATCACACAAGCACAGGAAAATAAGCGCTTGAGTGCCCAACATGCCGCTGATGAAAAAGCACGGGTAGCTAAACAAAAATCGCTATCACAGATGCAGTCGGACACCAATAAGTATTATGCGAAAGTTCAAAACATCGAAAATGGTGGAACTAAAAAGTTACAAGAAATTGCCCAGAAATATGGCAAGAATTCGCAAAAATACGAAAATGAAAAAAATAAGGAACTTGAAAAGGCCCATAAAACATTCACAACAAAGTACGTAAAAGATGAATATAGTATGAACACCAACATTGAAAAAGACGTTCAAAAGGGGGCCAAACAGCAAGAATTTATCTACGGTCAGCTGATTAAGGATAAGGGAAAACTGAGTGAAAGCGATCTTAAAGCTACACAAAAGCATGCCAATGATTTGTACAATACCTCCGTTAAATCAGCCGATAAAACCCGGGATGATGTGGTGAATGCAGCCGAAGATAAGTATAAAAAGACAGTAGCCACTGCAAAGCAGGAGTGGAAAGAAAACGGTTCAATCACTCATTCTCAGTATCTTGAAATCAAGCATAATGCCGAACAACAGCGTGATGACACTTCCAATGCTGCTGACAAGCAATACAAAGAGGTTACTAAGAGTGCACATGATCAGCACTCTAAAGTGACTTCTGAAATTGATTCACAGAAACGTGAAGTTACTCAAAAGGCCCAAGAACAGGCCATACAGCATGCACAAGCAGCTAATGGTGAAATGGTGACGACATCTGGAACATATGCATCGGGTTTTAAAAGCATCAGCGGACTATGGGACAAGATGACTGGTTTTATTAAGAAGATTTTTAAAGTATTTAATGAGGACAAGAGTTTTCCAAATCAACCGAATTTCAACGGATATGCCAAGGGCTCTACCGGTATTTCGAATGACCAAGTAGCCTTAGTTGGTGAAGAAGGATTTGAACTTGGAAAAGATGCTAGTGGCTTTCACGTGCTGGGTGCACAGGGACCAGAAATCAGATCCTTGCGGGCTGGAACATCGATTCTGACGCATGATCAGTCGATTGGCTTTCTTCGTAAGATCGGTCTACCAGGCTATGCCAAAGGAACGGAAGACGATGACACAAGCTTCATGAGTGAAATTTTTGAAGTTGTTATGAATGGTGCTGGTAAGTTGTGGTCATGGATTAAAGACAAAACTGGCATTGATGGACTTCTAGACAGTTTGACTTCGAAAGGACTTGTTAAAGACGCCGGTAAAGGATCGTTCAATATTGCCAAGGATAGCATTGTCAAAATGCTGACTAAATTGGGTGAGAGTTCAGCGGCCAACCCAGGTGGTTCAGGTGTCACGAGATGGACACCGTATGTAATACGTGCCCTTGCGATGAATGGATTGTCTACTAGCGCTGCAATGGTGGCTAAGGTATTAAGTCAGATTAATACTGAATCCAGTGGTGATCCACACGCTAAACAGAAAGGAGCAGATCCTGATGGTGATGGCTCAGGACCAGCAATGGGGTTAATGCAAACGAAGCGTATCACGTTTACCTCAAACGCTTTTCCTGGTCACAGTGATATCTGGAATGGATTGGATAGTTTGCTTGCTGGGATTCATTATGCGAAGAAACGTTATGGAGCAAGTCTGAGTTTTCTCGGTAAGGGTCATGGCTATGCTGCGGGTGGCGATGTTGACGAAGATGGACTGTATCGCTTAGCAGAGGGCAATAATAAGGAGTTTGTTGTGCCTAATCCAAACGTAGCCGGTGTCGATCGGACGTACGCCATGATTGGCAAGTCAGCGGCATATGTGGCTGCTAAACAAGGATTGCAATCAACCAATAGTCAAAGTTCTGATTTTAGTAGCCTAGAAGGGCAGATTAGTAATTTGGCAAAATCGATGAAAGAGACAGCTTCGAAAGAAGTAGCGATTATTTTCAATGACTATGCCATTCGGGGGATTGCCCCATTAATAACTAAGGAACAAGAAAGAGATAAAACCAATCAAAAATGGGTTAGAGGTGAAAGACGTGTCTGATTTTAAAGTGTTTTATGACGGGGGTGAACTAACCCAATATATTGACGTTTTAGCTGGCGTTGATGAAACTTTAATGCCTGATCGAGCCGATGATCTAGTAAGCCCTGGACTTATGCAAGGGAGTGTCCTTAGGTCAGCTAAGCTTGGTACTCGAACTATGCTAATGCCATTTACCATTAGCGCACCAAACATTTTAGATAAATATAGTAAGCTAGCCAGTTTGATTTATAGCGGTGATAATCAACCTAAAAAGTTAATTTTTAGTAGCCGCCCTGATCGATACTGGATGGCGATTCCACAAGGCAATATTCCAGCACCTCAAAATAATGATGTGAGACTATCATCTACCATCACGTGGCTGTGTTATGACCCATTTGCTTATGCAATTGAAGAAGATGAGTTCGATCTAGATGCCACCGCAGGACAATACACTGTTCAAAACGACTTCAATGGAAAAGTGATGGGGCAGACTTCAAAAGTCCCTCACACGATCTATGCCAGCCAAGAACCCATCACTGTTGCCATGCAACCGCCTAGCGCTTATACGCAAGAGATTACAACTGATTTGTATAGTAAACTGGCCTCGATTGATGGAACGTGTGCCACGGTGATTTCAAAGGCTAAACGAACGACTGCAATTACACAGACGCTGTTTCCGTTGGCGACTGATTCACCTAAAACTGGGGCGCTCGATTATTTCCGGTTGAATGGTGACAACATTGAAATTGGTGGGTGGTTTGCTTTGGATCAATATGCCACTCACCCATATAACTACATCATCATTACTGATGCTGACTGGCACAACGAATATGGACGGGTGAAGGTTGATCTAACTGACCGCCCGGACGTGCACAACGTGTACCCTAATTATCCTAACGGTGGTCACTGTGGATTCTATGGTTCCATTCCTTATAAGAAAGGAATGGGGAACAAAGATCTACGAATTCATTTCAGATATTCAGATGCTGAAAATGGTGAAGGTAACTGGTACAACTGCTCGTTTATTGCTTCTAGTCAAGACTACTGGCAACAATCAGCACCTCACCTGTTAGTGAAGTTTGACCTAGTGAATGCTTATGAGCAAGCTCAACCCGGTTACTGGGATAAGTACAAAGTAAATAGCCGACAGCAGCAGCTGGAATGGTTGAAGAAGTACATTGTTAGTGCCCGATTCAGTGCAGTGATTAATGGTTCAGGTGAGAGTGGAAACAATGCTCGTATGCAAGTCTGGGATCAGAATGACAGTTGGGTGGGGAGTACCAGTACCGCTTCACCTACACCGTCACTGGTGACAATTAGTTATGCCACTCCAACGGAGTTGTTCAACTATGCTTCAGCGGATGGCTATCTGTATTTCAATATCTTTCCACAGTATGCCGTGAGTGGTGATACCACCGATAGTGTCATCAATTTGGACTATTTTGGTGCTCAGATTGTAACTGATGCTCCGGAAGCGGAAGCGATGAACATAGTCAATGACGGCCCATTGCCAGTAGCTGCCCGTTTTGAAGTGACTAATCATGGGGATAATGGGTTCTTGGGTATCACAGGTCATGATCGAAGCGTCTTGATTGGTAATCCTAATGAGATTGACGGTGGAAAGGTCAAGAAGTCAGAGACACTATTTACAATTGATAAGACGGCTACTGATTTAGCTCAATTCAAAATCAACAGTGGTATTTCGGGTGCTGATGAGGATATCCGACAGGTTGGATCAATCTATATTGGTTCCAATCGTAGTAAGTGGGCGCTGATGTGTTACCAACCATCAACAGGTTACGACTTTGGTGCGGCTACTTCAGGGACTGATCGAGGCTGGCATGGACCTTCAGTGCACCGAGACATGTGGGAAGACAGTCAAGGGACGACTGGTTCAGACAACTTCACTTGTGAAACCAGAATCGGATTTGAAAGCCAGTTTGCCGATGCTGGACTAGTTAATATCGTATTGAATGCGGCAGCCGGTGAGCGGCTTGTAACTGTACAGATTGTTACAGGAAACAATGCTAATGCTACTCTATTGGTTCGGAATTCAGATAGTCAGAACGTTTATTACGATAACAGCCCTCGTTGGAATACATTTGTGGGTACCATCAAAATTCAGCGGTTCGGTAATACGTGGACAGTGGATGTTCAGGACACTGAAAGTGGATCAGGTGCGCGTCAAACAATTACTTTCGACCAAACAACAAGCGGTACTAAAAAGGTAACTGGTTGGACTTGGCAGATCTGCCAGTGGTCGAATATAGAGCAGGTATCGAACATGGTGCTATTTGGTTTTTGGTTTCGGAAAGAAAACGTTGATGAATATGTTGATGTGCCTAACACGTTTGAAGATGGTGATCTAATCAGTGTGGGTGGTACTGAAAATAAGGTGGAAACTCGTGTCAATGGAGCACTAAACCTAGTACTTCAGAACATCGCTTCTAAGTCAATTATGGTGTACCCAGGCAACAATATCATTTCGTTTTTATTTTCAGACTTTGCTTCGACGCCCAGTGTTAAAGCCTATATCAGGAAAAAATATTTGTAATAAAAGAAATGTTAATAAAAAGTGATCACCATAAAGGCAATCACTTTTAATGAGTATCATGATTTCTTTCACTTAAAATTCTGTTTAGCCCTTTATCAATATCATCAACGGCTTGGCGATTTGTTGCAAATTCATCTAGTAATTGGCAGAGAGCTTTAGCTAGTTTTTCATCATGAACATCATTGGCTTCTAGAATTTCGTTGACACGTTCTTGATGCATTCAAAACACCCCATTTGTATAAATATAAATTTAGTATATCAAAATTAAATAGAGAGGAGGGAATTTATTTGCAATTGTATGTATTAGATCGTTCCAAAAATGTACTAGCTACAACGGCTAGCTTCTATAATGACAAACACCATCAGGAATTAACTGCTGGTGCTAGTCAATTTCAATTCGATGTAAGCAAATCAGATCCAGCCGCTAAGTATATGATTTCGGGAAATTACATTAATATGCTTGATGATCAAGGGCGGCCTTGGTCGTTTACCATTCTTAATTATGATGAATATCAAACTTACAAAACCATTTTCTGCAATGATGTTGGTATTGAATTAATCAACAAGGCTACGGATATCTGGTATTATACTGATCCACACCCTTTTAGTTTTTATTTCGATCTAATCACCAAAGATACTAATTGGGAGCTAGGCATTAATCAACTAGACGGGTTGTCACGTTCATTGAAGTTTGATGGGCGTAGTACAGGCCTTGCCCGATTGCTTGATGTCCTAACTGAATTCGATCATGCAGAATGTATCTTCAACATTACAATGCACGGACCTGTGCCAGTTAAATACGTGGTTGATGTTTATAAGAAAATCGGGACAGTTCAAAGCAATCTTCAAATTGTCTACAATGAAGAACTTAACAATATTCATAAACAAGAGACACGATTAGATTTTGTGACAGCATTAGCTGGTATCGGGTCTGTAATTGAAAACACAGATGAAAATGCCGACCCCAATGCACCTCAACAATATGTCGATTTTTCCGATCTGGTATACGATGACGGAGATTTCTACACGACTACAGGCGATAAGTTTCTACGGGCACGAACTGCTAATAAGCAATTCAATCCCGGCGACCAAGGCTTTGTTGAAGCATTCTATGAGTATGACACATCTGCTAGTCAAGAGTTGTTTAATCGGACCCTAACTCAGATTCAAACTCGTTCACAGCCACAATTCACGTATGAAGCTGATGTACAGGTAATGGACCCTAGATTACAGCTTGGCGATACAGTGACGATGATTGACCACGACTACAATCCAGCACTATACTTATCGGCACGCGTGGCAACGCTTGAAAAATCATATACTGATCTAACACAAGGGACGGTCACCTTCACAAATTATCAAGTATTAACAAGCGATATTGACGCACAAATTGCGGCATTAAAATCGAAGGTTAACGGTATCAAGAATGGTTCATCAAGCTACGTTTGGATTCGCTATGCTGATGATGATCAAGGGACTAACATGAGCCAGAGCCCTAAAGATAAAACCTATGTGGCGATTGTAGCTAAGGTCAATCAACCAGTGCCAAGTGATGCCCCTAACGATTATGCCGGTCACTGGCAAAAGATAACTGGCACAGATGGTAATGATGGGCAAGATGCTCATACCCATATTGCCTATGCTAATAGTGTTGATGGGAAGACTGATTTTACTACTGATCAGAATCAGGCCCACAACCGGGAATATTTAGGGATTTATTCGGATAATACAAAAGCTCAATCAACGGACCCCACCAAGTATACTTGGCAACTCACACGTGGCGCTCAAGGGCTACCAGGTCAACCAGGCTCCAAAGATGTGCCGGTAGTCATCATGAGTTCAACAGCGCCAGCAAGTCCCAAGGACGGGGACTTTTGGTACCAAACAACGACTGATTCCAGTGGTCAAAAGATCACTGGTTTTTCTGTCTATTCAGGTGGTAAGTGGGTGCCGTCGAAGATTGATCAAAGTACATTGGTGTTGACAAAGTTGGTATCAGTCGAGATTGATTCTGCCACTATTAATTCACCAGACATCACGGTGCCATTTGATTATTTTGATGAGTCACAAAACGAGTATAAAGGTTCAATGGAATTTAAGGATGGCATGCTGAAGCATATTTCTACGATGACTGGCGGGGGCATGCTCAAGACGGTTGTAAGCCCTACGGGTTACACATTGGATGCTTATGCCAATCAATCCGAGTATACGAAAAACAATCCATACATTCACACCGAAATGTATGCGGACAACATTAGCTTGTCCAATGCCAATACGAAAAAGAGTGGAATTCTGGATTCTAGCGGTATTGGGGGCACGTTAAACAATGGGACTGACCAGTCTACCAATGTTAGTGTAAGTTGGGAAGATGTCCAGAAATATTTGTCTGAAATGAGTGACACAGGAAGTACGAGAGCTTTTGATTGGTTCGACATCATGAGTTCGGTTCAGTCGCATCCTAATTTAATTCGTAATTCATCGTTCATCAATGGACAAACAAATTGGGATGGATTCAACGACCAGTGCTATATGGCAAATGTCACCCATGATGGAAACTTTGCGGTATGTATTGAAAGTGCGGGCGGTGGGAACTTCATTAGTCAAAACCTATCACACATTCCTGACCCCGGCCACCAACTATGCGTGTCGTACTGGGGTAATATTGACCGGGACGACGGTGACTTCAATGGCGGCATGCTAATTAGTTTTCAGGGCACAAATAGTAACTATGTATGCAATGTATCGACTGTTAACCCAAGTCATGCTCACGGTTGGCGTTTTTATACGTATGATCCTATCACAGTTCCCAACGGGACAACCGGGATTCGGATCTCGTTCTACAACAACGAACACAACGGTAACAAGATTTACTACGCTCAACCAATGATTAGTGATGGCGACGTACGAGCACCGTATATGCCAACGTATTAATGAGGTGAAAGAATGATTGATTTTCCAAATTTTATCGAACTCAAAACGGCATTTGATGCGGGAACGCTATCCATCGAAAACATGAAACGGACGGTGAAAGAAAACTATATTAGTCCGGATCAATATCAAACCATCGTTGGTGAAGGGTACCCCGCCAAAATCAATGAAGCACACTTACTCACAGCAGCTGAGTATGCCGCACTAATTGGTACAAATAAAACAAGGTAGAGGTAGAAACCATGGTCGATAAAGAAGATGTAAATGTGATTGATTTATTGATGGATATTCAACAACGCCTAGTGAAGGTTGAAACTAATACTAGTAGCGTCAATGAAACCACTAAAAAAGCCGATGAAGCTTATACACTAGCCAAGCAAAATGAAGCTGATATTAAGGATTTAAAATCAAATAGCCAGTGGTGGTCACGCACAATGTGGGTGGCGATTATTTTGCCGGTCGCGTTATTTATTGTAGAGAACTTTTTGATGAAATAAGGAGGAAATGTAATTATGAACGTCCAAAATATTGCGGATTTACTCGTGTCACTATTTGTTGTCGTCGTCCCCGTGATTGGAGGCTTTGTCACCAAACATGTACTAGCTAACAAGAAAGTAGTTAGTTTACTGCAAACTGCTGAGCCATTGGCGAAAACAGGCGTTGTTCTAGCCGAACAAGCCGGAGTAACAGATTACCTCACGAGTGAAGCGAAGAAATCTAAAGCAGTCGCCTATGTCCTAGCAGAACTCAAAAAGCTAGGTTTCACTACGGCTGATGAAACAACCATTGCTAGTGTGGTTGAAAAACAATTCGCCGAATCAAAACAAGCGATTGAAGCAGCTTATCCGCAAAAGACAGCGCAACAAGTTGCCCAAGAACAAGCAGACGCCCAAGCAAAGGTGAATGCTGCGGCGTTGCAACAAGCGCAAGCTGATTTAGCAGTTGCTCAAGCCAAGGTGGCCAGTTTAACACCTACGGCAGGTACGGCAACGGCTCAATAGGAGGTAACTTAATTGAATAAAATTAAACGATTAGTCATCACATTTGTGGTGGCTTTTTTAGTAGTGATTGGCATTGGAGGCACAGCCCATGCGGCCCGCACCGATATGCTAGACGTGTCTGATTACAATAACAATGGTCAGGCACTCACCACGCAACAGTATATTAATTTGCGTAATAACTACGGGATCAAAGCTGTCACGGTTAAGATTAGTGAGGGTCAGACGTGGAATGCCTCGACCGCCAAGGCCAACATTAGTGACGCTAGTCAAGCCGGACTATATACAAATGGGTATCATTTTGCCCGCTATAATTCGGTGGCCACCGCGCAAGCCGAAGCACGTCATGCGGTCCAACAGGCGCAAGTTGACGGCCTAGGCATTGGCTCGGTGATTGTGACGGATGCCGAGAGTTCAGCGCAATCTGGTGCATCTAAGGCAATTAATGACCAAGCGAACGAAGCATTTGCCCAGATTATTCAGCAGGCCGGTTATCGGTGTGATATCTACACGATGGGATCATGGGTTAACACTAAGATGACGGTTGATAATGGTACTGGTTGGATTGCCTACTACCCGTACCACGTGACAACTGATCGGTATACTGGTAATCATGCTTGGCAATTCTGGTCGGGCATGACCTTTACAGGTTTGTCAGGGCGCTATGACGTTAGCCAACTGTACGATAACTATTACACAGCCAACACCGACAAGAATGCCGTAATTAGCAACTCACAGACGGCTCACGTGGCTACCCAAAAGGCAGCTAAGTCTAATCAGTTGGTCGTTGATGGTATTCCGGGTTACAATACTTACTTAGGATTGCAAAAGCTGTACGGTATGCGATACCAAGATGGGAAAATCAGTAAGCCATCACCATTCGTTAAGGTCTTACAGAAGCATGTCGGTGTTACTCAAGACGGTTACTTCGGTCCAGTGACTTACCGAGCTATGCAACGTAAACTCGGTGCACCCGTTGATGGTAAAGTGAGTCGGCCATCGTTAATGTGGAAACAGATTCAACGCGATATTAATAATGGTGTGAAACCGTTCTAAACTGTGTTAACATATAAAACGCATTAGAATTAACAACCTCACTAACATTAGCCTCAGTCCTTAACGGGATTGGGGCTTTTTTTGTTGCCTTGATAGTGTATAATGATTATTGCAAAACATAATTTACTCTTTGTTTGCGCCAATCATCAGTCCTTAATTGGATTGATGTTTTTTTGTTACAGGTAAGACGTAAATAATAATGGTGTGAAACCGCTTTAAATTGTGATATTATGTAGGCGATGTGTGTAATAGCATATCACTTCCTAAGAGTGCCTCTATCCTTAATTGGGTAGGGGCTTTTTTGTTGTGATCAAATAAAACGTTTACAATTACTGAATAAAGTATTATCATTAAGTATGCTTATTAGCAATTCTCTTTCTTTAGGAAATACCACGAAAAGTCTCAGTCTCCACCGGATTGGGGCTTTTTTTGTTTGCGGATATCATACTGAAACAGTTAGTGGTATTCTTAAACTGTCCGTTATGGATTCGTCAGTGTTGAACTCTATCTTTGATTAGGTGGAGTTTTTTATTTGCATTAAAAGAAAACGTTTACATTTTTTGGATAAAGGGTTATTATTAAGATAATCCTTTTAGTTAATACTCTTTTAGTAGTTGTAACTTCGCAGAATCTCTCCAGAAATGGGGGGTTCTTTTTGCTCTCAAACGTATTCTGCGGTAATGATAACTATTGATATGGTCACAGGGAAAGCATAAAAATAGTACCCATACCAATATCGGTACAGATACTACATTGTCTGCTTATTTTTTGAAGTCAAACCATTTACTTTTTTACATGACTCAAATATAAAAGTGCTTAACCATCGTGGCTAGAAACTTTACTCGTTATGATCAAGATGGATTAGAATTCCCTTTTTATTGGTCTGAGTTAGTAACATTTTCCTGAACAAGATCTATATTGTTTTCGTTATTTGCAAACACACCAGTCTTCGACCCATAAATATTTATATCTCTTAGCTGCGTGTTCTCAGTGTTTTTTAACCAAAATCCAGAATCTGCAAATTTTTGGGCGTTATCAATCATTTCTGGTTCCTCAGCTTCAGCATTTTTCTTCATGTAGAGGTTTACATTTGTTATTCTGAGCCCATCAACGGGAGATTCTGGGATTCCGTAAACGAATCCTGCTACGGAAGAAACACCAGTTGCTGTAATGTTAGAAAGCGAAATGTTTTTAATGGATGGTGTAGAGTCATCAACTTTTTGTTTTTCATCAGATAAATATGATTCTTGTTGAGCACCACTTTTTCCGTACATTGCATTAATAGCAATTGGTGTTAAAACATTTTTCATAGTGATATTTGAAACAGATATATTTTTAATATATCCACCACGTCCGCGACGTGTCTTCATACGAATTCCACGATCTGTTTGATCAAAGATGTTATTGTTTATCGTAATATCGGAAACACCACCACTCATTTCACTACCGATGGTGACGCCACCATGACCATGCTTCATAATATTATTAGAGATAATAACATCTTTTGTTGCACTTTTATGCTTTGTAACTTCAGTTCCAGATTTAATAGCAATACAATCATCACCATCACTAATAGTATTGTCTAAAATCTTTACATTTTGTGAAGATTCAGGATCTATTCCATCAGTATTAGGTGAATTGAGTGGATTATTAATTGTAACTCCTTGAATTAAGACATTGTGGCTTTCTAAAGGATGAATTGTCCATGCAGGTGAATTTTGAAGTGTGATGCCGGTAATTCGAATTTTTGAACTGTTATCAAATGCTACTAAATAGGGACGAGAATACTTAAATGGAATCTTATCTGCATTTTTCAGTGGACCTTCTTTAGCTTTATTGTACATTTTCCACCAAGCTGATCCGTTACCATCAATCGTACCTGATCCTGTTATAGAGGCATTTTTTACGTTCTTAGCATAGATATCTGCATGTCGCATTTTAACATTTTGTCCCTCGTAACGTGTTTGAATAGCTGGAAAATCACTAAATTTATCAGAAAAAACAATCTTAGAGCCAGCAGATAGATGTAGATCGACATTATCTTTAAGTTCAAGATATTTTACATTATACTTACCAGCCGCAATATTAACTTGTCCACCACCATCTTTAGAGACTTTATTAATTTTGCTTTGGATAACTTTTGTTGTATTACTTTTACTATTATCAACAGTAATATTAACCGGTTTTCCATTAGAATTGGCACTAATCGTTTGATTAGTGCTTATTAAAAGAGAACAAGCAAGTGTAGTCCCAATTAAACCTAAAATAATTTTTTTTTGATGCATGAATGAGCCTCCCTAAAAAGATAAAAATGATCATTAACTTTCGAAAAATGTTACCGGTAACATTTTTGAATTAAAAAATAAAGCCATATCCTTAGACTTTATAAAAAATGAGAAATATTTCAAATAAAATGATAGCGTTTTCAAAAGGCTAAGTCAAGCTTTTCTGAACGAGGAAATATATTTTAATTATGGAAACTAGCCTTATGCAAAGTAATTTTTATACTTATAGTTATAATTGTTAGCCTATAAACGTACATAGAATCATCTCTTAATTAATGGATACGCAATTATGCGGGCATGCCCACGAAATGCCCACAATAAATATAATAAGAAACTATATACACGGGAAAAAATGTTTCTACTATATTAAATTTGCAGAAAAAAACAACTTACCGCTCTTAGATAAGCTGAATAAGTGCGGGCTTGCCACGGAGTATTTAAGCGAGTTATTCCCTTACCTAGTTTTTGATGAAAATGGTAGAAAAAAAGATACTTATAATGGACTAAGGGTATTGTAGCTTAGTAAAAAAGCACACACTCCTAAGAATATGTGCTTAAAAATATAGGATTCGTTCATCCAAGACGATCGTATATTTTTTTACATAAAAGTCAACGGGAACACATATAAAACTACAAAATGTGTTGAATGATATCATGCGATTTTTTTCTGACGTACACCACAGGTACACCGACAATAATTGGAACTTGATATAAACCTTATGTATCAATGATATGGAGAGATTACTTTGATTCCCGTCACTCGCTTTAGGCTCCAAACCCTTGATATGACAGCGATTCTGATGAATCTCTGTCTTTTTTATTTTATTGCGGATGCAATGAAAAATCATGGAAATTTCAATAGATTTGATTAAAAACATCCAACGAATCGTCCAACGCTTTTTTACGACGATGGTTTTTTATACATAAAGCATTCATTTTCGAGTATTGCATAAATATTGATTTGATAGGAATCTCGAACTTTGCTTATTTTTTTATGCAAGAAATACGCTGATTTAAAGAGAAAAAAATAGACTCGAAATTCTCGATAACATCCAACATTATTAAAAAATCATTAGAGAATTAAATCTCTATATAACTAAAAGGAGTATTTAGTTTCTTCTATAGTCGTGAAAAACAATAAAAAAAGGCCATGCGATAACGGGTAGCATGGCCGGCGTTGCCTCGCGGAGGTGCCAGGCAATGCAAGAGACGTGTGATGGGGTTAACATCACAACTGTATTATCCATCAAATTAGGTTGATTACAAGATGAACGCGCGTATTATTACAATCAATTCAAACGGTCGACTTGCTTTGTGACCAAGAACCAGATAATGGAAGCACAAAGGTGAGGACACCCACCTTAATTTGGTTACTTTACAAAATACTCAAAGCGAATAATACGCAAATTAATGATGGTTAAGCTTACGTGTTTATCTTTTTTTCATCTCCCCAGTAGTCAAGAAAACGATCTCCCACATTGATACTAATTATCAATAGAGAAGTTATTTTTTACATGATGGGTTAGTAAAGATCAAAATTTAGAATTGAAAATATTATAAACGTATATCCCAAAGATGTTTAATCATGGTGATATACGTTTTTTTGTATTGCTTAGTACATATTTCTCTACACTTGTGATAGATCATGATACCTTGATATTAGGGGAAATTTGGGAAAATAAAATCGTGTTTATGGGTACACCCAAAAACACTATTTTTAATTCGGAGGTATTATCTATGAAGTACGGTTATGCCCGGGTTAGTTCGAATACACAGAACTTAGCCAGACAGATCAAATTATTGAAAGAAAATGGCATAAAAATTATTTTTAAGGAAAAAGCTTCGGGTGCTGATATTAATCGTCCGATCTTAAAAAAGGCAATTCAAAAGTTAACTAAAGGAGACGAACTAGTCGTAATCAGTTTGGAAAGACTAGGCAGAGATCAGGATCACTTGACTAAAGTTATGTTTGATATTCATTTAAAAGGTGCTAAACTGCACATTTTAGACATTCCAAGCTTTGAAGAAGTTCAAAATCAAAACGTCCAAAAGTTACTGAAAACTTTAATGATTGAACTAAAAAAATTTACCGCAGCCGACGAGCTTGAAAGAATTACTGAAAGACGTCGCCAAGGAATCGAACTGGCAAAAAAACGTGGCATTTATAAAGGTCGCGCCATAAAATATGGTCCAAACTCAAAAGATGAGGATGCAAAATCCATCTACCATACGATTTTAAAAATGATTGAAGCCAATTATAAAATAGTCGAAATTACTAGAAAAACTGGTGTTAGCAATAGTGTGGTTTATCGAATAATCAACGAACTTAATTTAAATTAATTTATTCGTTTAACCATATATTTGCCATACATCTGTATAAAAGAGAAAAAAACATGATTTTTTTGTGAATGAAGATATTTACATTCTTAAAATCAATGTTAAACTCTAATCAAGTATTAAGTATCATATGTTAATAATTACACGCATACTTATCAAGTGAATAGTATACTTGTATCTATTATTAATCGTGTTTATGGGTGTACCCAAAAACACGAAAATTAGTCGAGCATGGGGGGATAAGAGAGGTAGAAAAATATAGTGGAAGTCAGGAGCGAATCCTAAACGACCTAGTCGTTTAGGATTGGAATTTTAAGTAATTGGTCGTACAACCAATGGGGGAGATATCTAATGGAAAGTGATTATAGAAAAGTTTCAAAAAATAATCAATTAAAACGCCAAGAAAAAGATAATTTACATTATCGCATGTACAAGTCAGGCCGAAATTGGTTATTTGCGGGACTCTTTAGTTTGACAATTTTTGGGGCGACGTCACTAACTGCTCATGCCGATGAGACAACTGATGCAACTCAAAGTAATGAAACTGCTACTGTTGATAGTTTAGCGTCTTCAAGTACAACAGTGGTGTTGAATACAAAACCAAGTGTAGCTAGTAGCGCGACGAGTTCAGCGTCCAAAACGACTAGTACGGCTTCATCCGCAGAAACTGCTGCAGTCGAAAAATCAGAAAGTGAAAATAGCAGTGCTAGCAGTGCTGATACCCCGGCACAGTCCACAAATGTCACAAATTTAGGGAATGCCAATAGTGATGAAGTTGTTCAAGCACAAAGTGCAGCAGCCGATCAGTATAAACAGACAGGAACCGCCCAAGAAGTGACAGCAGTTGCAAGTACGAACGCCAGTGCAAGCGCAAGTAGTACAACTGCGGAAAAGGCAGAATTAGATGCTAATTCTATAAGTGTTAATGCAAGCGCTGTTAGTAATAATGTCGAAATTGGAAACACGGCATCATTTAATGTACATTTAGATGTTACCGGTATTCAGACAACATATCATAATGCAGAACTGACGTTAAACATTCCTACGGATGATGGTGTAACGCTACAAAACAAAGTTTCTGATTTGGCAATTAATGGTGTTGTTCCAACGCTGGATGCCACTAATGGCACATTAGTATACAGTTTTGGTAATCTGAATGCTGGTTTTAGTAATGATATCGTACTGGCCTTTGAAACTACAAAAGGAAAAACCTTAGCCGGTCAAACACTGACTTTGAGTGGAAGCTTTAAATCTGATGAAAAAACAGTCGATCTTGAGGATGTCAGTGTAAAAACAGAGTCCAATGCAACATATAGTATTACTAACCAAATGACGGGTTTAACACCAATCAATCAGGACAATTATAACCACGTAAATCCTAACCCTGGTGATACAGTGACATTGACTGCTGGATATAATATTCCAACGACAACCGCTGGTACCACCTTAGTAAAAGAAGGTAGTGATATTGTATTAACATATGCTTTACCTGCTGGATTAAGTTATACAGGACTACAAAGCGGGACTGACCTGGATTCTGTAGACGAGCCAACTGTTCAAACAAACGCGGATGGATCAAGTGTGTTAACTTGGACTTTCAAAGCTGGTACAACAGCAGAACAAATGGCTAATGATTTCGTCAAGAAATTTGGTATTCAGATTAAAGTGGACAGTACGTTAACGGGTATCACGCCATTAGCCACAGATGCAAGTATGAACTATACGACTACTGACGGTACCGCAGTTAATAGCGATGCAACAGAAGCTACCTTTACAGTTTCTCCATATGATCCTCGTGATGGTGTTGATCAGACTGGAACATTTTACACACCACATTACGTTTCTGGGGCAGCGGATGGACAAGGGGATACGAATGCAACTGGTGGAGCTAACGCAGATCCAACAGTTTATACGGAAGATGATCCGGTATTAACCGTTCATGTTACGGTAGCTAATCCGTATTCAGCCGCATTTGCGAAAGATGAGAATTTCCAAAATATTAAGTATCGTGCGGTTCATGAAACAATTGATCCAAATGAATCTTTGCAGGAAATCTACCTTGGAAAGGGATTTTCTGCAATTGACTCTGCCAATAAAGGCAGTTTAACGTATTTCCCTTATGCTACACTTGCTGTGAAGTATGAGGGTGAAGACGATAATGTTTATCACGTGCTAAAATCGGATATTTCTACGGCCGAAACAACAGATGTTACGCGTAGCGATTTATTAGCATGGGGATTAGATCCAGATAAAGCTGTGGTGGATGTTTACCTGTATTATCATTTAACTGAAGATCCTGATAAAGTGATTCCTGATAATGTTGATACATTTGTTAATGCGGGCGCAGATGACGGTGATGCATACAAATTAAGTAATCCTGATTACTCTGGACTTCCGGATGATTCTGGGGTTCCGCTTGGCTTCACCCAAAGCTTGTATTTCACGACAACAGTAAATGATGGCTTTACTGGCACAATTACGCATCAAACATTTTCTCAGTATGATGCAGATGTGCATTCAGGTTCTTGGCTGGATCATGTATTGACACCACAAGATATTACTAATGGCGGTCCTGACCCGGTAGAAGTTGCAAATTCTGCGCCACAAACAGTTGAGGTTGTTAATAGTCCAACAGGTATTTCAAGAACGGTTGTCGCAAATGTCAGTTTAGACGGTGCCAATGAAAGTAACCAAATTTCGACTGGTGCTCATCAATTAACAGTTAATTTTGGCCTTTCTGCTGATTCCTCGGCTAACTTGACTACTAGTACGCAATTTATAAGTTATGTACTATTGCCACAAGGGGTTACGTATGACCAGTCTACAACTACTGATAAGACTGATGTTTACACAGTAGTTGATAATGATTATCAAGGAACGGGTCAACAATTAGTTAAAATTGCATGGGGCGTCAACTACACGACACCAGGCTATGCAATCCAAGGCCAAATGGGAATTAACGTTTCTGACGAGGCAGCAAAAGTCTTGCAGTTTAAAGCACTGACTGATCTTGGCGATGACACATTTCAGGTACCAACAGTATCTGGTACGCCAACAATTTCAGACACCACTAGTGTAACTGATACAAACGATATTAATGGTAATGATTCAACTACGGATACTTTGGTTGGAACTGGTGCTGAATATAATCTTGCAAAAACTGCAATTTTACAAACAAGTCAAACAACCGATGGCGCTAGCGCTACAACTAACACAGTAACGACTGGATTAGATTCAAATGTAACAGTTAAGGTTAATACCAGTGCTAATACCGATCCAATTTTAAATACGTTAGATTTATTAGATGTTTTACCAACTATAAATGATACTGGATTAACGACATCAGATTCACGTAATTCAGCATTCACACCAACTTTAACTGGACCAATTACATTGCCAGCGGGTTGGAATGGTAAAGTGACCGTTCAATACACAACTGACTCGGATGTGACATTGGCTAATGAAAGCTCAGCTAATTGGTCGGCAGAGAGCGCGGTTAGTGATTGGAGCAAGGTTACCGCATTTAGAATTACGTTAAATGCTGCGTCTGGTCAGACGATCGATGGTCAAAATCAAACCATTAGTTTCAACCTGCACACACCAAATAGCATTGATAGCTATGCGGGGACAGGCGATCAGGTTGCTTACAATACCTATGCCATTACTTCAAATGGCTTACAAGCCACGGAACCTTTGGAATCTGGTATTGAAGTTCAAGTACCTAACTTAACGTATGGCACTTATTCGGTTACGAGAACTATCCATTACAACTTTTCTAAGAATGATGGTGGAGGTCAAGCTGCACCCGACGTACAACAAACATTAGTATATTCAACTGTTACAAACGATGTGACTGGTGAAACCATTTATACGCCAGTATCAGGATCTGAAAATGGATCAGGGATTTTCGCGGCGCAAGATAGTCCAACGATTAGTGAGTTTACTCCAGACATTGCATCGGTAGAAATGGAAAACAGAGGTGCAACAGCTACTCAGCCAGTAAATTCGAAGGATGTAACCGTAACGTACTCACGGACGACCTTTACACCCACAAATACGGATGAAAATAATCCTAAAACTTCACGGGCAGCACTGACTAAGAATGTTGTAGAAGTTGTAAATTATGGTTCTCCAGTCGGTGGTAGTCAGACGGTTCAAACGACGCCATATTATCGTACGGTTACAGTTGATACTGACGCAAATGGTAATCCAACGTACACATATAGTGCATGGACAAGTGATGAAAATGTAAACGGTGAAACCGCAACTACTGCAAAAGGTGCTGATGTTTCAGGTACATTCGCTGGATTGACTGATACTCAGTTGAAAACGCCACAAGGGTATACAGCGACGGTTGCAACATCAGGGGATACGACGACTACTGATAATGGTGAGGCGCCATATACTTTCAAAGACAACGCAAGTAATGAAGTACTTACTGTCACACGTGATGTAGATTATGTGGCTAAACCGGGTAGTGTTGTTGTTCACTTTGTTTACGAAGGTGAGGATGGCGTAGCACTGAAAGATCCAATCGTGTTAGACAATCTGCCCGCTGGTAGTGGTTATTTAGCTCAAATTGAGCAATTAGAAAACGATAATCAGACGATTCAAACGCCAGATGGTAAGTCCTATCAGGGTGTGCAACTTAATAATGAAAATAAATTAGACATGTCTAGTGTTAAGTTGTTAATTGGCTCTGATCCAAATAATTATACAGTTGACAGTATCGAAGATGGTACTGGTAATGATGCAGCGTATGCGACAGACGGGCAGGATGTCTGGTTGATCTATCGTGCAGATCCAAAGGATGGTACAAATGGGACAGATGGTCAATCACCGATGATTGATCCAAGCAATCCAGATGGCACACCAGTTGATGCTGATGGAAACCCAATTGCTGATGGTGACACAACGACACCAGTTGCTGGAACACAATACACATTAGTGATCAACGAGATCGGTGATGATGGGCAACCAGTTCAAGCTGTTGATGAGAATGGCGATCCAGAGACGGATGCCAGTGGCAATCCGGTTTATGTCAAAGTTCCAGTGGGTACATTCATTGTGAAGAGTGGTGAAACGCCAACTATCACGCCGGGGACGGATGCAAATGGAAACACCACGATTACAATCAATGGTGGTGATCCAATTACAATCAATAGCAATTCAGGGTACAACTACTGGGTAAATCTGACACCAGATGGCACCGCTGATACCAATGGTGATGGCACAATTGATGCGAGTGACAATACACTTGACTTGAATGGTGATGGTACGGTTAATCAGGAAGACTACTTTGTTTACCTGAACAACGTTAACAATGCTAATAGTGACTCAGGCTACAATCACTGGTTGAACCTCAACATTGATGGCTCAACTGATGTAAATGGTGATGGCACAATCGACGATAAGGACACCAACCTTGACTTGAACGGTGACGGCACAGTTAACCAAGATGACTACTACATTTACTTGGCTAATATTGCTAATAATAAGAGTGATTCTGGTTACAACCACTGGAAGGGATTAACTCCTGACGGTACGGTCGACGTCAACGGGGATGGAAAAGCAGATAGCAATGATACGACACTTGACCTAAACGGTGATGGTACGGTTGATCAAGATGATTACTACCTCTACTTGTCGAACTTGGCTAAAGCTAACAATGAATCTGGGTATAACTTCTGGTTGAACCTTACTCCAGACGGTAAGACGGTTGATGTCAACGGAGATGGTACGATTGATGATAAGGATACCAGTCTTGACTTGAACGGTGATGGCACGGTCGACCAAGCTGATTACTACATTTACTTGGCCAACATTGCAGATGCGAATAGTGAAGGTAACTCAGGATACAACTACTGGTTAAACGACATTACAGACACCACTGGTGACGTCAATGGAGATGGTACCGTTGATGACAACGATAATAGTCATGATCTGAATAATGACGGTACCGTCGATGAACAAGATTACTATCTCTTCTTACAAAACCAACTTGGTAAGGGCAAAAATGGGCAATCTGCTTACGAGATCTGGCTGGGATTAGATGGTAATGCCGGCAAGACGGTTGAAGACTTCATTGCTTCGTTGAAGGGTGACAAGGGTGATAAAGGGGACGCTGGTACTAACGGTCTCTCAGCACTTGAAATCTGGGAAAATAATGGTGGTTCAGATCTTAACGGTGATGACACAATTGATATTAATGACTTCCTTATCTCCTTGAAAGGTGCCACTGGAAGCCAAGGTGATTCGGCCTACACTGTTTGGTTGAAGAATGGTGGCACGGATCAGAACAATGATGGAACGGTTGATGAAACTGACTTCCAGATTGCAATTACCGGTGCCAAAGGCGCTGACGGTAAGTCGGCTTACGACGTTTGGTTCAACAACGGTGGTACCGATGTAAACGGCGATGGGACGATCGACATCAATGACTTCCTCGCTTCACTTAAGGGCGCCACAGGTGAAACTGGTGCCAAGGGTGATAAAGGTGATACCGGTGCAAATGGTCTTTCGGCCTTCCAAGTATGGCTACAGAACGGTGGCTCTGATCAAAATAATGACGGAACCGTTGATGAAACCGACTTTGAAATTGCAATTACCGGTGCGAAGGGCGCTGACGGTAAGTCAGCTTATGAAGTATGGCTGAACAACGGCGGCTCCGATGTGAACGGTGACGGCACAATCGATGTTAATGATTTCCTATTTTCGCTTAAAGGTGCGAAGGGTGATCAAGGAAATGATGGAACATCTGCCTTCGATATTTGGGTTGCAACTGGCAACAGTAAAGACTTGAATGGCGATGACACAATTGATGAGTCTGACTTCATTCTTTCATTGAAGGGCGCAACTGGTGCCAAAGGTGATACCGGTGAACAAGGCGAAAAAGGTGATACCGGGGCAACTGGTGCCGATGGAAAATCGGCCCTTGATATCTGGATTGAAAATGGTGGTTCGGATGGCAATAACGATGGTACGATCGACATCAACGACTACCTTGACTCATTGAAAGGTGCAACTGGTGCTCAAGGCGACTCGGCTTACCTTGTTTGGTTGAAGAACGGTGGATCGGATCAAAATAACGATGGAACCATTGATGAAACCGACTTCGAAATTGCGATTACTGGTGCCAAGGGTGCTGATGGTACATCAGCATACGATGTTTGGTTCAATAATGGTGGTACTGATGTGAATGGCGACGGCACGATTGATATCAATGACTTTCTTGCTTCACTCAAGGGTGCTACCGGAGCCAAGGGTGATAAAGGAGATACCGGCGCGAATGGCCTCTCAGCCTTTCAAGTATGGCTCCAAAATGGTGGTTCAGACTTGAATAACGATGGGACAACCGACGAAACGGACTTTGAGATTTCAATCACTGGTGCTAAGGGTGCTGATGGAAAATCAGCCTTTGATGTCTGGCTCCAAAATGGTGGTTCAGATGTGAATGGCGACGGCACAATTGACATCAATGACTTTATCGCTTCGATCAAAGGTGCTAAGGGTGATACCGGGGCACAAGGTGCCGACGGAACCTCAGCCTTCGACATTTGGGTTGCAACTGGTAACAGTAAAGATCTGAATGGTGATGACACAATTGATGAATCTGACTTTATCTTGTCACTCAAGGGTGATAAAGGTGATACCGGTGCAAATGGTCTTTCAGCCTTCCAAGTCTGGGTCCAAAATGGCGGTTCAGACTTGAACAACGACGGAACCATAGATGAAACCGACTTTGAAATCTCAATTACCGGTGCGAAGGGTGCTGATGGAAAATCAGCCTTTGATATCTGGGTCCAAAATGGTGGTTCAGATGTGAATGGCGACGGCACAATTGACATCAATGACTTTATCGCTTCGATCAAAGGTGCGAAGGGTGATACCGGGGCACAAGGTGCCGACGGAACCTCAGCTTTCGACATTTGGGTTGCAACTGGTAACAGTAAAGATCTGAATGGTGATGACACAATTGATGAATCTGACTTTATCTTGTCACTCAAGGGTGATAAAGGTGATACCGGTGCAAATGGTCTTTCAGCCTTCCAAGTCTGGGTCCAAAATGGCGGTTCAGACTTGAACAACGACGGAACCATAGATGAAACCGACTTTGAAATCTCAATTACCGGTGCGAAGGGTGCTGATGGAAAATCAGCCTTTGATATCTGGGTCCAAAATGGTGGTTCAGATGTGAATGGCGACGGCACAATTGACATCAATGACTTTATCGCTTCGATCAAAGGTGCGAAGGGTGATACCGGGGCACAAGGTGCCGACGGAACCTCAGCTTTCGACATTTGGGTTGCAACTGGTAACAGTAAAGATCTGAATGGTGATGACACAATTGATGAATCTGACTTTATTCTCTCACTGAAGGGTGCTACCGGCGCTAAAGGTGACACTGGTGAGCAGGGTGAAAAAGGTGACACCGGGGCAACTGGTGCCAATGGGAAATCAGCCCTTGATATCTGGATTGAAAATGGTGGTTCGGATGGCAATAACGATGGTACGATCGACATCAACGACTACCTTGACTCACTGAAGGGCGCTACTGGTGCTCAAGGCGACTCGGCTTACCTTGTTTGGTTGAAGAACGGTGGTTCTGATCTTAACAATGATGGGACCATTGATGAAACTGACTTTGAAATTGCGATTACTGGTGCCAAGGGTGCCGATGGTAAGTCAGCATATGACATTTGTATTAGTAATGGTGGTTCCGATGTGAACGGTGATGGGACAATCGATATTAGCGATTACCTTGCCTCATTGAAGGGTGCCACCGGTGAACAAGGTGCGAAGGGTGATACCGGTGCTAACGGTCTCTCGGCCTTCCAAGTATGGGTACAAAACGGCGGTTCGGATCAAAATAATGATGGTACCGTTGATGAAACTGATTTTGAAATTTCAATCACTGGTGCGAAGGGTGCTGATGGAAAATCAGCCTTTGATGTCTGGGTAGCTAATGGCGGCTCCGATGTAAACGGTGATGGCACAATTGACATTAACGACTTTATCGCTTCGATCAAAGGTGCGAAGGGTGATACCGGTGAACAAGGTGCGAAGGGTGATACTGGTACAACTGGTGCCAACGGTAAGTCAGCTCTTGACATCTGGATCGAGAATGGTGGTTCAGATGAAAATAATGACGGTACGATCGATATTAACGATTATCTTGATTCATTGAAGGGTGCAACTGGCGCCCAAGGTGATTCAGCCTACCTCGTTTGGTTGAAGAACGGTGGTTCTGATCTCAACAACGACGGTACGGTTAATGAAACTGACTTCCAGATTGCAATTACCGGTGCCAAGGGTGCTGATGGAAAATCAGCCTTTGATATCTGGGTTGCCAATGGTGGTAAAGATCTCAATGGCGACGGCACAATTGATATTAATGACTACCTTACTTCACTTAAGGGTGCCACAGGCGCAACTGGTGCCAACGGTAAGTCAGCTCTTGATATCTGGATCGAGAATGGTGGTTCAGATGAAAATAATGACGGTACGATCGATATTAACGATTACCTTGATTCATTGAAGGGTGCAACTGGCGCCCAAGGTGATTCAGCCTACCTCGTTTGGTTGAAGAACGGTGGTTCTGATCTCAACAACGACGGTACGGTTAATGAGACTGACTTCCAGATTGCAATTACCGGTGCCAATGGTGCTGATGGAAAATCAGCCTTTGATCTTTGGATTGCCAATGGTGGCAAAGATGTGAATGGCGACGGCACAATTGATATCAATGACTTCCTCGCTTCACTCAAGGGTGCCACAGGTGAAACTGGTGCCAAGGGTGATAAGGGCGATACCGGTGCCGATGGCCTTTCCGCTTACCAAGTATGGCTACAAAATGGTGGCTCAGACTTGAACAACGACGGGACAACCGACGAAACCGACTTTGAAATCTCAATCACTGGTGCTAAGGGTGCCAACGGGTTATCAGCCTTTGATATCTGGATCAAGAACGGCGGTTCAGATGTGAACGGCGATGGTACGATTGATATCAACGACTTTATCGCTTCATTGAAGGGCGACAAAGGTGATACTGGTGCCAAAGGTAACGATGGCACGTCAGCCTTTGATCTTTGGATCGCAACTGGTAACAGTTCTGATCTCAACAATGACGGTACGATTGATGAATCCGACTTTATCATGTCACTCAAGGGTGCCAAGGGTGATAAGGGTGATACCGGTGCTCAAGGTGAAAAAGGTGACACTGGGGCAACTGGTGCCAACGGAAAATCAGCACTTGATATCTGGATCGAGAATGGTGGTTCAGATGAGAATAACGATGGCACGATTGATATTAACGACTACCTTGACTCATTGAAGGGTGCCACTGGTGCGCAAGGTGATTCGGCTTACCTCGTTTGGTTGAAGAACGGTGGTTCGGATCTGAACAACGATGGCACAATCGACGAAACTGATTTCCAAATTGCGATTACCGGTGCTAAGGGTGCTGATGGAAAATCTGCCTACGATGTTTGGTTTAACAACGGCGGTACCGATGTGAACGGTGACGGCACAATCGATATCAATGATTATCTTGTTTCGCTTAAGGGCGACAAGGGTGATAAAGGTGATGCCGGTGCTAATGGTAAGTCAGCGCTTGATATCTGGATTGAAAATGGTGGTTCAGATGAAAACAATGACGGGACAATCGATATTAACGATTACCTTGACTCGTTGAAGGGCGCTACTGGTGCTCAAGGCGATTCAGCTTATCTCGTTTGGTTGAAGAACGGTGGTTCGGATCTCAACAACGATGGCACGGTTAACGAGACCGACTTCGAAATTGCGATTACTGGTGCCAAGGGTGCCAACGGGTTATCAGCCTTTGATATCTGGATTAAGAACGGTGGTTCGGATGCGAATGGCGACGGCACAATCGATATCAATGATTATCTTGCATCACTTAAGGGCGACAAGGGTGATAAAGGTGATAAGGGCGATACCGGTGCCGATGGCCTCTCTGCTTACCAAGTATGGTTGCAAAATGGCGGTTCAGACTTGAACAACGATGGAACAACGGACGAGACCGACTTTGAAATCTCGATCACTGGTGCCAAGGGTGCGAATGGGCTATCAGCCTTTGATATCTGGATTAAGAATGGCGGTTCGGATGTCAATGGCGATGGCACGGTTGATATCAATGACTTTATTGCTTCGTTGAAGGGTGATAAAGGTGATACTGGTGCCAAGGGTAATGATGGTACATCAGCCTTTGATCTTTGGATCGCAACTGGTAACAGTTCTGACTTGAATAATGACGGCACAATCGATGAATCCGACTTCATCCAGTCACTCAAGGGTGCTAAAGGTGATAAAGGTGACAAGGGCGACAAAGGTGATACTGGTAATACCGGTGCCAATGGGCAGTCAGCACTTGATATCTGGATCAACAATGGTGGCTCTGATGTGAATGGTGATGGCACGATTGACATCAATGATTACCTTAATTCCTTGAAGGGTGCCACTGGTGCCCAAGGCGATTCAGCTTACATTGTTTGGTTGAAGAACGGTGGTTCGGATCTTAACAACGACGGCACAATCGACGAAACCGATTTCCAAATTGCGATTACCGGTGCTAAGGGTGCCAATGGCCTTTCAGCCTTCGATATCTGGATTAAGAATGGCGGCTCTGACGTCAATGGTGACGGCACAATTGATATCAACGATTACCTGACTTCACTCAAGGGCGACAAGGGTGATAAAGGTGACAACGGCCTTTCAGCCTTTGAAATTTGGGTAGCTAATGGCGGCTCAGATGTTGATGGTAATGGCACGATTGATATTAATGATTACCTCAATTCCTTGAAGGGTGCCACTGGTGCCCAAGGTGATTCAGCTTACATTGTTTGGGTTAAGAACGGTGGTTCGGATCTCAATAATGACGGCACAATTGACGAAACTGATTTCCAAATTGCGATTACCGGTGCTAAGGGTGCTAATGGTCTTTCAGCCTTTGATATCTGGATTAAGAACGGTGGATCGGATGTCAATGGTGATGGCACAATTGATATCAACGATTACCTAACTTCACTTAAGGGCGCTAAGGGTGACAAGGGCGATAAAGGTGACAATGGTCTTTCAGCCTTTGAAGTCTGGCTCTATAACGGTGGCTCAGATGTGAACGGTGATGGCACGATTGATATCAATGACTACCTGACTTCAATCAAGGGTGCTACTGGCGCTACCGGTGCCAATGGACAGAATGGTCAAAATGGCTTAAATGGTAACAATGGTCAAAACGGGACCAACGGAACTAACGGGACTAACGGGACTAACGGAACTAACGGGACCAACGGGACCAACGGGACTAACGGGACTAACGGAACTAACGGGACCAACGGGACTAACGGAACTAACGGGACCAACGGGACTAACGGAACTAACGGGACCAACGGGACTAACGGAACTAACGGGACCAACGGGACCAACGGGACTAACGGAACTAACGGGACCAACGGGACTAACGGAACTAACGGGACCAACGGGACCAACGGGACTAACGGAACTAACGGGACCAACGGGACTAACGAAACCAACGGAACTAATGGGACCAACGGGACTAATGGGACCAACGGGACTAACGGATCTAACGGAACCACAGACGGTAACAACACGAATACCAACACCAACACGAATACCAATACGAACACCAATAATGGTGGCAACACTGGGACTAATACAAACGGTGGCGGTAATAACACCAACACGAATACCAATACCAATACCAATACCAACAATGGCGGCAATACCAGCACCGATACAAATGGTGGCAATGGTAATAACACCACGACGGATAATGGTAATGGCGGGGACACCGACAATAACGGTACGCCAGAAAATGGCGGCAATACCACAACGAACACAACTGGTAATGACGGTGATAACAACGGGACACCAGAAAATGGTGGCAACACGAACACTGACATTACAGGTAACAATGGTGGTAATACGACAACTAACACGACGGGTGATAACAATGGTAAGCCAGGTGATAGCGGCAATACTATGACAAACACCACGGGTGATAATAATAGTAATACTACGACAGGTGGTAATGGCTCCAATGGAACGACAACTAGTTTCAATGGTAACAATGGCAATGGCACAGCAAACGCCAATGGTCAGGTTGTCACGGTTGCGACAAAGACGGGTAACGGTAATGTGAATAACAATATCAATACCAACACCAACAGCTTCACAACGAATGACAAGTTACCACAAACTAGTGAAAGTACAGATGGTAAGGCACTCATCATGCTAGGAATTGGTATGACAGCAGCCGAAGCAGCTCTTGCTTACGCATTTGCGAAACGCAAACGTCAAGGCAAAGAGAATCATAGCGATTTGTACTAAACCATAGATCCCAAATAGGATCACATAGTAACATCTTTTTCCCCGGAGCTAACCCTCCGGGGATACATATAGGAAGCAACTATTTAATAATGGAGGAATGGACATGCATAAATTGATCAGTATTATCATCACTGTTGATAACACACAAGAAAGTGATTTGAGTATTCCACTGTCATCAATTAATAATCAAATTGGGTTTGATTTTAGCCAACTAGAAGTTTTAGTTGTTGATAATGGGGCATACAAGTTAAGAAATGCGGAATTGTTTAGTATTTTTGCCAACTTGGATTTAAAGTATCTGAAATTAGATCAGGTATTGGCAACATCTAAGGCGTTACAATACGGCATCGACCATGCAACCGGTGACTATGTCACGTTAATGAGTCCTAACAGTCAGTTAAATCAGTCGAGTATTTTTCAGTCTTACGTTACGCAACTACAAGCACATCAAACCAGCGATGTCCTTTCGGGACTGGTTATGGAGCAAACCATTACCCAGCAACTGGAGGAGCAATATACTGTCGGTCGAAATGACCAAAGTATCTATGCCCGCTGGTTCAGGCGTGAGTTTCTACGTCAGAATGGAATCACGTTTCGTGAGGACTTTGGTGACTACGCTCCCGAGTATGTATGTCGTTTAGCCAATCAATTTGCTCAAGAAGATGTCAAGATTGAAGAGGTTGGCTATGTAAAGTTCTCTAGTCGTAACTTAGTGAATAATGCACATCTTGACGGTTCAGGCTCGATCAACGGTGATTGGCTGAAGATGATGAGCAGCTATTTGCTGAAATTACAAGAAGTCGATCAACAATTATACGTAAATGAATTTTCTCAGTTTGTAGTTCGATTCTATACCCAATTGAAACAGGTTCCGAGAATGAACCGGGCTGAAATCATGCAATCACTGAAGAGCTTAGTGGGGAAGAATGTACTGGCTTGGGGATACACTCAGCAGTTTATTAATAATTTGCGAATTCAGGATCGTAGTCCACAGGCACCATGGAATGCAGAGTCAGGCAAGTTTTTTTCATATGTAAATGAATTAACGCAGTATCTTCAATCGTATGGTTTAGCTGTTAAACCATAGTGGGGTGAATTAACACAATGAAAACGTTGGCTATAATTATTCCGTTTCACACCGCTAAAAATAATGGACTAATGCGGCAGCTAGAATCCGTCAATCAACAAATGAAAATCGACTTTAGTGAAATCACCATTCAGTTGGTCGGTGATGGAATTCAGAATTGGTCGCTAGAACAATATTCATGGTTAACCAACTTAGACTTACATTTTACGAGGTACGAACAGAATCAAGGCGCTGGATATGCACGGCAAGTTGGTAATGATCAAACTGAAAGCCACTACATCATGTACTTGGATGATGATGACGTATTGCAGGATCCATTAGCGCTTAGTGCATTTTTTACAGAGGCAGCGCGGCAAAAACATGATTTGATTGTCGCACGCTACACGCAACAGTCTCAATCTCGTGATGGTTTTAGTTATCTTCAGTCAGAGTTAACTGATAATAAGTCACCAGTAGCTAAATGGTTTAATCGCCGGTATTTGGATCGCATTGGTCTAAAATGGCATCCCAATCTACGTATTTTTGAAGACACTTATTTTGTCGGGTTGGCTTGTGAACTAACAGATGATATTTTCCGACTTAACCGTAGTGTTTATCTGTGGCTGTGGAATGCAGAGTCAACGGTTCGAAAAAATGACCATGCTTTTGATCATCAACTGCATGAGTGGGTACATGCCAATCGGCTGTGTCTAGATATGGTGCAAGAAAAGAAACCCGCTAATTTACAACGTGATTTCTTTGGGTATATGGGTGAACTTTATTTTCACGAAACTGTCTACAAACCGGTAAATTGGGATGCTTATGATGCTGAACAAAAGCATTTACTGACGAAATACAGACGATTATGGGGCAATGAAAATAGTCATAGTGTCGTGACGACGGTAGCTAAACTATTATGTCAGGCAGGTCGGTTGTATGAGGGTATGTCATTAGATAACTTGCCGAAATTTATGCAACATCAAGATGCATTGTTGTATCAAGCATTTGAGGAAGCGCAGGGGCGATAAGAGATGAGATTAACAATTATTATTCCGTTTGCGAATGAAACGCAGGCACAGATTACTCAGCTGCTGACGAGTATTGACACACAGGTGGGGGTGTCATTTGACCAACTTCAAGTAATCATCGTTAACGATAGTGGTAATTCATGGCCGTACCAGTACCCTAATTTAACGCAATATCAACCCAAAATCCTAAAAACTAGTGGCGGTATGGGGGCCGGAGTTGCACGTCAATATGGAATGGACCACAGTCAAAGTGACTTTGTGATGTTTATGGATGCTGATGATTGTTTGAGTGATTCGCTGGCACTGGAGCGATTCTGGAGCGTGGCTCAGTATCATGATTTAATTGTTGGTCCATTTATCCATGAACACTTAGACGAAAATGGTAGGATCGTTTATTCACTATCCAAAAAGGTGGATCACGGTGCGGCATATGGAAAGTGGTATAAACGATCGTATTTGAAAAAGATTGGCTTACGTTGGTCACCAGAGTTGAAGGTTTATGAGGATGCTTACTTTGTCGATCTAGCGTTACAGCTGACTAAGGATTGTGTGGTGTTAAATGAACCCAGCTACATCTGGCGACTAAATATGCAGTCAGTTGGACGACGAAACGGATTTGCTTTTGCTCGTCAACTCGATATTTGGGTTCAGTCCAACCGTTTACGGCTTGCATTTTTACGAAATCATAATTCGGCAAGTTATGTACATGATTTTTATAGCGTCGTTGCACGAGCATATTTTAAAGAATTTCAGTATGGCATTGCGGATGTTACTGCATATCATCGAGAACAGCAGCGTTTACTTCAGGATAACCGAACACTGTGGGATGACGGTACGCCAGAACTACTGCGTCAAATTGCCACGCTATATCATCAAAAATATTTTAAAAATATTTCCCTTGATAAATTCAATCAATATTTGGATGGTCAGGCACAGTTGCTAGATAGAAAGGATGAATCCGCATGACTAAGTTAGTGTCGATCATTGTACCGTTTCGAGATGAGGATGAACGGCAATTAGAGATGATCCTATCAAACATTAATAATCAAATTGGCATCGATTTCTCACGAATTGAAGTGGTTCTTGTCAGTGATGGCGGAATGGAGCTAGATGAAAGTGGGCTGAATGATGCCTTTGAAAATTTGAATATTCGCTTTTATTATTATGCTGAAAGCAAGGGCTTAAGCATGGCGCGCAGTGTCGGAATGGATCTAGCAGTTGGACAATATGTGATGTTTATGGATCCGAGTGATCAGTTATATTTTGTTGGTGCCTTGTTAGAATTTTTCAATGCTATCAAATATCACGGAGATCATCAAATTATTGGTGGTAAGTATTTAGAACAGCTTAAATTTAAGGACGAGTTTCGCTATATTACACACGAAAATGATGATAATGAAGCCGTGATGGGGAAGTGGTTTAATGTTGAGTACTTGGAAAATTTGGGGTTAGATTGGTTGGAAAAACTATCCGCATTTGAGGACGCCTATTTTGTACGGACAGCATGTGAATTGGCGGATGATCGTTATTCAATTGATAGCTTGATATACATGCAACTTTGGTCCGGTCAAATGTTAGGACAACAAAATAACAGCATGCTAGACCAATGGGCGTATGCACAGCGGCATGTTCTCGAAAAAATTGCCGCGTATAAACCACAGAATTTAATAGATGACTTAAAACAGTATATGTCAGACCTATATTTGAGGATGCAACTTTTTCCGGCCCAAGATAAGGCGCAGTTCGAGGTGCAACAGCAAAAGTTGCTGAAAGAATTTGAGAATCAATGGACGTTAGTGAAGCCAAAATTAGGGGAGACCGTTGAGGAGATCATGAAACAGAGCTTGTTGTATCGGGGGATGGGACATAGCGGACTGGATAGTTTTATCGAAAACCAAGAACAGCTTTTATCGGCCGCAATGTATTAGAACGAATTGTGTGACAGTAAATTATTTAATGGACAGTGGATGTCGATCATTGATCAAGGCAATTAACAGTATATGAAGCGAGGTGATGAGATGACTGATCGGGAACAGATGCTCCATATTCGACACGAACAGCAGAAGCTACATTATTCCATCAAAAAGCTGAGGGGCCGATTATTGGCGCAAGAAGCGAATTTGATCCTCCAACACAGTTCGGTTGATCAAAAGCACGCCATTGGAACGGATGAACAGTGTCTGGTATGTTGTGAATACAATGCGGTAAAAAGGCAATCTGAACGATTATCAGTGTTAGATGGGTCAAAGCGACAAACGGGGTTAAAACGATTACGCAGAGGATTTTATTATCTCGGCAGTATTGATAATCGATATCTGGCAATTATCGTCTCACCCTCAAAAACAGATGCAGAAATATGTTTCAAAGATTTAAAAGTTCAAATTCAGCATCAGCATGCAGAACTTAAACGACTAACATCAGCGGAAACTCAAATCTTAATGCAACAGCAAATCGGTCTACGGAGATGGGAGCAGGCCCGTCGACAGTATCGTGATGTGGACCACACAGAAGTGATAGTAACGTTCGAAAAAAATAGCGGTAATGAGGATTAGTGAATGGTGGGGGAAACAATGGAGCAGGGTGTGGAAAAGAAGCGGAAGACAACTCTGGTCGACCTGACGAGACGACGGTTTGGTAAATTAATTGTGGTTGCGTTAGTACCAGAAAGAAACCCTAGAAATGGGAACACACGGTGGTTATGTCAGTGTGACTGTGGCAATCAAGTGGTCGTAGATGCACAGAATCTGAAACGTGGTACGACACGTAGTTGCGGCTGCCTACGACGTGAGGTGAGTCGACAGAAAATGTTAACGGATACGAAATTGGCTGGCAGTCGTGCCGTGGAAAATTTTGTTAATGAAGAGGGCATTCAATATTCACACTTGCATAAATCTAAAAAGAACAAAACAGGTGTCATTGGGGTCTCGTTTGATAAGTCGAATAATATGTATGTTGCACGATTGATGCTTCATCATGAGTACGTATTGAATAGGGCGGTGGAAACCTTTGAAGAAGCGGTTAAGCTACGCAAGCAAGCAGAGCAGCGATACTTGCATTCTGGATGCCGGTCGGTTAAACCGATTGGAAATCTTACAAGTTCATCAAAGTGACACTAGTGCACTGATGACGCAAATCATTATGGACCATCATGATGTTAAATGGCATACCATTGCGTCACACCCTGAAAATTGTGATCTTTGTGACCTCTATATAACGGCCCAGCAAATTATGCGGATCATTCAGCAACAAATCGATGATGAAAATACAACGAAAAAGCAACATTTTTCACTGACTTCTTTGAAGTCCGCGCACTACTATTATGCGCAAGAAGAGGACGGCGACATTCAGATTTATCGATCGGCGAGTTTGACTAAGACTAGGCAGCTATTTCGGTTGTATAACGGCAATGATCGTATGCACGGTATGCCTAGACGAATTAATCGGTGTCTCGTAGAAATCATTATTAAATATATAATGGATGATTCGGATCAAGCGTCTCGACTGGTCCAATCATTAACCAATGATCACGTCTTCTCGGGATTGGTGATTCAGTTTGAAAATAGGCAACTCTTACGTGTGGCGGAGGCTTTGGGGCAATATAAGATTCATGATCGGATAATGAGCGATTAAATTATGATACTGGAGACGAATAAAATGAAAAAGAAGTTCACGACAACGCTTGATGCAAAATTAGTGAAGGAATTAAAAATTAAAGCCGCACAGAAGGATACAACGGGTGCCGCCATTATTACGCACCTGCTACAGTTCTACTTTAACGATGAATTTGAGGAGTTCAACGAAAAAATTGAACATAAAATCTGAATTATTGGAGGGAGGAATTTTTCGATAATGCAGAGGATAGATTTAACGGGTAAAAGGTTTGGCCGACTGGTAGTGATTAAACCAGCGGATCATTCGAGTCCAAACGGTAATTTAATTTGGTTGTGCCGATGTGACTGTGGTAATTATATTGAGGTAGACGGGCAGCGACTTAGAAGAGGTGAAACACGCAGTTGCGGTTGCTTAAGACGTGATCAAAGTCGACAAGTGTCCCAAATAAATGAACAATTCCAGAAAAATGTTGGTAATGCGACTCATTTTTTTAATTCTGACGGAATACCGTTTGCGAGTCTTAAACGCTCAAAACGGAATACAAGTGGTCATGTCGGTGTTTCATATGATAAAAAGACGAATCGATGGGTATCGCGGCTCATGTATGACGGCCATTATGTGTTACTTAAAACCTTTGAAACATTTGATGAGGCGGTAGAAGCACGCAAAAATGCCGAAGATCGATACCTGAAAAATAAACCTCAGTCAGCTGATACATCCGCGAGTAGTCCCGACAACGACAGTAATCATTAAATCTAAAATGAGATAAATACAATTTAAGCTATCTTGGGTAGGGCTGAAAACTAGTTTAAATTGTTATTTTATCCACATATATGACATGCCGTTAATCAATATCATAGTACCGATATTTTAGTCGTACATATTCGAACGAAGTTATTCCCAAGCCAACCGGACTCCTGTAAAATTAACGGGTATAGATGCCTATGAGAACTATTGCCGGTGTTAATTTATTTAAATATAGCACGGATAATTATTGGCACACTAAATTTGGGAGGAACTATTTTGGCAATACTTAAGGGATTTGATGCGGTGTTAATTACCGGTATCGTACTGGCTGTACTGGGCGTGCTAGTGGGAGTTGGTTATTGGGGGATTAGTTTTGTGAGTAAACGTCCAAGAAAACGGGCGGTTAAAGTCTTAGTCGTGAGTTTAGCGACGGTTGGCATTTGTTTTACCCTTGATGTCGTGGTCAATATAGCGATGGATGTCCGTGCGGAACAAATTAAAGTGCAACATCAAAAGCAAGCATTCGGTGAAGCAAAGGCTGCGTTTAAGATGGAATATTTATTGCTTGGTGGTTCTTTAGAACAAGCCGGTGATAAGCAGATTGAATATTGGATGAATCAAATCAATAATCATGGAGCTTCGGATCAGGCGAATGACATGCGCGATAACATATTAGTGGCTAGTAAGTCGAAATTAGAATCCGTGGACATGTATGAGACTAGCGTCAAGCACGATTACCGGAAGTTAAAGAAGAACCAGACGAATAAAGCGCAGATCAAAAAGTACCGAAAGGCGTATCAAACCGTCATGAAACAAATTAAGCTGGTCAAGCACCCTGTTGGGGATTACGATTCGTTTCAGGATAAGTTTAATCAGGATGATACCCAAACCGGACAGGCATTTGAAACAGTAAAGTAACCATAATCGGAAAATCAATGATGTCGTAAAAGTGAGGACTGGTTGGAATCAGCCAGTCCTTTTTTTACAACAAAAAGGAGATCGTCAATTATTAGGTGGTCTACTAAAAGCCGTGCGTTGTTCAATTTCTTCCTATTCTTGCTTTTTTTTTCACGAGGAGTATCCAGCCTTGAATTGTCAGAGTTCTAATCTAAGAAAAGGATGGGTATTAAATAGACTGCAGTAAATTCAAATCTAACTCGATATGATTTTATGTGTGAACAAAAGATAAGCGTAAAAAACACGAACTGAAATTCTAGTAAATATCAGAATTTCAGTTCGTGTTTTACTTGTAAAAGTGGGCTTAACCCACTGCAGCGATAATATTATTAACGAGATGAGCAAAAATACCAAAGCGAATGTTTTTGGTGATCAGGTAAATAAGTCCCAGAACAATTCCAGAAATCACGTAACCTAATGTTGCCCATGAAACACTTGTGCTGTGTAGTAAACCAAATACCAAAGAACTTCCTAATAGCCCCAATACTTGAGCGTACCAAGCATTGGATTTAATAAAGTATGAGAAGAAAAGTCCACGATTTAGTAATTCTTCGTAAATAGGGCCTAAAATACTGACCACAATGAGCATTGGGACTGGGTACAACGATAGTAGACCGACCGTTGCGTTTTCATCACCTGATGATTCGCCAGGCCAATTAAATTGTAATACGATCCAGCTAATTGTAATTATTGCGGTGAAAATCCATTTCCATGGTTTTTCCTTAAAAATACTTCTGAACATAAAGTGCTGTGGGTTATTAGAATTTAAGGTGGAACGATAGTGTTTGTAAAGAAAAGCGATTGTAATTAGACCAATTGCTGAACAGAGGATTGTGAGTGTGATTTGAGCAAAGGTGCCATGGCCGAATTTTAAAAAGTAAAAAAGAAATACAGGTAATACCATCAGGTTGTGAACAAATAGCCATAAAACAAATTTAACGCAATTGATCATTATATTTTTTAAATAAGTCATCATATTGCTCCTTAGTTTATTTTAGTTTCTTCTACAATATTTTTCTAATAACTATATTATACACCGTATAGTATTAGACGCACACTTAATTTTAAAAAATAATAGATAAATAAATTATTTATTATGTGGTAGTCGAATACTTGAAATATACATAGATATCGGTTAGAAGATGTTGGTTAATCACCAACAATCTACATTTTTAAACCGCCATAAAATTTGATTGGATTTTATATTTAATGCATAAAAGATGCTTTTTTTAATTGTTTGTGGAAAAGCGATAGATGATATCACGGAAGCAATAAAAAAGCTCAATCTACAAAAGGGTAGGTTGAACTTGTAACTAGTATCTAAATTAATAGTTAAGATTTGTTCTAGCAATGAAAGCACTGAACTGTAAAATATCATTTTGTGACATATGACCGATTACCGATGTTAGTTTTGATTTTGGAATCCAAACTGAACCGGAGTAGGTGTCAATATACGATGGTTTATTCAGTCCGGTTTTTTATCGTACTTACTGGTTATTTTATACACCAAAACCTTTTCACCCATCGCCTGAATAATGTATAAGGGACGCACTTTACCTGTATTAACATCAGTAAAGGTCATGAAGTGGGTGATAATGTCATTAGTCTTCATTCATCCAATTCTCAATTTCCTTAGGATCCGTCAATGTTTTTGGGTTCTGGGCCATTGCAAATTGAAAAACATTTTGATTTGCTTGCTCAACCAAGTATGATTTTAGGTCCATAAATTCTTGATATTCAGACTTTGGCACGATTACAAGACCTTGATTGGCGCCATCTTTAGTTGGGTTATTGATGGTAATCTCAACAGGTTCATTGTGTTTAAGAATACCATTGAAGATAGATGCTTGGTTTTTTATGAAATTAGTAGTGGAATATACATTCATTTTATTCACGCTCTCTGCACGTGATTGAAGTTGATCTTGTCTTATCAATCACGGTCTCAATTTGATCATCTAAGAACTTTGCATTTGTCAATCGAATATGAGTATGTGCGAATGGTGGTAGTCACGTCTGCATTCCCCAACTGTTTTGATATGAGATATAGTTCAATATGATTAGCAAGTAGATATGCAATATGAGTGTGTCTCGTTTCAAAATCGAAGCACCCTTTTAGAGATATTTTTACCCATATCATTGTGCTATTTTTTCACCGAAATGTTGCAATTTCAGCCAGTTTCTGACGACTGGTACGACTGCCATTTTTGGCGCGTAAGGCTAGTAAGATTGTAATTAAATCAACGACTTCCTGGAAGAGAGCACCTATCAAAGCAGGGATCACACCGGTTGCGGCGATTGCCATTAGGATGATCAAGATCACAATTCCGGTGATCACGTCGATTTTGGTGATTCGCATGGTATCTTGACCAATAGCGACTGCGGCGGCTACTTTACTAAGATCGTCCTTTAAAATGACGACATCTGCTGATTGACTGGCCGCAGTAGCCCCATGTTCACCCATCGCAATACCAACGTCAGCAGCTGTCAGACTTGGCGCATCGTTCACACCATCCCCAACCATGATAATCGGATTGTAGTCTGCTTTCACCGACCGTAAAATTTGGATCTTATCAGCGGGTAATAGGTTGCCATGAATTTCATCGAGTGGCAATGTATCACCGATCTCGTGTGCAATCTGGCTTTGATCTCCTGTCAGCATTACTAATCGTTGCAAGCCTAGCTGCTTGAGCTCAGTCAGGGTGGCGGGTGTTTCCGGTCTTAGTTGATCCAAAAATGTAATCCAGCCGGCAAACTGATCATTAATACTCACATAGACGGCGGTCCGACTAAGCGACTTGATTGGTTGATCTGTGACATATTTGAGCTTGCCGACGCGAATCATTTTGCCTGCCACTTGACCTTCGACTCCCTGAGCTGTGACTTCCTTGAGGTTGGTAACGGGCTGTAAGACATCGGAACCAAGGTAACTCACCAGTGATCGGGCTAAAATATGTCCGGAGTGTTGTTCCGCACTCGCTGCCAGTAGGAGTAGTTGTTCTTGATTCCAAGGGGCCTCTGCGTGAATTATGTCAACTTCTAGTCGGCCACGAGTTAATGTTCCAGTTTTATCAAATGCAGCAGATTGAGCTTGTGCCAGTTTTTCGATCGTTGTGCCAGTTTTGACGATGATCCCATTTTTACTGGTGCGACTCATCCCCGCGACCAGTGCAATTGGGGCCGCGAGAATCAACGGACATGGCGAGGCAACCACCAATACCTCGGCAATTCGTACTGGGTCACCGGAGATGAGCCATGCTCCGATTGCAATGATGATCGCAATTGCAGTGAACGGTACGGCATAACGATCAGCCATACGGACGAAGTGTGCCGGTTGCGTTTCCGATGATTTAACCAATTCAATGATTGCCTGATACTCACTGTCGGCGGCCTTTTTTTCTGCGATGATCGTGACTGTTGCATCACCATTCACCGACCCTGACATAACCGGGGCGCCCACGTTCTTTGATATGGGGTGTGATTCTCCGGTGAGGGAAGATTCGTCAAATGTGGATTGACCGGCAATTAGTTTACCATCCACTGGTACAAGTTCACCAGGTTTGATGATCAGATGATCGTTCACTGCAACATCATCTACATGAATGTCCACCAGTTGATCACCGCTAATCCGGTGCGCAAACTGAGGCGAGTTGTCGAGGAGAGATTTTAGTTCTTGTCCGGCTTTCTTAGTGGCGTAGTCTTCCAGCGAGTCACCACCTGTGAGCATGATCAAAACGACCAGACTAGCCCAGTATTCACCGACAAGCAGGGTGGCACCGATCGCGAGGATTGCCAATAGATCGATGCCGTATTTTCCTGATTTGAGTGTTTTGATCATGTCGACAAACATCGACAGTGCCACCAACGAACTGGCAATCGTTACGAGCCACCGGCCGTAGGTTTCCAAGTGAAAGACGAATGTTAACAATAATGCGATCGCTGCAATGAGTAAGGTTAACAGTAGTTTTATTCTGTTTTTCATGGTAGCACCTCCTGTGTCTTCTTTATAATCATTCTAACATAGCAAGTGAGACGCACCTATTGATACAGGGATAACAATGAGACAATTCTCATTAGTCTGTTCCGGTGATAACGGCGTCTGTTGTCAATTAAATCATTCTTTGATATACTATTGCCACTTCACAGGGGGTGATCAAATGATACGTAATGTATCTTCCAATGATTCGGGTAATGTCTGTTAGCCGAATCATTAGTCAGGCGTTTCCTTTCTAATGATTCACGTTTGAAAGTGAAAGGAATGCTTTATGAAATTAGAACTACAACCTTACCAATACATGCAAATTCGTGAAATTATCGCCGACTTGATCCATAGTTATCAGTCAGTGAGCGATGTTCGGACAATTCAGACCATCCGCGCGATTGCGGTCGAGAAAATAAATCAGACCATCACCGGCGATTACCCGGAGATTGATGTGCTGATTAAGTACGCCTTGAATGATCACTTACGGCACGGGACAGCTGATAAGTTGTTTGCAAATCTCAAATCCGATGTGATCCCGTTTACTCAACCATCCAAAAAGCAGGTTGGAAAGGTTTTTCATAAAATAAAAAAATTAAAAGTTCCTGATTTTGAGACCATCGATCTACGTGAGTGTACGTTTGTCGGGTGGAACGACCTCGGTACTCGTCGTAAGTTCATGCTGTACTACGAGGATGATCAGCTACGTGGGATATCGGGTGATATTTCTAGCGCCGTTGTCAAAGGTTTTTGTGCTATTTGCCACCATGAATCCAACGTGGCCCTGTTTACCGTAATCACGAAACGGGGCAGTGAGGGTCAGTACACTAAGAAGGGAAACTATATCTGTACTGATAGCATGCGCTGTAATCAGCAGTTATGTTCGCGGACAGAATTAGATGACTTTTTGGACACTATAAATTAGGCAAGAAAACAGGTTTCCTAGGTGCGATGAAGTGACTTTTAATGCAGTTCAGTACTAGTATTAGAAGTAGGTATCGTAACCAATTTATATAAAAATTAACAGAAAATAGGCATCACATAAAGTCCGAAAGTTGACCTTATGTGATGCCTATCTGTTTTATTTATCAGTTATTGTCCATTGATTTTACTCGTAATGATGGTACTTCAGTCCAATGTTCAATCAGATTCATTAAATTTGGCAAACCATCAGAGAGATCTGCATCTCCAGTCAAGAAGCCATCCGCATGTGCAAAAACTTTACTGATTAATGCTTGAGCTTGTTTAGTTTCGGGACGTTGCGCGGCACTTTTCAGTGATTCCATGTATGCCTGATAATCGTAAGAAGAGTCGATAAACATCCAGTATTCTTCTTCAGAGTTTTCGGGAACGTCTCTAGTATAGTAACTAGTAGAGCTATATTGGTAGAGGTCAGGGTGAGCCTCTTCGAAATCTAATACAGCTCGGAAGCCGCGTTCGATGGCATCGTGATCTGCCTTTTTTGCTTTGAATCCAGAAATTCCTAGTTGTTCAGTTTTCATTTAAATCAAATCCTTTCAATATTTGGTGAGTTATCACTCACTTAATAATGAGAGTATAGCATCCAAGAAATGAAATGAACACGACACTTATCGGTAAATTGTTGGGGAACTGATTTATTGTCGATATTTTCGCTCTCAATGAAAAACTGGTTTAGTTTACCATCTCGTATGAAAGCGATTTGATAATTTTTAGTGTGATTGCAGCAAAATCGTCTGACGATTCTCGGAAATTTCGTTGCACCCATTCATCAATCATGCTTCCAATAATTCCACTTACCACGGCTAGTGCGTACGATTCTGGTACATTTAAGTGTTTAATAATATGATTATTATCCCAGCTTTGCCGAATAGTCGTAGTTAGTTCGTTAGCAAACGCTAGATCACCCTTAACTGGGTCTAGGAGTAGTGAAAGCAGTTGACCGTTAGCTTGTAAGTAGGTAAAAATTGGACTAGTTTGCTTAACTAGTTCAGATAAATTAGTTTCTGGGTCATTGTGTAGGAAAATTTTTCCCGGTAAAGTACGCGAAATTTGTAGTAAACCGTCTAGTAGTTTGGTTTCAAGTTCCTGAAGCAGATCGGCTTTGTCTAGATAGTGGGCGTAAAATGTTGTGCGATTAATTTTGGCAGTGTTTATGAGCCGTGTGACTGTTATTTTACTGTATCCGCCAGTGGACATCAGTTGAATAAAAGCTTTGCGTAGTATTTCTTCTGTATGTTTAAATCGTGGATCGTTACCCATCGTGGTCCTCCTTGAATATATGTTTATGATATTAAGTAAAATTCATTAAAAATTAAGTAAATATCATGCAGTTTTTACGAAAAATTTTGACAAGATAATTGTAAACGCTTACGATAAAAATCGAAATATTGTGAATATTGCACTCTGCAATCGAGAATAAACGTGTTTAATAACGGGGAAAGTGTGTATCGGTTATTATGGTTAGTTGGCACGTTTGATAGTGATGTTTTCTAGTTATTGAATATTTTACAATGTTACTATGATGCTTGCATGGTTATTGTCTATCAACTTATATGAAGGAGATTATGAATATGGCAATTAGAATTGAAAACCAAAACCTTCTTTTTCATCTTCAAACAGATCACACAAGTTACATATTCCATGTAATGGAAAATGGGGAATTGGGACAACTTTATTACGGTAAGAAGCTTCACTTTAAAACAAAGTATGATAATTTGGAAACCAAAATGCAACATAATGCCGCACCAGCTTGGAGTCTTGAGACACCAGACCTACAACCTCAAGTTCTTAAGCAGGAATATGCTAGTTTGGGAAAGGGAGATTTTCGTTATCCGGCTTATAAAGTATCCCAGCCAGATGGTAGTCGGATAACTGAGTTTGCCTACGAAGATCATCAGCTTTTGGACGGTAAGCGTCGACTGAGTGGGCAACCGTCTACTTTCGATGATAACCAGGATGATGCTCAAACATTGATTGTTACACTTAGGGATCACCTACTAAATTTAGTTCTCCATTTATATTATACGGTTTTTCCGCATCAGGATGTCATTGTTCGAAGTGCAAAGTTTGAAAATCAGGGTGATAACAAACTCAGACTGGAAGAAGCAACTAGTGCACAGCTTGACTTGCCCGATTCAGATTATGATTTTATTCAATTTTCTGGTGCTTGGGCCCGTGAACGTCACATGGTAAGAACTCATCTTAGATCTGGAATTCAAAGTATTAGTAGCCTTCGGGGAACGTCGAGCCACCAACAGAATCCATACGTGATGTTGGCACGACCGGAGACGGACGATTTAGCTGGTGAAGTATTTGGATTCAACCTTGTTTACTCAGGAAATTTCTTGGATCAAGTTCAAGTCGATCAGTATGATGCTAGTCGAGTATTAGTTGGCATTAATCCTGAGGAATTTGCATGGAATCTTAAACCAGGTGAAAAGTTTCAGACACCAGAGGCTATTTTGAGTTTCACAGATGAAGGTATGAATCAGCTTAGTCAGCAAATGGGTGAATTTTACCAATACCATTTAGTCAATCAAAAATTTGCACATGCTGAACGGCCGACACTAATTAACAATTGGGAAGCCACATATTTTGATTTTGATGAAGCAAAATTATACGAGTTTGCTAAGACGGCCCAAAAGCTAGGATTAGAGATGTTTGTGCTAGATGATGGATGGTTTGGTCATCGGAACAATGATGATAGTTCATTGGGCGATTGGGTTGTTAATCAGCCTAAATTCCCAAGCGGCTTTGCAACATTTGCAAATAAGATACATGGGTTGGGCCTTAAATTCGGTCTGTGGTTTGAACCAGAAATGATTTCTATTGATAGTGATCTTTATAAGCAACATCCTGAATGGATGATTAACGCCCCAGGTCGACGACCTTCTCCGGAGCGATATCAGTTTATTTTGGATATGACCAGACGAGATGTTGTCGATTTTTTGTTCGATTCAATGAGTAAAATTATTGATATGACAAAACTAGACTATATTAAATGGGATATGAACCGAAACATGACTGAAACGTTCAGTAGTCAACTTACCGAGGATGAGCAACTGGAAATGCCACATCGTTACATTTTGGGTGTTTATCAGCTTTATGACCGATTAGTGAAGGCTTATCCTAACGTGCTCTTTGAATCATGCTCATCGGGTGGTGGTCGATTCGATCTTGGCATGATGTATTATGCCCCACAGGCTTGGGTCAGTGATGACACGGATGCAGTTGAGAGAATGTTCATTCAATTTGGTACATCGTACGGCTATCCATTATCAATGATGGGTGCTCACGTATCTGCTGTTCCTAATGATCAGGTTGGACGAATTACACCTCTAGAGACCAGAGCTGAAGTTGCTTATTTTGGTGACTTTGGATACGAGCTAGATATCACTAAATTATCGGAAGAAGAAAAAACACAGATAAAAAAACAAATTACGTTTTACAAAGAACATAGAAAATTGTTCCAATTTGGTAGATTTTACAGACTCGATAGTCCGTTCGAAAATGACGGTAATGTAGTTAGTTGGGAGGTTGTTAGTGATGATAAAAAACACGCTATTGCTGCCCGCTATCAGATATTGAAGCGGCCCAATATTGGGTATTTTAGATTATTTATGCAAGGCTTAGATCCTGAAACTAGATATACGGTTAACGGTAGTTTAGAAGAATTTTATGGGGATGAGCTGATGAATGCCGGATTGATTATCAAGGACACTATGTGCGGAGTAGGTCAGTCAACGGATTTTAGTTCCAAACTATTTGTAATTGACGCAATTAAATGAGCACAGTGAGTATTATATGAGAGTGGCGATTATAATAACTCAAAACTAGTGTGTTAGCTATTTGAAGTAAATGGCGAAGAAAGAAAATAATAGGATTTTTTTAACTGATAATTTAAAGAAAATAAAAAACCATTAACCAGAAACGGCTAATGGTTGAAATGTTCAAACGGTTATACAAAAATAATTCAGCGTCCTAGATCATCTACTCGCAAAGTCGGAACTTCCGTCCAGTGATCGATTACATTACCTATAAATCCTTCATGAAGATCAACTACTCGGGCCATGAGTTGTTGACCTTCTTTGTTTTCTGGTCCGTGAGAGGCTTTGTAAAGTGAGTTAATGTAATCCTCGTAGTCATCGAACTTATCTACAAACATCCAGTATTCTTTTTCTGGATTATTTTCATCTGGCATAGTGTAGGTACGTGTTGAAGAATAGTGATAGATTTCTGGATGTGCACATTCATAGTCGTAGAATTCACGCATGTTACGCACGATGGCCTCGTGATCAGTCTTTTTTGCTCGAAATCGGCCAATACCAAGATTTTCAATTTCCATAAAAATTCGTCCTTTCAACTTGATTTAATAAATGTGATTATTTGATTTTCGGATCGCCAACGATTTCACCGCATCCTTGGCCGGTGACTTTCTGTCCGTTATACGTACCTTCTACATGAGTGACACTTTCGATCCGATGAAAACCTACGAACGTTTCCTGTCCTTGAAAATCAACCGTGACTTTAAGATTAGCATTTGCACTAGGAATTTTGACATTCCATCCAGAAGGCCACTTTATTCCACTGCGTTCGCTCTTCCAAATTCCAAACAGATTTTCTGAAATTGGTTCAACGTCCGCAATCGTGTGGCTACCGTCAGTGTGAAGAACGTCCGCCCAGCTACGTTCGCGTTTGCCGGTTGCGCTCCAGACGGCAACTACTTCTCCGTTAGATAGTCTCATCGAAATCCACATCCAGCGCGTTTCACCGGATGCAAGGGTTTCAGCATGTGCTACTGGGAACCATTGCCGATCAAACCATCCGTTACCGGTTACAGGGTAGTTAGTTCCATCAGCGGTAATCGTTCCGGTAATGTCCATTGTTGGGAATCCATATTCATAGGTTGTGAGTTGATTGTCAATGAGTGGAAAGCAACCAGTACCGTTATATGCCATAACTGGACCCTGACGTTGCAGTGTTAGATCGAACTGTGCAGTTCCTGATTCTACTGTGCCCCGGGTATGCATGGTTGATGCGCTGGCAGACCATAGAAGGTTATCACTGGAAACTTTGAATCCTTCACCTGCGTCTTCGTATTTTGCCAGTTTAGCTTCATCAAGAATATAGTTGCTGTTCGCGACATCAGCAATAGCAATAGTACTTGTTCCATCGGCAGCGGGTTTTTTAATGTAGTGTACGAGAACACCGAATTCTCGATCAGCGGCGTGAAGATTGCAGCAGATGAACCATGAATCACCCATCATCCCAATTTGCGGTTTTAGATCTGCAACTGGGTCGATAAACATTGGTCGATTTGGGCGCTGCATGCTGTCTGGCTTGGTGTTTGGCATTGAAATATTTGATTCCATTGTTAATTCCTCCTAGATATAAAACTTGCTTGGCAGTCTATTGTAATGCAACACATGTTGTATTATTATACTAATCTGATGGATTCAAGAAAAAAACCATCAATTCTGCTAAATTGTTGGAGGAAATGATATGGCTAGGCCCAAAAAAGATGAAAATTCAAATCCAATTCGTAGCCGTATAGAAACAGAGTTTTGGAAGTTGATGAAAAAGAAGTCGCTGTCACAAATTACTGTGAGTGAACTTGTGAAAAACACTAACTGTAATCGGACAACGTTTTATTATTATTTTGATAACGTCGATGATCTTGCATGGAAGGTCATTGCTGAAAGTATTCCGGTAGAATTACCGAAAATTGCACAGGCATACTTCACTGGCGAAGTTGAAGATGTCACTATAAATTCTAAAACAATGCAGATGATTGAAAAATTGAGCGCATTAATAGGGCGAGATGGCTCATCCCGTCTAGCTTATCTAGCAGCAGACGCTTTGAAAAAGATGTGGATAGCGAAACTTTTACCAGATGAAAGTGAATATGATGAGGAAATTTCACACATGTTTGATTTTACGGCCAGCGGGATTATTGGCATAATCAGCAGATATGGTCGAAACTCAGATATTATTCAACTAAAAGAAAGTTTGTTACTAATCAGTACACTTTTTTCGAAAACAGCATTAGAATTTATTTCGTCGAAACAAGTAAATTAGAATTTGGTGCATAAATTCAATACCTTGATCTTCCATTATTAGGAGCGCAAGTGCACTGCTATTTTTATCAATAATAGTTGAAATTGGTATTTTTTTAGACTAACTAATGTATTTATAACAGTACTAAGATAAAACAGACTGGTGATTAATATGGCTAAAAAATAGGAATCCTGTTAAATCAGCGTTTGTGATATTTTTTCATTAACCGGGTTAGAAAAGACTAAGATTCTTCAGAAGAATAAACTAAGCATCTACCTTTAATCGGGTAGATGCTCTTTTATTTGCTATTAGTTTGGCTGCATAGAAAATGTGTACTGGTTTCCGTCTTCATCAGAGTTGGTGTAATTTCCAAATGAAACATTGCCATTGGTTATGGTGTATGGAAAAGTTTTATTGGCAATTGTTAGGTTTGTATTTGTCAGTGTATAGCTTTCTGTTGATACACTGGTTGACATCGCATACCGAACTGATGCGGTATTAGATCCAGTGAATTTTACTACTGCGAAATTATCATGAACAGCATTTTGAGGTGCATTACCATCATCCATTGCCGAATCGATATCTTCGCCATTAAAAAGAGTAGGGGTAATTGTATACGATTTATTTAACAAGTATTTTTGTGCCTGCTGTTCATTACTCATAATGCTACTTGATGATGACTGGCTTGATACGGATGAGTTGCTTTTCTGATTAGTCGTGTATTGCTCTTGTATGGACGAGCTAGTACTATCAGAGATGGAGCTACTAGTCGTCTCAGATGCAGTCTGTTCTTCTTGACTATTACGAGCGTTGCTATGGTGAACGTATAGTGATGCAATAATACCAAAAACAATGACTAAAACTACGGTGATGATGCTTTTAATAAATATTGACCGCCAATGTAATCTGCGAACTTCATAAAACTCTTCTTGCCATTCGGGATCATTTCGCCGCTCTTTAAAAAACTTGTATGAGTGTTTGGCACGAGTATGCTCAGACATATATTTTTTTGCCAATTTTAACTCCTCCTACCGAGCTGTTATCTTCTTTTTCTATTATATATAAGCATATGGGTTCTAAGCTAGACGTTGGTCATAATTACTAGTGTAATTCGATTAGGTCAGGTTAATCATGGTTCGCTAACAATTATGTTACGGGCTTTGGCTAGTTTATAATAGGGCAATTTTTTTGAGTGTACTCGGTATGGTGCGTTTTAAAATTACTTTTTTTAGAAGTAAACATCTAAAAAAAGTAATATTGGCTTAGTCCACTTTAACGTATTTGGTACACTCCAAGTACATCATTCTGCTAGCCAAATTCACGAACCCATTGACTCCCAATTCAACCTCCTGAATAATCAAAAGCATGGGAGGACACGATTATGAAGAGGGTAACTCGTTTTATGAAGCGTCACTGGGGATGGTTGATTCTTGGAAGTATCGGAATTATGGTGATAATTGGGACAACGTTTTTCATTACGACGCGAGGCTCATTAGAGCACGTCCACTTGAAATACAGTGGTTATAGCGGTGTTGGTAAGGTGACCGTCAGTGATCGAGCGGTGAGTGCAGTTCGAAAACAGCTTGTCAAAAAAGTTGCCACACAGCGACATGAACAGACAAAGGTCAGGCAGACCGTGGGTCGGTCCGCCAGCTGGCAGGAAATATATCTGTACAGCCGTCTTTCCAGCACTTTCGATCAAGAAGAGCTCAACGAAAAGAACATTTTAATGAAATATCCTATTGAAATTCGACCGGCCACCGGTTTAAAGAATGGCGATAAGATAAAATTACGGCTGGCACTCACAGCTGCCGATGCCCGGAAATATCATCTCAGTAACCCGACCATCACGCGGACTGTCCATGGTTTGAAAAAACCGAAACAGACAGTGACAGCTGCCAATCTAAAACAGCAGTTGAAAGTGAGCTTCACTGGGTTTGAAGGGCATGGAGTAGTCATGGTCAGCTCCAAAAGATACGGTGATAAAATGCAGTTCACACTACCGCAAAATGGACATTTAAAGAATGGGCAAATAATTAAGCTAAGGTTAGAAGATGACTATCGCCTGAATCAAATGACCCACGGTATAGCCTTCAAAGGAACTAACACCTACCGGGTCCACGGACTCCAGGCGCAAGGTACGATTGCCAATCTGAAAGGCGTTCAATCCTTTTGCGATAGCTATGCCGAGTATGATCGTCAGTTTAATGAAGCCACATGGGTCAAGAAACAACGTTTAGCAATTTATCTCATGCCATTCACGTTAGATCAGGAAGATGATTTATTTATTGATGGCGGTATAAATGAACGCGCGGAAACGGTTTACGTGACTCAACCTAAAAAAGCCCTTTTGGCACCATCGAGCGCTTTAACAGTTCTCGGTTTATACCGCGTTACGGAACCAAACGGTAAAACTAGTTTAAGAGCATTTGCTCGCAAGGAAATGGTACTGGAAAAGGGCGGTGTCATCCAAATGCGTTTGAGTAAGGGAAACTTTAGCGAAGAAGTCTATGATTTTTCGGATTATTCGCAGGATCAAGTTCAGAACGCCTTAGCTAAATACGGTCAGCAAATCAACTAAACCACTTATTAAAAGGATACCGACATGGATAGAATTAAATTCGAAATTATCAGAACAGTAGAAAAATTATCGATTAATTTAAATCATCAGCACGATTATCGGGAGTACGAGGTGGTCATTCAAATCAACGAAGATAATGCATATGAAGTCTTTGCGACTGACGAGCGCGCGAGTGTTTACGGTGCTACAGATATTTTCGAATCAAAAGCGGCTGCTTTCGAGAATGCAATTGATCGGGCACGGTCAATGAAGAAGGTTCACCAATAAGGACGGTGCTGCTTTGGATGATTATTTAGCTCAATATGATATGGCTGATAAGCAACGTGAGCAATTATCGATTAGCATTAAAAAGCGGAGTGCCCATATGGTCTCCGCTTAAAGTTACTATTTATCTTTGTTGCTGAGTTTGTCTTTCAGACCGTCAGAAGCACCTTTTAAAGTGTCTTTTGCATCGCTTAGTTTTTCTTTGGCCTTGCCCAGCGTACTTTGAGATTTACCTTCGGCTTCGAGTTCTTTGTCTCCGGTAACTTTTCCACCTGCTTCTTTAGCTTTACCCGCAAGTTGTTCTTTTTTACTTTCGAATTTTTCGTCTTGAGTCATAGTTAAATCTCCTTTCTTATCTATGAAATAATCTTAACAAATAAGGTTCAGATTAATCAAATAATAAGAGTAGATAAAGGACAAAGGCGTGATGGTGTGCAATAGTAAACGAAAAATTTCTGGTGACTAAAAAGTAACAGACAACTTCTAACTATGATGGCGGAATGATGTTCACCTTACAACAAGACACAAACTAAAGTCGCTGAAAGTTGGGAGACTGATGGGTAGCTTCAACTATTGAGCCTGTTTACCAATTTAAACTTGATGGGTGTTTTTAATTAGTTTTATAGTTTTGGGAGGTCTTTGAAGCCAAAGTCTTCGACGGGGTCTTGAATTTTTTTAACGAGTTCACTGATTTTTTTAGCGGGTTTCCCTAATGGATTTAGATGGAGTGGGGATCCGTTATTATTTTTACCAAAAATCCTGATATCTGCATGTTGATTCTTAAATAAGGTAATGATTCGCTGATATTCATCAATGAGTTTAGGATTCTTCAAATTACCAGAAAAGGCCACGACGTCGGGGCTATTAAAGCCCTTGGTGTAATCGACAATTTGGGAGTAGTTATTCATTAATATGAGGTCCAGTGCTTGTGAATCCATTGTTTCAATGACTTCATTCATTACCGTACTCTTGGTTGCTCGGATTGGTAATATGTTAAACATATAGAGTGTGTCATAGTCACGTTTAAAAGTATTTAAGAACCGAGATACAGTTGTGTCTCCATGCTTTGAGTTGGCATAGGAACAATTCATTCCTAAACCGAATAAAATTTTCCGTTTACCACTTGGATTGCTTGCAATTGATGATGTGGTGAATGGTGCAATGTAACGTACATAAAGTTCAAAATCAGGAATCGTTGCGTCAATCTTATTCAGTTTCAAGGGTACCCGAATGTTTTCTGAATAGGAGGAATTATATTGCTGCTGATACAGTTGTTGGTCAATTAATGTACTGTATTCATAATCGGTTTTGATATGTTTACGGGTTGGTATAATCGTACGATCGTGCAATAACATGGTTTGGGTAGCAGCCTTTGTCATTTGTGTCACTTCCTTTAACTGGTAATGGGGGTCTTCAGATGAAGCACATTTGAAGCACATTTTTCGTGATTCATTGTTCGTAACAACGTTATTACGTTTTCATCGAAAGCTTAAAGCAGTCGTAGTTTACTTATTTTTACTAGTTCTAGTGTTAATTTTATTTTCATGATCTGGTTTCTTGCTGTTCGTTCAAATCCCAGAACTTATCAATGGTTGGTGCGAGTTCATCAAGTGAGTGCAACGAACGATAGTATTGCCAATGTGCAGGAAAGTAGCGTCGGTAGCGTGGCGAATCAAAGCGCTGATCCATCAATAAAATGACGCCCTTATCCGTCATGGTACGTACTAATCGACCAGCAGCCTGCAACACATGGTTGAGGCCGGGAAGCTGATAAGCAAACTCGAAACCTGGTTCGCCTTGACTATCAAAGTAGTCGCGGAGAAGGTCGTTGTCGGTACTTAACCCGGGGAGTCCAACGCCGACAATGCCAACGCCAATTAGACGATCCGCCGTGAGGTCAATACCTTCAGAAAAAATACCACCAAGAATTGCAAAACCAACCAAAGATTGATCTGGATTGTCTTCAAATGCTGCAAGAAATGCAGTCCGGTCGGCTTCAGTCATACTGGATTTTTGAATTACCGTTGCAATTTCCGGATAGGCTGTTTGAAAGATCAAACTTACTTTTTCCAAAAAATTGTAGGAAGGCAAAAAAATGAGGTAATTACCGGTTTTGCTGGATACTAACGTTTTTATGCTGGTAACAATTTTTGATAGATTCACGTCTCGGGTGCGATAGGTAGTACTAATGTAATCGGTAATTAAAATACTTTGATTTTTGGGAGGGAAGGGTGATGGAAGCTGATAGGTTAAGCTTTCTTCGTTTCCGCCCAGCACACGTTGATAGTAATCTAATGGAGAAAAGGTTGCCGAAAATAACACAGCACCGCGCCCCTTGTCCAAACAGTCGTGCAAGAAAATACTAGGATCTAGGCACAATTGTTTGAAGGTGATTTGGTAGTCTGGGTTATCGCCCAGCGTTATTTTTGTTCGGTAAGTGTCATCGTAATAGTCTGAAATCTTTAAGTAGCTTAAGCAGTTGAAATAGTAATCCAATACGGCCTTGGTGAAGGGATCCTGTTCACGTTTTTCGTCCCCCAACCAGTCACTAATAGTTTCGGTTAGGTGAGTGACCGCCTTATTAAAGCCTTCAGCAGGGGCAGCCGAAACACTTTCTATTTTATTACTACTCATAAGGGGCCCAGCAAACTCGAAAAATGCTTTACGAAGGTCCCGTAGGTCTTGAAGTAGGCGGCGATTACCAGCACCCTTGCCGTGTGCGTCGGCAATTAAGTCGGTCAGCGGGGCTAAGCTCAGTTCTGCCGAGTACATATCACGCGCCCGACTAACCAAGTTGTGGGCTTCATCAACCAAGAAAAAATTATCGTCATCATGGTCAACTGCGAAAAAGCGCTGCAGATAAACTTGTGGATCAAATAGGTAGTTATAATCACAAATGATGACATCGCATAGCAGGCTTAAATCTAATGAAAATTCAAATGGATCTAGCATATGTTTGCGTGCGTACGTTTCAATTACTTCACGGGTAATTGCGAATTCGTTGTTGAGAACATCTTTGATTGCTGGTTTGAGTCGATCGTAATAGCCGATCATGTAAGGATTTTCTTCCGGGCTCAGGTCCCGTTCCTCAGGAAATGTGATTGTGTCCTTAGCTGTAAGCGTAATGTTATGAATTTTAAGCCCTTGCGCACGCATCATGGTGAGTGCTTGTTCCGCAACTCGTCGGGTACTTTGCTTCGCCGTGAGATAAAAGAGTCGTTGAATCTGATCTTCACCCATGGCTTTTACTGCTGGAAAGACGGTTGAAATAGTCTTGCCCGTACCAGTGGGAGCTTCAATGAACAATTGTTTTTTCAATCGAAGGGCTTTGTAGACCGAAACTGCCAGTTCGCGTTGACCGGTACGATAGTGATCAAATGGGAATGTAAGGCTCGCAATAGATTCATTTCGATTAAGCCGTAAATCTGCTTGAAGTTGCAGCCAGCTTTCATATTCGGCCAGTACCTCATAAAAGAATTTTTCGGATTCCTTGTACGTGTAGGTAATTTGGCGGGTGGTAATTTTCTCGGTAGGGCGTTGAAAGTAGGTAAGTTGTAACGTCAGTTTGTGGCAGTTTTCTTGAGTCATCAAAATATAGGCGTACATTTTAGCCTGTCCCCAGTATAGAGTAAGCGTGTTTTTGCCGAGTTCATCAAATGCCGCATCAGAAGTTTTAATTTCCTCAATTAGTGTCTGGTCTCCATCAATGACAACCCCGTCTGCACGACCGTGGACGAGATAGGGAGTGTCTACTAATGAAACTTCAAAGTTCAATGCGTACTCTTTTTGATAGTTTTCTGATCGCTGTTTTTGTAACATCCGATGGATTCGAGCGCCTTCAAGGGCTGTATTCTTACTGTTCATACTGGTGTTTAAGTCACCAGTTTTTAGGGTGAATTCAATCAGTTCGCGAATCCCCAGCTTTGTGATTGACATGCTGTGCTTCCTTACTTTAAATAGTAAAACTATTATATCATTTTTCGAACGAGTGTTTGTACTGGGCGGAGGAGTGTTTATTTAAATGCTTAGTTTCATTAAGGTGTTGCAAGTCTTTTACTGATTTTCCGTTAATGATTCAATGAAATTAACGTTTAACGAAACTTTATTTTTTGAAGAAAACTTTGTGTATTTCTAGTACGTAACTGAAACCGATCGTTTTTAATTTCGTTATAAACTATAAATTGGATAAATACTTATTGAAGCATGGTAGGGACGAAGATAAATAGTGAATGGGATAGGATTATCCTAATATCCAAATTGACAATTGGCTTAGATTTGTTAAATAAAAATTACCACTTCTCATTAATTATCGGGAAGAGGTAAATTTAAATTTTTTTCAGTTTTGCAGTTGAATCGCGTTTGATAATCTTAAATGGTAAATAGGGAGAGCGAACTTGTCCGTGGCTTGTTAAGTATTGAACGCCAGCGATACCCATTTCATAGAATGATTGGGTAACACTTGTGATAGCTGGTCGCATCATCTCTACTAGTTCAGTTCCATCAAAGCTCATTACACTTATATCATTTGGGACTTGTAAGCCAGACTCAGTGCAAGCATTTATGAAACCGATTGCTGTGAAGTCACTAGCACAAATGGCACATGTAATTTCTTTACTGGAAAGTTGTTTCCAAGCATCAATTCCATCTTCATACGTGCAACTACCATACTGAATCCATTCGGGATTGACAGTGAGATTATGATCTTCCATGCACTGCAAATAACCATGAGTTCGTTGATTGATAGAGCCGTTAGTAGGTATACCAACCAAACCGATTTTTTTATGTCCATCTTTAATCATTGCGTTTGTGGCATCGTATCCCATTTGGTAATTATTAGAAGTGACGAAAGGGATTGTGGCATCTTTTACTGAAGTTGAAAGACAAATACTTGGAATTGAGGTGTCTTTAAGAATTTGTAGTACTTTGGTACCTAACTCTAATGAAACTAAAATAATGCCCATAACTGAGCGTTCAATGACTGTATTAATTGCTCGAATTTGGGATGCTTCATCATGGTTGCCGGCGTGCAGAATATAAGTATCAAGATTCTGTGTAGTTGCTTTAGATTCAATTGCGTCAATAATTTGAGTACTAAAGTTTGATTTAGTATTGGAAACTATGACTGCAATGATATGGCTTTGACGATTTACAAGATCTGCAGCTGAAGTATTTCGAACATACCCTAACTGTTGAGCAGTTTCGGTGACAAGCTTTACGGTGTCAGAATTATGCTGTCCCTTGTGGTGTAACACACGTGAGACAGTTGCGACCGAAAGATGTGTTTCACGTGCAATATCTTTAATTGTGATTCTGTTGTTTAGGTTCATAAGTGACATCTCCAGAAAAAAATATGATGAATATATTATCGATCTAGAAGCTATATTTGGTAAGGGATTAACGATTTTTAGTAAATATTTTACTTATGTTGTTATTTATATTAACTATTGTAAACGTTTACAGAATGAATTACAATGCAGCTGTAAACGTTTACAGTAATTATATTAGGAGGTGTTCCTTGTGGAAAGCTCACAAGAGAACTTGAATGCTAACGTGCAGCAAAATAGTGCAACAATTAAGCATGGACATAAATTACCAAATATTACTTTGACAACAATGTTTGCCATTACCTTTGGGTATTGCGGTGTTAATATGGCTTTTTCGTTACAAACTTCGCAGATGAGTCGTATTTTCCAAACGTTAGGTGCAGATCCTAGCAAGCTTGGCTTTTTCTTCATTCTACCACCATTGATAGGTATGGTAGTACAACCGATTTTGGGAAAGTTTTCGGATGGCTTTTGGTCACCACGTTTTGGCCGACGTATGCCATTATTGATGGTTGCGGCGCCTTTAGCGGCAATCGTAATGATTTTATTGCCGAATGCTGGATCATTTGGTCTTGGATATGCATCCTTAGCTGCGTTGTTGTTCGGTGCAGTAGCAATTATTTTAATGGACTTATCAAATAACGCCTGTATGCAACCATTTCGTATGATCATTGGTGATATGGTTAACGAGAATCAAAAAGATAAAGCATGGTCGTGGCAGCAAGCTTTCAGTAATGTTGGTGGGGTGCTAGCCAATCTTTGTCCATTTGTTTTAACTTGGATAGGGGTAGCTAATGTTGCCAAACGTGGTGTCGTACCATTTTCAGTACGCCTATCGTTTTATATTGCGGCAGTGATTTTGCTTGCAACTTCAATTTATACAGTTCTGTCGGTTAAAGAATATGATCCAGACACCTATGCGCTATATCATAATTTTGATGTAAAAGAAAAGAAGGCAAAGAAGTCATACTGGACGCTACTTAAAGAGGCCCCAAGTACATTTTGGGAAGTAGCTGTAATTCAGTTTTTTGCATACTTTGGAGTTCAATATCTATGGACATATACAACCGGAGCAATTGCTCAAAATGTTTGGCATACAGCTAATGCGACATCTGCAGGTTTTCAATCGGCCGGTAACTGGTATGGAATATTGACTTTTGTTCAGTCAATTGTTGGAATTGCCTATGGATTCTTGGTTTTATCGCGAACGAGTCAATATAAACGTAAGTTTTGGTATCGAGTTGGTTTGGCATGCGGTGGGTTAGGGATGATCTGGACTGCATTCACACATAATCAGTACATTTTGATCCTTGCATTTATATTGATCGGTGTATGTTTCCTAACAATGCATACGGAACCATTTGCAATTTTTACAACTGCCACGGATGGCGCAAATGACGGTGCATATATTGGGTTGTTTAATATTTTTATTTGCTTGCCGCAAATTGTCGCTTCAATCAGTAGTTTTGTGATCTTTCCATTGGTTGGTAATTCGATGCCTGCAATGATTATGATAGGTGGTATTTCATGGCTAATTGGGGCAGCTCTTATGGGAATTATTAAAGATAAAAAGCAAACTACGAAATAAAGTAATTATAATTAGAGGAATGAAAAAGTATGGAAAATGAGTTATTAAGATATACAGATGATAAACAGAAAATTACGGTATTTATGGATAATCAGTCTATCAGTTTGCAAGTTTTAAAGCCTGATATCATTCAGGTCTTTCAGGATCATAATTGTAGTACTAATTCATACGCGGTTGAAAATTTAAAATATATGGATACTAAATATGAAGTAAAACAGAACGAAAATTCAGTTAATATTGTAACATCTCAATTGAGCATTGATGTGGACACTGATCTGAATGTTGATGTATACGATGCCAACAGAAATCCTTTGGTAATTCACTATACAGGCAAGCGGGAGTCAATTAATAAAAATATTGATGCTGCTCATCAGAAAATTGTACGTTCAGAAGGACATGAAGTTTCTGCAGTCGACCAGCAGGATACAAAGTACTATGAAATTATGAATCAATTAAGTGAAGATGAGCAGTTTTATGGCCTTGGTGATAAAACTGGTTTCTTAAACAAACGGGGCTATGAATACGATAATTGGAACTATGATGAACCGCGTCCACATATTGAAAGTTTTACACATTTATACAAATCTATTCCTGTTTTATTTGGTCAGAAACAAGGGCATCCATATGGATTATTTTTTGATAATACTTACCGAAGTCATTTCGATTTAGGTAAAGAAAGTTCAAAATATTACTACTATTCAGCTGATGATGGTAATTTAAATTATTATATTTTAGGTGGAAAATCACTGAAGGATGTTGTTGCCAATTACATGTACCTGACAGGTGTTACACCTTTACCTCAGCGATGGATGCTGGGGTATCAGCAATCGCGCTGGGGATATAGTATGAGTCAGTCTCGAGTTGAAGAGATTGTGACAAAATTTGCGGAGTACCATTTACCCCTGGAAGCAGTGCATTTTGATATTGATTATATGGATGGCTATCGTGTTTTTACGTGGGATCTTGATAAGTTTCAGCATCCTAAAGAATTTTTGCAGAAGTTAAATAGTCATGGGGTTAGAGTCATTCCAATTCTCGATCCAGGTGTGAAGAGGGATGATAAGTACCAAATTTACAAAGAAGGAATTGAAAAAGGATATTTTGCCAAGAATACTGATGGCAGTGTTTATATCAATCGTGTTTGGCCAGGACAATCAGCATTTCCAGATTTTGGAAATCCAGATGTACGTGCCTGGTGGGCAAAAAAATGTAAGTTTCTCGTTGATAACGGAGCTGCTGGAATATGGACTGATATGAATGAGCCAGCAACATTCGATGGTGAGATGCCAGATAACGTGGTGATGACAGATGAAAATCGTCCAGGGACAGCAAAACAGTTGCGAAATGTTTATGGCCATAATATGGCCAGAGCAACCTATGAGGGGTTAAAAAATGCTACTGGAAAACGACCATATGTCATTACAAGGGCTGCCTATTCTGGAACGCAAAAGTATGCGACTGTCTGGACTGGCGATAATCAGAGTTTGTGGCATCATCTGCAGATGGCAATTCCGCAATTATGTAATCTTGGTATGAGTGGCTTTAGCTTTGCTGGTACTGATATTGGCGGCTTTAGTGCCGATACGACGCCAGAATTATTAACTCGCTGGATTGAGGCGGCTTTGTTTAGTCCGCTATTTCGTAACCACAGTGCTTTACAAGTTCGTGATCAGGAACCATGGGTTTTTGGTCCAAAGGTTTTAAATATCTATCGGAAATTTTTAAATTTACGATATCAATTTATCCCTTATCTCTACGATTGTTTTTATCAAGAAACACAAACTGGAATTCCTGTGATGAGACCATTAGTGTTAAATTATCCAAATGATGAAACCGTTAGAAATATGAATGATGAGTACATGGTTGGTGATCAAATTCTGGTGGCGCCAATCTTACAGCAAGGACAAACAGTAAGATCGGTATATCTACCTAAAGGTGAATGGGTGACTTATGATGGAACTCAACAGTACCAAGGAATGCAAAATATTTTAGTAGATGCGCCTATTGATACTTTACCGATTTTTATTAAAAAAAATACCATACTACCGGTTGGTGAACTCACAGAGCACTTATCTGACAAGCCGGATTCAGAAATAACTTTCCATCTCTGGGGTGAATTTGGGAAATATGCTCATTATCAAGATAATGGAGTGGATTTTAAGTATGAAGACGGTGAGTATAATCTTTACCAGATTCGAGTGAATGATGATGGTAAATGTACAATTGAGTTACAACACCATGGATTTTTGAGCCAATATAAAAAAATTAATGTACAAATTGAAACAGGATTGCAAACTTTTGTATATGATTCAAATCGAGAATCTTACGTAGCACAATAATATAAAAAAATGATATCCAGATGCTGAATTCAACGTCTTGATATCATTTTTAATTATTATAGATTTATTTTTTGAGAAACCATTTTTAAGTGACTTACAGCTAATGGCTCCGTGTTTTTTTGGGAAAGAAGCGTTTCTCTGCGTCCATTCGTGCTTGTATTGCTTCATCCATGGTATCAAAAGATTTTAGTAGGACATAGTGATTTCGAAACATCAAACGTGCAAACCATTTGCCGGAATCTTGATCGTAAGACACGCCAATATGACCACTCTTGTTGCGGCTTGATCTCTTTAATGAGTTATAACAGACACCATCGTCGTTAAGAAAAGAATCGGTTTTGGACGAGTTTTTTATCAAGATAGCATTACTGTGGGCTCTTTGCTGCATGACGTCACGGCGCAGACAGCCACAGCTTTTCGTGATGCCATGTTGCAGTCTCGCACCGGTTACAATCACATGGTTACCACAATTGCAACGGCACAGCCAACGCGCATTTCCATTTTTATCGCTGGGTTCTGCTTTGATAACAAGCAAACGGCCAAATTTATGATTTAATAAATTTTTCTTTTTCATTATATTCCACCATATCCAACAAATTTCTAAAAAATAAATGGAAACTAATTATGATGTATGAAAACTTAGTTGGGTTAGAGTTTGAATCCATCCGTATCAATTAGTGAGTACAGCTTGAAAGTTATAAATGGGTGTTTTGCAGTAAACCCTAAAACACCTAGGACAAGCGATAAAATTTAGTTTTTTAGTAATGTCAGTTGTGGGACAGGAAAAAAGTTTGTGCTTATTAAAATATTGCAGTCAAAGGATTTCAATAAAAGTCGTGAATAGTGTTGAAAATTATAATACAGCTATGATAATGTTTATTTATAATTATGAACATACGAATAATAAGTGTTTTAGAGTTTACGCTAAAAGCACTATTTTAATATTTATGATGATAACAAAAGTGAGGATGTAAATAGATTGCGTTTAGAAAAAATATTAATCAGGGACATAAATCTCAATTAGATTAGATGGACGATACGAATCAGCCCACATTAATCTTCAAAAAATGATAAATATTCCATCGTTCTAGGTAGTGGGGATGCTTTCTAGCAGCGCTCGGTGTCACACCAACAAACACTTTAAATTGTCGGCTAAGATGTGCTTGGTCCGCGAAATTAAGTTCAGCAGCGATTTCTGCCATCGATAGATCGGTGATCGAAATAAGCTGAATAGCACGGTTAATTTTACTGAGCATTTTGAATTCAGTGATTGTAATGCCGACTTCCTGTTTAAATTGGGATGATAAATAGTTTTGTGAAAGTTTCAGTTGGTGGCTGTATTGCGGAATGGAGGGTGTTTCTTCGGGTGTATCTAGGATTGTTTGATAAATGTGGCGGATGTTTTTTGATAAATGCACGTTTTTGAGACTCTGGACACGTGAAGCCATGTCTATGAGAATTTTTTCGATTTTTTTCATAACATCGTCAAATACAGGTGCCTCTTCGATCTCGATTACGTATTGATCGTTCAGTGTGTACGCTTGTTCATAATCAATTCCAGCGTTAATTGCGGCACGCAACGTCACGGAAACACAAATGATGCCCCAATTTTTGATTGCTCTTAAAGTACTCTCGTTTGAAAGAACGCCAATTCGACCGGAGCTTAAAAGATGGTGGAATGCGGAATGAATCGCGATCGAATCTCCCATCATGACGGCGGTTTTGAGTGCCTGTTCGTATTTGTAGCTAATATGAGCGCCTTGGTTGTTAAATTGAACGGACATGATAATATTGTTGAGTTCGTTTGAGGTGATTGGATTTTGGAACGCCTGATCGATTGACGCAGCGCTGGTTGAAAGACCAATCAGTTGGGAAAAGAAAGTAACTTGGTGGTAGCACTGATCTTTTTCTAAAATGGGGGTCTGCAATTTGTGTGAAAGGTAAACAATCATTGAACCCAGATTTTGACTTTTGCGATTGGAACGAGAATTGATTAGCTCGGGACCAATTAAAAATGCCGTTTCCTGCGTGATGAAGCAAAATGTCAGTAGCGTTTCCGTGTGTCGTAAAATATAGAAGCCAGCTTTAGTGGGGAGTCGCTGTAACATTGCATAATAACGCCGTGTTAAAATATTGCCACACTTGAATTGTACGGTTGGCTTGTTGTGTGACAGACTAAATTTAATTGCCGGTACGTTTAATGACTGAATATAGGCTTGATCGAGAGACACCATGGATCACCTCATGAGTAAAATATTCAAAAAACTGTTGATCTGTTCAATAAATGAAGTAACAAGGCTATTACACTCTTTATTGTAAGCGTTAACAAAACATTGAACAGTTTTGAAGTCGAATCAATTAGGGGGCATTTAGTTATGAAGATTTACGTCGATGCAACTGTGATGCGAGATGGTAATGGATCTAAAGAGGCACCATATAAATCAATTAATGCGGCCGCTAAACGAGCTGTGGCCGGGGATGAGGTGTTGGTTTTTCCGGGAGTCTATCGTGAAAACGTGGATCCCGTTAATTCCGGCACCGCAGAAGCGCCAATCACTTACCGGAGTGTTAAGCCGTTACAAGCCACTATTACGGGAGCGGAAAGTGTTAAAAATTGGCAACTTTATCGGGATAATGTCTGGGTTGCACAGATCGATAATGGGGTCTTTGGAACGTATAATCCGTACACTACATTTGTTGTGGGTGATTGGTATTTTGGCCCGGTGGACAAACATACGGGTGCGGTATACATGAATGATCAACAATTTTATGAAACCACTTCATTGGCAGACTGTTTAGCTGGCGCGGTCTATGCGCGTTCTTGGGATCGTGAGCATTCCATTTATAAGTGGTATACCGAACAAGATCCGACAAAGAACGAAACAATTATTTACGCTAATTTTCAGGGCAAGAATCCAAATAATGAGCATGTTGACATCAATGTGCGTCGCGAAGTATTTTACCCACAAAAGACGGGTGTAGACTACATCACGCTCAGTGGATTCAACGTGAATAAAGCAGCAACGACATGGGCCCCGCCTGCTGCTTATCAGGATGGGATGATTGGGCCACACTGGGCCAAGGGTTGGATTATTGAAGATTGTGACATTAGTCATAGTCGTTGTGCGGGAATCTCATTAGGGATGTACGAAGATCCAGACAATAATCATTACTTTACCTATAAGCACGTTAAAAGCCCGACACAAATGGAACGGGATACAGTATGCCGTGGGCAATATCATGGATGGCTCAAAGAAAATATTGGGCATCATATCATTCGCAGATGTAATATTCATCATTGTGAACAAGACGGTATTGTGGGACGGCAAGGGGCTGTATTCAGTCTCATTGAGGATAATCATATTCACCATATTAATAACATGCAGGAATTAGCCGGTGCTGAAATCGCGGGAATTAAAATTCATGCAGCTATTGATGTTATTTTTCGCCGAAATCATTTTGACCATACAACGATGGGATTATGGTGTGACTGGGAAGCACAGGGAACCCGGATTACCCAAAATCTATTTGATCACAACTATGCACCGGAAGGAACTGCTCCACGGTTAGATGGTGCAATGGAAAGCCAAGATATTTGGATTGAAGTAAGTCACGGCCCGACACTGATTGATAATAATTTATTGTTATCTAAGGATTCGTTGAAAATTCCGACACAGGGCTTAGCCGTTGTGCAGAATCTGATTTTGGGATCGTTCACGTTTGTGGGTACCGGAACGGATTATCCAGGACCTGGAGAATCGCAGCCACGGTTCACTCCATATCATATTAAACATCGGACAGAAGTGGCAGGCTTTATGACGATCTTGCATGGGGATGATCGGTTCTATAACAATATCTTTGTCCAAAAGTGGCCAGCTACTGATCCTGCTCCAGAGGATAATGAAGAGGTTGGAACCTTTGTCTTTGATGACTATCCGACGTTTGATGAGTGGTATCGGCCATTTAAGTCGTTAGAGGGAAAAGCGGCCAAGGAACATGATATGGAAAATCTGAAGGAAGCTCATTTCAGTCATTTACCAATTTGGGCGAGTGGCAATGTGTATCTAAATGGCGCCAAAGCTTGGAAAAAGGAAACTGATAATTTAGTGAATACTGAAGATCAGATAGAATTTGAACTGATCGAAAATGATGGGCAACCACAGATTAAAACCAACTTGTATGATGTGATCGGTGACTACCAAAGTGGCATAATTAACACTGATATTTTGGGTGAAGCTTTTGAGCCAGAACAACGATTTGAAATGCCAAATGGTGATTCGATCATTTTCAATGAAGATTATTTTGGTAATCATCGGGGGACCTCGACCATTGCAGGACCCTTTGCGTCGGAGAAGGTAGCCCGTGAAATGTTGTGGATGAAAGAATAAGAATTGTTAACGTTAGTACTCAATTAATGTAAAAATAAGCATCTTCATTTGCCGTCACTATTGACGAAAATGAAGATGCTTATTTTGTGTTTTTAGAGGTTAACATTGTGTGACTAACATAAATAACACGATGAATTTTAGAAATTAGAGATATATTTTTGAGGTGTTGTGCCGGTGATCTGTTTAAAAACACGGTTAAAGTAAGGAATGCTATTGAATCCTGATTCTATGGCTACTTCTGATATCGTATGATTTCCATCACGTAACTGTGATTCGGCAATTTTAATGCGGTAATGATTAATAAATGAAAACAATGTTTCTCCAGTATCTTGATGAAATCTACGTGAAAGATATGACGGGCTTGTATGCACGGCCTGAGCAATAATTTTCAGGTGAAGGTCGTCTTTATAGTGCAACATAACGTACTCGATAGCGGCAGACACGCAGGTGTTATAACGCTTGCTTCGTTTGATACGAACGAGGTCGCAGTATTTAAAAGGCATTTGAGAAATAAGATGAGTTGCCTGTTGTAATGAGGATATTTTTTCGATTGCCAGTGCATATTTAGAAGACAGTTGGTCGATTAAAATTTTGCTTGCAGATCCGCGCTCTGCTGCAATCCGACAAAGAGTATTGAAAACGAACATGATGTTTTTCGCTGACCTCAATTCACGATTTGGTATGCGATTTAAAAAGGGTTTCATTGAAGTCATGGTACTAGTAACTTCTGTTAAGAATGCATGATTACCAGTAGAAATAGCATCCATAAGTTGATTTTGAGCAACATAGGTACTTAAGATTTGGCTGGCATCACCGAGCTCGTCACTGGTTATTTCTTCGTGTATTTCAGGAATATAGATTTGTTGCTCTTGGATACGCACATCGAGTGGTGGTTGCCTAACAAGATTGATCATAAGATATGATAAATCGTCACTTGCATCCTTTGATGGGCCAACAATTAGGTATCCTAATAGACCACTGCTATTCCAAATACCAACAGCTTGATAGACTCCAGAGCTATCACGAACGCGACAACACGTTTCTTGTGTATTTGGAAGCTGGTGAAAGCCAGGGACGGTTTGTTTCGCATCGGGAGTTGCATAGACTGGCACAAGATGGGACGTACATAATCGAACTGGTACATTACTTAGCTCATGTAGTGCAATTGCAACTTTTTGATATGTAGAAATAGAAATCATAACAAATGTTACTCCTTACAATATGGGTTATATCAGGGAATGCTACAAAAATAAAAGGTGAAAAGAAGTCAATATTGTGTAATTTAGGGAAATATAAGTAAATATCACTTTCTAAAAATATACTAACATACAAGTAAGCGTTTACAAAACGACTTAAAAACTATAGGAGTGATAAGTAATGTTATTTCCAATTTCAACGGAAACTAGAACGGTGACGAGTTTAAATGGTGTCTGGCGGTTTGCAGTTCAACAACCGGGAAAGATAAATGATCCTCAAACAAAGCTAAATTCGGACCAAGTTATGGCGGTTCCTGCATCATTTAATGATCAAACTGTTGATCAGTCAATTCGTGAGCATAGTGGATATTTTTGGTATGAGCGTGAATTTGAAGTGCCAAATATCTTAACAACACAGAACTTAGCACTACATTTTGGATCGGCAACTCATGAAGCATGGGTATATGTGAATGGTGAACTAGCTGGTCATCATAAAGGAGGATTCACCCCATTTGCGTTACCAGTTAATGAACTTGTTCACGCTGGAACTAATCGAGTTACAGTCAAATTGAGCAATTTACTTGATCAGACGACATTACCAGTTGGAAATTATACGGAAACTAAGGATGAAGATGGCAATGTAATCTATCATGTCGACGAAAATTTTGACTTTTTTAATTATGCGGGACTACATCGAAATGTATCGCTATTAGCTACGCCAAGGACATATATTGATAATATTTCTATTAACCCGGATGTTGACTTAGCTACACAGCATGCTGATGTTAACGTACTTGTGACAGCTAGCGGTGATTTTGATGAAATTCACGTTGAAATTAGGGATGAGGACGATCAAATAGTAGGTGAATCAAACGGTGAAAGAAATGTAATATCACTTGATCAAGTGCATTTATGGCAGCCTTTAGCCGCATACCTATATAGCGCAAAGGTTTCATTGCTGAAAATGGGACATGTAGTTGATGTCTACACTGAACCATTTGGGATTCGAACCGTTGCCGCCCAAGAAGGTAAATTCTTAATCAATGGGGAGCCATTTTACTTTAAAGGCTTTGGAAAACATGAGGATACGTACGTTAATGGGAAAGGAATCAATGAAGCTTATAATGTCTTAGATATTAATTTGTTAAAGAAAATGGGGGCTAATTCGTTCCGTACTTCACATTATCCATACTCAGAAGAAATGATGAGACTGTGTGATCGCGAAGGAATTGTTGTGATTGATGAAACTCCCGCGGTTGGATTAATGCCAGCCTTTAACTTCGATATTTCAAGTGCAATGGCGGGAACAAAGCAAAAGAATCCATTTTGGTATGACATCGCGACACAAGATGCACATAAGCAAGTGATCAGGGAAATGATTGATCGTGATAAAAATCATGCTTGTGTAGTTGTATGGTCCATTGCTAATGAACCTGCAACTTATTTAGATGGATCATATGAATATTTTGCACCTATGTTTGAGCTAGCAAGAGAGCTTGATCCACAAAAACGACCTTGTACGTTTGTGAATATTATGTTGTCAACAGCTGGTAATGATAAGTGTACAGATTTAGTAGATATTTTGGCACTGAATCGCTATTATGGCTGGTATGTGAATACTGGTGATTTAAAAACAGCCGCTAAGGATCAAGAAGCAGAATTAAGAACTTGGCAAGATTTATATCCAGATAAGCCGATTATGTTTACTGAGTTTGGTGCGGATACAATTGCTGGAATGCATAGTGCATACAACGAACCTTTCTCTGAAGAATACCAAGTTAATTATTACAAGATGAATGCTGCGGTATTTGATAAGATCAACAATTTTGTAGGTGAACAACTTTGGAACTTTGCAGATTTTCAGACTAAATTTGGCATTCAACGGATACAAGGAAACAAGAAGGGGATCTTTACGCGTTCACGGGAGCCTAAGGCCGCAGCAATATGGTTAAGTCAACGCTGGAATAACATTCCAAACTTCAATTATAAGAAGTAAGGCGAGGTGTAAATAAATGGAAACAAACAGCTCAATTCAAATTGAAGAAAATCAACCTAGTGAACAAACAACAATTAGTAAAATTCCCTTTACTACCAAGGATAAAGTAGGTTATATGTTTGGCGATATCGGGAATAACCTGACGTTTACAACTGTTAGTTCGTTTTTAATGATTTTTTATACAAACGTGTTAGGGATCTCGGCAGCAATCGTAGGAGTGCTATTTCTTACCGCACGTGTGATTGACGCTTTTGCAGATCTAACAGTTGGGCGCCTTGTTGATAACAGTGCATTACATGATGATGGACGTTTTCGTCCATGGATCAAACGGATGAAATATCCACTGTTTTTATTCTCAATACTTCTATTCTTGCCTTGGATTCAAGGTATGTCGGTTGGCATTAAGACAGTTTATATTTTCTTTACCTACATTGTCTGGGGAATTTTGTATTCAACCGTCAATATTCCGTATGGATCGATGGCCTCGGCAATTTCGACAAGTCCATCTGATAAAACAAGTCTTTCTAATTTCCGCAGTATCGGTGCGGCAATCGGTGGAATTTTGGTTAGTTATTTAATTCCAATGTTTATGTACGCCAAGGGATCGCAACAAATCTCTGGTATGCGACTGTTTATTATTGTAACAATTTGTGCAGCAGCTGGCTTTGCATCATATGTGATTTTATACCGGTTATCGGTTGAACGCGTGCGGACCAATAAAGCTGAGAAAGTCCCACTTTCTTTGGTTATTAAAAAATTATCACAAGATCGTGCTCTAATTGTACTTGCCCTTGTGGATGTATTAATGTGTCTGGGCCTGTTTTCAAACAACTCATTTATTCCGTATCTGTTCAATGATTATTTTCAAAATAAGGCAGCTATGTCAATTGCAATGATTTGTGGAACTTTGGGGATTTTGATTTTAGCGCCGTTTTCCAAAAAATTATATGAACGTTTCGGACGTAAGGAAGTAACTGTGGCGTTTCTCTCGTTTGGCTTTTTAATGTTCAGTGTTTTGTTTTTCTTGCACACACGTAACGTGACTTTGTTCCTCATTGTGACTTTATTTGCCAATCTCGGAATTGGAATGTTTAATCTGATGGTTTGGGCATTCATTACTGATGTCATTGATAATGAACAGGTCGAAACCGGAATTCGTGAAGATGGTGTCGTATACGGTGTGAATTCGTTTGTCCGAAAAGTAGCACAAGCATTGGCTGGAGGTTTAGCTGGATTCTTATTGACTTTTATCGGATATCAAACATCGACAAGTGGTGGTGCAGTGCAATCGGCAAATGTTATTAATCATATTTATCAGGTTGCAGTTGGTGTTCCGGCACTATGCTATGGATTAGCCTTGGCTTGCCTATTTTTCCTCTATCCGCTTAATAAGAAAAAGGTACTTGATAATGCAGTATATTTAAAAAATATTGCCGAAGATCAAGCAAATAACTAAGTCTTTAAATGGGTGAAGTTGACTTCCTACAACTTCTGTAGCTAATTGGATGGTTGGGATGGCTACTTTTAATGCAGTAAGCTCTTCGTCAAGATATGCTGCAAAGTCTACTGGTTAACAACAAGAACGCTCTTTCAGTTTTAGTGAATTGAGAGAGCGTTCTTTGTTGTAAATATGATATCATTTTGATATGATACTATCAAAATGATATCATAAAGAAGGGGATTGAATTGAGCGACGATAAGAAGCGATTTTTGCTGCGAATTGATCAAACTTTGTATGATCAACTGGCACGTGATGCCGAAAGTGAAAATCGAAGTATCAATGCGCACATAGAAACGATTTTACAAAAGGCAACGCAAGGAAAAACGTTTGAGCGACGACAAATTGTCGGTCAGGTAATAGAAGGCACGCAGATTAATTCAGAAAATGGGTTGGTTACGGTAGCTGGTATTTATTATCGTTACTTAATTAGTGATAATTCGACTGTCAACACAACTGGCCGGTATGCAGTAACGGATGCGGTCGGGAATATTTTAACATTACAAAAAATTTGATTAACAATATGTGGAGGAGCAAATATTATGGCTTTAGGAATTAAAATTGTGCCCCAAAATAACTTGGGACTTGTTGAGACCTTAGGAAAGTATCGGCGTAGTGTAGAGTCAGGTCTACATTTTTACATTCCCTTGATTCAAAAAATCCGTAAAGTAAGTTTAGCAATGGAACCATTATCATTACCCAATTATTCGATTATTACAAAGGATAATGCCGATGTTTCCGCAAGTGTGACCTTAAACTATCATGTGACAAATGGCGTGAAGTATCAGTATGAAAATACGGATTCAGTGGAATCAATGGCTCAGTTAGTGCGTGGCCATTTGCGTGATATTATTGGACGAATGGATTTAAACGAAGCGCTGGGATCAACCGCTAAAATTAATCAGGAATTGGCCTTGGCAATTGGTGATTTGACTAATACTTATGGTATTAATGTTGATCGGATTAATATTGACGAGTTGACACCATCGCAGGCGATTCAAGAGGCAATGGATAAGCAATTGACCGCCGATCGTGAACGAGTTGCTACAATTGCTAAGGCGGAAGGTGAGGCTAAATCAATTGAGTTGACAACAAAGGCGAAGAATGACGCATTAATGGCAACTGCGAAGGCAGAAGCGGATGCTACAAAAACACGGGCGGATGCGGAACGTTACCGAATTGACACGGTTCAAACTGGTTTAGCTGGAGCAGACGATAAATACTTCCAAAATCAATCTATCAACGCCTTCGCGGAGTTAGCGACATCATCAGCCAACTTGGTTGTCGTGCCAACTGATAGTGCGAGCGAATACGGTAAGTTACCGGTAGTGGGGCAGTTACTTAAAAAGGGTGCTAAGTAAGTCGATTACGTTAACTAATAATCTGAAGGTTACTATTAATTATGCTACCGAATATTTTAAATTCGGTAGTTTTTTTATAAGTTGAGTGTTGATGTCTGATCACCAACGAAGATAAAACAGCGCATAAATGATTAAATAGGTAAAATATATAAAAAGTGCAGAAAACTCTATATTTTTGGAATATATTGTGGTTTAATAATAGCCAATATAGGTAATTGTGTAATACTTTCTTTGTGAATAGGAGTCATTAAAGATAAGATTGGGAGTTGGGGGACTATGAGCTTATTTTTTAGACCGGTGGGACGGTTAAATAATACTGATAAGGGACCGGTCGTGCAAGATCAACAAATATTTGAACGTGTTCTGACAGAGTTAGAGGATCAGTCACTAGCAGTGGTACTGCAATTTGTGACCGATATTTATATTCAGGGAGTTCATGAGGGACTTGATTGGCATGATACGGATCAAGATGTGGACTATCAAAGTGTGCAACTGCAAAATGTATGGTTAGGACAAAATCGAGGCCGGAATCTTTTTCAACGGGTAGTCAAAGCGTTGAATCAAGCCGATAGCTTTGAATTTTATATTATGAGTGAAGCGATTACTAAGGTTGTTATGGCTAGTAATGATGTTCAGCAAATTAGTGATCTCGAGTCATTGAGCCGAATTGTATTAAAACAAGAGGATCTGTTTGAAATTTTCTTGAGTGGCTGGATATTTGGAAAACAAAGTTACTACTATCAGTCAAGCCTAGATCGTTTTGGAATGGATGACGATGCTGCTATTTTTGACCATGCAATGAAACAGGCCAGTGATGAAGCTAATCGACTTGGGTACACTGAATTTGATGATGATGAAACGCAGGCTTATTTTATGGCGTGTATTTTGAACGTACTAGAATAATAATTTTTATGGATTAAGTACGAAAGCCTAGACAAAAATTTTGTCTAGGCTTTCATGCGTTAACGAGTCCGAAAAACAAAAAATTTTAATTTTTTTATACGTACGTATTGCACGCCCGTGTAACATGTAATACTATGTAGGAAATAAAAGTATTCGTTGGCTTGTACATCTCTATTACTGGTAAGTATTGGATGGCAAGGTGGATTTTTTACAAAATATGGGATGTTGTGCATTGTATAATCGAGGAGAAGTCGAGGATACTAGGTTAATTACAAAATATAATTGGTGAAAACTTGGAAATCAGTAATCAAAAGGGGTAGAAATTATGGGAGATTTTGACAAGAAAAATCGGCAACTAGTATATGATCAAACAACTCGGCGGGTACATTTTAAGCTGTATAAGGCCGGGAAGGTGTGGCTTGCTGCTGGTTTAGCAACTTTTACCTTTGGGGTCACGCAAATGGTAGGAACGACAACGCTACATGCAGCTACTGTCAGTGAAACGCAAACTACAGTTGATAACGGTCTCCAGCAAAGTTCAGTTACATTGTCAGAGAGTGCTGCTACTGCCAGTAGTGCTGCGGATTCAGCAGCCGATAGTTCAGCTAGTACAGTAGTTAGTACAGATAGCGCGAGTGCGGCTGATGAATCATTAAATGAATCAAGCGCAGCTAGTGTTGCGAGTCAGTCGGAAAGTAATGCGAGCAGTGCAACGAACGAGAGCACGGCGGATGTTGCTGCAAGTGCTGTAGCAAGTGGGGATGTGAGCAGTAGTGCAAGCGGGCAAAATACTGATAGTAGTGCATCGAATGTAACCGCTTCGAATTCAACATCTGCATATGGGTCGCCACAAACCAAATCTTTAGTAAAAGCGGCTGTGGCGGCGACTACTCCAGCAACAAGTAGTGCGACAGATCCGTTGCCAGCTGGGTTCAGCGTGGGTGAACCAACATATCCAGATGGTGTTTTTCACTATGATGAAGATAGTGACTGGTATACATTTGCTCAAATCGGAACCGGTTCAGGCACAATCACATTTGCCATTGATCGGGCAACTCAATCAAATATTCAAGTGGGGACGGTTAGTGTAACCGACGGAGTGGCGTCGATTAGTGCAGTTCAGAACTTGGCGGCAGGGAAAAGTACCTACGATGGTGCGATGATTTTTAATGAGGATCAGGCCATTGATGTTGTAGCATCAATTACCTATATATTTGATGTGTATGCGTATAAAGATGGAAACGATCAGCCATGGGGTGGCTATGCATTTTTAAAGCCAATTCTTCAAACTCAAACGACAGAGTACATTGATCAAGACGGTAACCAGATTGCTGATCCAGTTGTTATGACCGGATTATCAGGGCAAAGTTATACAACTAGTCCCTCAACTCAAATTACGGGGTATAACCCAACTGCATCTGATAATTCCACGGGTTTTATGTCACCTTTTACTAGCAATGGACAGACTTTTGTAGAAGTTCTATACAATATTGATGGCAGTAAAAAAGGAACGTTAACTTATACAGTTGATGATTATAAAACAGGGTCTATGGATTATGATTTTGAGCCTGCGACACCGTCATACTCTGCAAAGAAGGGCACATTGAAATATGGAGAAGATCCAGAGGCAGTGACGGTTCAAACGAGTGGGGGAAATTATACGGTTAAAAATCCCTATGTTCCTCAAACTACGACGATCACATATACCTACAATGCTTCAGATGTGAACGTCACGGTAAAGTATGTGGATGAAAATGGGAACGCAATTGCTGCGGATGGGATTGCCACTGGTAAATTTAAGCAGGCGATTACAATTGATCAACCAAATATTACTGGATATACGTATGATCAGAATTACGCAGTTTCGGACATTGATAATGCGTCACAGTATACTGTGACGGACTACACAGGAGAAAATGTCGTGACGCTGCACTATACGACTGATGATGAAAATGTCGTTATTTTGCACATGGATAGTGACGGTAATTTATTGAATGATGCCACGATTGGAACGGGTAAGTATAATCAAACATTTACGGCTGACGCCACGAATGACAAAAGCTTTGATATACCAGGTTATCGTCTCGATCCAACTTCAAATTTAGCAGTTAAGATTGGCGCTGGACCTAATTTAATAAATCTGAAATATGACAAGTTGTACACGGCGACGATCAACTATGTCGATCAAAATGGCCAACAAATTGATAGTAGCTTATTAAACAATGCTACTACGACACTCAGTGGCATTGTTGGTGAAAATTTAGCAATTACAAGTCCGAAAATTGCGGGGTATACTGCATACGCAGACAATCCAAGTTCGTATACTGTCGTTGCTAATGAAACAACCATCACGCTACGCTATGTTAAAACAACAATGACTGTTTCAGTTAATGTGACACCAACGGCAGACGGTACGAAAGTAACGGCGACGGTTGTGGATGGTGATGGAAATTCGGTGAATGCAGGGCAACCAATTGACCCGAATGATCTAACTGGGCCAAAATGGCCTAGTAATTTAACAACCGATGAAATTGGGTCTGCAACATCAGTAAGTAAAGCAAAGAATGATTTAGATGCTGCGGTGAATGAAACAGTGCATGCGTATACGGTCGGTAGTGACGGTGAAACTTTAACTAGTACCAGTGTGAGTCATTTTGAAGTCTATTTTAAACGAACGGCAACAGTTGATTTTAGTGATCTTAGTTCACCTAAAGTAGTATTTGATAGCTGGACACCAATCATTGGTGCGGGAACGCAAAATATGATTTCTAGTTATGGAAGTGACGTTATTGGGTCGGACTTAATTCCAGCTTTGGATTACGAAATGGCCTATGCAAGTAACCCTGGGACTGAGCAGACAGTGGTTGGGTACGATAGTACAGGAACGCAAATTGAATTAAAAAATATGACCTTTCAGGGAATATCGTTTTTAGGAATTCCGCCGATTCAGGTCACTGCAAATAGCGCAGATTTAGTTTATTATATTGCCTACTTTAATACAGACCAGCTCACAAAAAAATTTACACGTACAGTTCACTATCAAACAGTACAAGGCACGCAGTTAAAAAATGATACTCAGCAAACGGCGTCGTATACGGTGAAGTCAAGTTTGGATGTTAGTACACCTGCGAGTCCAAAACTTGTAAATACAATAGTTTGGGAGAATGGTATTAATGCTTTCGCAGCAGTTGATGCTCCTGAAATTCAAGGATATACGTCTACTAAGGGAGTTTTAAGTAAAACAATTGAGCAAACTGATGCCACTGCTAGCGAGGCGACGATTGTGTACACGCCGAACACGGTGACGGCCGATGTCACGATTCCTAGTAATCTTGGAAATCAAGTAGTGACAAATACTACCGGAGTTGTTGGTAATACTGTTAACATTTCAGTACCAATGATCGAAGGGTACACACCGAATAAGACGACGGTGCCTGCAACCGTTAATCCCGATGGAACGATTACAACGACAGAGACAGTAACATATACCGGAAATTCAATTGATTACTATATTGTTCCTGTTGATAGTGGTGGTTCACCATTGTATGGAACAAATCCGATTGCAGAAAACGGTACAGTTGGGACAAAAATTACTGTTCCAGTTATTCCTGGGTATACAGCCGTGGCAACGAATGAAGTAGTACCCGCAGATGGTGGTAATGTAGAGATAGTCTATGTTCCAGTTAAGGATTACGGCACCGTAGGCGAAAACGAAAATAGTGAAGTGGCCACCCCAGTTAACGTGAAGGAAAAGGTCCAGGTTCCAACGGAAGGTGTGCCAAGTATTGATCTGGCAACGTCAACCGTGACAATTATCCCGGTTGATCTAAGTGGCAAACAATTATATGGACAGGATCCGTATGTAATATTGGGAGCCGTGGCCGGGTACGACGTACCGGTACCAGTGATTAAAGGGTACACACCAAAAGATGGAATCACGAGTATCGTAGCGGTGAACGGTGATAATTATGTGACGTATGTTCCAGTTAAGGATTACGGCACCGTAGGCGAAAACGAAAATAGTGAAGTAGCCACCCCAGTTAACGTGAAGGAAAAGGTCCAAGTTCCAACGGAAGGCGTGCCAAGTATCGATCTGGCAACGTCAACGGTGACAGTTATCCCGGTTGATCTAAGTGGCAAACAATTATACGGACAAGATCCGTATGTGATATTGGGAGCTGTGGCTGGGTACGACGTATCGGTGCCAGTGATTAAAGGGTACACACCAAAAGATGGAATCACGAGTATTGTAGCGGTGAATGGTGATAATTATGTGACGTATGTTCCAGTTAAGGATTACGGCACCGTAGGCGAAAACGAAAATAGTGAAGTAGCCACCCCAGTTAACGTGAAGGAAAAGGTCCAAGTTCCAACGGAAGGCGTGCCAAGTATTGATCTGGCAACGTCAACGGTGACAATTATCCCGGTTGATCTAAGCGGCAAACAATTGTATGGACAGAATCCGTATGTGATATTGGGAGCCGTGGCCGGGTACGACGTACCGGTGCCAGTGATTAAAGGGTATACACCAAAAGACGGGATCACGAGTATCGTAGCGGCGAATGGTGATAATTATGTGACGTATGTTCCAGTTAAGGATTACGGCACCGTAGGCGAAAACGAAAATAGTGAAGTAGCCACCCCAGTTAACGTGAAAGAAAAGGTCCAAGTTCCAACGGAAGGCGTGCCAAGTATTGATCTGGCAACGTCAACGGTGACAATTATCCCGGTTGATCTAAGCGGCAAACAATTGTATGGACAGAATCCGTATGTGATATTGGGAGCCGTGGCCGGGTACGACGTACCGGTGCCAGTGATTAAAGGGTATACACCAAAAGACGGGATCACGAGTATCGTAGCGGTGAATGGTGATAATTATGTGACGTATGTTCCAGTTAAGGATTACGGCACCGTAGGCGAAAACGAAAATAGTGAAGTAGCCACCCCGGTTAACGTGAAAGAAAAGGTCCAAGTTCCAACGGAAGGCGTGCCAAGTATTGATCTGGCAACGTCAACGGTGACAATTATCCCGGTTGACCTAAGCGGCAAACAATTGTATGGACAGAATCCATATGTGATATTGGGAGCCGTGGCCGGGTACGACGTACCGGTGCCAGTGATCAAAGGGTACACACCAAAAGATGGAATCACGAGTATTGTAGCGGTGAATGGTGATAATTATGTGACGTATGTTCCAGTTAAGGATTACGGCACCGTAGGTGAAAACGAAAATAGTGAAGTAGCCACCCCAGTTAACGTGAAGGAAAAGGCACAACAACCAGATGGCGTTAACACCGATGGTCAAACGATCACAATCACGCCAGTCGATTTAAGTGGTAATCCACTATACGGCCAAACACCCATCACAATTCCAGGTGTGGCGGGCTATGAAGTAACAGTACCGGAAATTCCAGGATACACAGCGGTCACGGATACAACCGTGCCGACTAATGGTGAGAACAAGGTCGTATATGTACCAAAGACAGACTATGGCACCGTAGGTGAAAACGAAAATAGTGAAGTGGCCACCCTAGTTAACGTGAAGGAAAAGGCACAACAACCAGATGGCGTTAACACCGATGGTCAAACGGTCACAATCACGCCAGTCGATTTAAGTGGTAATCCACTATACGGCCAAACATCCATCACAATTCCAGGTGTGGCGGGCTATGAAGTAACAGTACCGGAAATTCCAGGATACACAGCGGTCACGGATACAACCGTGCCGACTAACGGTGAGAACAAGGTCGTATATGTACCAAAGACAGACTACGGCACCGTCGGTGAGAATAATGCGACGGATGATGGGGCGATTATCAGTGATCCAAGTCATGTGTACCAAAAGGTCCAACAACCGGCCGGAGTTAACACTGATGGTCAAACCGTCACAATCACGCCAGTTGATCTCAGTGGTAATCCACTATATGGTCGAACACCTATCACAATTCCAGGTGTGGCGGGCTATGAAGTAACAGTGCCGGAAATTCCGGGATACACAGCAGTTACAAATACAACCGTGCCGACGAATGGGGTTAATAAAGTGGTATATGTGCCCAATGTTACTAATGGGACCGTCGGTGAAAACGAAGCAAATGATGATGGTGCAATTGTCAGTGATCCAAGTCATGTGTACCAGAAAGCCCAACAACCAGGCGGCGTTAATACCGATGGTCAAACAGTGACGATCACGCCGGTTGATCTCAGTGGTAATCCACTATACGGCCAAACACCGATTACGATTCCAGGAGTGGCCGGCTATGAAGTAACAGTACCAGAGATTCCAGGCTACACACCAGTCACGGATACAACCGTACCGACTAACGGTGAAAATAAAGTCGTATATGTACCCAAGACAGATTACGGCGCCGTCGGTGAAAACAACACGGCGGATGATGGCGCGATTGTCAGCGATCCAAGTCATGTATACCAAAAGGCACAACAACCAGCCGGGGTTAACACTGATGGTCAAACGGTGACGATCACACCAGTTGATCTAAGTGGCAATCCACTATACGGCCAAACACCGATTACGATTCCGGGAGTGGCCGGTTATGAAGTGACAGTACCGGAAATTCCAGGATACACAGCAATCACGGACACAACCGTGCCGACCAATGGAGTTAATAAAGTGGTGTATGTTCCCAATGTTAATAATGGGACCGTCGGTGAAAATGAAACAAATGATGATGGGGCAATTGTCAGTGATCCAAGCCATGTGTACCAAAAGGTACAACAACCGGACGGCGTTAATGCGAATGGCCAAACGGTGACGATTACGCCGGTTGATCTCAGTGGTAATCCACTATACGGCCAAACACCGATTACGATTCCAGGCGTAGCCGGTTATGAAATGACAGTACCGGAAATTCCGGGATACGCCCCAGTTACAGGCACAACCGTGCCGACGAATGGAGTTAATAAAGTGGTGTATGTGCCAAACGCTAATAATGGCACCGTCGGTGAAAATGACACGCCGGATGATGGCGCGATTGTTAGTGACCCTAACCATGTATACCAAAAAGTTCAGCAGCCAGCAGGAACTAATGCGAATGGCCAAACGGTGACGATCACGCCAGTCGATTTAAGTGGTAATCCACTATACGGCCAAACACCCATCACAATTCCAGGAGTGGCCGGCTATGAAGTAACAGTACCAGAGATTCCAGGCTACACACCAGTCACGGATACAACCGTACCGACTAACGGTGAAAATAAAGTCGTATATGTACCCAAGACAGACTACGGCACCGTCGGTGAAAATAACACGACGGATGATGGTGCAATTGTCAGTGATCCAAGTCATGTGTACCAGAAAGCCCAACAACCAGGCGGCGTTAATACCGATGGACAAACGGTGACGATCACGCCAGTTGACCTGAGTGGTAATCCATTGTACGGCCAAACACCCATTACGATTCCAGGCGTAGCCGGTTATGAAGTGACAGTACCGGAGATTCCGGGTTACACAGCAGTCACGGTTACGACCGTGCCGACTAACGGTGAAAACAAGGTCGTATATGTACCCAAGATAGATTACGGCACCGTCGGTGAAAACAACACGGCGGATGATGGCGCGATTGTTAGCGATCCAAACCACGTGTACCAAAAGGTCCAACAACCAGACGGCGTTAATACCGATGGACAAACGGTGACAATTACACCAGTTGGCCTCAGTGGTAATCCACTATACGGTCAAACACCCATTACGATTCCAGGCGTAGCCGGCTATGAAGTAACAGTACCGGAAATTCCAGGATACACAGCGGTCACGGATACAACCGTGCCGACTAACGGTGAGAACAAGGTCGTATATGTACCCAAGACAGACTACGGCACCGTCGGTGAGAATAATGCGACGGATGATGGGGCGATTGTCAGTGATCCAAGTCATGTGTACCAAAAGGTCCAACAACCAGCCGGCGTTAACACTGATGGTCAAACGGTAACGATCACGCCAGTTGACCTGAGTGGCAATCCACTATACGGCCAAACACCGATTACAATTCCAGGCGTAGCGGGTTATGAAGTGACAGTACCGGAGATTCCGGGTTACACAGCAGTCACGGCTACGACCGTGCCGATTAACGGTGAAAATAAGGTCGTATATGTACCCAAGACAGATTACGGCACCGTCGGTGAAAACAACACGGCGGATGATGGGGCGATTGTCAGCGATCCAAACCACGTGTACCAAAAGGTCCAACAACCAGCCGGTGTTAATGCCGATGGACAAACGGTGACAATTACACCAGTTGATCTAAGTGGTAATCCACTATACGGTCAAACACCCATCACAATTCCAGGTGTAGCGGGTTATGAAGCGACAGTACCGGAAATTCCGGGATACACCCCAGTTACAGGCACAACTGTGCCGACCAATGGAATTAACAAAGTGGTGTATGTACCAAACGTTAATAATGGGATCGTCGGTGAAAATGAAACAAATGGTGATGGGGCGATTGTCAGTGATCCGAACCATGTATACCAAAAAGCTCAACAACCAGCCGGTGTTAATGCGAATGGCCAAACGGTAACGATCACGCCAGTTGACCTGAGTGGTAATCCACTATATGGTCAAACACCTATTACGATTCCAGGAGTGGCCGGTTATGAAGTAACAGTACCAGAAATTCCGGGTTACACAGCAGTCACGGCTACGACCGTGCCCACGAATGGGGAGAATAAAGTCGTGTATGTACCAGTCAATGGTGGCTCTGTAGACCAAAATGGAACTCCTGAAACAAGTGAACCAGTTACGGATCCAGATCATGTCTACGAAAAAGATCAGGTGCCAGGCACTGATGTACCATTTGTCGACTTAGCCACCGCCACAGTGACGATTACACCGGTAGATGTGAATGGCAATCCACTGTACGGACAGTCACCGATTAAGGTGCAAGGGGTGGCCGGGTATCCCGTTACTGTACCGGATATTGCTGGGTATACACCAACTGAAACGACAATCATTGCCACTAATGGCGCCAACGTTGTTACGTATATTCCTAATAAAAATGCTGGAATTGTGCCTAATGATAGTGGTGAAGTAGCAACCAATGTTCGTGTGTATGAACGAAACCAAATCCCAGATACTGACGTACCACATACTTCAGTGACAGCGATTACAGAAAAGCAAGCGCAAAATTCGATTTCGACAACTGAAACCGTGCTTGATGAAAGCAACCAGTCTGGCACACCATCAGCGTCTCAATCAAATAGAGATCATTCGTCAGTAAGTGCAGCTCGTTTGCCGCAGACTGATAACGCAAGTAACTACCTGGGAAAATTGGGAGTTATAATGCTAAGTGTGGTCAGCTTGATAACGGCCCTGGGAGCACGAAGAAAGAAAGATTCCAAAATGCATGATCATGATTAAGAAATGCTTGTCGCATTGCGAATCAAGAATCGTTATTTAACTTAAAAAACGGAATCAAATTCAGTTGTCTAGCTGAATTTTGATTCCGTTTTTGAGCTGCTTGTTTTTAAAAATTTGGTTGCATGTGACCAAAACATTAATTTAGATGATCGTAATAGATGACTTTAGGCGTTTGTTCGTCTGAAAGAATGACTTTTGTAATGCTGCCGTTTTGAGTCGGGTAACCCGTATCCAATTCTGGCGCATATCGAGATATAATCGAGCGAATCGTGTTTCCATGAGAAACAACGACAATATTGTCTTGGTCTGCTGAATTTTGAAGTAGCTTGTCAAAGCCGCGGTTTAAGCGTTTCCAAAACATATCATTATTTTCAGCATCCCCATAGAGATCGGCTTTGTGAATTAAATCACGAGCGCGCTCGAGTCCAAATTTTTGCATAATTCCAGTTTCAGTAGTCGTTTGAACTTGTTCTCCCACGAACTGCCACATTTGGCTGAGATCGTTACCTTCGAAGTAACCGTGGCATTGTTCGCGTAATTCTGGAAATTCATAGGAAATTAAATGAATATTTTCTGGATTTTGTTTCAAGATAAGTCGGAGCGTTTCAACTGCGCGACCAGAATCACTACTAAAACCCGCCGCAAATTTGACGTTTGCTAATCGTTGACCAGCACCAATGGCATCTTTGATCCCTTTGTCGGTGAGGGGAGAGTCGATCCAGCCTTGAACTTTATTGTAACGGTTTAACATAGTTTGACCATGTCGTACAAAATACGCGGTGATAGTTTTCATGATGATAGTCCCTCCTAATAGTTTATGTATTCACTAGAGCAACGATCGGAAACGGTAGCCACTTACTGAAAATAAGACCCCTGCTATAGGATAACTGTATCACACTAGAAAAGAATAAGTAAACGAATACAATTCTTGAATTAAAATAACCTCAATCCGATAAGTTAAGATCAATTCATTGAAAAAAACGTGGGCGAGTACTCTCTGCTTTAAGAGAAAACTAGCTCACGTTTCTGTTTAGTCGCGCCAATCAAATTCAGCTGGGACAATATTTTTACCCCGAACTTGTGTGCCATTACCGTTTAAAATTTCAATTAAAATTTCAGCACAACTCGCACCGATCAAGAATGGATTCTGATGAATGAGCTTGATTTCGGGAGTGAGTGCGTGAGCAAGTCTGGTATCAGCAAATGCAGTTACCTGAAATTGTTGTGGGTCGACGACTTTTGAGACAAACAAAGGCGCAATAAATTCCAACAACCAGCGTTCTTTTAGGGCAAAAAGGAGCGTCTTTTCATTTGTTTTTGAAATAAGCTGCATGAGTTCTGCTTTTACTTGTTGGCGTTGGTAAGATTCTTCGGGAATATTAAGCACATCTATTTTTTCAAAAACATCTTGAATACCACGAAAACGCTCGCGTCGTGTGGAGGCCGCTGAGATGTCAGATGAGAGGACAATGACGCGGGTGAAACCGGCCCGGTAGAAGTAAGTTGCGGCACGCTGTGCAGATGCATAGTTATCGGTAATAACTTCTGGCCAAGAGGACTTCTCTAGTTCCCGGTCTGCAACAACGATTGGAATGTCACGTTTCACTTGTTGGCGAATGGTATCCGCAGTGTCTGTTAGCGGTTGTAAAATCAGACCATCAAAATTATTTTGATTAATCGAATTCAAAAGTTCATTTTCGCGCTGATTGTCCGAATCAGAATCAAATAGGACCCCGGTATAATGATGACTTTCAAGGATCGAATTTGCACCCTTAAAAAGTTCAGTCGAAAAATAATCATCGATGTTAGCAACGGCAACGGCGACGATTTTGCTCGAATGAGTGACCATTTGTCTAGCGGCTGAATTCGGAACGTAATTTAATTTAGTGATGGCTTCCTTGATGGTTGCTGCAGTTTGAGTCGACATTCGGTTGAGTTCACCGTTTAAATATCTGGAAACCGTTGCAATAGAAACATTTGCAAGTGAAGCCACATCTTTCATGTTGGCTCTTTTTTTTACTGTCAATATAATCACCAGTTCATTTTCTTAGTAATTTCATTTTACTCCTTGATTCAAAATAGCACTAGAAGAAATATTGTTCTCACCAAATTACAGGATATAGGTAAAGGGTTACCAAAACAAAGTGCAGTGTAAAAGATACGTAAACTATTGATTTCAAAGGGATTAAAATCAATTAATATAAAACGCTTGCTTTTTTCTAGGAAAACGTTTACCATAAAACTCGTAAATTTGAAAGCCGTTACATGTGGCAACTTGGAGGTAGAAAATGGACAAACGAACAATCATAGATCCTGATCAATTTGCAATGCAATTTGCTAAATCAAACTATGCAAAGGGATTTAATGAAAAAGAAGTCGTCGTAGAAGCTAAAAAATTTTTACTGAGTTATTTAACTGCTTATTATTTGATTCAAGATTTTGATGATACTGAACGACAAAATTTTGAACAAACAACTGATAAAAAATTTCAGGATATGAGTTTTGAGGAACTGATGAACAAGGTAATTCATCTTAATAAATATTAAGGAGTGATTTAATAATGGATATTATTTTAAATACTTGGGTTTTCGAGGATCGGGTTAAATCAGGTGTTAGCCAGGCTGAATTAGTCGAAAAAGCTGCGCAACTCCATGCTGATGGGTTGGAAATTCGGCGGGAATATTTTAAGGATCTTGCCACAGAGATGCCTTTAATTGCTCAAAAAGTTCGGGAACAGTCGTTAATTCTTAACTATAGTGTTCCGGACGAAGTCTTTTTACAAGATGGGTCATTTAATCCGAAACTTAAGCAATATTTTGATGAAGCACATGCAATGGGAGTTACCAAAATCAAATTTAATACCGGCAACTTTGCAGATTTTCATGGTGATTTGGCCGCAGAACTGGAGCAACTACCACTTGATGAAATTCAAATGAATGTTGAAAACGATCAGACAGCCATTTCTGGAACTGTAACGGCAATTGAAACGTTCCTAACGGCTGCTAGAGAAGTCGGAATTAATGAAATTGGGTATGTCTACGATCTCGGTAATTGGGCGTTTACGGGTGGCGACGCGGTAGAAGCCGCGAAAAAACTGGGAAAATATACTCATTACATTCATTTGAAGAATACGATTAAAAATGAAACCGGTTTAGTGACGTCCGACGATTTGGATGATGGTCTGTATGACTGGCGTAAATTAATGACCATTCTTCCTCAGGATCAGATGGTCGCCATTGAATTTCCAATGACCACGGATGAACAAATTAGTCATCAGATTGAGCTACTTCGGAACTGGAAGGGGCGGTAGTGATGAGTTCAACAGTAATTGCGATTTTACTTCTTCTCTCGTTCTTTGGATTTATCTACTACATCGTTAAGGGCGGCAATTTGATGATCGGATTTTTCGTCATGGCGATTCTCTGGTCAATCATTGGGATGATTCCGTTTCAAACTGCAATTCAGAAAGTTTTTGCTGAACCAGCCCTCAACTATGGGCCAACAATTATGTATATCGTATTTGGGTCGTGGTTTGGCCGGGTACTGGTTGATAGTGGGATTGCGCCAGCAATTTCTGAAACCACCAATAAAGTTGGTAAACGGCGCCCACTGATTGCGGCAATATTAGTTGTTTTGGTCACTTCGTTTATTTTTATCAGTGCTTATGGAGTAGGATCGGTTATTGCCATTGGTGTAATTTTGCTGCCAATCTTGCTTTCAATTGGGTTACCGCGTGATATTGCGCTAACAGCATTTGCTTTAGCTGTCGGTGCACCAATGTATTTGAACGTTGTTTTATACAATCAAATTAAAGCTTTTTTCCCGCATGCACATTATGGCGGCACTTACCTTCAGTTTGGTTGGATTGCGATGGGCATTCAGATTGTACTGATTATTATCTTCTTGGTTTTGAATCGAAAAAAATTTGATGCAAGTCATGTAGACGAGAATTTAGCTAAGATTGGTGCCCTTGAAAATCAGGGCACTCAGGAAGGTAATAAAGTACCGAAGATCGCTTTTATTGTGCCAGTCATTCCAGTGTTGATGAACATGTTGTTTCAGTGGGATGCCATTCCTGCACTTACATTGGCAACCTTAATTGCGATTGTTTTAACCGGGCATGCACGCCACTACAAGGGCTTTGTGAAATTCTTGAATGATACGATCCAACAAGCGATCTCAGACATTGCAGGATTGATCATGTTCTTGATGGCTTTGATTATGTTTAGTGGAGCAGCCTCAATGAATGCGAACCGATTTAAGCCGCTTTTCGAAGCAATTTTACCGCATGATCATCTAATTTTGGCATTAGCCTTAGGGATTTTTGCACCATTAGCTCTATTTAGAGGTCCTTTGCATGTCTGGGGAGCCGGTGCCGCGACAGCAGCAGTTTTGTCTGGAACCGGATTGTTCAGCGATGCCTTCCTATTACCATTACTATATGTACCAACCTTGATGGCTGTTTCGACAGATATCACACAATCTTGGAACGTTTGGGGCCTAGATTATATGAAAGTTCAATCAAAGGACTTTTTGAAACGAGGGATACCGATTATGTGGATTGTCTCGATTGTAAACGAGTTGTTAGTTTACCACTTCTTTGGGTAGCAAAATGATAAATAAGAAATGAGGAATATAAAATGAGTGAAGTTATTACAATTGGCGAACCAGTGGTCACGTTTGCCGCTACTGACCCGGATGTCTCGCTAGCGAAGGCCGAAAATTTTAAGAAAATTTTGGGTGGTGCCGAATTAAATGTTGCGATCGGTATTCGTCGATTAGGTCATAGCGTTGATTATTTTTCACAGGTGGGAACCGATCCACTGGGCGACTATGTGATTGATACAATTAAAAATCACCAAATTGGAACCGAGCATATTAGCCGGGATTCAGAGCATTTTACGGGCCATCAACTAAAACAGCTCGTCACAGTTGGGGATCCGAAAACATTTAACTACCGAAAAGATTCAGCTGCTTCTCATCTACAGAGTCACGCTTTAGAAGATATCGATCTAAGTGATGTTAAATTTGCCCACATGTCTGGTATCTTTCCAGCAATTTCAGCAACGGCCGAGAAATCGTTCCGAGTTCTGTATGAAAAATTACATCAAAATAAAATTCCGACCACGTTCGATCCTAATCTCCGACCATCGCTTTGGGGTGACCAAGAGCGAATGATTCGAACGATTAATGAGTTGGCAACGAACGCCGATATCGTGTTACCGGGTGTAGATGAAGGCGAAATTTTGATGGGATCTCGTGATCCTGAAAAGATAGCCGATTTCTATTTAAAGAGTCCAAAAACATCGGTTGTCATGGTTAAGGTGGGTGCTAAAGGGGCCTTTGTTAAAACTAAAAAGCAATCAGGTCAACTGATTCCAGGTTTCAAAGTGGATCAAGTTGTTGATACAGTTGGTGCTGGCGATGGATTTGCCCTAGGTGTAATTACGGCACTTCTTGAAGGGAAGTCACTGGAATCGGCGGCGTTACGCGGGAATGCCGTTGGTGCGATGCAGGTCCAAGTTTTAGGGGATAATGAAGGTTATCCAACTCGCGAAAAATTACTGCAATTTTATGAAAAACAAGGGGGAGAAGAAAAATGAAATTACAAGTCGCAATTGATCGTGTTGATTTAGAAACTGCTAAACGATTGGTCCAGCAGTTAGACGGGGTTGTAGATATTATTGAACTTGGAACATCCCTAATTAAAGATTACGGATTTTTACAACTCAAAAAAGCGTTTGCTGGAACATGGCATTCGGAACTGTTGTATGATGGCAAAACTATCGATGAGGGTGTATACGAATTCGAAAAGGGGTTTGATGCGGGGGCCGATATTTTAACCGTGATGGCTGCTTCATCAGTCGATACCTTGACAAAGGTATACGATGTGGCACAACGACGGAATAAACAGATTTTTATTGACTTGATGGAAGTTAATGAAGAAAAAATTCAAACGATTCAACATTTTGAACATGCAATTTATGGACTGCATCATTCAAAGGATTCGGAAAGTACGTTTGATGCTGCGGATTCAGTGGCTCATTTTCAAGCAGCATTCCCGACGATTAAGCATATTTCGGTTGCAGGGGGCATTGATTTGACGACAGCTCAAAAATTGGCTGATCAAGGAATCGTTGATTCTGTAATCGTTGGAAGCAAAATTGTCAAAGATGAAAACCCACTACAAGCGGCTCAAAAATTTATGGAGGTAATTCGTTAAAATGACACTAGTGAATGACGTAATGAGTGAAGTTGATCATGTGATGGCAATGGTCAGTCTCCCAGAGGTAGAACAAGCAGAAAAATTAATTCAAAAGGATAAGCGAATTTTTGTATTAGGGGCAGGCCGTTCTGGCTTTATGGCAAAGGGATTTGCGATGCGCTTGATGCAAATTGGTTTTCAAGTATATGTGATCGGTGAAACCATTACACCATCAATTCAAGCCGGCGATGTCCTTATTTCGATTTCGGGGTCTGGGAAGACATCCAGCATCCTAGAACTGACACAGCGTGCTAAGGATGACGGCGTGACCGTGATTGGTGTGACTAGCAATGCCGCTTCACCACTTGGTCAGGTAGCAGACGCGGTGATTACAGTGCCGGGTGCAACTAAAAATGGTAGTGGCATTGACTCAATTCAACTATTGAGTACATTATTTGATCAAAGTGTCCACATCACTCTCGATATTGTATGTTTACAACTGAGTCGACGTGATCACGTGTCGAACGATGATGCTGCCAACACCCACAGTAACATGGAATAGCAACGACCAAAAAGGCTACTACTTGCATTTATGACAAGTAGTAGCCTTTTTAGTAGTCTAAGTCGAACCAAACAGGAGTATTTGTATCGTTCAGCGGTACTAGTGGCGTACCTTCAGAATTAATGAGTGGAATATCGCCCTGTACCGCCCAAGCAATAATGGTTGCCGCGGGATAGCCCATTTTTGACGTGCAGGCGGTTACGGTGGTGGCTTTTTGATCGTAATAGAGTTCGCACAGGTCGTTAATGTGTTTCGAACGGTTTTTAACGTTGATCTGGCGTGCGTTGTCATCAGTAATGGCGACCACTGGTTGTCCATGGTCATCGAGTAAGGGGATGTTTCCATCCAACGCCCAGCGTGTTACGGTTGGTAGCGTGTATCCGGTACTACTGACGACGTCTGCTAATGTATTATATTTTTCGTCGTTAAAATTCTGACGTAACAGCATAATATTTTGATTACGTCGTTCGTTACTAGCTAAGCCTAAGTCGTCAAGTTTTCCCATTACAAAACACCCCTAAAGTCGCGTTAATTAGTGATCCTATTATAGCATGGAACTCTAAAGATTTGAGTTTTGTGTCAAAGTGGGCCGACTTATTTAAGTGCCTGCTGTAGAAGCGGCAGTAAGACTACGGCATTGTTATGCTCACGGTCCTTGGCTGCGTATAATAACACCACATTTTCGGGCTGGTCATCTTGAATCTGTTGCGCCAATTTTGTTACAGCGCCACTTTCAGCCAATTCTTGTTCAAATCGAGTTTTAAACTCTGAAAATCGTTCAGGATCATGGCCAAACCACTTCCTTAGTTCGGTGCTGGGTGCGATTTCTTTATCCCACAGGTCAAGTTTAGCATCTGTCTTTTTGATTCCGCGTGGCCAGATGCGGTCGATTAAAATGCGAAAGCCGGTTGGTTGGTCATCATCATAAATTCTGGCGGTTATGATCGTCATTGTCGACACTCCCTTCATAAGGATATTGTACCCGCTTTCAGATATCATGGGTAGCAATTCGTTTCAAAAAAGACAGCCCACGGGAAGGAGGGCTGCCAAAAAGAGTATCCGTCACGGGTCATCGTTGGATGACTGATGACATGCTAGAGTGAACGTCGACCGATCTAGTAAGCAAATTAGGAAGATCTAAGAGGAATACGTCAGTTATTATTGCGGCGTCCGATGGTAAAGGGTGGATGGCAGTCAACCATAGGCGGCTGCTTTCTCCAAACCACTGACGAGAGTTGATTAAAAATTTGAGCATTTAGCTCAGAGAGCAGTATACCGCAGTTAATCTTAAATATCATCATTACTTTAAGTGGGTGGTTTGATCACTTCACGTCTCACTCGGTCAGTAGTGAACCAGTACTTCGTGCGACGATTTGAGCGGCTAACTGGTTTGCATGTTGAATGGCTTCTGGGAGAGAATCACCAGCTAATAAGTGGGCCATGAGGCCGCCACAATGGGTGTCACCAGCGCCGATGGTGTTAACTACCGTCGTTGAGACTGCGGGGATGATTTTAGCGTGGCGACCGTCATAGTAATAGGTTCCCCGCGCTCCGAGCGTCACAATTACTGGACTATGAGTGCGATGGAAAATTGCAGCAGCTTGTTGCTCCAACGTCGGTTGATCTGGAACTAGTAATTGAATTTCGGTCGCGTTACCATGCACAATCACATGATCAGTTAAAAATTGATCAATCGTGCGAGGCGATAGTCGACTAATCCAGGGTGAGGCGTCAAACAGTAAGAACGATTCTACTGACCGCCGGGCGAGGGTCGTCAGTAAGACATCAGCGGTAGCCTGTTCAGCGAGTTCGTAGCCACTGAGATAAATGTACTTGTATTCCGATAAATCGGTGTTATAAAACCAGTCGGGGTTCCAGTGCTGGTCGACGCCTGGAATTGTTAAGAAACTTCGCTCACCATTTGGTTCGACCATTGAAAGATCCCAGCCGTTGTCACCGGCCTTGACGGATAGTTTAACTGGAATTTGATGTTGATAAAAATAGTCGCGAACAAGGTTAGCATAGTGCCCGGTGCCGATGGGGACGAGCAGATCTGCCGGCGCATGGCAGTGGGTGGTTGCACCGTAAACGTTGAATGCTGAACCGCCAACTCGGTAGGATTGTAGGTTGCCACGCACATCAGTACCAGTTGTGGGGAGTTGTGGAACGTCGACGATGACATCGACGTATGCAGCGCCAATAATTAATATTTTTTGCATTAAATTCGACCTCGTTTAAATGTTTTAACGATCAGCATACAGAAGATAGCGACTACAGCTGAAAGAAAAACACCCAAGCTATTATTGCGAAAGATGCCATGGGCAAATGGACCATTCCAAATGGCGTTGTTTGTGAACAGAAAACCGGTTGCTGTGGCCAAAATCCAAGATAAAATACCACCGAAATTATAGTGAACCAGTGAATCTTGTTTGACCAGTTGGATATCATAGCCATGCCGCCGAAACATGATGCTATCACACAGGAAGATGGCGACCCAGCTAGCTAAACAAATCCCCAGAAAATTAAGGAAAATTTCAAAGTTACTGAGGAAGTTGCCTGAAATAAAGAGGACGTAAATTGGAATTAGAATCACGATGGCACCGTGAATCAGAAGGGACGCTGGTTGAGAGACATGAATGCCAATTGTTGCCAAGTTAATGCGGGCGGAACGAAATGAAATGATACATTGAGGAATTAGTCCACCGGCGGCAACTAGAAAGTAAATTACACCAATCCAGCTTGGAAGTGCGGCATACATGACACCAAAAGGATCGCCGGTAGTTGCGAGCGAGGGTTCGATGGTACTGAGTAGAATTCCACCGGCCATCAGAACAAACATTGGAACGGCACCGCCGAGGGTTGTATTCCAAAAGGTTGCTGCGGGACGGGTTTGTGGGTTAACGTAGGCGCCCCAATCTGCAGCTGCCATCGACCAAGAAATACCGGATCCAGCCGCTACGATGCTGATAGCGGGTAGTACGCCTGTTATCCAGTTACCGGATGGAAGCGCAAAGGCAGCGTGCCAGTCGGCTTTAACAAGAAAAAGAATCAGAATAACAACGGTCAAAATACCAAAGATGTAACTGAGCCAGGTTTGAATTTTAGCGAGTGTGTTTTCCGTGAGTAACCCGGAGCAAATGACTAATCCGCCAAAAATAATTAACGCAATGGCCTTAGTGACCGTATTTTTTTCAACGTGAATTACATTAAAAAGTGATACTAACAGTAGTGTTCCTGTAATGACGTTGACCGCGAGCCAGCCAACCATATTGAGCCAAGCAATCACGTTGGGAATTTTATTACCGTAAATGCCATATGCTGCACGACTAAGTTTGAATGTCGTGATGCCTTCTCGTTGGCCAATCATGGCAACCCAACCTGGGGCTAAGAACGACAGTGCACCGATTAGGGCGGCGATCATGGATTGAGTAAATGACAGATGATAATTGACGATCATGGCCCCAAAAACGAAGCCCATGATACCAATGTTGGCGGCAAACCAGTTGTAAAATAGTTTGCCCGGAGTAAGTGCTTTTTCTGAATTGGGTACTTTAATAAAATCGTCTTGCATTGAAATTAAATTCTCCCTTAAACGTTTTTTATAGGGTGGCAGTTAAAAGGTGTTGCCCATATTTTTTGAGATCATGGGTGGGGTTCTTTTCGTCAATCAAGCGAATCCAAGTTGGATCAATTGATGCAATTCCATTTTTTGCGCCACAGATCGCAGTGGCCATTGCTCCGATTGTATCCGTGTCACCACCTAAATTGGCACACGTCACGGCGCATTTTTTGACGTCTTGCGTGTAGTACGCAATCGCAAGTGCAGCTGGAATACTTTCTGAAATCATTGTGCCCGTCCCAATTAGGGTGTATATGGCATGGCTGAAAGCGACGGCATCATTTGTGTATTGGTGCGCGAGACGTACGCCCAACTCGGTTCGTGCACGGACTTGTGCTGCCCAAGTGGGCGCCCCGAGCTGCCGAGCTTGATCACTTGTGTTTAGGGCAAAGGTGATGAGATCTTCCCACGAGTAGTCGGCAATACCGGCGGTAACGGCTGCGGCAATTGCGGTTGCACCACTATAGGCGACATCGCTAGAGTGGGTCATTTTGGTGATCACACACACCATTGTCACTAGGGCGTCACAATCAGCGGGGGTAAATAAAGTCCCGATTGGGGCAATGCGCATTCCGGCCCCATTAGTTAAGGCCTTTTTAGTAACATCGGTCGGGTCTTCGTGATGACGAATCGCTAGTAATGCAGCTTTACTGCTAGGACCCAAAATATTGTTGTGCCACGCATCGACTTCATTTGCCCATTGCATGATATGATCTACAAGACAAGCTTGATCGGGGTGCCAGTTGGTTTCAATTAAGGCATCAATAATAGCAAGTGCTTGATTGGTGTCGTCGGTGTATTCGCCCTTAGTAAAGTTGCAGGCAACGTTATTGGAACTAGGCCCATCAAGAAATTCCGTGATAGGATGTTTAAAGTACGCATGGATTTGTTCAATTGGCCAGAGCTCGGAAGGCATTCCGAAAGCGTCCCCGATGGCCTGACCGTACAGGGTACCTAAGATATGATCTATGTTACGCATAAAATATTGAACTTCTTTCTAAAAGAGTTAATCGCATCTGATGGAATTTCCCGGGCCCGGGATGAATAAAAAGGAGCTTTAAGCGTCATCAGATGAAACGTTGTAACTAATGGTTATTGCTAAATACAGTTATCATTTAGCTACAACACTATAAGAATACCAGACCTGTCAAGACAGGTCACGAATAAAATATTTTGGAGGCCTAATGAAGTGAACCTAGTTTAATATAAGTTCGTGTTTTATTGTAAAATAAGCTGATAATAGCGTTATATAACTATAATTATATTATTAACACGAACAATATTCCTAAATGTTAAAAAATAATTTGTGTTTTTGTGATAAACGAGGTATGATGATTTTGCACTTAATACTACACATCAGAGAAAGAGGTTGTTAGGATTATGTCAGATTATTTCAATACAGTTGAGGAAGCAATGGATCGTTTGGAGCAGGGTGGTTTCATTATTTTGTCAGATAATGAAGATCGCGAAAACGAAGGTGATCTCGTCGCACTTGCACAAGATGTCCAAGCAGATATCATTTATGATATGTTGCATGAAGCCAATGGATTAATGTGTGTACCAGTCAATAGTGAGATTGCGCAAAAGTTAGGCATTCATGATATGGTGGCCAATAGTACCGATCCCCACCAAACACCGTTTTCAGTGACGATGGACGGCACTTTTGAAGCAACGGGGGTTACAACAGGGGTTTCGGCATTTGATCGTGCTCGAACTATCCAACATATTGCGGATGATAAGGCTCAAGCAAGTGATTTTAATCATCCAGGCCATATTCAACCCTTGATTGCACAGCCTAATGGGTTGCGTGATCGTACAGGACACACGGAAGCGGCCGTTGATTTAGCCCTACTAGCCGGAAAGGCGCCAGCTGCAGTGATTATTGAAGTCCTCAAATCCGATGGCACGATGGCAAGAAGAGATGATTTGAAACAGTTATCCGACAAACTGGACGTGCCATACATTACGATCGATCAAATTGTGAAGTATATGGATGCGCAACATATTCAAAGTGCCAGCCAATTAGTTTCAAGTAAGTAATTGTTAACTGAATTCGGGAAATCAGTTAGCGAAGAGATTGGCAATTAAATAAGAGATAATGAAATGGAGTTGTTACAAGATAACGTAGTCTTGTAGCAACTCCATTTGTGTTGAACAAAAAAAGGCCCCACACAAAAGTGTGAGACCAGCCATTAAATAACGCGTCGAGCAGTATAGCATATTTTTACTAAAAGGAATAGTGCTTGACGATATGGGCAGATCGCTATTTAGTTGTTAAAGTAGCTAATGCTTTTCATTAATATGCGACGGTCATGACCAAACTTGTCTGATCGATGGTTAACTTGTTGGTAATTCATTTGTTCATACAACCCATTTTTTTCTGTGGCAATATAGGTCGTATCGAAACCTGCTTGGGCTGCAGCTCCCTCAGCTTGGCGAACGAGTTCAAGTGTAAGACCGATTCCGTAACCGCGGTAACTCTCATTGACGAAAATCGAACTGACAAATGGACTGAGTGGGGTAGCTTTGAAAACATCGTTTTTTAATAGCGCACAAAAACCAACAACTTGATCGCGGTCACTAATTACAATGACGCGTTCCCAGTCAAGAAAGGCATGGTTGTGCATAAGGCGTGCGAGATGTTCACCCACGATCGGAGAGCTATTATGAATTTTTTCAGCGAACATCTCCCATTTTGAATCGAATTGGTGCATAACCGTAATTTCCATTGATCAAATTCCCCTTTGATGTTAGATCGATTTATGTATAATCCCCAGTGCTTGATAGATGTAATCACCAAACAAGAGATGATTTTAGTCGGATTCCAGTTGACTTGCAACTGGTCGATCAGTTCTAAAAGACAAACATTATGCGGATAAATCAGATAATTAGTACACTTATTTTCAATTGATCGGAATTATTACAATTGTGTAACTCATTTAGCTATAATTAAATTCACATTATATTATAATAAACTAGTGCATTCACGACTAATTCAATCAAAAAAACGACCCCATCCTGAAAGGGTCGTCATTCAAATCATTGCCGCTTCATCTAGTGATGAAGTACATCAGTTGTTATTGCGACAATGATTTATGTCGGGGTAACGTGCGAAAACTGCACATTCAAACCACTGATGAGAGTTTGTTGCGATAAATATGTTGAGCTGGTTAAGCTCAAAAAGCAGTATATCGTAAAAACCGAATGATTTCACCTATACTTTTAGTATTATTCGTGCTTTGTGTGTCATCCTATCATCGTGAACGTAGGTTTAAAACAAGCCCAAAAGAGATATATAACGATAAGCATTTCAATGGATTCCAGCATTTTTAGGCTTAATTCGAAATAAGATAAGAAATTGATTAACAAACGATTCAAATCACGTAAAAGTATTGAGCCGGCCCATTAAAACGGTTAATATTAAAATTGAAATGATGCAATTATGATTGAATTGCGTAATATTGGGAGGAAATCAAATGAATACGAAACGAATTGTTGGGGCTGCATTGGCGAGTACCATCCTATTCGCACCCTTTGTCGGACAAACAACGGCAGTAGCTGCGGATAGTTTTTATACTAACCAAACAAATGCTGAACGTGCTGACATTACTAACTGGGTTGCCAACACATCGGAGCAAATTGGCAACAACATCAGTGCGCAACATATTAATCTGAACAACCTGAATGGTTCCACTTATGTTATTCAATGGGGAGATACATTATCTGGTATTTCAACCGCGACGGGCATTTCAGTTCGTAAGTTAGCGTATGACAACAACATTGAAAATATTGATCTTATCTATGCTGGCGATACTTTGGTATTAAACCGGTCCGGATATGTGCCTACGGGTTGGACTTACGATGGGGATGGGACCCGGGTTGCTAACACTAAGGTCACAATCAATAATTTTGTAGATAACAGTGATCATTCAGTAACTATTAATGTTTCACCAGTTGCTCCTTCAGGTGAAGGAACCAGTGATGATTCATCAAGTAGTTCAACTGATTATTCTGCACCGTCTGGTAGTAGCGTCTCAGGTGAGTCTGATGATGATTCCGATACTTCAAACGACACAACAACTTCGGATAGCATGGATTCAGACGAATTTTCTGATGCCGTCAGTGAGAAACTGGCTGATAAATTAGGCTTGTCCGAAGATGACGCTGATAAGTTATCAATTGACTTTACTTCATCAAGTGATGACGAGGATACGGAGTCCGATGATGCCGATAGTGATACTCAAACGGTCTACGATGAAGATCAGACGGTCTCATTAAAGAATGATAAGTTAACGCAGAAAAATGCGAAGAAGCTTGCCAACAAGATTTACAAGCAGTTAGATGAAGATGGTAAAACTGCTGATATTATGGATGCTGATGAAATTGAAGTTACAATCACTGAAGACGGTAGTGATTACAATTTCAATGTTACTTTAACAACTGAGTCGGATGAAGATAGTGACAGCGATACCACTGATAGCGAATCAGACTCAACGGAATCAGATTCGACCGATGAAGACACAACTGATGATGAAACGTCAACGCAATCGGATGACCAAGAAACTGATTCTCAAGAAGATAATCAAAATGCAACGACATCTGATGAAGATACGGATACTACGGATTCAGACTACTAATTAAATAATAACGGGGGAGTCATAGGTTATGCATAAGAAAAGATGGACAATTGTTGGGATTATTGTCGTTATTATTCTATTAGTGGTTGGTGGCACATACTGGAATATGAGTCATTCGGTAGCGAAAAAGGTTCCGGGGAACACTTACCGTTATCAAAGTGTTTCTAAAGACAAGGCGTTGTATATTACCTTTGCCCAGAGTGGGGATCAGGTGGTTGTTAACCAAAATAAGAGCACTGCTCTAAAAGCGGCTACTAATTCAAGCGATTTTAATTCGGAGTATCAAACGCAGTCCAAAGATGCAACTTGGACGTATAAGGCTGATGGTGGCACGTTGACATTGGCAGAAACTTCGAAAGATAACAAAGTTTCACAATGGCAATATAATAAGATTTTAGCAACCAGTAAGAAATTTACCTCGCACAGCTTTACCTATCAAATTGCTGATGCTGGGCAAGGACAAGTCAAGAGTAAGACATTTTTTGAAAAAGTTAATTAATTAATTTAAATAGGTATCTCATGGTAAGTGGCGACCGTGGGATACCTATTTTTTTATGTTTTTCTATGCTTCAAAAGCATAGAAGACAAAAATAATAGGCATTGGTAGAAATGAACATCTCAGGATAGACTGATATCTGTAGTGCAATTAGTTCATAAAATTAGCAAATGGATCAAGGAAAGAAGGGTTAGTTAATGACAGTTCAAAATAAAGTGGTTATCATCACCGGTGCCTCATCAGGGATTGGTGAAGCCAGTGCAAAGTTATTAGCCGCCAACGGGGCAAAAGTGGTATTAGGGGCGCGTCGTGAAGCAAAATTAAGCCAAATTGTTGCAGATATTCGGCAGCACGGGGGCCAAGCGACCTATGCGGTGACTGATGTCACTAAAGCAGCATCTGTGAAGGCACTGGTTGCAACTGCTAAAAAAGAGTTTGGAACCGTGGATGTGATTTTCAACAATGCCGGGATTATGCCCAGTTCTCCGATTAGTGCGTTACATGTTGATGAGTGGGATGCAATGATCGATATTAATATCAAAGGTGTTTTAAATGGTATTGCGGCAGTTATGCCGGAATTTACCGCACAGAGACATGGTCAGATTATTACAACTTCATCGGTCGCAGGTATTAAGAGTTTTCCTGGCGCAGGCGTGTATGGTGCGACTAAATTTGCAGTTCGTAATTTAATGGAAGTGATTCGGATGGAAAGTGCTCAGGAAGGCACTAATATCCGAACCGCCACGTTGTACCCGGCGGCAATCAACACGGAATTACTTCACACAATTACGGATGAGCAAACTAGCGCCGGTATGAAGCAGTTATACGAAACCGTCGGTATTACACCAGATGCTGTAGCGCGAGTGGTTAATTTTGCGATCGAGCAACCAGCAGATGTCAATATTAGTGAATTTACGATTTATCCCACAAAACAGGCCTAATGAAAGGGAGTATGAATATTGAATAAAAATAAGGCACTCAGCCAAGATGGTATTTTTCCACGCGGTCCGAAAAATGATGCTTATGCCCAATTTTTCACGGGACAAAGCTATCTGCAAGGATTAGTAAGTGATGATCAAGTAACCGTCGGCGTGGGTAACGTGACGTTTGAACCAGGCTGCCGAAATAATTGGCATATTCATCATGATGGGTATCAAATTTTATTAGTGACGGGTGGTGAAGGCTGGTATCAAGAGGCTGGTAAACCAGCTAGACATCTTAGTGCAGGGGATGTCGTGGTGACCCATGACGGCATTAAACATTGGCATGGGGCCACTAAGGATAGCTGGTTTTCGCATATCGCGATTACTGCCGGGACACCAGAATGGCTGGAGCCAGTAACCGATGCGCAATATCAAGCAGTTGAGGAGGCACGGCAAAATGGCTAAGAAACAGACTGCGGGACGTGATAACTTGGGAGATTTTGCACCGCAATTCGCGAAGCTGAACGATGATGTTCTGTTTGGTGAAGTTTGGTCGCAAGAAAATCAACTGTCAGCGCATGATCGGAGTTTGATTACGGTGGCGAGCTTGATGACGCAAGGCGTCCCACAACTTGAGGCACATATTAAAATTGCAAAGCAAAATGGGGTCACAAAAGATGAAATGGTGGCGTTGATTACACATCTCTCTTTTTATACTGGATGGCCCAAGGCATGGTCAGCATTCGGGTTGGCCAAGCAGGTTTATCAAAATTAATATAATAAAACAGGCCAACTTCAATTAGTTGGCCTGTTTTATTGGCTTAGTAATGGATGCCAGATTAGAATATACGTCAAAAACAGCATGATTGCGTGGGTTAAAGATTTGCAATGCAGCTTGGTTTGATAGCTTTGTGCCTGCTGGCGCGCGGTGCACGATGTCGAATACAAAGTGAATCGTCACCTCAGTTTCGAACGGAATAGATTGATCGATGTGGACGATGATGGTATTGTCTTGTTGCTTCACTGAGTATTGCTCTGTGAGTCGCTGATTATTAACAGTGACTTCTTCGTGATTGTAGCGTGCGAAGGGCTTCAATGCAGCCCAGTTTGTTTTAAAGGCGTAGCACCGACGCCGTTTGTCGTTGTATTTACCATAGTATCGAATAAAGACGTGGTATTTGCCGTCCGTCCAGCGATCCATGACGTAGTGGCGAAAGTGTTTTGATTGCATACGATTATTTACCTTCATAAAAAAGAATGTATTAGTATACTAGTCCTGTTTGGCCGTAAAGTGAAGAATTGACATCAAATTTAACTAAATTAAATAGATTTGACTATTGCAGGAGAATAGTTGTAATGTTAAGTGTTCAATTATTCATGGTAGGGAGAGAAAAGAGTGAAACATAAGAACAGTTATTTTTACATAAAACATTATTTTTTGTTGTTTGTCGGTATTATCATTATGGCAATGAGCGTTGCATTGGCCAAAATTGCTACATTAGGAACGTCCCCGATTTCAAGTGTGCCCAATGTTTTGAGTATCATTACGCCACTAACAATTGGGCAAACGACCATTATTTTCATGACCTTGGTGATTGTATTGGAGGCTGTTGTCCTTGGGAAAAATTTCAATCGCAAGAATGTAGTTCAAATTGTGCCAACGATTGTTTTTGGTGAATTAATCGATCTGTTTATTCGGATTTTTGGATTTATTGATCCGCACGCATATTGGGTTAAATTGTGTCTCACAATTATTAGCATTGGTTGTCTCGCGATTGGTGTGTTTTTCGAAGTTAATTCGCGGACAATCATGATGGCTGGGGAAGGCATTGCGGCCGCATTTGCGTTTCGTCTTCGCCAGCCATTCGCGAAAATGAAAGTTCGAGCTGATATTACAATGGTGGTGATGGCCGTGATTTTATCGGTGATATTTACGCAGTCGCTTGTCGGTGTTCGGGAAGGAACGATTTTATCTGCGATCTTTACTGGTCGAATTCTTGGATTGATCGAAGACCATATGCCAGCATTTACAAAGTGGGTACAAAATTAAGAGTGACCGACGAATCCTTTACTAACAAGATTATGTATATAGCAAATAATCAGAATGAAAAAGGCGTGAACTTAGTTGTATATTACAAGCACATTTAATTTCCTAATTGCAGATAAAACTTAGGAATTCAGATCGATCTGTGTGCGTTGCAAGATATGGATTCGTGTTAAGCTAACACCATCCTGAAAAGGATGCCCAAGTACGACTGTCAAACCGATATCCTGCGCTGTCTATTTGATACTTCATCGGTTTGAAAAAAGTTCCGATCGCGAGGCGATGATCGGAACTTTTTATGTGGTCTTAATGATCTTTGGATTGAATTAATTGTTGGCGCTTAGGGCTGACCCACGTTCCAGAACCAAATCCTAATATTGTTTTGAGTGCTGGGATAAACGTTACTGCAATTGTGATAGGGTTGATCATCCAAAAGAACAGCATGTAGAGGGGAGCAAAAATAAGATATTTTAATTTGGCCCCGTGATGATCCAGAATCAAGGCAGCAAGCAGCTGCAAGAGGCCGGCCAACATTTCAAATGTGACGAAGATAAATGACATTTCAATGCTATGAAAGAAGCGTTCCACGTTACCCGTCATTAGGAAATAGAGCAGGGTTATCAAAAAGATGGCAGTTGTAATGATGAAGAAAAACGACCACACGATGGAAAGCGTTGAGTCAATGAACATTGATAATTGGTAGCGGTGTTTGATGGGATGGAAGACAAATTTTTTAATATTTGTGAGCCAAACTTCTGTGCCACCCTGTGCCCAACGCTTTCGTTGCTTGTATAGATCACCGATAGTTTCGGGAACGTTCATATGAAAAACGATATTGGGTGCAAATCGTGGAACCGCACCGATCATTTGATGATCCCAAGCGATACTAATATCTTCGGTGGCTCGATTTTGTCGGAAGCCACCCACGTCAATGAGAAATGATTTACGATACATGGTATTGGCACCACTATAGGCATACATCGAATCATTGACTGCCGATTGACTACGTTTTATGACGCCCACGATACTTGAAAATTCAACTGTTTGCGATTTACCGATTAATTTGGTGCGATTTTGAACATCCATGTTGGCAGTGACGGCCGAAGTGTTGAGGTCTCGATCGTGAATGAAATAATTCATATACTTCATCAAGGCGTCAGGTTCGGGAATTGTATCGGCGTCATTACTGAGAATGTAGTCCCCTTTAGCAAAGTACATGCCAATATTAAAGGCGTGGGCTTTACCTTTGTTTTTGACAATTTCAACCATTCGTAGACGGGGGAAACGTTGCTCTAACCGCTTAATGATCGTTGCAGTTTCGTCAGTTGAACCATCATTCATAACGAGAATTTCAAAATTGGTGTAGTTGAGTCGTTCAAACAGGTATGTAATAGTGGATTCGATCATGACCTCTTCATTATGAGCGGGAATCATAATCGTGATCATTGGTTGATCTTTGGGTGCCAGTACCTGCCAATCGTTATCTTCAGAGTTAGGTCTTAAAAAACGGTAAGACAGGGCGCCAAAGAACCAAAAGAAGGCGCCCGTAATAGGGTATAGACAAAGGATCAGCATGGCAATTGTGATCACTGTTTGGATAGTTGTTGCTTCAAAAATATGATCAATCATGGATAATGTTAGTCTCCGTTCTTAAACTTATAGGTCGTCAAGATGCTGTTGGTCAAAGAGTTGGTGAATTTCGTCGGTATCCAGATTTTGATCACTTTCAACTCGATAATTTCGAACAGTCTGCCGGAACTGATCGTCCCCAAACCGGTCATTCATAAATTTATCCAGCTCGGTTTCGCGGGCTTTTTGATTGATCGGATTGAATGTAGGCCATTGCTCTACAAGACGATCTCGCTTGCGCGTCTGAATAATAGTCATTGAGACTGTGAAAATAAGGGATACAACCGCGAGAAATAAAAGGATGATCCCGATGAATTGAATCTCAAAAATACCTTCATGGTAACGCCAAATTGGCTGGACCTTGCCGATCGTTGTGCCAAGATAACTCCAAACGGTAATGAATACAGGGACTAATACGCAAAGCCAGCCCATAATCGCGACAAAAGTTTGCCAAATTTTAAGGCCCCAGTGACCACGGCTGAAGTAATCGTCAGTATATAATTGTTGTGAATCTTGATGTTGTTGCTTGACTGACATAGTGAACTCCTTTTCATTAGTTACTAATAGGATCAATTGGACGGCCAAATAAGTATCCTTGGCGTAAATCAATATGCAATTGTTCTGCTAGAGATTCGTCTTCTTCGTTTTCAATGCCCGTCAATACAAGGTTGATATGTTGTTCTTCTGAAAAGCGGTGCCAGAACTGCAGGTTAAGATCCAGCCAAATAGAAGGATCAGTTTTACGAAAATCGCGCATGGAACACTTTAATGTATCAATCACTGGTAGCATCCATTCGATGCTACTGAGGTTAGCGTTGTCCGTACCAATATTATCGACATCTAGTTGCATACCGTATGATTGTCCTTGGCGAATATGATGAAGGAAACGGCCTTTATTATGGTAATGTGTCCCAGGTTGAACGTTTAATTCGATTGCCAATTTCATCGGTGCAATCTTGCTAATTGCCCAACGCACAAAATAATCAAATTCTGGACTGATGATTTGATCGTATTCTAAGTTGATCGACAGCTGAATTTTTTCGGTCGGTAATGACTTGAAGGTATCCTCCAATAAGAAAATGACACGTTGTAGGGGCAATGTGTCTAGATTTTTAGGAAGTGTCCAAGAACCATCGGTATTTTTTTGTCTCAGAAGACATTCGTATCCCGTTAAATGACCGTTTCGATCAACTTGTTTTTGAATGAAATAACGTAGTTCGAATTGTTGCTGACCTAGATAGTTATTTGAACGTTTACGGGAGTGATAAAAGTACAGGCTAATAATGGTAATTGAACTGGCCAGTAAAAGCATGGATAGCCAGAATAACCAGAATTCGAGTTGATGTAGCAAAATAACATCCTCCTAATATAAGGTATACAAAAAGTAGATTGATTTCATTTTAGTTAATATTATTTATGTCGTATAGTAGTATGCACGAATTTGTTGAAAAAACGGCTTTTTTCGCGGTTTATATAACAAAAATAACGCGCAACATCTTGAACTTTCACTGTAAATCGGGTAACTTATGGTTAAAGAGTAAACGGTAGAAAATATATTTTGTATGGGAGAGATAACAGTTGGAGAATCGAGTCATGAATGACGATCGGCAGAACAAGGTAGTGTCGATGTATAATACAGGAAAAACTGTGAATATAAATTATAAACAACAAGCCCCCGATTATGGCGATATGATTAGACAGCGCGCACAACCGGTTATCTGTGAACCGTTGGTTCGTGATACGCTCGACTGGTTGACTGTCAGTTACGACTGGTTGGACTCAGAGACGGTCCACCGAGTTCTTACATGCCTTGAACCCCAAATTGAACAGTTGAAAGCTGAGCGACAAATTGCGGTGGACCGCGCAAAAGTTTCGTTGTGCGCACTTACCGAATTGGATGCGGCAAATCCAGCCATACGGGATAGAACACGTATACTACAGCAATTGCTGCAATTTGAAAAGCATCATGTTTCAAATGTGTCAACTTTGGATATCGTTCTTGCCACGGAACATTTAAATCAAGCAATAACTCAGTCTCATTGTTCGAGTCAACAACCAAAGCCGCATACGCCATCTTTATCAGATACGCCGTTTGGACGACTGAAACAATTATTAAAATCGTAAAAAGGACCACTCTTGGAAAAGTAAGAGTGATCCTTTTTAAAATCAGTTAGTTATTATTTCCGATTTCGTTTTGATATGCAGGTAACATCGCCTTGTACGATTGGTACAGTGCGATATTGGTATCGACATCATTCATCAGTGACTCGTACATTGTGAATAGAGCAGTGTTGAGATCGTCTTCATCTGTTTTAGATTCCAGCATGATCAAAACGCGCTGTTTTAGAATCTTAAATTTTTCATCATTTCGGATGAGTACTAATTGTGCGTCCTTGTAGGCTTCGGCCATTTTTTCGACTAAGGGTGCTTCTAAGTTTTCAAAACGACTGGACTGAATGAGGGCAACCTCATCTTCCGTAAATCTATCCGCATCCAAAAGGGCTAAATACGTGTCTTCGTGACTTTTAAATGCTTTTGCATACTCGACCAAATGCATGCTTTCACCTCATTTATTATTCTAGTTACTAATATAGCGAAAACTGGCACGAATAGCTAGTTTTTAATTGACTGAACGGTGATTTTTAGGTGACGTCACCATGTCTAACTTTAGCACATTGTGACGGGAAAGATAATCCCTTTTTGGACGATCCTTAATAAAAAAACCGTCTGAAGTAGAAGACGGTTTCAATGCATTTATTTGTCTTGGTGAATATGTTGTTGCTGCAGGTGACGCTGGTTACGTTTTCGGGCGGTATTATTTTGTGCATCCAGCTTTTGTTGTTGTTCTGCTTGCTTTTTTTGCGCAATGGCAGCCGCCCTTTGTTGCTTTTCTTGTAAATAGTTTTCGGAGATTGATTGCCAGTTAGCATCTGAATCCTGGTGGAGGGCTTGAATAAAACGTTGAATGGTGTGCTTATCTCGAAGATCTATTGGAATGGCCTCATACGCAGCTTGGCACTGATCGACAATTGCTTGTTGGGCGAGATAAGGTCGTTGAACTTTTTGAAAAGCAGGATCGTCATCCTTAAAGGTGACGCTAAATGGCGCAATATTCTCAGCATATTGCTCATTAATTTGGGATTTAAGATGAGTTAGTTTTTCTTGAGTGGGTGCCAGTTCGGTAATCTTCTTTTTGGCGTAGGTAATGAGAGCGGCCTTGTACTTTTTCCAATAAAAGTAGCGATAGATCACGTAGGCGATAGCAAAGAAGGTGGCTACGGTGTACACCATCGTGATGGTCCGTTGTGGCGTGGTGTCTTTGGGAAAGTCAAGTGTCTTACCGGTAATAAAAGCAATGATTGCAATTACCACTAAAATAACGGTGAAAAGAATGGTTTGTCGGTCATTCTTTTTCTTAATCGGAACTGGATTTTCAGCGAGCCGAAGCCGATCGTTTGCACGATCAATCTCAGCCTGAAGCTTTGTGATTTCAGGATCTTTTAGTGCGGCCTGTTGTTGATTATGAGCAAAGATGCCGTCGTTCGTTTTTTCAAATGCTGGTGCAAGATAACAATTTCGCGCATCACGCAAGGGGATGAGCTTTTGGTACTCCTCATCATAAGACATTGCCTGCCGGAATGTTTTTTCAAGTTCTGAGCGATCCATGGTTGTTAGATCCATCTTGTTGCCTCCCAAATGATATGTTACCTAGTAGTATAGCGAATTCTGGGAGATTAAAAAAGGGGGCAAACCGTCAGGCTTGTCCCCAAAAATAATCATTAAACTTCTAAGTCAATAAAGCGCTGCTGATCAAAATCGTAGAGTCCTTGATCAGTGAGCTTAATGGATGGAATAACGGGAAGTGTCAAAAATGAAAGGGTGATAAAGGGATTGAATTCACGGTTTGTACTGATCTGTTGGTAGGCTGCCGTGATTGCAGTTAAATCTTGTGCTGCACTCTGATAATCTTTTGCAGACATGAGACCGGCAATTGCCAACGGCATTGTCGCCAGTACTTTTTCATCGTCGACAACGGTAATGCCACCTCCCGCTTGAGTGACCTCTTCGACAGCCCGAAACATGGCTGTATCGCTAGTTCCGACAACGACGAGGTTATGAGAGTCATGAGCAATGGTTGTCGCAATGGCACCATGCTGTAATTCAAATCCCTTAACCAGTCCGAGGCCAACGGTTCCAAGATGGTGATGGCGCTCAATAACGGCCATCTTTAAGATGTCGTTATTAAGATCAGCCTGAAACTGACCGTTTTCGGTTGGAACATGTGTTTTGATGTGATCAGTGACGATGTGGTTTGGCTGAATCCCAATCACGTGGCAATAGTCACTACTTAATGGTAGTGCCAAATCCTGCAATTGAAGTTGATGGTGAACGGTATTGACACCAATTTCAGCGGGATGACTGGTTTGTTCCTTGATCCAATGGCCATTTTTCATTACTGCGTCGATTTTGACGTTATGGGGATCGTTAAGGAAAACTAGGTCTGCTTGGTAACCAGACGCCAGTGCACCGGTATGAGCTAAATTATGAGCCATTGCAGCATTGTAACTTGCCATCGTATAAGCGAGTTCAGGACGAATGCCAAGTTGGATGGCCAATTTGATACAGTAATCAATCGATCCTTCACTCATTAGATCATCAATCAGTTTATCATCAGTACAAAATGAAAAATCTTGAGCGTTACTTTCGTTGACAGCCTGAATGGTGTTTGCAATATCACGTTCTACGGTTCCTTCACGAAGAAATATTGAAAAGCCAGTTGCGAGTCGATCGTTGATTTCGGCGACGTTTCCCGCCTCATGGTCTGTGTGAATCCCTGCTTGTCGATAAACGTCCAGTTGTTCAACTGATAGGCCGGCAGCATGACCGTCAGCATGATAACCAGCATCATTAGCATCTTGGATTTTAGCAAGTGTTTCGGGATCTTTGGCCAGTACTGAAGGATAATCCATCACCTCAGCGAGTCCGTGAACCTCGGGGTACTGATATAGTGGCTTTAGATCAGCCGCTTTGAGTGTCGCACCGGCGTGTTCAAATGGGGTACAAGGAACGGAAGAGGGAAGCATGAAAAAGACGTCCATGGGCGTTTGACGAGCATCTTTAATCATGTATTCAATGCCCGCCTTTCCCATGACGTTTGCAATTTCGTGAGGATCAGTCACAATTGCGGTGACCCCATGTTTCAAGAGAACTTTACCGACTTCACTCGGAGTAACCATGGAACTTTCAATGTGCACGTGGGCGTCAATGAAACCCGGAACGATATATTTATCACGGGCATCAATTATTTTTCTAGCCGCGAAATCAGTGGTTCCAACGGCAACAATGGTTTCATGGTCGAGCCAAAGATCGTGTTGCTCAAATTGACGTTTGAAAACATTTAGCACTTGACCATTCTTGATACAGGTATCGACAGTACGCATAATCATTCTTCCTCCAAAGATATTAAGCATTGATCAAATATTATTTGTCACTTTGAGTTGAATGTCAAGCATCTTTAAGTTATATACATTCGAAATAGGTTATTTTAAAAATGAATATTTAATCGTATTTTAGGAATGAAAGCAATACTGCATATTACGAATGACTAATACAGATAAAAGATAGCTAAAAAAAGAAATAAAGCAAAGCTAAAACAAATAATTTATTTGTAATATTGGCATTAAAAGTCGTAATTTAGCAGTGTTAAAGTCTGATTACGAACCTGTCGTATTTTTGTAACATTTTAACTTGAAACGGTATTATAACAGCACTTTTAAGAGATATATGATGCTTTGACACATTGGGAAAGTTAAGTTATCTTAACAACTGTTGATGGTCTTAATTATTGCTTAGAAACTCAAGTTATAATTTCATTTCGTAGTACATAAAATTAAATGGATCATTTACTGAAAGGACAAACTTATGAAGCAAATTGGTGAAGAAAAGTATCATTATAAAATGTATAAACAAGGGCGAAAATGGATATTTGCAAGTATTGCTGCCTTATCGATTGGTGTGACGGCATCGGTCACGGTTGCTCATGCGGATACTACTGTTAGTGAGTTGGGGGCAACAGCTAATGCGGTTGCGACAACCAGCAGGGCGGCCAGCACATCTGACGAGCAGCAAGTGACGCTCAGCGCTAGTAGCACGGTGAATTCAAGTGCAGCTTCTACTGTGAGTGTGAGTTCGACATCAAGTAGTACTGCGACTTCGACTGCCGATACGAGTAGCGCAGCGACTGACACCAATGATCAAGCCGCCAGTGTGGCGAGCTCATCTTCAGCAACTTTGAGTGCCGCGAGTGAAACGGTGACAAGCGCGGCTAATAGTGTCGCAAGTAGTGTCTCATCAAGCACGAGTTCAAGTGCGGCTAGTGCATCAACGACGGCTGAGAGTGCCTCATCCTCTGCCACTCAAACGACGACGCTAGTTTCAGAAGACAGTGCGGCTGTCGAAACCGCAAAATCTGCTGCCGCTGCCGCCTATGAGGCAACGGGAGAGGCGCAAACGGTTGTTGCAACAGCAGCTAGTTCAGTAATGGAACAACCAACGTACAGTTCGAATGCTACGCAGCAGGCGTTCATTGAAAGCTTACAAGATGGCGCAATTGCTGGTTGGGATGAATATGGTGTTTTGCCATCAGTGACGGTTGCCCAAGCAATTCTCGAAAGTGGATGGGGCAAGTCGACATTGTCAACTGAAGCTCATAATCTATTTGGTATTAAGGGAACGTATAATGGGAATTACGTTAATTATCCAACCAAGGAATATGTGAACGGAAGTTACGTGACGGTCTATGCCGAATTTCGCGCCTATGATAATAATTCTGAAAGTGTCGAAGATCACGGCTATTTCCTGTATTCAAATTCACGTTACAGTAACTTACTAGGTGTTACAAATTACGAAACGGTTGCTGAAGATTTACAATCAGATGGGTACGCGACTGACCCAAGCTATGCAAGTTCGTTAATTAAAATTATTGAAGAGTATAATTTAACACAGTTGGATCAAATTGCGTTAGCAGGAACAGCCATTGCATCGGATAGTACGACGAGTTCAACCTCGACGGCTACGGCGACTGGATCGGAGTACTATACAGTTAAGAGCGGTGATACACTATCAAAAATTGCGACAACCTATGGCACCACAACCGCTAACTTAGTGTTTTTGAACCAGATTAGTAATGCCAACTTGATTTACGTTGGTGAGCAATTATTAGTTAGTTCTACTGCTAGTGCCGCCAGCGCAGCCGCCAGTTCTACGGCTACTACCGGTACTGTAACGACTTATACGGTTAAAAGTGGTGACACATTATCTGCGATTGCCAGCAAATATGGAACGACAACCGCGGCATTAAAATCATTGAATAATATCAGTAACATCAACTTGATTAACGTGGGACAGGTGCTTACGATTACTGCAGCCGCGGCCACAACGGCTTCAAGTGCCAGTGCAACGACCACGACTTATACAGTTAAAAGTGGCGATACGCTATCCGCGATTGCCGCTAAGTATGATACGACTGTCAGCTCACTTGTCAGCGCTAATCAGATTACAAACGCCAATGCAATTTACGTCGGTGAAACGATAACCCTCAGCACAACGGCCACAAGTTCTTCAACCACGACGGGAACAACGAATTCAACGACGACCTATACAGTCACGAGCGGCGATACATTGTCCGCAATTGCTGCTAAATACGGAACAACGGTTAGCACGCTGGTCAGCAATAACAATCTCACAAATGCTAATATGATTTACGTGGGACAAACATTAACGCTTAGTGGGAGTACCAACAAAACGACCTCCAGCACAAACACATCGACGAGTAAGACCTATACAGTTAAGAGTGGCGACACTTTATCAGGAATCGGTAGCCGGTACGGGGTAAGTTGGACGACATTGGCCCAGCTTAACAACATTTCTAGTCCGTACACCATTTATAGTGGTCAAATAATTAAATTATAGATAGTGGTTCCTATCATTTTTTGTTATTTATAAAAAAATTGCGGAAAGTGGTTGCGCTTACATTTGGTTAGTCATATACTCACTTTATATCCACTTCAGGATAGTGGGTATATCTCTTGTTTGGTATCTGATGGTACTAACACTTGTACTTGTAAACTCCATTCAAAGCATTCCTTTCGGTCGAGGAATGCTTTTTTGTAACCAGCAAAAAAAAGCCGATCGAAGTTGACCGACTTTAATTAAGGATTAATGTTATTGAGGTGCTCCTTGATTTTGAGCAGGCTGTTTAGGATATCTTGATGTTCAGATTTTGTGAGAGGTTCATTGATTAATGTATTTAGATCAATAAAGATCTTTTGAATATCTGTAACCAATTTTTCACCAGCCGTGGTAAGAAAGAGATTCTTCTGTCGCTCGTTGTCGGCTTGAATCTTTCTTAGAAGGTAACCACGATCTTCCAATAGTTTTAAAATATTGGTGACAGTGGCCTGCTTTTTGCCGAGATAGTCTGACAATGAGCGCTGGATAGTTCCAGGGTGAAGGCTAATGTAGTTGAGACTGCGGGCTTGTAGCGTGTTGAGCTGTAGTGATTTCAACCGATGGGCGATATAGTTATGTTGTAGTGTGCTAAGAGTGTAAATTAGCTCACTTGTATCATCCTGTTCAAACTTCATTAAATCAAATTCCTCCCTATTTTTCATGATTCAGTTTAAAGGAGATCGAGTGATTTGACAATGGGTTGTATAAAATGTATTCTGCAAATAGTTAAAATTACAACTATTTGAAAGGCGGAATCAAAAATGTCGCTAACGGTCGCGGAAAAAAGAGTAACCAAAAAAGAACTGCAACGGAACTTAATCCTAAGTGGATTAAGCGAAGAACAGGTTGCCCGAGATTTAAAAACATCCCCGAAAACAATTCAAAATATCCTCCAATTAAAAGTCACACACATTGAAGATCCGTGGATTTTGAAAAGCTATCTAGAGGAACAAATTCTGGACCAACAAAAAAATCCCCTTCCATTTACGGCTTTGAAAGGAGATTATCACCAATATTGGTTTTTAGATAGTCGTCGGATTGAACGGCGTCGGTTAGGATAGTCGCCTAGCGACGAAGCAATTTGTAGTGCGCAGTGATATTACCCGTGATGATAAAGATGATACTGTCGATTAATAACAAGGTTACGATGACGTTCCGACCAGCAAAGAAGGCAAGAATGAGGACCAGTACTAGGATAACGACGGCAATGATTGTTAGCCATTTTGAAATAGATTTTAAATGATAGTAAGTTCCGAGGTTTTCTTTGAGAATCGCCTTTTTGCTAGCGCGCTCATCTTTTTGATCTCGGTAACTCATGAATCCTGCAAAACCAATGCAGAATATAAATAGTAATACAGCAAATAGCATATTCATAGTTAATCAGTCGAACGTGGCAATCTAAAGCCATGTTCATCCTCCATATAGTCTTATTAGTACCTAATATATCATGAAATTAAGATTTATTCGAACAAATTTGGGAGTCTTATTCAAGACGATCTTGAACCTGTGTCGCAAATTTGCGAATTAGGGAAGCATTTGAGCTACTGAACGTGAAGACACGACCATCGAATTCAAAGCTTAGTTGGTTAGTATCATTGGTCTGCAGATGGGTGATGGCGGCTAGTGGGAAAAGTAGCACGTCATCAGGGGTAAGTTGAATAATTTTTTCGAATGTCAGTGCAAGGATTGCCGTTTGCGGACCATCATTAACGGTCAAGGCGTTAAGAATGGTTTCATGCTTTTTGAGTGTGAGACTGATATTAGCGATCTTTTCAGACGGAAATTGGTCAATATCGGCGGTTGATACGCCAAATTTAACAAGCGCGTCGCGAATTTTATTAGATTTTTTGTTTGCCATTTTTTTGAATTTATCGATATCACGAATCTGCTTTTTGATTTGATCGGCAGATAATAAAATCCGGCCCAGCTTCATTTGATCGGCCTGAATTTGAGCTTTCTGGTAGCATTCTTTGCAGATGATTTCTTTATTTGCAATACGGTATCTGGCATGTGGTGGTCGAACGTTTGTTCCACATACGGCGCAAGTCTGTGTTCCTAAAATTCCCATGATTGAGTCACTCCATTAGTTAACTAGTTTAGAAAACGCTATCTTTTTTAATCATGGTGATAATGATAATACGAAAACGGGATCAGAGCTAGCAAATAAACTAGTTTTTGTAAATAAATCTAAGAAGATGGCGAATTTTGTGATCTTATCCGTTAATTCAGAGGCGAATAACTAATACATGACGCTAATTGTGACTAATCAGTTTGTAGATATAAACAGCCGGACAAAAAGAGTAGTTTTTGTCCGGCTGTTTAAAATTAAAATGTGTTATCCGCAATGGCGGCTAGTACTGACTTTGAAGGGATGAAGAAGACCTCACCAGAGACCGGCGTTGAAAAATCGAGAAGTCGGTCGGATTTTGTAAACATTCCTTCTAACATCCGCTTGGTGACCTGCCAGTGGCGAGCGTAACCAATGAAATAAGTGCCATTTTCCTTTTCACTGGGGTTTGAGAAGGGGACGTTCATGCGAACAATTTTATGTTCAATGCCGTCTTTATTATCTTGAGAAACAACGTTGTGCGCGTTAGCTGCTTTTTGATCATCATCAAGTTCAATGTCATTGAACTTCTTTCGACCAATTGCGGCTTCTTGTTGTTCGACCTTTAATTTATTCCAAGCGTCCATGTTGTGCATGTATTTTTGAGCAAAAGCATAGGAACCGTTAATAAATTGTGGATCCTCATCCCCAATGATGGCATATTCAGGGGTGTCCAATGCACTGGGATTTTCAGTGCCATCCACAAACCCAATGATTGCGCGACCTTCGAAGTAACGGAACCCATGAGTTTCATCGACAACCGTCACATGGTCTCCCAAAATCGTCATAATTTCGGACATGAGTTCGAATGGAATTGCGGAGTTGCGGGCCCGAATATGGAAAAAAAGATCAGCCGGTGTGGCAGGAGCAGTATATTTAGGTCCCGTAATAGGGGCAAATGCTTCTAGTTCGGCAGGCCGCGGTGCATCTGGAAATAAATAATCCCAGGCACGGCGCGAAAAACCAAAAGCAACGGCTAATTTAGCATCTGGATAACGGACATTTAAACTATTGATGAATGCGGGTAAGTGTTCAGCTAAGTTAGCGATTATTTCCTGATCATGGGTTAAATCATCGCGTTTAAGCATAAGTGTTGAAAAAATAATATTTTCACCGGCATCTTTGTAAACGTCTTGGACGTCTTTAAGGTCGATTGACATAAACTATCGTCTCCCTAGTTTTGATTGATTCTAAACTAGTTTCAGTTTAACATAGGTCGATTCAGATCGAAAATGATTTGATAAAAAAAGACCGGCAAAGGTGGCCGGTCAAAAGGTTACTTGGTGGATTGTGCCTCAAGCTGGTCTAACAGCTGTGAGTAATAATTGTGTGATAAGACGACAACGTCATCGTCCAGTTCTTCTGATTGCTGAATGCGGACCATCTTGTTGGTCTGAACAATGTTCTCGATGATGGAGTCTTGTTTACACTGAAAATCTTTGGCTGAATATGTCTGCATAGAATTCACACTCCCCGCTAATAGATTTCTTTGTTAAAGGTTATTATGGACCTACTTGGGGGTAAATGTAAATTAAAATTGGTAATTTTATGAAACCGGTACCACAAACGCTGGTAAGCCGTTGATAATTTCAAATGTGACACGAAAAAGGCCTTAAACTTAGTCTTTCAGGAAGTCAGATAGACAGTCAACAATTAATTGATGATCTTCTTCCGATAGCATACCAGAAACTGCAATCGTGCCAACTAACCCAGTTCCGATGACATTAATTGGAAAGGCGCCTCCGGCCGCAGCATAGTCTTTGGCAGGAAGTAAACTGGCTTCCTCAAGTGATCGATGCTCTTGTTCACATTTAAGCTGTAAGGCGAGACTACTTTGACCAAAGTGGTAGACCGTGTTGATTTTACGCTGTAACCACTGATCGTTGTCGATGGCGGTGCCAGGTAGCGCAGCATGGAAAAGCTGTTGATGGCAACGCGTAATATCGATCGTCACAGCGGCTCTTTTCGCTTGTGCACGGGCAACGAGTTGGTTGCCCAGCACCCAAGCATCGTCATTTGTGAAGTGGTTAAATTGAAGGGTTGTTTCCTGTTTTGCGACATCAGTAATCGTGAGCATTTGTATCAGCTCCTTTATTTGAGTTGGAATGAATCTGGTGTGTACTGCATAAATTCAATTTGATTGCCATCGGGATCTTCTGACCAGAGTTGATAAGATTTGTCTGGGCCAAACTTGATCTCACTATTCACCGGCAATCCCTTAGCCTCCAGTTCAGATTTAACAGCTTCAAGATCATCAACTTCTAGACTGAGGTGCAGATAGCCATTTAAATCATAACCATGGGTTGCCTTTGGTAGGCCTTCGGAATCATAGAAGAGTTCCAAAAACTGGCCAGGTTGAATTTCTAAGTAGTTAATCCAAGGCTTTCCATTTTCATCGGGAAGCTCAAATTTTTGAGTGAAGCCGAGTCCATCGCAGTAGTAGGCTAATGCTTGTTTCATGTCGGTTACTTTAAACGATGCGTGTGCAATTCGATTGATTTTCATTTGAATTCCTCCAGTTGTATGACTGAGTTAAAAGATAAGGGCACTTTCTTCTGTTGGTCCCCAGAATCCGTTATCTAGGTAACCGGTTGGAAGCGGGGCCGGCTTCTCGAACGTAGATTGAAGTTCGTAGATCTGGCTTTGATTGGCACTAATGTACATACCATGAATAAGCTCGAATACATGGTATGCCATTTCCATGCTGGCCCGATGTGGTCGCTGTTTGGTAATTGACCAGGCCATCTCCGCAGCTCCGAGGCCGCGTGAGTTTTCACGATAGCCGTGTGAGAATGGAAAATTGACGGGGTCATTATTAGGCTTCTGTAGAATATTTGGTGAGTCAAAATTATTCGGATCACCAAGTTTAAGCGTTCCCTCATCCCCAAATAGTGTGAGGACGGGATCTTCGGCAAGAATATTTTCAGAGTTAAAATGCACCGTACATAACGTGCCATTTTCATATTCAACGATGGCAGTAACAATGTTTTGGGCTTCAACGGTACTTGATTCGCCAAACCATGGGCGATCAGTACGTTTACCAAGTCGTTCGGGACGATACCGACGGCCAAAGGCACTAACGCGTACTGCTGGCCCAAGAATGCTGGCCAGAGCAGTCATGTAGTAGCAGCCAGTGTCAAATGGCAAGGTCCCACCAACTTGATTCATATGGGGAAAAATATCAGCGTATACGTCAAAGTCACGGTTTAAAGAAACAATTGCGGAAAGTGGGTGACCAATTAGTCCCTTATCGACGATGTAGCGGGCGGTTTGGATACCAGCACCCAAAAAAGTATCGGGAGCCACGCCGAGACGAACATGATTTTCCTTAGCCAACTGGCAGAGTTCCTGCCCGTCCTCAAGATTAACGGCAATCATTTTTTCCGAGAATACGTGTTTATGGTGTTCAAGGGCCTGTTTGATGACGTCATAATGTGCTTTGGGATTTGTCAGGTTGATGATCATTTGAATTTGATCATCAGCGAGAATCGCCTCGTAGGACATTGCACGAAGATGATAGTTATTTGCGGTATTAGCCATTTTGTCTTCATTAAGATCGAAGCAGGCAACCACATCAATAATTTTAAATTTATTTTGGAGCGACTGAATGTAGATATCGCTAATCACACCACAACCAATAATGGCGGCGCGAAGTGGGGTAATGTTCATAGGTCAGGGACCTCCTAATTTTTAAAATGGTGACGGCAAAATTGCTAAGGGCTCAGGCAGATAAAAGGTGTTATCAGTCAGCGTCAGTCTTCCGGTGTGGGCATCTCGTTTGAAGATACTGAGAGAGTCGGAGCGCTGATTTGCAACCAATAGGTATTGATCCTGAGCCGTTAAGCGAATGTCCCATGGAAAATCACCATCAACTTTAATATTTTGGATTGCAGATAATTGGCCATCGGTTTGGATTGCAAAAACGGCAATACTGTTATAACCTCGGTTTGAAACGTATAAGAACCGGTTGTCGCTAGAAATGCGGATCGCAGCTGCACCGTTATGCGCCGTCCACGTGGTGGGGATGGTATGATCAATAGCAAGGGTGGTGAATTGGCCGGTGCCAGCATCATAAGACAGGGTCGCAACCTGACTACTGAGTTCACCGACCACGTACGCAATGGATAAGTCGTGGTTAAAGCGAAGATGGCGGGGGCCAAAACCAGCCGGTAAGAAATGGCGTGCGACTAAGTGAAAGTGATGGGTCTCAGTGACGTTGTACGTAAAAATTGTGTCGACCCCGAGATCACAGACGACTAGACGGTGATCTGGTGTTTGGTTGATGAAGTGGGGATGAGGGCCATCGCGTTGTTCGATTTGGGGGCCGTTGGTACCGGTGTCAGCAATGCGATCAACGAGTTTCAATTGATACTGCTTAACTTCATAGATACTGAGCTCGTTTAAATCGTAATTTGCAAGATAAACCAGCTGGCGGTTTGAATCATAAGCAAGATAGGTTCCTGAGGCAGATGAGTCAAAACTCTGTCCCAGTGTCTGGTACTGATCGTTCAGGCATTGAACGCCTCCTGGCTGTGCTTGATTTAGTTGGCGATCGATGCACAGCAGTGTGTGATCGGGTCCAGCAGCCAGATAAAAGGGATCACCACTTGGTATTACCAAGCGTAATTGCTGCGCAGTTCCGCTACGTGAGTCAAAATTAAAAGAATAGACGCCTTGGCTGACGCGGCGGGTATAGGTTCCAAGAAAAAATGTTTCCATATGATTCACCTCAATTCATATATGAAACCGTTATCATATATTGTACTCAAGGCTAACGTAATTGAAATAGCAGAAAGTGTCTATTTTTTGTCAAATCATTACTAAAATTGGTATGACTAAAATAATTGTTTCCACAGGCTGATTGTTCTATACTGAATCGGATAAATAAGCAGGGAGTGTTCATATTTTGTACTCACAAAATGAAAAATTTGATCAGTTAGAAACTAAATTACGAGCAGAAAAGGGTCAGAATCAGCAGCAAATTTGTCAGGTAATGGCTAAAATTGAAGGTCAACCACTGGCACAATGGTTTGATATTTTATCTGGGGCATTCATTGTTGCAGCCAGTCAAGGTATTAAGCAGGCGACAACGGACCAATTGACCCGGTCTAAGCAAAAGCACGATGATGATCGCATTGATCAGATTACTAATAGTTTATTCAAGCGATTTTGTGACGCGGCCGCGGATCCTAAGCAACGGATCGCACGGTACCTTAATGATGATATTTCCAATATTTTGGAGCGCTCTGCCAATGTCAAAACGTGGGAGGCATATGTTAAAAGTGAGCACAAGCAATTGTTGCTTGCTCAACTACTCTATATTTGGTATCTCGGTTGGCAGCGTGGATACGCGTTTACCGTTGAAATTGATATGTTGGTGGCAAAGAAGCAAAGTAATGATCCTCGATTTGATAAAATGGGGGATGCGCAAATTAAGGCTGCCAGCACTAAAATTTCAGAAACTGAAAGTACGCGTGTTTTAGCAGAAATATTCCATGATGCGCAAGCACAAGAACGCATTTATTTGATGATTCTCGCGTACTTAGAAACAGGGGAAAAATAACCAAGATTTGATGAGATACATGAGGTCAGGCAAGTTGTCTGGCTTTTTTGTATCCCGTCAATTCTTGGTTATAAAATGACATTAATTGTTAAAAATAGGCGGTGTAGAATAGGTATCCGGCAAGTCCAAATGCCGCAAAGGCAACGATGATTCGCAGTGGACGTACTGGGACGTGACGAATTAAAACGGGTCCGAGATAGCCGCCCAAAAACATTCCGGCACCCATGGGGAGAACCATCCACCAGTAGACCTTTGTTGTAAACGCGTAGATGGCGAGTGAGAGGGTATTGGTGACAAAAGTGGTAAAGTTTTTAATCGCGTTAGTGACCGCGAATGATTTATTTAAAGTTACCATTAGAATTGATAGTAAGATCATACCAGCCGAGGCCCCGAAATAGCCAATGTACACACCAACTAGAAAGATGGCAACGTATTTAAGAAATGTGATGATGGGGCGTTCGCTCGTGTGCGTTGGAGTTGTCGGTCGTTTGTGGAACTGAGAGTACAGCATCAGAATGCCAGATCCAAAAATCAAAAAAGGCACAATCTTTTCAAAAGTCGAAGCTGGCGCGTAAGCGAGGATAATACTACCAAAGATACCACCGACGAGGGCGACTGCAGCAACGTGCCAAGTCGTTTGTCGATCCGTCTTCAACTCTTTTGTGGAAGACATTAGTGAGCCAACACCGGTGAATACTAGAGCTGCCGTGTTGGTGGTATTAGCACTAACCGGTGGCACCCCAAGTGCTAGTAGTACTGGATATGATACAAGTGATGCCAGACCAGCGACTGCGGCAAGAAAACCAGCGGCAAGACCCGCAAGAAATAGAATAATGATCATTGATAATAGGGACAAGACAAAGAACTCCTTTAGTTAATTTGTGATCGAGCATAAATTATGTAAATCGGCAATACACGTATCAAGGCCATGAGATTGGTGGATCTCATGGCCTTGAGTATAAGAAATGAGGTTTAATGAATGATCGTGGAATAGTTGAGTTGCACTAACGATGGTGTTGAAATTAATAGAACGTTTTTCGTTGTAAGCAGAATCGGTGGTGTGTAACTGAGCTGTGGATACGAGCGATTGGTGATCTGCAATATCGGTTCAGTCATCATAATTCACTCCTTTGCAGGACTAAAGTGACTAAAAAGAAAATCGGTGTTACAAAAGAATATACGCAAACGACATCTCCTAATGTAACCCCTATCATAGCACAAAAATTAAATGAAGGGCTAAAATATGAAATGCGAATTTGATAAAAATTTAATTCAATATTTCCTGATTTACTTATCGATTGAATAGAATTAATCGAATCCAATAAATTAGTGAAAAAGCTAAAATTTATTGGAAATAAATTTTCAAAATCGCTCGCTTTTTCATCAAGAATATAGTTGATGCTATAAACTTGATAAGTGACTATAAGAAATAGATAAATATTACAATAATATTTTTACTTGAAATAGTTACTTGGTTTGTTATGATTAGAATAATCTCATTTAAAGGAGTGACTAATTATGTACTTAGTGAAAGTCGGATATAAATGGATTGGTAAACCCAATAAGAAAGGTCATTTTAGCTTAGTTGACAATGTGAAGCACGCATTCAATTTTAAGAACTATGATCATGCGGCTAAGTATTCAGAATTGGTTGCTGGAAAAGTACAATTAGCCGGATAATGATCACACTATGAAAATAGTTAAATTTTACTATGATTGTGAAAATCAAATGGCGATTGTGGATCGAAGTGGTATACTCGTAACGTGAATGAAGAAGTCACGGTCTTTATTCACTCCCTTGAGATAACTCAGGGCAAACCAACGAAGGATTCCTACTCGGGAATCCTTTTTTATTGAAAAAATAAGAGCTGCCACGTTTTTTACGCGGGAGCTCTTATTTTGGTGGATATTAACTATTTTTTGCGACGGAGACCGCCAAGAACAAGTGCACTTGATGCCAGCATCATGCCGATCAATGCTAATAGACCGGAGTTTTTGGCATCACTAGTTTGCGGAAGAATAGACGATGTTGCTTTATCCGCTGATTGTTGAAGCTTGTCGGTACTGGTTTGCGCGGTGGCATTGTTTTGTGCTGTTGGCATGGCAATGCGCTTCGTTGCCGTTTTGGTGACCACATTACCATCCGTGCTAATCATCTCGTTTTGGGAGGCAGCTGAACGGGCAGCCTGTTTAGTTGATGAATGAGTATTAGAAGCGGGAGCTGTAGTAGTTGTTGACTGTTTAGTTGTCGAACCCGTTGCTGAGGATGCAGTTGTGGTCGATTTTGCTACGGATGAGTTGACTACTGTTGTCGGTGCTGAGATATCAACTAGTGCATTTTCGGCAATATCGTTGTTTTGGGCGGTAGCATCGGAAGACTGCGTATTATCATAATAATCAGTTTGAGTGACAAATACAGGAGCCACGCTTGTCTTCTTAATGGCGGGTGTAGTTGTATCAGTGGCTATATCTGGAACTACGGTTGCTGCGGTGTTTTCTTCGTTGTCACTAGTAACTTGTGAAGACGTCGCTGTTGTGGCACTAGTTGTTGAAGAATTGACCGGCTGTGTGGTAGCCGTACTTGCCGCAGTGCTTGCTTGTTTAATTGTGGTATTAACCGCTTCAAGAGTGGCTAATTTAGTTTGTGCATTCGTTAATGCTAATTCAGCGCGCTGCTGATTTGTACGTGCAACTGCCAGCTGTGTTTGGGCAGCCTGATTGGTCGCCGTAAGTTTGGCCAGATTCTCCTGGGCCGCGGTTAAATTAGCTTGAGCGGCAGTTACTGCAGCTTGCGCATTGGCGACGGATTCAGCATATGATGAAAGGTCAATAGTTGTCACCTGATGTGCTGCTTGGGCGACTGTGGAAGTGAGGAGATCACTATTGGTTTGTGCTTGCGCGTATTCTTGGCTATTTTTGGCTTTGAGGTTGCTATCGATATAAGGGGCAGGGCTAGTGTCACCACTTAATTGGTATAGTTGCGCAAGGACAGTATTAGCTTGCTTAATTGAGACGAGGTCAACGTTACCAGCAACCATAGTACTTAGAATGTTCTTGGCAGTTTGGATAGCAGCGGTCAGCTCAGTGCTCGGGTTAGTTTTAGTAGATGCGTGGTTGACTTCGGTTTGTAGGGCCGAGCGAAGCGTCCGCCATTGATTATAGTTTTCGTTAGAGTACTGGGCCTTGGTAGGTGCTGTGGTGTAGCCGTTATATTGTTCGAACAGAGATTGACTGCCGTTGGCAGCGGCTAAATTATCTTGATAAACAATACGTGAGATTTTAACAGTTGCTTGTTCGTATGCTGAGTAGTGGACATTGTTAGCACTAATGTTGGGAACGGTAGCGCTCATAATATCGTCGTTATCACTATCGTGCATGATACCGAGTGTATGTCCCAGTTCATGGATGAGCACGGTAGCGGCATCATAACCGTACGCTTCAATGGCAGAATTATTGAGATTTAGTGTGCCGTCAGTGGATTGGGTAGCTAAAATGTTGGCTAAATCATTGTTAAAATCGGTAATGATCAATGTCGCTGGATGAGCGGTGCTGGCAGCGGCAAAGAGCGTCATGCCAGAGTTGGTATTCCACCAGTTAGCCGCTTGAGACACCGCGTTAGCATATTGTGTTTGTGACGCATCATAGTACACAGTTCCGTCCATGGCATATCTAGTTGCGGTACTGTTCGTGCTGCCCGCATTGGAAAGTGATGTATTGGCTGACGCTGCCTGCATATCCTGTGAAGTTTGCGCATTGACACTGGTTGCACGGACGGCTTCTGAACTATTTTCGGATGCCAAGGTTGCTTTCTGAGCACTGGAAGCAGCTACTTGAACAGCCGTTGCTGAAGATACAGCCGATGTTTGAGCAGATTGTGCGGTTGCCAACTTTTGATTGGCTGTTGCCAGCGTGGTGCTAGCTTCTGAGACCGCACTTTGAGCAGTGATAACTTCGTTACTAGTCTGAGCCGCGGTACTTTGTGCGGCAGCTACTGATTGGCTAGCACTGGCTACTTCGGTTTGTGCAGAAGACACTGTTGATTGGGCATTCTCCACGGCAACAGTGTCGGCTGTAGAAGCTGTCGACGAAATAGTTGCAACGCTGGTAGTGGCGATACTATCTGCGCTAGCATTTTGTGGGGTACCAACGGCAACAATTCCCAAGGTTGTTGCAGCCAGTCCAGCAATAATCCACTTCTTGCCATCCTTATACATTTTGAACCGATTAACTTGATTATCCATATTAATGCTACTTCTCCATTTCCTGTTGTAATTATAATGAGCGACTAATGAAATTTGATCGGATAAAGAGCAGACAAAAAACGATATTGGTTTTTGTTATAACTACGCAAATCAGAGGATTGTACGACACCTAAAAGAATTATTATCGTTATAATACGTAACTACGTATACACGTAATACGAGGGTTGTACATGATAAAAAGATAAGATTTAAGAGCGGTTAATAAAAAAATAACCCTTAAATCTAATTTTTGTATAACCCGAAAACCGTGGCTAACTCCTTTAACCAATTGACTTCACGAGTATAAACTGGAATAAAATGAAGTCAATAAAAAAATAAAATGAAAGCGAAAATATAGTTAAAAAATTAAAAATCAATGAGAATACGCATGTATACTTCTGGATGATCCTTGAAAATTCCTAATAATTATTAAGTCATTAATTTTGAATGCTTTTTAAGTGAAATTTATAATAAAATGATGAAATCCATTAGATTATGTTAAATGAAAAATAAGTTAACTTGCTTTTTACAATGAAAAATTCATTCGAATGGTCACTTTAAAAAAACAGGATTAATAATAAGACTTGCTCTCAAGTGCACTTGAGGGTTTAGATTTTAATTTAAAGGGAGGAAAAAATAATGAAAAAAATTATTGTAACTGGCGGATCAGGATATGTTGCGGAGTGGGTTATCAGCGATTTGCTGAACCATGATTATCGGGTACACGCGAGTTTGAGAAGTATACAAAAAGAAGCAAGGGTTCGGACTGCAATTAGTAGTCTGGTTGATACTGAAAAGATGAAACAGTTATCGTTTTTTCAAGCAGATTTAACTCGTGCGAATGGTTGGGCAAATGAAATGGTGGGTGCTGATTCAGTTTTTCATATTGCATCACCGTTAGGAACTGGTACTGAAACGGAAGCAGAACTTGTGAGCATTGCCAAAAATGGCACGCTAAATGTGTTGAGAGGTGCTAAAATTGCGGGTGTAAAAAGGATCATCATGATTAGTTCGCAGGCTGCCGCAACTGCTCGACGATCAGTGGGTAAACTTAAGCTCGACGATAACTATTGGACTGATATGAGCAATCCTGAACTTGTTCCCTATTATATTTCGAAGGTAGAAGCTGAAAAAGCTGCATGGAAATTTGCCAAGCAAAATGGTCTCGATCTTACAACGCTATTACCAGGTGGAATTTTTGGACCGTTATTGGATTCACATGTTCAAAGTAGTAATGCATTGGTCAGTGAATTGATTAAAATGTCACTGGTACCTAAAGCCAACATTGAGGTAACGGATGTTCGTGATCTGGTGGCTGCAATGCGCTTAGCATTAAACACACCAGCTGCAATTAATAAGCGATATAATGTAGGTACCACTCCCACAACCTTTCTCAAAATAGTGCATACTTTTCAGCAGGATGGTATTCGGTCTAAAAAACTTACACTAGCGATTCCTAATGGGGTGGTTAAGTTTGCGTCCAAGTTTCAGCCATCGTTACGCCAGCTTCTGCCACAACTAGGAGTTAAATATTGGCATGACAGTACACGCGCACATGATGAGCTGCACTGGCACAATCGTTGTTGGCAAGAGACTATGGAAGATAGTGCGACTAGTCTTAAGGAATGGGGGATCATTGAGACGAGGAGATAACTTTATGTGTGAGAGTATTCAACAAATATCGAAAAGATATGATGTTTCAGTAGCAACCTTGCGTTATTACGATAAAATTGGGTTGTTACCACGGCTAACTCGTGATAACAGTGGCTACCGGCAATTTACAAAAGATGACTGTAGTGACCTAGAAATGGTAATTTGTTTTCGTAATTTAGGCGTCGGTGTTAAGGAAATTGCGGCAGTGATGGCTCCGGTAACAAATGTAAATACTCGGTCTCGTAAACTATCCTTAATTGAAAAGCAAAAGAATCGTCTGTTGGTACAGGCGGTTAACATACAGATGGGATTACTCATGATTGCCATTAAACAACAAATTTATCAAAACCCCGAAGTTCCCTCAAAGCAGCATGCACGGCAGGTGATCCGCGACTATGTTGAAAAAAAGTTACTTAGCACAGCACCTGAGAACGCACTGGAAATGACATTAGCCAATGATGAAAATAATGATTGGTTTGCCACAGCAGATAGACCCCTTATTTCACGTGCAATACGGTTATACATGACGGTTCAGGACTGAATTTAAGCACACTAGTTTCAGTGAAATGGATCGTGAGTTAAGTTTTTAGATTGGTCAGTAAATCTAATTGAGAAATGCTAACTGACCACATTTTTTAAAAATGTTATTTATTTGTAAAGGAGAGTAAATAGCATGGTGGAATTGGTTGTAATAAACTCAGCGATGGTTGGGATAAACCAAAGCTCAATAACGGGAGTTGCATGGATAGATACGTTTCTAGATAACTTTTTTTTCAAAAGGTTAAAAAAGGGATGTGAAATGTATCATTTGGATTTAATCATGTTTAATCGATTTGATGATGATTTACTATTAGATAGTGATAAAAATTATTTGATAAATTCAAGTTTGATAGATGTAATTGGTAAAGATAAACTAGCGAAAATAAACTATTTAGTTTATGATACTGGTACAATTTTTTCTAAAGATGGTGTCAATAGAATTTGTGAACAACTCAATAATCACTTTAATTTAGTGCATTAATAGCAACCTAAATAAAATATGTACTTGTGGTCATAACTTGCTTAAATTTGATAACGGTTCGGCAATTTGTTTTCTCGGCAATGCTCAAAATTAAATCTCCCTTATGAAGTATGGTGAATACGTGATAAGAATTTCGAATGTATTCACGAACAAGTTCTGCAAAAATGGACTACCAAAAACGGAAGAGAGGTATGTCCATTTTGTGTGGGTTATTGAAGAAAGTTCACATAACAAAAAGCAGAGTCCCTTGAAAATCAATTCAAGAGATTCTGCTTATTTTTTTTACTTATTAGTCCTATAGCTTATTCACCAGTAAACTTAGCATGCCGTTTTTCAAGAAATGCTTGCATACCTTCAGTTTGATCTTTAGTGGCAAACGTTTGAGCCCACATCTGAGTTTCAAACGAAATGGCGGTGTTGAGCTCAAGGTCGGCTCCTTGATCAATCACGTATTTAGCCATTCGTACGGCAACTGGTCCATTTTTCATGATCTTATGAGCGATTTCATTAACTTTATCCATGAGTTGGTCAAGTTCGACAACTTCTTCAACCGCGCCGATTGCGTGTGCTTCTTTGGCCGTAATTTGGCTACCTGTTGCAATAATTTCTTTTGCCTTTCCACGACCAACTAGTCGGGTAAGCCGTTGAGTGCCGCCAAATCCCGGTACAATACCTAAACCGACTTCGGGTTGGCCGAACTTAGCACTAGTGGCTGCAACACGGATGTCACAGGAGTTGGCTAACTCAAAACCACCACCGAGGCAGTATCCATTAACGGCAGCAATGGTAATTTGTGGCAAGGACTCGATTGTACGGAAGGCATTATGTGCCAATTCGGATAGGGCAGCAGCTTCAATCGAGTTCATCGAGACCATTTGCGAAATGTCTGCACCGGCGACGAATGCTTTTTGACCTGATCCGGTGATGACGAGTACTTTGACGGTTGGATCGGTCTTAATTTCTGCGAGTGCTTCGCCAATTTCGGCAAGCGTATCCGAATTAAGCGCATTAAGTGACTTAGGTCGATTAATCGTTAGTGTGCCGATTCCATCTGCAACAGTAAACAATAAGTTTTGATATTCTTTCATGATTAACATCCTTTCGGGAGACGTGAATCATAAACACTTTCCAACTTTATGATATCTATTTCACAATCATTTGTATAGACCGAAAATTTGTTTTTATGAGTGATATATGAGTTTTAAATATAGGGAAATGGCTTTATATTAAGGCTATTTTGCGTTTATAACATAATGTTATGGATTGCATGAATTAAAATACAGATTTACGTGCGATGGTGAATCATGATAAGTTGCATGTGCAAATAGTTGCAAAATATCAGAAGGAGGGATTTCAATGTCGGGCGATTTGGAGATGAGACTAGCAGCGGAATTTTTTGGAACGATGATATTGATTGTATTTGGAAATGGCGCGGTCGCTAACATGGCCCTGGAGACAACTACCGGACGGCACGATGGTGGTTGGTTATTCGTGGCACTAGGGTATGGATTTGGGGTTATGATTCCAGCATTTATGTTCGGTTCAATTTCAGGTAATCATCTAAATCCTGCAATTACAATTGCGTTTGCTAGCGTGGGGTTATTTCCATGGAACGAGGTAATCGGCTACATTAGTGCTCAGTTTGCGGGCGCAATTGTGGGACAATTGATTGTCATTAGTTGTTACTGGCCGTTTTATCGACGAACTCATGACGAAGCCGCGGTTTTAATGACGTTTGCAACAGGAGACGGCGCCGATAGTGCGACTAACGGATTTGTGAACGAAGCTTTAGGGACATTATTTTTAGTATTCGGTGCACTAGGTGCTTATCACGGAATGTTTGTTAAAACGAACATCGACTTAGCCAATATTGCGGTTGGGTTATTGATTATGACACTAGTGATTTCGATGGGCGGTGCCACGGGACCAGCGCTGAATCCAGCACGGGATCTGGGGCCACGGATGGTGCATGCACTATTACCAATTCCAAATAAGGGGACATCAAATTGGCGGTATAGTTGGGTGCCAGTCGTCGCACCAATTGTCGGTGGAATTCTCGGTGCTATTTTATTCGTGATCTTTTTCCCTGTTAAATAAACTTTGTGAAAAATATACGTTAAAATCTGGCCCAATGCTTGATAATTCAAGCTCATAACATATGGTTATCGACGATATGAAAATTGAGTATTTGTGAAAAATATAGAAAGCGGTTACATTTAGAGCAGAGATAATTATCTAAGAACAACAGACAAGCTTGTTTGATTACTGTCACTTGTGAATGCTCGAATTAAGGCGGCGAATCTCATGGAAAAGTACCATACAATTACAGAAGACGAGATTGAAGTTGGGATGACAAGTGAATTTTGTAAGGAGGTAACTCAAGAGAATATCGAACGATTTGCACAGATTACGGGCGATGAGAATCCGCTTCATATGGATGATGAATTTGCGAGTCAAACCCAGTTTGGTGGCCGAATTGCACACGGAATGTATTCTGCATCACTGATTTCGGCAGTGATTGGAATGAAGATGCCCGGACCGGGTGCAGTGTATCTTGGTCAGACGCTGAATTTCAAGGCACCAGTTCATTTTGGAGATGTACTGGTTGCACAAGCGACAGTCGCAAAAATTGTTACAAAAGCCAAGTTTAAAATTGTTGAGATTGAGACAAAGGTTACAAATCAAAATGGAACGATTGTTACCGATGGACAGGCAACTGTCATTCCTGCAAAAAAATAAACTAACTCGTTTAAGATGGTTCATAAACACTTTCCAGTTTAAAAACCACAGTCTAAAACAAAGGGGTAATCAGCATGTCAGGAAAAATGGTTAAAATCAATCAAAAATTCATGGGAAATGTCGCTCGGAGTGTTAATCCTTATGGGTGTCGTCAAGAGATTCTCAACCAAATCAGTTATGTTGAGAATAAGGGGCACTACGATGGTGCGAAGAAGGCGTTAATCATTGGTGGTTCATCTAGCTACGGCCTTGCCAGTCGAATTACACAAGCCTTTGGATCTGGTGCAGATACCATTAGCGTAGCCTTTGAACGGCCGGTCAAAGATGAAACAATGCTTGGGACAGCTGGTTGGTGGAATAATATCTATTTCAAGCAGGAAGCCGAGAAGGCGGGGTTAATTGCGAAGAACTTCAATGGAGATTGCTTTACTAAGGACATGAAACAACAGGTGACAGACTATATTAAGTCAGAATTTGGTGGAAAAATTGATTTACTCGTTTATTCTGTCGCGGCACCAAAACGAACGAATCCGGAGAACCCCGATGAAGTATGGCGCTCACAGATTAAGCCCGTGGGCAAGACGGTGACGGGCTATAACGTTAATCTTGAAAAAAATGAACTATTTGAACAAAGTATTGAAGGCGCAACCCAGGATGAAATTGATGCAACGATTCACGTGATGGGTGGTGAAGATTGGGAACTTTGGGTTCAATTTTTGAAGGATGCAGGTGTATTGGCCGACGGGTTTAAAACCATTTTGTATTCGTACATTGGCTCTCCCGTTACGTATGAATTTTACCACGAAGGTACCTTAGGAAAGGCGAAGGATGCTGCTGAAGCATCATCACACAAGATTCAAAAAATGATTGATGATATTCATGGAAAGTCGTTAATTAGTGTCTCAAAAGCTGTGACAACGAAAGCTTCGGTTGTGATTCCAATCTTCCCAGTGTACTGCATTGCACTATATAAAGTAATGCTTGAAAAAGGCACCCATGAGACACCGATCATGCATAAGGATCGTTTATTTAGAGATATGGTTTATGGAGACAAGCCTGAAATTGATGATCGTGGCCGACTCCGTCCAGATGCTTGGGAACAAGATGCGGATACCCAAGCCAAAACAGTAGCATTAATGAAACAGATCACACCTGAGAACTTCAACACGGATTTGACAGCTTACGATACGTTTAGAAAAGAATTCATGCAAATCAATGGATTTGAAGTTGAGGGTGCGGACAACGACAGTGTTGACTACGATGAAATTACGCAATTACGGCCATAGGAGATGTTCAATATGTCAGTGAAATTTGTTAATAGTAAAGCAGTCATTAGTGAAATTCCTGACGGTGCAACCATCGCTCTGGAAGGATTTCTAGGATCAGATGTACCGGAAGAAATTCTGGAAAACTTACATCAAACCTATCTTGAAACTGGACATCCGCGTAATTTGACGGTGTATCATGCCTCTGGGATTGGCGATGGGAAGAATCGGGGAACTAATAATCTAGCAGAGCCAGGGATGATTAAACGGATCGTTGGCGGACATTGGGCACTCGCACCTAAACTAGAACCGCTCGTCGAAGAAAATAAAATTGAAGCGTACTGCTTCCCCCAGGGAGTTCTCTCACAGATTTTTCGGGACTCTGCGGCGCACAAGCCACTGCATATTACCCGTGTTGGATTAGGTACCTTTATTGATCCTGATTTACAAGGGGGCAAACTTAATACCGCGGCTAAAGAAGATCTAGTCTCCAAAATGATTATCAAGGGTAAGGCGTATTTGGCATATGAAGTACCACGCCCCAACGTAGCCTTACTCAGAGGATCGTACGCTGATGAGGATGGCAATATTACCTTTGAAGATGAACCATTAACATTGGAATCGACGGCAATCGCAATGGCCGCTCACAATAACGGTGGTAAGGTGATCGTGTCTGTGAAACGGATAGTTAAACGGGGATCAATGGCGCCAAAGGACATTCGAATTCCCGGGTTACTGGTGGATTGTGTCTGTGAAACGAATGATGAAACGATGACACAGCAAAGCACGGCTACCAATTATAATCCAGATTTTGTTAAGGCATCCGTTATTAAGGCGGCTGGAGCAATTAATGTACCATTAGATGTTAAAAAGGTGATTGCACGGCGGGCAGCAATGTTTTTACAGCCTGAAGATCGCGTCGTGAACTATGGGATTGGTAAGTATCCAGAAACGGTATCTTTAGTACTCAAGGAAGAAAATGCCGCCAACCATATTATTACGACAGTTGAGCCTGGGACCTTTGGTGGGGTGCCACTTGGTGGCGGTGACTTCGGGTGTGCGATTTCACCGCAGTCAACAATTGATCAGCCATATATGTTCGATTTCTATGATGGTGGGGGAATTGATATCACATTCTTGGGGCTAGCCGAGTTAGATCAGCATGGCAACATCAATGTATCAAAATTTGGTCCTAAAATTGCCGGAGTTGGTGGATTTGTCAATATTACACAAAACACCAAAACGACCGTGTACACGGGGACCTTCACTGCGGGCGGATTCTGCGCAACAGTTGCGGATGGCCAACTAAAGATCACGCAGGAAGGTAAGAAAGATAAACTGGTTCAGGACGTTGAACAAATTACGTTTAGCGGTCATGTTGCCTATGAGAACGGACAAAATGTCTACTATGTGACTGAAAGAGCCGTATTTAAACTGGTTGCGGATGGTATCGAATTGATTGAAATTGCACCGGGAGTTGATTTGTACCGTGATGTGCTAAATCATATGGCGTTTAAGCCATTAATTAGCGACGACCTTAAGTACATGGACAAGCGTATTTTCGAACCAGCAAAAATGGGAAGTGTTGTGAATGAGGCGACACAATCCGTGGCTGTGACAAATTAGTGTTTATCTGAATGCATAAAAAAGTTATGGAACCATTCCTGGGTGAAGTCAACAACGGGTTCGTGTTTGGCATTATCCAGGGTACATAGGCTGATATTCCACGGGAAGAACGGTTTAACCTGACGGTGTTCAATGTCTGTGCCGGCAAAATTACGACCAATTGGCGAGGCCATTAAGGTCACAACGTTTAGTTTCTCACACATATTGAGAATTAAATCCCATGAACCTGATTGGAAGAAAAAGTGTGGTTCAATTTGAAGTTTACGTAACCGCTGTTTCCATTGATAGGTCACCATGAAGCTGTCATCGAGGGACACAATTTTTTCTTTAGCAATTTCTTCAAAGGGGATCGATCCAGCAAAATCATGGAATCGATGGTGTTTATTAAACCAAACTGAAACTGAATCGCGCACAATAATGTCTTCGTGGATGCCAGGATAGGTGGCCGGTGAAACTAGGACCGCGATATCAATATCTTGTAACATGAGCATTTTTTGAAGTTCATAAGCACCAGTTTCGATAACTTTGAGATCGATTAACGGATTTTCTTGAATAAAGTGTGGAATAGCTTCATTGAAGAGCGTGGAAATAATGACGGGGGCAATCCCGATTCGAACGGTACCTTGATTTTCCTGAGCGGTGGAATGGAATGCCGCCAGCATTTGGTTAAATTCGTGGTCAAGTTTTCGACCACGATCAATGAGTTCTTCACCGGAGTCGGTTAAGCCAATAATGCGGTTGCGTTTTCGGGTAAAAACGGCCTTATCTTCTGTTCGCTCAAGTTCACTGATAAATTTACTAAGTGCTGGTTGTGAAATGTGTAAACGAGTTGCTGCCTTTGTTAAATTGTAACCGCTATCAACGATGCAGATTAAATACTCGATATGCTTAATATCCATGATGGCCTCCATGTCTTTTTCGAAGGGATGCGTGTCTAATTATGAAACAGTTAGAATCCATTTATTATAACGATTTACTCGCCTCTATTATACATGATCAAACAGCTACAAACCCTATAATTATTGGTATATCGGGCAACGTGGCAGTTGGAAAATCAACATTTGCCAAACGATTAGTGAGACGATTACAACAGACGCTGACCGATAAAAAAGTTGAGTTAATCTGTACCGATGATTTTTTGTTTGCCAATCAAGTTTTGAGACAAAAAGCGTTGTTTGACCGGAAGGGATTTCCAGAAAGCTATGATTTGAAGTTAGTTGATGATTTTATTGAAGCATTGGCAACTCATCAATCGATTGTGCTACCGATTTACGATCACCGAATTAACGATGTTAGTGCTCGTCTTACTTACATTAATTGTCCCGATATTGTGGTGGTGGAGGGGCTAATGGCGATGCAGGCGCCCTTTTATGAATTGCTGGATGTTGGTGTTTTTTTAGAAGCTGCAGCTGATGATACCTACCAGTGGTATCAAGAACGTTGTCAAAAAGCTCATATGGATGAATGGCAATCTAAGAACTTTCAGCAAATGGTTGCGACTGCATGGGCGGAAGTGGATGTTCCTAATTATCAGCAATATGTAGCACCTACCAAACAATATGCGGATGTTGTACTAACTTTTGATCGCGATCACCAATTAATCGATATGTGTCGGCAACAGCCGATGAAAGGAGGACATTGTGATGCAGTTTATAACTAGTGATGGGGTGTCATTGGAGTATACAGATCAAGGGCACGGAATGCCGGTTGTGATCACGACCGGCTATGCGGGCTTTAAAGAAATATGGGCGCAACAAGTTAAATGCCTGTTGACGCACGGCTATCGGGTTATTAACTTAGATCGACGGAATCACGGACGCTCGCAGCCAACGTCTAAGGGATTGCGGATGAGCCGTCAGGGAAAGGATATTCAGGAATTATTAAGTTATCTTAGAATTTCACGCTTTAACGCGATGGGAAATTCTATGGGTGCTGCAGCTTTTTGGGCATATTGTTCCTTATTTGGTGATCAAAAACTCAATAAAATGATCTCCGTGGATCAATCACCAAAAATGATTACGGATAGTAGTTGGCCCTATGGCCTTCTCGACTTAACTTGGCAAAATTTTCCACGCGCATCTGAAAAAATGTATGGCGTAAAAACAACTGTGAAACGAATCGATGACGATACTTATCGAACACTCAAACGTGCACAACGTGGCTATCAATTTGATTATGATTTAAATCGGCCACTGCTGTATGACCATGCATTTCAGGATTGGCGAGATGTGATTAGTGAAATAACCTGTCCGCTGCTCTTTGTGGCAGGTGCACAAAGCCCATTTTGGTCAAGTGATCATGCGCAGGCCGCGGCGGATTTAAGTTTAAGAGGCCAAGCCGTAGTGGTGGAACATGCAGGCCATATTGTGATGGCTGAACAGACGCGCCAATTTAATGAATTGATGATTAATTTTTTTGATGAGCAATAATTTGAACACACTTCTAAAATTCGTGAGAATCGAAGAAGTGTTTTTTATTGATTGTCACAGCGGTAGAAAGTGAGGCCATGATGGTCTGAATTAAAGGCGATGAAAGTGTCAGATTAAAAATGAGTACTATTCATATACGGATGAACGGAGTAAAATACTATAGTATTTACACAGCTATACATACATTAATTAAATGAAACATATTTGAGGGTAAAAAATGTATCGATATTTCATTCAACCGCAACTGAATAAATTTAATAATTCGATTATTGGCTATGAATTGCTCATTCGAGAGTTGATTGATGATCGATGGAAGCTACCACAGTATTTTTCTGATATTCCGACTGACATTATGGTGGATACGTTATTGAAAACGACCGCGTCCCTAGCGCTAAAAGTTGGTGCAGTGTCCTTTAACTTGAACCGAACTCAAATCATGAACGAGGCAGTTGATGATGCCTTAATGCGATGTCAAGATCGACTGAGACCCCTGAAACTAATTATTGAGGTGACAGAAGAACCAGGGGATGAAAAGATCTCTAATCAGGAATTATTAGGCATGTTGAGCCGGTTTTGGGAACACGGAATGGATATTTCACTTGATGACGTTGGCACTGGTGAAAATAGTTATGAGCATATTAAAGATTTTTTGCCAATTACTGCGGAATTAAAATTTGCATTACAGAATTTTGATGAACATATCCAAGATCGTTCACTACAGCGCCGGATTAGGCGATGGCAAAAAATTGCTCATGATAATCGGCAGCGATTCATTATTGAAGGAATTGAGGATCGCACTGACGATCAAGTTGCTGATCAATTGGAGATTAAATACCGGCAGGGATATTACTATGGCAAACCACACTTATTAAAAATTGAAAAAACGGACCATGAATGAAGATTTGAGGATAAAGTAGTTATGAGAGTTGCAATTATTGGATGTACACATGCGGGGCTATCCGCCGCAATTCAGATTTTGACTGAGCAACCAAGTGCTCAGGTAACGGTATATGAAAGAAATGATAATGTTTCTTTTTTGTCATGCGGCATCGCCCTTTATTTAAGCCAGCAAGTAGCAGAGCTTCAAGATATGATGTATTTTTCACCAGAGCAGCTGAGTGAATTAGGGGCCCGAGTGAAAATTCGACACGACGTCTTAAAAGTTAATACGAAGCGAAAAGTACTGCTTTGTCAGGATATGACGACGAAGGTCATCTTTCAGGACCATTATGATAAGCTGATTATTGCAACCGGTTCATATGTGAATGTACCACCGATTATTGGTGTTGACGATTCACGGGTTCTGTTTTGTAAGGGCTATGAACAGGCGCAAAGAATCAAACGCCAAGCTGAAAAAAGTCATACCATTGCCGTAATTGGTGGTGGATATTCGGGTGTTGAAATCGCTGAAAGCTTCGCAACCACGGGACATGACGTGATCCTGATTCAAGGCAATGATCAATTACTTAATAATTATGTTGATCCTTTTTTATCACAAGAGGTGGTAACGCTACTACGTGAACATCAAGTGAAGGTTTTGATCAATGATCGTGTTAATGCATTTATCAGTGATGGTGATCAGGTTGGCATTCAAACACAGCATGAATTACTCCGCGCCGATTTGGCAATTGTATGTACCGGATTTAGTGCGAATACGGAACTAGTTAGTGATCAGGTTGAAGTTGATCGACATGATGCGATCATTACCAATCGCTATATGCAAACGTCTGATCCAGATGTATATGCAGCGGGTGATGCTTGTGTGACTCACTATAATCCCACGAATGCAGATGCCTACATCCCACTGGCAACCAATGCTGTTCGATCTGGTATTTTAGCTGGGCATAATGTGCTTGGTAATCGGCGGCAGTCGATGGGAACTCAAGCTACAGCAGCGTTGAAAATTTTTGATTATCATATTGCAACGACCGGCATTACCTTAAAAAATGCTCAAAAGATCAATGATCACGTTGCGTCTGTTTGTTATCAAGGCAACTATCGTTATAGTTTTATGGGAACACCAACAAAAATTACCATCGTATTAGTGTATGATCGTCAGAATCGAGAAGTATTGGGTGCCCAGCTATTCAGTCGTCATGAAATTGCACAGTCTGCCAATACAATTTCATTAGCCATTCAAAATCATAATACAATTGACGAGTTGGCCTTTGTGGATATGTTATTTAATCCAAATTATGATCAAGCGTTTAACTATTTAAATTTAGTCGCACAATTGGCAATCAAACAGGAACAGACGCCTAATAAATAAACTCGTACCCATGATATGAGGGTACGAGCTTTTTAGCATTAATAACTATGAGTGGCCAAGCATGCTTTGCTGAACGATTAAACTGGCAAAAATAACTAATACGACCACCAACGCGGCAAACCAGTACCATTCTTTGGGCTGTAGCATCGGAAGCTTTTCCAGGCGTGCTTTGTACCGCTGATGTTTCAAAACCATCAAAATTAATTCATTTAAAAAAATGAAGATGATTGGTAATATGAACAGGTAGCTACGATTACCAAATGCATCGACGTGTCCCAAATCGTCGATGTGGGTCGCAACTAATGCCGGCGCCTGAAAGAAAACGACAAGCGCAACGACAAATAAAATAATACTTAGACTACGGATGAGGATTGTTAACTTTTTCATCAAATCACCTCTGATAAGCATATTATAATATAAAAATTAGATTTATCAAAGGCTAATATTGAAATGATCAAAGGGTTACGATCTCATGTGTATTGGAGGCTATCATGTTATTTGGAAGTATTGAAGCAGGTGGTACAAAGTTTGTGTGTGCCGTGGGGAATGCTCAGTTTGAAATAGTTGATCGGATTCAGTTTCCTACAACTACCCCAGCTGAAACCCTGCAACGAGCAGTCGCATATTTCAAACAGTTTGAGGAGGTTGTTGCACTATCGGTAGCCTCCTTTGGCCCAATTGAAATTCGACCATCAGCCGCACGGTACGGATATATTACTGAGACCCCGAAAGTAGGCTGGTCCAATATTGATTTTCTAGGGTTTTTAAAGCAAAACTTTGAATTCCCCATTTATTGGACGACTGATGTGGATGGTTCGGCCTATGGTGAATACTGGTTTGCGCAACATACCGGCCATTCGGTTGATTCACTGGTTTATTTCACAATTGGTACTGGTGTGGGTGCGGGGATGATTAGCGCTGGCCATTTTTTAGGTAGCCAAGGGCATCCTGAAGTCGGTCATGTTCGATTGAAACGCCATCCTGATGATTTGGCATTTGACGGCATCTGCCCGTATCATCGAGACTGTCTTGAGGGCCTAGTTGCTGGTCCGACCTTTGAAGCGCGGACTGGTCATAAGGGGATGGATGTGCCGATGAGTGACCATGTTTGGGATATTATGGCCTATTACGTTGCACAAGCAGCACTTCAATCGACACTTTTCCTGCGGCCAACGCGAATTATATTTGGTGGCGGGGTTGTTAGCGAACCCTTCCTGGTCAAGGTTCGTGTCGCATTTCATCAGTTGATGAATGATTATATCGATGTTGGCGCACTCAAAGATTATATTGTGATGCCATCGATTACGGGCAACGGCTCTGCAACGGTGGGGAACTTTGCTTTGGCTGCTCGTCAGCTGGATTAGTTGTCGGTTTTCTAATAATGCTGGTAAAATGATTGCTGAGGAGGTGGTTCTGGTGGAGCAGGAGTCTTTATTTTCTGATCAGGTGCAAAATACGCCACTTGCAAACCGGGTTCGGCCACAGACATTAGATGAATTTGTCGGTCAGTCTAACTTGATTGCGCCGGGCAAAATTTTACGTGAGATTATTGATTCGGACCAGCTTTCATCAATGATCTTTTGGGGGCCACCAGGAGTTGGTAAGACAAGCTTGGCAAAAATTATTGCTAATCAAACTCGGTCTCATTTTGTGACGTTTAGTGCCGTTACAAGCGGTATCAAGGAAATTCGTCAAATTATGGAGGAGGCCGAAGATAACCGCAAATTTGGAGAACGGACACTTGTTTTTGTGGATGAAATTCATCGATTTAACAAGGCACAGCAGGATGCTTTTTTGCCATTTGTCGAGAAGGGAAGCATTATCCTGATTGGGGCCACCACAGAAAATCCGTCATTTCAGATTAACGCGGCCCTTCTCTCAAGGTGCAAAGTTTTTGTATTGCACCAATTGAGTACCTCAGAAATTATTCAATTATTGCAGCAGGCTTTAAAACATCCGAATGGTTTTCCAAATTTGGATGTTCAAATTGATACTGATGCAATCACAATGATCGCCGAATTTGCAAATGGGGATGCCAGAGTCGCACTCAATACACTGGAGATGGCGGTGCTCAATAGTGATCATCAGCAAGCACAGGTCACGATCCATACCGCAACGTTGAATCAATTAATTAATACGAAGTCGCTACGTTACGATAAAAATGGTGAAGAACATTATAATTTAATTTCTGCGTTGCATAAGGCCATGCGCAACAGTGATGCCAACGCTGCTATTTATTGGCTCTCGCGAATGCTTGATGGTGGCGAAGATCCGATTTATATTGCCCGGCGGTTGGTTCGATTTGCCAGTGAAGATATTGGATTGGCAGATACGCGGGCCCTTTCCTTAACAATCGATGTATTTCAAGCGTGTCAGCTAATTGGCATGCCTGAGTGTGATGTGCATTTGACTGAGGCGGTTGTTTATCTGTCGCTTGCGCCAAAGTCAAATGCAATTTACAAGGCGCGATTAGCGGCTAAAAGTGATATTAAGAAAACGGGAAATTTGCCCGTACCATTGCAAATCAGAAATGCACCGACTAAGTTGATGAAAGATTTAGATTACGGCAAGGACTATCAGTATGCACACGAGACAGACGATAAATTAACAACCATGCAAACGATGCCCTCTGAATTGGCTAAAAGTGAGTACTATCAGCCCACTGAACAAGGAAATGAGAAGCGGTTTAAGCAACGGCTCGCTTATATCAAGCAGTGGCATGAAGCCCATGATCAGAAAGATCAGTAAAAGGGCTTTTTCATTGAATCTTGGCATGGTATCATTAACTGGAACCGATTACAATAATTCGCGGGGAGTAATTTAACAATGGCACACAAAGCAACAATTAAGGAACTGGCCGAGGCAGCTGGAGTATCTGTTACAACGGTTTCTCAGATCCTAAACGGTAAGGGTGACCGCTTTAGCTCGGATACTCGTAAAAAGGTTAGAGATTATCAAAAAAAGCTCAATTATGTTCCAAACTTTAATGCCCGCAATTTAATTTTAAACAATGCCAAAACGATTGGTGTATTGGTACCCAATATTGGTAATCCATTTTTTAGTAGTTTTATTGCTGGTATTCAACGGGTATCCCGTGAGTTTGAGTACTTGCCATTCAACTTCAGTGGCAGTAATGATCCGGAACTAGAAAATTATTATATGAAGCGGCTAATTAGTCGTGGTGCGGATGGGATGATTATTGCCAGTTCGACAATTACTTCGGAAACATTGAATGATACGCTCAAGAAAAATGCGATCCCGTACTTGCTGATGGACCAGAGTCCGTTATCGGATGGGGATCAAGTGCGTACAAATGATACGCTAGGTGGCAAGTTAGTCGCCGATCATTTACTTGAGTTGGGCCATCGCAATATTACGATTGTAATGCCTGAAAATGCGACGGATAATATCTTGTACCGGGTCAAAGGATTCAAGGCAGAGATTGTTGCCCAAGATACGCAGAAAGTGTGTCACGTGACGACCATTTACCGACCATTAACTAAAAAAGGTGGTTTTGAAAGTGCGCAAGCTGTTGTCGATAGTCAGGCGACAGCGGTGTTTGCCATCAATGATGAGATGGCCATCGGATTATACCGGGGGTTAACACAATTGGGGTATCAAATTCCAACCGACGTGTCAGTGATTGGTTATGATGGAATTGATTTGGATGAGTATGTTTCACCAGCATTGACAACAATTCAACAACCCATTTCACGAATGGGTGAGTTAGCGACTGAACTACTAATTAACCGAATTAACAATCCTAGAATTGAGCAACAAGTGGTAGAATTACCTGTACGGTTAATTCAGAGAAGTAGTACGACGGCTCCCAAAATATAGCAAAGTAGTTGTAAACGGTTACTGATTATGGTAACCTTATAATTGTAATAAAGCACAACTGCTTTATGGGTGTAGTAAAACGTTTTACTATAAAAATAAGTGAGGAGAATTTAATTATGACAAATAAAGTAACAGTTCTTGGTAGTTTGAATGTTGACACAACAGTAACCATCAAAAGAATTCCCCAACCAGGCGAAACAATCGCTTCGGAAAATAAGAGTAGTGCTGCTGGTGGTAAAGGGGCTAACCAAGCAATTGCTGCTGTTCGTGCTGGGGCCGATGTGAGTTTCATTGGTCGAGTTGGTGAAGATGACGAAGGCAAGTTCATGATTGAATGTTTAAAGGAAGATCATGTTGATACAACACATGTCTCGGTCGACCCACTAATCGGTACGGGATCTGCAATTATTTTGTTGGACGAAAAGGGACAAAATAGTATAGTAATCTATGGCGGTTCAAACCAAAAACTTACACCCAAGGAAGTTGCAGCTGCTCACGAACAGATTAAACAATCAGATTTTATTGTATCGCAATTTGAAACGCCACAAGATGCGACCTTAGCAGCCTTTAAGTTTGCAAAGGAAAATGGCGTTCAAACTATTTTAAATCCTGCACCAGCGGCGTCAATTAACCCAGAATTGCTTCAATACACAGATATTTTAGTACCTAATGAAACTGAAAGTGCCAGTTTGACGGGTATTGAAGTTACAGATGAACAGTCAATGTTAGATAATTTTGCGGCCTTCAAGAAGATGGGGGTTAAGAATTTAATTATTACGGTTGGGAGTAAAGGGGCGTTCTTTGCCAACGATCGTGAGCATTCATTCATCCCAGCCTTTAAGGTTAAAGCAGTGGATACGACGGCTGCTGGGGATACATTCATTGGGGCACTAAGTTCACAATTAAAACAGGATATGAGTAACCTAACGGAAGCAATCACATTTGCACAGCGCGCTAGCTCGATTACCGTTCAGGGATTAGGGGCTATGCCATCAATTCCTAGGTTAGCGGATATTATCGCTGCAAGTAAAAAGTAGGCTACGGAGGTAGATCATGGATCAAAATGCATTAAAACAAATGGTTGGACAAGAAGCCGTAAAGTACGTGGAAGATGGCATGATTGTTGGACTGGGTAGTGGTTCAACAGTTCAATACATGGTAGATGCACTGGGAAAACGAGTGCAAGAAGAACAGATGGATATCGTCTGTGTTGCGACTTCTAACAAAACCGAAGATCAAGCACGTGCCCTTGGAATGACTGTTAAGTCAATTGATGAGGTCGACCAGATTGATCTGACAATCGACGGTGCTGATGAAATTAGTAAAGATTTTAATGGAATTAAAGGTGGCGGTGCCGCCCATCTGTGGGAAAAAATTGTAGCAATCAATTCTCGCCGGAATATGTGGATAGTTGATGAGAGCAAGATGGTTGATCAGTTGGGAGCATTTCCACTTCCATTAGAAGTGATTCCATTCGGTTCTAGCCATGTTTTTGAAAAATTAGAACAACTTGGGTTTCATCCCGAATTTAGAATGCATGATGGCAAACATGTATTAACGGATTCTAAAAACTATCTGATTGACCTGCACTTAGGCAAGATCGATCATCCGGAAACATTGGCTAAACAGTTAGATTCAATGGTTGGTGTGGTAGAACATGGATTATTTCTTGGGATCGTTGATTTAGTTATTGTGGGAACTCAGCACGGTGTTAAGACGGTTAAAAAATGATGAGAATAGCACAGCATCTAACGTGGGGGACATCCACGAGGGACTGTGCTATTTTTGATTTAGTTTCTTAGAAAGTTATGATAATTAATGAAAACACCTTGTAAAAGCGCTTTCATTATGTCATAATATTTATGTTCTGAGGTACTCAATTCGTCTCAAACATATAAGAGAAATTCTTGTAGTGAAAAATAAGAAAGTTATTTTTAGACATCAGTCGTGTGGGCCTGGTGTTTTTTTGTTTACTTTCATAATCATAGTAAAATTAGATGAGTGTTATTCATATCATTATGTTTATAAAAGAATACCTGTTAAAATAAAGACAACGATAGCTACCATTGTTTTATGAAATAGGAGGCAACTACTATGAAAGCATATAAGAAGATAATGGTCGGAATTGATGGCTCAGATCAGTCCAAATTAGCGTTGGAACGTGGCGTAGAATTGGCAAAACTTTATCGAGCAGAACTATTGTTGGTCACAATCGAGGATGATGGTCGCTTTGTACCATTGGTAACTGGCAGTGTTGTATCATCACAGCTTGATGCCAATCTGATCCGTGGAGTACGCGATAAAATTCAAACAATCATGAATGAGTCGGTTGCGTATGCCAAGTCAGAAGGCGTGATGGCTGAATCAATGATTTATTATGGTAATGCGCGGACGGAATTAGCAGATCGACTACCAAAGGAAAAACAGGTGGATTTGATCGTGATGGGTGCAACCGGGTTGAACCGATTTGAGCGAATGATTGTCGGATCTAATTCAAACTATGTTGTTCAAAATGCGCCTTGTGATGTTATTTTAGTAAGAGAATAATAATGGACCACGAAGAATTTTAAGGTTACAGTCCCCCACAATGATTAGATCCAAGGTCTAGTGATTGTGGGGGATTTCATTCTTCGTGGTCCCTTTATATGTGATGTGTGATTAATGGTCAGCTAACTTAGCTAGGTCATCGATCTTATCAAAGAATTGTTCAGCGTGAACATTGGTAACAAAGGTAATGTCGCGTCCTTGATCAGTGATGAATGTCCGACCTTGTGCGGCGCCGGTACTGATTACGTCACTTTTAACGTTAATTGAATCAACTAAGTCCGGGTAATTGCTGACAAGTGTTGTCAGCACATCCCACAAGTAGTAAGTCGAGTTGGCTTCAAACGAATGGACGAGTGAGTATCCCTGACCAATGAGATCTAGGGCTGGGTGTTTTCTTTGGCGTGCCCAGCGACTCCGCAATTCACGCGTGAGCGGTACTTGATCCGTACTGTCGAGACCAACCATGGTGATGTTGATCGGTGAGTCCCAAACAGTTTTGACGGCTTCGGCATCCCAGTAGGCGTTCCATTCCATTGTTCCATCCTGTCCGGGCTCGGCGACGTTTCCCTGACTATTCATCGCACCACCCATCCAGTAGAGTGCATCAATGTTATTGACAATGGTGGGATCAGCTTGGAGGGCCCTTGCTAAATCAGTAAGTGGTCCCGTCATGACAAGCTTAACTTTTTGATCGGATTGGTTAATTTTTTCGACCATATCTAGGTGAGCAGGGAGTTGGGCAAGTGGTGTTTCGGGTTGACCATGTTCGTTAAGAATTGGAAAGTCATCGAATGAAAAGGCACTTAAGCGCCACTCCTTGGGAAATTGATGTGCTGCACGTGAATTCGATTTTGCAATGGCTGCTGGTTGGCGATCAGGGTGACCAAAACGATCGACAATTTTGCGGGATGCTGATGATGCGGGATCAACATAGCCGTCTGCATCGATCACGCCGACTCCAAGAAGGTTAACATCAGGCATTTGTAGTAGTAATAGTAGTGAGACGAGATCATCGACGTTACCGTCATGGTTAAAATAAACGTTTTGCATGGCAAAACCTCCAAGTATTTTTGAAAAATGATAAAGGGTTTTCACACAATAGTCAACAGATGGCGGATCGGTTTAACTAAATTATCATTTAAGAGTGATCAAAGGCGCAAATTCAAGGAAATTAAGTTGAAATTTTTGTTTATGCATGCGTTTTAGCGATATAATGAAGGCGTAAACATGTGAATAAAGGAGGATAAAGTTATGGATGAACAAACAATGCAGAAACAGGCAAAGTTTTGGGGAACCTTTTATCCTGCTCTAGTGATTGTCTTTGGAATCGTATCGTTGATTGCATTTGGTGCGATGAACATTAGTGCTGGAGTAGCCTTAATATTCTTGATCCTATGGCTGGTTGTGATGGGATTATTGACGTATTACCTAAACAGAACCGTTCGGTATAGCTTCTATGAATTTCAGAAAAATCGGCGTAAATAAAAAATCCTGAAAAACCAGGATTTTTTTATTTGGCCAAATTGATTGCGATTTTAGTCTTCTCAATTGATTGCGCCCAGAGATTGATAATCAGTGCGATGAACATTAAAACTAACGACACTAGCATGATGTTTTGCAGGCCAGCATGTAAGATAACACGCATTTGCGGAATCAATTGGGTGGGCAGTGAGGCTAGATTGGTTGCATCACTGAGTTTATTCATCATTGCAATGGTGATTTTACCATTTGCGGCTGCAACACCATCTCGGAGGGCATGGTTCATGATGATGCCAAAGATGGAAGCCATAAATGTTTGGCTCAGCATTCGAATTAAAAAGCTAAATGAGGTTGCCACGGGGATGTCATCCACGGCCGCATCCTGCTGAACTTTGACTTGTAGCTCATTAAAGCAGGCACCGTTGCCAAATCCTTCAAATGCTGCAGCAATCAGGATTAACCAGTAGGGTGTTTTAATTCCCATTACAAGCAGTAAAACGAATGAAACGATCAAGGTAATAATCCCAATCGCGATCACTTTTTGTGGGGTAAAATATTTACGCATGGGGGCGACGGACCCCGAACCTAAGAAGTCTGTTACGGAGCTGGGAATCTGGGTGGCACCACCAATGAGTGCCGTAGTGCCAAGTAACCCTTGTGCCCACATCGGACTGTATATCAGAAAACCGATAAAGGCCCCCCAGATCAATGCAAACAGACTGAAGTCAATTACTAAGGAACGATTTTTGAACAGACGGCCGGGGATGATCGGATCAGGTACATGCTGTTCAAAGTGATGCATTGCAATAAAGCAGATGATGGTCACGATAAGGGTCAGGGCAATTAAATGCCAACTCGCAATGCCAATCAGTTCAATGCCGGCCAACAGACTAACAAGACCAATCGTCATTAGTGTAGCCCCCACGTAATCGATGGGGCTCGTCTTACGGACTTCCTTAGCACCCCGGTAGTACAGTTTCACGAGGAGCGCTGAAAGAAGCCCAATCGGCACATTCAAAAAGAAAATCCAGTGCCAACTGAATGCATCGACAATAAAGCCCCCCACTAACGGGCCAATAATTGTTGCCGTACTATAGCTGGCAGAAACGAAGCCGAGGACTTGCATCCTTTTACGAGGGTTTTTATACATCGTTGCGTAAATAATATAGGGTAACGAGATCATGCCACCATTTCCAATGCCGGCAATGGTCCGCGTAATAATTAAAAATGTAATATTTGTCGATAGTCCTTGTAGTAATGATCCGACGACAAAAAGGAGGGCAGCAATTTGATAGCTGACCTGATTGCCAAGGTGTTCACCGAGTTTGCTCCAAAGGGGCGTACTAACCGCAGTTCCTAAGAGAAAAACGGCAACGATCCACCCCATGAGCTCGATCCCGTGAAGGTCGGATATAATTGCGGGGAGCGCGGTGTTGATGATCGTACTATCCAACCCACTCATGGCGTTGGATAGTAACAGGGCACAGGTGACAATCAAAATGTTGTGTTTAGACAATGTATTCTCTTCTTCCTCAAATAAGTTACCGTTTAACATGGTACAACTAAATGGGAAGATTTAACAATAAACTTTTGGTTAGTGTCGTTTTCGCTCGCCCTTGGGGACCGGATAGTAATTCTCAAGTAAAATGTGATCGTAGATGTGCCGTAGTAGCTGTGGATCGTCGGCGATGTCTGCGGCCCGCTGACGAGTAACCCCATACTTTGCTTGAAAGTCTGAGTCGTTCAGGTTAGTGAGACTCGAAAGGTCGGTGACGATAGCCTGTTGCAGAATTTTGAGATAGTATTTATCGACAGCTCCAATAATTTCGGCGCCGGTAAAAATTCGAGTTTCCGAATCCGTATTTGAGTATGATTGAATGTTAGCAAAAATGATGGTATCAAACACGTCAGGATCAATATCAAGAATGGTGCAGGCCTTGGTACGAGTGTAGAACCGCTTTGGTTCGAGCAGTGAAAGATCAAAGTAAGGGTGTGCTTGCATATTGAAGTTCCTTTCTTGTGAAAATCAGTGAACTAAGTTCAAGATCATCATAGCACAAGCAAAACAAATGGCTGGGAGTTTTTCCCAGCCACTAAATTTCATTATTGACGTGCTGCTAAACTTTCATAAAAAATAGCCGTACAGTTTGGCCCAGTATGACTGGCCAAGGTAATGCCAATCGGCGTGATCGCAATTTTTGCATCTGGTAGCTGGGCAAGAATAAGTTGCTTCAACTGCTCAGCGACTTGTTGATCATCACTGGTGGCAATTAATAGTTGGGCTGGCCTGTCAGAACGAATTTCGGCTAAGGCCTGATCCGCCATTGATTGCAGGCTTTTTTTCATTGACCGTGTTTTGCGAAGCGGTTCAATTTTACCGTCTGGGTTAATTCCCAATATCGGCTGAATATGAAGTAATTGGCCCATCATGGCACTCGATTTAGAGAGCCGACCACCGCGAACGAGATAGTCCAAGTTACTAAGGGTGAAGAGGTGATTAAACATTAGCCGATGCTCAGTCAGCCAATCTGCAGTGGCTTTTAAGGATTGGCCGTTGGCACGCATCTGACAGGCACGCATAACCATCAACCCCATGGCCCCACATGCCGCTCGTGAATCAACGAGTTCAATTTCAGCTTGTGGATTTTTAGCGAGGACGAGTTCGCGCGCGGCAACCGCACTACTAAAGGTGCCGCTCATGGCTGATGAAAAGCCTAAGTATAGCAACTTTTGCTGGCCTTTGAGAGCTTCCGTGAAACAAGCAACAAACTCACCAACATTAATTTGCGAGGTGGTTGCAGGACTGCCAGCCTGCAACTGTTTATAAAAATCGCTAACTTGTTGGGCGTTTTTTGTATCCTCAAGGGTCTGCCCGTGAATGGTAATATGTAACGGAATAAGTTGTAACTGCTCTGCTGCGATGAGCTCCGTTGGTACGTCGCAAGCAGAATCGGTAATAATTTTAAACATGATGATTCCCCACTTCATTCATATTTTGAGGCCTAAGTTTAATAAACGAGGCCTTCGCTGTAATAAAACCACTAATTTCCATAGTCCATTTGATCATTTTAAACCGTAGCTGTCAATTGTTTGGTACTGAACAGAGTCGATAAAGTGCAATTAAATACAAAATTGACAACGCTTACCAAGATGCTTATACTAAGCGCAAACAAGTTAGGAAACCGGTTTCCTTAATTTTAAACTTTTATTTGGGAGATGGCAATATGATGGATATATTGACTGGTTGTTTATTACTTATCAGTTTTATCTTTTTCATCATTTTTATCATAAAGGGTGGTAATTTAACGATTGGATTTATCGGAATGGCAATTTTATGGACGGTCATCGGGCAAATTCCAATTACTAAAGCAATTAACACAATTTTTGCGCAACCAGCTTTAAACTATGGGCCAACGATTATATACATTGTATTTGGTTCTTGGTTTGGTCGCGTACTGGTTGATAGTGGTATTGCGGGGAGTATTAGTCACCAGACACAACGGGTGGGGCGTAAACGGCCCATTTTGGCGGCCATCTTGGTCTGCTTGGTCACAATGCTGATTTTTGTGAGCGCTTACGGTGTCGGATCAGTCATTGCAATTGGTGTGATTTTGATTCCAATTTTATTTTCACTTGGCCTACCTAAACATATTGCGGTTGTCGCATTTACACTGTCAATTGGCGCACCCATGTATATTAATGTGGTGCTATTTAATCAAATTAAAACTTTCTTTCCAGCGGTTAGTTATGGGCCTCGATACTTAAAATTTGGCTGGATCGGAATGGGCGTACAGTTGATCGCTGTTATTCTTTTTTTGCTCTGGCATGCCAAAGACATCCATAACAATGAAATTTCACAAATTAACAATGAGTCTTCACAGGCGGCGAATCTGGTGATCACACATCGGTTGCAATATATAACGTACATAATACCGTTGGTGCCAGTGTTATTAAATATGCTGTTCCATTGGGATGCGGTTCCGGCTTTGATTCTGTCAACTGTGTTAGCGATGTTGTTAACCGGCCATTTAGCTCATGGGCGACAAGGATTGACCTTTATGAATCAGACAATGAAACGGGCGGTTGCGGATATTGTGGATTTAATTTTTTTCTTACTAGCACTAGCAATGTTTACCGCGTCGGCAACGGCCAACACACCACGGTTTAAATCAATTTTTGAATTGTTGTTGCCGCATCAAACGTTGTGGCTAGCAGTTGGTCTTGGCATATTGGCCCCCTTGGCACTTTTCCGAGGACCGCTTCATGTGTGGGGTGCAGGTGCTGCCACAGCCGCAGTACTGACTGCTACCGGATTGTTTTCGCAATGGTTTTTACTGCCGGTTTTATACGTGCCAACATTATTGGCCGTGGCCATAGATGTCACCCAGTCCTGGAATATTTGGGCATTAACCTATACCAAGGTCGACAATCGACTCTTCATGAAGACTGGCCTACCAGTTGTTTGGTTAGTGGCGATTATTAACGAACTCATTGCGTGGAAAATGTTTGGCTAAATCCATGAAGTCTCTTTCACCACTTGTCGGGAACGCGTAAAATGAAGGTATCATAACCAAAACGGAAAGGATATTCCTCATGAAAAAAATGACGATTGACCAAGTAGCGACTGCTGCCGGTGTTTCTAAATCAACAGTATCGAGATATCTGAATGGTAACTTTCAAAAGATGTCTGATAGCACTCGTGAGCGAATCCAAGCAACAATTCGGGATTTGAATTATCATCCCAACCGCCAAGCACAGACGTTAAAAACCAAAAAAACAGGGTTAATTGGTGTTGTCGTGGCTGATATGGCAAATTTGTATTCGGCTAAGATGATTAGTGGTGCAGGGAAAGTTGCACGAGTGTACCAGTATCAATTGTTGATTATGGATTCGAATAATTCATTCGAGCAAGAGCATGAGTCGCTCAGACAATTGCAGGATCAGTCATTAGAGGGTCTTATTATTCAACCGATGAGTCGGAAGAGCGCCGACTATCAAAAAATTATTGGAGAATTGCCAACAGTGTTTGTTGATCGAGTGACGGATTCTAACCAATGGCCATTTGTGGGTGTTGATAATTATGAAGCAACGCGACATTTAGGAAGTTTGATTGCGAAAAGGGGTTATCAGCGAATTTTGATCATTTCAGAACCCATTGATGTGTCTCAGGCACGATTTGATCGGGTTCGGGGCGTTAAAGAAATTGCTCGTCGCAACAAAATTCAATGTGAATTGCTAGAGATTACCGAATCTGTATCGCCAGAAATACGCCATGAAATCAAACAAAAGATTGGCACACTGACACAAAATCAGGAACCGGCAGTGATTTTTGCTAGTAATAGTCGACTACTAATGCAGGTGATGCAGTTGATTAATGATTTGCAATTACGAATTCCGGCGGATATTGGCCTATGTGGGTTTGATGATTGGCATTGGACGGCCCTTACTAATCCGCCAATTGCAAGCATTGAGCAAGATGCGGTTGGAGTAGGGCAAGCAGCGATGACAACGGTGATCAACCAACTGGAACGCCCTGATCAAGTGGTCAAAGATCAAATTATCGCTTCAACACTTAACGTTCGTGCTTCAATCTAGTGAGAAATGGAGACTGAGATGCAATCAAAACTGGAATTAATTCTTTTTGATGTCGATGGTACGTTGATAGATAGTTTCGATGCTTATCAAAAAATTATGCAAACAGTTTTACCGTCCTATGGGATTCGTGTTTCTTTACCAATGTTGCGGCAATCGTTTGCGATGCCAGTCAACCAAGCCTTAACGTTTTTACAAGTTTCTCCAGATAAATTTCAAGCTGTTGAGCAGGCGTATGGAGAGTTGGCAGGCACTCCTCAATTTTCAGAACCGTTGTTTCCAGGAATCCTGCGTGTGCTTCAGCAGTGTTATGAGGCCGGCATACCATTAGGAATTGTAACGTCGCGAAGTCGGTCGGATTTGAAAAGTGTGGATCCAGCGATTTTGCGGATGATGACAGTCGTTGTAACGGCGGATGAAACGCACATGCATAAACCAGATCCTGCTCCGCTGAATTTAGCGATAGCTAAGGCTGACAGCGCTCGTCGAAAAACAGTATATATTGGTGATGATCGCGTCGATGAGCAGGCAGCCCGTGCAGCCGGAATTCAATTTAAGGCGGCGGTGTGGGGTGCAAAAGATCTAAGAGAATTCGATCAATCAACGACCATTTTAAAGCACCCAGCCGAGTTGGTGGCCTTACTTTAGGTGTAACTTTGTTCTACTTTATGTTATATAAATGATTATTTTTAGAGAATAATGATGTTTTAATTAAAAATCCATTGACAAAATGCCATGTAAAATTCATAATGGTCACATTAAATTAAAAGATGAGTATTAATATTTCGCTAGATACAGAGAGCCATTAACTGCTGAGAGATGGACGTGTTGAGTATTAAGAATATGGTCTTAATGAAAATATCATGTTGGCGAGCCTCCGGTGAGCTAATGTCGGTTTTCTAACCGTTACCTTAGAATTGAGTGGGTGCAGACGTGCACTCAGTAAGGTGGTACCACGGCTCTGTCGTCCTTTATCAGTAATGATAAAGGGCGATTTTTTAATTTAAGGAATAGAAAGCATATTGGAAAAGGGGAGTTACGTTATGAGAAGAAATACAAAGTGGTTATTGGGATTAGGTGTGATTATTGTTTTATTTGTGGCAATTTTTGGGATTACACGATTAAACTCGTCTAATTCAAACGCTAAGTTGAAGGATGTTACGATTGGGGTAGCACCAGGACCTTATGGTGATATGGCAAAAGACGTGATGGGGCCGCTATTAAAAGAAAAGGGTTATAACGTTAAAATCAAAGAATTTAATGATTATGTTCAACCAAATAAATCATTATCTTCAGGAGAAATTGATGCCAACTTGTTCCAGCACACTGCTTATTTGAAGACTTTCTCAAAGGCGAACCACTTAAAGCTGACAGCATTGGGTGAAACACCAACCTTGGGAATGGGAATCTACTCTAAGAAAATTAAATCCTTAAGCGATTTGAAAGACGGCGACAAAGTTTCGTTGGCTAATGATCCATCCAACTTAGCGCGTTCGTTGCAATTATTGCAAGCTAACAAACTCATTACGCTGAAAGCAAATGTCGATGTTTCTAAGGCCAGCTTGTCAGACATTGCGTCTAACCCAAAGAATCTGCAATTCAAGACTTTGGATGCGGCCCAATTACCACAATCTCGTGACAACGTGACAATTGCATTAATTCCTGGTAACTACTCATGGAATGCTAAAATCAAGCCAAGTTCAGCATTGGCACTTGAAAAACTGCAAGAAGATTATAAGGAAGTCTTTGTTGTAAAGACTAGTCAAAAGAATTCCAAATTTGCCAAGGCCGTTAAATCAGTTTTGAAGAGTGACAAATTTAAGAAAGCAATCAATGATTCCAAGTTTAAAGACTTTGACAAGCCAGCATCTTGGAACTAGGAGGTAAACTATGAGCCAAATTGAACTCAAAAATGTTTCAGTTACTTTTGAACAAAAAAGGACGACGATTAATGCTGTTAAGGACGTATCGTTAAGTATCGAAAAGGGTGAAATCTTCGGTATTGTGGGATTATCCGGTGCTGGTAAATCAACGCTGGTACGAACAATTAACGGACTTCAACAGCCGACGACCGGGGAAGTAACTGTGAACGGAGTTGAAATCAATAAGGCCAACAAGTCACAACTTGCCCAAGCCCGGAAGAAAATTGGCTTTATTTTTCAAAACTTTAATCTCATTAACAATCGAACAATTGCCCAAAACATTGGGTTTGCGTTGACTGCTGGAGGATATCCGGAGAAACAACAACCTGAAAAAATTGATCAGTTGTTGGCCTTAGTCGGTTTACAGGATCGGAAGACTAATTATCCTGCTCAACTTTCTGGTGGTCAAAAACAACGGGTGGGCATTGCACGGGCGCTAGCCAATGATCCCGATATTTTGTTGTGTGATGAGGCCACAAGTGCGTTGGATCTCGAAACTGCCGAAGAAATCATTACGATTTTAAAGGATATTAATGAACGATTGCATATCACAATTGTTTTCATTACCCACCAGTTGGAGGTCGCTAAGAACCTGTTTGATCGGGTGGCAGTGATGGAAAACGGCGAGTTAGTTGAACAGACAACCGCCTACAAACTATTTGCAGACCCACAATCAGATATGGCAAAACGGTTGGTCAATCGCTTCTTAGATGATGAACTACCCGATGAGGTGCGCTTTAAACTACGAAAATCAAACGGACGTTTCCTATCATTGAAGTATCACGGGGATGACTCGTTGGATCCCGTAATTACTGAGATTGCTGGAACAGCCGGAGTTGATATTAGTATTTTGCAAGGGCGGATTGAGTTTATTCAATCAAACGCTATTGGGACGCTGGGGATTTTTATTACCGGGGAACCACAGGCGATCAATCAAGCGGTTCGGCTATTTCATGAAAAGGTTGATGGTGTTGAGGAGGACGAACAATGAGCGAAACAATTACAATTTTACAAGAGAACCTTGGCCAAGCGCTCTGGGAAACGTTTGAGATGGTCGTGATTTCTGGGATCATTGGGGTTGTTTTGGGAACCCTTCTCGGGTTAGTGTTGTACTACTACTCTAATCCTTTGTTCTCACCACGGGCAGCCGTGAACAATGTTGTTGGGTTTATCATCAACGCTGTCCGATCATTCCCGTTCTTGATCCTGATGATTGTTTTGATCCCGTTCGCCAAACTAGTGGCTGGTGATCCATATACGCCAATGGGGGGTGCTGTGTCATTATCCGTTGCTGCGGTTCCATTCTTTGCCCGCATTGCGGAAAGCTCATTTGCCGAGATTGATCAAGGGGTGATCGAAGCGGCGCGTTCAACGGGTGCTGGATTTTTCCTCATTTTTTCCGATGTTTTATTCCCAGAAGCGCTGCCTTCATTAATTCGGGGAATTGTTTTAACAATTATTAGTTTGATTGGTTATTCAGCCATGGTCGGAACGATTGGGGCTGGTGGAATTGGTAATCTCGCCATTCAATTTGGGTATAATCGCTATGAAACAGGTGTTTTAATCAGCGTAATCGTCATTTTAGTGATTATTGTGCAAATTATTCAGTGGATTGGTGACCGTTTAGCGGTACACTATACCCGGGGTTAGGTTTTGATTTAAGAACTTTAAATTTTAGTAGGAGATGACGTGATGATGGCAGATATTAGTGAATTGTCATTAAAGGATGGTCGGATAATTACCGACTCAGAAACATTAGCAAAATTTGGGAAAGATGATTCCACGCAAGAGGTGGTTAAAGTATATAAGCCGCTCGCAGTGGTTGAAGCTCACAGTGTTGAGGATGTTCAGGCAACGCTAAGATTTGCAAATCATCACAAGATCCCGGTGACAGCATGGGGAGCTGGTAGTTCTATTGTGAACAGTTCTGCAGGGCTGGATGACGGTATCGTTTTGGATTTATCGCAATTAAATCAAATTTTAGAAATTAATATTCCTAATCAGTACGCAGTGGTGCAGGCGGGCGTCTTGAATGCTGATCTGGATAAGGAAGTGCGTAAGCAAGGCTATTTCTTTGCACCAGATCCAGGCTCAAAACCAATTAGTTCCATTGGTGGAAATATTGCCACTAACGCTGGTGGCATGAGTTCATTAAAGTATGGCACAACTAAGCAGTCTGTGATTGGCTTACAAATTGTATTGGCCGATGGTACGCTAATTAATACGGGAAGTAAGACGTTTAAAGATAATGTTGGGTACGATTTAACCGATCTGCTTGTGGGGTCAGAAGGCACGTTAGCAGTAATTGTTGCAGCCACTGTTAAGTTATTGCCGATTCCGTTTGGTAAACCTGTCACTGGCTTAGCTACTTTTGCTGACATGAAGCAATTGAGCATTGGCGTTCAAAAAATTTCAGCCAGCGGGCTGTATCCATCGATGATGGAAGCTTTAAATGATACTTCGATTGAAGCGCTGGACCGTTTGGAGAAAACGGATCTAGGCAATGGTGGTGTTGCGAAGGCCCTCTTGATCTTCAAACTTGAAGGAGCGCCCGCAGGGGCCGTAGAAGCGTTGCAGGAAATTTTAGGTGACGCAGGCGCATTGCACGTTTCAGTGACTGATGATGCGGAATACGCACAAAAGATTATTCAAATTCGCCAGGACTACTATCGTGCTGAGGCGGCATATGGTCGGTTAATCGTTGAGGATGTAGCCGTTCCATTGTCAAAATTACCAGATCTAGCCGATTTTGTGGAACAGCTAACGTTTACTACCGATGTGACGGCATTTTTGGGTGGTCATGCTGGCGACGGTAACTTTCATCCCAACATTGCGATTCCACGAGATTCGGACTCGATACCAGCTGACGTGCAGGATGCAATTTCAAAAATTTTCAAGTATGTTCAGTCCATTGAGGGCACGATTTCGGCCGAACATGGAATTGGTGAAATTAAAAAGCAATGGGTTTTGCCGCAATTAGGACAGGAGCTTGTTGATCTACAAAGACGAGTTAAGTTAACGTTTGATCCGAATAACATTTTAAATCCGGGTCGTAAAATTTAGTTCTTAAATTTTGGCGATGCAGTGAAAAACTGCATCGCCTTTTTTTATGTCCGCGGGTGACAGAACCATGTTTGGTAATATTTAATACATGCTGCTGATAGAAAAGTATAAAAATTGGTCATTTTTGCTTTTCCTAATGTAGAATGTTTTAAAAAGTGATAACATATTTTTTAAATATTGTAAGCGATTCCGAACAATATTTAATTTATTAAGTTTGATAGCAAGTTGGAATTAATATGAGAGTCACACTTAAAATTATGAAGAATTATTAATATTTGATGAGAGAAATAAAAGTATAATGATTGTTTCCCTTGTTAAATCAAGGAATTATAAATTTTAACGAAAAATATATTTTTAGAATTCTCTAATATGATATAATTTTAATAATTTGAATTGGAAGGATGATGTGTAGATGTCAGAAGCAAAAGAATATTTAGCTAACGTACGTGCGTCACTTGTAAAGAGAGATCCTAATCAACCAGAGTTTTTAGAAGCCGTGGATAACTTTTTCCACACAATCACTCCGGTTTTAGAAAAACATCCCGAATACATTCAGGCCAACTTAATCGAACGGCTGATTGAACCAGAACGGGCCTTTCAATTCCGTGTTCCATGGGTCGATGATGAAGGTAACGTTCAAGTAAATCGTGGATTCCGTGTACAATTTAGCGCTGCAATCGGACCTTACAAAGGTGGACTGCGGTTCCATCCCAGTGTTAACTTATCAATTGTCAAGTTCTTAGGATTTGAACAAATCTTTAAAAACAGCTTAACCGGCCTCCCAATTGGTGGTGGTAAAGGTGGAAGTGACTTTAACCCTAAGGGGAAGTCAGACGGCGAAGTTATGCGCTTCGCTCAAAGTTTCATGACTGAATTACAACGTCATATTGGACCAGATATTGATGTCCCTGCTGGTGATATTGGTGTTGGTGGTCGTGAAATTGGTTATCTATACGGCCAGTACCGGAAGATTCGTGGCTACCAGGCTGGTGTGTTGACTGGTAAAGGCCTGAGTTATGGTGGTAGTTTGGCTCGAACCGAAGCAACAGGGTTCGGGTTACTCTACTTTACGCAAGCATTACTTGCTGATCAGGGTGAGTCATTAGACGGTAAGAAGATCAAAGTTTCTGGGGCCGGAAATGTTGCTATTTACGCCATTCAAAAGGCCGCTGAGCTGGGAGCCACTGTTTTAACAGCTTCAGATTCAAATGGATTTGTGTACGATCCAAATGGTATCGACTACAAGATTGTGCAACAAATTAAAGAAGTGGAACGCGGTCGAATTAAAGATTATGCTGACCGTGTTGATACGGCTGAATACCACGAAGGCTCAGTTTGGGACTTTGATTTAGACTACGATATTGCTTTGCCATGTGCGACCCAAAATGAAATTGACGGTGGCCGGGCTGCACGGATTGCACAAAATGGTGCGACAGTTGTCAACTGTGGATCCAACATGCCATGTACTCCGGAAGCTGTTGAAATTTTCCATAAATCCGATGTTTTACTGGGACCAGCCAAAGCCGCTAATGCCGGTGGGGTTGCCGTTTCAGCATTGGAAATGAGTCAAAATGGTGAACGCCTGTCATGGACGTTTGAAGAAGTTGATCAGCGATTAGAAAAAATTATGCAAAATATTTACACCGAATCGGCTGAAGCCGCTAAACAATATGGCTTTGGTAAAGACTACTTAGCAGGTGCCAATATTGCCGGCTTTAAGAAAGTTGCCGATGCCATGTTGGCTCAAGGTGTAATTTAATTAAATTGATCAAAAGAAGGGAATCCTCGGGATTCTCTTTTTTGATCTTTTTAAAGTTGGAGACTAGGAATAGGATTTTTAGAGTGAAAACGTGTACAATATACGTAACATGGAGGTGATGCAATGAAAGCATTTGGATACCAATCGTTTGGTAAACCGGACGTTTTTGAAGAATTAGAAGTTGATCAACCAAAGATTACGGGTCAGAATCAGGTAATTGTTGAAACATTGGCTGTTGGAATTAACAACTTTGAACGCATTCAGCGAATGGGGGTTATTGGTGGGGATCATTTTCCAGTGATTCCGGGCCGTGATATTGTGGGGCGAGTGGTTGCTAAAAGTGATGACGTGACGACGATTCAACTCGATGACGTGATTATTGGCCATGCAGGACCTGCATACGCCCAATTTGCAAAACTCTCGGTTAATCGATTAATCAAAAAGCCACAAAATGTCTCGCTTGAGCAGGCTGCAGCTATTATTACACCAGGTATTACGGCATATAATGCTGTGACCGAATTTACTCATGTGCGAGCTGGCGATCGGGTTCTAGTTAACGGAGCAACCGGCGGCGTTGGTATGATTGCAGCGCAAGTCGCCAAACACCTTGGCGCCTATGTTGTCGGTGTGGGATCATCAAAGAATCGCACCACACTCCAATCATTAGCACTGGATCAGCTCGCATTTTATGATCAAGAAGATATTAATGAGAAGTTTGCCGATCAATTTGATGTTGTGATTAACGCGGCAATGAACGGCAATAATGAAGCGCTAATCAGTGCCGTTATTCGTGATGGTGGTCGAGCTGCTTCCGTTGGTGAAGCTAATAATTTGCAGGACAAACCTCAAGTCCTGTTCGAACATATTCGCCCACTAGATGCGCAACATGATCGAATCGCCCTTCAAAAACTGGCCACGATGTTATCTGATAAAACGTTGCAAGTACCAATTTTTAAGACGTTACCACTGACATTGCAAGGTGTAGTGAAAGGCCATGACTTACTCGAACAAAGGCATGCGCCGGGTCGGATAATTTTAATGAAGTAAAATGATAGCGTGGTCCAATGAGTGGCGGTAAGTGCCAAATTGGATCACGCTATTTATGAGGAGAAGTTGCCGAACTAATTGGGAACTTATTGGAAAGAAGAGAGTTAAATGAAAATTGGCAGAAAACAGGGATCACCGTTTTTAATTTTGGATGCCGACCATGGACGTCCGATTCTTAATTGTAACAGTGTCGTAGCGGCCGCTTTGATGTCCGAGCCAGAGCTGAAGCTGGGACCAATTGAAACCTTTCAAATGGCTACATTACAGCAACCAATCAAGCAACCACATCAAATTTTAGCGGTGGGAATGAACTATCTTGATCATTCGAAAGAAATCCATTTAGCACTGCCACAAACGCCGAGTACCTTCACCAAATTTTCAAGTTCACTAACTGGGCCAACAACTACGATTCGCCGTCATGGGCCACGCACCGACTGGGAAACTGAATTAGTAGTGGTGGTTGGCAAGGCTGGTCGCAACATTTCGACCGCCGATGCTGCAAATCATATTGCAGGGTACATGGTTGGGGAAGATTTGTCGGATCGCGACGTGCAGTTTGCAAATTCGCCCGCGCAATTTTCACTTGGAAAGTCATTTGAACATTATTCACCAATTGGGCCGTACTTGACGACACCAGATGAAATTGATGATTTAGGTTATCAAGAAATTCGAACCTTGGTGAATGATCGAGAGGTGCAGCGGGCGCAGCTAAAGCAGATGATTTTTGATCCAGCAGCACTGATTCATTATTTTTCATCAATTATTGAGTTACAAGCAGGAGACTTAATTTTTACTGGGACTCCCAGTGGCACAGGTGTCGGACGTGAACCAGAACAATATTTAAAGAAGGGCGATCATTTGCGTGCCGAAATTACCAATTTAGGCCGCCTCGATATTGACGTCATTGCGTAGTGAAACTATTGTTTTTTGCCAAGTAATTTCGAACAGTGCTATAATTAATCCAACATTTGGGTGTCTTTACACCTGCTGAGGAGGATTCATTTTGAGGAATTTGGCATTATTAACTGATTTATACGAGTATTCTATGGCCAATGGTTTTTTGCAGCAGTTACCAAAGGACCGGGCTACTTTTGATATCTTTTTCCGACGGGTTCCTGATGAGGGCAGTTTTGTGATCGCGGCTGGAATACAGCAAGTAGTGGGGGAACTGCAAAAATTACATTTTGATGCGTCAGATATTGCCTATTTTAAACAGTTGAAGCTTTACGATGAGGCTTTTATTGACTACTTGGCGAATTTTAAATTGGACTGTGAAATTACAGCGGTTCCAGAAGGGACGCCAATCTTTCCACGCGAACCGTTGATGACGATTGAAGGCCCGTTGGTTCAAGTGCAAATGTTAGAAACCCTAGTTTTAAATATCCTTAACCATCAATCTTTGATTGCGACTAAAGCACGGCGCATTAACTATGCTGCCGCTGGACGGCCGGTAATGGAATTTGGTGCGCGCCGTGCTCAGGGACCAGATAGTGCGACATACGGTGCTCGAGCAGCGATTATTGGTGGTTGCAGTAGTACATCGAATGTTTTAGCCGCCAAGCAATTTCAGATTCCAGCCGCTGGCACCATGGCGCATAGCTGGGTAGAAGCATTTGATGATGAATTGACAGCCTTTCAAAAGTGGGCTGAAATATATCCAGATAATAGTGCGTTACTAGTCGATACCTATGATGTGCTCAAATCAGGAATTCCAAATGCAATCAAAGTATTTCAGCAGTTGGTTGCTACCGGTCATCAACCGGTGGGCATTCGAATTGATTCCGGTGATATTGGTTATCTGACCAAAAAAGCGCGTCAGATGCTGGACCAAGCAGGCTTTATGCAGGCTAAAATTACGGTATCGAATGCTTTAGATGAAAATGTGATTACGGCATTACTTCAAGAACAGGCGCCGATTGATAACTTTGGCATTGGCGAGAAGCTGATCACAAGTTCGTCGTCTCCGGTATTGAGTGGTGTGTATAAAATGGCTGCAATCGAACGTGACGGGAGAATAATTCCGAAGATTAAAATTAGCGGTAGTCGCGAGAAGATAACGCTACCAGGTCGTAAGCGGACGTATCGCTTATTTTATCCCGGAACGGATAAAGCCTTTGCGGATGTGATTGCCTTGGCCGATGAGCGTATTGATGGCCAACCACTGGAAGTCATCAACAGTGATCCACTGAGTGTTAAAAACCCGACAGTCATCCAAGATTTTGATGCACGCAAGTTGCAACAAACGGTTAATTTAGAGCAGTCAACCGATAAAAGTGTTTTTGAAATTCAGCGCTTTTCAAAAAGCCGGTTGGCGCAGTTACCAGACGAAACGCAACGGTTAACCAATCCAGACCGTTATATGGTGTTTATGAGTAAATCATTGGCCGACTTACAACAAGCTCTGTTGGATCAACGACTATAGGAATTCTTCATAAAACGATTTCATGAATCGTGATACAATAAGGGAAACTTGTAAAGAAGATGAGCAGATGCAAACGTATGAAGGTGAACCACTGAATATTTTGCATACAATCGGACTCGACATTTTATATCCGGTTGTACGAGTGGAGATGCAAATTAAGCCACAACTAGATTTGCCGCGCTTTAAAACCGCTTTGACCGCTGTGAGCCAGATTGTACCGGAGTTACTGTGTCGTTACGAGATGAAGACTAATCAGTGGGTTCAGGTTACGGATGATGTGACCGATTTAATTTTTCCGGCAATTAAGGATGTTGATCAAGATGCCCAGAATTGGGATCTGATGCGTGAACCACAATTGCGGGTGTATTGGAATGATACTGGCAATGCAACAAAGTTGACGCTATACATTAGTCATATTTTGACGGATGGTGCTGGTAGTAAACAGTTGCTCTATCTTATTGCTCAGGCCTATTCAGCTGGACCATCTGCAGTTGAGTCTGTGACTAATAGTCAAAATTTAGATTGGCTTGAGACACTGGTGCGTGATTATCATCCAGCAGCTGCACAACAAACTGATCATCCAGACGAGGCACTAAAATTACCGCGATTGAAATCAGATGATGGATCGCAATATCAAGTCGGGCGGGTGCAGTTAGCTTTACTTGAAACGAAACGGCTCCTTCGGGCAACTCATCAACAGCACGTAACGGTTAATGATGTTGTGATGGCGGCGTTTGGTCGCGTAATGCAAAGCTTTTCAGGAACGCATTCAATTGCATTAGCGTGCCCAACGGATATGCGTCAATTTACGACTTGTCCAGAGCAGACGGTGCAAATCGCTAATATGACATCCCGCTATAATTTGTCACTTGTGACTGAGCTAGATGAACCGTTCACCACGCTGGTGGAACGATTCCATCAAGCCATGATTACGCGTAAACAAGAAATGCAGTGCTTAGATTCGGTAGCGGGTCTGCTGAAACAATACCAGCACGAACCGTTAGCAAAACTGCAGCAAATCGTGGAAGACAACTATCATGTGCGAGAAGTTGCTTACACAAATTTCGGCGTCATTGATGATCAGCGATTAAAGTTTACCGGTCATCACATTACGTCATTTGTTATGACGGGTGGATTTCGTCAGGCACCAATGTATCAAATTGCCGCTGGGACGTTTGGTAATCGGTTAACATTGGCGTTCAATATGAATGGTACGCAAACCGAGTATACGTTTGGCATGGCCTTAGCCAGAGCAACAGCGGAATTAATTAATCGGTTTGCGCTGGAAGCTTTATCTGAATAATGTCGTACCCGTCTTAATTGGACGGGTATTTTTTGGATTGAAGTGGTGGCTGGAAGTGACTTAATGGTAAAATAATAGCTATTAAGTTGTAATTATTTAAGTGTTAGGTAGGCAATTTTATGGAAAATGGAAAAGTTAGACAAGAAAAAATTAAAAGCACTTTGTTATCCGCTAAAAAGGCAGTTAGTGCAACTCATTTTGCCAAGGAGTTTGGTGTGAGTCGTCAAACTATTGTGGGCGATATTGCACTGCTTCGTGCGGGTGGTGAGGATATCTTAGCGACACCGATGGGGTATGAATATGCCGAACCAGTAGAACCGCTGCAATTTACGGTTGTTTGTCAGCATACGTTGGCCCAGACTGAACAAGAACTGCTATTGATTATTCATGCTGGTGGGACTGTGTTAAATGTGGCTGTTGATCATCCGATATACGGACAACTTAGTGGACAGCTGACAATCCGGAATGAATCCGATGTTCACCAGTTTATGTATCACCTACAACGCTTTAAGGGCCATCTCCTGTCTGAGTTAACAGATGGTGTTCATAGTCATTTGATTGCGGTGCAACAAGCTTCACAAATGGATGAAATTAGACAGAAATTAAGAGATAACGAAATTTTATATGAATAATTAGGATTGACAAGACACCCCCAAGCAAAGTAGGATATGAGTTGCACCTATGGTGTCAAGACACATGTGAAATGTGATCAATATAAAAATTTGGGGGAGATTCTAATTAAAAAGGTTGGTCAAAACAAGTTACTTGCCGCGTCGGGATTTGCGTGGCTGTTTGATGCGATGGATGTGGGGATGCTGTCCTTCGTGATTGCCGCGGTCGCACCTCAGTGGCATTTGACGAGTGTTCAGATGGGCTGGATAGGCAGCGTTAGTTCCATTGGCATGGCAGTCGGAGCTGTTTTATTTGGTGCACTAGCAGATCGGTTTGGCCGTAAGGATATCTTGATCCTAACGTTACTGATCTTTTCGGTTGGAAGTGGGCTGTCCGCATTAGCTACTAGCTATCTGATCTTTATTATCATTCGTTTTATTGTTGGAATGGGCCTTGGCGGAGAATTGCCTGTCGCATCTACGCTCGTGTCTGAAAGTGTGGACGTACAAGAGCGGGGCCGGATTGTTGTTTTGCTAGAGAGCTTTTGGGCCGGCGGCTGGCTCATTGCGGCGGTTATTTCGTACTTTGTGATTCCACGATGGGGCTGGCGTGTCGCACTAATTGGCGCCTCTTTGACGGCCCTTTATGCGTTTTATTTACGCTACAGTATTCATGATTCCTTAAATGAAGTTCGGCAGGAGGCTAAACAACGGCCAGGATTTGGGCAACGTGTTAAGGCTATCTGGCGACCGGAGAATGCCAAATCCACGCTGATGCTATGGATCGTTTGGTTCATGGTTGTGTTTTCATATTACGGGATGTTTCTTTGGTTACCGAGCGTGATGGTTTTAAAAGGGTACAGCGTTGTGAATAGTTTTGGCTATGTATTGATTATGACCTTGGCTCAGTTACCTGGATACTTTGTTGCCGCATGGTTGATTGAACGTTGGGGCCGTAAAACTGTGTTGGCGTTATTTTTAACGGGGACTGCAATTAGCGCGCTGGGATTTGGAAATGCGGCTGGCTTGCCGATGTTATTAACGACGGGCATACTGTTGTCGTTTTTCAATTTAGGTGCTTGGGGAACGTTGTACGCTTATTCACCGGAACAGTACACTGCAAGTGTCCGGGGAACCGGAACAGGTTTGGCAGCCGGTGTCGGACGTCTCGGTGGAATTGTGGGTCCGTTACTAGTTGGTCAGCTAATCGCACAAAAAGTTAGTTTGACGTTAATTTTCGGCATCTTTTTCGGTGCGATTTTAATCGCCGTAATCGCTATTTTGGTATTAGGACAAGAAACAATGGGTAAGGTACTCGATCGTACGACGGCACCACAAAGATAACAGATGATTAGTGAGCGAGGGTGCTCACTATTTTTTTGCCGAATTAGTGAAATTATGCTAAATAACTGGCTTTTTAATGTGTCAGATAGTAAAGTAAATGTTAATTGAATAAGTATTTGAATCATCAAGGGGATTGAGTATATAATGATTTATACTTGTACCGTTTGGGGACGGAGTACGGGATATCAAATACATACAGTTGACTGTTGTTGAATGGAGATTATATTATGGATTACTATGATAATGCGAATAAGTTCATGGGGGTATACCAGGGGCATGAACATGAGTTCGCAGCGATTTTAAAGGATGATGGCTTTTCAATGGGCGATATCAGCATGATGAAAAAAGCGCCCAGCGTTTGGCAAATGCCTACTGATCTGGTGATTAAGGTGGCCAAGGAATATGTTTATTACTTGGCGGAGCAGGCTGCAAAGGATCCGGAATTTATTACGGTCCTTAATAAGATTAAGAGTACATTGAGTTCTGGTGAAGAAGAACCATATGCAAGTACGGCACATGCCTATCGACAATTGTTAGACAATAACCTTGATGTCTATGCCCAACTTTATGAAGTCTATCTAAAACATAAATAAAACGACAAATGGTTTTGGATGACACATTCGAAACCATTTTTCTTATTAATTTTGACCGTTGTATTATATAATTGAAGCATGAATTAATGACCGCAATTCAGAAGGGAATTAGATTGTCATGGATGATGAATTAAAAAAATGGAGCGCTCGGTTCGAGAGTAAAAATGGCCGTCAGCCAACTGACGAAGAATTTGAAAGCGCTAAAAAAAGAATCGAAAGAAACGTTGAGGCTCAACGTCAGCGTCAAACACAGTCGAATCCACGACCAGCCGTGAAGCATGACAGTAATCTATCGCAGCAAAATCCGAATGCCAACTACGCTTCTGCCAAGGAAGCGAATTCGGAAAAGCAACCACCACGCCATGACTGGGGCTTTTTGTGGGTACTGCTTTTAGCTGCTTTGTTTATTATTGGTGGTATCATTGCATTTAAGATTGGTACTGCGCACGGGACTTCGTTATGGTAGATGCCGTTTAAAAGACTCGTTACCTGACACCGAAAAGATAAGGTGGCAGGCAACGAGTCTTTTTAGTTGGCAAATTGGGGTAATTTTGTGTCAATGTATTGTTGACGATCGAATTTAGTTTTGAAATCAAGTGTGAGATCCTGATAGTTTTCAAAGTGTAATACAAGCGAATAAGGTAACTCGGTGTCTTGATTGATAATTGGCCGAATGGATTCAGGTAGCGTATCCGTACATTGGTTAATAAAAATTGGCTTCTGAGCGGCGAAATTTTTTACAGCACTGGCTAATTCGCGTTCAACGGGTTCAACATGACGATCATCAGTCGTGAGGGTAAATCGAGTTGTGACATGACCATCATGATTAATAACTGAGAAGGTTGGCTGGGCTCCACGTTGAACGGAAATGTATGCCATCTTGCTATCTAAAAATGGATGAAAGGCGACATCCAGCGCGTTAAGGGCAGTGACTTTAATAATCACACGAGTGTCGGAAAAGTCGATTATTTCGAATAAGGTATTTTCCATGATAATCCCTCCAATTAATTTTAACTTTATAACTAATGATTAGCATAAGTATATCATGTCAAAAAGTACTTGTCACTATTTTCTTGTTAAAAAATACACAAATGAAATTTTTGCAAATAAATCAATTAATAAATAATTAAGATTTGAGTTAACGAACGGTTAATAGTTATTGGTTATGATTAGGATGAAAGTTGAGGCGAGCATTATGGATAGTGTTTTGGAATTACGGAATGTTAGAAAATCCTTTGGAAAACAGGTCGTTTTGGATGATATAAATTTAACCATTCATCAGGGTGACATTTACGGATTAATCGGTCGGAATGGCGCAGGAAAAACGACTATTTTGAAAACAATTGTCAGTTTGATTCATCAAGATAAGGGAGAAATCTTGCTATTTGGTCGAGCTCATGGTGAAGGGTATATGAAACAACTGACACGAACGGGGAGCGTTATTGAAACCCCGGTTGCTAATAATGAATTGACTGCACGTCAAAATTTGAAGTATTACTGTAAGGTTAAAGGAATCGTTAATCGTAATGCCGTGGATGAAGCATTAGACTTTGTGGGACTGTCGGATACTAAAAATAAAAAGTTTAAAAATTTTTCGCTTGGTATGCGACAGAAATTAGGACTAGCAATCGCATTATTGAATCAGCCTGATTTTTTAATTTTGGATGAACCAATTAATGGTTTAGATCCGATTGCGATCGTTGAGTTCCGCAATTTACTGATCAGGCTGAACCAAACAAGGCAAATTACAATTTTAATTTCGAGTCATATTTTGGGCGAACTTTATCAAATGGTGACAAAGTTTGGCATTCTTAATCACGGTAAAATTATTAAAGAACTTACAAAAGAGGAATTTGAGATTCAGAGTCGAGAGTTTATTCAGTTGGATGTAGATCAGCCACAACTGGCAACAACGGTTTTGGATCGGTTAGGGATTCACCAATTTAAGGTGGTTGGGGATCACGAAATTGCGATCTATGAGCTCAACGTTTCAAATGCGCAAATTGTTAATGAACTTGTCGCAACCAATGTTCAAATTGAAACGATTATTCGTAAACATACCAACCTTGAAAATTATTTCAAAACAATGATTGAAGATGGGGATGAATCTTAAATGTTTAATATGCTACGGGCTGATACCTATCGACTACTTCACTCAAGAGGTTTTTATATTACTCAATTTGTCATGATTGGCTTAGTTGTGGTTTCTGTTGCTACTGATTCACTGAGCATGATGATTGGTTCCGAAGGCTTGTCCAGTTTTCAGAATCAAGCCTCGCACGTAACTTGGACAGCGGTTAATTCCGTCAAGTTGATGTCCAGTATGGCCAGTCTTTTACTCTATATTTTATTACCGTTGTTTATTATGAGTATTGGGTTTGATTTTTCGCGTAAAATTTACAAAAATCCGCTAAGCAGTGGTATGACGCGTCTTAACTACTTTATTTCTAAATATTTTGTGTTTGTTTTGATAACGGTTGGACAACTATTATTCTATTACGGTGTTATCTTTCTTTCCACGGGAATTAAGTCAGGTTTTGGAAAGTTGACCGTTTTGTTGGTTAAGAAATGGGTGCAAGTATTTAGTCTGCAACTATTGGAATTGAATGCAATTTTTGCAATTTCAGTTTTGGTGATTTATTTATCCTTTTCAACAATTGCCGCTGTTATTACAACGGTCGTGACACCGGTACTAATTCCAGTACTACTACAACTGTTTACGAAGGCCCATTGGTTACGCAACTTTGATTTTCAGAGCCGAGTGGATTCGGCATATTTTACCCAGTATCGCGGGACGGATTTGTCCGGTTTGATGATTGCATCGTTTGGGATGATTCTGGGCTGTTTGTTAGTGGCATACATTAGTTTTAGAAAACGAGAACTTTAAAAAATAGCCCCACCAAATTAAGTTTAAGAATTTGGTGGGGCTATTTTTACCAGATCAATTTAATAGAAAAGGTCAAATCATGTGTTTCGATCGTCACTTTGGCATGCATACGTTTAGCTAATTCGGTGACAATGTATAGTCCAAGTCCGGCATTTTGACTTTTACGAGATAGGTCTTCAGTGTAAAATCGATCTAGCAATTTTTGGGGATGCTCAATGGGTGCAGCGAGGGAATTAGTGACATCAAGGACTAACCGAGATTGTTCGTGATGAAGCCGGATTGTCGCGTCTTGGGTACCATGTTCAATGATGTTCGCCATAATATTTTGAATAATTCTGCGGAATGCTTCTTCGTCCAGTGACCAAATAATGTGAGGTGAAATTTCGAGATGTAGTGAAATCTTCTGTTTTTGAAATGCATCATAAAAACTGAGGCATTGCTGCTGTAGCTGTTCGGATACGTCAATGGGGACGATTTGAATCTGAATTCGGTTTTCAATAATTCGATTGTATAGCAGCAGTAAATCCAGATGCTTTGATAAAATTGTTAAATTCTTGTTGAGTTGTTGGACAGGCCGTTGATTAATAGAGTTGGCTGTTGTTTGTTTAAGCAGCACTTGAGCGTAGCCGCTTGAAATTGTGAGTGGTGTTCGTAAGTCGTGTGCAATGTTATGGATAGCAAGATCTAATTGTAATTTTGAGGTGAGGTAGTGTTGATTTGTTTGTTGTTGGGCGATAATCAATTGATTGATATTTTGTGCAAGGATTTTAAGCAGAAAACTTTGGGATTTTAACGTAATTTGTGAATTGGTAGTTTCTTGATTGATTTGCTCCAGTTGCTGATTAATCGATTGAACATTATAGATAAGCCACAGTAAATAACATGTGATACCAAAGAGAACAACTGCAACAACGGTTAAAATCAGCTCTAATATTGTCATGATAATCGAACTCCAATTCCCCAGATGGTTTCAATATACTCGTGCGTTGGATCTAGTTGATTTAGTTTATGTCTTAAATTACTTAGATGAACATTGATCGTATTTTCGTTATCCAAGAATGGTTCGTTCCAGATAATTTCGTAGAGGTGTTCCTTTGTGAAAATAGTATTGGGATGTGAAAAAAGAAGTTGAATGATTGCAAGTTCTTTTTTCTTTAAGGAGCACTGATGCTGCCCATTAGAAATGATGAACTGGGCAGAATTGAGTGTGATTTTTCGATAAGTAAGAACTTTGGACTGTTGCGGCGCGGTATTTCTTAGTTGAACGGTAATTCTGGCACTTAGTTCATCAATATTAAATGGTTTCGTAATATAATCATTGGCACCAGCAAGAAGAAATTGTGCGATTTCGCTGGCATCGTCAAGGGCCGTTAGAATAATAACGGGAATCTGCGATGTTAGTCGGATAGCAGCCAGTACCTCTGCACCACTTTTTCCGGGGAGCATTCGATCTAGGATGATTAGCGAAAAGGGAACTTGGTTGAACAGAAGTAGGCCCTCGGTGCCGGAATAGGCACTTGTAATTTGATATTTTGGTGATAATAGATTGACAAGCATTTCCTGCATATCACTACTGTCTTCAATGACTAATATTTTTTCCATAGCAATCCCTTCTTATGTGCCATCTATAAGCTTACTTTTATTATAGAGTATCTGAAATGTTAAATGAAGAGACCATAATTTTAAATTCAATCTAATGGTCATAAAAAAGAAAACGGAACTTAAACACGAAAAAATAATTTAACTGCTTAGATTTACCTATTAATAAATAGACGAATTTTATATAATTATTAACTTTCTGATTAAAAATGCATAATTATTTAAGAAATAATGAATTTATTGAATTTTTTGTGACTTTGTTACAAACACTGTCCCGTTATCATGCACTTTTGAACTTGATTTTGAGTTCTGTTGTAATATTTGTAAAAATATGTAATCAGGATGGCATTTAAATGAAATCTAACAGCGCTAACATGATCCCATCAACTGAGTACGTTCGGTTGGACTAAATATAAAAATATTCTTAGGAGTGATTTATTATTAACTCAGCAGTCAAAAAAACAATGGTCGGGACCTTGGGCGCAGCAGCATTATTGGTGGCTGGCACACAAGTTGCACATGCTGACTCATTACAAATTCAAAAGGGAGATACTGTTTGGGGCTATTCACAAAAGTATCACGTCTCAATTGATGACATTGTAAAATCTAACAAATTAGCTGATGCTAACTTAATCATTGCAGGTCAAACAATTAATATTCCAGGTGTATCTACCGGTTCAAGCGCAGCGACAACGTCGACCGCTGCAACAACATCGACCGTTAGTGGAACCTCATCGGCAACGGTTGCAGCCTCAAGTGCTACTAGTGTTAGCGCTGCGAGTTCATCAGTAGCCAGTTCTGCGGTGGCCACCAGTGCAGCCTCAAGTTTAGCTACGGCTACCAGTTCAACGGCAGCGACAAGCTCAAGCGTTGCATCATCAGCAACTAGCAGCGCTGTTTCAGCTAGCTCAGCAACCACTTCAAGTACTACGACCAGTTCAACGACGGCAACTGCTACCAGTGCTAGTGCAGTAAGCAGTACTAGTGCAACGACGACAACTACCACTACAAGTAGTAGTTCATCATCTTCTACCACCACAACGACCAGTACTGGTAGCATGGCTCGTGGCGGCGGTGTGTCTGCAGCCTTAGCAATTGCTAATGGTGGTATTGGGTATCTTTATGGTGGAAGTTCGTTATCGACTGGGTTTGACTGCTCGGGCTTTGTTCAATATGTGTACGGCTTGAGTTCCAGCTACCGGACAACCTACCAACAAGCTACCTTAGGGACTCATCATACTGATGTGGCGAACGCACCATACGGTTCATTGTTGTTCTGGGGCAGTGATAGTGCACCATATCACGTGGCTATTTCATTAGGTAACGGCTCATACGTTGCCGCTGAAAATTCAAGTACTGGGATTGGTGTCTTTACGCAATCATGGAGTACCCCTGACTTCTACATCAATTATTAAGCTTTATTTTACGTAGGGAGTATCAGATACTAATTTGATACTCCCTTTTTTGTGTAAAAATGTGTAAAATGATGATTGAAGTCTAAATATAAAGGTGAGAATAAGTGGCAAAGATTTTAATGATCCATACAGGTGGCACGATTGCAATGAAAACCAATGATGATGGGGACATTGCGGATACTGAACAAAATCCACTTGTTCAATTAGTTCAAACATTCAAAGATTTAACGATCGAACAAGTCGAATTATTTAATATTCCATCACCGCATATGACGTATCGGTTAATGTGGCAGTTAAGTCGTAAAATTAATGAGGTAGCTGATCAATATGATGGCGTGGTCGTCACACATGGGACGGATACCTTGGAAGAAACAGCCTATTTTCTTGATTTAACGGTGCATGTGAAGTGTGCAGTAGTTGTCACTGGGGCGATGAAATCAACCGATCAAATTGGCACGGATGCATTGGCAAATATAGCAGCATCTTTGGCGGTTGCACGGGATGCAAAATCGCAAAATCAAGGCGTTTTGGTTGTATTGAATGACCAAATTTTTCCAGCACGATATGTGACTAAATCGCATACAACGAATTTAGCCACATTTCAAGCGCCGATGACTGGACCAATTGGGATGGTTCACCAGTCGCAGGTGTCATTTTTGATGGCGCTAAATCAACAGCGCACGCTAGACATGCATAAATTAATTGATCGCGTATATTTATTTAAAGCGTACGCCGGAATGGACGGGCAGTTGTTCCAATTGTTGACTCCCGAGACGACTGATGGTGTCGTAATTGAAGGAATGGGAGCTGGCAATTTGCCGCCTCAGACGTTACCAGCAATTCAGAAATTAATTGCACAGAATATACCGGTTGTATTAGTTTCACGGTGTTTTAATGGTAGTGTAGCGCCGGTATATTCATATGTCGGTGGGGGCGTCAACCTGCAAAAAATGGGGCTGCTTCTTTGCCACGGCTTAAATGGTCAGAAGGCAATGGTTCGATTGGTGATTGGATTAAGCGCCGGTTTGGACCACTCAGAATTAGGGCGCTTCATGAGTAATGATAATTGAATATGTGATTTAGTAATCGTTTAAGGGAGTATTTAATTTTGGGAGTGAGTGAATTAGTGATGAACAGGTTGAAAGGGTTATTGGGGCAACCACAAAAAAAGATATTATTGATCGTGATGATAATTGGTATGATATGGGCGTGGATGACTGTATGTAGCAGATCAGTTTGGGCTGATGAAGTTGACGCAGAAAGTAGCGCCGAAGTGACAAATAGCCAAAGTGAATCAATGGCAAGCAGTCAATCAGAACCGGGAATTCGAATTAGAATTCGTGTGGACGGTGCGATAAGCGTTACGAAGGCCGGGTACTATAATCATTTGCCAAATGCGACACAGGATCCTAATGTGGCCTTAAGTAAAACAGTCCAGTCGAGTAGTACGTCTTCTCAAGTAAGCACTACTCAGCTGAAACAACCAGCAACTCCTGCTGAGCGTCCCACACCGGATCATACTGATGATACGCAAACTAGTAACGTGAAGGAAACGCGAATTCCAGCGCTTAAGAATTCTAATTTAAAGGCAGATAAGCAGGTTACTACTAGCCAACTTGTGCAAACCAGTGGTAACAAGAAAAGTGCAGGTACAAGTGCGAATTCTAGAAAAAGATATGAAAGTGTGATTGTCACTCAAAAGCAACATTTGTCTTCCGATCGTGGGAGTACCCGCCATTTGTATGCACCGCAAAACCAATTACCAAAAACGGGCCACACACAACAATCTACTTTAATGACCGGAGTGGGAGCCATTATAATTGTGGCAGGTGTAGGTGTTGTAATCAAAACGCGCAAACATTAAAGACCAGACTGGGAAAATATAGAAAATTTTCTCAATCTGGTCTTTATTTTTTTTAGTTGTTCTAAAATATATATGGAATGTGATCTGATCAACAGGACCTTTAAAAATATTGCGGAATGATGATGCAAATTAGAATTAAACGGGCAAGAATACAGGAAATGCTTACATTTTAGGTAAACAATAGAACATTAAAAAAATAAAAAATCAAATATTACAAAAATATAAAATTTAAAAAAATAATTCAGATAAATAATGGGTTTTAAACAGAATTAATCATTTATCAATCGATATATTAATTGCAAAAATAAGATCAAATTAGCGCTATATTAATATGTAAGTCATGTAAAATCCTGGGTAGTATTTGATAATAATCAACATGATTTGCAAGAAATAGTCTAATTATTGGAATGAAATTATATTTTTTTAGAACATAAACGTGAATATCAGTTGATTAACAGGAGTAATTTAAGTTTACTAAAAATAAAAAACAAAAACTAATTTTCAGTAATTAATAGAATTAACTTATGATTTGATCAAGTAAAAATTCATCTAAAGTAGTTGAAAAACGCAACGATATAGTATATCATTCTACATTGAATGTAAGCGAAATGGTTACTAATTAAATTGAGTAAATAAACTACGGCTCCAAATGTTAGAGCTGAGAATTTAATTTGAAAAGATTGATACATAATCTTCGTAAACTTAGCTGATAAACATTAACCAAGAGGGGGAACCAGAAATGACTAAAGCAATCGACCTATCCGGCCAGAGATTCGGTAGATTAGTCGCAATTAAGCCACAGGGAAAAAGCACGAACGGCAATTTACGCTGGCTATGCCGTTGTGATTGTGGAAACTACACTGAAGTTGATGGCGTACAACTCAGAAGAGGCGACAGTAAAAGCTGTGGCTGCCTACGGCGTGAAGTGATGCGGAAACAATATCGTGAAAATCCAGCAATGGATGTTTACCGTGGAAAGTCTGATAGCTTCTACAATAAGGATGGGGTTTCCTATGCTTCGATTAAACGTTCTAAGCGGAACCGTTCTGGGATTATTGGAGTTTCTTATGATGAAAAGACGGATCGCTGGTTGGCACGGTTAATGTTCCATGGTAAGTATGTTTTGTTGAAGAGCTTTGAAACCTTCGATGAAGCTGCTGAAGCCCGTCAACAAGCTGAAGCAAAGTACCTGAAGAAAAATCGCGGTACAAAACAAACAAGCAAGAACTAAAAAAGAAGACGGTTAGTCTTCTTTTTTTTGATTATAATTTTGAATTGCTTCAGTGATGACTTGCTCAACAAATTCTGATCGATGTAAGCCAAGTCCCTTAGCAACGGTATCAATTTCTTCGGACAAATCTGCTGGTAAGGCGATTGCTGTATACGCTTTTTTGACTGTCATTGAAAGCCCCTCCAATTAAACATTTTAAAGGAATTATACCATGAAATAGAATTTCTTGTGTTTAAATTTGAATTGATTAAAATAAATATAGATCAATGAATGATAGTGAGGTATTCGCGGATATGATTTATGGCTTTTTAACGACCCAGCAATCGCACAAATTAGAACAGTTAGTAGCCACAATTGATGGCGATCAGTTGTCTGAGGCTTCGGTTGTTGAAGTAAAACAGTTTATTGCAATGTTTATAAACAAGGCGCTGCCATTATTTGATCCGATTAACTGGATGCTGAATCAAGAAAAGCAAGAAGCAATTACTGATTTGCTGGTTACATTCTTGTATGAACATTATAATCTGCCGTTTTCTAATGAGTTTGTTAATCAATACATCAATTATACGGATCTTGTTGATCAAATTTGTACAGAGTATAAAAAGTCAGTTATCGATCATGACTTGACTGAAGGTAATTGGCAGTTAGCTGCTGAACGATCGCCACACGCCAATGCATCTGTGCCGGTAAAATTGCACGTCTTAATCAGCCATCAAGTTAGCCTCAAGCGATATCAGTCACTAAAAGCGGCTGGAAAACAGGTGGTACCAGATAACTTGACACGCTATCAGGCAGCACGGAGCTATTATCGAAACGTGCTTGGAAAAAGTATGGAACAACAACAGTATTTGAAACATAATGTTAACCAATTAATCGATCAATGGCACAAAATACAACAGGAATTTCAACGAGATGTGAGTAATGGGCGTTGTCTCGAATGCGATGCCATGTTAACGCAGGCTGAAAAAGCGATTGAAAGTGAACTTAGTGAAATTCTGATTAGTGATATTGTCGATTGATGGCGCTGATTGGGGGGCTCTGATTGCGACATGACCAATTAGTACAAGCAAAAAAACACATCCAAACCAAACTGGCTATCTGGATTGTGATGACGGTTAGTTTTTATATTTTACAATTGTTAATGCCATGGTCAATTCTGACGTATGTCGCGTGGCTATCATCAGGATACTGCGTCGTATTGTTTTGCATATTTGGAACGCTTAGCTGGCGGCTAATTCATCATTCGAAATAACTATTTAGGGAGAAAGATAATGCATATTCTAATAGTTAACGGTTCTACACCTTATCCCGATGCGAAGGGCGCGTTGACGGCTGCGTTAGTACAACAGTACCAACAATGTTGCGAACAACGAGGATGGTCTGTTGAAACAAGTTTGACCGGTTCATTTGATATTGCAGAAGAACAAGCTAAAATAACGCGTGCAGATTTGATCATTTTTCAGTTTCCGGTCTATTGGTATCAGGTGCCATCGAGATTGAAACGCTATTTAGATGAGATTTTAACGATGGATTTTGCGTATTATGCGAGTGAAGAATATGCCCATGGTCCTGCGTTAACTGGTAAACGCTATTTAATCTCCACAACATGGGCGGCACCTGAAACAGCCACTAAAGCGGGTGGATTTCTTGCGCGGCATTCGTTAGAGGAAATTTTCTTACCTTTGGCGTTAACAATGAAGTTTTGCGGGATAGAAAAAGTACAAGAAAGCCCAGTTGGTTTTTGGGGAGTGCATGATAAGACCGTGAAAACAGATTATGAGGCCGTAATTAAAGGGGTAATTGGATCAATTGACCCTGAGTAATGTCATTCTCGAAGAATGAGAGCTTCATCTTGTAGGTACAAGTTTACTGCGTTATGATAAATGAAATAGCGCTTACATAAACTTAATTCAGATGGAGGCTCACAATGGAAATTACACAATCGTTTTTGAACCAACTTCCCTTACAAGATAAGGCGGCAATCGTTTGCGGACATCATTTTTGGTTTACTCATGAAAATTTAAAGTATGGTATAAAAAAAGTGATGATGACGGATGGCCCTTCAGGACTCCGTAAGCAATCGAGTAGTGGGGATGCGTTAGGCATTAATAATAGTGTCCAAGCCGTTAGTTTCCCGGCTTCGGCACTGACGGCATGTTCATTTGATCGCCGTTCGATTGAAGCGTTAGGTGAACATTTAGGACAAGCGGCTCGGGCAGAACAGATCAGTCTGTTATTAGGACCGGGAGTTAATATTAAGCGAGGCCCGTTGGCCGGTCGAAACTTCGAATATTTTTCGGAAGATCCTTATTTGACTGGTGAGATGGGTGTCGCCTATGTAAACGGTGTGCAGTCACAACATGTTGGTGTTAGTGTGAAGCATTTTGCTGCGAATAATCGCGAAAATCAGCGGTTTACGGCTTCTTCGGATGTTGACGAACGGTCATTGCGAGAGATTTACTTGGCAGCCTTTGAAAAAATTGTTAAAAAAGCCGCTCCAGCTACCTTAATGTGCTCATACAATGCTTTGAATGGTACCCTTAATTCGCAGAATCATTGGTTACTGACGGATGTTTTGAGACAGGAGTGGGGCTTTGACGGACTGGTCATGTCTGACTGGGGAGCCGTTGCAGATCACACGGCGGCAATTAAGGCGGGGCTTGATTTAGAGATGCCGGGAAAAGGAGCTGAGTCCGAACAAGAAATTATTGATGCCGTTCATGATGGGACGTTAGATGAACATCAGCTAGATAATTCAGTTCGACGAGTGCTACGAACTGTGCACCAATGGCCAGCACCTGAATCATCCATGGATTATGATTTGGAAGAGCAACATCAATTTGCCCGTCAATTGGCAGCTAACAGTATGGTGTTACTTAAAAATAAAAATCAGACGTTGCCAATTGACCGAAATGAAACTGTGGCTGTTTTAGGAGAATTAGCTGTTAAACCACGTTTCCAAGGTGGTGGTAGTTCACACGTCAATGCTTACCGAGTTTCAATACCGTATGAAGAAATTAGTCAACGATCGAATGCAATTTATGGGCAGGGATATCAATTGGCGGACGAAACGACTCATGAAGCACTTATTGAGCAAGCTCTTGAAGTGGCTAAAGATGCAGATAAGGTTATTATTTTTGCCGGATATCCCGAGTCGTATGAATCTGAGGGATTTGATAAACAAAAAATGACACTGCCTACTAATCAAATTGAGTTGATTAAGGCGGTGTCGCAAATGGGTAAGCCGGTTGTTGTGGTTCTGCAGAATGGCTCGGCAGTCGAAATGCCGTGGATCGATCAAGTCTCCGCGGTACTTGAAACTTATCTTGCCGGAGAGACCGTTGGAGAAGCAACTGCGGATGTTTTATACGGGGACGTCAATCCATCTGGTAAGCTTGCTGAAACATTTCCGCTTAGGTTGGAGGATAACCCGACCTTTGGCACATTTGGGACGGATCACGATCATGAACGCTATCATGAAGGAATTTATGTCGGGTATCGGTATTACGATGTGAAGCAAAAAAATGTTCTATTTCCATTTGGCTATGGCTTGAGTTATACAAAGTTTGATTACCAAAACTTACGTATTCGAGTAACGGGAAATCGTGTCAGAGTTCAGTTTGATGTCACTAATGTTGGCGACCAATCTGGCCAAGCAGTTGCTGAAATTTACGTTGCCAACCAGGTTAGCGAAGTTGAAAAACCAATTCGAGAGTTGAAAAACTTTGACAAGGTCGATTTGGCACCAGGAGAAACACGAACAGTGACCGTTGTTCTGACGGATCGAGATCTAAGTTGGTATAACCAAGATCAGGGACGATGGCAGTGTGATGCAGGAAATTATGCCATTCAGATTGGGACTTCGTCACGAAATTGGGTGCTGTCTCAGGTTATTAAATTTACGCCAATCAGGCAGTCACACGTTCAAATTACCGAAAATACGTATGTTGGAGAACTCCAAAAATATCCCGAATTGCAATCGGCACTGATTGATTCAGGACTGGACGCGGTAATCCAGCGGGTGGCACAGGAAAGTGATAGTGCACGTTTGCTTGAAAACATGCCACTCCGAGCAGGTGTGATGATTGGTATTGATCGTGCAATGGTGAGTCGCTTTTTACAACTGGCAAATCAAAATAACGGTTATAATGGCTAAAGTTAACATGTTTGAGTATATGGTGTATAAGTTCATTAAAGAGGTCGGAAGAAATTTCTTCTGATCTCTTTAATTTGGATTGGTTATCGAGAGGGCGATCATCATGGTTTTATGGCTTTGATAAATGATATAATAGTCGGGACGATGATGTAGGGGGAGAAGACGTTGAATATTAAAAGTATTGCACAGAAGACGGGGTATTCTGAATCGACAGTTTCTAGAGCGTTGAATAATGATCCGCGAATTAGCGACCGAACAACGAAACTCATTCAAGAAATGGCGACTAAGCTAAACTACCAAAAGGATTTTGCTGCTATGAATTTAAATCATCAGGAATCAAATATCCTGGCCGTGATTTTTCCCCCGGAAGATTATATGAACATTAATAATCCATTTTACATTGAGATTATCAAGCAGGCATCCTATGTGGCCGCTAAATATAACTATATGATTTCTGTTATTTTGGCACAAAATCCAGATGAACTGGGACAAAAAATTGACATGATGATGGCTCAGGGGAAGGTTCGCAAATTTATCATGTTGTATAATTTACCGAATGATCCGTTGATTGGTAAATTTGATCGGCAAGATGTCAACTTGGTTGTCATTGGGAATCCATTAAATGACCAAGTTGTGTTTGTTGACAATGATAATTATCAAGTTGGTCGGGCAGTAGCACAGACGCTGTTGCAAGACAAACAGCAGACGCCGGTTTATATCATGTCGCAACGTAAATGGAAATTTGAAATGGACCGTCAACGGGGCATTATTTCTTATTTGCAGGACCACAATTGTCAGTTGCAAACAATCGAGTTTGACGAAACCAGTTCTGCTGTGACGTCCCAGCTGAAACAGTTGGGGCACGAGAACCGACCTATCATTGTTTCCAGTGATGATTTATTGGCAAAACTATATGGAATTTTAAACTTCAATGCTGAACAAACAATTATTAGTTTTAACAATTCCATCTTTATTCAACCAATCAGTCAAAATATTAAGTCGGTTGACCTCCACCCCCATGAAATGGGAAGCAAAGCGGCTGAACTTCTCTTTGAAGGGGAGTTTGCACAGGTTAAAAAGGCTAACTACGTTGGATTCACAATTTAAGTTGTGAGTCTTTTTTTATAAAATTTGTGCAACCGGTTGCATTGTGTGGAAGCGTTTACTATAATAAGGGACGTCGACAGGTTTTACTTTTGGTAAAATGGAAAGGGACGTGAGTTATGATGGAAAAAAAGGGGTTACCAACACTACCCGCAAGTAAAATTTGGCTAATGAATTTTGGCTTTTTGGGTGTTCAAGTTGCGTTTACGTTGCAGAGTTCGCAAATGAGTCGTATTTTTCAAACAATTGGTGCGAATCCAAATAATTTAGGCTGGTTCTTTATTTTACCACCGTTAGCTGGTTTGCTCGTGCAGCCAATTGTGGGGACATATTCTGATCGTACGTGGGCACCAAAACTTGGCGGTAGAAGACTACCTTATCTTTTAATCGGTGCATTAGTGGCCGTAATTGTTATGCTATTATTACCAAATTCTGGTAGTTTGGGTTTTGGTTATGCTTCTTTTGCAGCACTATTGTTCGGTGCCATTACCGTGGCATTTTTGGATGTTTCTTCAAATATGGCGATGCAACCATTTAAGATGATGGTTGGTGATATGGTGAATGAACAGCAAAAGGATTATGCTTATGGTATTCAAAGTTTCCTTTCAAATGCTGGTTCTGTGATTGCTGCAATTTTTCCGTTTGTGTTAACTGCAGTTGGTGTTTCTAACATCGCTGAAAAAGGTGTTGTTCCTGATTCTGTGGTTTGGTCGTTTTACATCGGTGCGGCTTTACTGATCTTTACAAGTTTATTTAGTGTTTTCAAAGTTCAGGAATACGATCCACAAACGTATGCTTTGTTTCATGGAATTTCTGAAGACGATAATAAATCAGGTGGCAACTGGTTTACGCTCTTGAAACAAGCACCAAAGACATTTTGGAAAGTTTCATTGGTTCAGTTCTTTTGCTGGATGGCTTTTCAATATCTCTGGACGTATTCAGCAGGGGCAATTGCACAAAATGTTTGGCATACCACCAATGCCAGTTCAGCTGGCTATCAAGCGGCCGGTAACTGGTACGGTATTCTTGCCGCAATTCAAGCGTTAGCCGCTGTTGCGTGGTCATATTTGTTGGCAAAATTACCGCCTAAAATGGCGAAGATCGCCTATGCCGGAAGCCTACTATTAGGAGCGATCGGATTTATTTCCGTCTTCTTTATTCACACGGAATATCCACTGATTCTATCATTTGTTTTAATTGGTTTCGCTTGGGCAGCAACTAACACCTATCCGTTGGCAATGGTGACGAACGCACTTTCAGGGGCCCATATGGGTACTTACTTAGGTCTATTTAATGGTTCAATTTGTTTACCACAAATCGTTGCCTCGGTGGCTTCATTTGCACTTTTCCCACTGTTGGGATCGTCACAACTGAACATGTTCATATTGGCGGCCGTGATTATGGCGTTTGGTGCACTATCAGTAAGTTGGGTAAACGACAAGAAGGAGGAAAAAATTAATGGCTAGCACACGATGGTGGAAAAACGAGGTAGTGTACCAAGTTTATCCACGTTCATTTCAAGATACGAATAATGATGGTATCGGTGATTTAAATGGGATCACAGCGCATCTAGATTATTTGAAGGACTTAGGGGTAACCACTATTTGGGTTTCTCCCGTTTACAAATCCCCGATGGTCGATATGGGGTATGATATTTCGGATTATCAAGCAATCGACCCACAATTCGGCACAATGGCGGATTTCGATCACTTATTGGCAGAAGCCAAGAAGCGTGGAATGAAGATTATTATGGACCTAGTCGTCAACCATACTTCAGACCAGCACGATTGGTTCCAACAAGCATTAGCGGATCCGCAGAGTAAATATCGTGATTATTACATTTTTAAACATTCTGACGATGGTCAGGTGCCAAATAATTGGCGTTCCATTTTTGGTGGCTCAACGTGGACAGAGGTTCCAAGTGAGCCCGGAACGTACTACTTTCACACGTTTGCACCACAGCAACCCGATCTGAACTGGGAAAACCCGGTATTACGTGAAGAAATTTATACCATGATTAACTGGTGGTTGGCAAAAGGAATTTCAGGGTTCCGAATTGATGCTATTACGCATCTTAAAAAGGATCTAGACTGGGCTAGTATTGAACCAGATGGTGAAGATGGATTAGCTAATGTTGTGAAAAAAGGGCAGAACCGTCCGGGGCTTGGCGCTTTCTTAACTGAATTAAAGGCGAAAACATTTGATAAATACAATGCCATGACGGTTGGTGAAGCATATGGGGTCCCAGCGACAGATATGCCTAAATTTATCGGACCTGACGGCTATTTCTCCATGATCTTCGATTTTTCATATTTTAATATCGAAGTGAACAATGTGGATGAATGGTATCGTGGCCGCTCAAATTGGCAAGTAAAAGATTTGAAACAACTGTTGTTTGAAAGTCAGCGGTCAATCAAGACAGCCGATGGTTGGACGGCCAATGTGATTGAAAATCATGACCAGTCTCGTGCGGTTTCAAAGTGGATCAAAAATCCACAGTATCAGACACCGCTAGCGGCTAAAGCCCTTGCCACAATGTACTACTTTTTGCGGGGGATTCCGTTCATCTATCAAGGTCAGGAACTAGGTGCCAAAAACTTTAAGCGGACAAACATCAATCAATTTAATGACTTATCTTCTGTTAATAATTACAAGATGGGGCTTAAGTTGGGGATGGATCCGGAGCAGGTGCTAGATTTGGTTAACTTTAAATCACGTGATAATGCGCGTGTACCAATGCAATGGACCGGTGACCAGTTTGGTGGCTTTTCAGACCATGAACCATGGTTAGCAATGGGCAATGATCGTGAAGCAATCAATGTGATGGATGAAAATAAAGACGAAAACTCAGTGCTTAATTATTATCGCAAACTCAATCAAATGCGCCAAAATGAGCGTTATCAAGATGTTATTGTGAATGGTGAGTTGGAACAACTGAAGACACCGGATAACGTCGTTGGCTACCAACGACTGACAGATGATCAAGAACTAGTAGTCTTTGTAAATTTGGGCGAAGAAACAGAAACAATTAACTACACAGGTAATTATGAGCTTGTTTTAACTAACTCAAGAGAATTTATTTCAATGAAGCCAGAACAATTGGAATTACGACCTTATGAAGCAGTTGTATTATTTAATCAGGGTAAATAATACAGCGTAAATGAATTAATATTCAAAAAACGTTGACAGTATTTAATATTGTGAATATAATACAAGTACATTAATCGTCATCGGTATTTCTATCACCGGGTAGAAATTACTTTGGGCATCTGTACTGTAAACCGCAGGTACGGCGTGTACGAGCGCCATAAGGGTTACAGTATGGGTGCTTTTGTATTGAAAAGGGTACCAATGTACGATTTATTAGAATTACAGGGGGAGGTAGCGTAATTGGAAATTAAAGAGTTTGGCGTCGAACAATGGATGAATGACTATGAAGATGATGCACAGTTCAATTTGGGTGAAACCTGTGTCTCACCACTATCGCTTCATGATTTGTTGATGGTGACGCATGTTGATGAGCCAAAATTTATGCATGAATTGTTGCATAAACGGCTTACCTATGGGGATATTTTCGGTAATGTTGAACTGAAGCAAAACATTGCGCGATTGTATCAAACGGCGCTGAAACCGGACCAAATTGTGACGACGCATGGCGCAATTGGGGCTAATAATTTGGTCCTAAATTCTCTTGTCGCACCGGATGATGAGGTAGTGGTTGTGGCGCCAACTTACCAGCAAATGCAATCCATCCCAGAGGCATTGGGGGCTACCGTTAAATTGTTACAATTAACGGCGGAGCACAACTATTTGCCGGATATTAATGAGTTGCGTCAGCTAGTTAGTTCAAAGACCAAGTTAATTATTTTGAATAATCCTAATAATCCTTCCGGTGCCTTAATGTCAGAAGAAGTGTTACGGGATATTGTTGTGGTTGCGCAAAAAGTTGATGCATACGTTATGTGTGACGAAGTGTACCGGCATTTAACGCAAGATGATCAGTACTCACCGTCGATCGTCGATCTATATGAACATGGTATTGCGACAAGTAGCATGTCGAAGGTCTTTTCTCTTGCTGGTTTACGGTTGGGCTGGATCGTAACGCGTGATGCAGAAGTGATGGCCACGATTCACAGCCATCGTGATTACGATACGATTAGTAGTGGTGTCTTAAATGAGATGATTGCCAATGTCGCACTATCACACGCGGAAATCATTATTGAGCGAAATCGCAAGATTATTCGTCAAAATTTAGTAGTTTTAGAAGAGTGGGTTAAAACGCAGCCTCATATTTCATGGGTTAAACCAGCGGCTGGGACAACGGCATTGTTGCACTATGATTTCACAACGAATAGTGAGCCGTTTTGTGATCAGTTATATCAACAAAAATGGGTATTGCTGGTCCCAGGGGCAGAATTTGACATTGAACACGCGGTTCGAATTGGGTATGCGTTTGAAACAGCGCAATTAAGAAATGGACTTGCTGAAGTGGCTGCATTCATTTCAGAAAATCAGGCATCATTATAATTATGGGGAGAGTTTTAAAATGAAAAAGCATTTTTTGGTATTATTAAGTGTTATGGCAGCACTGACAATTGTGTTAGCTGGTTGTGGCAATAAAAAGGATACTAGTGTTCAAAAGGTTCAAGACAAGAAAACTTTGGTCGTGGGAACCTCTGCTGACTACGCACCATTTGAATTTCCAATCATGCAAAATGGGAAAAAGCAAATTGTTGGGTTTGATATTTTGCTGGCGAAACAAATTGGTAAAGAATTGGGTGTAAAAGTGAAAATCGTTAATACTGACTACCCTGATTTGCTACCAGAACTAAAGAATAATAAGGTTGATTTGGTAATTGCCGGAATGACACCTACTGCACAGCGGCGTAAGTCGATTGCTTTCTCGAAACCTTACTACTACACCAGTAACACGTTATTAGTTCGGAAAGCGGATGCCAATAAATTCAATACAATTGCAGATTTAAAGGGTAAGTCCGTGGGGGCACAACAGAGTTCCACACAAGAAACAATTGCGAAGAAACAGTTGAAGAATAGCAACGTTGTGACTGAAAGTTTGGTAACTGGAATGACTACCGAATTACAGAACGGTAAATTGGACGGCGTCGTGGTGGAAAAGGCTATTTCAGATAATTACGTACGCAAGTATCCAGAAAAATATGCGATTGCAAAGGTTAAACTGACAACACCTAAACAAGCAAGTCAGATTTGTGTCGCCGGCCGCAAGGGTGATAAGGCTTTGATGAAGAAGACTAACAAGGTAATTACCCATTTGGATAAGACTGGAAAACTGGATAAGATGTTTGACCAAGCAGAAGCAATTCAAGTTAAATATAATAAGTAAAAAAATTGAATCGTTACAAAAGAGATCGATACAGACATATAGATGTTTGTGTCGATCTCTTTTGGTATAGGCATGTTAATTAGGACAGATGATGAAAAATTCCCTGCATATTTTGTTCAATTTGGTTTAATTCTTCGGAATAGGACCGTAGCTGTTCGCCATATTTATCGACGAGGGTCGGGTTGGCTTTTGTTTTATAACGTAGTTTATGTTCAAGACTTGCCCACATATCCATGCCAACGGTTCTAATTTGCACCTCAACAGGTGTATTTTGAACGCCATGAGTTTCAAATACGGGAACGGAAACGACAATGTGCAGACTGCGATAGCCACTTGCTTTAGGGTTCTTGATATAATCTCGGCGGCGAATCAACTCGACGTCGCTTTGCTGAAGCAGCATTTTTTCAACAGAATAAACATCATCAAGATAGTTAGTAATTACACGGATGCCAGCAATATCATAAATATTATCTTGAACACTCTGAGCGCTTAGGTCATACCCTTTGCGCTTGATTTTTTCAAAAAGACTCGGCACTTCTTTGATGCGTTCTTCCATGTGGTGGATTGGATTGTGATCATATTTAAACTGGAATTCACTGTCTAAATTTTCCAATTTTGTGCCAATTTCGTTCGCGCCCTCTGTGCATAGGTGGTAGTAACTAATAAAATCTTCAAAGTCTTTAAAATCATGATCATCCAAAATTTGTCGAATTTCAGATGACGATTTTTTCAAGTTGAAGAAGTTGTCTCGTTCTAGTATCATAATTTCCTCCGTCGTTAATGTTACATCTATCATACCCTATTTGAATATGTAAGTAAGGTTTCTTTACTAATTGTTAACGCTTTACTAATAAAGTTGAAAACGGTTTAAAACAGTGTAGAATTTATAATAAGTGTTAAAGAAGTCGATGAAGGGGGTTAAAATTTGGGCAATAAACTGTATGGCACGGTTCTTCTAAAAGCAGATAAAATATTGGATGTTTTGAGTGATGGCAAAAGTAAATCGCTGCAACAAATCGCGACTAGCACAGGTATTTCAGCCTCAACAGTTTCTAAAATTTTAACGACATTAAGCCACATGCATTATGTGACTAAAAGCGATACGAATAAACGATTTCACCTCGGCGCAAAATTAATTCAGTTTGGACAAGTTCAGACTGGGGCAACGGACTTGATTGAACTGACACATCTTGATCTCGATCGGTTACAGGCCAAGATTGACGAGACAATTCACCTATCAGTTTTGGAGAACAATAAGGCGGTTTATGTTCGAAAAATGGAACCGCAGCATCAAAATATTTTTATGACATCCAAAGTTGGGATTGCCAGAGAATTATATAGCTCGGGGATGGGGAAGGCAATGCTTACGACCTTCGACGAGACGGCGTTGGCACATTATTTAAGTGTAACGAAATTAGTACCATTTACTGACTTTACAATTACGGATGAAATGCAGTTGCGGCGCTCTGTTCATCAAGCACAGTTGATTGGATACGCAATTGACGATGAAGAACAGGAGAAAGATTGTTTTTGTGTTGCGACTACCTTATGTGAAAATGATCAACTACTGGGGGCAATGAGTATTAGTGTCCCCAAATTTCGAGTTACGCCACAGTATCGCAACTTAATCATTCAAGAATTAATGAAAGCCAAACAACGAATTGAAGGACGACTAAGCAAAAACAAGTAACAAAGTATTTTAAAAGAGTTGCATTTTTGATGTAAGCGTTCTATTCTATAACCGTAAAAAAGAAATTTGAATTTCCATATAAGAAAATGGAGGAATTAATAATGTCATTTAGCATGGTTACGAAGTATGCACATAGTCCTGAGGATATTGATCATTACAATACGGATCAAATGAGACAAGAATTTTTGATGGAAAAAATTTTCAATCCTGGCGATATTCTGTTGACCTATACCTATAATGATCGGATGATTTTTGGTGGTGTCACGCCGGTTACCCAACCGTTGGAGATTATTTTAGATAAAGACTTGGGTGTTGATTATTTCCTGCAACGTCGTGAATTAGGTTTCATTAATGTTGGCGGTCAAGGAATTGTCACCATTGATGGGGATCGCCAGGCAATTGAACCGCATGATGGCTATTACGTTGGAATGGGAACGAAGCACGTCTGTTTTGAATCGGTCGATCAAGCACATCCAGCCAAATTTTACGTTGTATCCACACCGGCACATAAAACGTATCCGACCAAGAAATTAGCCTATAAGGATTCAATTGCGATGCCGATGGGGGATCAAGAACATATGAATAAGCGGACGATTCATAAATATATTGATGCTTCGATCATGGATACTTGTCAACTTCAGATGGGATATACTGTGTTGGAACCTGGTAATTCATGGAATACGATGCCAGCACATACTCATGCACGACGGATGGAAACCTACTTATACCTTGAGTTTGGTTCAGCCGATACTCGGGTCTCGCACTTTATGGGAACCCCAGAAAATACGAAGCATATTTGGTTGGAACCGGAACAAGCTGTCGTTAATCCAAGCTATTCCATTCATTGCGGGGTTGGTACGACTAACTATGCGTTTATTTGGGCAATGTGCGGCGAAAATCAAACATACGATGATATGGATGCCGTGGATATGCATGATCTTCGCTAGACTAAGGGTGATGGGAGTTGAAGAAAATGGCACAATCGCAAGAAGAAATTAATCATAATTCAGAGGCACTTCAACAGTTTAAAATGGACTGGTTCAGTTTAAAAGGTAAGGTTGCGATCGTGACTGGTGGTAATACTGGACTTGGACAAGGCTATGCTGTCGCGCTGGCCGAAGCTGGGACTGATATTTTAGTGGTTAACCACGGAACACAGGGTCGTGATGAAACCAGAAAGTTGATTGAAGAAAAAGGGCAGCGAGTTGAATTTTATCAAGCTGATTTAACGGAAGATGGCATTGCCCCCAAGGTTGTTGCAAAAGCACTAGAACTATTTGGTCATCTCGACATTCTGGTCAACAATGCCGGAATGATTAAGCGAAATCCAATTTTGGAGTCTAAGGATGAAGACTGGGATCGTGTCATTGCAATTAACTTGTCGGCGGTTTACCGGTTGTCTTTGGCGGCATCCAAAGTCTTTGCGAAACAAAAGTCTGGTAAGATTATCAACATTGGTTCAATGCTTTCTTTCCAGGGGGGTAAGTTTATTCCATCCTATACCGCAGCCAAGCACGGTGTTGCGGGATTGACGAAGGCGTTTGCCAGTGAAATGGCAGCCTACAATGTGCAGGTTAATGCAATTGCACCTGGATATATTAAGACGGCGAATACGGCGCCAATTCGGGCTGATGAGTCTAGAAATAATGAAATTCTTGGCCGGATTGCCGCTGGACACTGGGGTGAACCATACGAACTGATGGGCATTGCCGTTTATCTGGCAAGTAATGCGTCTAACTACATTAATGGTGCGGTAATTCCAGTTGATGGTGGCTATCTAGTAAGGTAAGATCATATCAGAGACTTTATAGACTAAAGCGAGGGAAAGACGTGACTGAATTATTAACGATTGGGGAGCCAATGGTCCTCTTTGCGTCAGATGAAGAGGATGTAACGCTTGATCAAGCAACACATTTTTCAAAATATTCGGCAGGTGCAGAACTGAATGTCGCGATTGGGGTTGCACGATTAGCACACCGTGTTGAGTACGTATCTGCGGTGGGGGATGACCCATTCGGTAAATATCTTAGTCGAGAAATTAAAGATAACGGAATCGCTACGACCTATTTATTGACGGATCCCGATCACTGGACGGGATTTTATTTAAAACAATTAGTTAGTCACGGTGATCCAGAAATTGCCTATTTTCGGCGTGATTCAGCTGCGGCCCATTTTTCGTCGTCGGTACTGGACAACATTAATTTCAATGACCTGCGATTGGCCCACTTATCGGGGATCTTTGCGGCGTTGTCCGAACATGATTTAGCCGTTTACAAGCAATTAAATCAGCTACTGAATGAACATCAAATTCCAGTGATCTTTGATCCTAACTTGCGGCCCACACTGTGGCAAAGTACTGAAGATATGATTCGGGTGACCAATAATTTGGCCAGTCAGGCACAAATTATTATCCCAGGATTAAATGAAGCTAAAATTTTAACTGGATTAACGGACCCAGCCGAAATTGCTCAATTTTATTTCAATCAAAGTGTCGTAACCACAACCGTAATCATTAAGATGGGACCCAGTGGTGCGGTTGTCGTTGATCGAAATGGTGCCGGAATCAAAGTGAGTGGCTACCCGATTGAATCAGTTGTAGACACAGTTGGTGCTGGGGATGGGTTTGCAACAGGCGTGATTACAGCACTATTAGAGAATATGTCGATGATAGATGCTGTGAAACGGGGATGTGCTATTGGGGCGATGGCGGTCATGAGCCATGGTGACAATGATGGCTATCCCACAAAAGAACAGTTGGAAAATTTTTACCGACAGCATGTCGGTGGGAGGATCGCCAAACTATGAAAAGAGCTAAATTGCTACAACGAATGATTGATACAGGTGTCATTTGCGTCATTCGTGCTGATAATGATCCGGAAGCAATTAAGATTGCAGATGCAGTTATCGCTGGCGATGTTACTGGTATTGAGCTGACCTACAGCGTGCCACGTGCTGACGCGGTAATTGCACAGTTGGTCGATAAATATGCTGGAACCAACGTGTTGATAGGTGCGGGAACGGTATTGGATGCAACATCGGCGCGATTAGCAATTATTGCGGGGGCAAACTTTATTGTGAGTCCGGCTTTTGACAAGGAAGTTGCGTTGATGTGTAATCTTTATCAAGTCCCATACGTTCCTGGGACGTATACGATTACTGAAGTACAAACGGCACTGAAATATGGTTCGGAAATGGTTAAACTATTTCCGGGTGAACTTGCGGGACCGGCAACAATTGCAGCCTACCATGGACCATTTCCTTATTTAAACGTGATGCCTTCCGGAGGTGTTGATCTTAAAAACATGGGTCAGTGGTTTCAGTCTGGTGCGTCAGTAGTTGGTGCGGGTCGTGGAATCACAGCACCTGCCGACATCGGTGACTATGCTCAAGTGACTGAGCGAGCACATGATTATATTGCGAAATACCGAACAATTAAATTAAATTCTGAGCAGTAGGGAAGGGACTAACGTCCTTTCTTTTTTTGCTTATTTTAAATACGAACAAATTTATGGTTAACTTCAAATAAAGTTCGTGTTATACTAGTGATGCTTTAAAAATTTGTTCGTGATGGAGAGGAATTCACTATAATGATCTCACAGGTAATCGAAGGTTCTTACTTTACGGCACGAGATTGTGATCAGGTTGACTTTAATCAAGATGCACTTATCTGCATTGATTCGGAGGGAATTATCAGTCGAATCGTTAATCATGACGATCCAAAGTTTGGAGAAGTTCGACGACAGGCGGAGGCACAAAATATATTAACGCGGCTCTCCGATTCTCAATATATTTTACCAGGGCTTATCGACCTACACGTTCATGCGCCACAGTGGGCACAAGCAGGACTCGCATTAGATCGACCACTGAATGAGTGGCTAAATACATACACATTTCCACTGGAAGCAAAATTTAGTGATGTTAATTTTGCCAGACGAGTCTATTCACAACTTATTATGGAACTGCTGGCTAATGGGACGACAACCGTCATGTTTTTCGGCACAATTTTTAATGAGTCCAATTTATTACTGGCCAAGCAGTGTGCACAACTCGGATTACGAGGATATATTGGCAAAGTGGCGATGGATAACCCGGATCAGACACCGGAGTACTATCGGGATTTGTCCGCAAAACAAGCTCTGCTGAACACTGAAGAATTTATTTTTGCGATCCAAGAGCTACAATCTAAAGTTTGTGGAACCTTGGTTCCGGTAATCACCCCAAGATTTGTTCCCAGCTGCACCGACGATTTATTGGCGGGACTGGGGCGTTTGGCGCATAAATATGATTTGCCGATCCAGTCACATTGTAGCGAAAGTGATTGGGAACATGGATACGCAATGGCGCGCTTCAAAATGACGGATGCTCAAGTCCTTGACCATTTTGGCCTGTTAACGGAGCGCTCTGTGATGGCTCATACGACAATGCTCGATCATGATGATGTTGATTTGTTTAAGGCTCGGGGTACGGCCATCGCCCATTGCCCAATCTCTAACGCCTTTTTCGGTAATGCGGTGTTACCAACAAAGCGAATCTTGAAAAACGGTAATAAAGTGGGCTTGGGAACCGATATTTCTGGCGGTTATTCACCAAGTTTGTACCGTAATATGCAGCAGGCGGTAATGGCCTCCCAAATGCTGGAAGATGGTGTTGATCAAACCATTGCTGCGGATCATCGTGGGGTTACTGATTCACGAATTTCAATTAAAAATGCGTTTTATCTGGCAACGTTAGGCGGTGCTAAAGCGCTACATTTAAATGCTGGCGCGATCAAGGTCGGCTGCAAAGCAGATATGCAGGTCATCAATAAACGGACTAGTTTAATCGAAACGCAAGCTGACGATATCTTTGAACAGCTAATTTACCAAACGGAGCGTAGTGATATTAAACAAGTTTTCATTGGTGGAACCTTGGTATATCAAAATTAGGGAGAGAATTGACATGGAAGTTGAAAACGGAATTTTAATTGGACCAGATGATAAAATCAAAACCAGTCAGGCTGGCTTGCTTGGCCTGCAGCATGTATTGGCTATGGATGTTTATGTGCCACCGGTAATTTTGGCTGGTGCGCTATCAATGGGGGCGGCAGATACATCAGGCTTGCTGCAATCCACCTTCTTGGCGGCCGGAATTGGGACGATTATTCAAACATGGCTGTTTATGAAGATGCCGGTTTCTCAGGGACCGTCATTTGTACCATTGGGGGCGGCAGCCGGAATAGTGTTGGCTTCTGGGGGTGTTAATCAAGGGATGGGAACTTTAATCGGAGCTTCCATTATTGGTGCACTGTTATTGATCGTGTTAGGGCTTAGTGGAATGTTCCAGAAAATTATTTCCGCGCTCGTACCGGCAATTGTTGGCGGTACGATTATTACATGCGTGGGATTATCATTAATTCCATCAGCCCTGAATGACAATGTTTTCGAAGCAAGTGGCAATGTTAATCAAAATATTTTGTTAGCTTCAATTACGGCTTTGACCTTGCTGGTGGCCGTGGCAATTAGTATTCGCTTTCCACAGCTTCAACGAGTTTTCAAAACGGGTTCTATTATATTAGCGTTGTTGGTTGGCTCTGGTGTCGCCGCTTTGATGGGCCGGTTTGATTGGCAGACCGTCAGCTCAGCCCCTTGGTTTGGCCTACCAAGCTGTACGATTTTTCATTACGGTGTCCATTTTTCGTTATCCGCAACCCTTACCTTCATTATTATCTATGCAATTTTAACGACAGAAACGACCGGAACTTGGTTTGCAATGGGCGCGGTTATTGATCATAAGATTACTGATAAGCAGTGGAACCGCGGGATTATTGGTGAAGGAATTAGTTGTTTGGTTGCGGCACTGTCTGGAACAACACCTGTTACGGGTTATTCTACTAACGCTGGTGTCATTTCAATTACGGGAATCGCCAGTAAACGGGTTTTCATTGCTGCAGGACTATGGTTTATCTTACTCGGCTTCTTTAGTAAGGTCTCTGCGTTTCTTTCAGCGATTCCAGCTGCTGTGATTGGTGGGGTATTTGCAATCATTTGTGTCACCATTATGCTTAATGGGTTAAATGTGATTCGGCGCTTGAAAACTAACGAAAGTGACCTCTACGTGATTGGGTTACCAATTATTCTGACGATTGCGTTAGTTTTACTACCATCAAAAGTGATGAATGAGGCACCCCAAATGGTACAATATTTACTGGGTTCCCCAATTGCAGTGGCAGCAGTTGCTGCAATTATTCTAAATTTGGTAATGCCTAAACGGCACCCGTTAGTTTAAAAGCTGATAATTAAATAGGTCAATTCAATATCATGAGAGGTTAAAACCCTCTCATTTTTATTAACTATAGTTATAGAGATAATTAATTGATGATTTAAGTTATTTCTAAAGTAAAAGGGTGTCTTTACTTTAAATAGTTAAGTAATTACCGTGATTAGTTTTATTTTAAACATTCGATTATAATTAAAAGTGATATGTAATCGTTGTATTTTTACGATTGTATCGAATCGTAAACTGCTTTATTAATCAAAATATGTTAAACTTTTCTCTAATGTTTTTTTAATGTTGATAAATGAGGTGATAACAATTGGACGAATATAAATTATATCCAGCTGGAGACTGTGCGATTAATGTTACGTTTAGCAATCGTGTTGACCCACAAATTAATCGTTCGATTCAGCAACTTCAAGAAAATTTGCGGTCTATGCAACAGACTGGAATTACTGGATTTGTTCCAGCTTTTCGAACGTTGACGGTATTTTATGATCCGATGCTGGTGACGTTTGAACAGTTGAAGCGTGTGATTCATCAGGCATCATTGAAAGCATCCACGCTTCAAACGCAGGCAATTCGTATCGTGCATATTCCAGTTTGTTATGGGAAAGATTTTGGTCCTGATTTGAAGAATGTTGCTAATCATGCCAAATTGACACCGAGAGAAGTTGTTAAACGTCATTGCCAACCCAACTATTTGATTTACATGCTGGGTTTTTTACCCGGGTTTGTCTATCTGGGAGGACTAGATCCACAACTTGCGACACCAAGATTAGCAACGCCCAGATTGAAAATTGAACCCGGTGCTGTCGGAATTGCAGGGGAGCAGACGGGAATTTACCCGATTGAATCTCCAGGCGGCTGGCAAATTATTGGGCAAACTCCATTAAGATTATTTCAGCCTGATCAAGATGAGCCATTTTACTATCACGCTGGGGATTATATCCACTTTGATCCAGTTTCTGATTTTGAGTATCAGCAGATAAAGAAAATGGTGGACGAAGGGCACTATCAAGTATATATCGAGACGAGGAAGGTGACTGAAGATGGGGATTCGAGTGACACAGCCGGGATTACTGACGACGGTTCAGGATCTGGGAAGAACTAAAGGCCTTGCGCAAGGCTTTTCACCATCTGGTGTCATGGATCAGTGGTCCGCGATCCAGGGGAACTTGCTCGTTAATAACGTTGAAAATGAAGCCGTCCTTGAATATAGCATTCTAGGACCAACTGTGACATTTTCAACACCGGCCGTCATTGCTGTGACGGGTGGTGTGGTTAATGCCAAACTAAATGGTACTCAGATTCATGAAAATCAGGCGATTGAGGTTAATTCGGAGGATGTTTTAGAAATTGGTCCTTTGACGGAGGGACGCTATGGGTATTTGGCGGTTTCGGGTGGACTTCAAGTAGATTCAATTTTAGCCAGTAAGGCAACTAGCTTGCGCTACGGACTGGGTGGATTTAAGGGCCGCGCACTTAAAACGGGGGATTTTCTAGTAACGGTAGAGCCGAAGCCTGTGATTGCGGAACCGGAAAAGCGAAAAATTGCTGTTAGCTCACATTATACAGATCAAACGGTTTCAATTCGTGTGACAGAAGGACCGCAGTTTGCTCAGTTTGAGGCTGAAACAATCGCAGCATTTACAAAACAACAGTTTAAAATTTCAAAGAATGCGGATCGAATGGGGTTACGGTTAGAGGGTCAACCATTATCAGTGGCTAATGTGCCAGAGATGCTGTCCGAAGCAACGGTGGCTGGCGGCATTCAGGTTCCTAAGAACGGTCAACCGATCGTTTTGATGGCGGATCGGCAAACGACTGGTGGGTATCCCGTCATTGGCGTTGTCGCATCTGTCGATTTACCAACGATAGCTCAGCTGGTACCAGGTCAGGTAGTTCGATTCAAAATGATTAGTTTGACGCAGAGTCAACAAGCACTAGCCGACCAGAAAGCGCAACTCAAGCAGATCAAACAAACGTTTGACGCCTTAAACCCAAAAGTAAGTCGAAAAACAGCCACTAAGATTAGTAGACTGTTTAGATAAAATAGGAGGAGATACGATGAACCTTGATGAAATAAAGGCTGTAATGGCGTTAATGAAGCAAAATGATGTGACAGAGTTTGAATACGAAAATGACGAACAACGCTATAAACTGAAGCGTGGTAGCACGCAAGGGGTCCCAACTACGCAACAACCCGTTGCGCCAGTTCAAGAGGCGGTGACACCGGTGGCTGATGAACCAACGACCATTAACGCAACAATGGTTGGCATCTTTTATGAGGCACCTAGTCCGGACGAGAAAGCTTTTGTGAAGGTTGGAGATCAAGTTGAAAAGGGGCAGACGATTGGTGTCATTGAAGCGATGAAAATGATGCATGATGTCGTCGCTGATCACGCCGGAAAGATTACCAAGGTATTGGTAGCCAACGAAGAAAACGTAGAATTTGACCAACCGTTATTTGAAATCGAAATCGATTAGATAAGGAACGTGATCACATGCATAAAATTTTGATTGCTAACCGTGGTGAAATTGCGGTTCGAATTATTCGTGCTTGTCATGAAATTGGCTTGCGCACGGTTGCGGTGTATTCAACCGTTGATCGAGATGCACTACATGTTAAGATGGCTGATCAGGCGGTTTGTATTGGACCAGCTAATCCGCAGGCAAGTTATCTTAATCAAACCAATATTATCGAGGCTGCTCGACGGACAGGGGCTGACGCAATTCATCCCGGATACGGTTTTTTATCCGAAAACGCGGAATTTGCAAAATTGTGTGAGACTCAGGGAATTACATTTATTGGGCCACATTCAGAGACAATTGCGTTATTAGGTGATAAAGCTCGTGCGCGTGAGGTGATGCAAAATGCGGATGTACCAGTTATTCCGGGAAGTGCAGAAGGATTCACCGAGCTTGGTACTGCCCTGTATCAAGCCAATGAAATTGGCTATCCAGTGATGCTAAAAGCTGCTGCGGGAGGCGGTGGTAAAGGAATGCGGTTGATTCATAGTGAAGCACAACTTAAACATGAATTTACGATGGCCCAAGGGGAAGCGCAAAAGGCATTTGGCAATCCCGAAATGTACTTAGAGAAGTTTATTGTTCGTCCTAGACACATTGAAGTGCAGATTTTAGCGGACAGCTTTGGTAATACTGTATCGCTTGGGGAACGGGACTGTTCTTTACAGCAATATCATCAAAAAGTGATGGAAGAAGCACCGAGCGCAATTGATCACAAAACGCGCTATGAAATGTTATCGACCGCTCGTCGGGCTGCTAAGGCGCTAAACTTTTTGGGCGCTGGAACGATCGAGTTTTTATATGCTGGCCCCAGTCAATTTTATTTTATGGAAATGAACACACGAATTCAGGTGGAACATCCGATTACCGAGTTTATTACTGGAGTAGATCTCGTTCGGGGCCAACTGAGAATTGCTGCGGGAATGGCGCTGGGAATTAGTCAGGAGAAAGTTACCTTAAACGGGTATGCCCTTGAGTGTCGGATTACCGCAACCGTTCCGGGAACCGTTAAGGGGCTTCACTTACCAGGTGGCAATGGTGTTCGAGTTGATACAGCACTATATCAAGGCTATCAAGTACCGGCAAACTATGATGCACTGCTCGCAAAAATTATTACCTATGCACCGACCAGAGAGATTGCGGTAAAAAAGATGCAAGTTGCGATCGATGAAACCGTAATTGAAGGGGTTGGTACCAACTTAGATTTCTTATACCGGTTACTTAATAACCAGGATGTTTTAGATAATAAGTTTGATATTGAATTTATTGATCGATTGATAAAGGAGGATGTCCATGACTGAATTCATCACGCCAAAACAGATTCGACAACAAGCACGAACTGGTGCCTTCACGGGACAAACAAGTGGCATGTGCCCGGGCTACACACAAGCTAACTTAGTCATTTTACCGAAAAAAGAAGCATACGACTTTTTGTTATTTGCACAACGAAATCCCAAACCCTGTCCGATTTTGGAAGTTGCGGATGCGGGATCTAAACGACTCCAAACGTTCGCACAGGATGTTGATCTGGCAACGGATTTTCCAAAGTATCGCGTTTACCAAAATGGTGAATTAGTGTCTGAGCCTACTGATGTCACCGATATTTGGCGTGGTGATCTTGTTAGTTTCCTGATTGGATGCAGTTTTTCGTTCGAAGCAGCACTCATTGCAGCTGGAATTGAAATGCGGCATATTACTATGAAGCGAAATGTACCAATGTATAAAACTAACATAAAGGCTAAATCTGCTGGTCAATTTCATGGTAATTATGTTGTCAGTATGCGACCAATTCCCGAAGAACAGGTTGTTAAAGCGATCACGATTACAGAGCGGCTGCCACAAGTCCATGGGACCCCAATTCAAATTGGTGATCCCGAACGTATCGGGATTCAAAATCTTGATCAACCAGATTTTGGGGATGCTGTTGAAATTTACCCCGGGGAAGTGCCAGTATTTTGGGCCTGCGGGGTGACACCTCAAGCGGTGGTGATGGAGAGTAAGCCTGAATTTGTGATTACACATGCACCAGGACATATGTTAGTAACAGATATTCGTGATAATCAATTGGCAGATATTTTGTAGGGAGGTAATCAGATGGCAAAAATCGACTTGAATTGTGATCTTGGTGAAAGTTTTGGACGTTACAAGCTGGGATTGGATGAGGACGTATTACCGTACATCACGTCAGCTAATATCGCTTGCGGATTCCATGCTGGCGATCCTGAAGTGATGGCACAAACAGTCACATTGGCAACCAAGGATCACGTTGCGTTGGGGGCGCATCCTGGATTACATGATTTGGAGGGCTTCGGTCGCCGAAGAATGCAAATTAGCGCGCTGGCTGCAAAAGCTGATGTTCAATATCAAGTGGGTGCATTACAGGCTTTCACCCCAGATGGGAAACTCCATCATGTGAAGCCACATGGTGCATTGTACAACATGGCAGCGGCTAACCACGAGCTGGCACGGGCCATTTGTGAAGGCATTTATGCCGTTGATCCGACTTTGATTTTGGTTGGACTAGCAAATAGTGAGTTAATAAGTGCCGCTCAGGAAATTGGGTTGCCATACGCGCAAGAAGTGTTTGCCGATCGCCAATATGAACCAGATGGTAGCTTAGTTTCACGAACGAAACCTAATGCGGTGATTACTGACGAGGATGTGGCTGTTAAACGCGTTATTCAAATGGTAGAAGAACACCAAATTAAAGCAGTTGATGGTTCTATTTTGACAATTCACCCGGATACGGTATGTGTTCACGGGGATGGCATTAAAGCGGTGGCCTTTGTCAAAAAAATTCATTCTGCATTAGATCAAGAAGGAATAGAAGTGAAATCGATGTAGGCTTGAGGAGGCATTTGAGAGATGGAAAAGAAAACAAAAAAACGATCACCGTTTAACGTAGCGATGGGTGCCGCATTTATGATGGCGATGGCCGCGGTTGGTCCAGGATTTTTGACCCAAACAGCAACCTTCACCAGTAAGATGGGGGCAGATTTTGGATTTGCAATTTTAATTTGTATCTTAGTTGATATCGTGGTTCAGTTAAATATTTGGAGAATTATTATCGTTTCAGGGCGCCACGCACAGGTTTTGGCAAATGAAGTTGTGCCGGGATTGGGTTATGTTTTATCCGCTTTGATTGTGATCGGAGGCTTTTTCTTCAATATTGGTAATATTGGGGGTGCTGGATTAGGGTTGAATGTACTCTTTGGTATCTCACCAGAGAACGGTGCGTTAATTGCAGCAGCCGTTGCAATCGTGCTATTTTTAGTACGCAATGCTATGTTGGTTGTTGATCGAACGGTTCAACTTTTAGCCGTTGTTAAAGTGCTGATTTTGATTTATATTTTGGCAGTCACAACCGTTCCTCTTCAAAGTGCGGTTCACCATACCTTTATGCCCACATCCATCGATTTCTACTCGATTGTCACGATTGTTGGTGGTACGGTCGGCGGCTATATTTCATTTTCTGGTGGTCACCGACTACTTGAAGGCGGTGTCCGTGGCATTAATAACATTAAGTATGTAAATGAAGGTGCTTTAACTGGAATTGGTGTGGCGTCAGTAATTCGAGTAATGTTGTTCTTAGCTGGTTTAGCCGTTGTTTTGGCTGGACACCAGTTGGATCCAACTAACCCGGCTGCTACGATCTTTAAAGTGGCTGCTGGCAATTTTGGGTATAAATTCTTCGGGCTATTGCTGTTTGCTGCAGGGATGACCTCAACGCTTGGATCTACGTTTACGTCGATTTCATTTTTGGATTACAATGTGAACAAGGAAGGCCACGAAAGCTGGCGTCCGTGGATTATTGTCGGATTCATCGCCCTTTCAACAATTATTTTCTACTTTATCGGTAGTCCCGCTAAGGTCTTAGTCATTGTTGGTGCGTTGAACGGTCTGATTTTGCCAATCGCCCTTGCCATCTTACTGATTGCAGCTACACGTCATAAAATCATGGGGGCGCAATACCGGCACCCTCGGTGGCTGTTAGTGACAGGCTGGATTGTTGTTTTATTTATGGCCTACGCTGGTGTTCGAACATTATTAACAATTCAATTTTAAATAAAATCCAAGTCATCTATTGCAGATGGCTTTTTTTATGTGCAATAATAGGACGGTCTAGTATAATTCTGCGCTTAAGCTATTTTTTTGATGATCGTTAGATGCTATCATGATGTTATAAGGATTATACAATAGTTAACTGGGTAAATTTTAAGTTAACACAGAAAGAGAAGGTGACAGGATGAATATTAATAATATTTTGTTGTCTTCACAGGACAATGAAAAAATTCAACTGCTAGTTTTTCTGAAAGAAAATCCCAGTAGTAGTTTATATAATTTCTTCCTCGCTAAAGATTTGCCATACAATAAAGTGTTGTATATCTATCATAAATTGATTGCAGATTTACGAGAATTCGAAGATGATGATTTAACTATTGCGGAGCTGATTGCGGATGCCGATTTTGATCAGTACTCACATATCATTATGAACCGGCAAGTTGGATATAAAATGCTAATGTCTCTCATTACACAGACTGATCGCACGACTAACGAATTTTTAGAACGGCAACAGATTTCAAGAACCAAGTTATACCGATTAACCTCTGATTTACGAAAATACATCGGGCAATTTGGGGTGACAGTTAATTTATCTGAATTTTGTTTGACCGGAAACGAGACGTTAATTCAAAATTTTCTACTGGCGTTTTTGAATGAAACGGGTACCAACATTAGTGATTTTCTGGATGACCGCTGGCAGTCCTTGGTTAGTCATTTAACCGATGGCTTTTTGACACCAATGGCGTTTAAAAATAGTATTTTAGTTGCACAACGGCGACGATTTGTGGGTATTGCACTTTTACGACTTTCGCAGGGGCATCGATATCAGATTGCCCATCCAATTGATCAACACTTTGGGCTCAAATTTATTAACGGTAGCGATGGTGTCGTTAAAGACTACATTAAGGTTAGTTGTGATCTAACGGATGTTGAGGCCCAGAACCAATTTAATTTATTAAAGTTTAGCCTCAAGTTTGGGCCTAATTTTATCATTGAAATTAGTGATGATGAGAAACGGATGATCGATGATTGGTTGAAATCATCGCCGCAATGGCAGCAGTTTTGGCGGCGAATTGAAACCGGTACACCCACAGGCCTAACAGCGAAAATGAAGTTGCGATTAGTGGGATGTATTATTTCATTGGATTATTTTGGTAATTTTCCGATTTCACGTAATAATTATGTGAATGATTATCTGCAAAAGGTAAGTGATTCGCGAATTTCAAAGTATTATGATCAAGTTAACACGATGATCAAAGAACTACAGTTGGAAATCACGACCGTTGATGGGATTAATTCATTAGCAAAACTATTTGAGGCACTGGAGCAGGTGATTGATGACGTTTCACATAAGATTACCGTCTATGTGAATGATGATGCATATGATGCACAAACGGATATTATTAGTTACTTATTTCAGGGCGTCGTTTCTGTTAAAATGATCAACGAGTATGAACCGGAAGAAGTGGTATCAATATTAGTGTACAATCAACAAAATGACAAAGTAAATCGTTTCTTAGCGGCTCATCCGAACATGATTAGTTTAAGATGGGTTCAGCAGCTTCCGGCGACTGAAAATTACTCAAGGCTATTATTATTAATCAATAAATATCGATATAACGTGTTTAAAAACTTGTGAGGAGTGGTTACGGTGAAAGTTGTTATTGTTGGGTGTACGCATGCAGGAACGATGGCGGCACAGCAGATTATTGCAGCGAATCCTGATGCAGAGGTGACAATTTATGAACGTGATACTAACATTTCATTTCTGTCATGTGGCATTGCTCTGTACCTAGATCAGACGGTTAAACATCTGGAAGATATGTTTTATTCATCTCCAGAAGCCCTTGAAAAAATGGGGGTAGCTGTTAAAACTGAACATAATGTACTAGAGATTGATGCGGCCAAGAAGCGGTTACGCATTGTTAATATGCGTACTGATGAGGTGTTCGACGATCATTACGACAAGTTAATTATGACCACCGGATCAAACGCGATTGTACCACCATTAAGAGGAATTGATGCCTCACGGGTATTGATGTGTAAAACATATGATCATGCTAAGGAAATTAAACGATCTGCTGAAGATGCCGACACCATTGCCTTAATTGGTGGCGGCTATGTAGGTGTTGAACTAGCCGAAAGCTATGCTCGAACGGGACACCGGGTGTTGCTATTTCAATCACACGATCAAATACTTAAACATTATATTGATCGTGATGGTTCTACACGATTGATCGATTTATTACATCAACATGGGGTTGAAGTGTACTTAAATCATCGTGTTCGTTCCTTCGAGCAGGGCGACGAGAATCAAATTGCAATTAATACAAATCACGAAAAATTTGAAGCCGATATTGCGATTGTGACAACTGGTTTTATGCCAGTAACCGAATTACTGGAATATCAGGTGGATATGGACCGTCACGGTGCGATTTTAGTTAACGAGTTTTGTCAAACGTCTAATCCAGACATCTATGCAGCGGGAGATTGCTGTGTCAGTCATTTTAATCCAACGGGCGAATCAGTGTATGCTCCGTTAGCGACGAATGCGGTCCGCCAAGGGATGATCGTTGGTAATAATGTGGTAGCTGGGAATACAATGCCATACGTGGGGACACAGGCTACGTCAGCCATGTCGCTATTTGGTGAAACCATTGCATCTACTGGGTTAACGATTGAATACGCGCGTAAAAATGGATTTGATGCTGACTGTGTCCGGTTTGAAGGAACTTGGCGGCCAGAATACATGCCAACCACGGATAAATTGACGATTACTTTAGTATATGATAAAAAAAGTCGTCTTATATTAGGTGCTCAGCTTTATTGTCAGCACGATGTATCGCAGTCTGCGAACGCCATTTCAATTGCAATTCAAAACAACAATACGATTGATGATCTTGCGTTTGTTGATATGCTGTTTCAACCACATTTCGATGATCCATTTAATTACTTAAATTTGGTGGCACAGATGGCAGTTGAAAAAGAACGTCAAGCTGGTAATCATCATCCACGCTATACGGCACTTGGCAATTTTCACAACTAAAAATTAAATAACTAAATTAAAAAATCCCGATTTTTATGGCACTTAACCAGAAAAATCGGGATTTATACTATATTACTAACCGTAAAATTGATAAGTAGTGGTTATTATTTTATAGTAAACTCATTGGAAAACTACGCATAACGAACATGCAATTATGATTTGGTAGGTGATAAATTTTGTCAAAAGCGATTGATATGGTTGGTAAACGCTATGGCCGGTTGGTTGTATTAAAGCGTGATGGCAACAGCTCTAATGGTGGTGCAAGATGGTTATGTCAGTGTGATTGTGGGGTCGTTTGTACGGTCGATGGCACCCGTTTACGAAGTGGGATTACAAGTAGCTGTGGGTGTTTGCGGGCGGAGATTGCGCGAGAAAGGTTCAAGACAGATCCTAAAATTTGTCGGAACAAAGGTCGGCGGGATCATTTTTATACGGAAACTGGATTACCTTATTCATCGTTACGAGCTTCTAAACGAAATCATACCGGTGTCGTAGGAGTGTCGTTAGATCGTAAAACTGGTAAGTGGTTTGCACGCCTGATGATTCATAATCGGTACGTATTATTAAAAAGTTTTGACCAATTTGAAGAGGCAGTTGCCGCACGGAAAACCGCCGAAAAAAAATATTTATATAAGTAGAACTCCGGATATTCTTGGTTAATAAGAATATCTTTTTTTTAAAGAAATTTGCGGTTGTCGTTAAAATTCAGTAGTATGAGGAGTTGAATAATTATCCGTGGAGGTAAAAATGACAAAGCGTTTAGTTCTGGCTGAAAAGCCCAGTGTTGCCAAGGATTTAGCCCGAATATTGAAGGCAACACAGCAGCACAAAACCTATTTTGAAGGTGACCAATACATTGTGACCTGGGCTTTTGGTCACTTGCTGACCCTTAAAATGCCCGAAGATTTAAATCAGGACTGGCAACAGTGGCAAATGGAACAATTACCAATGATTCCAAAACAAATTGGAATTAAGCCACTTCCTAAAACTAGAAACCAATTAAAGGCTATCGCACAATTATCCAAGCGATCGGATGTAACCGAAGGCATTATTGCAACTGATTCTGGCCGGGCAGGTGAACTATTGGCCCGTTGGATATTACAATGGGTTAAATTTGATAAACCGTTGAAACGCCTTTGGATTTCGTCACAGACTGAACAAGCTGTGAAAGCTGGATTTGCCAATCTGAAACCAGCCAAAGACTACGATAATTTGTATCGTTCAGAGTTAGCTCGAACCAAGGCGGACTGGTTAATTGGGTTGAATGTGACCCGAGCACTAACGTTGAAGTATGATGATAATTTAAATTCTGGCCGGGTTCAGACGCCGACACTCAGTTTAGTGAATCAGGCACAGATAAAGGTGGAACAGTTTAAGCCACAGGAATTTTATGGGGTATACATGCTGGTCGATGGCGCTCGTACCAAAGTCCAGTTGCAACATGCGTTAGACCTTGATACGCGTGAAAAAGCAGAGGATTTGATTAAACAGCTTAAATCGAGTCAGGCAATTGTAGAACATGTGGTAACGAAGCAAAAATCTATTCCCGCACCACTGCCCTACGATTTAACGGAGATTCAACGGGTGGCGAATGCCAAGTATCAATATTCAGCTCATAAGACATTGTCTTTGATTCAAAGTCTTTATGAAACTCACAAGGTCGTCAGTTACCCACGAACGGATTCTCGGTATTTATCAACAGATTTAAAGGCAACAATGAAAGATCGCTTACGGGTGGTGGCCGGTTTTAACGAGGATGCACAGCAAATGCTTAAGACTGGTGCCCAAATTCGACTGACTTCAGTATTCAACAATGAAAAGGTCAGTGACCATTATGCCTTGATACCGACAGAGGAGCGGCCGCGGTTTGATAAAATGTCGACCGATGAAACACGCATGTATCGGTTAATCGTTGAGCGCTTTTTAGGCTTATTTGCTGAGCCAGAACGTTCGGAAATTACAAAAACAACGATTAAGACTGGCCAATACCAATTTAATTTTCAATATCAGCGGATCGTTGAACCCGGATGGCAATTTGAACAGACGGCACAACCGATTGTTAAAAAACTGACTGAAGGTCAAACGGTTATGCCTAAGTATGAATTTAAAAAGGAGTACACCAAAGCACCAAACTTAATCAGTGAAGGTGAACTGTTAAGTCAGATGGATCAACATCATTTGGGGACACCTGCAACCCGCGCGGAAATCATTGAAAAGTTAATTAAATCCGAGCTGATGGAACGCCAAGGACGACAATTACATGTGACCCCTAAAGGCCAACAACTACTTAAATTAGTGAATCCGTCATTAGCGACGCCAGAATTAACGGCTCGTTGGGAGTCTAGTTTAGAGAAAATTGCTCAGGGTGATCAGTCACCAGAAACATTTATCCAGGGGATTGAGGCTGATACTCGACAGCTGGTGAAAGAAATTAAGTCTTCGACAGCAGCGTATCACGATTATGCATTGACCAATAAAATTTGCCCAGAATGTGGTCAAAAATTGCGTGAACGGAATACTCGAGACGGAAAAATCTATATTTGTAGCAATCCCGACTGCAAGTATCGGCGACGAAAAGATCCCAAAACTTCGAATCATCGGTGCCCTAATTGTCATCGTAAAATGCAAATTATTGACGGTCCAAAAGGCGCGTTCTTTCGGTGTAAGTACGATGGGACGACTGAGAAGATGATGGATAAAAAGACCCGTAAGAAGAAAATGGGTAAGCACGAAACCCAACGATTGATGAATCAAATTAATCAAGAAGATGATGAGGCAGAAAGTCCATTAGCGGCAGCTTTGAAAAATTTTTATCAGAATTAATAAAAAACACGTCAAATTTGACGTGTTTTTCTGTAGGCTTTTATCGTTGAAGGTTATTTAGTAAAGTTTGTATTTTTGAAATTTGAAACGTAGCCGACGGCCTTATTGTTTTCAATTTGAACTTTAAAGGAGACTTTATCACCAGATTGAGTTAAGGCCGAACTCTTGTAGTCATCGCTTTGAACCGTGTAGATGGTCTGGTGAGAATCATCTTTGAGCGTAAAGAGGAGCAATGATTTATTGTCACTCGTAGTGATTTGGGCACGATCAACGGTTCCTGTGAGTGTTTTCTTAGTGCTGTTAGTGGTGTTGGCAGCACTGCTTTCATTGCCATCAATTAAGGCCTGATTGTAGTTTTCCAAGGCTTCATTGGCGGTGTCGCCAGTCGCATGAATGGACTGATCAGCGGCATTAATGTAGTAATAATTTCGGAAGGCGTGCGTATTGTCAAGAATTGAAAGCACCCAAGTTGGATGACCGGAAATATTATAAATAACGGGCATTGCTGCAGTCCATTGCTGTGCCTTATAGTTATTGTTGGCGTTATCGGCAGCACCGTCAGAGTCCATGATACCGCTTGTCTTGTAATAGCTTAGTTTACCCGTCCGGGCGTTAATCATTGAATAACCAAGCGCACTATCCGCTTCGGTTTTAGGGTTGGTAAAATCAGTGAAGTATTCAACTTCACCCTTATTGTTGAAAGTTGAGATAACATTCTTTTTGGTTGGCTGTTGGACACCTTTTTTGAAGAAGGTGAAGTTAAACCAGCCATCTTGATACTCGCCGAATGCTTGATTCATTGAATCAGCTACTTCAGTTGTGATTCCTTCATCAATCCATTTAGGAAGATGCTTGAGTTGATAAAGCTTGGCCTTACCAGTCTTGGCGTTTAAGACCACGACGTGAAGCTTCGAGTAGTTAACCCGATGACTGAGGGGAATTGGTTTGTACATGGTTTGAACGTAGTAAGGGGTGCCGTTTTCATCGATTTCAAGCTGTGGCTGGCTATTATCCGCAACCAACCAGCTTGGAAAGTGACGGTACATGATCCGTTGGGCATTACGGTTGAAGTAGGAAGTATTAGTATAGTTTAGCTTGGTTTTCACAAATTTAGGTTCTGCAGAGAGTGAAGTTGCATCGATAATGAAGTAGCCAGGTGTTGCTTGTCCTGCTGAATAGTACTTGAAGATGGTGTCAAATTCCACTGGTGCAATATAGACTGGCTTACCATGATAATATTGGGCCTGAATCTCACCGAGATGGTAGTACTGTGAGTTGGGTACTTTACTCATGTTCTTGTTCATCCGGTTTTTAATCGTGCTGGGAGCTAACGCAACGGGAGTGACACCCTTCTTGAAAGTAGGGGCCTGACTACTTTTCTTGATGGTTGACTGAACGCTTTTGGCAACCGGTTTGATGAAAAAGTTTGAGTGCCATTCACCAGCGACAAATACGATCAAGATGATCAAGAGAATTGCGGCCGCTAGTCGTGGCACAACTAATCCTTGGTCGTTAATTACAAGGGTGAGTGCACTCATGATTAATGTGGTTACGATCCCTAACATGAGATTGACCGTTAAAATGGAGAGTGCGTTTCGTGACGGTAATTCAAAGTAAATGACCACGCAATAAACAATGGCCTCGGCAACTAAAATACCAAGACCGTATTTGGCGAATGTCTTAGTGACGCGCGAGTGAAAAATGAAAGTAAGATACACCAAAATGGGTGCGATAAAACTCAGTAGTAGTATGTAAAGCATGTAAATCCTCCCAATGTAAATGAATGCGGTACCACGGTTCATTATAATAGATCACGGACTGATATACTACTAGAGATCGATTAGATTTGGCGGATAACTAGCATGACTTACGAAAAGTACGTATAATGAACGACATGAATATAAAGGACGTGGAACAATGAAAATTAAATTAATTGCTGTTGATATGGATGGGACATTTTTAAGAGATGATAATAGTTACGATAAACAACGATTTGGTCGCCAACTACAACAGTTGGTAGATCGAGGCATCCATTTTGTTGCTGCCAGTGGGTCGCAATTGGACCGGTTAAAACAACAATTTAGTGGATTTGAGGGAGCTGTTGATTTTATTTCCGAAAATGGTTCAATTGTTGCGAACGGCGATAAATTATTGTCTGTTAAAGAAATTCCTATAAACTTACTAGAGGAATTACTGAAAATTATCAAAACGCATTTTAATATTCCAATTGCATCAACGACAATTACTGGTGAGAAAGCAGCCTATGTTGATGATCAGGAACCACAGGCGTACTTTGATCTTAAAAATCGCTACTACTCAACGTTAAAGCGGGTTCCTGAAATACTAGAGTATGAGGCCGACAAATTTGCAGATCAGTTAGTTAAAGTAGGCCTTTCCTTTGCACCAGGTGATGATGCAAAGCAGCAAATTCAGTTATTACGAGATTTATTGCCCAGCGGCCTTGCGAGCTTGAACTCAGGATTTAATACCGAGTTAATCGGACCAGCGGGTGTTAATAAACGAACTGGATTAAAAACGTTGCAGGCTAAGTACCACATCGCCGACCAAGAAGTGATGACTTTTGGGGATAACGAAAATGATTTGGCGATGTTAACAATGACGCCATACGGATTTGCGATGGCAAATGCGAACGATAGCATCAAAAGCGCTGTAACGCGTCAAGCACCATCCAATAACCATGACGGGGTTTTGACCGTAATAGATGAACTGTTAGGTGGGAGCCAATTTAACGGGTAATGATTAGTTGGGGAATATGCTTGTTTTTGAACGTTAATTTGGTATAATAAATCGGGTATGTAAGTTTCAAGCCAGAGAAGTAGTAGGTGTCGAAATCGTTTTAGCGAATCTGTGATGGTGAAAGGCAGATAACGATCTTTACCGAAGCGTGTCTCTGATTAATAACTAGTTGAATAATTTAAAGTGGATTAATTTCAAGTAGAGTGGTACCGCGGGAAATCTCGTCTCTGATAAGTTCTAGGACTTATTGGGGACTTTTTTCGTCTCATCACGATTGGAAAAACACTAATTTGGAGGAATTACAATGGATGCAAAACAGCAGGTTGTTCAGGCACTAGCACAAGCATTGCCGGATGTAGATGCACATGATATTGAAACAAAGATTGAGCGGCCAAAAGATAGTCAAAATGGTGATTTCGCTTTTCCAACTTTCTTTTTGGCAAAAACGCAACATAAAGCGCCACAAATGATTGCTGCTGATTTAATTGAAGCAATCGATCAAAATGGATTTGAAAAGGTCGTTGTTGCAGGACCATACGTTAACTTCTTCCTTGATAAAGGACAAATTGCTGCTGAAATTTTACAGGCAATTTTGGCTGATCCAGAAAATTATGGTAACTCGGATCTCGGCAATGCCGGTAACGTACCAATTGATATGTCATCACCAAACATTGCTAAACCAATGTCGATGGGACATTTACGCTCAACAGTAATTGGAAATTCACTTGCTAAAATTTTAACGAAGGTAAATTATAATCCAATTAAAATTAACCATTTAGGAGACTGGGGAACTCAGTTTGGAAAGTTAATGGCTGCCTACAAGATGTGGGGAAGCGAAGAGGAAGTCAAAGCGGACCCCATCAATACCTTACAGAAGTATTATGTTCGTTTTCATCAAGAAGATAAGGAAAACCCAGAGCTTGATGATGATGCGCGTGCATGGTTTAAAAAACTGGAAGACGGGGATGAGGAAGCGACTCATCTTTGGAAGTGGTTCCGTTCTGAATCATTAAAATTGTTTATGAAGATTTACGATCTTCTTGGAATTGATTTTGATTCATACAATGGTGAAGCATTCTACAATGATAAGATGGACGAAGTTGTACAAATGTTGGAAGATAAAGGCTTACTCCAAGAAAGCAAGGGTGCCGAAATTGTTGACCTTGAAAAGTATAATCTGAATCCAGCCTTAATTAAGAAAACTGATGGTGCTACTTTATATATTACGCGAGACTTAGCGGCAGCTATTTACCGAAAACGGACCTATGATTTTGTTCAATCATTATACGTTGTAGGAAATGAACAACAAAATCACTTCAAACAATTGAAGGCTGTTCTAAAGGAATTAGGGTTTGACTGGGCAGACGATATTCATCACATTCCATTTGGTTTGATTACGCAAGGTGGCCGGAAACTTTCAACTCGTGAGGGCCGCGTGATCTTACTGGAGAATGTGCTGAATGATGCCATCTCGTTAGCACGTAAACAAATTGCCGAAAAGAATCCAGATCTTAAGAATGCTGAGGAAGTTGCCCAACAAGTTGGAGTGGGGGCCGTTGTATTCCATGATCTTAAGAATGAACGGCTTAATAATTTTGACTTTGATTTAGAAGAAGTTGTGCGTTTCGAAGGTGAAACGGGACCATATGTTCAGTATGCGCATGCACGGTCACAAAGTATTTTACGAAAAGCTGGGAACCCAGATCTTACAACGGCTAACTTGGCATTGGGGGATCCTGCAGCTTGGGAAATCATCAAGTCTCTAGGACAGTTTGGTGAAATTATCCAACGGGCCGCACGTGAATACGAGCCATCAGTGATTGCAAAATATGCATTACAACTGGCTAAAGAGTTTAACCAGTACTACGCGCACACTAAGATTTTAGTTGAAGATGATGAAAAAATGGCACGCTTGGCACTCGTTGAAGCAGTTAGTGATGTGCTGAAATCAGCCCTTGAATTGTTGGGAGTTCAAGCTCCCGATGAAATGTAATTTGTATAAATATTAATCTATTTGCTTGATTATTCGTAAATAATGTATTATTATTCAACTAATAACTTAATGGACATGATTTACGGAGGAATTGGTTAGAAATGAAAAAATCGACTCGTCAAGCAAAAATTGAGCAACTTATTAGTCAATATACGATTACAACGCAAGAAGAATTAATGCAACGATTGAAGGATAATGAGATTACTGCGACCCAAGCGACCATTTCACGAGATATTCGCGAAATGCAAATTGTGAAAGCCGCTGATGGTAATGGTAATTTGCGGTATACCATTTTTAAAGCTGGTAATAAAAGTGAAGAGTTACGGCTATATGATACGATTCATGAAGTCGTGACAAATGTGTCGCAAGTTGAGTTTATGAATATTATTCGGACGCTTCCGAGTGACGGTAATTTACTTGCTGCCATTATTGACGATTTAAATTTACCAGAGGTCGCAGGAACTTTAGCGGGTCATGACACAATTTTTATTGTGAGTCCAAGTACGGAAATTGCGCAACAATTTAATCAAAAAATCGTTGAACATGTGAATGTTGATCTATACCTTGAAAAATAAAGCTAAAAATTGCAAAATGCAATTTTTAGCTTTTTGTATATAGCAATTTATTTAGTTGCTATATACAATTTTAAAAATTAACGATTTTTTCTTAAATTCCACTAAAAAAGGTCATCAAGAAGTGGCGTCTAAAGTTATTATGCTAAAATGGAAGGTGATTACTTAAGAGATGGGGAATAGAGATATGAATGATCAACCATCACGGTTTAAGCGGTGGCTTCAAGAATTGAGGGACTGGTTTGCCCCCTTATGGCAAAAGTTCAAACGGTTACTGAAAAAAGGATGGCACCGATTCCAAATAACTAGGTGGATCATTGTTGTCTGCTTGACGTTGTTTTTACTAGTTAGCGGGTATCTTACCTTTATTGCCAAGACGTCGCACGTGAGCAATTTAAAGGCGACACTGGAAACACCAACGATGATTTACGATCGTCATAATAAGTCAGCTGGTAGTTTATACTCACAAAAAGGAACTTATGTTTCGCTAAATAAAATTTCAAAGAATATTCCGAATGCTGTGCTTTCGACGGAAGACCGTGATTTTTATCATGAACATGGTTTTTCGGTTAAGGGGATTGCCCGAGCAGCCCTGCTATATGCCAAAAATAAAGTTTTAGGGCGTAATTACATTTCTGGTGGTGGGAGTACACTAACCCAGCAACTTGTTAAGAACGCTTATCTGACTCAGCAACAGACCTTTACACGAAAGGCAAAAGAAATCTTTATTTCCATTGAGGTAGAAAACGTCTATTCCAAGAGTGATATTTTGACGATGTATTTAAATAATGCTTACTTTGGTAATGGCGTTTGGGGTGTTCAAGACGCGTCTAAACGATATTTTGACAAGGATGCAAGTGATCTGACAGTGCCAGAGGCTGCCATGTTGGCGGGAATGCTAACATCGCCGAGTGGTTATGATCCAGTTGCCCATCCGGCGGCTTCCAAACAGCGAAGAAATGTTGTTCTACAACTAATGGTTGAAAATGGTAAATTAACGCAATCACAGGCTAACCGTTACAAGAAGACAGCACTGACCGTCTCGAACGGCTACAAGCAGACCAATACGTATAAGTATCCGTATTTCTTTGATGCTGTTATCAGCGAGGCAATCAGTAAATATGGGTTAACCGAATCTGAAATTATGAATAAGGGATATAAAATCTATACAACGCTGGATCAAACGCAGCAGACGATCATGCAAAATATCTATAAAAACGATAATAACTTTCCAAGTAATGCATCTGACGGGACCGAAGTGCAATCTGCTTCGATCGCTGTGAACCCTAATAATGGCGGCGTTTTAGCCGTGGTGGGTGGCCGTGGTGCGCATGTGTTCCGAGGATTTAACCGCGCAACACAGATGAAACGTCAACCAGGGTCATCGTTGAAACCAATCGCAGTCTATGCTCCGGCGTTAGAAAATGGGTACTACTACGATTCGATTTTACAGGATAAAAAGCAATCGTATGGCACGAATGACTACACACCTAAAAATTACGATGACACATACAGTGGTAAAGTGACTATGTATAAGGCACTGGCCGAAAGCTTGAATGCCCCGACGGTCTGGCTGTTGAATAAAATTGGTGTTACTAAAGGCTACGAATCTGTTAAAAAATTTGGATTGCCAGTCACCAAAAAAGATAAAAATCTTGCTTTAGGGTTAGGCGGTTTATCAAGCGGTGTTTCTCCTCAGCAGATGGCAGGTGCCTATACTGCTTTTGCCAACAATGGTAAGAAGACGACGCCACATTACATCACCAAAATTGTGGACGCATCTGGTAAAGTGATTGTTAATAATACTAATGTAAAACGAAAGCAAATCATCTCTAAGAAAGTTGCAAAGGAGATGACGAGCATGATGCTTGGGGTCTTCAATTACGGTACGGGTAAGACGGCTAAACCATCTGGATATTCCGTGGCCGGGAAAACTGGCAGTACTGAATCTGACGTTGTGAATGGTCAAAATTCAGAGCGTGATAAGTGGATTATTGGATACACCCCCGATATCGTAGTTGCAACTTGGGAAGGGTATGATAGCACAAATGAAAGTCATACCTTGGCAGAAACAACGTATACCAACACAAACACTTTATTTAAAGATGAATTGACACAAATGTTGCCTAACACAAAGCAAACCAGCTTTGATACCAAAGATGCAGCAACACTTGCTGGTAACAAATCATCAAGTTCTTCCAATATTTGGGACAATCTTGAAAATAATACATCTGAATTTGGCGATAAAGTTGCCCAAGGTGCGCAAAGCATCAAACAAAAAGCATCAGAATTATGGAGTAATGCGAAGTCAATTATCGGACAGTAGATAATATGCTGGATTTCATGGAATCTATATCTATTTAAGCGGTTACTATGTTAGAATGATATATAACAATTTTTGAGGAGGAACAACATGGTTGTCAATATTTACGATACCGCTAACCAAATGGAGCGGGATTTACGCGGAACACAAGAATTTAAGGCGCTTGAAGAAGCATATGCAGAATTAAAGAAGGATGATGAAACGTTTAAGTTATTCAGACAATTCCAAAATCTGCAGATGCAGTTACAACAAAAGCAATATTCCGGTCAACAACCAACGGACGATGAAATTAAAGAAATCCAAGGTGTTGCTGATAAGGTTCGCGACGTTAAGTCAATTCAAAACTTAATGGAAAAAGAACGTGGCATTGATGAATTACTAAGTGGTATTAACAATGTGATTACCAAGCCAATTCAAGAATTATATAAAGACTAATACAAAAGCTGAGGCGAGAAGTCGTGCTCAGCTTTTTTGAACTAATAAAGTGGTGATTTTAATGAAATTTATTCATAGCGCGGATTTACACTTAGATAGTCCATTTTTAGGGCTTAAGGATGTTCCCCAAGAATTTGCGAAAACAATTTATCAATCGACATTTCAGGCATTTCAAAATTTAGTGAATGACGCGATTCAATTTAAGGTGGATTTCATTTGCATTTCCGGTGATATTTTTGATCGTGATCAGCATAGCATCGCGGCGGAAAGCTTCTTTAATGAGCAGTGTTTACGACTCGAAGAGGCTAGGATCCCAGTATACTTAAGTTTTGGGAATCATGATTACCAGAAGGTCGACAATCAGTTGCAATTTCCAGATAATGTGACTGTTTTTGATAATCATGTGGAAACTAAAGTGTTGGAATTAGCTGACGGGCAGCGAGTTGCAATTTCAGGGTTTAGCTATGAAACACGGTGGATCACCGACGATCGCCTTTCTGAATTTCCATCGAGAAATCGTCAAGTGGATTGGCAGATTGGTCTGTTGCATGGTGCATTAAGCGGACTGAAAAGTCCCCACGCAAATTATGCGCCGTTTCAGCTAAAAGAATTATTGGCAAAAAAATATGATTACTGGGCACTTGGGCATATTCATAAACGTCAGGTACTGAATCAGCAGCCCCCTATCATATATAGTGGTAATACCCAGGGACGTCATAAAAATGAAGCTGGTAAAAAAGGCTATTACTTGGTGACGAGTCAAGGTGATACGCTAGTACCTGAATTTCATGAGTGCGAGGCGGCAATTTGGCGATCTATCCAAGTGATGGTTAGGCCAACAGAAATGGTGCCCGATGTTTTAAGCGACGTGCAATCTGCTGTTGAGACGGATGGTGTGTTTCATGAATTGAGTTTGATTTCTGTGGTCCTCAAGGCTGAGGCTCTTTCGCAAGAGGTTCAAATTCAACTTGACAATGGGACATTGCTTTTGCGGCTTCAACGGCAATTAGGCGCTCAGCACAAAGAAATGTGGCCTTACGAACTTGTTTTGGAGACGCCACCGAAAAAAATGAATTTTGATGATTTTGATCATGATTCATGGCAGCAAGCTGAAACAGAGACATTTACCAAGGCTCAGGTTGCGACTGTGGCAGATAAATTATTTGCATATGATTTTATTGAATCATATTTTAGTTCGAATGAGGCAATTGAAAAAGTCCGACTTGCCGCCATTGAACAACTAAATGGAAAAAAATCGAAGGGATTTTGAAATGAAAATTAAACAAATTCATATCGATGGTTTTGGAAAGTGGCAAAATCGAGATTTTAATCTGGACTCAAGTATTACAATATTTTTGGGAAATAATGAAGCGGGCAAATCAACATTAGCAAAATTTATTGAGAGTATCTTGTTTGGATTTGCGAACGGACATCAGCCTTACGAGCAATATTTACCAAAAAATGGTGGCCAGTATGGCGGCTTCCTAGTTGTTGAACACCGTAATCGACGCTATGTCTTAAGGAGAACACAAGGAAAAAACGGTGGTCTTCTGACGATTACCGATGAGTCAGGAAAGCGGATGCCCAATCATTTCTTGAAAATGATGCTTGGCGAAGTCGATCAGGGACTATTTCATGCGATCTATCGGATAGATACGCAGGAACTTAGTCAAATCTTTGCACTTTCAAAAAACGATTTTCAGAATCAATTGCAGCACTTTGGTGCGGTAAATAGTGATCGCTGGTTGGAAAAATTAACGGATCTGGATAAGGAAGCAGATGGCCTTTACAAGGTGCGGGGGCGAAATCCAGTCATCAATCAAAAACTGGAACAATACCATGATTTGAATGAACAAATTGATCAGCAGTCTGAAAAATATACACATTATCGACATTTGTTGGATGATGTTCGGCAAAGTGATCGCCAAATCCAAGAGATTCAACAGCAATTGCCTCAAAAACGAAATGACTGGCATGATGCGCAGGAACTACTACGGTTGTGGCAAACGTATCAACGCTTGCAAAGTATTGATACAGAAAAGTCATCCACACTAAGCAATAATGACGTTGCTGTAATCCAATCTTTACGTGCTAAACAAGATGAATATCGTCGTCAACTCACAGATGTTAACGCACGATTGGGCGTGATTGATGCGGAACCTTCCTTGACAGACCAGCAAGACTTTTATTTCCAGAATCTTGACAGATTTACCAAGCTGAAAGACGATGGAACCACACTTACGTTGCACTTGAATCAGTATGATCAGCTTGTTTCACAACTCCAAAGTTGGCAACAAGAACGACGTGAGCTATTGCAACGTTATCCAGATTCGCACTTACCAAGTGCACTGTCTTATTCTGAAGAAAATCGACTGCAGCGGTTAATTGATGATCGTCAACATGTGGATCAGTCTCGTACCAAGCGGCAGCAAACAACGCCCAAACGTCCTTTATTGCTTATCATACTGGGTGTAATCGGAGTTTTATTACTCGTGACTGGCAGTGCTTGGCTCATGAAGCTATTAGGTTTGATTTTAATGGGGTGTGCGGCGGTTATCTGGTATCAAGAACAAAGTAGTGGGGGTACTTTGCACAATGCAGTTCAAGGAACATCTGATGAAGCGTTGCGTCATTTTGGAATTGAACATGGGTTTAATCAATTTCCACAGAGTCAGTGGCTCCGAATGCAGGGAGATTTGCGGCGATTAGAAGAGCTAAATCGGCAAATTCAGCAGATAACAACTCAGATCAAAACTATTGATAATCAGACCACACAGTATCAAGAGCACGTTCAATTTGCGGCCGAGGTTATTGATGTCCAGCAGTCACCACAAGCGTTGATTAAGCATATTAATATGTTTATCGATCGGCAGCAAGGCGCCAGAGATGTCTGGCAGCGTCAAAGACAACAAAAACGATTACTTGAAGATCAAGCCCAGCAATTGTCAGATAAACTGAATGAGGTTATTCAAAAGAAAGCAACGCTGTATCACCGATATGACGTTCAGGATGATCATGAATTTGACCAATATTACGATAGTGCGCTGCGATCAATCGCCAACGAGGAACGATCGCAAGTGCTCGGAAGTCAGCTAACAGACAAGCAGATTAGTGCACTGAAAATGGTGAACTCGAATGATGACTTAAGACAGCGAGTGACTAATTTAGCGAATGACGTTAAGCATTTAGAAATTAGGTTGCAGACACTTCAACAAAACCAAACAGCTGCACAACTGGAAATCAAACAGCTTTCCGAAAATGGGACGCTGACAATGCTAAGACAACAACGTGCTGACCTTCAGACTGAAATTTTGGAACTGGTACGAGACTGGTTAACGCATAAACTGAGCTATCATTGGATTAATCGAGCCTTACAATTAGCTTCGGCAGATCGTTTTCCGAAGATTATTCAACAAGCACAAAAATATTTTGAAACATTAACCAACCATCGCTATACTAAGATTGAGTTCGAGAATGATCGAATTTCCGTGATTGCTCAAGATCGAAGTGCTTTTCAAGTCGGAGAGTTATCTCAGGGAACGGCTCAGCAATTGTATGTTGCCTTGAAATTGAGTTTTGTGACGTCGATCAGTAATCAAAATGGGATTCAGTTACCAGTACTGATTGATGATGGCTTCGTTGATTTTGATGCCGATCGTCGAGCAAATGTGTTACAACTACTAGAGTTGCTTGGAGAAAAACAACAGGTGATCTATTTAACGACTGATCGCCAGACATTACAATATTCAAATGGAACCGTTGTTAATTTAAATCAAATGTAGGTGATAGAAATGACACAGGCAAAGTTATATGAATTTAAGGTAGACGAAGTGATGGACATTTATGTGTTGATCAAGGGCGTTGATGTTCGGGTTGCGAAAAACGGCAAACGATTTTTATCGCTTGTTTTTGAGGATCAGTCTGGAGAATTACCGGGGATGTATTGGGATGCGAGTGACGAGGACGTCGCATTATTTGTCCCTGGAAAAGTGGTGCGATTATCCGCTAAGCGAGAAAATTACCAGGGCAAACCACAAGTTAAAATAATGGGATTGCGTCTTGCTACCGAAAATGAACCACATGATCCCAGTTACTTTATGCAGCATGCTCCTGAAAAGCGCAACGATATCGAAGATGAAATTAACCAGTATATTTTTGAAATCACGCAACCAACATGGGCACGAATCGTTCGAAATCTTTTACAAAAGCATCGTGAAGCATTTTTTACGTATCCGGCAGCTAAGACGAATCATCATGCATTTGCTGGTGGATTGTCATTTCATACGTTATCGATGCTGAGACTGGGAAAAGCGGTGGTCCATCAGTACGATGGAATTAATGCGCCATTACTATATGCGGGCACAATTTTGCATGATGTCGGTAAGACAACCGAACTGTCTGGCCCTGTTTCAACCAGTTATACGGTTGCTGGTAACCTAGTTGGTCATATTTCGATTGTTGATGGTGAGATTGTGGCTGCATGTCAGACGCTCAAGATTGATCCTAATCAAGAAGATGTGCTGATGCTACGTCATATGATTTTATCCCATCACGGTTTGTTAGAATATGGCTCTCCTGTTCGGCCGAGAATGCTCGAGGCAGAGATCCTGCACCGATTAGACGAAATGGATGCTTCAATTATGATGGTCAAAGGGGCACTGGAGCATACTGAGTCTGGTGAGTTTTCTGAACGAATTTTTGGCATGGATCAACGAAGTTTTTATAAACCCGAAGAACCGAATCAAAATTAATTAGTATACTAAAAAGGACACGTCCAACATATGACGTGTCCTTTTTGATACCTATTCAATTAGTTTGATGATGATGAACTAGTTGTTGTAGTTGTAGTGGTTGAGCTGCTGCTTGATGAAGTGAGGTAATCGTCAAGAATATTCTTAAGATCGTTATCCTTGATCGAAACGTTCCCCTTCTTCAAAACCTTCGAAACAACATTGTGTAATACGGTACTGTTACTCATGTCAGTTTCAATGATTTGTTCTTTCAAGTCGGCAATGTGTTGACTCTTAGTTCCCTTACCAGGGTTCTTAATCATGTAAATAACTTGGTAACCACTGCTGGTCTTAACAGGTGAGGTAGTATATTCGTTTGTTTTGAGTGCGAAAGCAGCCTTCTTGTAAGACGAATCTAGCGAAGAGTCAGTGTTGTCAAAGGCCGATACCTTACCACCAGTGCTCTTGTTGGTTGTATCAGTTGACTTGCTCTTAGCGAGTTTCTTAAATGTCTTCCAGCGATCAGCAGATGAGGCGCTGTTCAATTGATCAATAATGCTTTGAGCAGTGGCCTTTTTCGAAACAAGAATTTCAGCAGTTTGAACCTTTGGCTGATACTTCTTCCACTGCTTGTTGATATCCTTAGTTGTAATGGTTGTATGGTCCTTAACAGCGGCCTTCAAAAGTAAGTTAGACCGAATCTCATCTTTTAATTGAGAGGTAGTCATTCCGTTTTGTGAGAGAACACTGCTAAATGATGAACCATATTGACTCTTGTATGAGTTGTATTCCTTTGTCACTGCTGACTTAGAAACTTTGCTGCCGTATTGCTTTTCCAAAACTTTGTTTAGAATCATTTGTTGCAATACTTGTTTACCACTTGAAGTTCCCTTTAAGCTACTATAATAAGCACTTTCAGTAATTTTACCACCGCTAGTTGTCGCAACGGCTTTGCTACCGCAGGCTGCTAGAGGGACCATCAAAACAATCCCGGCTAATATTGCAAGCCATTTTTTCATGTATTAAACACATCCATTTCTTAAAATTTGTATGGTACCTGTGAAACTCACCAATTCAATATACCACAATCTGCTGAAAGGTTAAGGCACTAATAACAAAGTTTACAAAAAATTCAATGTTTAATAAAATAAACGCCTTATCGTTACTCAAATTTATTAAGTTCGTCTTGCATTTTAGCCTGCAATTGCTGAATATGCTCAAGTCGGGGTTGTGTCTTGAACTTAAACTCATCAATGCTGTGGTTGATTGCGTCCACTTGTTCCTGAGAATCTGCAAGTGCTTTTTGCAACCGAGCGATACTTTCACTCAGGTCCTGACCCGCGTTTTGAACTGAACTGATATCTTGAATAAGGTCCTTAACGGTATTTACAAGCTTGTTCATATTAATCACCTAACTGATCAGTAATTGATTTTTGAATCTTTTGATATTGAGCTGTGTCATAGTTGCCGGAATTATCCTTGAAGATCATTTTAAAGTCATCATCATCACTGTAACGTGGAATTAAGTGGAAATGTGAATGGAAAACAGACTGGTAGGCTACTTCGCCATTGTTATTGAGAATATTAAGTCCCTGAATAGCAGGATTAGATGCTTTCAGCGCCTTAGCAATCTTGGGAATCCGCGCAAACACTTCACTGGCTAGTTCAGCATCATATTCAAAAATATTGGCAACGTGTTTTTTCGGAATTACAAGGGTGTGACCAGGAGTTCCTTGAGAAATATCTAAGAATGCTTTAACAACATCGTCTTCATAAACCGTGTAACTGGGAATTTCACCCGCGATAATTTTACAAAAAATACAATCGTCCATTAATAACTCCCTCTTTCGTCGTAAATATACTGTTAAGTATACAAGACAAGGGGGAGATTCGCATCTTTTTGTCGCATTAAATCGTATGATATAATAGACTTGTTTGAATAATTACGAAATTAAGAAGGAATGGATATGACATTAAAAGTTGAACACCTGATTGGTGGCTATTCACAAATTCCAGTTTTAAAAGATGTCAGTTTTGAGGTTAGCGACGGTGAACTAGTCGGATTAATTGGGCTTAATGGTGCCGGTAAATCAACCACGATTAATCATGTTATTGGGCTGTTGACGCCTTTTAGTGGCCAAATAACGATCGACGGTGTTAGTTTGCAAGAAGATAGTGAAACATATAAATCACAGATTGCCTATATTCCCGAAACGCCTGTTTTGTACGAAGAACTCACACTGAAAGAGCATCTTGAACTCACTATAATGGCTTATCATTTGGATGAACATGTGGCATGGAAAAAGGCGCAGCGATTATTAAAAATTTTCCGGTTAGATAACAAACTCGACTGGTTTCCGATTAATTTTTCTAAAGGGATGAAACAAAAAGTAATGATTTGCAGTGCATTAATGACGAATGCGAAGCTGTTTATCATTGATGAACCATTTTATGGCCTTGATCCGCTCGCTGTACATGACTTGCTTTATGAAATTGAACTGGTGAAGAAAACGGGGGCCGCTGTCTTGATGTCTACCCATGTTTTGGATACGGCTGAAAAATATTGCGACCGATTTGTTCTACTGAAGGACGGTCAAGTTCGTGCTCAGGGGACTTTAGCGCATCTTCGCGAATTGGGAGATGGCCCAGATCAATCGTTGGATGAGATATATTTAGCATTAGCAAAGGAAGACCGCGATGACTCAACTATTTAGTCGAAGAAGAGGACAACATTTTCTGTTGCTTCTCAAATACTGGCGTCTGGTATTTAACGATCATTTTGTGATTGCCTTGTTTTTCATGTTTGGTGCACTGGCTTGGGGTTATTCTCAAGCACTTAACCAATTGAATTCACATCTTTGGTGGAGTCGGCCGGTTGCAATTATCGTGCTATTGATAATTTTACAGGTTGGGCGACTGGCAACATTAGTTAAGCCCGCGGATCCGGTATTTCTATTGCCACAAGCTAAAATGATGACGCACTATTTCCATCAAGCTTTGCATTACAGCCTTATACTGGGAGAACTGATGACACTGGCATTTAGTGCGGTGTTGATACCGTTTATCATGGCGACGTCAACTTACACAGTAGATACTGTTATTGCAATCGCAGTTGTGATGGTGACGCTAAAAGCGACTGAGATGAACTGGCTGCTGACCCGGCTCTTTCGGTTTACATCCAAAACGGAAACAGTGATCATTTTGGTTATATTACCAGGAGTTGTGCTGATAAGCGGATTTTATTTAAGCTGGATTGTTGCGGGGATTATTAGTACAATCGTTATGGTTGTCTCATGGCAAGTGCAACGACGTGTAACACAGCGCTTGTTAAATTGGCGGTTAGCTGTGGCACAGGAGCAGCAGAGAATGCTTGGAATATACAGATTTTTTAATCTGTTTACAGATGTTCCTATGGTTCAAGGCGTCGTTCATCGGCGTCGGTACCTTGATTGGCTGGTGAAACTTATGAGTCAATCGAAACAACCGTTTTCGTATTTATATGCACGTGGCTTTTTAAGAGGGACTGAAGTAAGTGGCTTAATTGTTCGTCTAACCGTCGTTGGGATGGCAATTTTGTTCTTTATCCCAATTTTTTGGTTGAATTTATTAATTATGGTATTGTTCATTTACCTTTTAACGGTTCAACTAATTCCATTTTACTGGCATTTTGACAACCATGTATTTACGCATCTTTACCCAGTGAGCCAAATTGATCAGCTCAAAAATTTCCAGAGCCTAAGTCAAAAAATCTTATCAGGGGCTACACTTTTGTTGTGGCTAGCCAGCACTGGAACGACCGTCAATATGCCGCAACAGGGAGCCAAACTACTTGTTGGTGTGTGTGAAACCTTGTTACTGGTCTACGGGTACATTAAATATCGAATCCGACAAAAAAAGTAAGTCAAAAATAAAGTGAGGTCATTATGCGAGTTAGAAATAAACCTTGGGCACAGCCATTGATTGATGCCCATCCCGAAATTATTACCGACCATGCGGAGCAAAATATTGGTCATTGGCAGGCACGGTTTGAAAAACCACAACCTATTCATGTTGAAGTGGGAATGGGAAAGGGCCAGTTTATTATTGGTATGGCTAAGGCTCATCCTGAAATAAATTTTATTGGTTTAGAAGTGCAGAAGTCCGTTGCAGCAACAGCGCTTCGTTCTGCACTGGAAGAGGAACCGTTGACTAATCTGCAATTAATTGCGGGTGCAGGGGAATCAATTGAAACCTATTTTGAGCCGGCGGAAATTACGCAACTTTATCTGAATTTTTCCGACCCGTGGCCTAAGAAACGCCATACAAAACGTCGGTTAACATACAAGAGTTTTCTGGCTTCATACCAGAAAGTATTGATTTCTGATGGTGTACTGGAACTTAAGACGGATAATCAGGGCTTTTTTGAGTATTCATTGATGAGCATGAATAATTTTGGCTTGATGTTTGATGGTGTTTGGCTAGATTTGCATAATAGTGCGGAAAATGTCGGAAATGTGCAAACTGAATATGAAAGAAAATTCAGTGAAAAGGGCCAGCCTATCTATAAGGTTGCCGCTCATTTTACCAAGTAAATGGAAGTAGCTCTCCTTACCGGAGTAATTGCACAAAAAAAGATATCTCAGTCGTTAATTCGTCTGGGATATCTTTTTAAAAAATTTATTTATTCGCTTCAATTCGGCTCATTTTTAAAATTGAACCCGTCTCGGCATCTGCTAAAAATTCATAGGTAGTCCGTTGGTTATCTTCCAAGCGGGAGATTCCGCCACGATAAACACGTGTTTTATAGGCAAAACGTTGAAATGGAATTGTCTTACTCTCGATCCATGAACCCTCAAGAGGACCTTCTTTTTGAAAGCCGCGTTTAACTCGAGTTAGGATTTCGCTAGGAGATTGTTGTCGATTTTTGAGTTTTTGACCTAAAAAGAAGCCTAGGACTCCTGAAACACCAAGTGTAATTGGGAGTGTCCATGAATTAAGTTGATTTTCTGAGTTGTTCATAGCTCATACCTCCAATATCTAACGCGAGTGTAGCAAAATGTGCGATAGAAAGCCAGCAATATTACTATTTGGCTAGTCAAAGTTAAAAGATGATGGATTAAAAACAAAATTAGTGAATTTATTCGGTTTTTGGGTATAATGGACAAGTAGCAGAAAACGAAAGGGGTTATCACCATGCAAGCATTAGCTAAAACCACAAAAGATGAATTACTTGAAAAAATAAAATCCGGTAAATACATGCTCTTTTTCTCAGCAACGTGGTGCCCGGACTGCGCCTTCATTAAGCCCGCAATGCCTGCAATAGAAGCGGAATATTCAAATTATCAATTTATTGCAGTTGATCGTGACGAGAACATCGATTTAGCCGCCGAACTGAATGTGTTTGGTATTCCAAGCTTTATTGCGTTTGAGAACGGTGAAGAGATTGGCAGATTTGTCAACAAAGATCGTAAAACAAAAGAACAAGTAGAAAAGTTTATTGATTCATTAAATTAAGTAATCAAAATGGTGGTTCGCCGCCATTTTTTTGTGAGGAAAGGATACATTATGTTAATTGCAAGTTACAATCGTCAAGAGTTGGGAGATGTATTAGTTGTTATTACAGCCCCTGATACTGAGGAACAGAAGACGATTATTCGAAACAACATCGCGCAGATTACAGCAGCTGACGATGGGCATCTATTAGGCTATAACTTCTTGAATGTTCATGAGACTCTAGGTGATATTGATGCGAATGGACAATTAGAACTGACTGATAAGCAAGTAGATCAGCTTAATCAGGCTATTAAGACGACTGGATTTGAATGCCTGCTGAAGCTCGATCGAACACCGAAGTTTGTTGTCGGTTACGTAGAACAACTTTCAGATCATCCAAAATCGGATCATTTGCATATTACCCGTACACGAATTAGTGACAATGAAACGTTGCAAATTGTATCTGGATCACCGAATATTGCTGATCATATTAAGGTAGTGGTCGCCAAAGTTGGTGCAATGATGCCCAGTGGTCAGATTATTTGGCCAGGTCAATTGCGTGGTGTTGATAGCAATGGTATGATCTGTTCTGGACGTGAGTTAAAATTGAAAAATGCGCCACAGAAACCTGGGGCATTGATTTTACCTGATGATTTCCAAGAAGTTGGTGAAGCATTTAACTTTGCTAAGGGTAACCAACTATTTTTGTAAACTAGAGGGGTAATGACGATGACAAATAATTACGATGGCCCATCTTTTTATCGTCATGGTTCTGAAAATCAGCAAACTACCGGTAAGGAGAAGGTCCATTCACCAAGCCCACAAGAAAAGAAAAAGCCATTCAAAGTAACTCAGGTTCCGACATTCAAGCGACGATCGGCACCACAATCGTATGATTATAGTCGGGTCCTGCGTCATCTGAGAAAACAGCCAGCTGATTATTATGTGGTAGTCAAGGAACTAACCGAACAACCAACAAACGGTACGAACGACGTTGGTCTGACGAAAGATGAACGTAAAGTAAAAACCGCAACGCAAAAATATTCCCAACAGAAAAACTTGGGAAATGCATTGGGACATTCACTAAATGATATTTTGAGAAGTGAACAGGATGCTCAACGGACATTAAAAATTTTCGATACAAATCAAAATAAACATCATTAAAATTGGAGAGGAACATTAGGCATGAAAAACGATACAGTCTATTATTTTGTTGGAATTAAGGGTTCAGGAATGAGTGCACTTGCGTTGGTACTGCACGATAAAGGATACCAAGTTGAGGGATCTGATATTGATCAATATACCTTTACACAGCGGGGCCTTGAGAAAGCTGGTATTTCGATTTACTCATTTGATCCTGAAAATATTCATGATGGACTAACTGTGATTGCCGGAAATTCCTTCCCAGATAGCCATCCAGAAATCGATAAGGCTCGTAAATTAGGACTTAAAGTCTATCGCTATCACGAGTTTTTAGGCGAATTAATTAATGAATACACCAGCATTGCCGTAGCGGGAGCACATGGAAAGACGAGTACGACTGGTTTGCTCGCGCACGTTTTAAGTGGTGTTGCACCAACGAGTTATTTAGTTGGTGATGGTAGTGGTCGTGGGACGGTTGATTCACGGTTCTTTGTTTTTGAAGCTGATGAATACCGTCGCCATTTTATGCCATACCATCCAGATTATGCCATCATGACTAATATCGATTTTGATCACCCCGACTATTATAGTGGTATTGATGATGTCTTTTCAGCTTTTGAAGCCTTTGGCAAGCAAGTTAAAAAGGGCATATTTGCGTGGGGGGATGATGAGAACCTTCGCAAATTAGATGTTGACGTTCCAGTTTACTACTACGGAACTAGTGAACGTGACGATTTCCAAGCTCGTGATATTAAACGGTCAACTAAGGGATCAACATTTGATGTATACTACCACGATGAATTCCTCGGCAACTTCGAAACACCATTGTTCGGAAAGCACAACATTTTGAATAGTTTGGCCGTAATCGCGGTTTCATATTTTGAAAAAGTTGATCTTGATGAGATCAGACGTGAATTACTAACGTTTAGTGGTGTCAAGCGACGCTTCAGTGAGAAAACTGTTGCTGATATGACAATCATTGATGACTATGCACATCATCCATCTGAAATCAAAGCAACTTTAGATGCCGCTCGGCAAAAATATCCTGATAAAGAAATTGTTGCTGTTTTCCAGCCACATACGTTTACGCGAACAATTGCGTTGCTGGATGATTTTGCAAAGAGTTTAAACCTGGCTGACCAAGTTTACTTAACCGATATTTTCAGTTCCGCGCGTGAAAAGTCAGGGAGTGTTTCTAGTGCTGATTTGGGTGCCAAAATTGTTAAGGGCGGTTCAGTGCTTAAATTAGATAATATGTCCCCATTACTGGATTACCATAATGCGGTAGTTGTCTTTATGGGCGCTGGTGATGTTCAGAAATACGAGCAAGCTTACGAAAAGCTATTGAGTGATGTGACCCCTAAAAACAACTAATTCATAATCAAAAAGTGTATATCACTTGAAGTCAATTTTTAAATTAGGTAGAATGTTCGGAAAGCGGGGGTGTCCCCGTAATCATTTTTTAGAAAGCGATGTGTATTGAGTGAACAATTTTAACGACGATTATTCACAGGCAAGACGTGAGGTTGGAAATGAAGCTGGACTAACACGATTTATGACGCGAATGTATGCGAATATGACGCTTGCAGTTCTAGTATCAGCCCTCAGCTCGTTTTTAACGTTAACGGTCTTTCGTGAACAGATCTTTGGTTACATGTCCCAGCATAGTGGGATGATTTGGATCATTCTGATTATACCGATTGCGTTGTCATTCGGTATCAGTTTTCGAGCTACTCGTAATCCAGTTGCCAGTTTCTTGATGTTGATGGCGATGGCTGTCATTTACGGAGTTGAGTTTGCACTGATCTGTGCGGCGTTTACGGGAACCAGTATTACAGCTGCGTTCCTTTCAGCGTCTGCGGTTTTCCTAACGATGACGATTTATGGTGGTGTGACTAAACGTGATTTGAGTAAATTTGGTGCACATGCAACGGCTGCCTTGGTTGCCTTGATTATTGCAAGTGTTATTAACATGTTTATCCAAAGCAGTGCAATTACCTATATCTTCTCGTACATTGCTGTCATTATCTTTACGGTTTTAACAGCATGGGATACGCAAAATATGAAGCGGATCTATTTACAATATGGTAATCAGGTTTCAGTTGGTGGATTAGCCGTGATGGGTGCCCTACAATTGTATTTAGACTTTGTTAACCTCTTTATCAGCTTGCTCCAAATTTTCGGCATGAGCAGTCGAGATTAATAAAAATGTGAGTGTGTGATTGCCACTCATTGAGAGGACGAACTTGAAACTAGTGTTTCGGGTTCGTTTTTTTGATACAATGAAAACGATACTATTAAGGTCAGGAGATAAATAAATGACGAAACAGTTATTACTAATTGATGGAAACAGCGTGGCCTTTCGTGCTTTTTTTGCCCTACACTCACAATTGGGGAAATTCACCAATCAAAATGGATTACATACTACAGCAATTTATGGCTTTAATTTAATGCTGGATCATATTTTAAAAGAAGTGCAACCAGATGCAGCTTTAGTTGCGTTTGACGCCGGTAAAACAACCTTTCGAACTGAAATGTATGATGATTATAAAGGGGGGCGTGATAAGACCCCACCAGAATTATCCGAACAAATGCCCTATTTAAAAGAACTGATTAAAGCTTATGGGATGCATAGCTATGAATTAGCCAATTATGAAGCTGATGATATTATTGGAACACTTGCGCTACAAGCCGGGGAGCAGGGATTTCAAACAACCATTGTGACAGGAGATCGGGATCTTACCCAGCTGTCTAGTGAAACGACGACAGTTTCTGTTACTCACAAAGGAGTCACAGAAGTTGAGCATTATACACCTGAGCATGTATTAGAAAAGTTGGAAATTAGTCCCAGTCAGATTGTTGATATGAAAGGGCTGATGGGTGATACGTCAGATAATTATCCTGGGGTTACTAAAGTTGGTGAAAAAACAGCCATCAAATTGATCAAACAGTTTGGTAGCATGGAAAATCTGTATGAACATATAGATGATCTTAAGCCTAGTAAAATGAAGGAACATCTGATTGAAGATCGAGACAATGCGTTTATGTCCAAAAAGCTCGCTCAAATTAATTGTCAAGCACCCATTGAAGTAACCATTAATGATATCGACTATACGGGTCCGCAAACTGATGAACTAATTAAGTTTTATCAGGAAATGAATTTTCAGTCCTTTCTTAATAAGCTTTCAGGTTCTCAGACAGAGCTTGATTTGACGGATCCTGAAATTAAGCAGATTGAATTTACATGCTTAGATAAAACTAATTTGGATCAGATTCAGACACTTGAAGGTTCCGTTAGCTTTTATTTGGAAATGCCAGATGCCAATTACCACACGTCTGAATTTGCAGGATTTAGTATTGGAGATGGGCATCGTTGGTTTGTCAGTCGTGATGTTGAACTACTCACGTCGGCACCGGTTCGTCAGTTGCTCGAGAGCGATACAGTTAAAAAAGATGTGTTTAATGCTAAAGCAATGACAGTGGGGCTGAACCGTTTGGGCATCACATTACGGCATGTTGACTTTGATTTGTTATTGGTTTCGTACCTACTCAATACCAATGAAAATAGTAATGATTTAGGCGTTTTGGCGCGTGAACATAGTTATTTTGACGTTGACACAGATGAATCCGTTTATGGCAAAGGAGCAAAACGTGCTATTCCAGATGAGGATCAAGTTTTGTTTGCCCATTTAGCGACTAAAACACGTGCGATTGCTGAACTTAAACCTCAGCTGATTCAGAAACTAAATGAGAACGAACAAATTGATCTGTACACGGATATTGAATTGCCATTAAGTGACGTATTAGCACAAATGGAGATAACCGGTGTGAAAGTTGATGTCGAGCGGTTAAAGGCAATGGGAAGTAAGCTAATCGAGCGATTAAGCGAATTAGAGCAAACGATCTATCAAGAAGCCGGTGAGTCATTTAATATCAATTCACCAAAACAGTTGGGTGAAATTTTATTTGAGAAAATGAAATTACCAGTCATTAAGAAAACTAAGACTGGCTACTCAACAGCCGTTGATGTCTTAGAAAAATTACGTGATCAGGCGCCCATTGTAGATAATATTTTGTTGTATCGACAAATTTCGAAACTACAATCAACCTATATCGAGGGGTTATTGAAGGTAGTACACTCGACTGATCAGAAAATTCATACGCGGTACCTGCAAACACTGACACAAACTGGGCGGCTCTCGTCGGTTGATCCTAACCTGCAAAATATTCCAATTCGACTCGAAGAAGGTCGCAAGATTCGACAAGCGTTCGTCCCAAGCCATGAGGACTGGGAAATCTTTTCATCAGATTATTCTCAGATTGAGCTTCGTGTGCTAGCTCACGTAACCGGCGACCATAATCTGCAAGAGGCTTTTATTGAAGATCAAGACATTCATGCCAGTACTGCTCGTCGAATTTTCAAGCTTGGCCCGGATGAAGAAGTAGATCGTAATTTACGACGGCAAGCAAAGGCCGTAAACTTCGGAATTGTCTACGGGATCAGTGATTATGGACTTTCACAAAATATTGGAATTTCGCGAAAACAGGCGAAGCAGTTTATCGAAACTTATTTTGAAGAATTTCCTGGCGTAAAAAAATATATTGATGAAATTGTTGAGTCTGCTCACAAACGAGGCTATGTCGAAACATTAACTCATCGCAGAAGATATTTACCAGAGATCAATGCCAAGAACTTTAATCAGCGCTCATTTGCGGAAAGAACGGCGATGAATACACCGATCCAAGGAAGTGCGGCAGATATTATTAAAATTGCAATGATTCAAATGAACCAAGCTTTAGCAACTCACCATTTAAAGGCTAAGATGTTACTCCAAATTCATGATGAACTGGTATTTGAAGCGCCTAGTGAAGAGATTCCAGTACTTGAGAAGCTAGTTCCTAAGGTTATGGATTCGGCAGTTTCACTTGATGTGCCTTTGAAAGTGGAAAGTGCTCACGGAAAGACTTGGTACGAAGCTAAATAAAACTAGGTGAGAAAGGAAAATACAAATGCCTGAATTACCAGAAGTAGAGACGGTCCGCCGAGGACTATTAAAAATTGCCAAAGGACGGAAAATTGCTGCGATCGATATTCACTATGAAAAAACAATTACCAATGAAAATATAGCGTGGTTCAAAGAGAACTTGATTGGTGCAACTATTGTGAATGTGGATCGACGCGGGAAATACCTTCTTTTTTGTTTTGATAATCAAATGACAATGGTTTCTCATTTACGAATGGAAGGTAAGTATTATAATTTACCCGAAGATGGAGAAATTCATAAGCACACCCATGTAGTTTTTCACTTAGATGATGACACAAAATTGTGTTATAGTGATTCTCGCAAATTTGGTCGAATGACGCTGGTTAAAAATGATGAGGCTTTGCAAGTGGCCGGATTGAAAACCATTGGGCCAGAACCAACGGCTGAAACACTGACGGTGGAATATCTACAGAAAATTATGCATGCTAGTCGTCGTGAGATAAAACCCTTTTTGTTGGATCAAAGTAACGTCGCTGGGCTGGGCAATATTTATGTGGACGAGGTTCTTTGGATGAGCAAAATCCATCCCAAGGAGCATGCCAATTTAGTATCAGATGAACAGATTGAACAACTTAGAGACAATATTATTCAAGAACTGGCAGTGGCAACCGAACATCATGGTACTACCGTTCATTCATATACTAATGCGTTTGGTAATGCAGGTGAGTTTCAGAATCATTTGCATGCTTACGGAAATGCTGGCAAGCCGTGTGAACGTTGTGGCACACCGTTTAAAAAAATAAAGGTAGCCCAACGGGGGACCACTTATTGCCCGCACTGCCAAATATTAACGGAGAATGAAAATGACTAAGGTATTAGGGCTGACTGGTGGAATTGCAACCGGCAAGTCAACTGTTAGTCGTGTTTTTGAAGAGTACCACATCCCGATTATTAGTGCAGATGAAGTTGCCCGACAGGTTGTTGAACCTGAAAGTGTGGCCCTAAATGAAATTCAAGCCCAATTCGGTCAGGTTTACGTTAATAATGACGGGACGCTTAATCGTCAGTTGCTGGGAACTTTAGTGTTTGGAAACTCGCAAAAATTAGATTTGTTGAATCAAATTATGCAACCTAAAATTCGTGCAGAAATTCAGCGACAAGTTGCGACACTAAAACAGAGAAAACCTAAACTGATTGTATTGGAAATTCCGCTGTTGTTTGAACAGCATGGAAATCAATTGGTGGATATTACGATGGTGGTTAAAGTGGCTCGTCAAGTACAATTAGATCGTTTAATGGCCAGAAATCAGTTAAGTCAGCATGAAGCACTAAATCGAATTCATAGTCAGATGTCACTGGCTGAAAAGATAAAGCGGGCAGACGTTGTTATCGATAATGCCGGTACAGTTGAACAAACCCGCGAACAAGTGGTAAAATGGCTTGAAAACTATAAGTTTATATAATGTTATAAAATATTGACGGGAAGTGAACTAAATGCATTGCCCACATTGCCATCATAATAACTCGCGAGTAATTGATAGTCGGCCAACGGAAGATGGCCGGTGTATTAGAAGACGCCGCGAATGTGAAAATTGTGGATTCCGGTTCACAACATTTGAAAGATTTGAAGAAACACCATTATTGGTGATCAAGAAAAATGGTAATCGGGAAGAATTTAATCGAGATAAGTTATTACGCGGCCTTGTCCGGTCTGCCGAAAAACGACCATTGAGTATGGAAAAACTAACTGAAATTGTTGGAAAAGTAGAGAATAAAGTTCGCGGTCTCGGTGAAAATGAAGTCAGTAGTCAAGTTATCGGTGAGTTTGTAATGAACGAACTGAAAGATTTGGATGAAATTGCCTATATTCGTTTTGCCAGTGTTTATCGACAGTTCAAGGACGTTAGTGCCTTCATGGATGAACTTCAGGGAATTATGGGACAACATCATGATAAATAATCGAAGGGGGAATCGTTGTGACAAAGGTAGACGATACGGTTAAACCACAAACTGGGTTGATCGTTTGCTTAGCTGCTGATTACCGCACATTCTCTCAATCGACATTAGTTGAATTTTACCAACCGATCATGGGAGCGAATGCTTTTGCGCTCCTTTTTGCGTTAAAAAATGCGGTTACTGAGCATCCGACGCTTTCTTCACGTCTTGCTCATACTAGGCTACTCGATCAACTCGGATTTGACATTACTGAATTAGAAAATGCTCGTCGTCGGCTAGAAGCACTGGGATTATTGAGGACGTACGAGACAACAGATCAGATGGGAACAGTCGTTGTCTACGAACTTCAATCAACTCAGACGCCTAAGTCATTTGTTAACGACGATTTGTTGAGTGTGTTGTTGCTTGAAGCCATTGGAGAAACTAAGTTTGATGAACTGGTTAAATCTGTGACGAAATATTCAATGGATGTGAGTCAACTGACGGAAGCAACTAAAACTTTTTTGGATACGTTTCATGTCAATGCTAGTCAGATCACTGACTCACCAAGCATTATTCGTGAAAGTCGAGAACAGTTTGTGGTTAGTCAACCACGATCAAGTCATCAGATTCCGGCCGTTGATTTTGATTTTAAATTATTGACACAGTTGCTGGACAAGCAACCCATTAGTAATGATGAAATTAATAAACATCAGACGTTGATCCGAACTGAACACGTCATGTATGGAATCGATGAACCGCAGATGGCCCGGCTTATTATGGAGAGTACGGATCTAGTTAATAATGAGTTGGATGAACAGCGGTTCAAAAAAGTAATTTCAACCAATTTTCAGATGCGGCATTCTGATGAGAGCAAAACGTCCAAAGACACCGTGGCTCCGGACACTCAATTGACAGCTAATACGTCAAAAACTGATCTCACGAGCAATGAGAAACAACTGATTAAGGCCTGTGAAACCTATACTCCCAATGATTTTTTACAAATCCTTATTGAAAAAAAAGGCGGATTTGTACCTCGGAGTAGTGAAAATGCGCTCCGAAACTTAATTGAACGGGATGTTTTAAGCAAAAGTGTCATTAATATGTTGATCTATTACGTTATCCAAGAACGTAATAATACATCGTTATCACAAAATTTTATCGACACGATTGCCTCGGGGTGGTTACAGGCCCAGGTGACGACCGCTACCGAAGCATTGACGCAGATTAAAGAATTTTCGAACCGTGGAAGCTCTACCAATTCCGGTGAAAAAGCTAAGCGTACCCGATATGTGAATAAAAAGAGCGGACAGGTTCGTGAAACACTCCCAGATTGGGCCCAAGAAGGGTACCAACATCAGAGCAAAAAGGTTTCTGAGGATGAAGTTTCCAAGATTAAAGCACAACTACAAGCCATGAAACAGCAACAGGAAAGTGAGGAATAACGATGGAGAGTATCGGTGATGTGATTCAAAAACGACTCAAAAATCGTAATCTCGGTCCCGCGTATGAGAAATTAATGAAATCAGTCTATGATGATTCGGATGTTCAAGCATTTTTGACGGCGAACCAGGCGGTACTGGATAAAACAAGCATTGAACGTGGTGAAGCCAAATTATATGAATTTGTAAATGAAAAACAAAAAATTGCCAAGGGTGAGCCAACATTTGCGCCGGGATATGAACCTGTGTTAGTTGTGAGCAACCAACTGATTGATATTTCATACAAACAAACGAAGGCGTTTCAGGCCCAGCAGCAAGCTAGTCAGATGAAGCAGCGGGTTCACTCGATCAGTATGCCCAAATTAGTGAAGCAAGCGACATTTGAAAAATTTGATTTTGATGAAGAATCGCGAGTCAACGCTCTCAAAAAGGCAATTGACTTTGTTGATCAGTATCGTGAACATCCTGATGTATTTCATCCGGGACTGTACTTATATGGCAATTTCGGGGTTGGAAAGACTTATTTATTAGGTGCGATCGCGAATGAACTAGCAAAATTCAATATCACGTCGACAATGCTTCATTTTCCAAGCTTTGCGGTTGAAATGCGCAATTCAATTGGGACGGATGAACGAACGGCAGATAAGCTGAATTCTATTAAACAAGCTAATATTCTTATGCTTGATGATATTGGGGCAGATTCAATGTCCGCATGGATTCGGGATGATGTTTTAGGTGTAATCCTAGAATATCGAATGCAAGAAGAACTACCAACATTTTTTAGTTCTAATTTTGATATGGCAACGTTTGAAAAAGAGCATTTAGCGGTTACGACAAAGGGTGATGTAGAAGCGCTTAAAGCTAAACGGATTATGGAGCGGATTCGGTTTTTATCTCGAGAAGTCACTATGGCTGGCGATAATCGACGTCCGAAGTGAAATTTTAATATTGACAGTTTTGAATGAACTTGGTATGATATAAAAGTTGAAAGATTAAAGCAGAAGCACCCGCTTCTCGCCTTAGTGATCGGAATCGCTGGGCTGATGAGATGAAATGAATGTGGTTGAGCAATTAACTGCATCGGCGGGGTGTGTATGCACCGCGCCTTTTTGCTACGTCTTTCGCTAAAAATTTTGGAGGTGTGTTGCTATAGCTCAAGATATGATAGTCAATAACGGCATTCGTGCTCGCGAATTACGACTAATTGATGCCGATGGAAACCAGTTAGGTGTAAAAAGTAAGCAAGATGCGTTGAAGATGGCTGAAAGTGCTGAATTGGATCTTGTATTAGTTGCTCCTAAGGCTAAGCCTCCCGTTGCTCGGATCATGGATTACGGAAAGTACCGTTTTGAAATGCAGAAGAAACAACGGGAAGCTCGTAAGAAGCAAAAGGTTATTTCAGTGAAGGAAGTTCGCTTGAGCCCAACCATTGATACGAATGACTTTAACACTAAGTTAAAGAATGCTCGTAAGTTCTTAGGCAAGGGCGATAAAGTACGAGTTTCAATTCGTTTCAAAGGTCGTGCAATTACGCATAAGGATATTGGTCGTAATGTCCTTAACAAGATGGCTGAAGCAACGAAGGATGTTGCAACAGTTGAACAACATCCAAAAATGGAAGGTCGTAGCATGTTCTTAACATTAGCTCCGATCTCTGATAATTCAAAAAAATAAAGAGAAGGTAGGATAATAGTTATGCCAAAAATGAAGACTAACCGTGCTGCTGCAAAGCGGTTCAAGAAAACTGCAAATGGTGGATTAAAGAGTGCCAATGCTTATACAAGTCACCGTTTCCACGGCAAAACAAAGAAGCAACGTCGTCAATTGCGTGGCCTTAGCATGATGGACAAGACGAACGTTAAACGTTACAAGAAGCTTATCCAAGCTTAATCATAAATTTTTATTTTTAGATAATTTAGGAGGATACCACAATGCGAGTTAAAGGTGGAACAGTTACACACGCACGGCGTAAACGTGTTTTAAAATTAGCGAAGGGTTACCGTGGCGGTAAGCACCGTCTCTTCAAAACTGCTAAAGATCAAGTTATGAAGTCATATGCTTACTCATTCCGTGATCGTAAGACAAAGAAACGTAATTATCGTCAACTTTGGATTACACGGATCAATGCTGCAGCACGGATTAACAACATCAGCTACAGCAAGTTAATGCATGGCTTAAAATTGGCTAATATCGATATTAACCGTAAAATGTTGGCTGATTTAGCCGTTAACGATGCAGCTGCATTTACTGCATTAGTTGATGAAGCTAAAAAAGCAAGCAAATAGTAATTAAGTTAAAGTGAGATTAGGGCAATTTGATTTGTTCTAGTCTCATTTTTTAGGTATTAAAGTTTGAATGGGTGGCTTGTTAACCGTATAATTGATGTGAATGTATTTTACATGCGGTACCACCCTAATTATTTTATTGGAGATAGTTCATGATTAGTGTATTTAAACCAACTTGGATGGTCAATTCGGTCTATTCAATTTCACCTGAACAACTTAAGCAACACGGTATTAAAGCTGTATTTACCGATTTGGATAATACCTTAATTGCTTGGAACAATCCAGATGGTACGCCGGAACTTCGTCAGTGGATGAAGTCGTTAGCCGATGCCGGAATTCCGTTAATTGTGATTTCAAACAATAGTTATAAACGGGTTAAACGGGCCACGGCCACATTAGACTTACCATTTATTTCTCGGGCGTTGAAGCCACTAGGGTTTGGCATTCGGCGTGCGCTGAGAAAATTAGGGCTGCATCAAGAGGAAGTTGTCATGGTAGGGGATCAGCTTATTACCGATATGGTGGCCTCAAATAATGCGCGGGTAAGAAGTATCTTGGTTAAACCGCTGATTCAAAGTGATGCTTGGAATACTAAACCTAATCGTTTTTTTGAGATTTTTCTAAAACGGCAGTTAAAACATAAATATCCAACGTTAAGTTGGCAGGAGGATTTGGATGACTGAAACATTAAGCAATGACGAAAAATTAATTTGCATCGGCTGTGGTGCGACAATTCAATCGGATGACCCAGAGCAAATTGGGTACACACCAAAGTCTGCAGTAGAAAAGGGAATTGAAAACGATGAATTGTATTGTCAGCGTTGTTTTCGGCTTCGGCACTACAACGAAATTGCACCCGTATCATTGACCGATGATGATTTTTTGCGATTGCTCAATCAAATTCGAGATGCCAATGCGCTAATTGTGTATGTCGTTGATATTTTTGATTTCAATGGTAGTTTAATTCCCGGATTGCATCGTTTTGTAGGTGATAACCCAATTCTTCTAGTTGGTAACAAAGAGGATTTGCTACCGAGATCATTACGACGGACGAAGTTGATGGACTGGATGCGTCAGCAAGCTAATTTGGCTGGTATCCGACCAATTGATGTTACGCTGGTATCCGCTAAACGTAATCATCAAATCAGCGATTTGCTAGAGTTAATTGAAAAATATCGTGCTGATCGGGATGTGTATGTTGTCGGGGTTACCAATGTTGGGAAATCAACATTAATTAATCAGATTATTAAACAAACAACAGGTGTCAAAGAACTAATCACGACGTCGCGATTCCCTGGAACAACACTCGACAAGATCGAAATTCCATTGGATGATGGTAAACAATTAGTGGACACGCCAGGGATTATACATCCTGATCAGATGGCCCATGTCCTTCCGGCAGGCGCACTCAAATATGTTGCACCGCAAAAGGAGATTAAACCGCGCACATTCCAATTAAATGACCAACAGACGATCTTTTTGGGAGGCGTTGCACGGTTTGATTATGTTCGTGGTCCTAGAAATGGGGTTGTGGCCTATTTTGACAATAATTTGAATTTACATCGAACGAAGTTGGGCAATGCGGATGAGTTTTATAAAAAACATGTTGGCGGTTTACTAACGCCACCGGCTGAAAATGCAGTGACTGACTTTCCACAACTAGAACGTCATGAGTTCCATTTAACAAGTAAGAGCGATTTAGTGATTGAAGGACTCGGATGGATTACGATTCCGGGTGATACGACTGTAGCTGGCTGGGCACCTAAGGGTGTATCAGTGGTTGTCCGTAAAGCAATGATTTAAGAATTGAGGATTATTAATGAAATTACGTGGAAAACAAAAACGTTTTTTAAGAGCACAAGCACATCATTTTCGGCCACTTTTTGCGGTTGGAAAAGGTGGTCTATCAGAAAACTGGCTTGCACAGTTGGATGGTGCGTTGGATAAACGAGAATTGATTAAAATTAATATTTTACAAAATGCCGATGTGACGGCCAGTGAAGTAAAAGAATTTATTGAAAGTAATACAGGCATCCAAGTTGTGCAAATTATCGGTCGGGTACTCGTTCTCTTCAAGGTATCAGATGAAGAAGAACGGCGTGATTTATCGACAAGAGTTAGCAAAATTTAGGAAGTGGTAGGAATGAAAACTCAAGCGGATACGATTGTTGAGCCGCAAACAGTGGTTCAAGTTGACAGAAAAGATCGTCGTAAGCGGATCGGCCTATATGGTGGGACGTTCAATCCAATTCACACTAGCCACTTGATCGTTGGAGATCAGGTGGGAAATGCATTGGGATTGGATAAAGTAATGTTCTTACCAGATGTTGTTCCACCGCATGTTGACACAAAATATGCAATTGATCCTCAACTAAGAGTTGAAATGATTCGACTTGCCATTCAAGGTAATCCGTTATTTGATATTGAACTGGCGGAAATTGAGCGCGGCGGTGTGAGCTATACGTATGATACGGTTGTGGCTCTCAAGAAGAAACACCCCGATGTTGATTATTACTTTATAATTGGTGGAGACATGGTTCAATATTTGCCAAAATGGCATCGAATTGATGAACTATCAAAATTGGTAACCTTTGTGGGGGTTCAGCGTCGAGGCTTTGAAACTGAAAGTAAGTATCCGGTTGTTTGGGTTGATGTTCCGATGATCGATATTAGCTCTACTGATATTCGGCAACGAATTAAAGAGGGCCAGTCTGTTCGCTATTTTGTGCCAGATTCCGTTATTCACTTCATAAAGGAGCATCATTTATATTTTGAGTAATCAAGAGTTAGAATATAAAGAAAATATTATTCCAATGTCTCGGCAGGAACTACTTGAGATTTTACGCAATCACTTACGTGAAGCACGTTTTCAGCATGTACAACGCGTCGAGTCAACTGCGATTGAACTGGCTAAACAGAATAATGTGAATGTTGAGAAGGCAAGCATTGCCGGACTGATTCATGATTATGCGAAGCAGCGGCCAGACACAGATTTCAAGATGGTAATTATTAAAAAGAAAATGGATCCTGAATTATTGAAGTATGGGAACGCAATCTGGCACGGAATTGTCGGTGCTGAAATGATTAAAGATGAGCTGCACGTTTGGGATGAAGATATTCTTAATGCAGTTCGACATCACACTACTGGTGCCGCCCTCATGTCACCATTGGAACAGGTAATTTACATGGCTGACTACATTGAGCCTGGCCGACAATTTGACGGAGTCGATAAAGCCCGAAAAGTGACGAAGGCTAGTTTAACTGATGGCGTGGCTTTTCAGACAAAACAAACATTACAGTATTTAATTGAAAACGATCGGCTGGTCTACCCAAAAACTATTGAGACTTATAATGCATGGGTAGCTGGTCACGGAGGTAAGGATGGAAAGTAAAGAAATTTTAGAATTAGCTGTTAAAGCGGCTGATAGCAAGCGTGCTGAAGAGATTATTGCACTAGATGTTTCGGAAGTAAGTGTGATGGCGGATTACTTCGTAATTATGGATGCTAACTCAAAGCGTCAGGTACAAGCAATTGCAGAGGCCGTTGTTGAACAGGCTCATAAGAATGACATTGTCATCAAAAGTGTTGAAGGTAAGCAAGCAGGCAACTGGGTGCTTGTGGACCTAGGTGATGTTATCGTGCATGTATTCCAAAAAGATCAACGACAATTTTACAATTTAGAAAAATTATGGTCGCAAGCACCAATGGTTAATATTGATCAATGGGTCGAGGCATGATTTATTCTAGTTTTGCAAAATTGTACGACGATTTATTCGATGAACAAATGTATGTCGATTGGCAGCAGTTTGTTGAAAAACATCTTTCTAAAACGACTAGTTCCGTCCTTGATCTAGCAGGCGGAGCCGGTCGTTTAGCCGTATTGTTAGCGAAAACAGGCTTAGACATGACAGTGGCAGATTTATCCAGTGAAATGTTAAGCCTTGCACGGCAACATGCTGAGGATGCCAATTGTACAGTTGATCTGCAACAGGTGAATATGTTGGATTTGTCTGATATGAGGCAGTTTGATGCAGTTACCTGTTTTGCAGATTCGTTTTGTTACTTGGATAATTTAGATGAAGTGACGCTTGCGTTTAAGCAAGTTAAAGCTCACCTAAATGATGCGGGCGTATTTCTTTTCGATGTTATTACGCCGTACCAAACGGATACTATCTATCCTGGATATATGTATAATTATGAAAGTGAAAATCAGGATACTGCCTTTTTGTGGCGCAGTTTTGGTGATTCTGAATGCGAACATGGTGTTGTTCATGAACTAACCTTTTTTAATCAACTTCCCAATCAGGATGTGTATGAACGATTAGCCGAAGAACACTATGAAAGAACATATGAGCTGAAGCAGTATCTTCAGGCTTTAAAAAAAGCCGGTTTTAATCAGATTGAAGTGAGTGCTGATTTTGGTAGAAGTGAGATTGGATCAACGACAACTAGATGGTTTTTTGTTGTTCGTTAATCAATTTGAGTTGGAGAATGAGAAATGAAGGCAGTTGGCGTTGTAGCTGAATATAATCCGTTTCATAATGGACATCACTATCATATTAATCGAGCTAAAGAAATAAGCCGAGCAGATATTGTAGTTGCTGTAATGAGTGGAAATTTTACGCAACGAGGTGAACCAACCATTCTTGACAAGTGGCATCGGGCTCAGGAAGCTTTAGCTAATGGTGTGGATTTGGTGGTTGAATTGCCGCTTGCTTTTTCGGTGCAACCAGCCCACTTGTTTGCAAGTGGCGCCATAACAATGATGACCGAATTGGGAATTCAATCAATGGTTTTTGGTGCAGAACACGCGGAATGGGATTTTGATAAGTTGGTTAGAGCTGAATCAAAATTCAAATCTAATCAGTTCGATCGTTATAATGCGACATATGCGACTGTGTTTAATGAACAATTACAAGAGGCCACTGGTGTACAACTCACAGAGCCTAATGATATTCTTGCTTTCGGTTACTTTAAGGCACGGTATGAACAGGCTGTACCACTGGATCTTATTCCAATTCGACGATTGGGTACGCACTATCATGATTTACAGATTAATGAACAGCGCCAGATTGCAAGTGCCAGTGCAATTCGCGAATCTGTGAAAGATCGACGAAATAACTATCAAACGGTCGTACCTCAACGGACAATCAATGACTTGGCGGAATTGAATGGTGTTGCCGATTGGAATGAATTATATCCTTATTTACGATACCAACTCATTCAAGCACCAATTAAAACACTTGGGACGATTTATCAGATGGCTGAAGGGCTTGAATTTAGAATGAAAGCAGTCGCAGAAACGGCCGATAATTTTGATGAGTTTATTCATGAAGTTAAGACTAAAAGATATACGTATTCACGATTGATTCGAGTCTGTTTGTATGTGCTGCTACAAATTACAGATGCCGAAATGAAAGCACATTTTGAAAGCCCATATATCCGTATTCTGGGATTTAATCGACATGGCCAAACATATTTACATGAAATTAAGAAACAAGCAACGGTTCCAATTGTGGCTCGAATGGATCGAGAACTGAAAAATGGCCTTGCTAATCTAGATTATCGTGCGGGTAAGATGTATGAACAGCTTAACCGTACCGAATTACAGGACATGCGTCGGCAACCAATTATTCAAGATTAGCACTGGGTGTCAAGGAAAAAACATTGACAATCAAAATACAGCCGCGTATACTTAAACGTGTTGCATTAGGAGGAAGTACAGATGAAATGGTCATTAAATGAACTACAACGGTATCAGGATGAACCACTTCAGCTTGATCGTACGTTAGATCTAAATGCGCTACTTACCGAACGGTTTCCTGAGGATATCTTAGGTGCAGATCCCGTTAAAATTAAGGGATATCTAAGCTATGAAAAAGGCGATGTTATGGTCACTGTATCAGTTGATACGGTACTGACTGTGCCATCGACGCGTTCGCTACAGCCGGTTAAGTTACCGATTTCGTTTAAGTTTACGGAATTTTATCTCGATGATGAATCTCATCTTGAACGTTATGATGGTAGTGAAACGGTAATTGTATTGGATGAGGATGAGCCACTTGATTTAGATCAGGCGGTTGCTGAGAACATTGTTTTAGAGATTCCAATGCAAGTTCTGTCTGATGATGAAAAACAAGATGATGCAACGTTCCCCGCTGGCAATGGTTGGGAAGTTATATCTGAAAGTGAATATGAATCGCAGAAGACAGAGCCTAAAAAAGTTGATCCACGTCTTGCTAAGTTAAAAGAATTATTTCCTGATCAGGAGCATGATAATGATTAGCAGACTTATTATTAGTGGACAAATTTATATGAAGGAGGTGGCATAATGGCTGTCCCAGCACGTAAGACTTCAAGAACAAAACGTGACATGCGTCGTGGTCACATTAAACTTAATGTACCTGGTTTGACTCCTTGTCCAAACTGCGGTGAACTACGTAAGTCACACATGGTATGCCCAAGTTGTGGGTATTATGATGGTAAGCAAGTAGTTGACACAAACAAGTAATTATTTAATTTAAAACGATATTCATGGCGCCGGACCTGAATATCGTTTTTTTATGTTGTTCTATAAAAAGCTTACTAAAATAGCAGATGGGCAAAATATCGTTTTGTCCGTCTGCTATTTTCATTGGGGAATCAAGGTGTAGGTGATTAAATAGCTAATGTCGAATCTCAATCTAGTGTCGATAGTGAAATACAATCAAAATAAAAAAGGCCTTTCGGCCTTTTCTATTTTGATTAAAGTGACATGTCAACGACTTCACGACCAACAATTTTGCCGGCTTTCATTTCATCAATGATATCATTAACTTCGCTCAACTTACGAGTGTGAACGATTGGGTGAACTTTACCTTCAGCACCAAATTGGAAGGCTTCAGCTAAATCTTGACGAGTACCAACAAGTGATCCAGCCACTTGAATACCATCTAGAACTGTCTTAGCGATGTTAAGTTCCATGTTACCTTGAGGGAGGGCAACAGCAACCAACCGGCCATCAGGACGCAATGAATCAACGGCTGCAGTGAAGGCACTTGCATTAACTGCAGTAACTTGAGCATTGTTGACACCGCCGACTTTTTCTTGGATTTGTTCTGCAACATTTCCATCGTGACGGTTAATTAAAACATCGGCACCTAACTTTTCAGCAGCAGCCAACTTGTCAGGGTTACCATCAACAACGACAACATGGGCACCGAAAACATTTTTAGCATATTGAATAGCCAAGTTACCAAGGCCACCAGCACCAACGACTGATACCCAGTCGCCAGGCTTAGTATTACCAACTTTTAAAGCCTTGTACATTGTGACACCGGCACAAGTAATTGAGCTGGCTTCAACAGGATCTAAACCATCTGGAACTTTAACGGCATAGTTGGCGTCAACGATACATTGTTGTGCCATGGCACCATCAACCGTGAAACCAGAATTACGGACGTTACGGCAAAGTGTTTCACGTCCTGTAAGGCAGTATTCACAGTGGCCACATCCACCATAGAACCAAGCAACTGATACACGATCACCGATTTTTAGGTTTGTAACACCGGCACCTAGCTTGCTGACGCGTCCAACACCTTCATGCCCAATAACGCGACCAGGGAATTTACCAAAATCACCATTAGCAACGTGAAGATCAGTGTGGCAAAGACCACAATATTCAATATCTACAAGTGCTTCACCATGTTCGAGGGGACGGAGCTCCTTTTCAATAATATCAACATAACCATCAACTGAGTCACGCACAACAGCAGCTTTCATTGTTTTAACCTCTTTCAGAATTAGAATTTATATCCTCACTAGATATATTACACGTAGAGCTTAGCAAATTTTTTCATTATTTGCAAGTGAAATTCTACACATTTTGGAAAAATAAACCGGTTTATTTCCCTTGTGTAGTTGATTTAGCAACAGTTTAACTATTAATCGTTGATTCACATAATTAGGACGTTGTTATCTGTATCACTTATTTTTATAGGCAAAAGAAATGCAAATTATGAAAATAGCTCTGATATCCTATGTTTGGTTAGGTAATTATGATAGAATATTTAATGTATGTGAAAAATAATTAGTATAAATTAAAGAATCAAGAAGTAGGAGTGAAAGACTCATGAGTAGAATTTTAATAATTGAAGATGAAGAAAATTTAGCACGTTTCGTAGAACTTGAATTGCAGCATGAGGGTTATGAAACAGATGTTGAATTAGACGGACGCGCTGGGTTAGATGCAGCGTTGGAACAAGATTTCGATGTAATTTTGCTAGATTTGATGTTACCAGAATTGAATGGCATTGAAGTAGCACGACGGGTACGTGAAGTGAAAAGTACTCCTATTGTAATGATGACAGCACGCGATTCAGTTATTGACCGTGTATCTGGTTTGGACCATGGGGCAGATGACTATATTGTTAAACCATTTGCAATTGAAGAGCTGTTGGCGCGGGTACGAGCATTGTTACGGCGGATTCATATCGAAGGTGGGGGCAATGAAACGCCTAAAACAACCGTCACTTACCGTGATTTAACAATTGAAAAAGAAAACAGGGTAGTTCGTCGCGGCAAAGATGTTATTAACTTAACAAAACGTGAGTATGAACTTTTACTTATTCTGATGGAAAATGTGAATGTCGTCATGTCACGAGATGTATTGTTAAAACGTGTTTGGGGTTATGAATCGCAAGTTGAAACTAACGTTGTTGATGTCTATATTCGTTATCTACGAAACAAAATTGATCGTGCCGGTGAAAGAAGCTACATTCAAACTGTACGTGGTACGGGATACGTTATTCGGTCATAATAAATCGTAAGCGGGGAAATGTGCTGTGAATTCTACTAAAAAGAAGACAGCCGAATATAGAATGTCCCTGAAAGTTAAGTGGGCTCTCGGAACGGCCATCGGGGCATTACTAATTTTTGCGCTGCTAACATTTGTATTGTTTCAATCTTTCACGAGTGATCTTTTAAAACGAGAACAGACTTCTGTTAATCAGTCATTAGTGTCTGTTGAGCGACGGTTATCTGACAGTCGTGCGGATGAGTTAACTAGTAGTCATGTACGCAGTCTAGTAAGATATAGTGATGGCCTGGCTGACAAGTCGACTGATGATCAGAGTGCCAAGGGAATCATCAATGGACTCAGTATTTCAGACTTGTCAATTGCAGTTTACAATTTGAATGGAAAACTCGTGTTCTCAACTGATCACGCGCCATCAACAGATAAAATTGTTGATCATAAAAAAATTCAAACGGTTAAAAAGGGGTCTCATAAAAATATTGTTGGGACGATGCCGGTAACCAGCAGCAGATCCGATCATCCGAAAATTGGTTATGTCCGAGTAACCAGCAGCTTAACCGGATATTATCAAGTCACGCACCGCTTGTTCCTAATTTCGGTCCTAGTGTTAGTACTTGTTGTGATAGCCAGTGGCCTTTTGGGGTATGTGCTCTCGTATTTTCTTTTGCGGCCAATTGATGAAATTCATGATACGTTGACTGCAATTCGTGATGATCCAACTGATAATCAGCGTGTTCCAAAGATGCATCGACGTGATGAATTATCTGACCTCGGCGAAATGTTTAATGAAATGTTGGATCGGATGCAGCGTTACATTGAGCAACAGTCTCAATTTGTTGAAGATGTTTCACATGAATTGAGAACGCCTGTGGCGATTATTCAAGGACACATGGAAATGTTGAATCGGTGGGGAAAAGATGATCCTAAGGTCCTAAGCGAATCATTGGATGCATCCCTTAAAGAAACCAAGCGGATGCAGGACTTAGTTCAGGAAATGCTAGACTTGAGTCGTGCCGAGCAGGTTGAAATTAATTTTAGGGATGAAAAGACAGACGTCGGCGAAGTTGTACACCAAGTATTTAATAATTTTCAAATGATTCATCCAGATTTTGCGTTCACGCTGGATGATGATTTGAAGGAACCCACGGTGGCCAAAATTTACCGAGATCATTTAGAACAAATTTTAATTATTCTTTGTGATAATGCCGTCAAGTATTCTACGGAACGCAAAGAGATTCATTTATCATTGTCACGTAACCTTAATCAGGTCGAAATAGGGGTACAGGATTTTGGTGAAGGTATTTCTCAAGATAACATGGATAAAGTCTTTAACCGCTTTTATCGCGTGGATAAAGCGCGGAGCCGGAAGAAGGGAGGTAATGGATTAGGATTATCCATTGCCAAACGACTCATTGAAGGCTATCGTGGTAACATTGCTCTTGAAAGTTCTGCGGGCTATGGATCGTTATTCAAAGTTACTTTTCCAGTGATACAGGAAAATATTAAAAGTTTAGACGATTAGAAAATTTATTACAGGTTGTGTCAATAAGTGGCATAACCTTTTTATATTAATAAAGGCTTTCACAAACATACACATTTGTGAAAGCCTTTATTAATATCGGACACTATTAGTCTCGATGTTGTTGTTTACCTTGATTACGATTGCGGTTATTTTTGTGCGTTGATTCATCATTACTATCCGAATGTGGATTGGCAAGGGCTGCTTTTGCTGCTTCTGTTGAATCTGCGGCCGGAACAACGACTTTTGGTTTAACGACCTTTGGTGGGTTCTCTTTGAGTTGCTTTTCGATGTTTCGTCTAATATGCGGCCGATAAAGATTAATAATTAGTGACTGAATGATTCCGAAGAGCCCGCCAATGAAGAAGTAAATGCCAAGTCCGGCAGATGATGACATGGTGAAGAATAAAATCATTACTGGACTAATAAACATTGCCATCCGCATTTGTTTCTTTTGATCTTCGGGAACGCCAAGCATAGATACCCAAGCCTGAACTAAATAGGCAACGAATGATAAAATTGCAAAAATGATACTTGGGCTACCAAGTTTAACGCCCATAAATGTGGCGCTTGAAAGATCTGGCGAGTAGCGAATTGCGGCATACAAGGCAGCGAATACTGGCATTTGTATTAAGAGTGGTAAACAGCCAATTCCACCCGTCATACTAATACCATTTTCACGGTAGAGGGCCATCATCTCTTGACTAATTGCAGCTTGCTCTTCAGGTGTTTTGGCTTTTTTCTGACGTGCTTGAATATCACGCATTTGTGGGCCAACCATCGCCATTTTTTCTTGCTGAATAGTTGATTTCTTCATTTGACTAATCATTACTGGTAGTAAAATCAGTCGAACGACAAAGACGATCACGATGATTGACCAACCATAGTTACCGCCGAAAAAGTTGGCAAGCCATTCCATAAGATGCTGAGTTGGTTTAGCTAAATCGTCATAAATCATGCCATAAGGCTTACCGTTTTTAGTGCGAACACATCCGCTTAGTAACAGTGCTAGGACTGTTACCGCGGAAATGAGTGAAATTTTCTTATTCTTCATCTAATTCATCAAATCCTTTTACCCTTATTATTAATAATCATAAACGTATTAAACTATACAGTAGTTGCTGTTGAAAAGCTACTAACTTCGATAACTATTAGCAGTGATACGGTACTATTCAATATAAAATGTGTGGTACGCTTGTGGAGTTGCTGTTGTCACTTGAAGATTTTTGACGTGTGCGAATGGAGTGGGGCCTTGGTTAATAAAGTCTATAAATTCATCGATGACAAGATCTGCCCCTTCGACTTCTATGTAAACACTACCGTTTGCTTGATTACGGACTTTACCACCAAGCTTAAATTCGCGGGCTTTTTTGGCCACTGCCCAGCGGAATCCAACTCCCTGAACGATGCCAGAAGCAATTATTTTGACTGCCTTCAATTTTTTCACCTTCTTATTAGGAACAATCTGTTATAATTGAGGTCGCATTGGAGTGATAAATTTGGAAAAAATAACATCTGTGCATAACCAGCACGTTAAAGATTGGAAAAAATTACAGACTAAGAAACAACGAAAAAAAACAAATACCTACCTATTAGATGGATGGCATTTGGTAGAAGAAGCAATTAATGCCGGCAATCAAATTGTGGCCTTAATTGCAACTGAAGAGCAATTGGCTTTGCATGACGATATTGTAACACGAGAGTTTCCGATTTATGAAGTTACAAATGAAATCATGGCGACAATTACGGATACCGTTTCACCACAGGGAATTGCGGCAGAAGTTGAGTTGCCGGGAGATCGATTTACAAAACCTGAAACTAGCCATGGCGCCTGGCTATTTTTAGATCGTGTCCAGGATCCGGGGAATATCGGCACGATGATTCGAACTGCCGATGCAGCTGGTTTTGCTGGAGTTGTGGCCAGTCAAAAAACTGCTGATTTATTCTCTCCAAAGATTGTACGAGCAATGCAGGGGAGTCAATTTCACTTACATCTTAGACAGGGTGATTTAGTTGATTGGATAACGTTATTTAAAACTGAGGGTCATCCTGTCTATGGCACTCAGCTGAACCCGCAGGCGCTTAATTTTCGTGAAGTAACACCTGTAGAAGATTTTGCGTTAATCATGGGCAACGAAGGCCATGGTATGGACGCGGCTACTCTTAACGAAACGACAGCAAATCTTTACATTCCGATGAACGGTCAAGCTGAATCTTTGAATGTTGCAATTTCAGCTGGTATATTGATGTTCCAACTCAACCAAAAGATTAAGTAGTTTTAAATTTAAATGAGACAATGAGCGAAAAACTTTGCTTTTTTCCTGAATGCGTGTATTATGTTGTCAGTATTAAGAAAAGGGGCTCTGTATGAAAAGAAATGCGTGGCAAAATGACGAGGAGTATGTCCTAATTGTTGAAGACCTACTTCGTCAACCAGCTGTTCAAAAACTATCACAGTATACTCAACATCATCATTCAAACCGCCTGGACCATTCAATTGCAGTTTCGTTTGACAGCTATGAGCTGGCTAAAAAATTACATTTGGATTATCGCAGTGTTGCACGTGCTGGGTTATTGCATGACTTATTTTATTACGACTGGAGAACTACCAAGTTCAACTTAGGGTCGCATGCATTTATTCATCCCCGAGTTGCACTACGAAATGCTGAAAAAATTACACCGTTGAACGATATGGAAAAAGACATTATTTTGAAGCATATGTTTGGCGCTACTTTAGCGTTACCAAAGTACAAAGAAAGTTTACTTGTTTCTTTGGTAGATGACTACGAAGCTGAACATGAGTTTTTCTCGCCACTTCGTCAACGCTTTGACGGATGGTATCAACGAATCAAGCTCAGAGCTAATGTTTAACTATCTGTTTACTAGGGGAGGTGGACTTGATGGCAGTAACAGAATCAGTTGCTAATTTTACACTTTGTCCTAAATTTGAAAAAACTTTTTCAATTTTGGGTAAAAAGTGGAATGGCCTCATTATCGAGGTACTATTAAACGAAGAAACCGTTCGTTTTAAGGATTTGGTTGCAAGTATTTCTAAATGCAGTGATCGTGTCCTTGTTGAACGTCTAAAAGAGTTAGAACATTGTGGGATTGTCACGCGTAATACACATCCTGATTCAAGCCGGGTGGACTATTCGTTGACTCAGAAAGGCCGCGAATTGGGACCGGTAATGGATGCCGCACATCAGTGGGGAGATAAATGGTTTGGTGAAAATTAAGCTTGACCATTGCCCCGATGTTCACTAGAATAGTATTCGTATGTTATAAAGACATTGATGGAAACTAGTAGATGATGACGCATTATTAGGGAGCTACCACCCTGGACTGAAAGTGGTAGTTAGTGGGTCATATTGAATTTCACTTCCGAAGTCGGCACATTGTGTCCGGTTAATAACCGTTAAAAATTACTTGAGTGTGTGGTTTTACCACAAACTAGGGTGGTACCGCGAAGCTTCGTCCCTTTTTTAGGGCGGGGCTTTTTTATTTTGTAAATAAAAGGAGAAAATAATGGGATTACGCGAAAAATTAGATGAGCTACGTCAGCAAGGTCTTAAAGATGTTGATAGTAGTCAAGATTTAGATCGAATTAACGATATCCGAGTTAAATTACTTGGTAAAAAGGGTCCGATTAAAGAAGCACTTCGAGGCATGCGTGATTTAAGTGCTGAAGAGCGGCCTAAGATTGGTCAATTTGCTAATGAGATCCGGGATGATTTGACACGGGCCATTGAAAGTAAACGTGCCGAACTGGAACAAGCTAAAATTAATGCGCAACTAGCCAAAGAAACGATTGATGTAACGCTTCCGGGGAGCGCTGTCTCTCAAGGACAACCACATGTGATTCAACAAATCATTGATCAGTTGGTGGACCTGTTTATTGGCATGGGGTATGAAGTGGCTGTTGGGGATGAAGTAGAAGAAGATCATTATAATTTTGAGATGCTCAACTTGCCAAAAGATCATCCAGCGCGTGATATGCAAGATACGTTCTATGTAACACCAGAAGTTTTGATGCGAACTCAAACGTCTCCAATGCAAGCACGGATGATGGAAAAACATGACTTCAGCAAGGGACCTTTGAAGATGATCTCACCAGGTAAAGTCTATCGTCGTGATACTGACGATGCTACACATAGTCATCAATTTCACCAAGTTGAAGGAATGGTTATTGGCAAGCATATTACGATGACTGACTTGAAGGGAACACTTGAAGTCGTTGCGCAAGAATTATTCGGCGATGAACTAAAAGTACGTCTTCGTCCAAGTTATTTCCCGTTCACAGAGCCATCAGTGGAAGCGGACATTACTTGTTTTAACTGCTTAGGAAAAGGTTGCTCAATTTGTAAGAACACCGGCTGGATTGAAGTTTTAGGTGCAGGAATGACGCATCCAAACGTCTTGAGAATGGCTGGAGTTGATCCGGACGTATACGGTGGTTTTGCATTTGGGTTGGGGCCTGACCGTTTTGCAATGCTTAAATACGGAGTTGAAGACATTCGTGATTTTTATCAAAACGATGTTCGTTTCCTCACGCAGTTCGACCAGAAAGGATAAATAGTCAATTATGAAAGTTTCATACCAATGGTTACAAGAATATTTGGATATTGATGTTAAGCCTGCGGACTTAGCTGAAAAAATTGCCCGAACATCTGTCGATATTAATGATGTTTATTCACCCAGCGATGGATTAAAGAAATTGGTGGTCGGTTATGTTGAAAGTACAACACCACATCCTGATTCCGATCATCTAACACTGTGTCAAGTTAACACTGGTGAGGATACCGTACAGATCGTGTGTGGAGCACCTAACGTTGTGGCCGGTAAGAAGGTTATTGTTGCACTGCCAGGCGCCAGAATTGGCAACAACATCAAGATTAAACGAAGCAAGATGCGTGGTGAATTATCTGAAGGAATGCTCTGCGCACTTCAAGAAATTGGCTTCAGTGAGAATATTGCACCAAAAGCCTACGATGAAGGGATTTGGTTCTTGCCAGATGACGCTAAGCCCGGCGAATCCGTCTTCCCATATCTTGGAATGGATGATACTATTATCGATACCGATATCACCCCTAATCGCGGTGACATGTTTAGTATGTTGGGAAATGTGAACGATATTGCGGCCTTCTATGGCCTTAAGTCCCATTTTAAGGTTCAAAAGGTTAATGAAAATAGTTCACAGTTAACCTCAGATTTGGTGGCTGTCGACATCGCTGATACACAACTTGCACCAACGTACAAGATGCGGGTGATTCAAGATATTCAAGTCAAGGAGAGCCCACTGTGGCTTCAAATCCGACTTTGGAATGCAGGAATTCGTCCAATTAGTAATGTTGTGGATGTTACCAATTACATCCTGTTGAAATATGGACAACCACTACACAGCTTTGACTATGCTAAATTACCCGCAAAACAAATTGGCGTTCGTTTTGCAAAGCATGAGGAACCATTTGTGACGTTGGATGAAGACGAACGTCAACTCGATTCACAGGATATTGTTGTGACTGCTGGTGACAAACCTGTTGCTTTGGCTGGAACAATGGGCGGCCTTGAAACGGCTATTTCTAACGACACAACGAGTGTTGCCTTAGAGGCTGCCATCTTCGATCCAATTTTGGTACGTAAACAGGCACGTCGTCATGACTTGCATAGCGAGTCATCAACTCGGTTTGAACGTGGCGTTAATCCAGAAACAGTTGAAACGGCTTTGAATGAAGCTGCCCAAATGATTGCCGAACTTGGTGGTGGTGCGGTCACAAAGGGAATTGTTACTGGAAGTGAACGTGATCTTATTACACCCACTATCGCGCTCTCGCTTTCACGAATTAATCATGTACTGGGAACGACGTTAAACGTTGAAGAGGTTGTTGATATTTTTGATCGCCTTGGTTTTGCAACTGCAATTGATGGTGAACAGATTACAGTAACTGTACCAGCACGGCGTTGGGACGTTAACATTGAAGCCGATCTGTTGGAAGAAATTGCTCGTATTTATGGTTACGACAATCTACCATCGACGCTCCCTGAACAAAGTAGTAATATTGGGGCGCTTACGGAACGACAACAGTTGATTCGAACTAGTCGTCACGTCCTCGAAGGATTAGGCCTCAATCAAGCGATTAGCTATTCTTTAATGACCACGGAAAAGGCAACACAGTTCCAAGTTGAGCCCCATAGTAACCCCATGCAGCTAGATTATCCGATGAGTCAAGACCATGTTGCTGCCCGGATGAGCTTAATTAGCGGGTTGTTAACGGATGTTGCATATAATGTAGCTCGTAAGCAAAAAGATGTGCAATTGTATGAACAGGGCCGAATTTTCGTGACCCATCCAGATCAAAAACGGCCTGAAGAACAGGAACATCTTGCTGGTGTCCTAACCGGTGAGCTTTTGACTGATAATTGGCATCAGGCTGAGCACCACGTTGATTTTTATGATGCCAAAGGAATTGTAGAACGCTATCTGACCAATATGGCGTTGCAACAAAAAATATCGTTTGTTGCCAATCATGAACGCAAGGAAATGCATCCTGGCCGCACTGCGGATATTTATATTGGTGAAACCCTGGCCGGCTTTATTGGACAGATTCATCCACAAGTTGCCAAGGATTATAAGATCCCTGAAACCTATGTCTTTGAGCTGAATCTTGAATTAATTTTGGCAGCGGCAAAGAAGTCTCGCCATTACCAACTGATTAGCAAGTATCCCGCAATTAGTCGTGACATTGCACTACTTCTTGATGAAGGAACAACTAATGATGAAATTTTAGCCGCTATTAATAAAAAAGGTGGCGCTCATTTGGTTAACGTCCATCTGTTCGATGTCTATGAAGGCGCCCATTTACCTGCAAATAAAAAATCCCTTGCCTATACATTGACGTATCAAGACAGCCAAGGAACCTTGACTGAAGATCAAGTTAATGAATCTTTCGATAAAGTGGTTGATTATCTAACCGATCAATTTAATGCTGAGATTCGCTAATTTAACTAAGCAGCGTTTACGCTGCTTTTTGCGTTTAAATTTAATTTAAAAGTTTAAATTTAACGTTCAGTGTCGCTATTGTGAAAAACTTTAGTATAATGGACGGGATTATAAAAATAGGGTGGTAAGCTAATGAATCAGCAACAGCATAGTCATAAGAAAAAATATTGGTGGGCAGCAGCTATCGTGGTTATTCTACTAATTTGCGGATTAATAGGGACGAAAGTTTATATTAATTCGGCCATGAAACCTGTTAACTCGGCAAAGAACACACAGATTCAAGTGAAAATTCCGTTGGGTGCTTCAAATAAGAAAATTGGGACAATTCTACAAGATAAAAAATTAATTAAGAGTTCGTGGGTTTTCGATTATTACATCAAAACACACAACAAAACATCATTTAACGCAGGATACTATGTTCTGAAACCATCGATGAATCTTGCTACAGTAGTTAATAAGCTCGAAAAGGGTGGGAGCTCCACACCGTTAATTGGCCAGAAAGGTAAAGTTCTGGTTCAAGAGGGGCAGACCATTGACCAAATTGCCAAAACTGTTCAAAAGCAAACGAAATTTTCTGCTAAACAGTTCTTGGCACTTATGAAAGATGAAAATTATCTAGACCAGTTAGCCAAACAGTATCCACAATTATTAAGTTCAACGATGACGGCCAAGGACGTTCGGTACCGTTTAGAAGGTTATCTCTATCCGGCCACATATGATGTGTCAAACCTGAAAAATTTGAAGACATTGGTTAATGAAATGGTTGCAGCAGAAAATACGCAACTAAAGCCTTATTTTAATACGATGACTAAAAAACATTTAAGTGTTCAGGAAGTGTTAACGTTGGCTTCACTGGTTGAACGCGAGGGTGTTACAAGTAAAGACCGCGGAAAAATTGCGGGCGTTTTCTTCAACCGACTCGATAAAAATATGCCAATTCAATCCGATATTTCGGTGATGTACGCCTTGAATACACACAAGAAAAATTTAACGTATAAGGATTTGAAGGTTGATTCTCCTTATAACTTATATACTAATAAAGGTTATGGACCTGGACCATTTAATAGTCCCAGTCTGCAATCTGTTCAAGCGGTATTAAATCCAACTCAACGCAGTAAAGGATATTTGTATTTCGTAGCAAATACAAAAACGGGGAAGGTTTATTACTCAAAAACGTATGCACAGCACCAAAAAATTACCAGTAAGTTAGCAAAGGATAATCAATAACGAGAGGAATATAAACTGTGAGTGAAACTAAAAAGCGGCCCCTTATTATTGGGGTGACGGGTGGTTCTGGTAGCGGTAAAACTACTGTTAGTCAAGCTATTTATGATGAGTTGGCTGGAAAGTCAATTATGATTATTGCGCAAGACACATATTATAATGATCAGGCCCAAATGACTATGGCGCAACGTAAAGCGGTGAATTATGATCATCCACTGGCGTTCGATACTGATTTGTTAATTAGTGATTTGAAAAAGTTATTGAATAATGAGTCGATTGAAATGCCCGTGTATAGTTATTCTGAATTTACGCGTTCGAACAAGACGGTGCGTACTGAGCCACGTGATGTGATTATTTTAGAGGGAATTTTAATACTTGATGATCCACGGCTACGTGACTTGCTAGATATTAAGGTGTTTGTTGATACGGACGATGATATTCGAATCATTCGACGCATTCAACGAGATATGGTGGAGCGGGGCCGTTCACTTCAGTCAGTAATTGATCAGTATTTAACGACGGTCAAACCAATGTATCATCAGTTTATTGAACCAACTAAAAGGTATGCCGATATTATTGTGCCAGAGGGTGGCGAAAATACAGTTGCAATTGATCTGCTAACGACAAAAGTTCGTGATATTTTAGCCCATCACGGAAAATAGTTTCATTGCGGTTTTGGTTTACAAGCAACCAGTAACATGGTAATGTTTTGGTTGTATTAATTTAATGTAGGGGTGACAAAATGTCAGACGAAAAAACATACCCAATGACACTTGAGGGTAAGAAAAAACTGGAAGACGAATTAGAAGAATTAAAGACAAAAACGCGTGCCGAAGTTATTGAACGGATCAAGATTGCACGTAGCTATGGTGACTTGTCTGAAAACTCAGAATATGAATCAGCTAAGGATGAACAAGCATTCGTTGAAGGCCGAATCAGTACTATTGAAACAATGCTACACAACGCCGAAATAATTGATAGTGAGGCAGTTGCTACAGATGAGGTTTCATTGGGCCGCACGGTTACCTTTAAGGAGCTTCCTGATGAAGAACCTGAAACATATACCATTGTGGGTCAGTCTGAATCAGATCCATTAACCGGCAAGATTTCTAATGAATCACCAATTGCTGTCGGCTTATTAGGCCATAAGGTTAATGATGAAGTTTCAATTCAAATTCCGAACGGTAGTATGACCGTTAAGATTTTATCAGTTAAATAGTTAAAGGATCGTCTTTAAGTCGTAACACATTATTTGTGCTACGGCTTTTTAATTTGCATAACATTTGAAGTTACATTAAAATAAAAAGTAAGCGGATACAATTGAGCTAAAGGGAGAGAAAGTCAATGCAAATTTCAGTTACAGATCGTGCTAGTCAGTGGTTTCAGGATGAAATGGGATTGCAACGTGGAATGGGTGTCAGATTTTTTGGTAAGGTCTACGGTAAAACACCAGTTCATGATGGCTTTTCGATTGGCATGTCACGTGACGATCATCCGATTGATCCGATCGTTGATACGGAAAAGGATGGAATTCATTACTTCGTTGCAGAATTGGATGAATGGTTCTTTAAAGGATTTGACTTGACGGTTGAATATGATCCTAAAACGGATGGCCCGATATACGAATATCAACAAAATAATGAATTGGAATAGGACTAATAAAGACGACGTAACCGTTAAATGGTTACGTCGTCTTCTATAATATCGATCATTATTTTAGGTGCTTTTGCCGCCAAACTAGTTTGTATAAGAGTGTACCACCAATTGAGATACCAGAAATAAGTAACCCTAAGATGAAGAATGGTGGGTGATAACTGATGACAACTTTATGGTGCCCTTTTGAAATTTTTGCTGCTAAGAATGTACCAAGTACTTTACGCGTTTGAACTTGCTTGCCATCAACAGAGATATGCCATCCTTTGGAGTATGGGATAGTTGTCATCAAATCTTGATGATTCTTTTTAACGTTGATTGTCCCAGTAATTTTAGTATTTGAATGTGCGGTGATGTTTAAAGGCGAAGATTTAAGCGTCTTGTTCAAACGATCAAAGTGACTTTGATTTAATTTATAAAGACTAATGTTTTGAAGCCATAAACTTTGTTGTTTAAGCTTGAAGGTAATTGTGACGGGTTGTCCTTTTTGCTTGGAAGCAACGTTGATGACAACCGTATTTCGAAATGTTGGATATTGTGTGAGCTTTTTACCATTTAGGTAGTAAGAGGCTGCATCATCCGTTAAATTAGCCCCAAAAGTAAGGTAGTAGGATTCATTTGTCTTAGGGACAAATGTTAAAGTAACGGAGGCTGGTTTTAAGAGACTTTGTTTCGTGAAGATGGTGCCAGTGATTTTAGTTGATGATTGAACGTTTTGGAAGGTTACGTGATCAAAGTTTTGAACCGAGAATAATGATGAACTAGAGGTATCACCGGCTAACGTTTGATAAATTTCAGACTGCCAAGCAACCGGATCCTTGGTTGTAGACTTAAGTGTATTAATTTTGTCAGATGCGGCAAATGCTAGTGATAGTGCTCGTTTGTTTTTGTATGTCTTAGTGAGCGTATCTTCGCTCGTTAGCGTTTGTCGATTGAGATCAGGTTTATTTGAAGTAGTTGGAAGAATTGATGACGTTTCTCGTTGTCCAATAATCGAGGTAGTCGGACGTGCATCCATAAAGTATTGCATTCCTAATAATGAATCAGTGACTTGAGTGCCATTGGTGTAAGCAACAAAACCGTCACCATCGGGTTCGCCAATGGATCCCATAAAACTAGGAATACTTGGTTCGAGAGTTGACCCAAAATGCGACCCACCATTATAGTCAGCTTGCATCGTATCGTCCTTAGTTCTCATAAAAGTTTTGCCAATTCTGTAAAAGCCGGAATCTGACTTTTTGATCTTATTGACGGTCTTATCGAGCTGAGTTGTGTAGTCGCCAAAATCAGACTGACTCACGTAACTAATATTGTTAAGCGAAATATATGCATTTGTGGCCACTTCGAAAATGGCAAGCATGCAAAAGAGTAGGTCGTATAGGACTGGAGAGTAGAATCTGGGAATACAGAGCCATACCAAACCAACGCAACAAAAACCAATACTGATTAATAATTGACTATCATCAATGTATGAAAACGAACTTAAATTTAATTTCAAGTAGGTATGCAGCCCGATAATGATAACGACTAGCGGTACAATTTTTTTCCAACCAATTCTAAAATTAGGGGTCAGAACATGTGCGGCAAGCCATAAGATCCAGAATGAAAATAAAAATGAAAACCGGTATGGGTACCAAACTGGAAACTGACCAGCATGCCAAAGAAGGTCCAAGGGTTGAACGCAGAATGAAAAAATGAAGAAAACGGTAATTGCGACAGAAACTAGCCGTAACCTTAAGTGATAGCGACGATCAATGAAGAATAGAAGAAAAGCCATCACCATTAACATTCCTACGAAAAAATTAGGTTGACCACTTGGCATTTGTTTAAAGTTAAATGATCCGGTAATTAACTTTCCCAACATTTTAAAGGGAAAATATTCGAATTTCCAGCTAATTTTGGTTTCAGTGTAAGTTCCCTTACTTTGCAATAATGCATAAAATGTTGGTAGTAGAAGGATACAGGCAAATAGCCCGGATAAAATCGAACTACCAATGTATTTTAAAAACCGTCGACAACTAATTCGAAATCCCAATGATTGCTTTGTGAGTTGCCAGAGCATAAACAGAATTGTAAAGATTGCAACCATCCAAGCCATATAGTAATTAACAATCAATAGTGCTGAAAACCAAATGATGTAGACCCAAGGCTTGTTTTCGTTAACCAACTTGATTAGACCCCAGATAATGGGTGGTAGTAGGTATAGAACATCTAACCAGATAACGTTGAGCTGGTTGGCAATCATCCATCCCATTAGAGCGTATGCTGTTGAGAAGGCAAGAACGCGAATACCTGACTGTAACTTAGTCTTTTGTAGGAGCCAGCCAAAACTTAAACCGGCAAGCCCGTACTTGATCAATAGGATGATCAAAACGCCGATGGATAGTGTTTTACCCGGAAATGCTAAGATGATTAAGTTTAAGGGACTCATCAAATAATATGAAAAAATTCCAATCATATCACCGCCCAAATCCTTAGAGAAAGAGTAGAAGAACGTTTCTGGGTGGTGAAGCAAGGTTGATCTGAAATACGAATAAAAATCGATATATTGTTGTCCGAGGTCAACCGTTAGAATGCTACTAGAGCCGAAGGGGGCCATAGAACGGTATGCAAAATAGCTTCCCATTAGAATAACTGGTAGTAAAAAGGCTAAAAATAAAATACTATGTGTTCGATTAAATCTTCTAAAAAAATGCAATTCTCTCAACCTCAAATCAAAAAATTTACTGAAATAGTTAAAATTACGCAAAATCGCTGTTTCTTTGTTTGCACTTTGTATAGAATAACATATGAATATTCTACATACAAAGTTTTAACGTTATTAAAACGTTGATATACCAGCGTTTATGCGACCTATGAAGAATGTATAAATCTTTTATGACCAAAATTCGCCCAAAATAATTGGCATAATTTTCGGATCATCTGCAAATTTTTTCATTCTTCACTATCTTTTATGTCATCAGACTCAGTAGGGTCTGGTGATTTTTTATGCATAAACGAATTAAGCCGATCTACTGCATCACGTTTTCCGTTGTCGGCGATGTGAGTGTAGATGTTCATTGTCGTGTAGAACGACTTATGCCCGAGCAGTGATTGAGCTTCTTTAGCTGTGACACCCGCAGCAGATAAAAAACTAGCATATGTGTGACGAAGGGCATGCAGATTGATTACAGGCATATCGTATCGATTACAGCTAGTAATAAAGTTTTCAGCTACCGTTGTGAGCATCATTGGAAGTCCGTTCCATGATGTGGGGAACATGGTTTCATTATCCGGATTGAGTTTGAAAATGTCTAGGTAATCATCTCGTACACTCAACCACTGGTCCAGAGCTTTCTGCGATATTTCCGAAACTGGAATAGTTCTATGACTCGCTTCTGTCTTTAATAATTCAGTACGCTCAAATTTACTGTGTGCGCTATCTTCGGTTGTTTTGACATAATTATACTTAACTTCGATTAAAAGGCTGTCAGCATGATAGCATGAGGTAGTAAGCCCACACAGTTCACCAATCCGGAGACCACAGCCAGCTAACACGCAAATGATGGCATAATTACGGACTGCCAGATAGTAACGAGGAAAGTATGCCCGTTTTTTTAACATGGTAATCCGATTACGTTCGCACTTAGCGTACTGTTCAAATTGTTCTTTCGTCCAAAAACGAGAAGTGCGTCTTGTGTGTTCCATTGGAACCTGTACACCTTGTAGTGGATACCGATAAATATAGCCATCTTCTTGAGCTTTCTTTACAACTTGATTGATAAATACATAATCATTTTTACCAGTGGTCCACGAATAATCCTGATGATCCAAACTGTTCAAGTATTGTTGTACAACAGTTGCGTTCAGCTGCTTAATGGGGATGTGCCCAATTTGGCCGCTCACACGTCGGTAGGACTGTGTTTTTGAAAAATAGGTATTATTTACGCCATTGTGGTTTTTTAAGCTCTAACCACGTCTTAGCATACGACGCGAACGTGGGATTATCGTTCTTTTCAATGAATCCATCAAACATTGCAGATTGAACTTTATTGGCGGCTTCTTGCGCATCGGATTTGCGAACGTAGCCACCATGGCTTTTTTGTTTATATTGGCCGCTATAAACATCCTTATAAGATATTCGGTACTCCCATGTACCATTACGTTTTCGATACGAAGCCATGTGTAATCACATCCTTAATTTATTTATATTTTGCCCAAAATTAAAATTGAATAGTAGTAGGAGATTCAATTTTATGTTTTTTAGCAAACATATGTTCTTTTTGAGTGCTAAATAAAAGCCCCGAAAAAAATAGGGCGTTTATCTGATCGCTAATAGAGATTGTTTGTCTGACCAATTAAAAAGCTGTATATCTGAATTATCGGCAATTTTTTTTGAATTGGCATTTAGTTTAGCTTCATTATCGTTATAAATTATTGAATAAGAAAGGTTCCTATATGTTTTACTTGTAGATTCCGTATTTTTCAAAATATCATTTATTTTATATGCGCTTACCATCATTTCGTCTTTTGAAATTTTATTTTGAAAATCAATTATTCTCATTGGACGATTGTATTTTGCTGGAATAACATAGTTTGTGGTATATGGCACTCCGCTTTGCCCCTCAAAGGTATATTTTGGTAACCCACCAAAATCATTTTCTTCCAAATAGTTATAGACCTCTTCAAAAAACAAACTTTCAATATTTTTTTTCTTAGTGTAAACCAAATCGTTGATCATAAGAATTGCATTTGTAAGTCGTTGCTTCATTTCAGGAAAATCATTAATACTACCAGATACAGAGAGAACATCATCGAATTGATCAATTGAAAATTGACTTTTTACTGAATCAATAATTTTTTTGCGATAGTTAGAAATTTCTACACCAGTTAGCTCTAAGTCTTCAAGAGTTATACCATCATCACTAATTTTTATTTTATTTTTAGAAAGTGGTTGAACGTATATACGCATGTTGTCACCGATACTGTTCACAAACGGAGTAGTAATTTCATCGGCTATATCTAGTGACTTTATTGTGTATTGTTCTCGTAACCATACCGTATAGGCATCTAACAATTTATTAGTTGGCAGTTCAGCACTGTTCATTTATTAATTCACCACTTTTCTCTTTTACTTATTTAGACTGTCTTTTCAGAAATTTGTAAATTAGCCATCTCGAAATTATTATACTTTAAAAATTCTCCAAGGGAAGAGGCAATGTCGTCAGTCCGGTCATAGTCTTGAATCTTCGATAAAGGAATACAAATGGCACCTTGATTGTGCCGTTCGTCAAAAATGTGTACATGTGGTGTAGGAATTCCTTGATGAGTTGCACCAATTATATCAATTCTTATAACGATTTCGCTTGTTGAATGCATTAGAACGTAAGTTAAATCATTTTTGCGAATATGACCTTTTCTAACTTGAATAACTTTGAAGGTTTCTTTGCTGTTAAATATTGAGTGTCCATGGAAAATTTCTTGGGATCCACTGATTGCACAATAGAGTTTTTTCTTATTTGTTATTTTGGGTCGATTATGTAACTGCTGATATTTTTCATCTTCCATACAGTTCACATCCTTTCAATAAATAAGTACGACGCCTCCGGCAGGACTCGAACCTGCGCTGCCATCCGGTGGGGGTACACTTTAGTTTGAAACGATCGTTCCGTCACCGTATACCATAACGCTTTGAGCGGTACCGGTCATTGAGCCACCATCTAGTTGCGACTGGGAGATGGCCTTTACGAAGAATCCACTTTGCGGATCGCCATAGAGGCAGCCCCATTTCCAATCGCCACCGTTGTTGCCATATTTAGCTTCTGCGGCCGCTACGGCTTGAGCGCTGTTCGTAATCGCACCAGTAGATTGAGTGGAGCTGGAGGCCACTTGGCTGCTTGAAGAGGCGGCTTGTTGTTTAGCTGCCGAACTCGATTGTGCTGCTTGTGATTGAGACGTGGCCACCGACGCAGCTGATGATGAACTAGCCGCGATCGAACTAGCTTTACTTTCGGATTCAGCTTTTGCCTTGCTTTCAGAAGTGGCTTTAGCTTTCTTAATGGATTCCTTTTTAGCGTGTGCCTTTTTCTTAGCCACCAAACTACTTGAATCTTTCTTAGCCTTATCAGGTTTAGTTTGCGAGTTCCCACACGCCGCAAGTGATAGGGTAGTGATTAGTGCAATACCAATCGTTAAACCTTTTTTCAATTGTTACATCTCCCAATGTATTACAATCCGAGCAACTGCTTCTTTTTAGCGTCAAAATCTTCTTGAGTGATGATTCCGTCGTCAAGCAGTGTTTTGAGCTTTCGCAATTCTTCTCCAGTGTCTAGTTCTGAACTTTTCAAATCAATGGCTGATTTTTGATTTTTTTCAAATAGTGATGGATATTTTGATGCTACAGTTTGTACGTTTTGGAGATCCTGTTTAATCCATGATGCTTGAAGAAGCATTGTATAGAGAATATAATCTGCATTCTTTCCCTTGGATTCAAAGTCACTGATTGACATTTTCATGCCGTTCATCATAATGCGGCCTTTGAATAATTTTTGTTTTTTAAATTCAATTGCGCCGAATTCGCTTAATGGTATGAATTTATCATTTCCTGTGAAATGGAAAAGTTTACTAATTCCCATGAATAATAAGCCATTTTCTTCGAAACTTATGATGTAGGTTTTATCTGTGAGTACTGCAAGATCGACAGAAAGCCAATTCAGGCTTGAAAGTGTTTCAACATATGCTAAATTATCGGTATTTTCGGGAAAACCTAGTGAAATTTTTTTATTCTTAATGTTTTCAATGTTTAAATCACTCATTATCCTTTTCCTTTCTAGTGCGTTTACTGGTTTAAATGGTTAATAGCGTAATCAGCTTGAGCGGGTGTGAATTGGTCGCCAGCGCTAGATGTAAGTTGATCTCGAATATCTGCTAACGACATACTCATGTCGTCTTGATAAGTCTGTGCTGACTCCAGAGCGTTTTCATTCCAATCGACATCTGTAAGGTGATCAACGGCATATTGCGCCTCTGTGGCTGTGAATCCGTCACCGGAACTAGAAATTAACTGTTCGTAAATGCCTTGTTTAGACATGGACATAGTCGCATATGTTTCAGCAGACTCTAGTGCTGCTTGATCCTGTGCTGTGACAGAATCTGAGGATGAATCAGCAGCTGAACTAGTTTCTGAGGACTCGGAACTCGATGAATCATCAATTGTGTCACTGGACGTATCTGACGATGCGTCATCAGAAGAATCATCATCCAGGCTCTTCATATATTTAGACTGACCTGAAGTTATTTTAAGGGTAGTGGGATCAAACTTATCATTAAAAGCATCAATTAGATCGCCAGATACTTCATCGTCGTATTTCTTTGTGTAGTTCGTAACTGCAAATATTGCGACTTTATCTTTCTTCCCGACTTTATAGCTTGATGATTCTGAGGCATCCATGATGCTCAGTTGCAGTCTAAATTTTCCATCTTTTACTTTTGGAAATCCACTATCATACCCGGTCTTTTCTGATCCATTTAGATCGTCACCAACGGAATTTGAAGGTACTGCAACGATTTTTGTTCCATCAGGAGCATCGGTAGTTCCTCTAATAATCCATTCATCATCTTTTGTCGTTACTTTAGTGGTTTTAACGTCATAGATAGTGTGATTGCCAGATTTTGCAGTTTGCTGTCCACAAGCAGCTAGGAAAAGTGATGATAGTGCCACAACACTAATACCAATTAATTGCTTTTTCACGATAATTCCCCCAAGAATTTTATTTTTTAAATCGTCGATTTTTAGATTTATACATACAAGAGATCAATAAACTATGTCTTGCAATCCAAGCAGCTCTATTTGCTTGGACTTATCAAATTCAGCAATCCCGCACTGATTCGACATTAATTTCAACGAAAAGTCATTCGCAATACGTTCCTTTTTGAGGATTGGAGTATTTGAATGAATTCGCCGCATGTAGGGAGTGCTCATATCTTTCTCCAAAACATGTTTTAGCTCATGACCAAGTACATATTCAGTTTCAGCTTCGCTAAGCTGATTGCTGACGGTAACCACGAAAATTCGACGATCATAGAAAGTGTAGCCAAGTGTCACGCCATCAAGATCGGCATAGAGCACCGGCACGTGCATGTATCTTAATATTTTTCGAGCATCGTAAGTTTCGTGCTCTTTATAGATTTTCGAAATTTCATCGTCCATAGAACCACCTTAATCGCCATCACGATATTTTTTAGGTGTGAACTTTTTCTTTGCTTCCTGTTTTGCTAACTCTAGCGCCATTTGAAGAGAAGCCTTCAATTTAGCACGGCCCTCGTCAGTCATGGGTTCGCCATAGAAGTTAATATCAGCGGTCATGCCATTAATTACATCTTCGACTTGTTCCGCGGCATCTTTTTTATCCTTTTCGGTCAGGTCGTAATAGTGTTTCTTATTTGATCTACCGTGTAGGTAATCTAGGGAAACGTCGAACAGATCAGCTATTTTATTTTGTGTTTCAGTATCTGGTGTCCGCTTACCTTGCTCATATGAGGCGTAGGTTGTTTTTGCGACACCGATAGATTTTGCAACTTCTTCTTGAGTGCGTTTACTTTCACGTCTCAGTTCGGATAGTCTTTGACCAAACATAGTTTTCACATCCTTCAAGTGAAGGATACTACGCAAAACGCGTAGAAACATACAAATTGAGTAAAAAGATACAAAAAGAGTATTTATAGGATTGGCGTAATACAAAGCGCGTACCATCGTGAAAGTACGCAATATGTATTAGAAGAAAATTGGTAATGGAGTCATAACGAGCATTGATCAGCACACAGCATCATATGATTTATGAGACGTGTAATTGGATGCTATCACGTGGTTATGCAATTACTGCCGAACGTGAGGATCTCGATTATCTAATGATGGTTATGAAGGATTAGGCGGCGATGGTATGGCGCATGATCTTTACAATCGTGTACGTGAGTTACCAATTGACAATCGCTTTGAACACCCTCAATGAGGGCGCATATCCGCAAGAAGTACATGATCGTTATAGTAAGAGCGCTTAATTTAGAGAGGAATAATCATGTTTAAATATAAAGTTGTGTCAGTGGATTCACGTAATACAAAATTTTATACGCCTGACATTTCATTCGACAAAAAGAAAGGTAACAAATATTATGTAGGTATGATATTTAAGGATTCAAATGGTAGGGCGTGGTATAGAGCTGAAAATGGTGAATTGGTGAATGAAACTTCACAGTACGGTGGCAAAAAGTACAACAATCTAGTCAGGAAAATTGGCTTGAATCCTAATAAGAATTACAACGGTAGCTAACAAAATGATAATAAGCCTCCATTCGAAAGGGTAGGGGCTTATTTTTATGATATAATTTCGAAGGCAAGTCGGAGCGTCTTGTCATTTCTAGCTCACTTTAATTGGTGGGCTTTTTTATTTTGCATAAATGTATATAATAGTAGAAACGTTTTTCTCTTTTACATGAGCCGCCCAAAATTTGGGTAAGATTGATACTAAAAACGTGGAGCGCTTGGGCGAAATCTCAAAATGACCCAAAATAATTTTGTGAAGAAATTTAAAAAAGGGTTAATCCCAAAAAATACCCATAAAAAAATAAGAACCTATGGTAAGATATGAAGGGTTCTTATTGTTGTTTGTATGTTGTTTAAGCATTTTGTTTTATGCAATTATTGCGCTATATATAATGTATAATATGTTTTGAAAACATATGACATCGAAAAAATAAGTTCGAAGTTAGTTCATTTTATGAAGTTTTGGTAAAATGGAAGTGGTGCAAGATGCACAACGGTTAGTCGCTGTGTATACATAACGTTTAAGGAGCATTAGGTCACTTGAAATTATCGACGCGTATCAAAAACAGATTTAAGTCACGATCCAGTAAGAAAACAGTTCAATCACAGATTCCGTTTCGACTGAATTTTTTGCTTTGGACAGTTGGCGTTTTACTACTAGTACTCGCAATTCGGTTGTTCTATCTTCAGGTACTGAATGGAGATGCCTACAAGGCAGAGGTTAACCGATCTGATACGAGTGTTGAAACCAATAGTGTCCAGCGTGGGATGATTTATGACTCAACAGGGAAGGTATTGGTTGGTAATGAAGCGCATCAAGCCATTACCTACACGAAGAGTGAATCTGCTACGGCAACAGAAATTTATAAAACTGCTAATACACTGGGCAAGTATTTGACTGTCTCAACATCCAAGTTGACAACTCGAAATAAGCAAGACTACTTCCTGGCTAGTGAGGCTAACGTAAAAAAAGTATTGGCCCAGATTCCAGGAAGCAGTAAATTATCTGATTCTGCTAAAGCTGATAAAGAATTAGCCTATTTGGATAAACATCCGAGCTTCTATAAATTAAGTGCCAGTCAAAAGAACAAAGCGATGATTTACGCAGAAATGAGTGGTGCTTACTCACTTTCAACGATTTACCTTAAGGAAAGTGGGGTTACTAGTGCTGAAGTAGCTCAGGTTGGTGAACATTTAAACGAAATGTCGGGTGTTAAAGTTGGTACGAGTTGGTCACGTAATTATCCACAAGGGAAATCAATTCAGTCATTAACTGGGACTGTGTCGACCCAAAAGACCGGCTTACCAAGTGACAAGGTTAATACACTTCTTGCGGAAGGCTATTCCAGAAATGATAGTGTTGGACAAAGCTATTTGGAAGAAGAATATCAATCTACGTTAGCTGGGTCTAAGTCACAAACGGAAGTTTCTTCTGGCAGTGGATCAAGTCAGATTACTAAAGCAGTGACTAAATATGCTGGTAAAAAGGGTGATAACCTTGTGTTGACGATTAATGCGAAGTTCCAAAACAAGGTTCAAAAGATCCTTAAGTCCACGTACAAGTCGTCAGGAGTCATTGGTAATTCTACTGGTGCATATGCGGTCGTTATGAATCCCAATACTGGTGCAATCTATGCCATGGCCGGAGTTGATCGTAATATCAATACTGGTAAGGTTACTGATGACCAAATTGGATCGATTAACCATCCGATCGTTATGGGGTCGGTTGTTAAAGGTGCCACTGTCATGGGGGCATTGATGGACGGTGTTATTACACCAAATAGTAATACGCTGAATGACCAACCAATCAAGGTTGCTGGAACGGCAAGTAAGAGTTCGTGGTGGAATAGAACCGGATCGGTCCCTATTACAGCCGAAGAAGCGCTAGAAGTATCATCTAACTCGTATATGATGCAACTTGCGATGAAGGAAGCTGGTACAAAGTATGTGGCAGGGAGTTCACTTAACATGCCAACTAGCATCTTCACGAAGCTGCGAGGATACTTTAACCAGTTTGGCCTTGGCGTTAAAACGGGGATTGATTTACCAGGTGAAACTACCGGGTATACTGGTTCTACCAGTGTTATTGGGAAGGCACTTGATTTATCGTATGGGAACTACGATAGTTATACTGTTATGCAGTTAGCACAGTATGCTTCTACAATTGCGAATGGTGGCTACCGGATGAAACCCTATGTAGTTTCACAGGTTCGGGGGACAAATAGTGATGGCTCTCTTGGGAAAGTTGAGTCCACGACCCAACCAACCGTGCTGAATGCTATTGATGCTACAAAATCAGAGTTTGATGTTGTCCGTAAAGGGATGTATATGGTTGTTCATGGATCCAGTCCATATAAGACAGGTAGTAAGCTAGAAGATCTTTCACCAGCTGTTGCTGCTAAGACTGGGACGGCCGAAACATTTGCTGGAACAACTTCGACATTGACGCATAGCTTGATCATGTTTGGTCCATACAAAGATCCACAGGTGGTTATTGCCTTGGCAATTCCGGGTGCATCCACAAGCAGTAGCTCTGTGAATGTTCAGATGGGGCATGACATCTATAAGGCATATTGGAAGACAGTTCAATCATCCAGTGGCTATTAAAATAACATGTCAAGGAAATTTACTTAACAAAGTTAGAGAAATTACTAGTCAAAATAATCATTTAATGATATAGTAATACGAGTTAGGGTTCCACCCGATTAAAAAAAGTTTGGAGGTTTCAGCCATGCGCGTACACATTACTTTAGAATGTACTGAATGCCATGAACGGAATTACTTATCAAGTAAGAACCGTCGTAACAATCCCGACCGCATTGAATTAAAGAAATATTGCCCACGGGATCATAAAGTTACGTTACATCGTGAAACAAAGTAGTTCTGTATGATGTCTTAATGACAAAGTATAACAAGAGGCTGGTGACAAATTATTTTGTTCCAGTCTTTTTTGTATCCGTAAAGCAATCATATTTTTTGATTGCGTAAACCGGTGGTATAGTTACAATGAGATTCAGGAATGCATGTAGTAGATTGCATTCATAAATTTGAAGGTGGTGGAGCACAATATTAAATTGGAAAAATTTACGCGATCAGGCTTTTTGTACCCAAGCAATCGTCTTGATTCAAGTGATTATTTTTATTCTCATGACATTAGCTGGTGGATCGACAAATACTCAAGTTTTAGTTAACTTTGGTGCGAAGGTTACTACCTATATTCAAATGGGACAGTGGTGGCGACTTATTACACCAGTATTTTTACACATTGGGTTAATGCACCTAGTAGTTAACTCGGTGACAGTTTATTATATTGGAACACAAATTGAAAATATGTTTGGTCATTCAAGATTTTTAGCAATTTACTTTGTGAGTGCACTGACGGGAAATTTAGCAAGTTTTGTATTCCTACCTGATGCTCTTTCTGCAGGCGCTAGTACGGCCATTTTTGGCCTGTTTGGAGCCTTCCTGATGTTAGGAGAATCATTTCACCATAATCCCTATATTCGTCTGTTAAGTCGACAATTTTTGATATTTGTCGGAATTAATTTAGTATTTGACCTATTTATGTCCGGAGTCGACATATATGGTCATTTAGGTGGACTAGTTGGTGGTTTTTTGATGGGATATGTAGTTGGAACACCACAAATTGGCAAAATCAACTTGATAAAGCGTTTTCTAAGTGGCATCATATTGCTTGTAGTAGTTGTTTTGTTTTATCAAATGGGTATGAAAATAATCTAAAGGTGGGTAATTGAAATGAAAACGTTATACGATGTGCAACAATTACTCAAGCGGTTCGGTGTCTACGTTTATGTTGGAAAGCGAAAGTGGGATATTGAATTAACGGCGCTGGAACTTGATAACCTATTTAAATCCGGGGTCATTGAGCGTGACGATTATTTAAAAGCAAAAGTGGTTTTACGCCATGAACACCATTTGGAAGAGCAATCTGAAGCAAAGAATGGTCTCAAGGAGGACGAACAATGAGTAGTAAAAAATTAATCGGTGTTGATCTTGGTGGGACAACTGTTAAATTTGCCATTTTGACCCTCTACGGTGATGTGCAACAAAAATGGGCATTTAGAACAAATATTTTGGATGAAGGGCAGCATATTATTCCAGAAATTGTCGATTCCATCAATCATCATATTGATTTGTATAAAATGTCTCGAGACCAGTTTGTTGGAATAGGAATTGGAACTCCAGGGACTGTCGACTTGAAAAATGGAACCGTAACAGGGGCTTTTAATTTAAATTGGAAAAAGCCACAAGCACTGATTGAACAGTTAGAGACTGGAACTGGACTCAAAGCCGCACTTGATAATGACGCCAACGTTGCTGCTTTAGGTGAACGTTGGAAGGGTGCTGGCAACAACGGTGACGAAGTCGCATTCATTACATTGGGCACAGGCGTTGGTGGTGGTATCATTACTAATGGCGAAATGGTTCACGGGATTCATGGTGCTGGTGGTGAAATTGGGCATATGATCGTGGAACCAGAGGGGTACCTCTGTACCTGCGGAAACCGCGGCTGCCTAGAGCAGTATGCATCTGCAACTGGAGTTGTACATTTGGCAACGGATGCTGCTGAAGAATATGCTGGCGATAGCAAGTTAAAGGCAATGGTAGATGATGGTCAGGAGATTACTTCAAAAATTGTGTTCGATTTAGCTGAAAAAGAAGACGATTATTTGGCAAATGAAGTTGTGGACCGTGTTGCACATTATCTAGGGCTTGCGAGCGCTAATATTAGCAATATTTTGAACCCTGAATTTGTAGTGATCGGCGGTGGTGTTTCGGCAGCTGGAGAATTTTTGCTCTCACGTGTTAATGCTGCATTTCAGCAATTTGCCTTTGCGACCGTACGCGACTCAACAACACTCAAATTAGCCGAGTTGGGTAATGATGCGGGGGTTATCGGTGCCGCATCACTAGCAAAACGATTTATGTAGTGTAATTTAATATTTGGAGGAATTAGAATTGGTAGTTGGAGTTAGTAATGCGTTGATTACGATTGATGTAATCTTATTTGCAATAATCATTATTTGGATTGTAACAACGGTGGTACAGTCGTTTAGACGTAAGAAGTATTCGACCGTGCTGGAAGAAGAAGCGTTTACGGAAGGCATGCGGAAAGCACAAGTGATCGATTTACGCGAAAAAAATGATTTTGATAAGGGACACATCTTGGGTGCTCGAAGCGTACCATATAGCATGTTAAAACAGCGATATGCAGAAATTAGAAAAGATCTACCAGTTTATTTGTATGATCAGGGGATGTCGATGAGTACACGTGCAGCTGCTTCATTAGGCAAGCAGGGGTATCAGGACATTTATATTCTAAAAAATGGTTATGCTCGTTGGACAGGAAAAACTAAGGCGAAAAAATATTAAAAAATAGGGGCTGAGATATATTGCTTATCTCAGCCCCTAATATGTTGACTATTTATTATGTGCAGAACGGCCTTTTCGAACGGCGGCCTTACGATTTTCCTCAAATCGTGTTTCTTCTTCTTCAATTGGTTTCACAACGCGTTTATGGAAAGTAAAGACACCACCCAACACGGCGCCAACTGTGGCAGCCGTTCCAATGACAAATCCTTTTGCAAATTGTTTCATATTGGTCCCTCCAATCATGTTACTTACATTATGCAAGAATTGGTCTCTTTTTACCAGTGATTCAGATAAAGGAGTTGAGTAAATTGACTAAAATAATTGCAATCGTTGGCCCAACGGCTGTCGGGAAGACAGCTTTATCGATTAAATTGGCGCAACATTTTGATGGCGAAATCATTTCTGGTGACTCAATGCAGGTTTACCGACATCTTGATATTGGAACTGCCAAAATTAGGCCCGATGAGATGCAAGGAATTCCCCATCATATGATTAATATTCGTGATATTACGGAGCGCTTTTCTGCTGCCGAATTTCAAAAAATAGCTACCACACAAATTAAAGAAATTGCATCACGAGGAAAGCTGCCAATTATTGTGGGTGGAACTGGATTTTATCTCCAGGCATTAATAGAAAATTTGAGTTTAGGTGACGACCAATTTGATGAGCGATCAATGGAGATTAGAGCTCAATGGCAGCAGTTCGCAAAAATACATGAGCCTCAGGAAGTCTGGCAAAGGCTCAAAGAATTAGATCCTAAAGCTGCTCAGCAAATTGCACCGAATAATGTACGCCGATTAATTAGGGCCTTAGAAGTGATTGAGAAAACGGGACATCCATTCTCGGAACAGCGGAATACACCCTCTGAGTTTGAAACATTGCTTATTGGACTAACTACTGATCGCCCACTTTTGTATGACCGAATTAACGCACGGGTAGATTTGATGATGGCGAATGGCCTAGAAGAGGAAGCACGGTGGCTCTTTGAGCATCAAGGACGCGAACTACAGGCTGGCAAAGGAATTGGATATCATGAATTATTTGACTATTTTGAAAGCCAATGTAGTCGCGATTCGGCGGTTGAGAAAATTAAATTAGATTCACGCCACTATGCTAAACGACAATTAACATGGTTTCGTAACAAGATGGATGTAATCTGGTTTGATCTAGTCACGGGCCAACACTCGGTTTCGGAAATTAAGAAAAAAGTAGCAAATTGGTTATAAAATTAATACTTTTCGTTTATGTTATAAAACATAACATGAGCCGTTGACTTTTAGTTTTATCACTGTTATGATCTTATCGTAGTAAGGAAGGAGGGATCATTTTGAAGGAGAAAGAGCTTAGACGTTCGCTTGCAGTTCTGCCGATGGGGACGGTTATGAAACTCACCAGTCTTACTGCTCGTCAGATTCGTTATTATGAAACACAAGAACTTGTTAAGCCACAGCGAAGCGATGGTAATCGACGTTTATATTCATTAAACGACGTTGATCGATTACTTGAGATCAAGGATTACCTTGATGAAGGATTGAACATGGCTGGTATTCGTGAGATTTTCAGTCAAAAACAAGTGGAATCTGAGAAGCGTAAGGAAGAACAGCGAAAGTCGCTCACTGACGATGATGTTCGTAAAATTCTTCATGATGAGATCCTCCGTGCGGGTGGTTTGCAGGGGATGTCCTCTCAACCAACTTCACCTTTACAAAAACCATTTTAGCGTTTTGGGTATAAGAAAGGATAGGTATTTGTATGGCCAAGCATGTATATACTGATGATGAGGTTCGACAGTTAATTAAGGATGAAAATGTACGATTTTTGAGATTGATGTTCACTGATTTATTTGGCACAATCAAAAATGTGGAGATTCCAATTAGTCAATTAGATAAGTTATTGGCTCATAAAATTATGTTTGATGGCTCATCAATTGATGGCTTCGTGCGGATTGAAGAAAGTGACATGTATCTTTACCCAGATATGTCAACATGGTTAGTATTCCCATGGGGTGCAGAACATGGAAAGGTTGCTCGTGTTATCTGTGAAGTTTACACTGCAGACCGCAAACCATTTGCGGGGGATCCTCGTAACAACTTGATTCGTGTCTTAGGTGATATGAAGAAGGCTGGCTTCACTGACTTCAATATTGGCCCTGAACCTGAATTTTTCCTGTTTAAGATGGATGAAAACGGCAAACCAACGACTAAACTTAATGATCAGGGAAGTTATTTCGACATGGCACCCATGGACTTAGGTGAAAATTGTCGACGTGATATTGTTTTAGAGCTTGAAAAGATGGGCTTTGAAATTGAAGCAGCGCATCACGAAGTCGCACCAGGGCAACATGAAGTTGACTTTAAGTATGCAAATGCTTTGGAAGCGGCTGACAATATCCAAACATTTAAATTAGTGGTTAAGACGGTTGCTCGTAAGTACGGCTTGTTCGCCACGTTTATGCCTAAACCACTTTCTGGAATTAACGGATCTGGTATGCACATTAATATGTCGCTATTTAACGGTCAAGGGAATGCCTTCTACGATGAAAGCGGCGATCTATCCTTATCTGATACTGCGTACAACTTCTTGGGTGGCCTTTTGAAACATGCTCGTAATTTCACGGCTGTTACAAATCCAATTGTTAACTCATACAAACGCTTAGTTCCTGGTTTTGAAGCGCCTGTTTATGTTGCTTGGTCAGGTTCTAACCGTTCACCACTTATCCGTGTACCAAATTCACGTGGCGTTTCAACGCGTCTTGAATTACGTTCAGTTGATCCTTCTGCTAACCCATATTTGGCAATTGCTGCGGTATTGGAAGCTGGGCTGGATGGGATTAAGAATGACTTAACGCCTAGTGATAGTGTTGATCGTAATATCTATCGAATGGACGAAAGTGAACGTGAAGACAATAACATCGTTAGCTTACCAAGTACCTTACACAATGCGCTTAAGTATTTGGCCACTGATGACGTTGTCCGTGATGCAATGGGCACTCATCTTTATAAGAGTTTCTTTGAAGCTAAGACACTTGAATATGATGCATATCGTCAACAAGTTGCTGATTGGGAACGTGAACAATACATGGAAATGTATTAATTAAAAATTAAATCGATCGTTTTTTAAGTCCAAGGTTTTCAAAATCTTGGGCTTTTTATATTGATCAGTTTAATTTGTTAAAAAAAATCAATGATCGCGGCGCGAATACTTTAAAGTCGCGCGAAAATTCGGTAAGATAGACCTATGAAACCGATTGATGGGGAGAATGATTATGACGAATATTGTAGATCAAGATGATCATAAAAGTGCCAGTAGCGTAATTGATGAACAAATTTCGCTAAAGATTACATATTTACAAAAATTGCAGCAAGCGGTTGCCGATCATGATGATCGACAAGTTTTTGCTTTATTAGACAACCAACGTTACACTTCGGCTGTACTACATCGTGAGAATCAAGAAAATAATATTAGCGTAGTAAACCTTGTTGATAATTTATCCGATGAACTTAGTAATTTCTTAAGTGAAAATCTAATTAAGTATTTGGGAAAGGCCTACCCATTCTTTTACTACGAAGAATTCCAACATGGCCATTTTAAAATTTATTTTGGTAATTGGTGGGATCGACGCGAATTTGGTGAATTAGATGTTCTTAATATTCGCTTCGTGTTTGATCAGACTGAATATCAAAAATTAACGGATTCATTTGAATTAACGAAGGAAAACAAACGCTACAATAGCGGTAAAATTGAGGCGGTCTCAAAAGAAAACGACTATTTGCAAGGATTAATTGACAATCAAAAGGAGCGCGAAGCTCAGAAGACTCAACTACAAGATCAATTAAAAGAAGTAACATCACGTTCGGGGATGCCATGGGAATCAGGCAAGCAAAAAGAAGCCCGGCAAGATCTAATTGATCAGCTTAGCACGTTGGAAGATCAGGATCAGCAGGCTCGTGATGCATTGAAAACGATTAAAGATAATGAATCTCGTGTTCTAGCTTTATCAAAAGAGAACACTATTTTAAGTTATGAACAGAAAAGTATTTTAGACACATTTGGTAGCTTTGCCGATTTTGAAGCCGCAAATCGAAACCTCTATGCAGACTATCTCGATACTTTGAGTAATGAAAAGCAGGTGGCTGATCGTGACTAATGAAGAGCAAGCATTAACAACGACTTCACAGCTGCATGATTTTAGTGCGAATGTGAAACAGGGCTTATTGAGGGGACGTAAGTATATTCAGTTAATCGATCAGCTAGTCGATACTGACGATTACGAGACACTTCTTGATGCAGCAACGCAGTTAACGGTGATGGATGTGAATTCGGAATATGTTCAGTTTCCACATCAGTACCAACCACGGGACTATTACTTGTTATTCATGGGGAGATTGCTTGAAATGCATGATAATAAGTCGTTAGTCGTCCAACTTAACCAACGAACTGGTGAATTGAGTGCTTCTTTGTCTCCAATCCTAGGGCAAGCCAAATTTTTATTCGACCTTGAACGGAGCGAAAATGGTGGGGCGTTCTTTGTTGAAACAATTACGAAGCAAAAACTATGCTATATTAACTTAGAACGCCGTATGTTGCGTTTTAATAATCGAGCCTTAATAAACCTGTTCGTTATCGAACTAGCTCAGAATCAAGATGTTGCGGCTGAAACACTGGAACAGGCCGTATATCCGTTAATTGCATTTACCCACTACCTAAAACAAGATTTTGGGTTTAGTGTTGATTTCGGCATTTTGGATGCCGCCAACGGAACAGATTACTATCTCGAACAGGATGGTCTACAACTAACAGTTATTGATCGACTGTTTGTTAAAACTGCGGAAACGGATTACATGTTGGTTAATTTGGTTAACCGTGTTGGTGCCAAACTACAACTGGAACATAACATCTCATTAGAATTGGGTGTTGCTCCAGGTTCAGGGGACTCGCAACACTGGTCGTTCCGGGTGGATGATGACAGAGAGGCGGTATCATTGTTTGATTTGTTAATTAGATATCCACTGATTCAGACCTGGTACCTAAACAACCGAGAGGCATTAGAAGTTAAATCTGATCCACTTATATTTGCGAATTAATTTAGGAGAGTTTATTTAAATGTTAGATATTACAAAGTTACTGCAGTATTCAATTCGATTGGATCGTGAAATTGCTGAAGATCGTGAAATTGTGATGTCGGCAAAAAAGAGCTTAGAAAATGTTTTTGTATCACTAGATGTTGAGTTAGCTGAAATTGCGAACACTTCCGAGTGGTTTAAGGTTTGGAAAACGCATCGAGGCAAAAGTGATCCCGACAAAACACCTCGGGAGACGTTATTAACTGAGTACGTGGATGCGCTCGATTTCTTTTTGTTGTTGAGTGCTAAATTAAAATGGACTCACTTGATTGTTTTAGATCGAGAGGGCATTGAGAAACTAAAAAATGGTCGCCCAACGGAACTCAACAAGGAATATTTAGCAATTAAGCATATGCTATATAACAGTTATTTTGAAAACCGCCAAGAAGATTTTCGACATGCCTGGCGCCTTTTTTTGAAATTAGCATTTGTTGAATTCGGCTTCTCAGAGTCAGATATTATGTCGGCTTATTTCGAAAAATATCAAATTAATGAAGATCGACAAGCTAACGACTACTAAAAGCTTTGATATAACGTGTTTGTTAATTTTGAACAGCTTAAATAAATATTTGATTATCTTTTTCATATCAAAAAGTAATGACATGTAAGTGTGATTACTTTTTTTATTAGGTCTAAATCCGATATACTTTATGTAAGACATACTATTGGGGAAGTGAGAAAATGCGGCGAAAAATTGTGAAATTTTTTAAAACTGATGGTTTTATTTATCTCATTTATGTTTACATCATTGCGTTAATTGGCGCTTCAATTACGTTTGCAATATCAGAAAAAGTCCATTTAGCAACTGCTTTTTGGTGGGGAATCGTGACAACAACTACCGTTGGATATGGAGATATTTCACCACACACGACGGTTGGTAAAATCGCTGCAGTTGTCTTAATGTTTATTGGGATTAGTTTTATTGGAATGTTGACTAGCGCCATTACGACGTATTTTGGTAGCAGTAATTTGGATCAAAGTGAACATGAAATACTTAGCAAAATGGAGGAATTACGAACTGAAAATGAGCAGCTTACCCAAAAGATCGACACACTGACACAAATGATTCAAAAAGATCATGAAAACAAGTCTGAGACTTAAATTCAAAAAAGTTACGAATTACTAAAGATTTAGGTTAGTTGACGGCAACATCTTGCGAATTATTACAAATGTATTACCATTGTAATATAAGGTAAAAATTGCAAGGAGGGATTGTTTATGGTTCCATTTTTGGTAATCGTGTTAGTTCTATTATTTGCTGCTGGGTGGCAGTTTTATTCAAATAATCTCAAAAAGCAACAGAATGGCAAGCATTTTGCAGATCAAACATATCGGGATGCAAAATAACTTTTTAACAAATTTAACCAGAAAATGAAAACTTAATTTTAAGTATCATTTTTGACAAGCAAAAGGGATCCTCAATGGGGATCCCTTTTTTACTTATTTTTCAAATTGTTGTGATTTATTTCCTCTGGTTTTACGATACTGAATGCGCATAAGCTTGACACATTCGGTCACGAATAAAACGATAATACCAGCAATTATTGGAATTAACCAACCAAACGTGAATCCAATACTAGTTGTGTGGAAAATATCATGCATGAATGGAAGATAAATAATTCCCATTTGCAAAATAATTAACACACCGATAATGTAAAACGCCATCTTATTTTGGAAAAAATACTTCGAAATTGCTGGATAAGAATTTCGAATATTAAACAGGTAGAAAATCTTACCGAAAATAATGATGTTCAAAGTCATTGTGCTTCCAACGACATGTGACATACCCATCTGGGTAAACACATCATAGGCAATCATCCCCAAACCGGAAATAAGAAGGGAAACGTACACAATCTCTACAACATCCATCTTCGATAAAATACCAGCCTTAACTGACCTTGGGCCCCGAAGCATAATACCATTTTCGGGTGGCTCAAAGATAAACGCAAATTGAATGGTGAGGGCGGATACCATGTTGATCCATAGTAGCTGTGTTGGATAGAGTGGCATTGTTTGCCCCATCAAGATACTATAGACCACGATCATACCTTCGGCAAAACTGGTCGGAAGAAGGAACCGAATCGTTTTGTTGATATTATCAAATACGTGCCGGCCTTCACGAACGGCCGCAACAATGTCCGTAAACTTATCATTCGCAAGAACCATGTCTGCAGACTGTTTGGCAACTTCTGTTCCCTTAATACCCATCGCAACGCCAATATCTGCTCGTTTTAACGCAGGCGCATCATTGACGCCGTCACCGGTCATGGAAATAACATGACCGTTTGCCTGCTGTGCATTTACGATCCGAAGTTTATTCATGGGAGTAGTTCGTGCAAACACGTTGTAGCGGTCAATGTTGTGCTGAAGCTGTTCATCGTCCATCTCATCAATTTCGGGACCGGTGATCGAACGAATTGTATCATCTAAATCGAGTTGCTTAGCAATCGCTGCGGCGGTATCAGGATGATCACCAGTGATCATTTTGACCTTGACACCGGCTTGCCTCAATTGTTGAATGGATTGTTTAACTTCAGTTCGTGGTGGATCAATCATTCCGACCATTCCGATAAAGTGCATTTCTTGACCGATATCGATTTGATCAATGTCGGTAACATCAGGGGCCACTTTTTGGTAGCTAAGTGCTACCACACGCATGCCTTGTTTCGTTAACTGCGCCATTTCTGCTTCCCAATACTGCTCATTTAGTGAAACGTTATGGGAAATAGCCATCTGCATGATTGTTGCAGGAGATCCCTTTAACATTAAAATGTTCTGGTCATCCCGCTTAACTAATCTGGCAGAATAGCGAATGGCAGAATCAAAGGGGAGTGAATCGAGTGGATCGGTTTCTGGTTGGTGACCGGTTAACTTGTGATAAAGCGTTGTCAGCGCCCCGTCTGTCGGCTCACCAGTCATTTGCCAATTACCATCTTCGAGGCGTAATTCAGCATCTGTCGTTTGGCCGGCAATATCAACTAACCACTGCACATCATCATCTTGATGCCAGTCATAGGGACGATCATCAAGGAGGAGATCGCCCTCTAAATCAACGTGACCATTTTCGGCATAACCGACACCGCTGACTGAGAATGTATGATCGTCAGTGACGATAGCTGTTACCGTCATTTCATTTTTAGTTAGCGTACCTGTTTTATCAGTATTAACAATATCAACAGCACCCAGAGTTTCGACGGCGGGAAGAGTTTTAACAATCACATTTTTCTTGGTCATGTTACGAGTTCCCATCGCCAATACAACTGATGTACTAGCAGGAAGACCTTCTGGCATCGAGCCAACGACCATTGTCACAATTGCAATCAATAGAGTTGGTAAACTGTAGACGTGCGTTATCCACCCAAGGATAAATAATAAGCCAGCCGCCACTAAGATTGCTACTGAAAGGCCAAAACCAAGACTGTTTAAATTTTTCATTAGGGGTGTTACTTGTCCCTTTGCTTCAGTCACGGATTGTTGGATTTGTCCAATTTGAGTATCAGCAGCCGTGGCAACAACGATTCCCATTGCTGAGCCAGATGTTACCATTGTGGAGGCAAAGACCATGTTAGTTTGTTCTGTAATTGGTAATTTTTCCTGCAGAATAGGGTGGTCGTTTTTTTCAACTGATACAGATTCACCGGTTAGTGAAGATTCTTGAACTGTAAAATTATCTGCTGAAATTAACCGGATATCGGCTGGAACGGCATCACCGGCTTCAAGATTGACCAAATCACCGACAACGATATCACGAGAGTCTAATTCTAATTTATGACCGTCTCGGATAACAAAGTTTTTGGAAATCAGTAGCTCACTGATTTTCGATAACGCGTCGTCGGCTTGCTTCTCTTGAACGTAACCGATAATCGCATTCACAATAATTACCAGACCGATAACAATTGAGTCTGAGTAATGATGCATTAAAAGAGTTGTAATTGCAGCGGCTGCTAGGATATAGATAATACTGTTGTTAAATTGTTTAATAAATCTGATGAAGTTGGACGTCTTTTTAACTTTGAGTTCGTTAGTCCCATATTTGATCAACCGTTGTTTAGCCTCGGCTTCGCTAAGGCCTTCATCAACAGTTGTTTGATATTGGTTAGATAACGTTTCTTCGGTTAATTGCCACCAATTTTGATTTATTTGTTGCTCACGTATATGTGGGTCATCGTCTATCATGTATTCATTTCGCTCCTTAATATTGTTATATCGTTTATTTGTAGGGGCTTAATGCGGGCAATTTAACCACAACCTTTCAAAATTAATTAACATTGTGCGTACAAAAAATTATAGCATATGCAAAACCTTTTGAGCTAGTTAAATGTGATGTAATCATGACGTAACATAATTGCTATCTTTTGACAGGTATAACTATTTTTCAGTATAATCAGAATGTAAGCAGTATCAGTTGTATTAACGTTTGACCTGAAAGAGGAGGACTTATGATGGAAAGATATCGTAAAATTCTAGTCGGAATTGATGGATCTGAACAATCAATGGACGCTTTACATCGTGCAATTGACCTTGGGCAAGCATTAAATGCTTCACTTTTATTAGTAACAGTTGTTGACGATCGTGCGTTAGCAATGGCAATGAGCAATACTGGTAATTATGTAATGGCACCTAATATGCGTGAGGATCTGATGGCTCACGCAAAAGAAACAATGAAAAATTATGTAAGTGAAGTAACAAAAGCAGGAATTGATTTTGAAGATAAAGTGTTAGTCGGTGACCGTAAGTTGGAACTTGCTGAAAATATTCCGGATAAGGAAAACGTGGATGCTATCGTAATTGGTGCAACTGGATTGACCCGTATGGAACGTGTTTTTATCGGATCTACTGCTAGTTACATTATGAATAACGCTAAATGTGACGTAATCATTGTTAAATAGAAGCTTAAAAAAACTAGCTCCTGAGCACTCAAAAAAAGTGCGAGGGGCTAGTTTTTTATTAGAGCATATTTTGGTTTTCATCAACGAAGAAGTCAGTAAAGAAAATGCCGGAGCAATTAATTTGAGAGAAAATTTTATCAATACTCTGGGTCATATAACGTGGCGTGTAAATCATGCCATCACGAAGCCAGTTCTTAATTAGGCCGAGTTCCGCAGAAACAATAAATGAAATTTCAAGATTAACCGGAACTCCTAGCTCAGCGAATTGAGCACCAACCTGTTGATGGAATTTTTGTAGGTAGTCTGCTAAGCGTGCATACAGATGATCAAAAAATGGTTCATTTTCTTGATTGTTAATTAAAACGTCGAAGGTTTCCGCTTCGTTTTCAATATATTTAAAAGCACGTTGTTGGGAAAATACACTGATTGGTTCATCTGTACTAATCGCTGGCAAATAATCTGTACCATCAATCATTACAGCATCAAAAAAATCATCCAAAATTTCACTCAATGATCTTTCAATAAAGTCTTGTTTGTCTTTATAGTGCAGATAAAATGTTCCGCGGGTGATAGACGCTTTTTCCGTAATTTTTTGAACACTGATATTTTCAACCTTGTATTGTTTCATTAACTGAACCAATGCTTTTTTTAGGTTATTACGAGTTTTGATAACTCTTGGATCAGTTTTACTATTCGCCATGCTTACAACCCCTAATCGAATATATTTCGTCAAATTATTAATGTTGTGTCGAGTATAATCTATATGTAAGCGCTACGTCAAGACTTTAAAAAGACATTTCTTCAAATATTATCTAATATTCATAACCTCGATAGACTTTGGATTCTAATATAAGTAAAAAGAGGCGTCTTTTTCATGTTTTGAATTTGATTGTTTCACAACTAGTGAATTATTTACCAAGTCACAATAATTTGAGCCCATTTTTGAAGAATTGGCGTAATTGTACTTTTAGAATGATTAGGTTAGACTCTAATTGAGTATTAGTGATATTCTGATGCTCAACTAATCATTGAAGGGGAGTAATCACGATGGATATTTTTGAATTAGCCTACCGCATGGCCACACAATATAAAGGGAGAGAAAATGACTTAGCAGAACTTGGATATCAACAAGATGACATTAAAAAGATTATTGAAGATCCAATGGCAACACAGCTTCCGGTAGCGCTGGCCTATAAAATGGCAAATGACTACGTTACAATTCAGGTTCGAACTATGCGAGGCAACAAAGCGTTTACTGACAAATTGGAGAAGTTACGAGCAAAACTAAACTCAGATGAAGATACACAGTTATTAGCAACTATGCTAGACAGATTACCCACAACAAACGTTTGGTTGTTCGACAAGTTTAACGGTTCTTATTAGGCTTAGTGCTGCTACTAAAAATAGAATTGACATTATGAACAAATATCAATATAATGATTAAGGTTTGGAGCGGTAGCTCAGCTGGATAGAGCATTCGCCTTCTAAGCGAACGGTCGTGAGTTCGAACCTCACTCGCTTCATTAAATAAGAGCCGTTATACACTGGTTTATTTGTCAGAAATGCCGATATACCAGTGTGTAACGGCTTTTTATGTGTTCGTTTAAAATAATGTTCTGGTCATCATAAAATTTTTAACATTTTCTGGTGTGCTTGATCATCAAGCTCGAGAACTGACTTAATGTAATATTTTAAGGCTGTCTGCGTATTTTGGCGTCCTAGGTGCCTTGCTACCGAGTGCGAGTCATTTTTGCATTGGCGTTGCTGAAGCGTAGCGGAATCTGTGTGGGGCAATGCGGATGTTAAGTAGTGTCTTTCTGGAAAAAGCGCTGACCAAAGTATTTCACCAAAGATTTGTGAAATCATTTGACGGAAAGAAGAGAATCTGATAACATATGTCTGTTGTATTTGTGAACTCGCAACTGCAACCGCACGCAAACAAGTCTAAAGCATTCTGCTGCTTGTACGGCGAGTCTAAGATATTAAGGAGGTGCACAATATGTACGCAATTATTGCAACTGGTGGTAAACAATACAAGGTAGAAGCAGGTCAAGCGATCTACGTTGAAAAGTTAGCTGCTGAGGCTGGTGAAAAGGTTACTTTTGATCAAGTAGTATTTGTCGGTGGTGAATCAACAAAGATTGGTACACCAACTGTCGACGGTGCAACTGTTTCTGGAACTGTTGAAAAACAGGGTAAAGAAAAGAAGGTTGTTACTTTCAAATACAAGCCAAAGAAGCATCAACACACTAAGCAGGGTCATCGTCAACCATACACGAAAGTTATGATTGATGCTATCAATGCTTAATTAGGAGTTATCATGATTAAGGCAATATTCAGCCAGAATGCAACAGGAGTAATTGATGGCTTTTCAGTTACCGGTCACGCGGATTCTGGTCCTTATGGTCAAGATATTGTTTGTGCAGCCGTTTCCGGTTTGTCCATCACCATAATCAATGGTCTTCAACAAGTGGTCGGAGAAAATCCGAAAGTTACGCTTGATGAAGAAAATGGTGGTTTGATGATGGTCAGTCAGCTGTCAGACAAGCATGATACTCAAATATTACTGAAAACTTTCTACAATGGTATTTTAGACATGGCGGAGAGTTACTCAGACTTTCTAACTGTAAAATTAGATAATTAACAATTCTATATTTGGAGGTGAACGATGATGATTATGAATTTACAATTCTTCTCACACCACAAAGGGGGCGGTTCTACTGCCAACGGTCGTGACTCAGCTGGTCGTCGTCTTGGGACTAAGGCAGCTGATGGCTCAACTGTAACAGCAGGATCAATCTTGTACCGTCAACGCGGTACGCATATCAACCCAGGTGAAAATGTTGGTCGCGGTGGCGACGATACTCTGTTTGCTAAGGTTGATGGCGTTGTTAAATTTGAACGCCTTGGTCGTGACAAGCGCAAGGTTTCAGTTTACCCTGTAGCTCAATAGTAATGAAATAAAGATCGTGGCAAAACATTGTTTTGTTACGATCTTTATTTATTTGCAAAAACATGGTGACGTTATGCAACGAATTAACGAAATACAAAGTGACATTGAAAATGCGTATTTAGACGCTTTTTTGGTGACCGACGCAACAAATATTTTTTATTTGACTGGATTTAAACTGATCCAGGGTGATGGACTCTTACTAATTCATCAAGAAACTGGATATTTAATTACTGATGATCGCTATGAAGAGGCCTTAACCGAATTTGATGATAAAAGTTTAGTGGGTTGTATTAGCCGACGCTACTTTAGCAAATTAAAAGAGTGCTGTGAGCAATTACATATTACAGTACTAGGATTTGAGTCTAAAATATCATATCGTGAGTATGATATTTTAGACGAAATTATGGATGCGGATATTGTTCCCATGACAGATTTCATTGAAAATCATCGGGCAAATAAGGACACACAGGAGATTGAAACCATAACTGCGACTGCCGCGCTTCATGACGAGGCATTCGACTACCTGTCTCAGTACATCCAAGTTGGTATGACCGAGATACAAATTGCTAATCAACTAGATTGGTGGATGAAACAGCATGGTGCAAGTAAGGCGTCGTTCGATACCATTGTTGCTAGTGGTGCTAACGCGGCTAAACCACATGCCTTGTCAACCTCCAAAAAGATTAGCTCTGGAGATATTTTAATTATCGATTATGGTTATTTTTTGGATGGTTATACGGCTGATGTCACCCGAACGGTTGGGTTGCCCGGTGTTGCAGATGAATTTGACACGATCTATCGAATTCTGACAGCAGCCAAAGAACAAGCAACTGCCCGTATTGTTCCTGGAGTAAAGGGAAGCGAGATTGATAAGGTTGCACGGCAAATCATTGCCGATGCTGGATATGGCGAATATTTTAACCATGGTATCGGTCATGGAATTGGACTTGATATCCACGAACTGTCAACTAGTTACGGGGCAGATAATTCAACACTTTTGGAGCAACAGGTTGTCACCATTGAACCAGGAATTTACTTACCCCACAATGGTGGAATTCGGATTGAAGATGATCTTTTAATTACATCTACTGGTGTCCAACAGCTCACACATGCACCAAAACAACTACCTATTTTATAGATAATTAGTTGCTTTTTGGCGCCATTTATTGCAGAATGAAATAGATATATTCTAGGAGGAAACAATTATGGCAATTTCTACAGCAAATTTTAAAAATGGATTAACAATTGAAGTGGATAACGCAATCTGGCGGATTATTGAATTTCAACATGTTAAACCAGGTAAGGGTGGCGCTTTCGTCCGCTCAAAACTTAAGAACTTACGTACTGGTGCTGTGCAAGAAAAGACTTTCCGTGCCGGTGCAAAAATGGAACAAGCTAACATTACTACTCGCTCAATGCAGTATTTATACGCTGACGGTGACAATTATGTCTTCATGGATACTGACAACTACGAACAAATCGAATTGCCAGCAGAACACATCAAGAACGAAATGAAATATCTTAAAGAAAACATGGAAGTTAGCATTACTCAGTTTGGTAATGAAACATTGGGTGTTGAATTACCAAACACCGTAACTTTAAAAGTTGCTGAAACAGAACCTGGTATCAAGGGTGACACTGCTTCTGGTGGTTCAAAACCTGCAACTATGGAAACGGGTGTCGTTGTTCAAGTGCCATTCTTTGTTAATGCTGATGATGAACTTATCATTAACACCACTGACGGCACTTATATTTCACGGGCCTAGTTATTAATTAAGACTGGAGGACTGTACCGATGGCAGAAGACACAAATATTGTCTTAAATGACGATGAACAAGAATTAGGAACAATCCAAATTGCTCCTCGTGTGTTAGAAATCATTGCGGGAATTGCCGCAAGTCAAATAGAAGGCGTGTCTAGAATGCACGGTTCAATCGCAAGTAGTGTGAATGAACTTTTGGGTCGCCCTGATCATGGTCGTGGTGTTAAATTAACGAATAACGATGATGAGCTGTCGGTTGATGTCGCTGTCTACTTGGACTACGGTGTTTCTGTTCCTAAGATTGCCCTAGAGATCCAAGACAAGGTAAAACAACAGATTTCATTGATGACGGATCTCAAGATTAAAGAGGTTAATGTTCATATTGAAGGTGTTGTAACCGAAAAAGTCGAACAGCAAATTGATCCAAATGATATTTTTGCTGAAGATGGAAATGGAGAACAGCAGTGAGTTTGAATCGTCATCAAATTAGAAGAAGCGCTTTTCAGACCTTGTTCGCATTATCGTCAAATTCTGGTGCAAATGTGAGTGACATTTATGACCAAGTATTGAATGACGATGACGAGGTTCCGGCGTACCTAACGCAATTGGTTGATGGTGTCATTGCACATCAGGATGAATTAGATGCTAGCATTCAACAGCTATTGGATAAAAAGTGGCGTTTGTCACGATTAGCTAAGACTGATCTGGTGATTTTACGAATCGCATTATATGAAATGCAGTTTGTTGATAATGTTCCTGATGCAGTGGCAATCAACGAAGCATTAGAGTTAACAAAGACCTTTAGCGATGATAAATCCAAGGGATTTGTTAATGGTGTTCTGGGAAATTTTGAAAAGCAAGCTAAATAATTGGTTTTTTAAAGTCTGATGAGCGTTAAGCATCAGGCTTTTTTATTACTACTTTACAAGTTAGCTTTATGCTAAAATATTAATATTACTGAAGATGTTTTGAGCAGGGAGAGTTGATTGAATGACAACAATTTTAGATGGTAAAAAATTAGCTAAAATTATTAATGAAGAAACTAAGAATGACGTAAGTCAGTTGACCGCTGCTGGAATTAAGCCGGGGATTGCTGTTATTCTAGTCGGTGATGACGAAGCAAGTCAGATATATACTCGTAATAAGCAACGGAAAGCTGAACGTTTAGGAATGACATCTATCCTAAAGCAATTTCCTGCAAGTACTGAACAGCAGGTCATTATCGATACCGTTCAATCTTTGAATCGCGATAACACAATTAATGCTATTTTGGTTCAATCTCCGTTGCCGGCCCATATTAGTCAATCGACAGTAACGGAAGCAATTGCCCCAGAAAAGGATGTTGATGGATTTCATCCAATAAACTTAGGCAAACTTTACGCTAATGAGCCAACCCACTATCCAGTGGCATGCACGCCTAAGGGAATTATGACGATGTTAGACCATTATCATATTCCAATTGCTGGTCAACGTGCTGTGGTGGTTGGTCGAAGTATTTTGGTTGGTAAACCAATGGCTGCGCTGTTGCAAAATGCTGATGCGACAGTTACGATTACTAATCGTCAAACACAAAACTTACAGTCAATTACCAAACAGGCGGATATACTGGTGGTTGCAACTGGTACCGCACATCTTATTACACCAGAGTATGTTAAACCGAATGCAGTTATCATCGATGTCGGCATTGAGCACGATGCAAATGGTAAATTGATCGGGGATGTAGATTTTGACCGAGTAGCTGACTTAACATCTGCGATAACACCAGTTCCTGGTGGTGTGGGCCCAATGACTATCGCCACATTAATGCAGCAAACGGTAGAGTTAACAAAGTGGAGCCTTGAAAATAATGGATAATTCCAAATATCTTTCTGTATCAGCATTAACTAAATATATTAAACGTAAATTTGACGTTGATCCTTATTTAGGACGTATTTATTTAACAGGTGAAATTTCTAATTTTCGTTTAAGGTCTAATGCACATCAATATTTTAGCCTAAAGGACGAACATGCTAAAATTAGTGCAATTATGTTTAAATCTGCATTTCAAAAGGTTAAATTTACCCCGGAAGACGGGATGAAGGTTCTCGTTTCTGGTAGAATTGGATTGTATGAGGCGAGTGGCAGCTATCAAATTTATGTTGATTCAATGCAACCAGATGGCGTTGGTGCACTTTACCAAGCGTACGAACAGTTAAAAAATAAACTTGCACAAGAAGGATTGTTTGATGCCTTTAAGAAACCATTGGTTAAGTTTCCTAAGAAGATTGCAGTCGTTACAAGTCCTAGCGGTGCAGTGATTCGTGATATTATAACAACGACCCAGAGACGATTCCCAATCACGCAGATTGTCCTTTTCCCGGCACTGGTTCAAGGTGATGCCGCAGCAAAGGACATTGTGCGCCAAATCGAACGAGCAAATGCGGACGGAACTTTCGATACGTTGATCATTGGCCGTGGTGGTGGCTCAATCGAAGATCTATGGCCATTTAACGAAGAGATTGTTGCGCGCGCGATTGCAACTAGTAATCTGCCTGTCATTTCCTCAGTCGGTCACGAGACAGACACAACTATTGCGGACCTTGTAGCTGACGTACGCGCTGCAACACCAACTGCAGCAGCAGAACTGGCAGTCCCAGTTTTAACAGATGAAGTGATTAAACTTATTAATCAACGGCAGAGACTTGTTGCGGCTACTCGTAGCTTGATTAAATTGAATCAACAGCGATTGAAACGTCTACAACAAAACTATATTTTTCAACAGCCAAATCGGCTGTATGACGGATATAGTCAAAACGTTGATTTACTCCGACAACGTCTTGCACGACAAGCAGCAACTCAATTTGGGCAATGGCAACAACAGGTGTTAGCTACAAAAAATCGGTTATCCGTTCAGGCACTTAGTCAGCAAATTAGTCGTGCTCAACAAGTTGAGGAAACACTCCATGCACGGCTAGAACGCGCTATGCGGCAATTTATGGTTGATCAACATAAAGAGTTTAGTAGTACCGTTGAATCGCTTAATTTTCTTAGTCCATTGAAGATAATGTCACGGGGATACACTTATGTCACAGCGCATGATCATGTGGTAAAAAACACAATCGATTTGACGACCGGTGAAAGTATTGATCTTCACTTTACCGACGGGCAAGCCAGAGCGAAAATTACAGAGATCAAGAAAGGTTAGTACAAATTATGGCTGAAAAAGAAAGTTTTGAGCAGCAACTTACCGATCTACAAAAGATCGTAGAGCAACTTGAACAAGGCGACGTTCCCCTAGAAGAAGCCTTGAAACAATTTCAAACTGGGGTTGAACTAAGTAAACAGTTACAATCTACTCTAGATAATGCAGAAAAAACATTAGCTAAATTAATGGATGATGAAGGGCATGAAATTCCATTTGATACAACACAAAAAGAGGACGATAATCATCAGTAACTTATCAGCGCTTCAAATTGAAATTAACCATTTTCTGGCCGGAAATATTGCAGCTGATACTGCACAGCCGGTACTTAATGCAGCGATGCAGTATTCCTTATTGGCGGGTGGTAAACGGTTAAGACCAGCATTGACCCTAGCCACGTATCAGTCACTTGGTCAGACACTTGATCCAGACGTGTTGAAAGCTAGCTGTGCAGTGGAGCTATTACACACCTATTCTCTGATTCACGATGATCTTCCAGCGATGGATAATGATGACTTGAGACGTGGGAAGCCGACCAATCATAAAAAATTTGGTGCCGGTATCGCAACACTTGCTGGCGACGGATTACTGACATTGGCGTTTCAGTGGTTAGTTGATAACCATTTGCCTGCAACAACAACTAACCAATTGGTAGCCAAGTTAGCAATTGCTGCCGGTCCCGCTGGAATGGTCGCTGGTCAAACATCAGATATCGAGGGCGAGCACCAACACTTGACCCTATCTCAATTACAACTCCTACATAGTCAAAAAACGGGGGCTTTGATTGAGTATGCGATTTGTGCGGGAGGAATCTTAGCGCACGCACAGCCGGAAGTAATGTCGTTGTTAAGTTCGTTTGGTAAAAGCTTTGGACTGGCCTTTCAAATTTATGACGACTTAATGGATGTCGTCGGATCGGTTGAACAAATGGGTAAACAAGTCCACAAAGATCATGATGAGCATAAAAATACCTACCCAGAGTTAATAGGAATTGATGAAACGAAGGCGGTTTTACTGGATACGGTTGTCCAACTAAAGGCAATTAAAGCTCAGCTTGAACAAAGCACTCATCAATCATTTCAAGTCTATGATGAATTCATAGCGTACTTTGATTTATAGGGGAAAATAATGGAAAAAGAACGTGTTGATATTTTATTGGTCAAGCAGGGATTGTTTGATTCCCGAGAGCAAGCCAAACGGGCAGTTATGGCAGGCGAAATTTTGGGGAAGAATAATGAACGACTTGATAAACCTGGTGAAAAGATTCCCATTACTACAACTCTACATATGAAAGGTAAAAAAATGCCTTATGTAAGTCGTGGTGGTCTTAAACTTGATAAAGCATTAAAGGTGTTTAATATCTCTGTTCAAGATAAAACTGTACTAGATATCGGCTCTTCAACCGGCGGATTTACGGATGTGATGCTGCAAAATGGTGCAAAATTAAGTTATGCGCTTGACGTTGGGACTAATCAGTTAGTATGGCAGTTACGTGAAGATCCACGTGTGGTTGTAATGGAACAAACTAACTTCAGGTATAGTCAACTAGATGACTTTACTAGTGGACAGCCACAATTTGCGTCAATTGATGTTTCTTTCATTTCGTTGAAATTAATTTTGCCTGTACTGGCTAATATTCTTACACAGCAAGGTGAGGTTGTTGCTTTAATTAAACCGCAATTTGAAGCAGGTAAGGAAAATGTCGGTAAACATGGTATTATTCATGATGAAAATGTGCATCGTGATGTTCTCAATAATGTCCTTAAATTTGCCTGTGATAGCCATTTCGACGTAATTGGATTGGATTTTTCACCAATTAAGGGGGGCCAAGGTAATATTGAATTTCTGGCTCACCTAAAACTAGCGGACTCGCTGGGGCAAATTGCCGCAGACGTGTCGATTGATCAGGTTTTAAATAATGCATATGAATCGTTAAATAAATAAAGGCATGTTTAGCCTTTCATTATTTATACATTTCTAGTAAAATATAATGTATAAATAATCATTTCAAGGGGTGTTAAGATGCGAAAAGCAGAGCGCCAACAATATCTACGTCAGCTAATGAATCAGCACAGTATTGAGCGTCAAGAGGATTTTGTGAGCCTACTAGATGGACAGGGAATTAAAGTTACACAAGCGACTATCTCGCGTGACATTAAAGAAATGCAGCTGGTAAAAGTACCAAGTATTGGTGGAGGATATCACTACAGCCTTCCCGTCCAGAAGCAGCTGGATACGCAAAAGAAATTGCGGCGAACACTAGGTGACGCTGTTATTTCGATGGACATACAGGATAAATTGGTTGTTTTACATGTTCAACCAGGTAATGGCCCAGCTCTATCAACACTAATCTCACAGATGAATTATGAGGATGTTTTCTGTACACTTGGTGATGATTCAACAGTTTTATTAATTTGCCGCAGCGATAGTGGTGCACAGCAATTGTTAAACTTAATCAACGAATTGATTGAGGGATAGATACTAAAAAGGTGAGGGAAGTGTGTCTTCTGCTCACCTTTTTGGCCAGAATGGAGGAGTTAAGTTGCTTCAGGAATTAACAGTCGATAATTTGGCAATTATTGATCATCTTTCGTTAGAATTCAGTGATCAGATGACCGTACTCACTGGTGAAACCGGTGCCGGGAAGTCCATTATCATTGATGCCGTTGGTCTTTTGGCTGGTGGTCGTGGATCACAAGAATTTATTCGACGTGGAGAAGAAAAGCTAAGTATTCAAGGACAATTCACGATGCCTAACAACGTAAAATTCAGTCAATTGCTTGATGAATTTGGTATTGATTACGAAGACTCAATTTTGATTATTCAGCGAGAAATTCATCGCTCTGGACGTAACACCATTCGGGTCAATGGTACTCTGATTAATACGGGGATGCTTCGCCAGATTGGAACTTGGTTAGTCGATATTCAGGGGCAAAATGAGCATCAACGGCTCCTACGACCTGAAGAGCATTTAGGAATGCTTGACGAGTACGCACGCGATGATATCAGCAGTTTGCTTAAACAATATCACGAAGAATATCATGACTATGAACAGGTTAAAGCAGCACTTGAAAAGAAGCAATCCAACGAACAACTTTGGGCACAGCGCTTGGATATGCTCAAATTTCAGGTTAATGAGATTCAGTCTGCAGATTTGCAACCCAATGAAGATGAGTCACTGATAGTCGAAAAAGAGCGGTTGAGCCACTTTCAGCAGATCAATAATGCGTTAGAGCTTACCAGTTCGACTTTAAATGGTGATGAGAACGGTTCGATTCTGGATTTAATTGCTAACACGATGAACGCGCTACAAGAAATTACAGAGTTTGACGCGACTTATTCTGATTTAACGGATACTATTTCTAGCGCCTATTACAGTTTGCAAGATGCGGCAGGGCAGGCGTCTCATCAACTGGATAATTTAGAATTTGACGAGGAACGATTAAATGAAATTGAAAATCGGCTGGCACTTATTGCGGATCTAGAACATAAATACGGTGATTCTGTCGCACAAATTTTGGATTACTACGACAAAATACAAGCAGAACTCAAATCCATGCAGGCTTCTGAAACTAATAGCGATAATTTGGAAGAAGAGCTCCATGACCACTACCAAAAGTTAATGACTACTGGTCACCAGTTGAGCCAGCAACGACAGCAAGCAGCCCATCAATTAGCTAAAAAGGTTAACCAACAATTAAAAGAATTGTACATGGAAAAGGCTGTTTTTGAAGTTAAATTTTTAAAAAGTGGCAGTGGAGAACGAATAATGAACAGTGGTCTTGATCGCGTTGAATTCTATATTCAAACCAATCCTGGTGAGAGTCTGGGGCCACTCGCAAAGATTGCTTCTGGTGGTGAATTATCGCGTGTAATGTTGGCCCTGAAAACAATTTTTGCGCAAAATCAAGAAATTACTAGTATTATTTTTGACGAAGTTGATACAGGTGTGAGTGGCCGGGTGGCTCAGGCAATTGCTGAGAAAATCAGACTAATTTCACGCTCCTCGCAGGTACTATGTATTACGCATTTACCACAGGTTGCCGCAGTTGCAGCACATCATTTTATGATTCAAAAGAGCATTCATGATCGTCGAACCATGACCACGGTGACTATCTTAAAAACACCAGATAGAATTAATGAACTAGCCCGAATGCTGTCTGGTGCTGAAGTCACTAAACTAACTCTTGAACATGCTCAAGAATTACTACGTATGGGACAGGAATAGTTAAAAGGACTAAATCACGCGAAAGTTATTAAAACAGCGTGATTTAGTCCTTTTTATCTTTTTTCAATGTATCTAATTAGTGAGGGCGTTATTAAATAAGTAACGTTATCCAACGTGGTTAGTAAAATCTTAGAATCCTTGAAAAGGGATAGATGGCCAATTACATTTGTTACTTGGCCCATATCCGACGTTGGCATCAGTTGCAGTTTTACTAAGAAATGCGATTCTAAGGAACGACGCATGAATAAATCAATTTGAAAGCGGGGCATTTGGCGTTTAATTACAACTGGCTGAATACGAGGACGAGTAGTTTCCGATAGTAATAGTTGGTCAAACCGTTGCTTCAATTGATTACTAACCAGTTTAATCGCACTTTGATAATTCTGCATAATGAATCCTCCCGAACATTTGTTTGTGTTTCATATTATACGAACAAATGTTCAATTTTGCAACCCCACTAATCAAACTTTAATTTTTTTCGACCAAAAACTAGTAATTTTAAAATTTTCTTGATTACCCATAATAAATAGTGCAAAATGGTTAGTAACACATAAATTAAGGAGCTACATAATCGCATGACAAAACGTGGAATGTTGATTGTTTTGTCTGGTCCCTCAGGAGTCGGCAAGGGAACCGTTCGCAAAGCAATTTTTGATCAGGACAACAATGATTTTCAGTATTCTATTTCAATGACAACTCGTAAGCCGAGACCTGGTGAAGTTGACGGGATTGACTACTTCTTTGTATCAAAAGAAGAATTTGAGCGTAAAATCCAAACTGGAGAGATGCTTGAATATGCCAAATATGTTGACAATTATTACGGAACACCCTTAAACTATGTTAATGAAACACTGGAATCTGGTAAGGATGTCTTTCTTGAAATTGAAGTTAATGGTGCAATGCAAGTCAGAGCAAAGTGTCCGGATGGTGTTTTCGTTTTCTTAACTCCACCAGATTTGATGGAACTTAAGCAGCGATTAATTCACCGTGGTACCGATGCAATGGATGTGATCAATAAACGCATTCAAAAAGCAGTCGGTGAAATCAAAATGATGCAGAACTATGATTATGCGGTGGTTAATGATCAGGTTCCCAATGCAGTGGAAAAAATTAAGAATATTATTCGCAGCGAACGGTTACGTGTGCCGCGGGTAATGCCTGATTATCTTGGTATGTTAGGAGAGATGAACAAATGATTTTATATCCATCAGTTGATAAGCTACTAGAACGGGTTGATTCTCGGTATTCTTTGATCATGCTTGCAAGTAAACGGGCCCATGAAATTGATGCGGGTGCAACACCATTACTGAGCAAGTACGATTCAGACAAATCAGTCGGCAAAGCTATGGAAGAAATTGAAGCTGGCGAAGTGACAATCGATAAAGATAGCGAAACATTTTAATTAAGTTTGTTTGTGATACAAACACGAGTCCGGAGCAAGTTAGTTGCTGCGGGCTTATTTTTTCATGATTCGTGTTATAATTTTATTTAGTAATTGAATTTAGAATGGGGAGATTTGAATGACGCGTGTCACGATTCACGTAACGGGTGGAATCGCCGCTTATAAGGCTGTCTCACTACTCAGATTATTTCAAAAAAATGGTGATGATGTTCGCGTTGCGATGACTGAATCGGCAACCAAATTTGTTACACCCGCCACTTTTGAGGCGTTAACAAAGCAGCCCGTTTTGACCGATTTATGGTCGCCAGCTCAAAAGGCTAAAATTGCACATATTGAACTGGCAGATTGGACTGAATTAGCAATCGTAGTGCCTGCGACAGCTAATACCATTGCTAAAATGGCTGGTGGAATCGCGGATAATGCCGTATCGTCAACGTTGCTGGCAACTGATGCCCCCAAGCTTGTGGTCCCAGCTATGAATTCTCATATGTGGGCCAATGAAGCAACACAGAGAAATATTGCACAATTAAAAAACGATCAGGTTAATGTAATCCCGCCTGAAACTGGTCGTTTGGCAGAAGGATACGAAGGAACCGGCCGAATGCCAACAATTGATACCATTTTTAACGTGGCGCAAGCTATTCTTCAATCTGATGATCGATTAGTGGGCAAGAAAATTTTAGTCACGGCTGGTGGAACTCAAGAAGATATTGATCCAGTCCGTTTTATCGGCAATCATTCCTCGGGTAAAATGGGAATCGCCATTGCAAATGCCGCCGCACAAGCGGGGGCATCGGTTACTCTAATTGCGGGGCAGGTTAAGAATTTAGCAACTCTGGACTCGCGAATTTTGGTGACGCGTGTCACATCTACCGACGATATGGCGCAGGCAGTAAAACGTGACTTCACTGATGTTGATGCTTTAGTCATGGCGGCAGCCGTTGCCGATTTTCAACCAATAACAAGAGCCGATCAAAAAATTAAAAAGAATCCAGATAGTGATGAGTTAACATTGCGGTTACGCAAAACACCAGATATTTTAAAACAAGTGGGTCAAATCAAACGTCACCAATTTGTTGTCGGGTTTGCGGCCGAGACACAGAATTTACTCCAAAACGCAAATAAGAAATTAATCCAAAAGAATGCAGACATCATCGTTGCAAACAATGTTAGCAATCCTGGAGTTGGCTTTGGCAGTGATGATAATCAAGTAACTATTCTGACTCGAAATCACGAACCTGAAAAATGGCCCAAGATGAGTAAACAATTAGTTGCTCAAAAAATAATTGATTTGATTTCAGATCAAATTTTGTAGGGTGATTGAATGGCAGAAATTGCACAAATTATTGTAGATGTTCCGACAATGCAAACCAATCGTCCCTATACTTATCAAGTACCGCAGGAATGGCAACACCAGATCAAAATTGGAATGCGCGTAGTAGTCCCATTTGGGAATGGAACTCGCAAAGTTGAAGGGGTTGTCGTAGGTCTTGACGAGACTAGTACTTACGATGGTCAGCTCAAAAAAATTGATTCGTTAATGGATCTTAATCCAGTTTTAAACGACGAATTATTGCAGCTGTCTCAATGGATGGCCAACCAAACTTTTGCTTTTCAAATTACATGTATCCATACGATGCTACCAGCAATGCTAAAAACAAAGACACAAAAATATCTCCATCTAATTGATGAAGTGGATGAAGAAACTTTTCTAACTCAATTTCACGGATTAGATGAAATTGAGTTTAATCCCGAAAAATTAACTAAGCCACAGCTTAGCCAATTATTGAAGCTGAAAAAGCAGGAAAAGGTTGAAGTTGTTTATCGTGTTCGTGACCGTGCGAAACCAAAGACGGTTCTGGGAATTTCGCCTGCATTAACTTTTGAACAATACGAAGAACAGCGAAGCACACTTAATAGTCAAGCAAAAGCACAAAATCGACTTTTATCTTACTTACAAAGTGTTATCGGGCAAACAATCAAATTAACTGAAGCACGACAAAATAGTGCTCTTTCTACAGCCGTTTTTAATACCGGAGCAAAAAAAGGGTGGTTAATCAAAAAAAAGGTTGAAATATATCGAACTCCGACGGCACTACAAGATACGGCCATCATTGAATCACAACTGAAATTAAATGATGAGCAACAGATCGCCGTTAGCGCCATTAATCAGGCCGTTGATCAGCATCAGGACAAAACATTTTTGCTTGAAGGGGTGACTGGAAGCGGCAAAACCGAAGTTTATCTGCAATGTATCAAACGGGCTATTGATCAAGGCCAGACTGCCATCATGTTAGTACCCGAAATTTCTTTGACGCCTCAAATTGTTGCGCGCGTTAAACGTCGTTTTGGCAGCGATGTTGCTGTGTTGCATAGTGGCCTGTCCAATGGCGAAAAATATGATGAATGGCGTCGAATTGAAAATCAGGAGGCCCATGTTGTCGTAGGCGCTCGTTCAGCAATCTTTGCCCCGGTTACTAATTTAGGCCTGATCATTCTGGACGAAGAACATGAAACAAGTTATAAACAAGATGAAACCCCGCGGTATCATGCTCGAGATGTCGCTAAATGGCGTGCAAAGTATCATCACGCGCCACTGGTCTTGGGAAGTGCAACACCCAGCCTGGAATCACGGGCACGGGCCGAAAAAAAGGTTTATCACCAACTCATGCTCACGCAACGGGTCAATCATCATCCAATGCCTGAGGTTAATGTTGTTGATATGCGACAGGAATTAAGAAAGCACGCGGAGAGTAACTTTTCGACAGAACTCCTGGAGGCCTTGGCGCAACGCATTACGCGTGGCGAACAGAGTATTCTAATGCTCAATCGACGGGGGTATTCGTCATTTATCATGTGCCGGGATTGTGGGTTCGTCTTGCAGTGCCCCAATTGCGATATTTCATTAACGCTCCATATGGACACCCACACAATGAAGTGCCATTATTGTGGTCATGAAGAGGCAATTCCCGATATCTGCCCGAATTGCCATAGCCACCAAATTCGGTATTATGGTACTGGCACACAGAAAGTCGAAGCTGAGTTGGCAGAAAAATTACCGAATGCTCGAATTTTGCGAATGGATGTTGATACAACCCGCCGTAAGGGAATGCATGAAAAAATTTTACGTCAATTTGGTGATCATAAGGCCGATATCTTACTCGGAACACAAATGATTGCAAAAGGATTAGATTATCCTAACGTAACATTAGTTGGTGTACTCAATGCTGATACGGGGTTGGGATTGCCGGACTTTCGAGCGAGTGAACATACTTTTCAATTATTGACACAAGTCAGTGGCCGCGCGGGCCGCGCAGATAAACCTGGGCAAGTTATTATTCAAACTTACAATCCCGACCACTATGCCATTCAGCTTGCACGAAAACACGATTTTGAACGGTTTTTCCAAGTGGAAATGCAAATTCGGCATCGCGGTAAGTACCCACCGTACTTTTATACGGTTCAAATTACTGTCAGTCATGAAGACGAAGCTGTTGCTGCGAAGACCATCTTCGACTTGGCAAATTTCTTAAACAATGGGCTTGGTTCGACATGTATTATGTTGGGACCCACCCCTAGATCGATTGCACGTATGAATCGACGTTACTATTACCAGATGGTGATCAAGTATCAACATAGTGATCGTTTGCACGCACTATTAATGCAGGTTATGCAAACCAGTCAAAAGCTTAAACAACGGGGATTACAAATTTCAGTTGATCCCGAACCACAATACTTTATTTAGGAGAATTTAAACATGACATCAGTTGTATTTATGGGAACGCCACAATTTTCAGTTCCAATTTTAGAAAGCTTAATCGCTGATCCAGCTTATCAAGTTTTAGCAGTGGTGACGCAGCCAGATCGGAAGGTGGGACGAAAGCATGTTTTGACAGCACCACCCGTTAAAAAAGCGGCGATGAACCATGACATTGAAATTTTACAACCCGAAAAAATAAATCACAGTGAAGAAATGCAACGTGTCATTGAGTTGCAACCAGATTTAATTGTAACGGCTGCATTTGGACAATTTTTACCAACTAAGCTGCTGGCCGCGGCCAAAATTGCTGCGGTTAATGTCCATGCTTCATTACTTCCCAAATATCGCGGCGGTGCACCCGTACACTACGCCATTATAAATGGTGACACACAAACTGGGGTTTCCATTATTTATATGGTTAAGAAAATGGATGCTGGTGATATTTTGTCACAGCGCGCCATCCCCATTACAACTGATGATGATACAGGAACAATGTTTGATAAGCTTAGTGTTCTTGGCCGTGATCTGTTATTGGAAACATTGCCTAATCTGGTTGCTGGCAACATTCAAGCTACTCCCCAAGACGAAACTAAGGTTACCTTTTCACCTAATATTTCGTCTGAAGAAGAGTCACTTGATTTTCATCAAACTGCACAACAAATTGACTGTAAGATTCGTGGACTACGACCGTTTCCAATTGCCAATGTTGTTTTAGATGGCATTCGAACAAAAATTATTGCGGCCACACCGTTAACGGAAACGACGGACATGGCACCAGGAATGGTTGTCCGCGCTGGTAAACATGAGTTGGTGTTGGCGGCTGGGAAAAATACCACAATTTCACTTCAGCAACTCAAACCTGCCGGTAAACCACAAATGACAATTACCGACTATCTTAATGGTCATCAAAATCTAACACAAGGTGTACAGGCGATTACTTATGAATAATCAAAATGAAGAAGTCAAACAAAGTGTCCGGTACCTCGCATTAACGACACTTGATAAAATTATCCAATCTAATGCTTACTCAAACATTCAATTAAATCAGGCTTTACAACAGACTACCTTGTCGGCAGCCGACAAACGACTATTAACTAATATTGTTTATGGTGTTATTCAACACCGATTAACTTTGGAATACTGGCTCAATCCATTTATTAAGGGAAAAAAGCTAGATTCTTGGGTCAAAACACTACTAATTATGTCACTTTACCAGTACCGTTATCTAGATCGGGTTCCGAACTGGGCAGTGACCGATGAGGCTATCAAAATTGCCAAGGTGATCGGCCATGCTGGAATCCGTAAACTGGTCACAGCAGTGTTACATACTGCACTCAGAAATAACGAAATTGATTTTGCAAAGATTGAAGACCCAATCAAGCGAATGAGCATCGAATATAGTGTGCCACAATGGCTAATCGATGAACTGAATCGCCAGTATGGGCTCGAAGCCACTCGAGCAGTATTAACTTCAATTAATAACGCACCACATCAGTCAATCCGAATTAATCGAAAGTTGACAACCGTTGCACAGGTCAAAGAATTACTGACTGATCAGCAATTTGATGTCCAGCAAAGTCCAGTACTACCAGATAGCTTAATCGTTAGTGGCCCGATATCGGTCGCGGATACCGACTTGTTCCAGCAAGGATTGATTACTATTCAGGATGAAAGTGCCACACTGGCCGTTGATAGTATGGCGCTGGCACCTTCTAGTCAAGTTTTAGATGCTTGTGCAGCACCTGGCGGTAAAACGGTCCAAATTGCACAGAATTTGGATGCTCATGCATCTGGCAAAGTAACGGCTTTGGATATTCACCCTCATAAAATCAAATTAATCAACCAAGTAGCCCGGCGACTGTCAGTTTCCGACGTTGTTGAAGCCGTAAAACTGGATGCACGAAAAGTAGACGAAAAATATGCGGATGAAGCATTTGACTGTATTTTGGTTGATGCACCATGCAGCGGCTTTGGCTTGATTAGACGCAAGCCAGAAATTCGGTATGACAAGTCTTTAGCAGATAGTTTGAATCTGCAAAAAATTCAACTCAGTATTTTAAATGCAGTTGCACCAAAGGTCAAAAAAGGCGGTATAATCACCTATAGTACTTGTACCATCTTGCAACAGGAAAATGATCAGGTGGTTACTCAATTTATTCAAAGTCACCCAGATTTTTCAATTATTCCAACGGAAACCACTAACCAGTTGCCGTCGCATAGTCAACAAGCGACATTAACAATTTTACCTAGTGATTTCAATTCAGACGGCTTCTTCGTTGCAACTATAAAAAAGAGCGACAAATAAATGAGGAATTTTTGATGAAAATTGCATTTAAAACAGATATTGGCAGGGCCCGCGAGGAAAACCAAGACTATGTCGGTGTTTTTAAAAATATAGATCGCCTTACTTTTGCCATCGTTGCGGATGGTATCGGGGGCCATCAAGGCGGAGACGTAGCCTCATCGATGGCAGTTTCTCATATTGGCCGTCATTTCGAGGAAACCTCTTTTGAGACGCCCTTAGCGGCTGTAAAATGGCTTTCTAGTGAAGTACGTGATGAAAACGCCCAAATTATCGCCAAGGCGCAACAATTTAAAAATCTGCAGGGGATGGGAACTACATTAGTTGCTGCAATCCTATTTGAAGATCAGATGATTGTGGCCAATATTGGGGACAGTCGCGGCTATCTCAATCGGGATGGAAATCTTAGTCAATTAACGGAGGATCATTCATTAGTCAATGAATTGGTCAAACGCGGTGAAATTACTGAGGAACAAGCTCGAACGCATCCCCAAAAAAATATTATTACTCGAACTTTGGGGATTTCTAACGATGCGGACATTGATGTGAACCTGTATGAAATTCATAAAAATGACCGTTTGTTACTGTGCACTGACGGTCTATCTAATATGGTGGAAAATCAGCGTCTTTTAGAAGTACTAGAATCATCACTTACAACAGATCAAAAATGTGAGCAATTAATTCACGATGCTAACCAAGCTGGGGGTCCGGATAATATTACCGTACTCATCGCGGAAAATTACCAGGAGGGCAGTGACATATGAATCCTGGATATACACTAAATAACCGTTATAAAATTATTCGGTCCCTTGGTGAGGGTGGTATGGCCAATGTATATTTGGCACACGACCTGATTTTGGATCGTGACGTATCAGTTAAATTACTGCGATTAGACTTGCGTGACGATCCCCATACTAAGCGACGATTTCAGCGCGAGGCAATGGCGGCAACGCAATTAAATGACCCTCATATTGTTGGTGTGTATGATGTTGGTGAAGACCATGGTCTTCAATACTTGGTGATGGAATACGTTAAGGGAACCGATCTGAAAGAATACATCGGCCTACATTTTCCCATTCCGTTCAAGCAAGTCATTGAAATTATGGAACAAATTTTGTCGGCAGTTGAAGAAGCCCATCAACACGGAATTATTCATCGCGATTTGAAGCCACAAAATGTGTTGATTGACGAACATCAGAATGTGAAAATTACCGACTTTGGTATTGCAGTTGCTGTATCACAAAATTCGTTGACGCAGACGAATACCTTAATGGGGTCCGTACACTATCTTTCTCCCGAACAGGCTCGTGGAAGCATTGCTACGCCACAGTCAGATGTCTATTCATTAGGAATTATTCTATATGAACTTTTGACTGGTAAAGTACCTTTTGAAGGCGAAACGGCCGTTTCAATTGCACTCAAGCACTTCCGGGATGAAATTCCATCAGTTCGCAAATTTGATCCACAAATTCCGCAAGCACTAGAAAATGTTGTTTTAAGGGCAACGGCCAAGCTTCCAGCGGATCGCTACCAGAGCGCCCAGGAAATGGCGGGTGATTTGGCCACTTCGCTTTCTAACAGTCGTGTTGGCGAATCCCGTTTTATTCCCAGCTCTGATGATCAAGGGGAGACGAAGGTGATTGACCCAAGCGAAATCAATGCGGCGGTCAATGACGAAAGTAAAACAACTCAAAATACTCAGCAACCTGTTAAAAAGCATCGGAAGTGGCCATGGATTGTCGGTATCATTCTGTTGCTGGCGATTGGTATCACAACATGGCTGCTAATTCCAAAGCGTGTTGTAGTGCCAGAATTAGCTGGATTAACACAAACACAAGCCAAAAGTAAGCTTCAAGAACATCATTTAAAATTAGGAAGTGTTCACCGCAAGACCAGTGAAACGGTGCACACAGGACGAGTAATCAGTTCTAATCCGGATTCTCAACGAAAAATAAAAGAAGATTCAAAGGTTGGTTTGACAATTAGTACTGGTCATCGAAAAGTCACCATTGGCAACTATACGGGTGATGATTATGCATCCGTTGCCGCAAAACTTCGAAGTGAGGGAATGACAGTCAAGCGAGTTGCCATTTATTCCGATGATGTCGATTCCGGTGCCATCATTAAACAAAGTATCCATGCTAAGAAAAAAGTAAATGCTGCTAGCACGACAATTACATTTCATGTAAGCGCCGGAAAAAAGAAAGTTACAATTCCGGATTTTACTAACAAAACAACGGCTGAGGTGCAAAAATACGCCGATGATAATCAGCTTCAACTTACAACCAACGAGGCTGAATCGGATTCAGTAGACGAAGGACATGTCATTAGTCAATCTCCAGTTGCTGGAACTAAGGTCAGTCATGATGATTCGATCACCATTACGGTGGCAAAAAAGCAGGAAACAAGCACCACTGTCCAAGTGAACGTTCCGTTTGATAGTTCCGATAATCAGACTCAAAATCGTGTTCAAATTTATATTCAAGATGCTAATCATAATTTAACTCAGGAATATCAAGACATCATGATTAGCCAGGATACAACGATCAACATTCCGTTTACTTTAAATGGGGATGATAAGGGCGCCTACAAGGTTATTCGTGATGGCAAAACAATTATGAGTGCAACTAATATTCAACAATAAAACAATAAGGAGAAACGTGTGAAGAAGGGGATTATACAACAGTCGCTTAGTGGCTTTTACGATATTTTGGATGATACAGAACACACTATTTATCGGACACGTGCCCGTGGCAATTTTCGTGCAAAAAAAATTAAACCAATGGTGGGAGATCACGTTGATTTTCAAAGCGATAACCAACGTGAAGGCTATCTTCTTAAAGTCCATAAACGCGAAAACCAGCTTGTTAGGCCACCGATTGCCAATGTCGATATTGCAGTTGTCGTGACGGCGGTCAAAGAACCAGAATTTTCAAGCAATTTACTGGATCGACAGTTGGTCGCCTTGGAAGCGCAAAATGTCACCCCAATTATTTATTTTTCCAAAACAGATTTGTTGGATCCTTCAGCAGCATCAACGTTTAACGAAACAATTGTTACCGGATACCGTACAATTGGGTACCATGTGATTTTTCATCAGCCAGCATTTAACGAGCAAGTTAAGACGGAGCTGCTATCATTTTTAACCGGTAAAATCAGCGTCGTGATGGGACAAACTGGGGCTGGAAAATCAACATTGCTTAATCAACTATCACCAGAACTGCAACTGGCAACCGGAGAAATTTCGCAAGCTCTTCAACGCGGGAAGCATACAACGCGCAAGGTTAGTCTGTTAAATATTAATGGGTCGCTTATTGCAGATACACCGGGATTTTCATCGTACGAAGCGTTTGAAATGACGATAAACGAGCTACCTCAATATTTTCCCGAAATGCTGCAATTAAGCGCAGAATGCCGCTTCAGGGGTTGCTTACACATCAAAGAACCAAGTTGTGCCGTGAAAAAAGCCGTCACTGATGGTAGAATTATGAACAGTAGGTATGAAAACTATCTGATGTTTCATGACCTGATAGCTAATCAAAAACCAAAATACAATAAAGAGAAATGAGGAATTATAATGATTAAAGTTGCACCTTCTATTCTAAGTGCCGATTACGTCAATCTACAGCGTGACATTGAAAAAGTGGAAAAGGGTGGCGCCGACTATTTACACATTGATGTGATGGATGGTACCTTTGTCCCAAGCATTTCGTACGGTCCAGGATTCGTAAAAGCAATTCGTAAGGTTTCAAATTTATTCCTTGATGTTCATTTAATGGTTCAAAACCCAGAGCATTTAATTCAAGACTTCATTGACGCCGGTTCTGATTTGATTGGTGTTCAAGTAGAAGCAACATCTCATATCCATCGTGCACTTCAATTAATCAAAAATGGTGGTGTAAAGGCAGAAGTTGTTATCAATCCTGGAACGCCAGTGTCATTGATCGAACCTGTTCTTGGAATGGTTGATCAAGTGCTAGTAATGACTGTTAACCCCGGCTTTGGGGGACAAAAGTTCTTGCCAGAAACAGTCGCTAAAATTGCTCAGTTGGACCAAATTAAAAAGGACCGTGGGTATGACTACGACATCGAAATCGATGGTGGCGTGAATAATCAGACCGTTGTTGACTGCTATAAAGCTGGTGCCACAGTTGCAGTTGCCGGATCTTATGTTTTTAACGACGCTGATCCAGTGGCCAAGATGAATACTTTAAAAGATGTAACCAAATAGATAAAATATGTATTAAAATAAGAGTGCGGCATATTAGCCGACACTCTTATTTTTTAGGAGACACCAATGACGATTCAAAAACGAAAAGTAAAAAAACTGAATGTACTGGTAGGGGGACCAACGCAACAGTGGCCTGACACCCTAAAGAGCGGTCAAATTGAAGGCCCTTGGATTGGCGTTGACCGTGGAGCAATCCGTCTGTTGCAATTAGGAATTAAACCGGAAATTGCAGTTGGAGATTTTGACTCAACTGCACAAGAAGAACTCGCACGCGTTAAGGAACAGATTACCCATATCGAGACATTCCCGCCTGAAAAAGACCTAACGGATACGCAAATTGGTGTCATTACCGCAATTCGATATTTTAAGTTTGAGCAACTCGCGATATATGGCGCTACAGGAGGGCGAATGGACCATTTACTCGCTAATATATTTTTACCCCTTGAGCCACGTTTCAGGCCCTATGTCACTAAAATTAAACTCATTGACCGCCAAAATACAATTACTTACTATCAACCCGGAATGCACGAAATAAAAAAAGAACCTAATAAAAAATACCTTGCGTTTGTGACACTGACAAAAGTGGACGGTCTAACGTTATTCGATGAAAAATATCCTTTAAATGATTATAGTAGTGGCCATCCAACATCATGGGCTAGTAACGAATTTAATGGTGATCTAAATCATTTTAAGTTTGACAGTGGCATTGTTGCTGTTATTCAGAGTCGAGACTAAAATAAAAAGGCCTGCATCAATTAAGATGTAGGCCTTTTTATTTAATTAAACTCGAGTCACTTTACCTGATTTCAAAGTGCGTGCTGAAACGTAAACCTTTTTAGGCTTACCATCTACGAGAATTGTTACTTTTTGCAGATTTGGCTTCCAGCTGCGACGACTTGAGTTAAGGGCATGAGAACGCTTGTTACCAAAGCGTGTCCGTTTACCGCTGATAAAATCTTTAGCCATGAATAACCCCTCCTCTTCTCATCAATTTTTTTACTATTGATCGCAATTGCGCGATAACTCACCTAAATAATTTACCATAGCTACGATCTCATTGCAATAGATTTCTGTCAAGTTCTTTAACTTTACAGCTATAAATATTGTTAGATCAGTCATTAAATAGGAACCAGTCATAAAAATATCATATCTTCAGTGCTTTTTCAATGAAGAACAGAACATAAAAGCAAAAAGTGAGTTCAGATCAAATTACTGGCACTTTAATGAAAAAGATGTTATATTAACTGCACGATAGGTTAAAGGTTTTACCTATTCGTACTCCTCCCAAAACCTAAACTATGAAACATAGTCTTCCCCAAAACCCTATGTTTCTCCAACATGAACAAGCACACTTCCCCAGTGTGATATCTTGTAGTCGACACCTCACCCCAGAGGTGTCGTTTTTAGTATAATTACGTTGTTTGGTCAAGGGGAGACTTAATTTGCTTTTTATCGGTTATGTGGTATGGTAGAATATCGTTATGAGTAAAACTTACTTTTTGATAAAAAAGGGGGCCATTTAATATGGCAGTTAAGATTAAAACCCAGTACGGAACAATCGATATCGCAAACGATGTGATTTCGACTGTCGTTGGTGGTGCCGCAACTGATAACTATGGTGTTGTTGGTATGGCCAGCCGTAATCAAATTCGAGACAACGTTAACGATATTTTGAGAAGAGAGAACTACAGCAAGGGTGTTGTTGTTCGTCAACAAGACAATGGAATTGCAGTTGAAGTGAACATTATTGTTGGCTACGGCACTAAAATTTCTGCTGTTTCAAAAAGCGTCCAAGAAAAAGTTAAGTATAATTTAGAATCAATGCTTGGCGTAACTGCTAATTCGGTCAACGTTCTCGTTCAGGGTGTTCGTGTACTAGCTGAATAAATTAGCATGATCTCGTCAGGAGGATAAATAATTGACAGTCACAAAAATTACAAACCTTGAATTTGGCAAGATGGTGCAAGCCGCTTCAAATCGACTCCAGCAAAACGCCGAATTCATTAATTCATTAAATGTGTTCCCAGTTCCGGACGGGGATACCGGTACTAATATGAGCATGTCGCTTGCTAGCGGGGCTAAATATGAACGCGAAGCAACCAGTGACGATGTTGCTGATCTCGCTGCTGCCTTAGCTAAGGGACTCCTAATGGGCGCCCGCGGAAATTCTGGTGTTATTTTGTCACAAATTTTCCGCGGATTTTCCAAGGGAATTGAAGGCAAAGCAACGTTAACTGGTAAAGATTTTGCTGCAGGATATGCCAGTGGGGCCCAGACGGCTTATAAGGCCGTAATGAAGCCAACCGAAGGTACCATCCTAACTGTTGTTCGCGAATCCGCTAAGGCGGGAATTGAAAAGGCCGATGAAACGGATGATATCGTTGAAATTTTGGCAACCATTTACGAAGCAGCACAAAAAGCACTTAAAAAGACACCAGATTTACTTCCCGTTCTGAAAGAAGTGGGTGTTGTTGATTCAGGTGGACAAGGGCTTACTTTTGTTATTCAGGCTTTTTATGAATCACTTAGTGGCAAGGTTATTGATGATGAAGACCACACACCTGATAATGCAGAGATGGATGAAATGATCAATGCCGAACATCATCGTAGTGCTCAGGGACAGCTTGATCCGGATGATATCGTATATGGTTATTGTACTGAAATCATGGTCCGAATTGGCCGGGGGAAACAAGTTACCAAAAAGTTCGATTATGATGAATTTTACAACTATCTTGCAGATTTAGGAGATAGCTTATTAGTTGTCAACGATGACGAAATTGTCAAAGTGCATGTCCACACTGAACATCCTGGTAAGGTATTGTCTTGGGGACAACAGTTCGGTGATTTACAAAAAGTAAAAGTTGATAACATGCGATGGCAACAAGAAACCATCATGGAAAAGGATGAACAACCCGCAACAGCTAGCTCTGAGAGCAGTGTACCAAGCACCCCAGTTGAAACAGCCGTGATTGCCGTTTCATCAGGAGAGGGCATTGCTAAGCTATTCAAGAGCTTGGGTGTAACCCATGTTATCAGTGGTGGTCAAACAATGAATCCAAGTACTCAGGATATTGTTGATGCAATCAACGCCAGTGGTGCCAAGAAGGCTATTGTATTACCTAATAACGGTAATATTTTCATGGCTGCGGACCAAGCAGCAGATGTCGTTGAAATTCCAACTAAAATTGTGCACAGCAAGACCATTGCGCAGGGAATGACGGCCATGCTTGACTTTAACCCCGATAGTTCACTCGAAGAAAATCAGACTGCTATGGAAGAAAATCTTGCAACGGTTAAAAGCGGTGAAGTAACCAATGCTATCAGAGATACCACTATCGATGGTATTGACATCAAAAAAGACGATTTCATGGGCATTGTGAATGGTAAAATTACGGTCACAGATCCAGATGTTCAGATGGCGGCCATCAAGATGGTTAAAGCTATGTTGGATGACGATAGTGAAATTGTAACGATCATTTTTGGTTCCGATGGTGACGAGAAAACAGCTCAAGCTATTGAAGCTGCTATTGAAGAAATTGACGATGAACTTGAAATTGAAATCCATTCTGGTGGTCAGCCAGTTTACCCATATTTAATTTCAGTTGAATAATGATCTACCTTGATCGGGGGAAAACTGTGTTTTCACTCGATCATTTTTGTATTAGTTAACAAGTAAAGGAGGGATTTGGTGCTTAGTCTTCAGGATCCTGTTTCTGCTGTGCCAGGAGTTGGTCCAAAAACGGCCGAAAATTTAGCAACGTTGAATATCCTGTCCGTTGAAGATCTGCTCACGTACTATCCTCTTCGTTATGATAACTTTGAAGTTCAATCTGTCCAAAATGCTAAGGACCAAGAAAAAATCACGATTAAAGGGACCGTGATGTCGGAGCCGGTGATTGCACGATTTGGGTATAAAAAAAATCGATTAAGTTTCCGGCTTATGGTTAATCGTGAAGTTATTTTGGTGACTTTTTTTAATCAGCCTTATTTAAAAAGCAAGATTGAACTTGGCCGCGATTTGGCTGTATTTGGTAAGTGGGATGGGCAGCATCTTCGTATGACTGGCAGTAAGTTATTCACGGTTGATACTGCTGAATCGCATTCATACAGTGCTGTTTATCCAACTAATAAAAATGTGAAAAAGGCCACGATCAAAAAAATTATTACTGCGGCGTTTAAACAATATGAAAACGTGATTCCGACGCTTATTCCAGAGTCGTTGCGCCAACAATATCATCTAATGTCCCGCAAAGAGATGATTCGTGAGATGCATTTTCCAACCAGTGATGAACAGTCTAAGCTTGCCAAACGAAGTGCAACCTATGAAGAATTTTTTTTGTTCCAATTGCGGCTGCAAGCAACTAAACGAGCAAATCAAAAACGTAATGGACTCGTCATTAAATACCATAACGATGAGATTAAGTCATTTATAGGGCAATTGCCCTATGAGTTAACAAAGGCGCAGAAGCGAGTTGTGAATGAAATTTGTCGTGATCTTCTTGAACCGGTTCAAATGAATCGGCTATTGCAAGGTGATGTAGGGTCTGGTAAAACCATTGTTGCGGCAATTGCCATTTATGCCGCAATTACTGCTGGATACCAAGCAGCATTGATGGTTCCCACCGAAATTTTAGCTGAACAGCATGCGCAAAACTTAGCACATCTTTTTGAAGGCTTGCCAGTGAACGTTGGGCTGCTAACGGGTTCCTTGACCGCGAAGCAGCATCGAATACTTGAAGATCAAATTCAAACGGGTGCCATTAATTTAATTATCGGAACCCATGCACTTATTCAAGATAGTGTTGAGTATGCCAACCTTGGGCTTATTATTACTGACGAACAGCATCGATTTGGTGTTAACCAGCGTCAAAAGCTACGTGAAAAGGGGGACCGGCCAGATGTTTTGGCGATGACTGCAACTCCCATTCCGCGAACATTAGCAATTACCGCTTATGGTGAGATGGATGTTTCGATCATTGATGAATTACCAGCTGGACGACTTCCAATTCAAACTCGCTGGTTAAGGTCTAACCAAAATGGGGTTGCGTTGGAATTCGTTGCACAGGAATTAAAAAAGGGTGCGCAAGTATATATTGTCACTCCACTAATTGAAGAGTCAGAAGCTTTGGATGTGCAAAATGCCACAGCACTTTATGAACAATTAGCGGCTTATTTTGAACCACAATTTAAAGTTGGCTTATTACATGGCCGTTTGTCAAATGATGATAAAGATGCGGTCATGGAGCAGTTTAAGGCTAATGAATTACAGGTATTAGTTTCCACAACCGTCATTGAAGTGGGGGTGGATGTTGCCAATGCAACGGTCATGATGATTTATGATGCAGACCGTTTTGGTCTTGCCCAATTACACCAACTTCGTGGCCGTGTTGGTCGAGGAAAGCAACAGAGCTACTGTATTTTGCTTGCTGATCCTAAAAATGAAGTTGGAGTGGCACGAATGCAAACAATGGTGGACACGACTGACGGGTTCGTCGTTGCCCAAAAAGACATGGAACTACGAGGATCTGGTGATATTTTGGGACAAAAGCAATCTGGTGTCCCAGAATTTAAAATTGGCGATCCGGTAGGAGATTTGAAAATACTAGAAATTGCACAACATGATGCTGCAGAACTGCTTAAAATGCCCCATTGGGATGATGTCACAGACAATATTCCACTAGTTGCATATTTAAAACGGCATCAGTTGCAAACTCATTTTGATTAAAAAGAGAGGTTGATGAAATGATGAAAATTGCTGTAGACGCCATGGGTGGCGATCACGCACCACAAGAGATTATTAAGGGTGTCGAGGCTGCTCGTGATCAATACCCAGATATTGAATTCTTGCTTTTTGGCGACGAGCAACAAGTTACCGCTGAGATTAAGAACCACGAACGACTACAATTAATTCCGACAACAGAAATGATTGAGATGGGAGAAGAACCGGTTCGAGCAATTCGTAAGAAAAAAGATTCTTCAATCGTGCGTGCAGCCACAGCGGTTAAAGAACATCAAGCTGATGCCTTCTTTTCCGCGGGTAATACTGGGGCAGTCTTGGCCGCCGGGTTACTAATTGTGGGCCGTATTAAAGGAATTGATCGCCCAGGTTTAACTTCTGTTCTGCCCGTACCTAATCCAGAGTTAGCACAATCTAATTTTGTATATCTAGATACCGGGGCAAATGCTGAAAGTAAAACCAAAAATTTATTTGAATATGCATATTTAGGTAAATTTTACGCACAACAGGTTTTGGGTGTTAAAGAACCACGGATCGGTCTTTTGAATAACGGTGAAGAAGAAGACAAGGGAGATCGGCTCCATAAAGAAGTTTGGCAACAACTAAATGACGCAACTGATTTAAACTTTATCGGTAACATTGAATCTGGCGCTTTGCTGTCCGGCAAAGCCGACGTCATTGTTACAGACGGTTGGACAGGTAATGCAGCACTGAAGGCTACTGAAGGAACTGCGAAAACGGTCCTTAAATTAATCAAACATGGTATTTTGCATGGTGGATTACGTGCGAAACTTGGCTATTTACTTTTGAAGCCAGTATTCAACCAAATTGCCAATGTTATGGGAACTTCGACATACGGTGGCGCTGTTTTGCTAGGTTTGAAGGCCCCAGTGGTCAAAACCCATGGTGCCTCCAAAGCCGATGCGGTTGCAAATACAATTAGCCAGATTAAGACCATGATTGATACAAATGTGATTCAACAAACCGTTGATTACTTTGATCACCAAGAATTAGTGGACAATCCTACTGAAAACGACTAAACTGGTTCAGTGAGAAAAAACGAGGAGCAACTAAATTATGGATAAACAAGCAATTTTTGATAAAGTAAGCGAAATCGTCGCTGACCATTTTGATATTGATCGTGCTAAAATTACGACTGATTTAAATTTAAAAACCGATTTAAATGCGGATTCAATTGATTTTGTTGAATTTGTGCTTGAAGTAGAAGATACTTTTGGTTCAGAGATTTCTGATGAAGAAGCTGAAAAACTTAGTACGATTGGTGAAGTAGTTGACTACATTGCCAATAACCAAGCCAAATAAACTAAATACTGAACTAAAAGGGCCGTAGCAAATTGCATACGGTCCTTTTCCGTGTAAACAAGTGGTTGTTACTCTTTTCCAATCTTGTTAAAACACGTATAATAGGCACTATAACAGAAGAAGGAAGTAGCAATGATAAAAGAATTAGAAAACGAATTAGCAGATAAATTTGATATCCATTTTACTAACCATGCTTTATTGGACGAAGCATTCACGCAAGCCTCTTATGTGAATGAGCACCCCAACCGCGGTTTAAAATTTTATGAACGAATCGAATTTTTGGGAGATGCAGTTTTACAATTAACAGTTTCGGAATACATCTACAAGCGCTATCCACAGATGCCACAGGGGGAACTCACCCGGTTACGTGCGGCAATGGTTCAAGAGGATAGCTTCAGCAAGTTTGCGGTCGAATGTCATTTTGATCAATATATTCGTCTTGGTCATGGTGAAGAAATGGCTGGTGCTAGACAACGGTCCTCTTTACTGTGCGATATTTTTGAATCATTTATTGGTGCCTTATATTTAGACCAGGGAAAAGATGCTGTCGTTTCTTTCATCAGTAAAGTTATTTTTCCGAAATTAGACCAAGGCTGGTTTGATAATGAAGTTGATTATAAAACTAGCCTTCAAGAATTCCTCCAACGCAATGGTGATGTTGATATCGACTATACTGTCATCAAAGAAGAGGGCCCAGCTAATGCCCGCCGGTACACAGTCGGGGTAAGTGCTGATGATCAACAAATCGGTACGGGAACTGGGACTTCAAAGAAGCACGCCGAAATGGATGCTGCAAAAAATGCACTTCAAGATCTACGGCAAAATCAACAATAAAGTGAGAGACCAAGATGCGATTGATTTCATTAGAGTTAAATGGATTTAAGTCATTTGCTCAAAAAACCAAAATTGAATTTATGCCGGGCATGACAGGAATTGTAGGCCCAAACGGGAGTGGTAAAAGTAACATCATTGAAGCAATCCGTTGGGTGATGGGCGAGCAGTCAGCAAAAGACCTCCGGGGCAACAAAATGGCAGATGTCATTTTTGCTGGATCGGATACACGTAAACCACTTAATCGGGCGGAAGTAGCCATTACCTTTGATAATCAAGATCACTATCTTAATAGTGACTATAGTGAAATTAAGATCACTCGAAAACTGTATCGAACAGGAGAAAGTCAATATTTAATTAATGGTCAAGAATGTCGTCTCAAAGATGTTCTTGACTTATTTATGGACTCTGGGCTGGGGCGTGAGTCATTCTCAATTATTTCACAAGGGCGAGTAGAGGCCATCTTTAATGGAAAGCCTACAGATCGTCGGGCCGTCATTGAAGAGGTTGCAGGGGTTGCAAAATACAAGAAAAATAAAACTACCGCTGAAAAGCGATTAGCTGATACTACCGATAACCTTCACCGAGTCGGTGATATCATCAGTGAACTGGAAACTCAGCTTGAACCCCTAGCGCAAGAAAGTGCACTTGCTAAAGAATTTCAAGAACAGAAAAAACAGTTTGATCAACTTGATCGCACTAAAACTGTGCTTGATATTGAAGCATATCAAGCTCAAACCAAAACAATTGAACAAGAACAGCATCGTTTGGACCAAATGACGCATGACTATGATAAAAAAGTTAAAGCAGCAGAGTCGACACTGGTTAAATTAAAGCAGAGTCAAACGCAGCTCACACAGCGAAAAGATTTGCTTCAGAATCAATTACTTGAGCAAACTAAGAAAATTGCGGACCTGAACAATCTATTAAGCCTTAGTTCTGAACGCTCAAGTCAACAAAAGATTAACTTGGGTCAATTAAAACAACAACGTACGCAGCTTGAACAGAATAAAGAAGAGGCCTCGCAAGAGCTCACCAAAATTCAAGCTACATATTCGACACAGCAAGCTGAAATTAATGCCATGCAAGAACAGGTTGCAAAAGCCGAACAGATAACCGCTGAACAACAGGCACAGCTATTAACGGATCAAATTGAAGCACTCCAAAATCAACAAATCGATCAAATGCAGGCGCTGACGACTGTTCATAATCAAAGAACCTTTCTAACTCGAAACCATGAACAAGATAGTAAACGACAAGTTCAATCTCAGACAGAACTGAAGACCATTCAGGCACAGTTTGATGAACTAAAAATAGCCTTGACACAGCAACAACAGCAGCGAAACACATTGAATGCTGAGCTCGCTGACAAGCGAAAACAACTGAATACGGAACTTAATCAGCGGCAAAGTTTAAAAAATGACTACGATGCTACACAAAAAAAGTGGTATCAGGCATTAGGTAATGTCCAGTCACTGGAAGCAAGACAGACGAGTCTCAAATCACTGGAAACGGAGTATTCGGGATTTTATCAAGGCGTACGTACTGTTCTTCAGCAACGGCAACAGTTTAACGGGCTTATGGGACCGGTGGCAGAATTGATTAACGTCCCTGCACAATATACGACCGCCATTGAAACCGTCCTTGGTGCACAGCTCCAAAATTTAGTCGTTGATAACCAAACAACGGGACAAGCCATTATTAGCTACCTGACTCGTAACCGTGGTGGACGGGCAACTATCTTACCAATTGATTCATTGGCGCATCATACACCTAATCAAATTATTTTGGATCGAATTAGTAACATGGATGGGTTTTTAGGGTTGGCTAGTGAACTAGTCACCATTCAACCTGAGCAGCAAATTATTGTTGACCATCTCCTTAGTAATACAATTGTCGCGGATAATTTATCACATGCAACCCGTATTTCGAAGCAGACGCAGCACCGTTTTAGAATTGTCACAACTGATGGGCAACTTATTAACGCTAGTGGCGCAATGACTGGTGGTGCTAACCGCCAACAAAGGCAAGGGTTACTTAGCCGTCAGAACGAAGTTGAGCAACTGGAAACTAAACTAGTTGCTGCTAGAAGCAACGTGAGTGATTTAGAAGCAACCATTCAAAAGCTCGATCAGGCAACACAAGCTAATAATCAGGTTATTGCGCAATTACAAACAAGTGTGACTGACCTAACAAATCAGTTTCAAACTGCTGATGGCAAGCTGAAAGTATTAACCGATCGACAAAAGCTAAATGAACGGCAGTTAAAAGCACTATCCTTCGAGGTAGGGCAACAAGACGGTTCAACGTCCTCATATGAGGATCAGTTACGCACTAACGAGAACAAGGCCCAAGAAATTGAGCAAACCATTGAAACGTTGAAGCAGAAAATAATAGCAACGAAACAACAGCTTAACGCGACACAATTAGACGACTCTAAACGTCAAGAATCACTTCAGCAAAAGAAGCAGTGGCTTGCAGTTGCACAAGAAAAGATTCGACAAACAAACCAGCAAAAAAAGCAATTGCAAATTAACATACACACGATTGATGCTCAATTGGATGAGTTGAATTCCAAAGCCAACATGGCGAGTGAATCGCAGGAAAAAAGAGAGCAGGAAAAGGCTCGTGCAACTCAGTCGTTACAACAATTAAAAAATGCGCAGACTGAATCACAAACTAATCTAGAACTTGTCACTCAAAAGCTAGATACTCAAACTATTCAATTTGAAACTGCTAGTCATGATTTAGATCGTCTGCGTGAACTCCAGCGAGCAACCCTAAACGATCTCGATGAAGTTCATGCCAAAAATGCGAAATTATCAGCCCAATTAGATCACGGATTTAACCGTTTGTCCGAAAACTATGCTATGACATTCGAAGAAGCTAAACAAAACCTAAGCTCAATGGCGCCACAACAAATTAATACTCAGCTAAAATTGTTGAAGCGTGGATTAGATGAAATTGGACCGGTAAATCTTGGCTCAATTGAAGAATATGATCGCGTTAATAAACGCTACTCATTCTTGCATGATCAACAAACGGATCTTTTATCCGCAAAACAGCAGTTAAATGATACAATGCAAGAAATGGATCAAGAGGTTGAAACGCGATTTTATGAAAGCTATCAGCAGGTTGCAACATCATTCTCACATATTTTTGCTCAAATGTTTGGGGGCGGCCAAGCTCAGTTAGTTTTAACAGACCCAGATAACTTATTAACAACTGGCATTGACATCATTGCTCAGCCACCTGGCAAGAAGAACCAACAGATGAGCTTACTTTCTGGCGGGGAAAAGGCACTGACTGCGATCACGCTCTTATTTGCCATTTTGGAAGTTCGCCCAGTACCATTTGCGATTTTGGATGAAACAGAAGCAGCACTTGATGAAGCTAACGTAAACCGATTTGCGCGCTATTTAAGTACTTATGGGGATAATGGCCCACAATTTATTGTTGTCACTCATCGTAAGGGAACTATGATGAATGCTAATGTTTTGTATGGGGTAACAATGCAAGAATCTGGTGTTTCAAAAATGGTTTCAGTATCTCTTGAAGATGTTCCGATTTAAGGAGGAAATAATGGGATTATTTGATATTTTTAAACGTAAACAAAAGAAAAGTGACACGACAGAACCAGAAAGTACCGCGGTTGTTAGTGAATCACCGTCTGCAACACCAGTCACCGAAGTAGAACTAAGTAGTAACACTGCACAAGCGACGGCAAGTGCGATGCCTCAATCACAATCAGCAACTTCAGCGACCTCAACACCTGCTTCAGAAGTAACCACGGTGGCTTCTGAACCCGTGAATTTGGAGAGACCAGTAAGTTCTGTTCAGGATACTGTTGAATCAGATCAAAGTGACGATGAGCCAGTTGAAAAGCAACCCTCACAATCAGCAGCAAGCATTGTCGAACCAACCTCAGTAGAAACGAATGCTAACCAAGAAAATGAGAGCCACAATGAGGCTAGTGAAGATACCGGTACCGATAATAAGTATGAGCAGGGACTGGCGAAAACGCGAACTGGATTTGGTGCACGTCTCAATGCCTTGCTAGCCAACTTCCGTCATGTAGATGAGGACTTTTTTGAAAATCTAGAAGAGGCATTAATTGAGTCCGATGTAGGCTTTGAAATGGCTGAGACACTAAGTGACCAACTTCGTGAAGAAGTCAAATTACAGAATGCGAAAAATAAACAAGCCGTGACTAACGTCATCATTGAAAAAATGGTCGATTTATACGAACAACAGGGCAAAGATGAACATAACGAAATTAACTTTGCATCAACTGGACCAACTGTCATTCTATTTGTTGGCGTGAATGGTGTGGGTAAGACAACCACAATTGGTAAGATGGCCGCAATGTATCAGCAGCAAGGGAAAAAAGTACTTCTAGCGGCCGCTGATACGTTCCGTGCGGGTGCCATTCAACAATTACAGGTCTGGGGCAAGCGCGATCATGTTCCCGTTGTAACTGGGCCGGAAAAAGGGGATCCAGCAGCAGTTGTATTTGATGCTGTGGAACGTGCCAAACAAGAAAACTACGATATTTTGTTCGTTGATACGGCTGGTAGACTACAAAATAAAGTGAATTTAATGAATGAATTAGCCAAAATGAAACGCATTATTAGTCGTGAGATTCCTGATGCCCCTCATGAAGTATTGCTGGTTCTTGATGCTACAACGGGCCAGAACGCACTCAGTCAGGCAAAGTTGTTCAAGGAAAGCACCGATGTAACTGGAATCGTCCTGACAAAGTTGGATGGGACTGCTCGCGGCGGAATTGTGCTAGCAATTCGTAATGAACTCCATTTACCTGTTAAATACGTTGGCCTGGGAGAAAAAGTCTCAGATCTACAAAAATTTGATGCGAGCGAATTCGTCTACGGACTATTTAAAGGTTTAGTTGAACCAACTGATTAGGATGGTGACACAATGGAGATCGAAAAAAATTACCGGATTAACTCGTTATTTGAATTTTATCAACCACTACTAACACAAAAACAAAATAACTACATTCAGCTTTACTACGGGGATGACTTTTCCCTGGGCGAAATTGCCGAAGAATTTTCTGTGAGTCGTCAAGCAGTGTATGATAATATAAAACGGACGGAATCGATTCTGGAAGATTATGAGAGTAAACTCCATTTACACCAAGACTTTTTAGCTCGTAATCGCCAGGCAGATGAGATTCAAAGCTATGTCGCAACGCATTATCCGCAGGATGAACATCTTAATAATCTGGTTGCACATCTCGAAAATCTAGAAGAAGAATGATGGGGAGTAAGTTATGGCGTTTGAAGGATTAACACAAAGATTACAAGATACAATGGCAAAGCTACGGCGCAAGCCAAAAGTAACGGAAGCTGATTTAAAGGAAACGATGCGAGACATTCGTCTAGCGTTGTTGGAAGCCGACGTTAACTTCAAAGTGGTTAAGGACTTTGTCAAACAAGTACGTACTCGGGCTGCAGGTGCTGATGTTCTCAAAGGATTAAACCCCGCCCAGCAAATTGTTAAAATTGTTAACGAAGAACTAACCAAGATGATGGGGGAAGAAGCAGTTGCCCTCAACAAATCTGATAAAATTCCAACTATTATCATGATGGCTGGTCTCCAAGGGGCTGGTAAAACGACAACGGCTGGTAAATTAGCCCTAAAACTCAAAAACGAGCAAAATGCCCGACCAATGTTTATCGCAGCCGATATTTATCGTCCTGCTGCGATTGATCAATTGGAACAGGTTGCCCAGTCAATTGAAGTCCCGGTTTTTCAACTTGGAACCGACGTTGATCCCGTTGAAATTGTCCGGCAAGGATTGCAACAGGCACGCGATCAACATAATGACTATGTAATCATTGATACTGCTGGTCGTTTGCAAATTGATGAAAAGTTAATGGACGAACTAGTTCAAATCAAGACTCTCGCATCCCCAGATGAAATTTTGCTGGTTGTTGATGCAATGACAGGTCAAAATGCGGTTGAAACCGCTGAAGGATTTAACGAAAAACTGGATATCACTGGTGTCGTTTTAACTAAATTAGATGGTGATACTCGTGGTGGGGCGGCACTTTCGATCCGTGCCGTTACCGGTAAACCAATTAAATTTGTCGGACAGGGTGAAAAGATGGATGACCTGGACGTCTTCCATCCAGATCGAATGGCGTCCCGTATCTTGGGCATGGGTGATATGCTCACATTGATCGAAAAGGCTCAAAAAGATTTCGATGAAGAGCAGGCCCAAAAAACCGTTGAAAAGATGCGTGAAAATTCATTTGATTTTAACGACTTCTTGGATCAAATGGCACAGATGCAAAAAATGGGATCAATGGAAGATATCATGAAAATGATTCCAGGAATGGCTAATAACCCTGCCTTGAAGAATGCTAATATTGATCCTAAAGATATGGAACATTTAAAAGCCATCGTGTATTCAATGACACCAGCAGAACGTGAAAATCCTGATTTATTGAACCCAAGTCGTCGCCGTCGTTTAGCAGCTGGTTCTGGTCGTCCGATTGTAGAGGTCAACCGGATGATTAAGCAGTTTAATCAGATGAAAAAAATGATGAAACAAGTTTCAAATGGAAATATGTCTGGCCTTGAGAATATGATGGGTGGGTCTATGCCGGGTGGCCGTTTAGGTAAACTGGCAATGAACCGAATGTCTCGCCAAATGAAAAAGAACAAAAAGAAACGAGCAAAGAAAAACAAAAAACGTCGTTAATATGTATGAAAAGGTTACTTTCAAATTGAAAGTAGCTTTTTTTGTTACCTAATTTAAGTTTATCTAACAAAAAATGAAAATTTAAAAGATAATCAGACCATATTAGCATGAAAGAATAAAAACGTTTGTTAATTATTAGGAAAAGGAATACAATAATGGTGTATTGTGAAACTATATTCAAAGATTGACTTTTTTGTAAAAGGAGGAATTTGAAATGGGGATAAAAATTGGTGTATTGAAAGAACAATCTCCACATGAGCATCGTGTTTCAATCGATCCAGAGGTTGTTAAAAGATTAACTAAGTCCGGTAAAAAAGTTTTTATTGAAAATAGTGCCGGCAGTGACGCCAATTTTTTTGATGTGGACTATACAGCCGTGGGAGCTGAAATAGTTGACCGAAAAACGGCTTTAACGACGACTGATATTGTAGTCATGATTGATATGCCAGATGACGAAACACTGGCCGCCTTGAAAGATGGACAAGTCGTGATCGGGTTATTTAATTCGTTAACTATTCCGGCTAAAATTGAGATGTTAGCAAAGAAAAATGTAAGCGTTATCTCAATGGAACTTCTACCTCGGACAATCAGTCGGGCACAAACCATGGACGTGTTAAGTTCACAGTCCAGTGTTGCCGGTTATAAAGCGGCTTTGATTGCAAGTGATCTTTATCCAAAGTATTTTCCAATGATGATCACGGCTGCTGGAACCGTTAAACCAGCTAAAGTATTGGTACTCGGAACCGGTGTTGCCGGATTACAAGCCATTGGTACTGCTAAGCGATTAGGGGCGATTGTCTCTGGGTACGATGTACGTCCTGCATCACGTGGTGAAGTTGAGTCACTCGGTGCAACCTTCTTAACTAGTTCAGTCGCAAACGGTGCTGGAAACGGTGGCTATGCCCGTCAATTAACAGCTGAAGAACAAGCGGCTCAGCAAAAAGAGTTGGCCGATTTTATAGCACAAAATGATATTGTCATCACAACGGCTCAGGTTCCAGGACATAAGCCGCCATTATTAGTCACGGATGATAGCGTCACAAATGCCAAGCCAGGCACGATCTTTGTTGATTTGGCTGCTAGTGAGCTAGGGGGAAATGTGGCCCGGAGCCAGCCGTTCAAAACGATCACAACTGAACAACATGTCACCATTGTGGGTGCTGGAAACTTAGCTAGCCAAGTTTCAAATTCAGCTTCGCAGTTATTTGCTAAAAATATTCTCGCTGTGTTGAACTATATTATTGATGAGGACACGGTCCAATTTGATTTAACCGATGATGTATTAAAAGACTTGGTTGCTACACATAAGGGAGATATTGTAAACCCACGGCTTCGAAAAGCCCTCGATTTACCGGATCTTCCGGATCCTCATACAGAAACGGAGGAGAGCTAATATGAGTCAAGAATTATATACCAATATTGCCATCTTTGTTCTCAGTATTCTTGTCGGATTTGAGGTAATTAGTAAAATCCCTGCGACACTGCATACACCAATGATGTCTGGCGCAAATGCTATTCATGGGGTTGTCGTGGTTGGGACTATTCTAATTGCGCTGGAGGCACACTCAATATTATTTTACGTGATTGCCTTCATTGCGGTCTTCTTAGCCTCTGTCAATGTGGCCGGTGGATACGTTGTCACTGACAGAATGCTTACAATGTTTTCAAAACCCAAAAAATCAGATGATCAATCACAAGACGGGGGTGAAAAGTAATGTCACTATTAATGACAATTGTTTCACTGATGTATTTAATCAGTGCCGCCTGTTACGTCATTGGATTGCATATGATGCGGACGCCGAAGACCGCCCGTAATGGTAATCGAGTTTCAGCTGTCGGAATGATTATTGCTGTTATCATGACTTTTTTGATTGCACTACATCAAAATGAGGCAACAATGACCGGTAGTCTCATTTTGGTAGTTGGATTAGTCCTTGGATTAGGATACGGTACTATTCGCGCCCGGACGGTGGAAATGACGGATATGCCGCAACTGGTTAGTTTGTTCAATGCTGTTGGTGGTGGTGCCGCAGCAGCAATCGGGACCTTTGATTACCTAAGTATGGCGGCTGGTTCTCATTTACACTTTGCATTTTCATTTCCTGTCGCACTTGATCTTGTTATTGGTGGAATTACTTTCTCCGGTTCATTGATTGCTACTGGTAAATTAGCCGGTAAAATTTCTGGTAAACCCATTACTTTTCCTGGCGCTAAACTTCTCAATGCCATTGTCGTCATTGTTATCCTAGTTTCCGTAGTACTAACTATTGGATTCGCTGCTAATTCTTGGTGGCTAATTCTCACGCTATGTGCCAGCTTAGTTTTTGGGATTTTAATGACAATTCCAATTGGTGGGGCAGATATGCCAGTTGTTGTCTCCTTGCTAAACGCTTTTACCGGCTTAGCCGTATCAATGGCCGGCTTTGTCATCGACAATCAAGCCTTAATTATTGCAGGGGCGTTAGTTGGTGCTGCGGGGACAATCTTGACCTTACAAATGGCAGCAGCCATGAATCGGTCAGTCATGAATATCATTGCCGGTGGATTCGGTACTGGCGATAGTAATAGTGCTGCAGCTGATGATATTCCCGTAAATGTTAAGGAAACTACCGCTGATGATGTTGGTGTTCAACTTGCCTATGCAAATAATGTCATGATCGTCCCTGGTTACGGACTTGCCGCGGCACAAGCACAACACGAAGTGGCCGAACTAGCAAAACTGTTGACCGATCACGATATCAATGTTAATTATGCTATTCATCCAGTTGCTGGGCGGATGCCAGGACATATGAATGTGTTATTGGCGGAAGTTAACGTTCCGTATGACCAAATGAAACAGTTAGAGGAAGCCAATTCAATGTTTGAAAATACGGATGTATCACTCGTAATTGGGGCCAATGATGTGACCAATCCTGCAGCACGACGCAAAGGGACCGCCATCACAGGAATGCCAATTCTAGATGTCGATAAATCTAAATCCGTGGTTGTAATTAAACGTTCTATGAGTACTGGATATGCAGGTATCCAGAATGAATTGTTCTCAGATGACAAGACCCACATGCTATTCTCAGATGCAAAAAAAGGAATTCAAGAAATTATTGCATCCACCAAAGAATACTTGGATGAATAAGGACATTCATACCTACCAAATCGACGAAATATGAAGTTATTTCAAATAAATTTAAACTGTTAAGGAAATTTACTTTACATTCGTTTTAAACACTGGTATATTATTACGTGTTAATAAAAGTTTGGGAGGTGTCTATTCAATGTCAGTTAAAATTCGTTTAAAGCGTATGGGTTCAAAGAAGCGTCCTTTCTACCGTATCGTAGTTGCTGATTCACGTTCACCACGTGATGGTCGTTTCATCGAAACAGTGGGTACTTACAATCCATTGATCGAACCTGCAGAAGTTAAGCTTGAAGAAGAAACGATCATGCAATGGCTTAACAATGGTGCACAACCATCAGATACTGTTCGTAACATTTTATCTAAAGCCGGCGTTATGAAGAAGTTTCACGACGAAAAGCTTGCAAAAAAGTAGTGGTGTTTAATCATGACTAGTACTGAAATAGATACTTTAATTAGATTGATCGTCCAACCGATTGTGGCTCATCCAGAAGCCGTTCAGATAGATATGGAAAGAACATTGAAGTATGAACAATACACTTTAGATGTTCACGCCGAAGATGTTGGTCGTGTGATTGGCCGTCATGGTCATGTTGCAGCTGATATTCGGACAATTGTCTATAGTACGATTAACGATAAATCTAGAAAAGTACGGTTAGTGATTAATGATCATCGTAACCACGAAACTCCCACACAATAACCGTGCGGGAGTTTTTTTCTTTAGTTAAAAATAAGGAGACAACGTGAAATATTATAATGTAGGAAAAATTGTTAATACTCATGGTATTCGCGGCGAAGTTAAGGTGGTCTCAACAACGGATTTTCCGGAGGAACGCTTTCAGCCTAAACAACAACTCTATATTCAAGCACAGCAACCGATTCCAGTTACCATCACGGCCGTAAGAGAACATAAGGGAACCTATCTGCTCAAGTTCAAAGAGTTCGACAATATCAACCAAGTTGAACCTTATAAAGGGCAAGAGCTTATGGTCAGCGAAGATGATCAGCAATCACTTGAAGATGGTCAATACTATTATCATCAAATCATTGGGTTAGATGTTGAAACCCTTACCGATGGAAAAATTGGTACGATTAAAGAAATTTTAGCGCCTGGTGCTAACGACGTATGGGTTGTTAAACGGCCACACCAAAATGATCTGTTATTGCCTGTGATTGATGATGTTGTTAAAACAGTTGATCTTGAACACCACAAAGTTTTAGTAGAATTAATGGAGGGGCTTGACTAGTATGCGAATTGATATTCTAAGTCTTTTTCCTGAAATGTTTAAAGGACCACTCACAGAATCGATTCTCGGTAAGGCAACTGAAAAAGGGCTGTTAGATGTCCATGTTACTGACTTTCGGGAATATACCACCGACAAACAACGCCATGTTGATGATGCTCCGTACGGTGGCGGCGCCGGAATGCTATTACAAGCACAACCGATCTTCGATGCCTATGATGCAATCCAAAAAGAAGTTGGTCCAGATACCTCTAAGGGGCGTGTCATCTTGCTGGATCCGGCTGGTCAAAAGTTTGACCAGCATTTAGCTAATGAATTGGCCCATGAAGATCATCTAACATTTATTTGTGGTCACTACGAGGGATACGATGAGCGAATTCGACAAATTGTTACTGATGAAGTATCGCTCGGAGATTTTGTGCTCACTGGCGGGGAGCTTGCATCAATGGTCATGATCGATGCAACAGTCCGGTTTATTCCAGGAGTTCTAGGTAATCATGATTCCGCCACAGGGGATTCATTTGAAGATGGTCTTCTTGAATACCCACAGTACACTCGACCAGCCGATTTTCGGGGCATGAAGGTCCCAGAAGTACTATTAAGTGGTAATCACCAACGAATTGCTCAGTGGCGTCAAAAAGAGTCCTTACGACGAACACTCCATCGCAGGCCAGATTTGTTGGAAAGTGCACACTTAACAGGGCAACAACGCCATCTTCTTTCTGACATAAAAATCGAAGAAGATGAAAGTGAACCTGAATAACTCTTTACAATTGGTAGGGTATTATGCTAAGATATTACCTGGCTATTAAGCCATAGTAACGATATTCCGCTGTTGGTTATCCGACAAGAATGTCGGCGAAAGGAAAGAAAACTATGCGTCAAAATACTTTAATCGAAAAGATCACTGCTGATCAATTACGTAGCGATATCCCTGATTTCCGTGCCGGAGATACTGTTCGAGTTTATGCTCGAATTGTAGAAGGTTCTCGCGAACGTATCCAATTATTCGAAGGTGTCGTTATTAAGCGTCACGGCTTCGGTATCAGCGAAACATATACTGTTCGTAAGATCAGTAACGGTGTTGGTGTGGAACGTACTTTCCCACTTCACTCACCACGTGTTGACCGGATTGAAGTTGCTCGCCATGGTCGCGTTCGTCGCGCTAAATTGTACTACTTACGTGCATTACATGGTAAGGCAGCTCGTATCCCAGAACGCCGTATCAATAAGTAATTTAAAAAAGAGGCTCATGATAAATTATCATGGGTCTTTTTTGTTTGGATTTATTTAACCCTATTTTTGTAGAATCGCGTTTGGCAATTACTACTTTTTTAAGTATAATAGGCGTAATAGATAAAGATGGGGGTAAAAATAATGCCATTAGTTCACATTGATTTACTAGAAGGACGTTCTGAAGAACAATTAAAAGCATTGGTTAAAGATGTTACTGCTGCAATTTCAAAAGATGCTAACGTTCCAGCAGAGCGTATTCACATTGTTCTAAACGAAATGAAACCAAGTCACTACAGTGTTGGTGGAACACTGAAAAGTGACCAATAATAATATTTCTATTCTAAATGGTACTGGGAGATAATCTTGTAAGACAAGCGGATGAACCACAATGGGCGTCTTATCGTTGTGGCCGCTTTTTTTACTGTTTTTAGGGGAGGATTGCGTGTGAGTACACAAATTAATGCTGATCAAATTAATCATGAAGGCCATCTACTTATTGGTGGCGTTGATACAACTAGCCTAGCAAAGCAGTATGGCACACCTTTGATCGCATATGATACCAACAATATTCGTCAACAGATTAGAAATTTTAAAAAGATCTTTGATGAAGAGCAAGTTGATTACCAAATTAGTTATGCCAGTAAGGCCTTTGCGACGATTGCAATGTATCAACTAATTAACCAAGAAAATATTCATTGTGATGTTGTTTCCGGTGGCGAAATATACACTGCTGCTCAGGCAGGCTTCCCAATGGGAAAAGTTTCATTTCATGGTAACAATAAAAGTTACGAGGAATTAGAACTAGCACTCGATCAGAACATTGGTTGCATTATTCTCGATAATTTTCATGAAATTGAGTTACTATCTCAGTTAACCGACGAACGCGGTCAAGATATTGATGTGATGTTCCGTGTAACACCGGGCATTTCAGCACATACGCATGAGTACGTTATGACAGGACAAGAAGATTCTAAATTTGGTTTTGACATCAATAGTGGTCAGGCAGATGATGCCATTCAACAAGTACTTGCAACGCGGCACCTCAATCCAATTGGCATTCATTGCCATATTGGCTCTCAAATTTTTGCAACTGATGGCTTCATCATGGCCGCACAAAAGATGATGGCACTATTGCATCATTGGCAAGTAAAATTTGATTTTCTGGCCCCCGTCGTAAATTTGGGCGGTGGATTTGGCATCCAATATACTGACGATGAAAAGCCGCTTCAACCAGAAAGCTTTATTAAAGCTATCCTCCATGAAATGAAGCGTATTGCTGCCGAAACTCAAATGAAGTTACCTGAAATTTGGATAGAACCTGGACGATCAATAGTTGGAAACGCTGGCGTTTCGCTCTATACCGTTGGCTCTCGCAAAGTCATTCCGGGTGTGAGAACCTATGTCGCTGTTGATGGCGGTATGGGCGATAATATTCGACCGGCCCTATATCAGGCAAAATATGAAACTGTAGTTGCTAATAAACTGACTCAACCCGTAACAGAAACAGTTTCCATTGCGGGTAAATATTGTGAATCTGGCGATATGCTTGCTTGGGATCAGAAATTACCAAAAACTGAAGCAGGTGACTTGTTGGCAATCTTGGATACTGGTGCATATGGCTATTCAATGGCTAGTAACTATAACCGTAATCCACGGCCTGCCGTCGTTTTTTGCGAAAATGGCACTTCAAAATTAATTGTTAAACGTGAAAGCTTGCAAGATTTAATTCGACAAGATTTACCATTAGAATAAAATATTACCGATCACTATCTGAGAGGATGACATAATTTGAGCGATCAACAATACATCATGGCGATTGACCAAGGAACGACAAGTTCTCGCGCAATCATTTTTGATCATCAAGGAAAAGAAGTCGCTAAAGCACAGCATGAATTTACACAGTATTTTCCGGAACCAGGGTGGGTGGAACACGATGCCCTTGAAATTTGGGATGGTGTCCAAAAGGTAATTTCGGATGTCATGATTCAATCTAAAATTAGGCCCTACAAAATTGCTGCTATTGGGATTACTAACCAACGGGAAACTACCATTATCTGGGACCGACATACGGGCAAACCAATCTATCACGCAATCGTCTGGCAGTCTAAGCAAACCAGCGAAATTGCCGATGATCTAATCGATCATGGTTACAGTAAAATGATTCATGATAAAACCGGATTGGTGATTGATTCTTATTTTTCTGCTACCAAAATTAAATGGATTCTTGATCATGTAGAAGGTGCCCGCCAAAAAGCGGAAAACGGCGACCTTATGTTTGGAACGATTGACTGCTGGCTACTTTGGAACTTAACTAATGGAAAGGTACATGCCACAGATGTTACCAACGCCAGTCGGACAATGTTGTACAATATTCATCAGTTGGATTGGGATCAAGATATCCTTGATCTGCTTGATATTCCGCGTTCCATGTTACCAGAGGTTCGTTCTTCATCTGAATTATATGGCTATACCAGTGAGTACCATTTTTATGGCGTCCAAATTCCAATTGCCGGAATTGCTGGAGATCAACAAGCAGCATTGTTTGGTCAAACTGCCTTTGAGAAGGGCATGGTAAAGAACACATATGGTACAGGCGCCTTTATTGTCATGAACACAGGGGTTGAACCTACACTATCAGATAACGGCCTGCTAACAACTATTGCATATGGAATTAACGGCCAAATTAACTATGCACTCGAAGGAAGCATTTTCGTTGCGGGATCAGCAGTTCAATGGCTACGTGATGGCTTACAGATGATTGAACATGCGTCGGAATCGGAAAAACTAGCAGTTGCTGCCGAATCGACAAAAGGCGTTTATGTTGTTCCATCATTTACAGGTTTAGGTGCACCTTATTGGGATCAAGAGGTCCGTGGTGCGATGTTCGGACTCACTCGTGGGACAACAAAGAATCAAATCATTCGTGCCACACTGGAATCAATTGCATTTCAGACGCGAGATGTTGTCGATACTATGGTCGCTGATACCGGGTTACCACTTAGAGCACTTACCGTTAATGGTGGTGCCTCTCGGAACAATTTTCTCATGCAATTTCAAGCAGATATTTTGCATACTCCAATTCAACGGGCAGAAATTGAAGAAACAACCGCCTTGGGCGCCGCTTTCCTAGCCGGTTTAGCAGTTGACTTCTGGCACGATCAAGATGAGCTTAAACATCTTAGTGCACTAGGCGCCGAATTTCAGCCTAAAATGTCAGAAACAAAATGTGCCACTATCTATGACGGTTGGCAACGGGCAATTAAGGCCACACAAGCATTCAGCCATCAAGATTAAATTGACGATAAAAAAGGACTGATCCTATCGGATCAGTCCTATAATTATTTTCAAACGGCAAACTGTGACGGCACATCAATTTTAAAGTAATCTTGTAAATAGTGGGCCAAGCCATTATGATCATTATCATCTTGAGTAACATCATTGGCAATTTGTTTGATTGATTCAATTGCATTACTCATTGCTACACCGCGGCCAGCGTAGGAAATCATTTCAGAATCGTTATCTTCATCACCGAAAGCAATAATATTTTGTTGCGCAATCCCATAGGCTTTAGCAATATGCTCAATTCCGGCGTCTTTATGAACCCCCTTAGAAACAACTTCTAAGATACTGTGTGGGCCGCCCCAGACACGAATATCAACGTTAGCCCCATAGTTTTTATTAATTCGACCAATAAGTGCCTGTTTGTCATTTGGTTCGTATTGCAGGGTAAGCGCTGTTGGGTTTGATGTTAAATTCAAACTATTAAGCACTTCATTGGTTGCCAAATGCGTGGGGAAAAAGTCTTTCATCACGCGACTAGGCTGGTTTGCCCAAAGATGCATTTTATTTTCTGCTGTCATGGTATGAATTCCCAAATCTTGTCGATGGGTTAGAAGATCCAGTGCAATTTGCCGATCAATGTTTTGCTGATACTCAAATTGCCACTGTTGATGGGGAATGTGTGCTAATGCACCATTAAAATTGACCATCGGGCTTTTCAACCCAATTTGATCATAAAATTGGCCTGAGATTCGATACGGTCGGCCAGTAACAATACTGACAATATGACCATCTGCAGCTAGTTTTCGAAGCGTTAAAATTGTTTCTGATGAAAGTTGAGATTGGTCATTCAATGTAGTACCATCTAAATCGATAGCAATTAAGTGTTGATTCATATTATTTTTCACTTCTTTCGTTCAATGATTACAAGTATTCACGTTATCATAATTCATCAAAAAACACTAGTAAAATCAACTAATTAAAGACGTTTAAAACGATATATTGTAATATACAATGATTAATATTGTATATTACAATATGCCTAACAAAAGGAGTTTTATTTTGAACTTACCGCAAGATTTCATTAACAAATATCAAGAGCTATTAGGACCCGAAGCAACTGCTTTTTTTGATTCGTTTAATCAGTCCAGTCCCGGCGGATACCGAATTAATTCAAACAAAGCCAGTTCTTTGGTTGATCAATCATATGTGACTAATGAACAAGTGCCATACTGTCGTGACGGACATTATGGACACTTAAATGGTAAATCCATCGATCACACAACGGGCTACCTGTACAGTCAAGAACCATCCGCAATGTATGTGGGGGAGGTCGCAGATCCACAACAGGGAGAAAAAGTGTTAGATCTGTGCGCCGCTCCGGGCGGAAAAAGCACTCATTTAGTTGCAAAAATGCAAAACTCGGGGCTGCTTGTCAGCAACGAAATTTTCAAAGCCCGTGCCAAAATTTTAGCGGAAAACTTAGAACGTTGGGGGGCACAAAATACCGTCATTACCAATGAAAGCCCTGAAAAACTAGAAACCCAATTTCCTGCTTTCTTTGATCGTATTTTAGTTGATGCCCCCTGTTCGGGGGAAGGGATGTTTCGTAAGGATCCTGCTGCCACCCAATATTGGCATAAGGACTACTCCAACGAGTGTGCCAATCGGCAACAACACATTCTTGACTCAGCGGTTAAAATGATGCATGCCGGAAGTACCTTGATCTATTCCACATGCACCTTTGCTCCTGAAGAAGATGAACAGATTATTGATTGGTTTATCAGAAAATATCCTCAGTTCACACTTGTACCAATAAAAAAATATTCTGGCATGGATGACGGTCGACCAGAATGGGGCAACGATAATCCCGAACTCACTAAGACTGTCCGACTTTTTCCTCATCATATGAAGGGTGAGGGACATTTTGTTGCTAAGCTTGTCTGGCAGGCAGCATCAGACTCAAAAATAGTTCCTACAGTAAAACATCCGTTTCGCTCAGTAAAATTAAGTAAGGAGCAACAAACCGAATTAACTGAATTTCTTCATAGTTGTTTGGTAAATTACCAAATTCGTAACTTAGCTTTATTTGGTGATCAGTTGTTTGACATGCCGAATGGAATGCCGATAATCGATAAAATGTCGATCGTTCGACCGGGCGTTCATCTGGGAACTTTTAAAAAACGTCGATTTGAACCAGCACTTGGATTAGCACTTGCCATTGACGATGATCAAGTCCTTAACAAACTGGCTATCACTGAAGAACAATGGCGTCAATACGTCCATGGTGATACGATTACCGTGAATAACGACTATCCAAAAGGATGGTATTTGCTAACTTGTCAAAATCATGCTGTTTGCTTCGGTAAACTGGTTAACAAAACCGTAAAAAATTTCTATCCCAAGGGACTACGATTCTAAAAGAAACACGAGAAACGACTAAAAATCGTTTCTAGTGTTTCTTTGTTCAAAATATGATTGTAATTCATTTGATAAAACGTGAGGTACCTTTGTTAACTCATTGAACTGACGACAACCACAGAGTAGCAAGACTCTTTCTATTTCAACACGCCAATTATTAATGGTTTGAATTAAAGCATCGTCGCCTTCACGGATTAGTTTATTCAAGAAATAACCAGCGACTCCAACTGCCTGTGCACCCAAATTACCGCATTTAATCACATCAAGTGGGGTAACAATACCACCACTCGCAATGACGTGGGCTTCTTTTTGAAACCTTTGACTTTCTAATAACGACTCTGGCGTCGTCTGGCCCCAGTCAGCCAGATCATCGAAATCATTTTCATGATTTCGTCGGTTTTCAATTCGAGCAAAATTTGTCCCACCACGACCACTAACATTGATATTTTTAACACCGGTGTTAATTAGTTGTTGCATTGTTTCCTGACTCATGCCAAATCCAACTTCCTTAACAATCACCGGAACATCAGTCCGTTGAACAATTTCATTAATATTATCCAACCACCTAAATGATCGTTCACCTTCAGGCATGACCAGTTCTTGTGCGACGTTTAGATGTAGTTCCACCGCATTGGCATCGATCATCTGAACAACAGTTTTAACCTGTTCTGGTGATGCCGCAGCGCTGATATTAGCAATCAAAACACCATTTGGGTTTTCCTGTCGCAATACTCGAAAACTATCGATTCCGTCCGGATGCTTCAAAGCGACACTCTGAGAACCACATGCCATTGCCAAATCACAGTCGGCCGCGATTCGCGCAAGTTGCTGATTAAGCTTCAAACTTAACTCGCTACCACCGGTCATCGCCTCAATGTAGAAAGGGGCCGACAATTGAATGGTTTCAGTCAACGCACTTGTCAATGTCACGTCTTGAATCGATAATTCTGGTAAACTTTGATGAATTATCCGCACACCGTCAAATGGGTGGTTCTGGTGCGATATACCGTATAATTTTTCGGCGAGCGAAATATGTTCATTTTTTCTCTGTGCATGTTGTGATTCCATAATTAATCCTCTAGGTTATGAAAGTTGCGTGATGCCTTCTTTGATAACATGTACTGTTAAGGAAAGCTGTTCGATGTGATTAACCTTCCACTCTGCCAACATATTAGCTAAATCCGTCCGACGGTCAATTAAAACAATTCCGCAGTCGCCACCACCGGCACCAGAAGTCTTAGCAGCACCACCAAATTTTTCGGCTACTTCACACATTTTAGTTAACACCGGAGTTTCAATTTGAACACCTGAAAAGTCGCTTAATTGATGCAGCAACTGACGGTTATAGCGGACTTCATTTTGAATCTTTAACAAATTTTGTTCACGGAAGCCTTCCACCATTCGTTGAATACAGTTTCGACTCTCTGAAACAAACGTTTGATACTCAGTTTGATCACGAACTTTTACCATTGAAACCTTGTCAACTAACTTGGAAGTTGAAGCCGGCGAGCCAGTCCAACCGATCACAAGTTTTAGATCAGCAGGGGCAACTAGCTGTTCAATTTGAAGATCAGGCCACTCTAGATCGATCAATTCTGGTAGCGGAAGAACGTGACGTCGTTCAGCCAACCATTGGCGATCAAAAGAGTGGTACGCAATCCAGCCACCGTAGACGGAAGCGGCAATATCTCCGAGGGACCCGTTTCCTTGAACATCAAAATGGGCAATCGCAGCCAATTTAAAAATCTGGTTTTGAGTAACTGGTAAATGGTAAAACCCACAGAGGGCTTTAACCGTCGCCACCGTGACAGCAGCTGAAGAACCTAATCCATACTTTTTACCATCTTCACTATCTAAATCACTATCAATTCGTAAATGATAAACACTTAATTGTTGGTTTAGTGATCGCGCATATTCTTCTGTGATTTTAATGGCCGAAAGAATGTAGTGGAAGGGATTATCGCGGTTGTCAAAAACCATTTCATCGCCCATTCTACGCCAATGGAGTGAATTTTCAGTATACTGACGAGAAACGATACTTCCAAAATCCGTACTTTCTTCAACAGTACAAGTAACAAATTGGTTTAGTGCCACGATTACCGCGGGAAGGCCACTTTCCACGACGGCGTATTCGCCAGCAATATATAATTTTCCAGGTGCTTGAGCAGTAATCAACAGAACATGTCCTTTCATCAACCTAATTTAATATTAATCCAGATATTGGATTCCCGGTCCTGGTTTAGCAACCACGAGTTGGTCTTCTCGAAATTCAATTTGAAGCGCCTTTAAAATTTTTGGGCGATCATTTTTGTGATAAATCACTTTCACGTTTGGACCCGCATCCAAGGTATAATAGCAGTTTATACCCTGGTTACGCAAGTCATGAATAAGCGCCATTGCCCGCAACGTGTCCGCGTTGAAATACGTGAAACTGGGATCAGCCGCTAAATTAAGTGCGTGCATTCGCATTGCATTTAGTTCGGCAATTTGACCAATTCGTGTAACATCTTGCGCCCGAATAGCTTGCTTCATGGCCACCATGTCGTGTTGAACGACATCAATCCAAGCCGGGTAGTAGGGTGAAGTTTTTACAACACTTTGCATTCCAGAACGACTGGAAATCTTTTTGATGTTGGTATCTAGCATAATGGCCGTCATTTCCAAGCCAAAGTCCACCCGTTCTTGAATCGGCTCAGCAAATGATGTCGCATCATCTGTTCCGTGATGCCATTCTACTAGACCGCCAAATAAAGACCGCGTTGCAGAACCGGAACCACGACGAGCAATTCTAGATAATTCGGTGCGATTCAGGTTCATCCCGGCTGCTTTAGTTGCTGCCGCCGCCAACGCAGCGAACGCCGATGCTGATGAAGCTAATCCTGCAGAAATTGGAACATGGTTAGTTGATGTTACTTTTGCAAATGCCGTAACACCACTAATTTCTCGGATGTACTGCATAAACTTTGTTAATTTGATAAAGTTTTTTTCATTGACCGGTTGACCATCAATTACAAACTCATCGTGTTGTAGTTGAGGATCATATTGAACGGCCGTTGTCGTGTAAAATTCATCTAGCGTAAGCGATAAACTATCCGTGTAGGGGATAATTAGCTCCGCGTCTTTCTTGCCCCAATACTTCACTAATGCAATATTAGTATGGGCCTTCGCTTTTGCATACATAATTACGCTTCAAGTCCTCCCGATAGTGGTTGAATCCAGGTAGCACTAGCCCCAGCACTAACCATTTTAGTAGCCAATTTTTTGGCTGCCGTTTCGTTGTCCATCAATGCAATTAAACATCCCCCACGACCGCCACCAGTTAACTTGGCACCTAATGCGCCGTTAAGCATTGCTAGGTCAATGAGTGCGTCTAATGAAGGATGACTAACAGACAGAGCACTAAGCTGTTGCTGAGCAGCTGTCAAGCATTTTCCAAGTTTAGTGATATCGCCGTGCTTCAGACACGATTTAGTTTCCCGTACTAGTTTACCCAATTGCTCGATTCGCTGCATCGTGATTAATTGGTTAGCTTCAAGCTGGTACTTAACGGTATTAATGGCTTCCTTTGTCCGACCTTCGACACCAGTATCCACAATTAAAAGTGTCGCATCAATATTCATCTGCAAGGGGACTGTTTGACTATTTTTAACGTACCAAATTGGTGAATCAGAACTCACGGTCGCAGCATCAAGACCACTGGGACTGCGATGCGTAATTTGTTCCTCAATATCTGCAAACGCCAAAAGCTGTTCTCGACTCACTGCACGACCGTAATAGTCAAAAAAGGCCTTAGTTATTGCAACAGCGGTTGCTGCCGAAGACCCCATACCACGTTCGGCCGGTAGCATACTCGTGATTTGCATTAACCAAGCATCATCATATCCGTTGAAATAAGCAGTTAACTTCTGAATTAGCGTGGCGATTCCGGCCATTGTTTCAGGTAACTGATTAACTGGGCCATCAAAATAACGGCTATCAATTCGTTGTCCACCAGATTGAGTTTCCAAAATCGTCACATTGCACATAACACGGGAGAGGGGCAGTGCAATTGCTGGTTGTCCATACACAACACTGTGCTCACCGATGAGAATTATTTTGGCGTGGCTAGTACCACTCCCTTTTTGCACCATCGAATCTAACCCTCCCAAATGTCTAGAATAAAAAACCAGAGTTCATTATACATTAAATTATTCATTATAGTGACAAACTAAGCTGAAACTTATACAGAGTTTAATAATCCCAATCGTTTACTAATTAAATTTTAATGGTTTCTCCGACGAGAAAAATGGTAAAGCTCTTTCACAAATAGTATGATAGGAATTGATTTAATAATAACTAACAATGGTGACTAAGATGCATAATCAAAAAATATATTCAGTCGTTGACTTAGAAACGACTGGTACCAATTATAAAAACGGGGATCGCATCATTCAAATCGGATGCGTCCTGTTTTGTGACGGCAAAATTGTCAATCGTTTCGAATCGCTGATAAACCCCCAAGCAAACGTACCACTAGCAATTGAACAGCTAACTGGGATTAGCAATCATGATGTGAAAAGGGCACCCTTATTCGATGACGTTGCAGCAACGGTTTTTAGTCTGTTAAGTGACACTACGTTTGTGGCACATAACGTCAATTTTGATTTTCCTTTTTTAAACGCCGAATTAGAACGTGCTGGATTTCCAGCTCTAGAAATTTCCGCAATTGATACCGTAACACTCAGTCAAATTTTGTTACCCACAGAGCCTAGCTTTCGGTTGCGTGATTTAACCAAATATCTCGCAATCGATCATGATTCTCCCCATAGTGCAGACTCGGACGCTGAAGCCACTAGTCAGTTACTCAACAAGCTACTCATTCGACTCCAAGACCTCCCGACGGTGACACTACAGCAATTGGTTAATCTTCGGTTAGACTTACCCTACGAAACTGCGCAAATGTTTCAAAATGAGTTGGCCAGCCGCACAGAAAAACGACAACTGCCCAATAGCCTTTATCAGAAAGAAAATCTCATTCTTCACCGGCCGCACCGCCGTGAACTAATTAATAACCGGCAATCGCTCAAGTATCCTAAGACCAAATCAGCAAAAGAGAAGCTTTATCAGCAGTCAAATACCGATGGGTTGGACTACCGGCAATCCCAAGCCCGAATGATGAATGCTATTTTCAATAATTATACTCATGAAAATCCTAAAAATATGATTATTGAAGCTGGGACGGGGACTGGAAAGTCACTTGGCTATCTTTTACCCATGACCTATTTAACTTATCCGGAACATAAAGTGGTTATTAGTACTGCAACTAATGTTTTGCAGGAACAACTGAAGCGCTCGGTTGCTGATACCTTGAATCCAATTTTGCCATTTACGGTCAGTTGTGTGGTTTTGAAGGGGAACAGTCACTATATCGACTTGGCTAAGTTTGATCACTCCTTAAGTATGATTGAAGATGCTAAGCCAGTTCAAATGACGAAAGCCAAGTTATTGGTCTGGTTATTAGAAACACAAAGTGGTGACTTGGATGAGCTTAATCTGAATAGTTATCGTTTACCATACTTCACCGAAATTCGCCATCAGGGAATCAACAGTTTGAATCGCCAAAGTCGATTCTACGAAGATGATTTTCTAGTGCGACGCCAGACTGAACTAGAACAAGCGAATATTGTAATTGTTAACCATGCTTACCTTGCACAGCATGCTACAGAATTGGGGCAGTCCTTAAACTCGCCATACTTAGTGGTTGATGAAGCACAGCACTTAAGCGATAGCATCTTAAAGAAATCACGACATCAAATTAGCTTTCCAACAATTAACGCTGCTATTCACATTTTACAGGGGCTGGTTAATGCTGGACACGATCGTAATTTAAGGGAAATTTTTAACGATTTGCCACTTGGACTATATAACATCGATCTCTTACGTAGCGACTTGGTGAGTCTTGAAACAGCCTTCAAACAGTTTGAGCAGGCACTATATCGACAATTTATGCTCAACGTTGATTCACAACAGGCACAGTCCATTATTGAACAGACCATCGATAATCACGAACTAGCAGCTATGTTACAACCATCCAATAAAATTTTGTTAGATCTTGAACAGGCGCTGGGCAGTTTACACCTGCATTTCAACGCCATTTACCATCTTTTTAGTCACAATAAAAAGCATTGGTTAGCAAGCGACCGTTACCTCGTGACACAGTTCCAAAGCCAACTCATGATTATTACTAAGGCCGATGAAACCTTACATCACTTTAGCGATGTCCTGATTCATCAAATTGCCGAATCCGTTTTCTGGCTCACTGTTCACCAGTCATCTGAAAAAAGTAACTTACAACTGAGTGGGGGGTTACTCACAACCCGTAATTTCTTGGCAAGCCAAGTTTATCCAGCATTTCAGAAGCCCACTTTTGTCGGTGCGACACTTTTCTCATCAGGCCGATCACGCTACCTATATGATCAATTAGATGTAGATCCAGATGAAACTCGAATCAAGAAATTCGCATCGCCATTTGATTTTAAAAATCAGGCTAAAATGATGATTGCGGCAGATGCACCACTCATTACAGCTAATAGCTACCACCAATATATCGAATATCTCAGTAAAACTATCTACCGAGTTACAAAAGACAATCCTCGGCAAACGTTAATCCTGTTTAATTCACTGCTAACTATCGAACAGGTATACAGTCAGCTGCATAGTACCGACCTTTTCTTGCAACGAGAAATTTTGGCTCAGGGAATTACCGGCAACAAAGAAAAAGTGCTGAAACAATTTCTAACTGGTAATCAGTCAATATTGCTCGGAGCATCAAGTTTTTGGGAAGGCATTGACCTGCCCAAAAGTCAGCTGGAGCTATTAATTATCACGCGACTACCATTCGACTTTCCAGACGCAGTTTTAGCAAAGGCCGAGAGTAACTGGCTGAAACAAAATCATAAGAATCCCTTTTATGGGGCAGCCCTTCCAAAGGCTACCTTGCGAATTCGTCAGGGGATGGGGCGCCTAATTCGAACGCCAGCAGATTACGGAGTTGCGATTGTATTAGATAAACGGTTAAGTGAACGTAAATATGGGCACTCAATTATGAATACTTTGCCAGCCGAATTACCGATCGATACAATTCCAACTGATGAAATTATTAAAGAAACCAAAGCTTTCTTTAAAAAGCATGAATAATATGCTGAGGTGGTAAAATGTCTGTTATAATAGCATTCGATTAAATAAAAAGGGGTAACAAATTTATGCAGAGCCGACGAAATAGTCAACGGCGTCGCCATCCAATTCGGTTGACATTGGTGATTATTATTCTAATTTTCCTGTGTGGCTGGACCATCTACGCAGTGGGAAATCATCCTAAAAATGAATCACGGCAACAAGCCATTGCAATGGCTAAAAAGTACGCGAATTTAAAGAAGACAGATGATTTTTATATCTACAATCGTGAAAAAACGTACTATACCGTTGCTGGTACCAATAAAAAGAACCAATCGATTCTAGTTGTCATCGCCAAAAAGGGTGGCAAGATTCGGGTACTCAAGCAAAAAGACGGAATTACCAAGAACGAGGCATTAACTAAGATTTGGAATAAACGCAATCCAAAACGAGTTCTCAAAATTGCACCGGGTATTTTTAATAACCATGCAGTTTGGGAAGTTACTTACCTCAATAAGCACGGAAACCTGTGTTATGAACTCTTGAACTTTAAGAACGGTAAAGACGTTCAAAGAATTGATAATTTATAAGATGTAATTGGAGGAGTTTTCGTTGGAAACAATTAGCATTATTGATGCACCAAATTTTGTAAACCAAAAAGTCAAAATTGGTGTTTGGTTAACTGATAAACGTTCAAGTGGCAAAATTGCATTTCTACAGCTACGGGATGGTACTGCCTTTTTTCAAGGAGTTGTGCTAAAAAACGCGGTTGATGAATCAACGTTTGATGTTGCTAAGCACTTACGCCAGGAATCTAGTTTCTGGATTACTGGTGAGATACATGAAGATACTCGGTCAAAATTTGGCTATGAAATTCAAGTGGCGTCTATCGAGGTGATCGGTGAAAGTGAAGAATATCCGATTACACCTAAGGACCATGGTATTGACTTTTTGCTAGACCATCGTCATCTTTGGTTGAGATCTAGTCGTCCGCACGCAATCTTAACAATCCGTAATGAGGTGATTCGTGCTACGTATGAATTCTTCAATCGGGAGGGGTTCACTAAAATTGACGCACCCATCTTAACAGGTAACGCCCCTGAGGGAACCACTGACTTATTCCACACGGAATATTTTGATCATGACGCTTATCTTTCACAAAGTGGCCAGCTCTATGAAGAAGCAGGTGCAATGGCGTTCGATAAAGTCTTTTCATTCGGTCCCACATTTCGCGCTGAAAAATCGAAGACACGTCGTCATTTGATTGAATTTTGGATGATTGAACCTGAAATGGCCTTTATGCACCAGGAAGATAGTTTGGCAGTTCAAGAACAGTACGTGGCTTTCTTAGTTCAAAACGTGATTGACCACTGTGCCTCATCACTTGCAACCCTTGATCGTGATCCAGAATTGCTCCGTAAGTATACGAAAACACCATACCCACGAATCAGTTATGATCAAGCAATTGACATGCTACAAAAAGCGGGGATGGATGTTAAATGGGGGGATGATTTTGGGTCACCCGAAGAAACGTACCTCGCAGATCAATTCGAACAACCAGTATTCATTTTAAACTATCCTAAAGCCATTAAGCCTTTCTATATGAAGCCACATCCAACCCGAGAAGATATCGTGATCTGTGCCGATTTACTGGCCCCTGAAGGCTATGGAGAAATCATCGGCGGTTCAGAACGCGCAACCGATTATAACTATCTCCTTGAGCAAATCAAACTAGCAGGTCTCGATCCTAAGGATTATGAATGGTATCTTGATTTACGTCGTTACGGTTCTGTACCACACTCAGGATTTGGTTTAGGACTCGAACGCTTCTTAACTTGGGTAACAGGAGAAGACCACGTTCGCGAGACAATTCCATTTCCACGGTTATTAAATCGTATTTATCCATAAAGAAATTGACGGGGAGGTAGTTTACTATCAGCGAAAGTATCGATCAATTTGTCGACGCCTTTGAGTCATCAGGGCAAACCATTATTAGTAATCTTGTTTTACGAAATTATCGTCAAATTGGTATGACCACAGCTCAGCTAATGGTCTACTTACAATTAAAATCATATCTTGATCAAGGAATTGCCAGCCCCAATATTTCTCAGGTTGCAACTAACTTGGGAACCGATGAGAAACAGGTTTTCGAATTACTTCATCAAATGATTCAACGCCAGTTTCTTGTTCACGAGACTAAAACCGATAACTACGGTAAACAAAGTGATTACTACAATTTTTCACTTCTCACAAAGAAAATTATCCAATTTGTATCGAATCAAACAGCTGCGCAAATTGCAACGGAAGATACGAGTGAACGAGAACAAACCTTTGATAAAATCGAGGTAGAATTTGGACGGCCACTATCACCAATTGAGTTAGAAACAGTTGCCAGATGGTTTGATGACGACCATTACGCACCAAAAATGATCGTATTGGCGCTGCAAGAAGCCGTTTTAAATCAAGCATGGAATCTTAAATATATGGATCGTATTTTACGAAGTTGGGAAAAACAGCATGTTACGACTCCCCAACAGGTTGATCAAATACGCCAAACTCATATTGAGCAACAAACAGCCCAAGGAAAAACGACACATAAGCATCCTGCTGGCCCAGATATTCCACTTTTTAAAATATCAGATGAATAAAAGAATCGGCAATCCGTTTGGATTGTCGATTCTTTTATTAAAAACAGGCATGATTCGTGCTCGTAACTTGGACATAGTGTATGCTGAATGTATCAATGAATTAGGGGAGTGATGATGTATGGAGAAGTATGACTACGATGTTATTATCATTGGTGCGGGGCCAGGGGGTCTTGCCGCCGCATATCAACTTTCTGCAACTCATAAGGTACTTGTCGTTGAAAAGCATCTTTGGGGAGGAACCTGTCCCAACTATGGTTGCGATCCTAAAAAAATGCTATATGGTATCGTAGAAACTCAGAGACAAGCACAAAAATACAAGCATAATGGGCTTGAAGATACTGCTCATTTAAAAGTCAATTGGCATGATATGATGCAGTTTAAACGTTTCTATACCAATCAGATTCCTGGAGGAACCGAAAATGGTTTAACTAATGCTGACATTGACCACATTGCCGGAACTTGTCATTTTTTAAATGCGCATCAGATTCAAGTCAATGAACGTCAAATTTCCGCGCAATATTTTATTATTGCAACCGGCGCCGAAGCTTCAATTCCTGACATTGAAGGTAGTAATTGGTTAAAAACAAGCACCGACTTTTTAGATGAAGATTCTTTACCAGCAAAAATTGCTTTCATCGGTGGGGGATACGTTGCGATTGAACTAGCTAATATCGCCGTCAGTGCTGGCGCTGAAGTCCATATTTTCCAGCATAATAGTCGTGTGCTCAGAAATTTTCCAGAGGAATATACTCAAAAGCTAGTATCACTACTTACTGAGAAAGGAATTATTTTCCACTTTAATGATACTATTACCGGTGTCAAAAAAGGAGCTCATACATTTCAAGTTACCTCCCAGCATCAACAATCATTATCAGTAGACGCAATATATGCCGCCACGGGGCGTCACGCGAGTGTTGGATCACTAAACTTAGAAAATACAACCGCTGCGTACACCTCAAAAGGGATCAGTGTCAATGATCATCTTCAAACTGATGCACCAAATATTTTTGCCGTGGGCGATGTCATCGATAAAAAGATCCCTAAATTAACGCCTGTCGCCAGTTTTGAAGGGCGGTACGTCGCACAACAAATTAAAAAAATCAGTGCTTCAATTCAGTATCCAGTCGTCCCACATACCGTCTTTTCCGGCCCAGAATTATCGCAAGTTGGTGTTAGTCTTGAAACTGCAGAACAACATCCAGAGTTGTTCAAAATTAATTCCGCATCTGTCGGCAAATGGTATACGTACAACCGTCTTTTAGATACTGACGCTCAAGTAACTGTTATTTTAAATCAGCAAGATCAGACAGTAGCGGGGGCCGTTGTACTTGCATCCAATGCTGAAGAGCTCATCAACTATTTTACTTTAATGATTAAAAACAAAACTACGGTTAATGATTTAAAAAATTTCATACCGGTTTATCCTAGCGTGGCAAGTGATTTGACCTACTACATGTAAAATAAAATTAAAAAGCTCAAATTTCATTTTTAAGTGAAATTTGAGCTTTTTCTACGTCACATTATTGTCCAGGTGTTGCAGCTGCACTGCTATCTGGTTGAGTTGACGTTGGTGTAGATGTCGTGGCTGATGATGTTGTATCAGTAGTTGTTGCATCCGTACTCTGAGTAGCATCCGTATTACTATCATCTCCGTCGCCATTTGGCTGTTGTTCAACGGATGACGAATTATTAGAACTACTACTTGAATTTTCAGAATCTTGTTTAGATTCGCTCATTGATGAAGATGATGAAACAATAACTTCACTGCTACTGTCTGCGTCTGAAGAGCCATTATTGTTCTCAGCATACTTATCACTGGTCCCCGTGTCACTCCACGAAGCACCTTTAACCTCTAACTCACGCTGACCATTTCTAGAAACAACTGAAACAGTATCTGGAACAGACCAGTCAGAACTAGGATTTTGGTTTTCAAGATAGCTCATTTCACTTCGGTAAACTTTCTGAGCCGTCTTCTCATAGGTGCTTGTGACTGCATGTCCAGCGACCAAAGCCTTATCATAACCGGTCCAAATGGAGATCGAATAATGTTTCGTATACCCAGCAAACCAAGAATCCATCACACCGGATGAGACGCCGCTGCCACTTGGGTACTGTGTCGTCCCAGTTTTACCAGCTTGATGAACCCCAGAGATCTTAGCAGCCGTTCCAGTCCCGCTAGAACTGTTAATAACACCTTTAAGCATGTCAGTAATCATGTAGGCGGTAGAACTCTTCATAACCCGTTTCCCGGTAGAACTGTACTTGTAAGAATCGCCGCTCTTAGTCGTAATAGAGCTAATGTAGTAGGGCTTATAGTACGTTCCACCATTCGCAAATGTCGCATATGCTGCGGCTTCTTGCAGTGGTGAAATATATAACCCGATCCCATTTTGCAGTTCAAATCCAGAACTCGAGGTTGGCTTAATGCCAAGTTTAGCCAAGAATTTGGTTGCCTTGCTCATACCAACATCTTGTAGTGTTCTAATGGCTGGAATGTTTCGTGACTGTACCAATGCCTGACGTATTGTCATTGTTCCTTTAAATTGACGGTCAAAATCGTACAGCTTCTTAGAAGTTCCTGGATAAGTAAATGAAATATCTTTTACCGGCCTGAAAGTGGGGTAGTTTAGATATTCAATTGCCGGGCCGTAATCCATCAATGGTTTAGATGTTGAGCCGGCACTTCGATCCGTTTGGACAGCCCGATTAAGACCAAACGTTACATTGCCAGTCTTACGACCACCAAGCATTGCAATGATTTTACCGTTGCTTGGATTAGTAATTGCGGCACCAATTTGCATGTCTTTACTCTGGAAAGCAACCGTTCCATCATTGGCTGTGTCATAGAGATGCTGTTGTGCGTCCATATTCAAGTTAGTATGGACTTCCAATCCATCAGTATAAGGATTGTAGCCTTTTTTCTTCAATTGCGAAACAACCTGTTTCAAATAAGAATCAATGACTTTGTTATTACTATCATCCGCTGATGACGCACTTGAAGTATTTCCGTGTGATGAATCTAATCCGGTCTGAACGTTAACTTTTTTGGCTGCCGTAGCCTGTGATTGAGAAATATATTTGCTTCGGACCATTGCATCTAGAACTTCATTCCGACGCTGCGTAGCGGCCGTCGCGTTGCTAATTGGATTATAGTAGGTTGGTGACTGAGGCACGCCGGCCAACGTTGCATATTGAGAAAGTGATAACTGACTCAAGTTTTTACCATAGTAGTACTGTGCGGCTGTCTGCATGCCGTATACGCCATTCCCCATATAAACCTTGTTAATGTAAAATTCCAAAATTTTGGCCTTGGAGTAGTGGCGTTCTACGTTAATCGCGAGCCATGCTTCTTGCGCTTTACGCTTGATTGTCTGATCCGATGCGGCAGTTGAGAAAACTGATAGTTTGACCAACTGTTGTGTTAAGGTACTGCCACCTTGAAGACCACTAGATGAGTGGGTGAGATCTGAAAAAGCAGCGCCCACAATCCGAACAGGATCGACACCATGATGCTTATAAAAACGACGGTCTTCAATTGAAACAACCGCATTTTTTAATTCTTTCGGAATCGATGCTGATTTAACATACTCACGCTTTTGAGCACCCAATTCAGAAACAACATTATTATCAGAATCATAGATTCTAGTTGCAACTTGACTGGATAGCTCACTTTCAGAAATTTTAGGTGCTGTGGAAGCATAGTAGAAGAAGAGTACCGCTCCCATTAGAACTAAAATACCAATTAAACTAAGTCCCCATAGTATGATTCTTTTAACAATACTTCCGGTATTATGAGAACCTGACTTGCCATTCTTTTCAGACTGCATGCGAGTCTGTCGTGATGGACGTTTGTTATCTGACATATCGTACTCCTTTATACTCCAAGATCTTCAATCAATCGATCAACCGCATCTATATATGGAATCAGTGGATTAAATTGATAGGTAATTTGATATCCGTCTTGTTCGATATTTTTGAGTGGAATTGACTTACGACCGCCACTATCTTGCTCATCCCAATAAGCAAATAATTTGGAGGCGGGAAGTAAGAAAAGCTGATTTGTATGTGAAAACTTGAGAAATGCAAAACAGACACCACCCTGTTGAACACATGCTCGTAGATGCTCAATCTGATGTTCATGAAAGTTTTTTAACGGGAAAGAAACCTTATTATTTGTCTCTTTTGCGTCAAAATCCAGATAATAACCACGGTAAACACCATTGTAATCCGTCGTTGACGGTCGTCTAAAATAGGCTTCCTTAATTACAGCAGCACTCCGCTTTGGATAATCAACCTTAACTAATTGTACAGGTGTAGGTTTTTTATGGATCACCGCAATGTTATGAGCAAGATAGTAGGCGTTGCTTTCGTTTATCTCTTGTTCCAGCGTCATACCCCGTTTGCCATAAACCGACCGTGTTACATTTGAAGTTTGCTTTGACGAACCCCGCTGATTGGGCCTAGTATATTGTTGTCCATTTGGATAATGAATTGTCATTTTTGCAATCCTCCCAGCTATACAGTATTATACCAAACATACAGGTAAATAAAGTTTAAATTTTTTGTAGGGAAGGTTAATAAATGAGTCGACTATGGATTACAGGCTATCGAAGCTATGAGTTAAATGTATTTCAAGAAAAAGATCCTAAAGTTGAAGTCATTAAACGAGCAGTTAAACAAGCATTACGTAATCAAATTGAACAGGGTGTTGACTGGCTTATCACGGGGCCACAACTGGGAATTGAGCAATGGTCAGCACGCTGGGGAATCGATTTAAAAAGCGACTACCCAGAAATTAAAGTCGCCATTATGGCGCCATTTGCTGAATTCGGTAGTCAATGGAATGATGATAACAAGGCCAAATTATCTCAGTTACAAACTGATGCAGATTTTGCCGATCAGGTTAGTGATACAAAATACCGATCACCAGCTCAACTTCGAAATTATCAAGAGTTCATGTTAATGCATACTGATGCGGCATTATTTGTATATGATTCTGAGTATCCCGGCAAATCGGAATTCGAATTAAAAGCAGCCCAGCAATTTGCTGAGACACATCCGTATCCTGTTAACATCATTGATTTTGATCAACTACAGGAAGCGGCAAACGAATATGAAGAGGAACAAGAAGAGATAAAAATGGAAAGAAATCATGAAGATTCATAATTTTATTTGCATTTATTCATTTTTTTGGTAAACTAAATTAGGTAGTTAAGAAATCACGACTGAGGTGCTGAAATTGGATAACATTAACTTTACTCCAAAAGATATTCTCCAAAAAGAATTTAAAGAAAAACGGATGGGATCAGCTTATGATCCAACAGACGTTGATAGTTTCTTAGATGATGTCATTAAGGATTACGACGCATTTAACAAGGAGATTACACGGCTTCAAGGTGAAAATGAACGACTTAAGGCTAAAAATGATGAGCTAAGTCGTCAAGTTGAAGTCGGTGCTTCTATTGGAACACGTTCTACTAGTGAACAACCAGTTTCGAGTGCAACCAATATGGATATTCTAAAACGTCTTTCTAACTTGGAACGTCGCGTTTTTGGATCACAACTTGGCAACGATCAGTCTGATTCACACTTGCTTTAATTAAATAATAAATTTGTAAATTTTGGGTGATTGCGGCTGGTTTGTATCAGCTGAGGAAAGTCCATGCTCGCACAGACTGCGATGTCTGTAGTGTTCGTGCTCGGTGAAAAAATAAGCCGGGGGACCAGTAATGGTTACGGCGGGAAAAACGGCTAAGGCTTCGGCTATGCTCGAGTATTCCTGAAAAGTGCCACAGTGACGAAGCAATGTTGGAAACAGCATTGATGGAACGCGGTAAACCCCTCGAGCGGGAAACCCAAACTTATGGTAGGGGAGCTTCACATAGGTAATTGAACTGATTGTGGGGGGAGACTTTATGTCTCGAGATAGATGATTGCCACTGCACAATTGAGCCTGAAGATTGTGCTTCGACAAAACATGGCTTACAGAAATTTACAAACAGGCGAGTCCAGATATTTTTATCTGGACTTTTTATTTTACTTAAAAATAAAACTAGCATACTAGTTCCTTAGAAAGAACTAATGAGAAAGAGATATCACCCTCAGTTCAATTGACAAAATAGTTAATAAGGTTATAATGTAAACGGATTCATGATACTGATATAGCAGTTTTAAACACTATCGATAATAGGTTAAAAGGAGTGCTAACAATGCAAGTTATTGAAAATACACAGTTCAGGGCCGAAATTAACGAAAAGGGGGCTGAATTAACTCATCTGATTAATAAAGCCGGAAATTTTGACTATATTTGGAATAATGATTTATGGCCAAAACATGCACCAGTACTTTTCCCTGCCATCGGGCGATCTGAAAAAGACTCATACTTACTCAATGGTCAGGAATACCAAATGCCACAGCACGGTTTTGCCGGTGACCAACTTTTTGATGTTACTGCAAACAGTGGTCAATCTCTGACACTTTCATTAACAGACAATACGGCAACAAAAAAACTGTTTCCATTTAAGTTTCGCTTAGATGTTACCTTCACGGTTACGGAAACTGGTATCAAATTAAACTTTGATGTTAATAATCTTGATGATCAAACTTTAGCCTTCTCCATTGGCTCTCATCCCGCATTTAATGTGCCGATTGACGGTGACGCCACATTCGATGACTACCAACTTGAATTTAAACCTAAGAACTTAGATTTAAAACAGTTTGAAATCATTAAAACGCCGGCACCATACCGTGATGGTAAGATCATCCCACTTACAGCTGCTGATAAAAGTACAATTCAACTCAACCATGACATGTTTGAGGCCGGATTAGTTATCATTGAGAATGACGGTATCAATTCAGTTAAGCTTAGCTCACAAAAATCAGATCATAGCATTGAATTAAGCCTCAACGATTTTCGCTATGTTTGTCTATGGACCAAGGAAGGTGCGAATGCGCCATTTCTTTGCATTGAACCATTCCAAGGACTGCCTGACATTTCTGGGCAAGAAAGTGAACTACTCGAAAAAGAAGCGAATGTTACACTCGATGCTGGTAAGCAAGCAAGCTACGGCTACGAAATGACATTAAACTAATAATTTATTATCGCAATTCAAAAAACTTCACTTCATACGGTGAAGTTTTTTTGTTTCTGCACTTATTAAACAGGAGATTTGCTATAATTAGACTTGTAAATGAATTTTATGAAGAGGTAAAGGATGAAACAATACAAATTAATGGCAACTGCTGCTGCCGGAATCGAAGCACTAGTCGGCCGCGAATTACGTGACTTAGGATATGATACTAACGTCGAAAACGGCCGTGTCCGTTTTGAAGGAGACATTAAGGATATTATCCGAACTAATTTGTGGCTAAGAACTGCTGATCGCGTCAAGATTATTGTTGCTGAATTTGATGCGGTCACTTTTGATAGCTTATTTGAACAAACAAAAGCTGTTGCTTGGGATGACTTGTTACCCATCGACGCACAATTTCCTGTTGAAGGACGTTCACACAATTCTCAGTTACACAGCGTGCCAAATGTGCAAGCCATTGTAAAAAAAGCTATTGTTGCCAAAATGAGTGACGTATACCACCGGAGAACTCGGTTGCCAGAGACTGGTGCACTGTATCCACTAGAAGTAATGATTAATAAAGATCACGTTATGCTTACTTTGGATTCTACCGGAAGTAGCCTATTCAAGCGGGGCTATCGTACTGCTAAGGGTGGGGCCCCACTCAAGGAAAATATGGCGGCAGCATTAGTCTTATTATCACATTGGTTCACGGACAATCCATTTGTCGATCCAGTGTGTGGGTCAGGAACAATCCCAATCGAAGCAGCTTTAATTGGCCGTAATATCGCCCCCGGCTTCAATCGCGATTTTGTTTGTGAAAAGTGGGAAATGACGCCCGATAATTTATCACAGCAGATTCGTGACGAGGCTGATTCTCTGGCAGACTACGATACTGAATTAGACATTACCGGATATGATATTGATCAAAATATGATTGATATCGCGAAAGTTAATGCACAGGAAGCAGGTTTACTACAGGATATTTCATTTAAACAATTGGCAGTGAAAGATTGGCAAACCGATAAAATCAACGGCGTCCTCGTTGCTAATCCACCATATGGTGAACGACTTGGAGACCAAGACACCGTTCGAAAACTCTATCAACAAATGGGTGATGTCTACCGGCCAATGACAACATGGAGTAAATATATTCTTACCAGTGATTTAGAATTTGAACAGTTTTACGGGCAAAAAGCAACTAAGAAGCGTAAGCTCTATAACGGTTCTTTGCGAACTGATCTGTTTCAATTCTGGGGCAAAAAGCAAAGATAAATTTTTTAGATATTTTCAAATGGTTTAAATCTTGTTAAATCAAGGTTTACCGTACATAGTTTTATCGCAATATCTCTTAAACTATCTCATGTATGTGGGAAAAATATGGGAAAACGTCAATTTCCCACATTTTTGATTCCTCTTGAATTCCTTGAATGTGAAATGCGGAAAATCTGTAAGCTATAAACACCGAGAGTGCGTTATTTTTCCTAGTTCTGAATTTAGTTAAAATGCGTCCATATCGTCGATAATTTGTCGCTTACGCTTGTCCGAACCGGTATCATACTGAGTGGTCATTTCAATTTTACTATGGCCCATGATATTCATAATATCGACTCGATCGACTGCATGTTCGACGGCGAATGTCGCAAATGCATGACGCATAAGGTGAGGGTAGATATGGAACCCAATCTTATTAGATAGATAGTCAAAGATATCATTTACATCACCAGGCGGAATAGGGGCACCATCAAGCTTGCTGACAAAGATAAAGGTATCATCAGTCAATTGCTTGTTGAAACTCGTCAGCACGTCCTCAGCCTCCAGCATGGCATCTTCGAAGATCTCGTAAACCTTGTTAGTGATTGGGACATCACGATATGAACTACGTGTTTTTAACGGGTTTCCTTCGGGTGCGTAATTAACGCGCGCCAAATCTAAATGTAGATGGTCTGGGAAAATACTTTTGGGGCGTAACCCTAAAATTTCGCCACGTCGTAGTGCCAGGAGGGCGCCATAAAAAATGCCAAGCTCCATTGGTGATAAATACTTGTTAGCAGCTTCGATAGATGCTTTATACTGGTCTTCGTTAATTTCAGTGTTACGCTGGTGCTGATTGGTTTTCGGTACCCGACAATGTGCAATCCGATTAAGTGAGATTAACTCATCATCAACGGCCTCATTGAGTAGAGCGGACATGGCGTCTTTATACGTCCTCATGGATAGTTCCGAGTATCCATTAACTTTTCCTCGTATCCTTTTCTTAACCGCTAGTTCATTCAAAAAGTTCTGAAAAACTTTACGATTAATTTCAGTAAGTTTCATTTTGCCAAATACAGGTAAAAGATGTACACAAAAATAACCCTCCTGATTATGCAGGGTGGAGACGGACCATACACCGGTCTTAAACTTCCTGTCGGACAAAACTTCGTAGTACTCTTCGATCGTCATATTTTTAGCTGCACCTCTAGATCGACGTGCTTGTTGTTCGGCATCGTTTGCCCAATCTTCTGCATCTTCAAATGATGTAAAGCCTTGTTTCTCAAACGAATAAATCTTGCCGAAAATGGTTCGTTTAAACCGGACCCAATATTTTCTACGACGATCTCTGGTTTTGTAGCTACGAATTCTGGAATCCTTCAATAGTTTCTTTTCATCAGTTTTAGTTAGTCTATTTTTTGCTGTCATTTTAATCAATCCTTTCAAAACACATGTCGGCCAAGACGTAATATTTAAAAAGCTTGATTAATTTGTGGCAACACCTCCTTTAATGGGGTAAAATTATGTATGTAAAAAGAGTGCGTTCACTACGCATTCTATGTACTGGCCGGTACACACTCAAAACTTGGTAGGGGATGAGTGTGTACCTTTTAATTTGTCAATTAATATGGGGGAAAGATCCATGGATATTTCAAAACTTTTTGCGACGTTTCTTGCTGCAGGAGGGCTTGGTTTTATCAACTACTCAATTGCAGATCGCTTGGATTTAGTCGAATTTAATAATGAAAAGTCAAACATGCGGCTTCCGTTTATGCTTGCATGGACAATTCCAGATTTTGCTATCTACCTGTTAGTCTCATACTTTGTATCCAGATTAAATGGTCTTAAAATACACCATTTAAAAATTTATCTGAATAATAATGTTGAACTCGCCATAGCGTTGCTAATAACACTCATACTCGTTTACTTTTTATCGCTTTGGTTACTACCGATCGTATTCAAACACGATAAAGCGTTAATTAATTTTCGAAGAAAAAAGTACGGCCATGCAGAACTATTCGTTGGGAGTGCCTGGAACAAAGCTTTTGATAATGACAGAATAACACGGTGCTATGTTTACGGTTTCGATAAAACTTTTTTAGTGTCCGGTGAAATTAAGCACGCTTCGAGTGACGCACAATCAACTCAGATGACCATTACTCCATTCATTAATGATATTAACGAATGCCCATTTAATGAATTGATAGAGCAGTTCACAAAAGAATCATTTCAAAAAACACACGATGTCAGACAATTACTGGATTATGATAAAAAAGTAATTATTGTAACGGTTGAAGATACAGACGATGATGGCAAATAATCATTTACTATCTTTGTTATGTGTAAAAGGATTTTTACGATCCTCTGTGCGATGAATTGGTTTTTCCTTGCCTTCGTTAAAGACACTTCTCTTTTCCATATGTTGAATATTCCGTAGTAAATGTTCTTCCGGTGTATGATTTTCTTTTGTCATTGGTATCAATCCCTTTCAAATGATATAATTTAGACACAGGGCTCTAGGCCCGAGTGACAAAGTGACCACTCGTTATTTTGTTTACTCTATACTTTTTACACGTGTAGCACATCCATTATCTTGGCGGGTAGGGGATGTGTTTTATTTTGGTTCCAGCAGAACAATTTTGTATTCTTTCAAGTCAGCAATTCCACTCATCTTCGTTGCAATACTCTTAAATGAACCAATTTTCAAATTTGTATCCAAATCGGTTTCATCTTTCAACAATAAGATTCGTAGTTCCTTTTGACCTGAATAACGAGTAGGTTTAATAAACCCAAATTTTTTTGCAAAATCAATTGTCGTAAAATTTGTTGTATCTATTTTCTTATCATCACTGGTGTAATCTTTATATCTGATGCTATCAATAAAAGCGGGGATATTATTTTTTGTCAAAAACTGTTCTACCTGCACCAGAAATTCATACATCGGTAACACTACACAGGGTCTACCATCCGCAATCTTTTGAAATTTATTTAGTACATTTTCTTTTATTTTATAAACTTTTTCCTGAATAGTATCATCTGTAACTTCGTACAAGTCTTTCTTCACGCTTAGAAATGCAAATGACGCGATTGGCATTTTACCGACATCTTTATTAGATGTTCTGATTATTGCTTTACTAAAAGGGAACAGTTTGGGTTTATCATTTGAACCGGCAATTTTATAAAATAGTGCCGTCTTTCCAGGAATTAGATGTACCGGATATGTTCCTTCACTCCAGTCACCTTGGTCATGATTGCCATTTTTTTCTAACTCTCGAACTTCATTAATGGTCATAAAATGTATACAACCATCTTCAATAAAGTCATTGATGAAATCAGCATTAATAAATTTCACCAAAAAATAAAAGTCATTGTTCAAATCGAATTTGCTCACTGAACTTCTCCTTTACAAAAGTATCTAATTATCAATTAATTGATCAAGAGGAATTGTCTTGTGTTTAATCTCTCTAATCACAAAATCAGATCCAATCGGTGGCATATTTTCAGATTTATTTTCATCTGTAATATAAGCTTCGATTTCGCGAAAACCATCTCTAAATTTAAATGTCCTATTACTTTCAACGAATTCCTCTAAATTTTTAATTTGAGATTTTGTCAATTCATTGTCAGTGATAACACCGATGAATTTTTCATATCCTCGAACCGGAGTGGGTGAATTAAATGCAGCAGGGGACATTGGTTTCACAAGATGATCCACATGGTACGCGTATTTTCCTATAACAATCTCTATGTTTTTATACATCTGTTGGTGCATCTCCTTTCTAATTTTCAATGGACCTTGTAGGACTCGAACCTACGACCGGACGGTTATGAGCCGTTTACTCTAACCAACTGAGCTAAAGGTCCGAACCTGGCTGTTGTAGTGAGAAACTGATTTTATGATTCTATTACGAATCAGCACTTGTTTTATCCAAGTGCGACACGGCTTTACTCAAAACATAACTATCAAATACGAACTCAGATTCTTCAGGATCTCCATCTGCACTGCGTTCAATGCTTTCAACAACTGCTTTTTGATTATCCTTGGAGAAACTTATTGCTTTTATATCTGAAATGTTGAAAACGTACTTGTCATCATCTACATCAAGTACCAGTGTCGTCAAGTTTTCCGTATCTGCCTTTTTCACTACGTGTACAATATCAGCCGAGTATTTAGTTGACCATTCGTACATGCGATAGCCCTTAACATTGTCAATAGTTGCAGTAGTCCCATCGACCGTACAATCAGCGGTTAAATCGGAATCTGTATCAAGATTATCTAGGCGAGACTGAATATTCAACTCGGCTGTTGATTCCATTAATTCGCTTTCCTCTGCAGCTGATAACTTTCCACTGTCACTAGGGGACTTATCCGGTTTGGTCACATCAACTAATGACTTTGCTTGAGCTGAATTTAAAGTAAGTTTTGTGGTTCGAAATGACTTATCAAAGCTATTCATCAATACTTTTGGAACGGTGTAAGTATCGCCAAAACTCTTATTAAATCCGGTTACCGCCATAATAGCCATGGCAGTTTTCTGACCTGATTTGACTTTCTCAAATTCATTTCCAACGACATTCATTGGTTCCACGATTGCAGAGAATTTACCATTTTTTACTTTGGGCCATTCAACATTGTCTGAAACACCAGCAGGGGTGCGATAGTTCAAACCTTTTTTATTGCTGGAGGCAATGATGATCTTTGCTCCGTCTGGGGCGGTGGTAGTGCCTTTGATTTTCCAATAGTTATCAGTAAAATCCCCATTCTTCACATATTTAATCTTTGTGATGCTAGTACGGTACATTTCATATTTTCCAACTCTCACGTGGGACTTCTGACAACCGGTCAAGAAAGCAACCCCAGCAATACTGATTAGTGACACCATCAACCATTTTTTCAAAAGACTACCTCATCACACAAAAGAATTTAGTCCGTAAGTTCACGATAAAAATCAGCCGTATTCGTATCCTCATCACTGAAATCACTACTGAAAGTACTGTAACTGCCACTAGGGTAGCTCACAAGGTTGGTTAGTTTTTTGAGCTTATCATAACCAGACTTGTACTTGGCATAGTCATACTTACCAGTATCATTTTTCTTCATTGTTTGAACGACTCGAGACATGTTGTTCATCGTCGTTTCAATATCCGAAATATCATCCGAGTTCTGATTTGTTAAATCATCAACGGTTGATTCAACATCAAAGTCATCAGCGCTACCAGAATTATCAATCGCATCCATCCAACCATCACGAATACTATTGCCGACATCTTCTGCTTTATTAGCCGCTTCGTAGTAGTAAACATCATACAAACTAATTTCCTTTTTAAACCGTTTATTCATCGCTGCTTCTTTTCGAGTCTCTACAACAGCCACATGGTGATTGTATGCGCCAATACCCGCAAAGCAGACAAGACTAAGTACAACTCCTGACACAATAACAATTAAAGCCTTTCGTTTTGAACGGTCTTTAGCGTAATCAATAATCAGCATCACGATTCCGACGATTGCTACCACCAAGCCAACCAAGAAAATCAGCACTAAAAACGTACCCATAATAAATCCCCCCAAAGGAGGTTCACCGAGTTTTGCGTCGTCTGTGTTAGGGACGTAATCAATTGCTAATCTATGCGCGCATAATATTTAACTTGATGTTCAAATCCTGAGGTAACCCAGTAAGTTCATAGTATTTTTTAAATTGATTTTCGCCGCTAAAATTATTAGCCATTGATACTAACCAAGTCTGTAACTCATTTTGAAAACTAGCTGAATCAATTCTGCCACAATTCTTCATAATGACACAAATCAGACAAAATAGATCGTCTCTTCCGTTCTTATTTACCGTGTATTCATGTTCAGATAGCAGAGTAGAGCCGAAAATTGATTTAATCACGTCATAGGAAATGCTTCCATGAGTAGCGTTATATTTAATTAGCCTGGATCCGTGGGCGAGAGTATTTCTGAAATCATTTAAAATTGCCAATGAGCTTTTAACAAATCCACGCTCGTCATCTTTTATGCTCTGTTCTTCTGGAATATACATGATATTACGCACAACGAAATCCTTTTCTGTGGATTTGAGTATGCCATACAAACTTCTGAATTCTCCCAACATTAAATTCGAAAACAAAATCCAAGGTGGAATTTCGTCGTGTCGATTTCGATAATACTTGGTTGGGTTATTCTCAGTAGTTTCACCAACATGTTTAATCTGTCTTAAAATAGAATCACGTTTCCGATTCCGATTTGAAAAATGTTGATTTGCAAGATAAGAGTCCATAGATTCGCCAAAGGAGTCTGCCAATGCATGTGCCGTCAGTTCTTTCAATCTTGTTTCCGCAAGTAAACTATACTTTAGTAATAATGACTTGAGCTCGTTTTCAATCCAATATTGAGCCATGAGGTCTGAAAAGTTGACGCCACTGTTAAAATGCTCTTTTCCAGCATCATCACGATAAACCAATCCATCCTTAAAAGCATTTATTAGCCCGTAATACGAGCGAGATTTTAAAGCATCGATAACATATCCATATTGTGACTTGGGAATGTTCATTCCACGTTTTCGAAGTTTTTCAACCAAGTCAGGATAGCTAGTAAAAGGTCGATCTGACAATAAATTCACCTCCAATAACGAAAAAACCACTACGCAATGATTTGCATAGTGGTTTTAAGCGACCCGTTTTGGTACGACAGGCATTTCAGTTATTACCACCATGCTAATTCAAATAATGTTTAGTGTCAATCTTTTATTACTTCATCTCCAACATGGATCATAGGATCAACTGCTGATGTATCCATTGAACTTGTTTCATTGATACTCACTTGCAAGGCTTTTTTTCCGTTTGATTGTCCCCATGGATTCACGATAGATGCGAATTCATTTTCAAAACTTTCACAAATTGAAAACTTTTCATACAGCTCAATAACTTTAATTTTGGCCTTTTTTACTTTAATAGCACCTAGTATCTCATGTGTTGTAGGATCGAGAATAGGATCCGCAGATTCTCCAACAATAGTGAATGTTTCACCGACTTTGGTGCCTATGTTCTTGCCGGCGGTGATAATTACTTTATATGGGTCTAAGATTCGGGCTACTTGAATTTTTTTGTCAGCCATGATAAACACCTCCGTGTTTAATTATTCTTCTCACTCAAACTATCCTGTTCCGACGCGAGGGCAGGGTCGTCGATCGCGTAAGTGCTGCCTTGATCCTCGGCAGCATGTTGTTGATCAGCTAGCTGTTCTTTAGCGAAGTCATATACTTTTGATTGATGATTGACATTTAACTGATGCATTACTGCGACTGTAGCAGCAATCATTGAAGTGTCGTTTGACGAGTAAGCATTAAATAAGTCCTGCGGTGTCACATTAAAAGCCTTGGCATAGGAAGCAATATCATTTTCGTCCAACGCTCTATTCTGATTTTCGTGATTAGAAATGGTATTTTGAGCAATCCCGGTAAGGTCACTTAATTCTATTTGCGTCATATGTCTTTTTTGCCTGAAGTCTTTAATAACAGGCCCAAGAATATTTGCATTCATAAAAATGTCTCCTTCTACTTTATAAGATAATAATATCACATTATGAGATAAGCACAATACAAAATTATGTAAAATTGAGATATTTTTATCTTGCATATTATCTCATTATGAGATAATATTATTCGTGAAAAGAGGTGAATATTTTGACACACTCAACAAAAGAGCAGTTACGAATCGATTTATTACGTCCCAAAACAAAGCTTGCAGCTATGAGAAAAAGTAAAAATATAACCACTGCTCAAATGGCGGAGAAATTAGGTTTAAGTCGGAGGCAGTACGAGCTTAAAGAAAATGGTAAGTATCCATTCAATGATTACGAGATGCTTGCCATCACACAAAAATTCAATGTAGATATTCAAGATATTTTTTTGAAAAATAATATCTCATTATGAGATATTAGAAATAATTTTACATTCCAGTTCGAAGTCAGAGAAGGGAGGTGGTGGTCATCAACCATCATTCAAATATTGTGCCTGCAGACGGAACCTCCGGTGATGAACAAGTAGTACCTGGGACGCTTGAGCTAGCACGCGCAATTATCAAATTATGCACCGATTCAGGTGTGCGTTATTTAGCACAAAATAAAGCCCTCTGTCTGGCGGACAGAAAGCTTTATGACCTTGCGATTAAACGAACTGGTTAGTGACCGAGAAGTTCGTCGTGTTCTTCATCTTCGGATTTTTGCTCTGCTTTGTACTGATCGTATTGTTCCTTAGTTGCACCAACAACAAAGGCGGTATTGTAGTACATTTGGTCATTCACAATGTCGATAACCTTAGTTCCAACATGGAGCAGTAACCATCCTTGAGCTAACTTTTTGTTGGCTCGACTCTGCGCATTATCGTCACTGAACTCAAGTGTAAAAACAATTTTGTCCATTATGCTTCACCTCACTTTCATTATACGTGTACACAGTATAGCAAAGTAAGAATGGTGAATTATCTAAAAATCAAAAAAGCTCCTACCAGAAGTGAGAGCCAGAGAAGGGAGGTGTGGGGATGCAGGAAGAGCAACAATTCGGACTGGTAAAGCAACCATCGTTTGATGGCGAAAAAGTCAATCTAACAATGATCTTATCAAATGGCGCCGATTTACTTGCCAAAATAAAAAAAGCCCAACGGTTGAACGCTGAACTTCAAACATCATTGGAGCGGATCAAAAATTTTGAACCTAGGTTTCACTTGGAAGAATCGAAACAGGATTGATTTCAAAATCATCAGGGAATAAGTAGAAATCAAAATTTGGCAAATTCTTACCAAGAAAATGAATGTTTGTTACTGACACATTTAAATCAAACTCATCTTCAGATAAACCCAAGACAAATTCCTTTAACTTGGATAGAAAAAGAGCCTGATTTTGGTACAACTCGCCGCTTTGATCACCAAAATCATCATTTTCAAGAAACTCGGCAATGAATGCTTTACGGTACTGATACTTTTCTTCGCTCTTATTAAACAGCGAAGAAGCTTCATAAAAGTTGGCGGTAAGAAGGCACTACCGTACGACCAGACATACAAGGTTTGATCGATCTTACTACCATTATGAATACGATCTTCAAGCATAGACACACCGTAAAGAAATAACGCTGCTTGTTTGAAATTCATGTTAAATCACCTCCTCTCGAAAGGGTGATCTAAGTATAGTCTGCCTACGTGAATACGTTATTAATAAAAAAACTCTCACTAGAAGTGAGAAGCCAAGAAGGATGTGTATAAATTACTGTTTGATGATTCCGAACGCTTTGCAATTGCATGTGCAGCAGTTGTGCTATCCATAATCGGATTGGTAATGAGTATAGTGAGAAATTAATGCATATATTTTTCCAGCATCAATACTTGCTGATCAAGAGTAATTTCAATCGGTTTTATATTAAAGGATTTAGTTAAAGGTTTATGACCAAACTCAAATTCGAAATCGTGCGCTGTATTTAAATCTACACGTTTATCTAGATATTGGAAGGCACAAATTATGTCGCAAGATTTAAACGGCTCAATATTTACTGGAAATTCGGTTGCAAACACTTTTGAATTGCCTTGTCCTTGCAACTTCACAGGCCAACGAGCTGCAGTGAACACTTTATCATAGAAATTTAGATTTACTTTGTTTAAAGCAATTGGCTTAGATAATCCATTATAGATGTTAACTGAGAGATTTATTTGATTGCTGAGCATTGATGACCAATTTAGTTGAATAGATGGTTTTCTATGTCTGTTTATCCATGTCGAAACAGCGGCATAGATGGATAGTGTCAGTGATATTAAAGAAAACCAAAAAGTTGGTTTCATGTAAAAGGGGAGTTGGGACGTTAACAACACCATTTTAGATTATCTCGCTTTCCTATAGTTAACTTGAGTATAACAAATTTCAAGAACAATAAAGCATCAGTAAAAGAATTCCAACATAAGCGAGAAGCCAAAGAAGGGAGGTGTGGGATGCTCAATCGTAAAAAAAATAAAGCCATTAAAAGTGGCTTTAAAAAATATAGACATTGAAAACGCGCTGCAATCAGTGGATTTTGTACATATTAAGTTAAAATTATTTTAATTAAATTCATGTTCTGCCAACTCCCGAGTATTTTTTCCAGAAATCAACAATTCATGCGACCATTTAAAATTAACAGTTTCTCCCATTGGAACGTAGTTGCACCTCTCTTTAGGGCCACCAAAAAGTACGCGCCATTCACGCTGCTCACGATATCTTGCGGGTTTTAGGAAAAACATATCTGACAGATTAAGAAGTATATCTTCATAACTAAGTGGGTAATGATCTTTTTCATAATAATTTATGATACCATTCAAAAACGGATACGGAATATTTTTTAGAGAATTAAGCATTGTATTTTTAGCAATGTAAATCCACGGTCTACCATATCCAATTGCATCACCAAATTGCGTATTTCTACTTGTTAAATCATGCAGAAATCTTTCATTTAATTTACCATCTACTAGGTCGCTTTGTCTGACTACTGTAAATGAGGTTGTCCCCCACGGTATATCAGAGCCGATTAATATATCAGCAGTTTTAATATAAAAATATTTTCGTGTTTTTCTTGCTTTTGTGACGTATGACTTGGGTACAAACTTTACATCACTCGAATTGTTTAGTGCAAAATGTTCATCAACAAATTTTTTTAGATGAGAACTTGTTAATTCTGGTGACTTTAATATCGAATAGTTACCACCACACGTCCGGCTAACAACCTTTTCTTTTCCTCCATCAAAACAATAATTTAATGATTTTGGTAAATAAACTGTGTTGTTACCACACACTTCGAAACCCGATAATAAATTAAAAATTGTGTCTGTAACACTTCCTTCAATCGCCCTTTGTGAAGCTGTAAGTTCATTATCATTTAATTTTTCAACATTATCAATGTACACATTGCCATTCATTAAATCTTCAAAAGGGTGTATTTTTTTATTCTTTTTTACAAAAAAATCTGTAAATTTTAAAAATCCAATTGAATCAGCAGGTAGATTTCTGTTTACTTTCATATATTTGCTCGACTTTCACTAATTACTACTTTCTAATTTTAAAAGCTCTTCAAAAACTTTCCATGGCTTTTTATCCAATGCAACCGCAGTAGCCTTCAAAATCTTCCCAGAAATAGTATCTGTCCCATGCTCCGACTCAGCAACACGCTGCAGGGTACTATTAGAAACACCACTGGCTTTAGCAACTTTGTATCGAGTAATACCGTTTTGATCCAAATAATTCTGATATAATCCCATAATATTCACCTCACCAAATTAATAATCGATAGTAGTAGGGCAACAACAGCAATAATTAAAGTTGCCACTTGAACACTCTTTTTCATATTAGAACACCTCATATGTTATACTGTACACGAAACAAGGGGCAAGCCCCTTGCTAAAGTTATTTCTGTCTGAACGTAGTAATCAAGTTAATGATTGCTGTGACAAGGTTGATTAGTAGGATAATCAAGTTTGTTAGTTCAGACGTTTTTTTGTTTCCGGTGTTTCTTTTTCCTGCTCAATTTAACCATCTCCTTTCCATGTCTATGCATTACTATATTGATTGCGTTATAAAGTGCAACGCTTTTTCGTAATAAAACGTAAAATTATGTATACTAGTCTTGGCCGATTCATGTGGGAAATATGTGGGAAAAGCTGTTACAATTATTGATGTAGTAGGGTAGCCCAGCTTTGGGGCAAAAAGCAACGTTAGTCTAATATCTTTATTTTTTTGTTAATCAAGCAATAAACGTAAAAAAAGTTTTGCTTACATTTTGTAAGTATGATATGCTGGTACTCGTTAACGAATTAAAGCTTTTATTGGAGGAACCTAAATATGAAAAATGAATTAATTAGCTTAGCTAAACAACGCCGTTCAATCTATGCTCTAGGTAAGAACGTGTCTTTCACCAATGAAGAAATTAGTACATTAGTAAAAGACACCATCAAAAACTTGCCAACTGCGTTTAACAATCAAACTACTCGTGCCATCATCACATTTGGTGAATCACACGATAAAGTTTGGGATATTGTTTTAGCCCGTTTGAGAAAAGAAGTCAAAGATGACGATGCGTTCGCTAAAACAACGGCTAAGATCAACAGCTTTAAAGCAGGATATGGTACAATTTTGTACTTTACTGACACTGATGTGGTCGATGCTTACAAAAAGCAAGCACCACTATATGCTGATAACTTCTATGATTGGTCAGAGCAGGGTATGGGAATTGCCAATTTCGCTGTCTGGACTGCCTTAGCCGAAAATGAATTAGGCGCTAGTCTACAGCATTATAACCCACTTATTGACGACCAAATTCGTGAGGCTTTCGACGTACCAGCCAACTGGCGTCTTAGAGCAGAAATGCCATTTGGCTCAGTTGAAGCACAAGCTGGCGATAAAGATTATATGGATGATGATCAACGTTTCAAGACTTTTGACTAGCATTACAACTAGTCTAGTTATTCATCCGTCATAGTAGCAACAAAAAATAGACATCTCAAATGAGAATGTCTATTTTTTGTTGCTAAATTTAGTTTAAATTAAGCGATTTCGTCCTCAATGGATGCCAATTTTTGATATACTGGTAGTGTGTGACACATACTATGATTCGTTTGCGTGTAACGCTTGATTTGCGAGGTTGTGAGCACCTTGGTTTTGTTTTTCAGGAATCCATTTCGTTACTACAAAATTGAAAATATCAATCAATGCCAACAACTCTGCTAGTTGCGCTTCATAATGTTTCGCAAATCCTTTGCCAACGGCATCGCTAACTAACCGACTATCGGTATAAAACAGAATGGTTTCGTCAGCAGTAAATTGTTCTTTTACTGCCTTGAAGCCCGCAATAGCAGCTGCAAACTCGCCTTCGTGATTTGAAGCAGAGTTTAATGTTTGTTTTAGTTGCAAATTTTTTTCTGGACTAATAATTAAGACGCCCAAACCAGTCGGTCCTGGATTGCCAAGAGTTGCGGCATCCGTATATAGTTTAATCATATATGTACCCTCACTTAGTATGTTATTAAAGGAGATTTATACCCCATGGAAGAACAACAAAGATATTTTTATCAACCAAATCCTGTATCTGCAGTCATTAATTGGTGTTGGACCGTTGTTATTTTACTAATTGGAATTATTGTGTGGCTTGAAATTACGCATTTTCAATGGATTACAGCAGCTTTTTTTGTAGTCTTCATTCTTTTGGCTTTTTTTCAAATTACACGTCGAACTGTTTTAGTGACACCAACCAAACTAGTATTCAGTCGGGTGCTTCAAAAAGATTACCTGATTATTCCCAGACAGTCAATTCGCCAATTACGCTTCTCTAAACATTCAATGCATATGACCGTGAATGGGCAAACCATGTTTTTTTCGTTTATGCCCAATTCACTTGAGTCAATCAAGCAACAACTAAAATAAACGTACGTTTCTCTGGAGGATGTTATGCCTTATTACCTTATCGTTATCTTACTACTAATCATCGCCGACCAAGTGGTTAAATATACTATTGTTCAGCAAATTGCACTCAATCAGGTACATACCATCATCCCCGGATTACTATCGTTCACGAATTTAAGAAACGATGGCGCTGCATGGAGTATTTTGAGAGGTCAACAATGGTTTTTTACAATTATCTCAATCGTTGCGCTACTCATTTTAGGCTATTTTCTTTGGCGGTTTCGTTCTAAAAAAATGTATGCCTTCAGTATTAGCTTAATTTTGGCCGGAACAATAGGGAACTTTATTGACCGAATTCGCTTAGGGTACGTTGTTGATATGTTCCAACTAGATTTTATTAATTTCCCCATTTTTAATGTCGCGGATATGTGCCTGACCATTGGTGTCATTTGGCTCGTTATCGCAGTATGGATTTCAGGTGATCTAGATTGAATAAAACATTTACTTTTAAAATAACGGAAGAACAACATCTTGGCCGAATCGATAAAATCCTGCCAAAACTCATGAATGACGTTTCACGTTCTCAGATTCAAAAATGGATTGAGTCTGGTCATGTGATGGTGAACGGCAAAACAGTAAAGCCCAAATATAAATTAGCCAATAATGACCAAATCAAAGTTGTTCCAGTAGAACCTCAGAAAATTGATCTCACTCCAGAAGATATTCCTTTAGATATTGTCTATGAGGATGATGACGTTCTTGTGGTCAATAAGCCTCAAGGAATGGTGGTTCATCCTTCAGCAGGCCATCCAAATCACACATTGGTGAATGCATTGCTTTATCATAGTCCGTTATCCACGATTAATGGCGAATTTCGGCCTGGAATTGTTCATCGAATCGATAAGGACACGTCTGGGCTACTAATGGTTGCAAAAAACGACCACGCGCATCAGTGTCTTGCAGCTCAACTAAAGGCCAAGACGAATGAACGTGAATATATTGCATTAGTTCATGGGCAAATTGAGGAAGAACGGGGGACCATTAATGCCCCGTTGGGACGTTCAACCATTAACCGCCAAAAACAAGCTGTCGTTGCTGACGGACGTCATGCCGTTACTCATTTCAACGTGCTAAAACGTTATCAGCACTATACGTTGGTCAGTTGCCATTTAGAGACGGGGAGAACTCATCAAATTCGTGTCCACATGCAGTATATTGGTCATCCCTTAGCTGGAGATCCACTTTATGGGCCACGCAAAACATTACCCGGCAACGGACAATACCTACATGCAAAATTGTTGGGCTTCGTTCATCCCACTACTAATGAACAAATGACGTTTGAAGCACCATTACCTGAATATTTTCAAACGATGATTACCTATCTGAACACACACGATTTATAGATCGTAACAACTAGTAAAGAAGGCATTCTTGTGACTGAAAGATATTTAATTTTAGAAGATGGATCCGTTTATAAAGGGACCGGATTCGGGGCTCCTGCGGTGACAACAGGAGAACTCGTTTTTAACACCAGTATGACCGGATATCAGGAAATTATTACAGATCAAATTTATCACAACCAAATCGTTATCTTTACCCAACCAAATATTGGTAGTTCTGGTATTAATCAAGCAAACTATGAATCAATCCTACCTAGTATCAAGGGCGTTATTGTCCGAGAATTAGCCAATGTATCAACTAACCGAATCAGTCGATTGTCATTGGATCAATACCTCAAGCAGATGAATATCCCCGGAATCACGGGTATTGATACGCGTGCGGTCGTCAAAAAGCTCAGCAAAATTGGTAAAACGATGAAAGCTAGTATTGTTCCTGTTCCAGACGACCACGCATTCGATCAACTAAATGCGACGGTTCTAACAAATCAACAGGTGGCCCAAGTCTCAACGCCAAAACCATATCCTAATCCTGGAACGGGTTTGAGCGTTGTTGTCATTGATTTTGGCCTTAAACATGGAATTTTAAGGGAACTTGGTCGGCGAAACTGCAATGTAACTGTGCTACCTTACACGGCTTCTGCAGAAGATATCCTTCGCCTTGATCCCGATGGAGTGGTATTGTCAACGGGACCCGGAAACCCCCATGACCTCAGACCATCCGTTTTAGAAATGATTCAGCTAATTCAAACAGAGATTCCACTGTTTGCAATTGGTCTCGGACATGAACTCTTTGCAATGGCTAACCAAGCTGAAGTAGGCAAACTTCCGGCAGAGCATCACGGGATGAACCATCCGATTAAAGAAGTAATTACCGATCATATTATTTACGCATCCCAGGGTCAAGGCTTCGCAGTTGATCGGCAATCAGTTGATCGACACCGGTTATTCGTCACATATATCGATCTGGTCAACGATACCGTTCAGGGACTCCGTCATCGTAATTTCCCGGCTTTTTCGGTTCAATTTTTTCCTGATGGCGCACCCGGACCTGACGAAACCAATGGCTTATTCGACGAATTTATCGAATCTATGCAAAGGCGGGGGGCTTAGCAGTGAATAACCAAATCTCAAAAATTTTAATTATTGGTGGCGGGGCAGATGAGATCAGTCATGAAACCGAAATTGACTCTGCTATTTTTCAAGTGGCCACACATTTAAAACAGCAAGGCTACCAAACGATCTTGATTGATAACAATCCATTTTCCTTTTCACTCGGAAATAAGCAGGCTATTGATCAATCATGCATTTTGCCACTGACGATAAAAAATTTACTATCTGTGATTCATGAATATCATCCAGATGCAATCTTACCAAATCTTGGTGGCATCAATAGTTTACGTCTTGTGGAAGAACTGCTAGAAACAGGAATTTTAAACGAACAACATATTAAAATTTTAGGGGTTCCAGAGGCTACCATCCGGCAATTAAATAATCCAGTATTGCTAAATCAAACAATGAAACAAATGCAGGCGCCCATTATTACGGCCCAATCTGTCAACAGTTTTGAATCCGCCGTAGAACTCACACGAAGTACTGGATTTCCGGTCATCGTTAAGCCGGTCGCTCCACAGGGAAGTTTGACCCGTCGCACGTGTCATGATACTAACGAACTAGCAGATGCCATTAATATCGCACTTGGTCAATCACGAGTGGGACAAGCGATGGTCCAACAAAGCATTGCCGGTTATAAAGAAATCGAAGTTGTTGTTTTACGCGATCGGTTGGGGACAATGCTTCAGGTGGCTGGGATCGAAGATTTTGATCCCATTGGGATTCATGCCGGAGATTCGATTGCCTTTATACCAACACAAACGCTTCTTGACCGTGAGTATCAGCGCATTCGAGACGTAGCTTTAGCAATCACACGTAAACTCCGAATTGTCGGCATCAATCATGTACAATTTGCTTTGAACCCCAGTACTGGTGAGTTCTACGTGATCAAAAATAGTCCATACTTTGACCGAATGACATCATTCGCGGCAAAAGCAACCGGCTATCCACTAGCAGAAGTTTGTGCATCACTCTTGGCTGGCAAGGTTCTTCCTGAAATCATCCTTGATAGTAACTATAGCTACCGTAGTGCTCTCATAGAACCCAGTATGGACCATATTGCCGCACGAATTCCAATTTGGCCATTTGATATCTTACCTGATTCCAATCAACGATTAGGAACGCAAATGAGATCAACGGGTTCCACAATGGGAATTGGCAGAAGTACAGAAGAGGCACTAATTAAGGCAATGCGCGCTGCTCACTTTCACTCCGATACTTTTCGGATGGAAGAGAACGCACAACTTTCCGACGATGAGATTGTTCAACGGTTAATTCATCCGCGTGCAAATCGCATTGTACTGTTAATTGAGGCACTGCACCGAGGATATTCCACAAGTGAACTAGCAGAACTAACAAAAATCGATCCATATTATTTTTACAAGTTAAAAAAAGTGCAACAACTTCATAGTGAAGTAGCAGCCAACCCTCGGGACATAGACACTCTCAAGAAAGCTAAGTACTATGGCTATAGCGATCAAATGATCGGCAAGCTATGGGACGTAGAAGAAGCCGAGGTAACCCAGTTACGTGACGAACAACAAATTCATCCGGTTTATAAAGAAGTTGATCCTTCAGCGGGTGAATTTGAACAGCACACAACCATTTTTTACTCGACGTTTGAGGAAGAAACTGAATTAGTTTCTAGCGATCATAAAAAAGCGCTGATAATCGGGGCAGGAGGCTTTCGGCTTGGTAATGCTGGAGCAGCCGAATACTATACAGCCGCAATGTTACAGACACTAAAAAAACAGGGTTATGAAACTATCCTCATTAACAATAATCCTAGCGCCGTATCAATGAACCAAATTCTATCTGATAAAATTTATGTTGAACCGGTTGAAACTACCGACATTCTAGCGATTGCACGTGCTGAAAAACCGGATGTCATCTATATTCCTAAGATTCGTCAGCGGTTATGTTCGGAGCTTGAGAAATACAACTTACCAATTGTACAATTACCGCAAAACGGTCGGTTACACTCACATCTCTCCAATGGACCTGAATTTTGTTATAATGCACTGTTCGATGGTCAAAAAGTTTATCCACTGGGAATCAGTTCTTATCTCATTCAGAGTCCAAGTGGTTTTGGGGAACCAACGGCAATGGTCTATCCAGCACAGCTGAGTGAAAATGATCAAAATGAAATTAACTCTAACGGTGAGGACCACGTTTCCCAACAAAAAGAACCGGGTATTTATCAAACATTATTTGTTAAAACTAACCGATTACGAGTCGAGCAAACTAGGGTTATTCCACTAACAGAAATTTCCTTTTTATCCAAAGTACTTCATGTAGATCTAGTCCAAGCCGCAATTCAGTTGTCTGATCACACTTTTGTTTTCGATGAGTTCAACGAGCAAGTAACACTGCCATCGTCAACCCAAACTGCTGCGTATGCCGCCACATTTCCATTTCAGGCGCTGCATCTATTTGGTGAAACTATTCAATCTACCAATGTTTTAGGTGCGGAAATGGCGCTAGGCACAGGAGTCACAGACGCGTTAAAACGATTAAATGTTAATGGCCAATTTCAATTTCATGATGGTTCATTTACGTAAAACTATGCAAAGCAAAAAGGAGTTCTGACAGAATAGTCAAAACTCCTTTTTATATCAATCTATTTCTGCAGCTGCTGAACGATTTCCAGATTAGGAGTCACATAAATAGTCGTTTGACCCTCAAATATGACAAATCCTGGTTTACTTCCATTTGGTTTCCTTAATAATTTAGCCGGTAAATAGTCCACTGGCACGTGGGCTGATTCACGTCCTTTGGAATAATAGGCTGCTAACTGCGCTGCTTCTTGAATGGTCTGTTCACTAGGATCAGAATCCCTAATAATTACGTGCGATCCAGGAATATCCTTCACGTGCAACCAGATATCGTTCTTATTGGCGATTTTAAAGGAAAGACGATCATTTTGCAGATTATTTTTCCCAACTAAAATCTCAGTACCATCAGACGACTTAAACGCTTCCGGTTTGCTAACTTGGACCCGTGCTTTCTTCTTATTCCGAGTGTTTTTGACACGCAAATATCCTTGCTGTTGTAACTCAAGCCGAATTCCCTTAGTATCTTCCGGATTGGCCAGCTCAATTTGTGATTGAATGTTTTCCAGATAGGCAATTTCTTGGTTAGTGATTGCTAACTGTTCATTCACATGACTAACAGCTTTCTTAAGCTTTTGATACTTAGTAAAATACTTTTGAGCATTTCGAGAAGGCGTTAACTGGTTAGACAGTTTTATCTTTAGTGGTTTGTTTTCGTCGTAAAAATTAGGTAGTGTAACTTCAGTTGACTGTGGCTTGATGTCTCGTAAATAAGTTGTTAAAATTTCGCCACGAATTCGAAAATCATCTGCTTTTTCTGTTTCCGATAGGGTTCGGTTTAGTTTCTTTACCTTGTTTTTATTTTTCTTTAGTTCATTGTGTACAACTCGAATCAGCTCACTTGCCAATTGTTTAGTACGATCCCGTTGCGATTTATTAGCATAAAAAGCGTCAAGAAGTTCAGACAGTGTTTGATAGCTAGTTAAATTAGCAATTGTTTGACTGTCCGCAGGCGGAAATACCGTAAAATCAACTTTTCCGTTGACATACTCGACCAGAGAAGGCGTTGGTTGATTAAATTGTCTCAAAAAATGTTGATAGGCTTCTGGCGCGTTCTCACTATTTAACAGTTCGTAAGCAAGCTCCTTCGCAGTCTGTCGACCCATCCCTTGATAAGCTTGTTGCAACTCTTTGGCCAATTCCTCTAAATCCGTAATTTTATGGGCCAATTGCGCATAAGCTTGATTTGCAATAAATGGATTTAACTTTTCTTGTTGTGGCGCCATAATGAACGTGGCACCTGGTAGTAAAGTTCTATATCGATTTTTGTCTGAACCAACATGCTTAATCGTATCGATAATTTTACCCGTTTTAACACTAATTAGGGAAATGTTACTATGACGAGCCATAATTTCAATCACGAGTTTTAGTTCTTGGTTATCGCCAAGTTCGTCACGTGTTGTGAAATTAATTTGAACAATTCGATCATTATCAATTTGTTGTACAGAACTAATAATTGCACCTTCCAGAAACTTGCGCATTGTCATCGTAAAGTTTGTTGGCGTTGGAGGGTTCTTGAACGGAACATCTGTAATCTGAATTCTCGGATAAGTAGGATTAGCAGAGATCAAAACATTATAATTATGGCGATGGGCACGTACTACCAAAATCATTTCGGCAGGGTAGGGTTGGTGAATTCGGGCCACTCTGCCAGTTGCCAGTAGTTCATTTAATTCATGAACAATTGCATGGGTAAAAAATCCGTCAAAGGCCATTTTTCTTGGTACCTCCTTAAAAATCAATCCATTTTAGTATACCGGTCTTTACTTCATAGTACAAAAATTAAATATGATTGCATTATACAATATCAATATTGTATAATGCAATCATATAAAAACATGACTATAAGGACATGGTGAGACAAAATATGAAAGATAGTTTAATCGCACTTCGAGACATTGAAAAAAATTATAAAAGTGTGCTATTAACCATTACAAAGCGTTCCAAATTAACTATCGCAGAATGGCAATTACTACTCCAAATTGAAGCAGGTTATCGTACACAAGAACAACTATCCGACGCAACGAAATTAGATACATCTACTCTCAGCCGTCAATTAAAAAATTTAGTGACAAAAGAAATGCTTCAAAAAACACCGACCGGGCGAGATAAACGCCAACTCGTATATTCGATGTCACAAGCAGGAAAAAAAGCTATTATAGAAATTGATACTGCATTTGCTGATTTAAGCACTCGTATTTTTGACCGCTGGACCGACGAAGAAAATAATCTATTACGTATTTTGCTCAACCGTCTCGATAAAAGCATTGCCCGTGTATCCAAACAGTAGTTATTTAGATAATAAGAAATATTTAATTTTCTTTAACTGACTTTCAATTTGGTTGGTTAATCAATAAATGTATGCTAATATTGTTGAGATGTATTTTAAATTAAAATGAAATAAGTGGAGGAATTATAAATGAAAATCGCTGTTGTTACTGACAGCACTGCCTATCTTTCAAACGAAGAAGTGGCAGCGAACGGAATTAAAGTTGTCCCAATTCCTGTAATTATCGATGGTCAAAGCTACCGCGAAGGTATCGATATCACAACTAGTGAATTCTATGACAAGCTTCGTAATTCTAGTTCATTTCCCAGCACTTCACAGCCGCCACTTGGGGAAATGATTGCCTTGTACGATGGTCTTGCACAAGACGGATACGATGCCGTCATCAGTATTCACTTATCAAGTACCATTTCCGGATTTGTTAACAGTTTACGCCAGATTAATGACCAACTAACGTCCAACATTAAGGTTATTCCATACGACTCGCAGGTAACCGTTAAATTAATGGGGTACCTCGTGCTTGCTGCCGCGCAAATGGCAAAGCAGGGCAACTCAGTCGAAGATATTATTAATAGGCTAGATGACTTACGTACGACCATTAATAATGTCTTTATCGTTGATGATCTACAAAATCTAGTTCGGGGCGGTCGGCTTTCAAATGCGTCGGCCTTCATCGGGTCACTATTGAAAATTAAGCCTTTGCTTAGCATGCACACGCCATCTCATGAAATCGAAGCTTTTGAGAAGGTACGCTCAACCAAAAAAGCACTGGCACGTTGTGAGGAGATATTTGATCAATCGGTGGCCGAGGCTGATTACCCAATTAGAGCAATTGTTATCCATGCTAACGACGAACCAGCAGCCATTAAATGGCGCGACAAATTGAGCGCAAAGTATCCTAACATCCCATTTGAAATCAGTTATTTTGGACCGGTTATTGGTACTCATCTTGGAGAAAAGGCACTAGCCATTGCCTGGATGAAAGACATCGATGCTGATTAAAAGCAAAAAATTATATTTAAGTAATTGCAATTATTATATCGAATAAAACTAGGAACAGCATCAAGCGTATATTTGATGTTATTCCTAGTTTTATTATTTCTGAGTAATCTTTTCAAATTGCTTCCGCAAGAGCCTTCTTAGTTGCGGATCATGAACGTATAGATAGGTTCCATAGACACCACGCTTCAGCAAAACATTCAACGAATTCATAACCATTTTTTTCTCCACTGATTCAATCATGGCGGGATCAGTCAGATCATCGCGTTTTTTAAACGCTTCGACATCAGTATGTTTCGTGAGATCAACATCTAACCGTCCGTGCTTGGCGTCTCTAAAATAAATAGGTGGTCCAATGATGATTCCTGCATAGTTAAGATCGAATCCTTGACACGTGTAAATAGATCCCACTTCATCGATGGTAGCTGGAATTTCTGCCCAGGGAGTTTCCGTATAATTATATTGGTCCCAGGGCATCTTAAATTTTCCTTCACAGATATAATGCTTACCACCATCTAATGTTGAAGGATACCCGGAAGTTGATAAAATACGTGAAAGGCCAACTTGCTGGTTACGCATCACAATTGCCTTCCTCATCTCTTCAGCGTCATCATAAATTCTGAAATCGTAGTTATTTAACATTTCAGGGGTTAGTTCTGTCACAGTCCGTCGTAGCGTTAGCTGATTAATCCAGTCTAATAATTCTGGACCTGCTGACATCCGAAACTGCTTTTTCAGTACATAGTTTTCATGAAAGTAGGGTGTGAGTAGTGCATTTAACCGTTCATTTGTCCAGTAACTTTTCATCCGTAATACTTGTGTTTGATCGAAAACTAAGATAACGACTTTTGAACGTTTTATAATTTCTTGTAACTGATTATGAAAATAAAAGTTATTATAATGATCTGGCTTTGATAGTAACAAATGGGCTTCATCAATCAGTACAATATCTGCCGCTTGATTGTGTTTATCCAGCTGATTAATAAAAGTAGTTGGCCGCTGATAATCCTTTTTTAACAGAATAGTGTTACTACCAGCAATAGCCTTATATACTTTTAAAACCTCTGGATGGTTAACTAGCAAGTAATTCTGTGTCCGGTATAGAATGCTGGTGTTATCAGTTCGTGCTAGCAACTGGATCTTAGCGAATAGATGGGATAAAATCACGCTTTTACCGGTCCCGGCATCACCAAAGATGGTAAATACACCGGTCTGGTTATTTTGAAGCCGATCTTGAGTAAAATTCATAATCTTTAATACTAATTCACGCTGCTCCGTAGATAATACAACATTTGGTCCAATCTTACGGGTAGCTGTGTTAGTGATGATCTGTTTAATCAAAATATCCTTCCTTCAGGTAAAAAGTATGTCCAACATGTAATTGACCGTGGGGAAGACTGAAAAATAGGTTAGAATTCATTTTTCATTTTCTAGTTTACATAATATATATTATACAAAGTAGAATTTAAATCTAGAATCAACCGATATACTGGCTATTTGTCGGTTAATCATCGTTTTACTCAACTCTATTTTGCTGGCTTCACTTCGTAACTTGGTTAACACATATTTTATTTCGTGAATTTCATTATCGGCTCCATGAAGTTGAGTTTACAACTTAACTTTCGCACATATGTCAGCCAAACTGCCTTTGCTGATTCCAAGGTCTAAAACCATACACTGCATGCCATACTATAGCCTTTATTAGAGTTTACCGCCAAATCAATCAATTACTGTTATCAAACTAATCATACCGCCATTAAGCAATTAATGACAACTCATCAAGCAACTCAATATTATTGGTGTTAAATTTTGTATCGATTTCGTGAAAAATCGTTGAAAAGCTTTAAATTTAGCTCAAAAACCCTGATTTTAGCTTAAATTTTACTCATTTCTGTATAAAAGAGCTCTAAACCATGGTATTTGGCCGTAAAAAGCTATTTTTGTCTATAAATATGAACTTTTAACGGTAAATTACAGCCAATCAAATCAATTCATGTAATCGGCTACGATAATTCACTTGATAACCGCTTCAATCTACCTGTCATTAAAATTTTTGTTTTAATGACTACTGCACCACTACTATGTTATCATGAACATATGATTCTTAACGGAGCTAGGAGGTCCTAACGCAATGGAAAAAGATCGCTATTTAAATCTAATCAATCAGGAATTAAAACAATTACCTTCTTTTATTACTGAATACAAAATTGGGACTAATCTTTCCACTACCACTGTTTACCAGTACTTAACTGAATTTCGCCGTTTTTTTGATTGGCTACGTTCATGTGATTTAAGCACTGCAAGTACCAATGAACAAATTGCCCCCACTGACCTTGAACACCTAAAGCGCAACGATATTATGATGTATTTGGATTACATCCAGCATACGAGTACGACCTCAAAAAAGCATGATCTCTCTCCCACTACCGTGAACCGAACAATCAATGCCTTACGCTCGCTCTACAAGTTTTTAACAATTACGGCTGACGACTTAAATGGTAATCCCTACTTCGAACGAAACGTCATGTTGAAAATCAGTGCCGTTAACGATACCCAAACTTTAAGTTATCGAGCTCATGCAATCAAAGCCCATATGCTCACCGGCAATGAAAAATTTGAATTTTTAGACTTTATCGATAATACCTACATTAGTAAAATTAATAAGCAAGCCATCAGTCCATTCAAAAAAAATAAAGAACGAGACCTCGCCTTGATTGCACTTATGCTCGGAACTGGGGTTCGAGTATCTGAGGCAGCAAATATTGATTTAGCAGATTTGAATTTAAACGATCGCTACTTGGATGTTATTCGCAAAGGTGGTCAAAAAGATACTGTTCCCATCGCTAACTGGGCCATTCCGTATTTAACAACCTATGCTGAACATCGTGAAGCCCTTTACCATCCAGAGAAGAATCAGTTAGCCTTCTTTTTAACAGAGTATCACGGGCGCATTAATCGAATTGCCTCTAATTCAATTGAACGGTTAGTTAGTAAATATTCCACAGCTTTCGGTCGCAAAATGACACCACATAAACTAAGACACACGGTCGCATCGGAGATATACAGTAACACGAAAGATCAAGTTATTGTCGCCCAACAGCTCGGTCAAAAAGGGACTTCAGCGACTTCGCTGTATACTCACGTGGATCCCGATAAACAACGGGCCGCACTGAATACAACTGATGATTGATTGGTCTATTTAAAGCGATAATCAAAATTTAAAATGATAATACAAGTACAAAAACAGGGCTGATAATGATTCGATTAAGAATCTTTATCAGCCCTGCTTTTGTTAGTACCGCCGCGTAACATTTATTTTGAATTAATACCTATTCATAATACTTAATCGAATACTGTAATAGCATCTGTACGACTTTCCTACTTCCCTTATCGCGTACTTTCAATCACCGTCAAAATATGAGCGATCTGATCACGAAGATCAACCCCACTAGCGTTAGAATACACAATATCCACACTCATTATTTTCGTATTGATTAAACATTATATATTGACATTAACCACGATTAATTCCCAAACTATCACGTGACCCCAGCGTCGCATCATGCGAAAGCCGTACAACAAGGTCGGCAATGCTCTGACGTGAAACGTCGTGTCCACCAAAAGGCTCGCCTTTTTTCGTCAGTTGGTAATTAGTATCATCACCATTATCAAACCATCCTGGACGAATCGTCGTGTAATTCAAACTAGAATCTGCAATAATATCAGCCGCATCTCGATAATTCTGCAGAACTGGATTACTACGCAAATTACCACTAGTTCCCACGTTAGCCGGAATTTCGTTATAGATCCCCATAGATGTGATAAATAATAATCGCCGTACAGCCGTCTGTTCCATGACGCATACCAACTGACGAGCCATTTTTGCTAAATCACCACTTAGTGCAGCAAATACTACATCTTGCCCCTGTAATGCCGCTTGTAGAATCGTTGTATCCATGACGCTTCCTGCAATCGCATGCTCTCGACACTCATTTAACTGACCTAATTTTTGGGGATACCGAGACATTAACGTTAATCGATCATCTGTGTTCTCAAGGAAATATTTTCTTGTAACACTTCCTATCGATCCAGTAGCACCGATAATTAATACATTTGTCATTTACTTATTCATTCCTCTCATCCAATTTTTGCCTATGCTGAATATTAACCCCTTGCAGTAACTTCAAGGCAAGATTTTTTCATTTTTTCGTAAAATAGCTTGCCTTACAGTTACTGCAACGCTTTATACTCACATCGTACAACTAAAAAAAGGAGTCCTATTAATATGAAAACTGCTACTTTTATTGAACCCGGAAAAGTAATCATTCAAGAGCTGCCAAAACCACAGATTCAAAAGCCCAATGATGCGATTATTAAAGTGTTGCGTGCTTGTGTCTGTGGGTCTGACCTCTGGTGGTTCCGCGGGCTTTCCCAGCGCAAAGCCGGATCCGTTGTGGGCCATGAAGCCATCGGTATCGTAGAAAACGTCGGTACCGATGTAACCAGTATCAAATCAGGCGACTTTGTCATTTTGCCATTTACTCACGGCTGTGGACACTGTGCAGCTTGCCGTGCCGGTTTCGAAGGTAACTGCTTGAACGCCGAAGAACAGGGATCCAGTGGCTTTCAGGGCGAATACGTTCGCTATACGGAGGCTAACTGGTCATTGGTAAAAATCCCCGGCCAGCCAGATGACTACACTGATGAACAACTCAACGACTTGCTGGCACTATCCGATGTTATGGCGACTGGCTACCACGCCGCGGCTAGTGCCGAAGTTAAACCTGGTGATTCCGTCGTTGTGATGGGTGACGGTGCCGTCGGTCTGTGCGGTGTTATTGCCGCAAAATTGATGGGCGCCAAACGTATTATCGCCATGAGCCGGCATGCCGAGCGTCAAGTCTTAGCGCGCGAATTTGGTGCCACTGACATCATCGAAGAGCGTGGTGACGATGCCGTAGCAAAGGTACTCGAACTGACTGATGGTGGTGCTGATGCGGTGCTCGAATGCGTTGGTACCGCGCTATCTGTTGACACCGCGATTCGCGTGGCACGACCAGGGGCCATCGTCGGACGTGTCGGCGTCCCACAGGAAGCCACTAATGCTAACGCTGCCCCGTTCTGGAACAACGTGGGGTTACGCGGTGGTATCGCCTCAGTGACGACTTACGATCGTAACACCCTGCTTGATGCCGTCTTAAACGGCAAAATTCATCCAGGCCACGTCTTCACTCAACGTTTTGCTTTGGCAGACGTGCAACAAGCCTACGATGCAATGGATCAACGACAAGCGATTAAATCCCTTCTGATTATCAATGATTAAATTCACGATACTGAAAAATAAAAAACATCAAAACAGCCTAGTTCTCACATTGAACTAGGCTGTTTTAGACTATTTTTTTATAAGAACATTCCTGCCAACAAACAAATTGTACTGATTAATTAAAAGCTTCTTCCGTAGCCCGTTTACCAAACATAATATTTACAACCGCAATCATCGATAACACCATGAACCCTGTCATAAGTTCTACTGATCGATCATACGTCAGCACTGGGCTTGCTAAACCCGTTGTAAGCAATGTAATCACGGATAATCCAAATGAACTTCCAATTTGATGCACAGTATTAACCACACCTGATGCAGATCCTGCAATCTCTGGATCAGTATTCGCTACACCAGATACCGTCAGCGGACTCAATGTAAATCCCTGTCCGATTCCGATAATCACCATTGGCACGGCAATCGCCCAGAAATAACCACCTTGAATTTTAACAACTGATGCCATCAATAATCCCAAAGTTGTGATGATTGTTCCGGTCATCATAATTTGTACATTCGAAAATCGTACGTTTAATCTTGAAACTAATGTTGCAAAAATAAATTGCGGTACAGTTTCCGGTAAAAATCCAATCGCGGCCATTAACGGTGTAAAGTGATACACATGTTGCATTGCCTGTGGCGTTAAGAAGAAATACGAGATCATTGCGCATAAGAAAAAGAAACGTGCTACATATGCACTACTTCGCTCACGATCTACAAACAATCGCAGCGGCATAATTGGTTGCTCAGTATGTTTCTCCTGCCAAACAAAGACACTCAAAAAGAGTAAGGCAATTACTACTGTTATCAACGGGTGGCTAGCACCATTAATTCCGAATACTAATAAAACAATTCCGATTACAGAAAGCAGAGATCCAAGCCAATCAATCTTTCCTAGATTCTTCTGCCGTCCAGCAGAAATAAACTTGATGGTTAGAATCACCATGATGATCCCGATTGGGACGTTCAGTAAAAATCCCCACCGCCACGAGGTATAGCTTGCAATCAAGCCGCCAATGACCAAGCCAAAACTTGCACCGAGGCCTCCAGTAGCACCGTAGTAGATGATAGCACGCGTTCTCATCGTACCTTGATAACTATCCATCAATAGTGCCAGTGTCGTTGGAGCTAAAACGGCAGAACCAATTCCTTGTAATGCACGCATTGCGATCATCATGATCCCATTCACAGATAATCCAACCATCAGAGAGCCCAAGCTAAAAATTATCAGTCCCAGTAAGAATATCCGCCGGCGACCGAACACGTCTCCGGCACGACCACCAAGCATTAGTAAACCACCAAAAGTAAGCACATAGGCATTTGTGACCCAAGAAAGTGCCTGCGGTCCCATATTTAAATTCTGGGCAATTTTAACAGTACTTGTAAAAACAATAGAGTTATCCAATAAAATCATGAAATAACTAACTAAAATAATCGGTAACACGATTCCAAATCTTGACTGTTTCATCCTTGTATATATTCCTCCTACAATCTTCATCAATAGCAACGAAAATAAGAATAATCCCTTACAGTAACTGCAAGGCAAGCAGAATCAACCAACTTTCCTCATAAAAAAGATATTTTGTTTCTGACATGTTCGACTAAACTGCAGGTCTATCAAAACTGGACGAACATTTAATGTTCGTCCAGTCACGTTTAAATCTATCAAGTTAACAGGTTTTAACTGTTTCGTTAGTAAACCGGACGATTCTCGCCCTGTGTTGACGGATCTGCTAATCCCAAACTATCGTTGATCCCCAATACTGGTTTAGCGATAATTCGGAGCACTAAATCGGCAACGCTTCGACGGGAACCTGATACGCCAACATAGGGCTCCGCCCGATGAGTGATCACGTAATTAATCTCATGGCGATCATTTAACCAGGGTAATCTCAACGTTGTATATTGCAACGCTGAATTAGCAAGTAACTGGTCTGATTCAATCGCCGCATTCAAGCCATTCATAACCTGACGTGCATTCCAGCGACCAAATTCTCCCGGAACTTCATTGTAAATCCCCAAAATGTTAGTGAAAACGATGCGACTAACGTGATTTCGTTTCATTGCGTTAATAATGTTCTTTGTCCACACATTATTTTGTGTGTGATCGACAACACCCGCAAAAATCAAATCTTGTCCCGCAACAGCCTTATTAACTGCATTTTCATCACTTAAATCTCCCTCAATAAAGGTAACTCGAGCGTTATTACGCAGCTGACTCAAACGGTCAGCTTGTCGTAAAAAGAGCGTTAATTCAATATGACTAAATTTTGATTCTGACAAAATCCGCTCCTCAATTAACCGTGCAATTTGACCATTAGCCGCCATAATAAGTACTTTCATATCAATCATCCTCCAAATAATAGATTACGAGTTTAACTTACACCCCTCAAGTTACTTGAAGGCAAGACTTAGTAACTACTTTTGAAAAAACTTTTTTAAAATCACTTAGCTGATGGCACTATCCTTTATCGACAACACCGAAGTAAAAATTATCATGTCGTAAAAAATTGATCCGATCTTTTCGATTTTTTTGGTCTAAAATTTGTAACACTTGAAATGCTCGAGCTTGCGATACTCGAGTTGCTTTCATATCACGACGCTTTTCCAGTGGAATCCAGCCTTCAGCATCTCGAATTCCCTTATCGCGAATAACGTAAATTGTTCGTTCGTGATCTACACAAATATAATAGTAACGCCGTTTTGGTACACTTTGATTGGCCTTAACTATCACTGTTTGCTGTTCAGTAGCTTGAATTAACTGCTTAACATCATTAATCCGTTTCATTAAATTTCGGTACTGACGACAAATTTGACACTTCTGATCATCTCCAATCGAGTGCGTCGAGTCCACCTCTTCATGGAAGTTAGTCAAGTCAATACTTTGTGCCAGCAGGAGCCCCCGATATCTCTTTAAGCGAATTTTTTTATCATTCCATTCTTTTAATTCATTCATGTTATCACCTATCTGATTATATGTTTAAGTCTTTGACGTACTTATCACATAGAATATGGTATTTAGATAACCATAAAAAGAGCGTTAAAATAAACTCAAGGTGAGAATTTCACAGAAATTTTCTCCATCATTTGACCATAACCATAAATCGAGCACCCGCTTTTATTCGTCGGATAAAAAAGCATACTGTTGCACCACAGATAATCCATGACCTTCATTTTCAATCATTATTAATGATAAAAGCAAAACACTCTGGCAGCCTATAATTGGCTACTAGAGTGTTTTTATTCCAATGAGAATTTCACAGATGATTATTATTTTTGGCTACTTTTTCCAAGTCCCCATTTCTTATATCCTAGATTCCGTAATCAAGAAGTCTTGTCAAAAGGACTTCCACAAATTAAGAAAGAAATGAGACCTGTTTATGACAACTATAATTTTAACTTCCATCCTAAGTATCGACCATCTTCTCCCGCTGATGATTGCTAAATATGGTGCCCTTGTCTATGTTGGCCTATTTGCCGTTATATTTATTGAAACGGGCCTAGTCGTTTTTCCATTTTTACCAGGTGACTCACTGCTTTTTCTATGTGGTTCCATTGCCGCAATGGCAACACATACGCTTAATCCAATCTGGCTAATTGTCCTATTATCAATTGCCGCAATTGTGGGTGATACCATCAACTTCGAAATTGGGGCCCAATTCGGACACTATTTATCTAGTCCTCGTTGGCAAAAATGGATTAAACCAAAATACATGGCCGAAGCACAAGCGTTTTTTGATCGTCATGGAAGTAGTGCGATTTTTCTGGGACGTTTTGTTCCAATAATTCGAACCTTTATCCCGTTTACAGCCGGTATTAGTAAAATGCATTATCGTAAATTCATCATTTTCAACGTACTCGGAGCCGTCGCATGGGTCAGTCTAGCAGTACTAGCCGGCTATTTCTTCGGGAATATTGCGATTGTTAAAGCCCATTTCGAACTTATCATGATCGCAATTATCGTAATTTCATTAATACCTGCCATTTTGATGGCGCTTAGTCGCAAAAGAAAGGATGTTCGTATCGATGCGGAAAAATAAAGTCTGGTTTATCGCTGGTCTTCTTGCAACCCTTGGTTTTATTGTACTGACCCTAATGGTAATGACCAAGTCAACACTTCTCGTCAACTTTGATGCCACTATCCAGCATATCACGACGCCAATGATTACAACTCCAACCACCACCATTTTCAGTAGCATTGCTTTTTTTGGTAGTCCCATGATTAATATTTTATTAATCTTTATCGTTGCCGGTGGATTGTGGCTCAGTCACGAACGATTGACCGCCTGCTGGGTGATTTGCGTTCAACTAGGGGGAAGTGCCCTCGCCTACGTCATTAAAAATGTGGTTCATCGTGCTCGACCACAATTTCAAGTCATTAAAGACACTGGATTTAGTTTTCCAAGCGGACATACATTTACCACAGCTATCTTGGTTCTAACGATTCTCTTCGTTTTAATCCCCTATGTTAAGGATGCCGAAATCCAGCTCATCATCACTCTCCTATCTCTCATTTGGTTTGGGCTCGTTGCGTTTTCACGAATTTATTTACGTGCACACTGGCCATCTGACGTATTAGGAAGCACCCTACTTTCGCTCTCATGGTGGGAAATTTCTCGCCTACTGTATTTTTACTTTTTAAAACTTCAAACTCACTTCCCTAAGCTAAAAATGAAAGGTGTGAACTAAATGTTATCTAAATTAACAATTGTTGTTCCTGCATTTAATGAAGAAGCAGTATTACCCGATTCAATTAAAACGTTACTCGAAGTTGAAAATCGCATTATTGACCTTCAGAACATCGATCCTGCATCAAATTTATTAATCGTTGACGACGGTTCAAAAGATGAAACATGGAACATTATCCAACGCGAACACCAACTAAACGCCCGTGTGGATGGACTAAAATTTAGTCGTAATTTTGGTCACCAAAATGCACTGATTGCCGGCTTGACCGAAGCTGCAAAGGTTGCTGACGTCATCATTACAATTGATGCCGATCTGCAAGACGATCCAAACTCAATGGTTGAAATGGTGGCCAAATATTTAAATGGCATCGATATCGTCTATGGGGTACGAAATAATCGTGAAACGGATACCTGGTTTAAACGCACTTCGGCCGGTATTTTTTATAAGACCCTCAATCTGTTAGGGGTAAAACTCGTCCAAAACCATGCTGACTTTCGGTTAATGTCTCAGCGAGCCGTCTTAACTCTCCTAAAATACCAAGAACGAAATCTCTTTATTCGAGGCATCATTCCATTAATCGGCTTTAATACTGATAAAGTTTTCTACAAACGGACGCCTCGAATGGCTGGTGAATCCAAATATCCACTCAAAAAGATGCTCGCCTTCGCATGGGACGGCCTCACTTCATTTTCAATAGCCCCAGTTCGAGCCATTCTCCTACTTGGTTGCTTTGCTAGCTTTTTAGGAATTATCGCGTTAGTCTACTCAACTGTCACTAAGTTGCTGGGTCTGACCGTCCACGGCTGGTCATCACTCATGATCTCGATTTGGATTCTTGGGGGCTTCCAAATGATCAGCCTCGGTGTCATTGGTGAGTACATCGGTAAATTAACTACCGAGGTTAAGCAACGGCCTCGATTTACAATCGAAAAGAAACTTGGTTAACTCACGATGGGTAAACAAATAAAACTGCTCTCAATTTTTCCCTTAATTCTGATTTTTAGTTTATTCATTGGCATGATGTCCAATTTGTTTGACCTTCATAATCCATCGACTAGCGCCTTAGTCATTTTACTCAGTACCTCGATCATTCTAATCTATTATTTTTATCGTAATCGTCTTCAGTTATCACAACGTCTATTGAAAAAATGGCTAGTTGTTGACCTGAGTTTAATTTTCATTATTCAACTACTCGTTCTTCACTTTCTACCCGCATCAATATTTCATGATCCTTTTCGGGTCCTGTCACAAGCTGAGCTCATTAGCCATCACCAATATAATTGGTCTACCTCCACCTACTTTTGGCGTTATCCAAACAATGTTTCTCTAGTGTTCTTACTAGCAAAATGGATGCAATTAACCAACGTCCTCAATTTAACCACCAATACTTCCCTGCATCTGCTGTCCATCATTTTTCTAGACAGCTTTATTGGGCTAACACTATTAATAGCTATCAAAAAGGCCGCCCATAGTATGTTCAGCCTTCTATTAATGTTATTCTTTTTGATCTCACCGTTTGCATATACGTATTATCTTCAAGTTTTTTATTCGGATTTGCCAATTTTACTTTTTCTATTGATTACATTTATTATTCTCGAACGTTGGGCTCGGCTAACGCATTATCAAAAAATAATCGCTGGCTTGATTTTGTTCATTATGATGTTTATCGGTCAGCTTATCAAACCGAACTTGATAGTCATTGTTGTTGCGATCGGTATTTTCGGGCTCGCATTACTTTTGGCTAGCCAAAAGGCTGCTCGGATAATCATAATTCCCTTAACGATTATGATTATCGGCATCGGGGCGGCATTTCCAGCCGCTCGCACAATTCAATCAGATATTCACTATTCTCAAAAAAGTCAATACACGATGCCAACTCTGAATTGGATTTGGATGAGTTACAATCCGCACCACAAGGGCACTTACGTCAGTAGCGATGTTCAGCGAATGAATCGGCTTCCAAATAAGACTGCCCGCAGCAACTACCTAAAAACAGCTTTAATCAAACGGCTTCGGAAATTAGGGCCGATAGGCATTGTTGCACGTTGGTTTTCTAAACTCTGGATTCTACTCAACGTGGGAAATATTCAAACCTCATATACAGCAGGATTGATTGAAGTCCCTGCATGGTATCGTTCTTGGCAAGAACCGGCCAGTCTCATTGGCGCCATCATCATGCGGACCGCCTTTACGTTACTTTATCTCAACGGTATTTTCGCATGTGTCACGCTGCTTAAGAAGTCATTCAGACAACAACCATCAATTCCCATTTTGGCAACAATCGTCAGTGTGGGCTATGTTGCCTTCCATGTCTTGGTTTGGGAAACGGAGAGCCGCTACGGGCAAGTTTTGCTGCCCTTACTTCTGTTTATCTGCATATCAGAAACTCCCCAAATCCAACTTCCCGTTGTTCACTCATTGCAGTTCCGTCGGTGGCAGCGACTATGTCTGTCCTCATTACTGGCGGTATGTATTGGTGCGATTGGCTTTGTGGTCATTAACTATCACTCGATTCTATCACCCCATGCTCCCATCATTGCTACCCAAAGTAGTGAGCTTTCCATGCAATATCATACTCGGTTGCAAACAATCAACAAGGGAACAACCGTCTCACAAAAAATTAGATTGACACAACCAGCCAGTAATATAGCTTTATTTATGCCCGCGGCCAAAAGTTTTAATGCGCGGTTGGTGAATAGTCAAACCGGTCGTCGTTATTCATTTATTTCTTCCAATCATCGTTTCCGCGTCAATAGGTCCTTATCAGCTGGCACATACACCATTATCGTCACTAGTCGCCAAAATCATAATTCTAATCTTGAAATCACCCAAACTATAAACTATCATCTTGCGCCATATCCGCTAAAAGTGAATAACCAAATTAAGCAGCATAATTCATTTATTTATGTCGTCAAAGGTATCAAGTCATAACTAAAATACCCTCGTGAAATTATCACGAGGTTGTTTTAGTTATGCAATATTTTTAAGTGCTAACCGCTTAACAGTCTTTCACCAGCCATTGATTAACCTGGTCAGCCGTTACTACGCTTCCCACTAGAAATAACGTCGGTAGTATTTTGGTGGTCCCTTTAATTCCCTTGGTAGTAACATTTGCAGCTTGTCCTACTGATGAGCAAAAAAGTCCTACTTGTTGCTGAGAAAATTGCGTCTCTTGTAGATATCGCGCAATTGGTGTCGCCAGTTTCCCATTCCAAACGGGGCTACCAATCAAGATCCGTTGATAGCTGCTTAACGTGGGGGTTTCAACTAATTCCGGTAATTGACCAGATTGATACTGTTTAATCGCAACATCAGCCGTTACGGACATATCCTTTGGAAAAGCATCTTTGGTGTTTAATTCAAACACGTCTGCGCCGATGATTTGTGCAATTTGGCGTGCAATACTTGCCGTATTTCCAGTTCGTGAATAATAAATTATTAAAGTTTGGGGTGCACTAATCATCTTTACCTTCTTTTTCAACCTGAGCAGCATGCTGGCGTTCAATTTCTCGTAATTCATTTTCAGTATCCACCATGTGATCACTAAAATGATCTAACTTGTAGTGCAAGTGATCGATAGCCGCTTGAATGTCATCTCGCCGCTCTTCCATCTCGGCTAACTGCTCTTTCAATAATGCGATTTGTTCATTCGTATTGTCCTCTTGTGCTTCAAATAACTGAATGTATCGCCGTAAATTTTCAATACTCATGCCAGCATCTCGCATTTGTTTAGCAAAGGTAATTCGACGAATAATACGCTCATCAATTTCACGATTGCCTACCGAACTTCGATCAATTACAGGAATTAACCCTTCCTTTTCATAATAACGAATTGCTGCAGACGATACACCGGTCCGCTCACTAGCTTCTTTAATATTCATATCGTTGGCTTCCCTTCTTTAATCTTACAGCCACCAGCTTACAACCTTACAGTAACTTGAAGGCAACATCAAATTTAAAAAAATAGCCAGTTAGCATAAACTAACTGACTACTCACCCTATTGTCGTTAAAATTCTTCATGGACGGCAGGGTCCTGGTTCGATGTTCTACCATCTGGCCTTGTCAATGAACTAATAATGGCCATCTCTTCTGCAGTTAATTCAAAATCAAATAAACTGAGATTTTCAACCTGTCGACTGGGCGTAGTGGCCTTAGGAATCGTAATAGTACCAAGCTGAATTTCCCACCGTAAGATAACTTGCGGGATACTACGTTGATGTGCTTGTGCAATTTTACCAATCGTTTCATCCTTCAGCATTTCATTTGCTCGACCAATGGGGCTCCAATCGATTGTTGCAATATTGTGCTGATCATTATAGTCCCGTTGCGCTTGATTATTAAAATAGGGTTGGACTTCAATTTCGTTCGCAACAGGTAGTACTCCGGTCTCCTTTTCCAACTTTTCCAAGTGTTCTGGTAAAAAGTTAGAAACCCCGATCGAACGTACTAATCCAAAGCGTTGCGCATCAATTAAGGCTTGCCATGCCTCAACATACAGGCCTTGTTGTGGATTTGGCCAATGAATCAGATACAAATCAATGTAATCTAACCCAGTCCGTAAAACCGATTCTTGAATCGCCTGAATAGCTTGGTGATATTCATGAAAACGCCCGGGTAACTTAGATAAGACCGTAATTTCATCACGCGGAACCGCACTACGTCTAACAGCTTCACCAACAGCTCCTTCATTGTCATAGTTAAAAGCCGAATCTAAAAATCGATATCCTTTATTTAAGGCACTCGTCATTGCATTGACACCAGTATACCCATTCAGTAAGTAGGTTCCAAAACCGACTTGTGGCACTTGATTACCATCGCTAAGCGTTATTTGCGGTACATTTGTCTGCATATCATAGACCTCCAAGTTACGAATTATTGTATTTAATAAAAGCCCTTACAAACACTATAGCACACATTTAAATACCATACATTCCAATTACCATCGCAATCAATAATATTATTAGCACGATGGTTGTAATCCACACGTACAAGCGATCACGTGCAACATAAAAGGCGTAGATTGACACCACGACCCGCAAAACTGGTGTTAAAATCAGCAGAAAAAGTCCCGTCATAATGATGGCATAGGGCTTTAAACCCGCCAGTCCAGCCAAAATTGTCTGGAATTGGTACGGATGATACGTACCAGAATATCCAGAATGACCACTAACGAGAAACATTAAAACACCAATCAACATTACCCCGGCTGCCAGAAATACGCCAATTTGCATAACCTTTCCGATTAATCGCTCAGCATTGTGAATTTCATCTTTTAAATCTAACTCTTGTTTATTTTCAGTCATTAAAAGGTCCCTCCAATGCCCTTAATTAGCATCTGAATTCCCATGTAAAATAGAATTGGTACGAATATAATTCGCAAAATTCGTGGTTGAATTCGCTGCATAATTCGGGTTCCAATCGCAGCACCAACCAAAATTCCAAGGGCAATGGGAGCAGCAATTTCAGGACGTATAGCACCTTCGAAAAAGTAAACTGTCGCGCTGGCCGCTGCAGTAACACCCATCATCAAATTACTTGTTGCACTGGAAGGCTTGAGTGGCATTTTCATGATCGTGTCCATCGCAATTACTTTAAATACCCCGCTACCAATTCCGAGGAGGCCACTGGCTAAGCCAGCACCATACATCATTGCAAAGCCACCGGGAACATTAGTAACTTGATAATCGACTTGTTTCATTGTCAATTTGTCATAGTATGATCCGCCAAGTCGTAGGCGTTGGGACAAGTGATCAGGAACAACGTCTTGATCGGTATCCAGCTTTTTCTTTCCCCATAATTTTTTAATCATGTTGTAGCACGAGTATAGCAAGAAGCACCCAAACAATGCCTCTAGCCAAACCGCATGGATTAATCCGACTAGGACCGCTCCGGTAATTGCGCCCACCGTCGTTGCAATCTCTAAGAACATCGCAACTCTCAAATTTAATAGTTCATCACGCAAGTACGCAATAGTTGCCCCTGAACTTGTTGCAATCACAGCGATGACACTTGCCCCGATCGCATACTTAATCGGTAATCCCATTCCAACAGTGATGATAGGAATTACGATCATCCCACCACCAATTCCAAGCAACGATCCTGCCGTCCCAGCAAAGACCCCTACCAATAACAGTAACAGTGCGGTTTCAAGCAAAATAAGACCTTCCTTCTCTATTTTTCCCTTTCTTTACGCCTCTCCCATTGTACTTGCAAATCTTCAAAAGGACAATAAAACAAATAAGGATACGACGATCCGCATCCTTATTTGTTTAATCTTAACTTTAATTATTGCCAATGCCGTTGAATAAATTGATTTCGGCCACCATTTTCTTCGGCTTCATGACGTTTCGGATCTTTCTTATAGAAATCTTGATGGTAGTCCTCTGCTTCGTAGAACGGCTTTGCATCTTCAATTTGGGTCACAATGGGCTCTGCAAACAAGGCACTATCAATTAATTTTTGCCGTGAGGCTGTCGCAATTCGCCGTTGCTCATCACTGTTTACGAAAATCACTGGTCGATAATTATCCCCACGATCTTGAAATTGGCCCATCGCATCAGTCGGATCCGTTTGGTGCCAGTATATTTCCACTAATTGTTCGTACGAAATAATAGCGGGATCAAACGTGATTTTAACAGCCTCTGTATGACCAGTAGTATGACTCTTAACCTGTTCATAGGTTGGATTAACTGTGTGACCACCAGTATACCCAGATCTAACACTCACTATTCCAGGCTGTGTATCAAATGGTTGAACCATACACCAAAAGCAACCACCCGCAAAAATTGCTGTTTCGTAAGCCATTTTAAAGGCCTCCCTTTTCTATGATGGAATGGGTAAATCAAAATGGCAGTCCAACAACTGTCGGACTACCATAAAGCATTCATTAAATTTATGCAAAAGCATCCGTTAATGGTGGTACAACTTGTTTCTTACGAGATACCACCCCAGGAAGACTCATCCGATTTTGATCATTAAGCTTCTTACCAAATGCAGCTTCTACTTTATCCTTTGGTTCGCCAACAACCAGTAATTCAGAATTGCTGTTAAGAATGTTTGTTGCTAAAAGTAAGAAAATATCATAGCCCTTAGCATCATTTTCATCCTTCATTACGGTTTCAAGTGCATCTTGACGTGAAAAGACATCATCTAAATCAACAGTATTTACTTGTCCGACACGAACTTGCTTGCCACCTAGTTCGAATGACTTAGCATCACCATCAACAAGTTCAAGATCAGACTTACTTGCCAAATCAGTACCTGCTTTTAGCATCTCTAAACCATAAGTCTCATAGTCGACGTCTGCAATTTGAGCTAATTCTTTAACTGCTTTTTCGTCAGCTGGTGTAGTCGTTGGTGACTTGAGTAACAGCGTATCCGAAATAATAGCTGATAACATGAGGCCCGCTAAGTTAGCTGGAATATCAATTCCATTTTCCTTGAACAAGTCCAAAATAATGGTACTTGAACAACCAACTGGCCGTGCAGTATACCAAAGTGGTTGGGCTGTATTAAAGTTGGCAATTCTGTGATGATCGACAACGTGTGTCACGGTTAAATCAGCAAGATCGCTCACGCTTTGTTGTGGTTCATTGTGATCAACCAGCATAACAGCATCAACTTCGTTACCGGCTTGTTCAATCACCCGTGGTGCTGGTTCATTAAAGTGCTTCAAAGCAAATTGTGTTTCAGCATTTGGTTCGCCCAAGGCAACTGCCTCAGTATCATAACCTAATTTATTTTGGAGATATGAAAATGCCTTTGCCGCTACAATGGCATCCGTATCTGGATTTTGGTGACCAAAAACTAACTCTTTACTCATTGGATAGTCTCCTCCTGCAATAATATCGTCACCTACTTTTGTTCGGCTTCATCCTGTTCTGCCTTCACGATGTCATCGATACGTTGATAATAATCACGTTCTTCAAGGAATCCATCAAATTCTTCCAAGAATTGTGCAATCCGCGGAATTTGATCCTTTGCCGTCCGATAAACAAATGAAAGATTAAACTTAATTTGCGGCTCAAAAGTAGCTGTCATAATTGTATCACGATCAAAACGTGAAAGAACATAACTTTTTGGTAATGCCGTATAAGAATCAGTTTCTTTCATGAACCGGTAGATTTGCCCAGGCTGTGTAAACCGGGCAATAATATCAGGTTGATCAACCATTTGATTTTTATAGGCTTCTTTGACCATTTGATCAAGATAATAGCCAACCGGATAGGTTACCCACGGATGATCCAGCGTCTTTTTAAGCTTGATCTTCTTTTTGCCTTCCAATTCTGCATCATGATGAATAAAGAGTAGATCTTCACTCATAATTTTCTTGGAATCGTATGGCTTCCAGTTTTTGATACTATCGTCTGGTAAATACATAATGGCTAAATCGATTTGATTGTTTTCCAAGCCATCCCAAATTTCTTTTCTGGTTAACATATGGAATGTTAAATGAATATCGGGATTAGCCTTATAGTAACGAATGGCAAACTCCTCTAATACTTGTGTTTCAATTGAAGCCAGAATTCCTAAATGAATTTCCCCATGATTAGCACTCGTTGCCTGTTGGATTTCATCGGTTGCTTCATTCAACAGATCGTAAATATTGTGCGTCGTCTTAAGCATGGTGTACCCGGCATCTGACAACTTAAGTTTCTTACCCACTGAATAAAATAATGGTGCACCCACTGTTCTTTCCAGTTTTTTAATTTGTTGGGTCAGTGCTGGCTGTGTAATTCCTAAAATTTGCGCTGCTTGGGTATAATTCATCGTTTCCGTTAATTGAAGGAAGTATGTCAGGGTTTTTGATGAAAAAATACTTTCTTGTTTAGTCTTCATGCAGTTTACTTTCCTTTCAGTTCTTATCTTTTCTATAATCATTAAATCATAGATTTATTATAAGTGATGAGAGATCGATTTACAAAGAATAAGCGTAAATTAATCAACGTAATCAGTTTACTACACTTAACCTAAAGAAAAGCGAAAAAAATATATAAAAAATGTGATGAATTTATTAATTTTATTTAAACAACCAATTGTAAGAGTTTACGCCGCAGCGAAATTGGCAACCCCTGGGTATCAGTATCTAATACAAAAGATCCATTCGAATACCGTGATCCTAACGGATGATCGTTTGTAAGAACGTCTTGAATGATTGGACGGTCAGTAATAATCTCAAGGGCACCTTCAAACGAAGCTGGATAATCGATAAAATCTGCCACTCGATGAGGATTAGTTTTTAATTCTCTAAGAATCAAAACACCCTTCCGTGCCCGTGATGTTGTTGGAATCTCTTCGAGTTTCATCTCTTTGTACGCACCACGAGTAGTAATCAAGGCAATATTATCACCTTCGTCACACAATGCCATATTAACGACACAATCATCATCTCGTAAGTTCATGGATTTCACACCAGCCGTACGAGCACCGTTAGTTGGCACTTCTGCCAAATCAAATCTCAGTGCTAATCCAGTATAGCTCATCAGCAAGACAGTTTGATTAACGCTGTTTGGTCGGTAATAAGTCACATTTAGAACAACTGACGTTTCTTGTTTTAGTTTAATATACGTGCTTGGATGTTTCTTATAGTTTCGTCCGGGCAGATAATCCTTAAAAGCAGTTTGCTTAATATAGCCATCGTTGGTAGCCATCAAGAATGTACCACTTTCCTTCTCTAAATCATCGAAGGTCATTGCCTTAATAATTCGTTCATCATCTGCTAAACCAATAGTCTGTGAAATGTGTTCACCGGTGTCTTTCCAACGCGCATCTGCAATTTCGTGCACAGGGCGGTAGATTAAATGCCCCCGATTAGTGAACAAAAATAGATGTGATAATGTATTCGACTTAGCCAGTAGAATTGGATAATCGTCTTCTTTCAAACCGTTATCATCCGTATCCGAAGCACTATAAGAACGCGTACTACTCCGTTTAATATAGCCATCGTGAGACACAAGGACAACCACATCTTCGTCAGGTACCAATACTTCAGTATCAATTTTAAGTTCCTGAACCTGTTCTTCAACTCGCGTTTTCCGAGCATCACCAAACTGTTTTTTTACTTGTAGCAGTTCTTTTTTTACAACCTGTGCCAGTTTGCGATCATCGCCCAAAATCGCTTTAAATCCAGCAATATCTTTTTCTAACCGCGCTTGTTCATCTTCTAATTCAGTCACGTCTGTATTGGTTAACCGATACAGTTGTAAGGTAACGATTGCTTCGGCTTGAGGCTCTGTAAACGCATACTGAGTAACTAAATTCTGCTTTGCATCTTTTCGGTTCTTGCTAGCTCGAATTGTCGCAATTACCTGGTCAAGAATTGACAAAGCCTTGATTAGACCGGCAACAATATGTAACCGTGTCTGTGCCTTATCGAGATCAAACTTAGTTCGCTTAGTGATAATTTCCTTTTGAAAGGCCAAGTAAGCCTCAAGGAATCGTTTCAGTCCAACCCGTTCAGGCCGTTTATGATCAATCGCCACCATGTTGAAATTATAATTAATTTGTAGATCAGTATTCTTGAATAGGAAATTCAAAATCCCCTGTGCATTAGCTTCACGTTTTAGTTCAATCGCAATCGACAGACCATTACGATCAGTTTCATCGCGAACTTCAGCAATTCCTTCAACTTTTTTCATGATCCGCATTTCATCAATACGTTTAACGAGTTGTGCCTTGTTCACTTCATAGGGAATTTCGGTAACATTAATTTGCGACTTACCGCCACGCAATTCTTCAATGTTTGTCTTTGCCCGAACCACAATTCGACCACGGCCAGTTTGATAGGCCTTCTTAATTCCGTCAATTCCTTGAATAATTCCGCCTGTTGGAAAATCAGGCGCTGGAATAAAGTCCATCAACTGCTCTAGTGTTGCATCATGATGGGTTAATAAATAAATTAAAGCATCGACAACTTCGGCTAGGTTATGCGGTGGAATATCCGTTGCATAGCCGGCAGAAATACCGGTTGCTCCATTTACCAGCAAATTAGGAATTCGAGCTGGTAATACTGTCGGTTCATACTCGGTATCATCAAAGTTAAGAACCATTTCAACCGTCTTTTTGTCAATATCTTGCAGCATCAACCCAGCAATTTTGCTGAGCCGCGCCTCGGTATACCGCATAGCAGCCGGCGGATCCCCATCCATTGAACCATTATTCCCGTGCATTTCAATTAGCGGTGCTCTTAGTTTCCAGTCCTGACTCATACGAACCAGTGCTTCATAAATAGAACTATCCCCATGGGGATGAAAGTTACCCATGACATTTCCGACAGACTTAGCCGACTTGCGGAACCCTTTATCGTACGTATTACCATCCTTATTCATAGCGAATAGGATTCGACGTTGAACTGGTTTTAATCCGTCACGAATATCAGGGAGCGCACGTTCTTGAATAATCGATTTCGAATAGCGACCAAAACGATCACCCATCACGTCTTCCAGTGTTAATTCCTGAATTTTTGATTCACTCACTAGCGCTACCTCTCTTCATTTTTTTAATTTCGTTTTGATCCATTGAATAAATCTAGCTGATCATCTTGGTCATTCCAGGTACTAATGGTCGGTTGTTGAGACGTTATTGTTGTTTCTTCGGCAGAATCAGTCGTTGCTGATTCCTGCTTATCTAAAATACTGTCGTCTTCCTCCATCGTAAATTGAACATTGCTTTCAATCCATTTACGACGTGGCTCTACCTTGTCACCCATTAGCGTTGTCACACGCCGCTCGGCAAGTGCAGCATCCTCAATTCTAACCCGAATCAGCGTTCTAGTTTCCGGATCCATCGTGGTTTCCCATAGTTGATCCGCATTCATTTCGCCTAACCCTTTAAACCGTTGGAGACTTGAGCCCTTACCAAATGTTTTAGAAACCTGAGCTAGTTCTTCATTGGTCCAAGCATACTCAATCCTGGTTTTATCACCGCGGCCCTTCTGTAATTTATACAGGGGCGGCAGTGCAATATAGATTTTCCCGGCATCGATCATTGGCCGCATGTACTTGTAGAAGAATGTGAGTAATAAAATTTGAATATGAGCCCCATCATCATCGGCATCAGTCATAATAATAACTTTGTCATAATGTGAATCCTCAACCTTAAATTCGGAACCAGCACCAGCGCCAATTGTGTAAATCATGGTATTTAATTCTTCATTTTTTAGCACATCATCCAGCTTAGCCTTTTCCGTGTTCAATACCTTCCCACGAAGCGGTAAAATCGCTTGAAAACGACGATCACGACCCTGCTTGGCAGATCCACCAGCCGAATCCCCTTCGACCAAGAAAAGTTCGTTTTTCTTAGCATTTTTAGACTGGGCCGGCGTTAGTTTACCTGATAGCAACCGTTCCTGCTTGCTACGTTTTTTACCACTGCGGGACTGATCACGTGCCTTACGAGCGGCTTCACGAGCTTCGCGGGCACGCAAAGACTTACGAATCAGCATTTGTGCAAATTCGCCATTTTCCATCAATGCATAGCCTAGCTGCTCACTTATGACTGCATCGACAATCTTTCGTGCTTCGGGTGTTCCGAGTTTATCCTTGGTTTGACCTTCAAACTGTAGAATACGCTCCGGAATTCTCACTGAAATAACGGCAGACAGTCCCTCACGGACATCGCTACCTTCCAAATTACGATCCTTTTCTTTCAGTAAGTTTACCTTCCGTGCATAGTCATTAAACGTTTTAGTCCAAGCACTTCTCATTCCGGCTTCGTGCGTTCCGCCATCCGGTGTTCGAACATTATTAACAAATGACAAGACATTTTCAGAGTAACCATCATTGTACTGTGCGGCGACTTCTACCTCGACACCATCTTTGTCGCCATCAAAATATAGGACGTCTCCTAATGTATCCTTGTCCTCATTCAAGTATTCAACAAATTGTTTAATTCCTTCATCGAACTGGAAAATCTCTTCTTGTTCTTGTCCCACACGTTTATCCGTCAACGTAATCTTGACACCTTTAAGTAAAAAGGCCGATTCTCGCAGGCGTTCGGCAAGGGTCTGATAATTATAAACAACGGTTGTAAAAATCGTCGCATCCGGTTTAAATGATACCCGCGTACCATTAGGATCCCGTGTCTTACCGACTTTTTCAAGGGTTCCGACTGGGTGTCCACCATTTTCAAACTTTTCCTGGTATTTAAACCCGTCACGGACAATGGTAAGTGTCAAATGCTCCGATAAGGCATTAACAACTGACGCACCCACACCATGCAGTCCACCAGACGTCTTGTAACCATCTGCTTGACCAAACTTACCACCGGCGTGAAGTACCGTCATAATGACCTCAGCGGTAGGAATTCCAGATGCGTGCATACCGACCGGCATACCACGGCCATAGTCTTGAACCGTAATTGCATTATCCGCTTCGATGATGACACTAATTTCTTTTCCGAACCCAGATAATGCTTCATCAACAGCATTATCAACAATTTCATATACTAAATGATGCAATCCTCGGGCATCGGTAGACCCAATATACATTCCGGGCCGTTTTCGAACGGCTTCTAGTCCTTCAAGCACTTGGATTGATGAATCATCATAATTTGATTTCTTTTTCGCCACTCAAAAAACTCCTTACTTCAGCAAAATATTATTTCATAGTACGCACGCCTTAACGATACAGTCAACAGTTCATTATATACGCATTTCAAAAAAATGGCTAATAAACTACAACGTTAATCCTTGATTTGTCCGCGATCCTTGCTTAAACACTAAACAATCATACCGAAAAAAACAGAACTTGCAACCCTTTTAACAAGGTCTGTATTTGAATTTTAAGACGTTCATGTTATGATAGTTGGGATTAAATTTCAAGGAGCCGATAATGAAAATTGCAATAATGATAATAATCGCCTACCTCCTGGGTTCAATTCCATCAGGCGTCTGGATTGGCAAACTCTTTTTTCACGAAGATATTCGTCTAAAAGGAAGTGGCAATATTGGAACGACTAACACATTCCGGGTACTCGGTAAAAAAGCTGGAATCGCTGTTTTATTGATTGACATTCTTAAAGGAACACTTGCTGCCAGTCAGCCCTATCTATTTGGCATGTCACATGTTAATCCTTTGGTCATTGGACTTTTTGCTTCGTTAGGCCATACCTGTTCCATCTTCGATCATTTTCACGGCGGTAAGGCCGTTGCAACCAGTGCCGGTATTCTTCTGGCCTATAACCCACTGCTATTTTTAATGGCCAGCACGTTTTTTGTTTCAACATTGTTATTAACCAGCATGGCGAGCGCCGCAAGTATCATTGGCATTACGCTCACAACAATCGTTGCACTTTTTTTACAGGACTGGATATTAGCGATCATTGCCGGTATCTTGTCAATTGTCGTTATATGGCGTCATCGCTCTAACATTTCCCGTATTTTTAATGGTACCGAATCAATGGTTTCATTTGGGTTAGGAAACTACTTACGACATAAAAAGAACTCATAATCACTAACGACCGGTACTCAACGTATCGGTCGTTTTTTATTTCATTAAAAAGGGGTTATTCTGTACTGCATTTGTTGGGATGCATGACTCGCTAATTGATGAATTGCTGCTTTTTCATTTAGTCGGCCACTCGCATTAATCTGGTCAGCAATTCCCCACCATGGTTCAATGCAGATAAACGGTGCTTTTTTGGGATATGGTGACCAGACACCCACATATGGTGCGTCATCCAGGAATACTTTAACACCATGATTATCTTGGCTATTAAGAGCCAGTTCAATTGCTTGTCCTTGCAGATCCAAAATAAGTGCATCATTGTCAAACATCTCACGTTTTAGCTCAAGAGGCTGCGTTAAATCGAGTTTTTGGGGATGCTGAATATCACTATATGGACCAATTAATTTAACTTGATCATAAATTCGCTGTGGCGTGACTGACAGACGCACATGATCTAGTTCTCGATTTTCGTCCAGTGACACGTTAAATGCTGGATGAGCACCAATCGAAAAAAATAGTTCATCTTCACCCGGATTTGTGATCTGATACGAAATGGTCAATTCATCAGCCTTCAGTTGATAGGTAACGCGGAGTATAAATTCAAAGGGGTAGTTATCAAATTGATGCATTGCTGACGTAAGTTCAAAAATAATCTGTGTCCGATTCTTCTCAAGCACCTTGAACTCGCTCTCACGGGCGAATCCGTGTTGATGCATCGTGTAGGTTTGGTCCTGATGCTCGTATTGATCATTTTTTAATCGACCAACTATTGGGAATAAGATTGGTGCGCTGAAACGCCAATACGTTGGATCACCAGACCATAAATAATCGCGACCATTTTTTTGATCTTGCAGGCGGATTAGTTGTGCACCTGTTTCACTAAATTCAACATGTAACTTTTCATTATTCAGTTCTATCATCGTCTACGTTCTCCTTTTTAGCTCGCGGAAAATATTTTTGATAATCCTGTTGAAGATGTTCCCGAGTAACATGGGTATAAATTTGAGTCGTCGATAAACTCGCATGACCGAGCAGTTCCTGAACACTGCGTAAATCGGCACCGTTATTTAACATGTGGGTCGCAAAAGTATGCCGGATCATGTGGGGATGAATTTTGGTTGTTAAACTGCTCTGCTTGATGACCTGATTCAAAGCATATTCGATCCCGGTAGCCGTAATTTGCTTACCATAATGATTAATAAAAACATAGTCATGATCTTGCTGATACCGGTTCATTAAGGGCGTCCGGCATTGTTCAAAATAGGTTTGTAGGGCTGCCTTGGCATAGTGTCCAAATGGAATATAGCGTTCTTTATCGCCCTTCCCAGTGACCAACATCATTTGGACATCAAAATCAACATGATGCATGGTTAAATCAGCGCATTCACTCACCCGCATACCAGTCGCATACAGGACTTCTAGTATTGCAGAATTTCGGGTGTCTAGCGGTTTTCCTGTTCCCTTGGCGGCCTTAAACAGGGCATCCATTTCCTGTTCATAAAAGAACCGGGGTAACTTTTCTTGGTGCCGTTTAAGGACAATATTGCTGAATGGATTGCCACCAACCAACTCATTTTTATTGAGAAAATTAAAAAAAGATCTCAAACTAGAAATTTTACGTGAAATTGTACTTCGTTGATACTGCTTCTCATTTAAATAAGTGAGATATACACGAGCATCAAGTTTATCAATATCTTGCCATTGCTTCATACCACCATTTTCCTTCAAAAATGCTTCGAAGTGGTGAATATCTTCCGCATAGGCTTTGACTGTGTCCTCAGAATATTGCCGCTCAATGGTGAGATATTTTAAAAATAATACTACTAAATTTTCTGCCATAAAAAAGCCCCCATAGTCTGAAACTAACAGACTATGGGGGAAATTTCAATTTTTTTAGGCTCTATTTTTGAACGGCTTCTTCGTAGTCGCCATTTGGACAGACAATCTGTTTACCGCCTTTAACCTTCTTTTCAACCAAGAAGTGCCCATCCTTAGGGCAATTTCGGCCGATTGGTTTGTCCCAAGAAACAAAGTCACAATCTGGGAAACGTGAACAGCCATAGAAGACGCGATTCTTCTTCGATTTACGTTCAACAACAGTCCCCTCATGACATTTTGGACAGGTAATTCCCGTATCCTTGACGATCGCTTTTGTATTCCGACAATCGGGGAAACGTGAACAAGCATAGAACTTTCCGTAACGTCCCATCTTAACTACCATCGGTGCGCCACAAATTTCACAATCGATTCCGGCAAGTTCATCCTTCATCTCAATTTTTTCTACGTCTTTTTCGGCCTGATCAACTTCCTTAGAAAATGGTTTGTAAAACTCATCAACTACCTTAACCCAATTTTGCTTACCATTTTCAATTTCATCAAGTTCATCTTCAACCTTGGCTGTAAATTTCACATTAACGATATCTGGGAATTGATCCTCAATAATCGTATTGACAATTTCGCCTAGTTCGGTGGGTTCAAACCGCCGTGCTGTCAATTTCACATAGTACCGTCGCTGGATCGTATCTAGCGTTGGCGCATAAGTTGATGGACGTCCAACACCATTTTCTTCTAACGCCTTAATTAAATTAGCTTCAGAATAGCGTGCTGGTGGCTGAGTGAAATGCTGACTAGGATCCGTCTTAACCAATTGCACCATGTCGCCTTCTTGCAAATCAGGTAAAACATTGTCCTTTTCTTTACCAGAACTATAAATTTTAGTAAATCCAGGAAATTTAATTTTTGATCCGTTCGCCCGAAAATCAACATCGTTTTGCGTAATTGTAACTGTCATTGTGTCCACAACTTGTGGTGTCATCTGACTTGCAACAAATCGCGACCAAACTAAGTTGTACAACTTGTATTGATCGTTAGTAAGGTACTGCTTCATTTCTGCAGGTGTCCGAAATACAGACGTCGGCCGAATGGCCTCATGCGCATCTTGCGCACCTTCCGGCAATTTTCCCTTAACTGGTTTAGTTGCCGCATACTCAGCCCCATACTTTTCATGTAGGAACTGTGAGGCTTCATGCTTCGCAATCGATGAAATTCGCGTTGAATCGGTACGCATATAGGTGATTAACCCCACCGCACCACCTTTGCCAATGTTAATTCCTTCGTACAGTTGTTGCGCCGCCATCATCGTTTTTCGTGTTCTGAAATTCAATTTACGGTTCGCATCTTGTTGCATGGTAGACGTGGTAAATGGTGGTTGCGGTGAACGCCGCCGTTCCTTTTTGACCACCTTAGTGATTTCAAAATCACCCTTACGGTCTAACTGCCCCAAAATTTTTTGAACAGCTTCATTATCGGACAGGTCCTGCTTTTTTCCTGCAACACCATAAAATGCGGCCGCAAATTTACTACGTCCCTTTTTAAACTCGGAATCAATAGTCCAGTATTCTTGTGGTTCAAATGCTTGAATTTCTTTTTCACGTTTAATAATTAGATTAAGGGCCACAGATTGGACTCGCCCAGCACTCAATCCTTTTTTAACTTTTTTCCATAAAATTGGACTAATCGAATAGCCCACTAGTCGATCCAAAATTCGCCGCGCTTGTTGTGCATCTACCAAATCCATATTGATACTACGAGGTTCTTTAAACGCCTCTTTAACGGTATCCTTGGTGATTTCATTAAACGTAACTCGGTTCTTACCATTGGCATCTAATTTTAAGATATTAGAAACATGCCATGCAATGGCCTCTCCTTCACGATCCGGATCAGATGCTAAATAAATTTCTTTAGCATTTTTAGCATCCTTACGTAATTCCTTGATGACATCGCCCTTACCACGGATGGAGATATAGTCTGGTTCATAGTTGTTTTCAATATCAACACCCATCCGACTTTTTGGTAGGTCTCGGATGTGGCCAATACTTGCCACCACTTTGTAAGTACGTCCAAGGTACTTTTCGATTGTTTTCGCCTTTGATGGTGATTCGACAATCACTAATTTTTTCTTAGCCTTTGCTCTCGGTTTCGCTTTACGTGCTTTAGGCTTGCTCGTAGATTTTTCTACCATCATCGAACTCCTTAAAAATGACATAATGTCTATTGTACGTTACCGTAAATATCTCAACCATCTTATTTCAAAAAAAATGCGATGTCAAATGCAATCCACTATTTTCGAAACTCTAGGAGCAAATCTTCAGCTGTCAAAACCGGTTTTGCGCCGGCTGCAATGAGTTGATTACACCCCACTGACATCGAATCAGTAATTCGACCTGGAATCGCACATACGTTTCGATTTTCCTGAACACAAATACTAGCAGTAATTAAACTGCCGCTTTTTTCTTGGGCTTCCACAACTAATAGTGTTTCACATAATCCCGCAATAATTCGATTCCGTTCTGGAAAATGAGAACGGTAGGGACGAGCCCCTAATGGATACTCTGTTATGACGAGCTGTGTTCGCGCCATTTCGGTCTGCAGTGCTTGATTTTGTGTGGGATAAGAAACATCTAATCCGGTTCCAATCACACCAATTGTACGTCCGTGATTTTCTAACGCGGTCATATGGCTAAGGCCATCAATCCCGGTTGCCAAACCGCTAACTACCGTAATTGAATGCTGGATAACGCCTGGTAAAATGCACCGAATACTCTGTGCACCATACCTGGTATTTTTTCGAGCACCGACGACTCCTAACATGGTCGACTTTAATAAACCAATATCACCAGCATAGAATAAAACTAGCGGTGGACAATAAATTTCTCGTAATTGAAGCGGATACTGTTCGTCAAAAATGGTAATAAATGGACATTGCTTGATGTGCTGTTGGACCTGATTATTTAATGTTTGACTATGCCAACTCGTCGTAATTTGCAGCGTTTTATGCTGCGTGAGTCCAGCTAACTGACAAATATCCTTGATATTACCGTGAAATGGCTGATCAATCATTGCCTGATAGATTTGAAACTCCGTTTTAATTCCAACACCCTCACATAAATGAAGCTTAAGAATAAATTCTCGAACGTTAATAAAAACACCTCCTACCTATTTAAAGTACGAGATGTTTTCTAAAAATCACTGATATTTTTTCACAGGTGAAAAAGAAAGTCGATGAATCGGTGTAATGCCTTGCGTCCTGAGTCCCGCAATATGTTTCTGAGTACCGTATCCCATATTATGTGCAAAATCATATCCGGGATAAAGTTGATCGTACACCGCCATTAAATGATCTCGATATTCTTTAGCCACAATACTGGCGGCAGCAACGCTAATACTCTTCTGATCACCTTTAATTAGGGTTGTCTGTGGAATATCAATTTGCAGCGGTACTGCATCCACGATTAATTGACCCGGATGGTGCTGCAAGCCATTAACGGATTCAATCATTGCCAACTGTGTGGCGTGATAGATATTTTCTCGATCAATGAAGTGGTTGTCCTTAACAGCAATATTAACTTCTACTGCTTCATGAATAATTCGTAGATACAATTGCTCTCTCTGATGAGCACTTAACTGCTTAGAATCAGTAACATCCATTAAATCAAAATGATCGTCAATGATGACAGCCGCTGTGACCACCGGACCAGCTAAAGGGCCCCGACCAACTTCATCAATGCCCGCCACATATTGAATACCGCTTTGCCAAAACTGCTTTTCATACATAAATCGATGTTCAAACGACTTGCGACGAACTAATTCTTGCTCTATTCGCCTTTTAAACGCGGCTAGCGTAGCTTGAACACCCTTTCTAGGGTCATCATCCAACGAGCAAACAAACTCGCTCTCAAGGCTTGTCTCATCCTGTAATCGCATTCTAATTTCTTTAATGGTTAGCCTAGTCAACTTCTGTTGCTCCAATCGTATCAGCTGGTGATTCCAACGATAATCGACCAAGCTTGCCCTTTCGAAAATCAAAGATGAGTCGTTCACTTGCCCGGTCATAGTCATCTTTAAACCCTAATTTAGCTGTAATCGCCAATAAGACGTCAGCATCACTAGCTTGTTCTGACATATCTGTTTCGGAAATATGATAACGGTCAATAATTGTCTCTGGATGAACGGTTCGTAAATGCCGAATTGCAAACAAGGCCACATCGTCTTTAGGAAATAAGCTATCCTTAATTGTTCCAGATAGTGCCAGTTTGACCCCAATTTCTTGCGTTTGAAACTTAGGCCACAGCACGCCAGGTGTATCCAGTAACTCCAGATCTGCAGATAATCGTAACCATTGCTGGCCAGTCGTTACACCAGGACGATTTCCAGTCGTCGCCACATTTCGATTTACTAGGTGATTTAATAGTGTTGATTTCCCAACATTCGGAACACCCACACACATTGCCCGAATAGCACGTTCCTGCATACCCTTTTGCTGCTGTGATAACCGTTTTTCTTCAAGTACAGCTTGTGCTTTTTTAGTGACCAAACTTGCGACTTTACGATCACGTGAGTCAACAGCCAGTACAGGCTGTCCATGATGTTCAAAATATTGAATCCATTTTTGTGTGACACCTGGGTCAGCCAAATCAAGTTTAGTCAAGATTAACAGATGTGGTTTATCTCCCATTGCTTTTTTCACTTCTGGGTTAAGGGATGAGTATGGGAGTCGTGCATCAACCAACTCAAAAACAATATCAACCAGCGACATTTGTTCACGAATTTGTCGTAAAGCTTTCGCCATATGTCCTGGAAACCATTGAATAATTGCCATGTTAAATTCCTTCCTAGTTCATTTTTTAGATACAGTCGTCAATAACCAGACGCCGTACTTTCTTATTTCTACCATTATAATGCACACACTAGCATACACGATTATTTTTTGTGAGGCAATGGTGGAGCTGCTCCAGCATTTTTATGATTGCTACTCCACCACTACTACTTTGTAATTAACAGCAGGTCAAAACAATGGGCATTGCTCCTAGTCATAGATAACTAAATGCACTGTGTAGTACTCTCTGTCACTAATCAATAATATCAATTTGCCACCGTTTCTGATAAACCATACCCAATAATCGTCTGGCCATAAACAGCTTGTTTTTATTTACATATATTTTCGCTCGTAGTACAATGTATTACACCAATAGGAGGCGCATATTATGGCAATGATCACAGTACGAGTGTCAGACGACGAGAAGGAATGGCTACAATATATGGCCGACTTCTATGGACTAACTCTATCCGATTTGATAAAAAACTACTCAATGGATCAACTCGAAGATGAATATGACAAGCAAACTGCTGCAATTGCAAAAAAACGCTGGGGCGAAGATAACCATAAAACTGTATCAATGAATGAAATCTTAGATGAGTTTGGTGATCTAGATTGAGCTACAGATTAGAATTCACTCGCGAAGCGCAACGTTCACTTCGTAAGATGGACAAACATCAAGCAATACTCATTACTCGTTGGTTATACCAGCACGTTGATGGTGTTGCAGATCCTCGATCATTTGGTAAAGGACTCACCGCTAATCGATCAGGCGAATGGCGATACCGCATTGGCAACTATCGTGTCATCGTTGAGATTCAAGATGACAGATTAGTCGTGTTAGCATTGCAAATTGGTCACCGCCGAAGTGTCTATGACTAGTCACCTAATAAGGTGGCTATTTTTTTACACAAGTATACGGGCAATATAAACCAGAAACCTCCAATCTACCGGTTGCAATCAATTATTACAATCAACCGTTTGTTAGACCCTAAAGCTATTAAAGCCACCCTAATAAAAATCTGAAACCTAAAAATCCACACCTCATTAACTGAGATGTAGATTTTTTTGGAGCAAAATTGAGACTGGTAAAAAAATTGTATAAAAATACAAGCTACAAACAATTGGTATACCAGCGTTTAAACTAATCTAGTTCATTTTTTCAAGATACCACTGCCAAGCGGTATCAAAAACTGTCATTGATGGTAAATAGAGTGCATTTTCCTCCAAGTAGTGCGATATTTCGTCAAAATCTTGAGATTGTTTTGGAAACGCCTGATCAAGCGCAGCGTTATTTGCAAACTGTTCAACCTCATTGGCACCACTTGGATTCTTTTGTGTCATTAAATACTGATAAAAGCTTAGCCGCATTAGTCATTACCTCCATCAAGTTTGGGGACGGTAACTAAAAATCTAAACGTTCCCTGTTGTAAATTAATTTCTTCCGCCGAATAATGTAGGTTACGATGTTTACTATACTTATTCATATCAAGTAAAATTGTCTTCTTCTTCTGATTCAATTTAACCCAATTTGGCAGTTTATAATGATTTTTAATATAGCCCATGACATACTTAATCGGAATATTCAACCGACCGACTGAGAGGCCTTTGGCATTCAATAACACATTACCATCACTAAGTCGCTGGGGGATGAAATTCAAGGCAAAATTCAACTTAAACCCCAAAAATTTCGTCGATCCAGTGATCGTAGCATATTTTTTGCCAACAACAAACTTATACTTTGTTTTTTCATTCTTTTGTAATCTTGTTAGATAATTGGCGGCCAATGCATTAACCTGGGTAGAATTAAGCTTAACTTGAAACGAAGAATTACTCGTCTTCAATGGTTGCACCGTCGTTTGCTTCTCAACTGGTGCACTAACTTGATGAACGACGTAGCCGGTGCTTCCAACAATTAGTACCACCAAAATAATAAACGCCCATTTCCACCAATTATGTCTCGTTTTTCGATTATTTTTTCTTGTCTCGGTCACTTCTACTCATTACCCTCTCTTATCCAACTAATATGATGTTGCATCGTTTTAAACAATTGATCGCTCATCTTGATATAACCTAAATGGTTCGGATGAAAATTATCATCAGTTGAAATATAGTCATTCAGATTATGATTTTTCTCGCTCATTACTTTAATGGCCTGCTTCTGACTAGTATCACCTGTATTAGCTTGCTTATCTTGTTTAATCAACTGTTGCTGAGCCTTTTTAGTCGTATACTGACCATGCGACATAAGATTATTAATATCAACGAAATAGGATGGTCCGTAATTATTCATTTTTTCTTTGGTTACTTGGTTCCACGAATTTACCGATGCTGTTATCGTGTCAACATTGGCAAAGTAAACGTAAAATGGATTATAGACACTGAATAAGAAAATCGGTGCCTGAGGATTATAGTGACGAACCGCTTTGAACAATTTGGTTAATTTGGTCACATATTTTTGGTTAGCCTGATTCATATTACGAGTAAACTCGCTCTGATTTGCAACGAAAATGTTTTTTTGCAATGATTGCATTAAGTCATTACCACCAACGGTCATAACGATCACATCAGCCGATTTTAACTTCGATTGAAAATTTTTTTCACTCTTTAAGCGACTCAAAATTTGGTCAGATCGATCCCCAGCGACACCGTAGTTACTAGTATGAACCGTGGTATTATAATTTTTTTCGATTTTACTTTTAATAATCCCAACGTAACCGCCATTTTTCTTTTGGTCACCAACACCCTGTGTCAAAGAATCTCCCAATGCGATTAAATTAACGTTCTTTTTAATTTGCGTTTTCTTATGAACTAGTGGTGCCGCCTTTTCAGTTGACTGCCGTGCTGGGCTTTGGTGCTGTTGCCACAGTAACAGTCCGCCACTTCCAGCAGCAAGTACCACAATTACGATTAAAATTTTGATCACTGCTTTTCGCAAATTAAAAACTCCCAACGTATTAAGAAAGGCTGCCAGCAAATAATTTGCGTCAGCCTTTATCATTAAAATTCATTTATTCAGTGTAATAAAGTAGGCAAAATGCACCCATACCCGTATGTGTGGCAATAATTGGGACAGTTTCTCTGACAACAATCTTGATATCAGGGAATAACTTCTCCAATGTGGCCTTCATCTTGGCCACCTCTTCGTCTGCCTGAACATGTGAAATACCAATGGCTTTGACTTTTCTAACACCACTTTGCATTTTTTCGTAGACGTCATCTAAATACTTGTGGATTGGTTTAAGACCGCGCCCTTTAAGACGGATCTTAATTTCACCATCTGTTACCTCAAGCATTACCTTAATATTAAGCAGGTTAGACAAAGCTCCCGCCATCTTGCTAATTCGGCCACCGGCTACTAAGTTGTTCAAATTTACAACGGCTAAATAAATTTCCGAATGTTCGCGAATATCTTCGAGCTTTTCTAAAATTGCATCCATCTGGGCATTTGCTTCAATCATCTTAGCGGCTTCAATCACTTGGAACGCCAAGCAACGATCAGTTTCCTTACTATCAACGACCGTTACTTTTGTTTTAGTGATTGCAGCGGCTTGCTCTGCGGCATGTACTGTACCACTAATTGATTCCATCATTGTGAGACACAAAACTTCACTACCATCTTCACCTAGCCGATCAAACACGTCCACAAATTTACCAATTGGTGGCTGTGAAGTTTTAGGCAATGATTTTGCATTCTTCATCAGTTCTGGGAATTGTTCGTTAGTAATTGTTTCACGTTCTACATAAATTGTGCCATCGATCATAACTGACAACGGGACGATCGTGATATCATATCGTTTGATTTCATCTTCGGTTAATCCCGCTGAGGAGTCGGTGACGATTTTAATATTCGTCATAATTTGACCACGCTTTCTCATAAAGTAATAATGTGTTATACTGATCTAGTCTTGAAGACTAGATCATATAATTTAATTAACTTACTAACGAATAGTAGTTAAGTTAAGATTGAAAGTCAAGACACAAGGTTGAACTACTTTCGCACTTAGTATAGCAAAACAACGGCTTAATTTCATTGTAAATCGACAATAATTAACAAGGAGTTTATTTTATGCAACCACAAAAAACAAAACAAACCATCGTTATCGAAATTGCCAACACCATCACTCATGGTCTTGGTGTTGGCCTGGCAATCGCCGGCTTAGTCCTACTCATCATTCGTGCAGCACATACTGGTAGCGCAATCCGAATTGTTTCATTCACAGTCTATGGAAGCCTGCTCGTTTTATTTTATCTCGCATCAACAATGTTCCATGCACTCGTATTTACGAAAGCGCACCATGTTTTTCAGGTCTTCGACCACTCCATGATTTTCTTGCTAATTGCCGGAACCTATACCCCATATTGTCTCGTTAGCATCGGTGGCTGGCAAGGATGGACACTATTTGGCATCATCTGGGCCATGGCGGTCTGTGGTGTCGTTTATAAAAGTATCTGGCTCAATCGCGTTAGTATCTGGTCCACCGTTATCTACATCATCATGGGTTGGCTCTGTTTACTAGCCTTCAAACCACTGTGGACTAGTCTAACACCTGTCGGGTTCTTCCTGCTACTCAGTGGTGGCATTTTGTTTACCCTTGGCGCATTGGTTTACACAAAACCCAATGCATACTCACACCTTATCTGGCACTTTTTCGTGCTTGCCGGCACCATCACCATGTACTTCTCAATTTTATTCTACGTCTAGTTTACACCAGGTCTCAAACCGATAAGCCGCTTCATTTTTTTCATCTGCCTCAAAGTGATCGGATTTAACCAGCCGCCAATTGCGATAATCGATTGGCGGCATTTTTGTGTCGCCCTTGTAAGATTTTTCAATAACTGTTCTAATGAGACAATTAACAATCGCTTGCGTTGATTCAAATACCTTTGCACCGCCAATAATATAAATATCATCATTAGTGTTATCGATTAGTTGTTGCAACTCTGCAACTGACCGGACAACTTCAATACCGTCTTGGACTGGCATTGAAGTTGATAAAATCACATTGCGGCGCTTAGGTAATGGTCGGTGCATCGAATTAAATGTTGTTTTTCCCATCACCACGGTATGCCCAATTGTAACACGCTTGAATCGCGCCATATCTGCAGGTAAATGCCACGGCAAATCGCCATGATTTCCAATGTAGCCATTTAACTCTTCAGCCCAAACAAATGCGATCATTTAGCTTTCCTCCTTGACTAGACGGCAACAGGTGCCTTAATTGCCGGTAATGGCTTATAACCTTCTAGTTTAATATCACTCACTTCATAACTATCTAAAGCCTTTGTCTCACTCGGTAAAATCAATTTAGGTGCATCTTGTGGGGTGCGCGCTAACTGAGTCTGTATTTGTTCAATATGATTGCTGTAAATGTGGGCATCACCCAGCGTATGAACAAACTCACCGACTTCAAGACCACACTCTTTGGCAATTAAATGCGTTAATAATGCATAGCTAGCAATATTAAATGGTACTCCAAGAAAGATATCGGCACTTCGCTGATATAACTGACAGCTCAGTTTGCCATCCGCTACATAAAACTGGAATAACGTATGACAAGGCGGTAAGGCCACTAATGGCACATCTTCGGGATTCCATGCCGTCACAATCAAACGCCGCGAATTAGGATTATGCTTGATTTGCTCGACAACATCGTGAATTTGATCAATTGACTGTCCATTGCTAGTTTGCCATGCTCGCCACTGGCTACCGTACACAAGTCCTAAATCGCCGTATTTTTGTGAAAATTGGTCATCTGCTAAAATTCTTTCACAAAAAGCTCTTTTCTCAGCCAAATAGATTTTTTTGAACTCCGGATCAGCATCTGCTCGGAGTCCAAAATCAGTCATATCCGGTCCTTGGTACTCATCACTAGAAACCCACTTTTTGAACGCCCACTCATCCCAGATATGATTTTTGTGTTGCAACAGGAAGCGAATATTCGTGTCACCACGCAAGAACCAGAGTAATTCACTCTTAATTAATCCAAAGGCAACCTTTTTCGTCGTTAGAATTGGAAAGCCTTCGCTTAAGTCAAAACGCATTTGGTATCCAAATAATGATTTTGTCCCAGTTCCAGTACGATCCATCTTCTCGTGACCATACTCTAAAACATCATGTGCCAATTTCAAATACTGTTGTTCATTACTCGTGGTTGTCACTGTATTGTCCTCCTACCTATTCTGCGTATTCACTGAGGTATTCCCAACGTTCAGTTTTGTCATCGATCTGTTGATCAAGTGATTCCAACTCCGCCTGCAGTTTAGCAAGTTTATCATATTGATCGCCATTTTCTTGCATTTGGCCTTGAATATCTTGCTTTCGTTGTTCCAATTGATCAATATCATCTTCAATCGTTTCCCATTCTTCTTGTTCTGCATAGGTTAACTTGGTCTTTTCTTTTGCTGGCTTTTCAACCACTGGCTTCTGCTCATCATCAGAGTTCCCCTTTTTGGCTGATGTTGCTCGTGATTGTTGATTCAACTGGTCTAAGTAATCTGTATACATACCCGCATAGGGTTCAATATCACCCTGACCATTAAAAATAAGCAGCCGATCCGCAACTTTGTCCAAAAAATAACGATCATGTGAAACTGTAATTACAGTTCCATTAAACGAATCTAAATAATCTTCAAGAACTGTCAATGTACCAATATCAAGATCATTAGTCGGTTCGTCTAACAATAATACATTGGGTTGCATCATTAAAATTTTAAGTAGGTATAATCGACGTTTTTCGCCACCCGAAAGCTTACGAATGAGCGTACCATGCATAAATCTTGGGAACAAGAATCGTTCGAGTAACTGTGTAACATTAATTTGAACACCATTTCGATCCGTCACACTTTGTGCAACTTCACTCAAATAGCTGATCATCCGTTTATCTTCGTCAATAGGCTCTGTCTGTTGCGTATAATAACCAATTTTGACCGTTTCACCAATTTTAACAGTTCCACTATCCAATGAAAGCTTTGATGCCATCACATTCAGTAGACTAGATTTCCCGGCTCCGTTTTCACCCGAAATTCCAATTCGTTGACCGGCCTGAACAAGAAGACTGAAATCATTAAGAATTTGATGATCTCCCAGTGTCAAATTAGCATGGCTTAGCTCAATAACATCTTTTCCAAGTCGTTGTTGACCAAGCTCAATATCAATATTTTGATCTACCTGAACCTTGCCAATAGAGTCCTTAAGTTCATTAAAATGATTAATACGTCCCTTTTGCTTAGTTGACCGAGCTTTGGCACCAGTTCTCATCCAAGCTAATTCCTTTTGGTATAGCTGCTGTTGTTTATGCTCTGTATCTAACTCTCGCTGAACTCGTTCCGCCTTTTGTGAAACATAATCTTGATAATTTCCCGTGTACTGATATAGTTCTCCGAACGATAATTCCCAAATTTGGTTAGCAACTTGGTCCAAAAAGTAACGATCGTGGGTAACAACAATGACAGCCCCTTTGTAGGTCTGTAAAAAGTCTTGCAACCAAACCGTTGAATCTAGATCCAAGTGGTTTGTTGGTTCGTCGAGCAACAGTAGATCTGGTTCCTGAATCAAGATTTGTGCCAATCCAACCCGCTTCTTTTGCCCTCCGGAAAGGTTAACAATTTTCTGAGACATATCAGTAATTTTAAGTTGCGTTAAGATCGTCTTAATTCGGCTTTCAGCCGCCCAGGCATCTTGTTGATCCATCTGTGCCTGAAGCTTCGTATAACGGTCTAATAAACGAGTATCATCCGGATGTTTTCCCATATCTTCAACTGATTGTTCATATTGCCGAATAGTCTCAAATACCCGCTGAGTCCCCGCAAAAACAGCATCCAAAATCGTCAGTTGATCATTCAATTCAGGTTGTTGCTTCAAATACCCGATTGTGTAGTCATTAGGCGCATCAAACTCGCCACTTTCTGGGCTCACGATACCACTGATTACATTTAATAAAGATGTTTTGCCACTACCATTCGTCCCGATCAATCCAATCCGGTCGTTTTCGTTAATGATAAAGGAAATATCCTTAAATAATGTTTTTTCGCCGTAGGTACTGGTTAAATTATCAGCACGTAATGTTTGCATTCTCTCACACTTTCGCTATGTTTTTTGCTTCTTCAAGTAACGACTCTAATTTATTCTCCATTTCACCATTAACCACCGCTGTCTCCAACTGGGTCAAAATTGTACCAATCATCGGCCCTGGCGTTAAGTTAGCTTGCTTCATTAACTGCCCGCCGTTGATCGCCAATTGCTTTTTCGATTTAATCGGCAGTTGGTCGTATTGCTCAAGTAGCTCAGGTGTATCAATTTCGCCACCAAACAGATTGGCAATTTTATTAGCACTCGCTAACCGCTCACGCCCGGTGTGATATAACAATAGCTTCGATGGTTCTCCTTCAAGTAACGGACTGACTGCACTCACGATGGCCTGAGTATCTTCTAATACCTGATTAGATGTCTTCCAGGCCTTCAAAAACGTAGTCACTTGCTTTCCTTGCAGGAAAAAAGCATAACTCAGCAATGACCAAACTTCTGTTTCAGAACTCAAATGCCAGTCGTTTAACGCCAATAGTTGTGTCAACCCGCTCTTAAAGTGAGCTAGCATGGGACAATACTCGTACAGATTTGTCTCGATCAGAGCACTGATTCCATTTGCCGGATTTTCACCAAGTAATAATTTTTCAAGCTCAACACGAGTTCGTTCGACTGCAATTTTACTCAGCAGTGCTGCATTTTCTTGAATTCCGGCCAACGTTTTTTTCTCAATTTTAAAATCCAGTTGACTAGCAAATCTAATCGCCCGCATCATCCGCAAAGCATCTTCGTGGAATCGTTCTTGTGGTGTTCCAACAGCTCGAATCATACCCGCTTTGAGATCCTTCAAACCGTTAAAAAGATCAATAACGGTCCCATCTTCTTTCATTGCAAGCGCGTTGATTGTAAAATCGCGACGTTGAAGATCTTCTTGTAATGAGCGAACAAACGTAACTTCATCGGGTCGTCGAAAATCTTGATAGCCAGATTCAGTACGAAAAGTAGTTGTCTCATACCCTTTACCATGATCAAGTATCATGACCGTACCATGTTCAATTCCCGTATCTACCGTTCGGTGAAAAATTTGTTTGATTTCTTCTGGATAAGCACTCGTCGCAATATCAACATCATGAATCGGCTTATTTAAAATCGTGTCACGGACACTGCCGCCAACAAAATAAGCCTCAAAGCCAGCTGCTTCAATCTGTTGCATGACTGGTCGTGCCTGTTCAAATTCCTGTGGTAATTTTTTAATAATCATAGAACGTTCTCAAGTCCAACCAATAGTTCGTGATAGTCAGTAATTTTTTCGATTGCAATAGCAACTCCGCTCATAAATGATTCTCGATCAAATGTATCTTGACGGATTGTTAATCCTTCCCCTAATGACCCAAACATCACTTGCTCATGGGCTACCAATCCAGGGAGTCGTACCGCATGAATTCGAATACCATCGAAATCGCCGCCACGAACATGGGCCAGCGTTTCTTTTTCATTAGGATTACCTTGTTCGTGGGAAGGACGCACCTTACTTATGAGCTTGGCAGTACTCAACGCAGTACCACTTGGCGCATCGACTTTTTGATCGTGATGCATTTCAATAATTTCAACATCGGGCATATATTTAGCGGCTTGCTGTGCAAATTGCATTAACAAAACTGCACTGATACCAAAATTAGGTGCGATCAAACCACCCAATTTTTTCTCAGCTGCCAATTGCTTCAACTCACTAATTTGTTCATCAGTTAGACCAGTTGTTCCGATTACTGGTGAGTAACCATGGTTAATGGCAAATTTTGCATTTTCATAAACGGCACTTGGTACAGTAAAATCAACCCAAACATCTGCATCAATGTCAATCTCATCAAGACTTTTAAAAATCTTAGTTGTTGTATCCAGCTCAATTGCTGTTTTTTCTTCTAATCCGTACACGGCAACTAATTCAAATCCGTCATGTTGTTGAACCATTTTAACGGCCTTTTGGCCCATTTTACCGTTATAACCGGCAATAATTACTTTAGTCATTTTTTTCGCTCCTATCGTTAATTTCAAGCTTTATCTTACCAGATTTCAAGTTGTAAGTGAAACCCGCTTTTATGATGGTTTACGCTGCGGTTTTTGCAGCGGGATGTTTTTTATGCTAAAGTTAAAGTAACTTTTTACATTTAACTTTAGCAGGAGGAACGCATATGCCGTATCCCTATCAAATCGATTTCGTCCGTTTTTTAAGACATCAACAATTGGCTTCTGCGACCATCACCAGTTATAACCAATCATTATCCGAATTTTTTTCTTTTTTGACTACCACAAATACCGGCTTCGCCGACCATCCAACTGTTAATAATATTTTTGATCGTGACATTGAAGCCTATCTCACCTGGTTAACGGATCAGCAACAGGCCAAAGCAACGACCATCAACAAGATCCTTTCACAAATTAATCGTTATTTTCAATTTCTCTTTACTCATCATCTCACGACTCAGTTGCCTACCATCAGCATTCATGGTCCGAAACGCGATACACAAGCACCATTTCAAACTAAGTGGTTGGCCACCTTACCGATCATCCTTGACGATGCGCATGTTCACCACTATACGCGGCTAACACTCCTATTGCTGAGCAAGGGTTACACCGTCCAAGAATTTCTTCAGCCGCACTTTTACTTAACTTGGCAGTCTCTACCAGCAACAGTTGAACATGAGCTTACCTTTCGTGAATCATTCCAAACATTCATTACCCCATTGCAACGTCGTCAACATAGTGCCGATATTTTCTTAAAGCAGCGCTTAGACCTTGCCAATCCACGACTAACCAATGCTGCCCTGCATAAATACCTCAAAAAAGACAGTCAGTACCTTGGATTTTCAATTTCACCCAAGGTACTGCATCAAAGTTATATTCTGTCTGTTTTACAACGCGAATCTGGCTTATCCGACCAACAATTAGCCACAAAATTGATGTTGGATCCACAAGCACTACAGTACTATCAACATTTACTGACCGACTTAAGCTAAATAATTGAGTCTTTTTTAAAACTCGTCTTCTGTTTCTTCCAATAATAACGCCATTTCGCTATCGTCTGGTACTAATTGGACATACTTTTTGAGTTGTTCAAGCATGGTTTCACGTTGCCCCATTTCCCGATAGAAATAGACCGTTTGCTTAACAAATTCAGGTTGATCATTGAAATACGGTAATGCGGCGTCATAGTATTTTTGTGCCTGATCATACTGATCTTGATCTTGATACGAAACAGCTAGATTCCAATAAATTTGTGGATCCGTCTGATCAGACTTGACCGCTGGTAATAGTAATTCAATATTTTGTGCGTATTTTCGCCGTTTAAGTAATAAATTACTATATTCGATCGTAATCGCAATATTTTCTGGGTCCAATCCATGCGCTTTAGAAAGATAGCGTTCCATTAGCTCCTCATCGTCCAAATGACTCGCCACAGCCGCCGCCTGCTGATAGAGTTGTTCATTATACTGATCGACTCCAAGTCCTTCTTGAAGCGCCGTTAGTGCCTCTGAATAACGCTCTAGTTTTTCATATGCTTGGGCTAAATAGGGATAAACTGTTGCGTACTGGGGATCTTGTTCCTGAAGATCTTTAAACACCTCAATTGCAGCCTCATACTGTTTCAATTGTAGTTGTGTAAAGCCGGTCTGAAACCGAATATCGCTAGATTGAAATTCTGGTTTTACCTGTTTTAAATACCCAATTGCCGTTTCGAATTTACCACTCTGTGCGTAGGAAATCCCCAGTCGTCCCGCCAAATCAACTTGCGCAAAGTTAGTCTCCCCCTGTTCGATTAGAGAGAAATAGTACGGAATAGCCGTCTCATACTGTCCCATCATGTAATAAAATTCGGCCAGAGCAAATAATACCACCGGTTCCTCAGGCGCTTGGTTATAAGCTTCGATTAACTTTTGCTCAGAAACTTCAAATAATTCCTGTGTTTGATATAAGTCGGCTGCCACCAATAGAGATTGCACATACGCATTCGACTCAGGTTTAATTTGATCCAGATACGAAAGGGCCTCGTCGTTGTTTCCTTCATCGATGGCAATATCTGCTAATGCAGTCCGCAGCTGATCCTCATCCGGATAGCGTTCTAAAAGCTTTAGATAAGTTCGTTGGGCTTGCCGCACAAAACCAAGGCCGTACAATTCCTCTGCCAGGCTATACAGCATGTCATCGTCATCATGGCGCAGCGCACTTGCAAATGACTTTTTGGCATCATCTAGTTGCCCACTAGAAAGTTGATCCAACATTTTTTCAGAATACGTCATTAAAAAACATCTCCTTAGTTAAAAATCACTCAATCGATCATACCAATTTTTTCATTCTAAAGCGAATATTTCAGTCAATTACTCATTATTTATGTAAAAAAGAAGCCATGACTAAATGAGTCATAGCTCCTTTTTTAAAAGGATTACCGATTATTTAACGGCGTCCTTTAAAGCTTTACCTGGCTTGAATGCAGGTACCTTGCTTGCTGGAATTTGAATTTCTTGTCCAGTTTGAGGATTACGTCCTTTACGGGCAGCACGTTCACGTACTTCGAAGTTACCAAAGCCGATCAATTGTACCTTTTCGCCCTTAGCTAATGATGCTTGAACTGAGTTGAATACTGCGTCAACGGCAGCAGTTGCATCTTTCTTGGTTAAACCAGTTGCTGCTGCAACGTCGTTAACTAATTCTGCTTTATTTGCCATGTAATTTCACCTCCCACCAAAGTAGTAAGATGCCTATGGGCATCCACAAAATTTGATGTTAATTTTGGTTGTCAAAATTAACGAAATAATGACGGAACACCGTATCATTTCTAAACTCAACATTATCATACGCAAACCGCGCTGGCAAGGGCTTTTCAGACATTTCAAACGAAAAAAAGGTAAAAATCCACTTTAAATTCCATCATTATTAAAATTACACTAAGATCTAGTACAATCCCTTATATAATTGGATTAGTCAAGCCTTTCGTCTCCGTTCTCAACCTTCGGCGATTCACGCCTTTTTATGGTGTTATTTTCCCATAAATTACTACTTTGATACAAAAAAGGGGCCACCAACCGACTAATTTTTAAATTGGGGGGCAAAATGGGGGCAAGCTTCAAAATATGTATAAAAATACGGTCTTGAAATCATCACAATTTCAGGACCGTATTTATGGCTGAAAGCCTTGTCCTACTTACGTCGACGCTTGATCAAATGGATCGGCGTACCGGTAAAATCAAAGGCGTTTCTAATTTGATTTTCTAAATAGCGTTCATATGAAAAATGCATCATATCCGGATCATTAACAAAAATGACAAACGTGGGTGGCTGCACTGACACTTGTGTGCCGTAATAAACCCGCAACCGTTTCCCATTAGAACTGGGTGCTGGGTTTGCAGCCAATGCATCCATAAGCACATCATTAAGCGTTGCCGACTGGATCCGTTTAGTATGGTGTTCATATACCTGCTTAATCAGTGGTGGTAGTTTAATAAGGCGCTGCTTGGTCTTAGCAGAAACAAAAACAATTGGTGCATAACTTAGATACTGAAATTCATCACGAATGATTTGTTCAAACGCCTGCATTGTTTTAGTATCTTTGTTTTCGACAGCGTCCCACTTGTTAACAACAATGATAACACCACGTCCGGCTTCATGAGCATAACCAGCAATTCGTTTATCAAACTCACGAATGCCCTCTTCCGCATTCAACACCACTAGTACGATATCACTATTATCAATCGCCCTCATTGCTCGCAGCATCGCATACCGTTCTGTATTTTCGTAGATCTTGCCTTGCTTCTTCATTCCGGCCGTATCGACCATCGAAAACTCTGTCCCGTCATCCGTGGTGAACTTCGTATCAATCGCATCACGGGTTGTCCCAGCAACGTTAGAAACAATCACCCGGTGTTCACCGAGAATCGCATTCACCAAAGAAGATTTACCAACATTTGGTCGACCAATCAAACTAAACCGAATGCTATTATCTTCCACATTTTCAGCATCATCCGGAAATTCAGCTACAACCGCGTCCAACAAATCACCAACTCCGATACCATGAACCCCAGAAATTGGGTAAGGATCACCAAACCCTAGTGCATAGAAGTCGTATACCTCACTTCTCAATTCCATGTTATCGACTTTATTAACAGCTAAAACAACGGGCTTACTAGAACGATACAAAATTTGCGCGACTTGTTCATCCGCATCAGTTAATCCGCTCTTAATATCGACCAGAAAAACAATGACGTCTGCTTCATCGATCGCAATTTCAGCTTGTTGCCGAATTTGAGTTACAAACGGTTGATCGGAAATCTCGATTCCACCAGTATCAATCAAATCAAATTGCTTTCCGATCCATTCACCGTGTGCATAAATCCGATCACGCGTAACTCCAGGCGTATCTTCAACAATCGAGATACGTTCCCCGGCAATTCGATTGAAAATCGTTGATTTACCAACGTTTGGTCGGCCAACAACTGCAACTACAGGTTTTGCCATATTTTTCACCTTCCTTCGAACAAAAATGAAGCTGGGACATATATCCCAGCCTCTTTTTTATAGATAATTTTAAAAATTACTTTTTAAGTTCATCACCGATGAGATCACCGAGAGTAAAACCACTTTCCTCTTCAGGTGCATTTGCAGTGACGTTGTTTGAACGACTTTGACGACGTTCTTGATCACCTGATGCTTGTGGCTTTTCTTCCAAGGCCTTGATAGAAAGGCCTAAACGTTGTTGATCTGGATGAACTTCAAGTACTTTAACTTGAACCTCTTGTCCTGGCGTCAACACGTCAGCGGGAGTAGCGATATGTTTGTGTGAAATTTGTGAAATATGAACAAGGCCTTCAACGCCTGGGAATACTTCAACAAAGGCACCAAAACTTGTCAAACGCTTAACAGTCCCGGTAAGAACACTACCCTCAGGTGCTTTTTCAGCAATATCATCCCATGGGCCAGGCAATGTTTGTTTGATTGAAAGTGAAATTCTTTCACGTTCTGGATCAACAGACAATACCTTAACACTAACCTTTTGACCAGTCTTAAGAACATCAGAAGGCTTCTCAACACGCTCGTAAGCAATTTCTGAAACGTGAACTAGGCCATCCACACCACCAAGGTCAATAAATGCACCAAAGTTAGTCATCCGTGCAACTGTTCCTTCAACAACTTGGCCGGCTTCAAGAGTTGCAAACAATTCTTTAGCTGCCTTTTCGTGTTCTGCTTGAACAATTGCCTTGTGTGACAAGATCAAACGATTTTCACTAGGTTCGATTTCAACAATCTTGAATTCAAGTGTTTGGCTCTTGAATTGGTTCAAATCTTCCACAAAGTGATCCGTAATCATTGATGCTGGAACAAATCCACGAACACCTGCATCAACAACTAATCCACCCTTAACAACTTGTGTTACAGGCGCTGTAATTGTTTCGCCAGCTTCAAACTTCTTTTGAATATCGTCCCAAACCTTGCGTGCTTCAAGACGACGGTGTGAAAGTAAGTAACTTCCATTTTCTTTATCGTTACCGATCTTTGAGATAACTACTAAATCTAAAACATCGCCAACTTTAACTTGTTCATTAATATCTTCAACTGGCTTTGTTGATAATTCCTTTGCAGGTACAACACCTTCAACGCCCGCACCTTCAATACCAACAATTACTTGACGATCGTCATCAAGAGCCAATACTTCACCCTTAACTACATCCCCAACATTTACTTCTTCAACGCTATTCAATGCGTTTAATAAGTCGTTTCTATCTTCATTTTCAGCCATGAAAAAAATTTCCTCCTTGCAACAATCAACTCTACCCTATATGATACCTAAAATTCGTCGATAATGCTAGTATTTAGCACAATTCGTGCTGTTTTTTTGTAATTACATCACTAATCTTCTCAACAACCTGCTCAATTGACAAACTCGTCGTATCTAATTTCTGAGCATCCGACGCCTGTGTCAGTGGAGATACCTTGCGCGTAGAATCTTTTTTATCACGCAGTTCAATCTCTTCTTGTAGCTGATTAAGTGGTGTATCAATGCCCTTGAGGACATTTTCTTTGTACCGTCTGACTGCCCGTTCATGAGCACTAGCCACCAAGAAAATTTTAACCTCCGCGGCCGGTAGTACAGTCGTACCAATATCTCGTCCATCCATCACAATACCGCCATGTGACGCAATTTCACGTTGTTGTCGCACTAATTCTTCACGAACAGCGGCAATTGCAGCTACCGTGGATACGTTATTGGTTACCTCTGGCTGTCGAATTGCCTCAGTAATATCTTGAGTACCGACCAGCACTCGTTGAACTGGATCACCCGGTTGAAATATAATTTTGGTTTGTTTTGCTAATTGTGCAACCGCAATATCATCAGTTAAGTCCATGTGTTGCTGAAGAGCAGCATATGTGATTGCTCGATACATTGCCCCGGTATCACAATAAATATAATTAAACTGTTTTGCGACTAATTTAGCCACCGTACTCTTGCCAGCGGATGCCGGTCCATCAATTGCTACCTGTAATGCACTTACCATACTCCTATTCCACTCCCAAAAATTATTTAACGCGCAACTGCTGACCTGGTGTCAGTGAAGTACTAGAACTAATACCATTTAATTCACACAATTCTTGAACCGTAATGCCATTATTGACAGCAACTCGGTAAAGTCCTTCACCAGCAGGCACCGTCACATACTTCTTATCCCCATCACTACTGCTAGACGACGATGAGGACGACGAAGAACTAGCACTACTAGAAGAGGCTTTTGCGCTGGTTGACTCCTTTGCTACACTTGACGAGCTTGATTTAGATTTGCTCGCCTTTTTAGTACTGGTGCTCTTCACGCTCGTTTTTTCACTTTTAGACGTTGAAGTCACCTTCTTGTGAGAAGAAGATGACTGGGCCACTGCTTCCGTTCCGGAATCAGGTTTATTAAACGAACTTTGGTGATCAATCCAGTAAACGACCGGTGTCGCAGCAAGGACAATAATAATGACAATCAAAATTGTCGTAATCATCGAATTATGGGTTGTCTGCTTACGGTGCTTTGTCCGTGACAAATTACCTTCTTGATCTAAATCCTGATCATCGTTAAAGGTTTTTTCCCAAGGCTTTTTTTCTTCTTTGGGTTGGTCTTCACGTTTGTCACTCATCAGGTGATCCCCCTTTTTTTTCCATCCTTTTTATTGTATCATACCAGCTTTCACAAAAAATTAAGATTTTACAAAAAACAGATGATCTAGTTTTTTTTGCCACGAAACTGAGGGCTGTGTTGCCTGGCTTAGTTTCGGATCGGTTTGTAAGCCTAACCGCTCAATCACATTATCTGGATTATCATAGTCACAACAATTTGGCCGGTGAGAAAGTGGTGCTTCATCAAAATACTGTAAGATAACTGACCGCCGACACGTTGTTGCCCGAATGTAACTCATCATTATGTGTAACGCTTGTTCAGATTGTAAAGCACGTTCTTTGAAAATTCTAGTAATTTCTGCGGCCGGATAGTCATTAGCCACGTAATACGATAAAATCTCTCCCATTTCACCTAAATCATCCGGATTAATTTGCTGATTAATAACGCCTTCTATTACCCGTTCATTAGGTAAGTTTCCGAGGCTGAGCTGTCGCGGAATCTGCTCATCCCCCTCGCTATACAGCAAAATTGCAATGCTTTGTTGGCCGTCACGACCAGCACGGCCAATCTCTTGCACATAACTTTCCAAATTAGCAGACAGGTGATAATGAATCACATATCGGATATCTTCCTTATCAATTCCCATACCAAACGCATTGGTTGCACAAATCAAATCTAGCTCGTTATTCATAAACTGATGTTGAACCTTATAACGGGTAATTTGGTCAACTCCTGCATGATAGGCCGCTACCCTAAGTGAGGTCTCCGAATTTAATTGCTCGGCAAATGCGGATGCCTGTTTGCGACTCGAAAAATAAACAATCCCTGCTCCCTGGATATGAGTTACAAGTTGGATTAACTCGGCCGATTTATCCTGTTGATCCGTACATTCACGAACAGCTAAGAAAATATTACTGCGATTAACCGATCTCACCACATGTTCTACCCGATTCGAGGTTAATCCCAGACGATTGATCACATCGGCCTGAACTGCTTTAGTTGCCGTTGCCGTGAGCATAAGCACCGTTGGATGATTCAGTAAGTCAATTGTTTGGTTTAGCATCAAGTACTCCGGACGAAAATCGGGGCCCCACTGAGACACACAGTGGGCTTCGTCCACCACAAATAGGCTAATTTGCGCACGCCTTAACGCGGCGATGACTGTCGGTTGAGCCAAAACCTCCGGAGAAGCAAATACAAATCGGTACTGAGCGATCATTCGAAGCGTCCGTTGCCGTTCACTAACCGACTGTAATGAACTCAGCATAACAACTCGCTTTTCGCCCCGTTCATGTAACCGTGAGACCTGATCTTGCATAAGCGATAAGAGCGGCGACACCACTAATACGGTGCCGGGCAATAAGTAGCCTGGGAGTTGATAGAGTAATGTTTTTCCGGCTCCAGTAGGTAAAACGGCTAATGTATCCTGCCCTTCTAGGACGGCATTAACAACTTCCGCTTGTCCCTCACGAAACCCATCATACCCAAATTGATTATGTAGTACCGTCTTAATCTGTGCCTGTGTGATCGTCACTGGAAATAAAGCTCCTCATAATTTGATATAGTCGAAAGTAAAAAAAAGCATCCGCAGTATCCGTTTCTTGTTCCTGAAACTGCCAATGGTCAATCTGTTCATCCCCATACCGTGTCACCAACTGAGTCTGCTGACTAGATGACAACACCCAATCATATGGAAAGTTAGCGCCCTCAAAAATTGCGGCTTCAAGAAGATGTTCCCTTACCGTCCCAATCTTTAACCGCCGAGTACGACTAATCTGCTGAATGGATAATCGTTGTTGAAAAAGTGTATATGTTTGTGCCGCACTATTCGACATAGGCGTTAAACTACTCATTGGTGCTATCAACTGGTAAAGAGCACCACTTTTCAGATGCAGACCATATTGTGCCAAGCCCGCAAAAAGATCATATTGCATCAACCGTGCCGTTTCAACATCTATTGCTAGTCGGTCTGCCAGCTGAGTTAATGCTTCCCCAGCAACTTCATGTCCAATAAACTGGCCCACCATAAAATCGGCTTCTTCATCCGTTAATGTCGCTAAGAAATCGGCCAGCTCTTGCTTATAGGTCAGTACTAATTGGGCCTTGTTTTGATGAGTAAACCATTGCTTAACAGCTCGCAGATCATCATCATTAAACGAAAACGGGGCATATTGTCGGCTTTCGTAGCTATACTCGGATACCACCTGAGTAGCAAGTAGTAGTCGTTGAATGACCTGATCCACGTTCATCAGTAAATAGGCCGCTTGATACCGTGGTTGATAATGAGTGCTGTAAAATTGCCGCTGTTGTGCTTCTCCACGAGCAGTTAATTGAGCCTGCTGTTCGACAATCGTTATCAGTCCTGCATCGAGTAGGTTCTGCCAAGCGATGTCAAACTGCCTGCGTGATACTTTGCGTCGGTACCCTAGCCACGGTAAAATTTGATATCGCATCCCCCAAAATAACGTTGCAACCGTGCGCTTATTTACTAATATATTTTCAATCACTCGAATACGGCGTGCTTGTTGCGCAGATAATAGCATGATCAAATAGTCCACGGTTGTCCCTCCAAAATCAGATACCCTAAGCATAAAGAAAAGCCTGGTAAATTACCAGACTCTTGCTTTAAAAGTTTATTTTTGTTTTGCTAACCAGCCTTGCATTCGACTGGCAATTAACCAAAAGACAACACCAATTAAAATTCCTTTAATAAGGTTAAACGGTACGACGCCGGCCATTACCAACGTTGGCAACGAAATCGTAAGTTTCATTCCTAAAACCGTCATATATAGCGGTAAGACCACTAACCAGTCCAGTAAGGACTCGATAACGGTTAAACTAAGCGTAGCTAAAAGAATTCCAATAATGTAGTTCGATCGCTGTGACCCATGGCGGCGATTCAATGCCCAATTAAATGGGAAAATCAGCGTGCATGAAGCAATGAAACTACTGGAAATACCGATCAATTCTGGGATGGACATGCCATATACCAAGGCGTGTATCAAACACTTCAAAAACGTAATGCCAACCGCGCCCCATGGCCCATAAATGACCAACCCGAGCAGCACCGGTACATCAGAAAAATCGATCTTAAGAAATGGTGCAATGGGAATTATTGGAAACTCCACAAACATCAACACAAACGCAATTGCACCCAACAACGCCATACCGACGGTCCGATGCACATTAAATACTTTCACCACAATTGAAACCTCCTGAGAGGCCATCTTCAATGATAATGAAAATTCACTATAAAAAAATCGTAAATCAAATAAAAGATTTACGACTAACTAAATAGTGGAAATCTTCTTTATACCAGACTATACTGTCGGCACCCAGAATTTCACTGGATTCAACTACGCACACACGTAGGTCGCGGGCTATCACCGCCGGTCGGGAATTACACCCTGCCCTGAAGACGAACCTATTAAATTTTTTCGTACAGATCTGTACGGCTAAATCATAGCAGATAATCCCAAGCAATACAACAATTTCGTTATAGCTTTTTTAGTTGCATGACTTCACTTGTTTTGAGTCGTCGCCACTGTCCAGCTGGAACCCCAGCCAGTGTCAAGAAGCCATAACTTTCACGGTGTAGTTTAAGCACTTCATGCCCCACGGCCTTCAGCATTTTTTTGACTTGGTGATTCCGGCCCTCATGGATCGTTAGTTGTACAATTGTCGTTCCCTTTTTAGCATCCGTAGCCGTAATCTTCGCTTTAGCAGATTTTGTCTTTCGTCCATCAACTATCACGCCAAGTCGCAGTTGTTTTAAATCATCATTGGTTACTTGTCCTTTAACCTTAGCGACATAAGTTTTCTCGACTTCGTACTTAGGATGCGTGAGCTTATTCGCCAATTCACCATCGTTAGTAAGCAGTAGTAGCCCCGTCGTATCATAATCCAACCGGCCAACTGGATAAATGCGTGTTGTAATCTCGTCATCAGCTAAAATATCAACAACGGTTCTACGGTCCTTATCATCGTGAGCCGTTGAAACAACCCCACGTGGTTTATTCAGGAGATAGTATTCTAATCGCTGGCGTGAAAGGGGAACCCCATCAACCACTACTAAATCTTTGGCCGTTACTTTAACGCCCAATTCAGTCACTAACTGCCCATTAACTTTAACATGGCCCTCTTGAATCATCTTTTCAGATTTCCGTCTTGAAGCAACGCCTGCCTCAGCCATGACCTTTTGTAATCGTTCCATTCTAATTATCCTCACGTTTTCTATTTTCAAATGCCTGCAAAAAGAGATCGCCGTTCAACGCTTCATTATCGATATCATCAATCTGTGGTAACTGTGGCAGCGCATCAATTCCGGTCAATCCAAAGTAATCTAAAAAGTACGGTGTTGTTGCATACAGAAACGGTCGGCCAGGCGCATTCAGTCGACCGTGTTCTTCGATCAAGTTTCTTAAAATTAACTTCTGCAATGTCGCTGAGCTTTGAACGCCTCGAATTTCATCAATTTCCAGTCTAGTAATCGGTTGCCGGTAGGCAATAATTGCTAAGACCTCAAGGAGAGCTGGCGAAAGTGGCGTTGTCAGTGGCACCTCAAAATACTGCTTAACGATCGGTGCAAGTGTTTTTTTAGTCGCTAATCGATATGTTTGATCACTTTCCAATACGATTAGCGCGCTCTGCTCATCATCCGCATACTTATGCGTCAACTGTTCGACCATCGTCTGAACCGCCGGACGCATAAACCCCGTAATCGAGACCAGGTCAGTCAATGAAATTCCTTCATCCCCACTAATAAAGATCAGGCTCTCAATTTGTGCCAAATTGTTCATGTTCAAACTCCTTACTCTTAGGACCCGCAACGATCAATAGTGGGCCCAAACGTTGCTGTTGATCGACTCGCACCGCCCAATGTTTGCATAGCTCAAGCACCGCCAAAAAAGTCGTCACTAGTTCATCCCGGGTTGTTTGCCCTTCGAAAAGTGCCTCAAAAACGGTTGGTCCCTTTTTGACTGCGGTTAACACCACTTTCAACTTCTCTGAAATGCTAATTCGCTCCGTTTGTACGGTTTGACTCACGGGTTGTGCCAACTGTTTGCGTTTCATTACGGCGACAAAAGCCTCTTGCAGCTGTTCAATGCTCACACCAGGGGCGACCTTAATTCCCTTTATGTCATCAGGAATTGCCGCCGCAGAACGTGTAAACTCCTGTTGCCGTTGTTGTTCTTTTTCATGCAGTTGCTCTGCTGCCTGCTTATAGCGCTTATACTCTAATAGTTGATCGACCAGCTCTTGGCGTGGATCCTCAACCGGTTCTTCTTCAACAAATGTTTCATCTTCATCAATTGGTAGCAACATACGACTCTTAATTGCCATCAGCGTTGCCGCCATCACAAAGTATTCCCCTGCGACCTCCAACTGATTATCCTGCATCGCATGTAGATATTCTAGATATTGTGCCGTAATTTCGGTAATTTGAATATCGTAGATATCCATTTCCGCACTTTTAATCAGATGAAGCAGCAAATCCAATGGTCCTTCAAAATCACTGACCCGGATTGTCGGTTGGTGCTGATACTCTTGAATTATTTCGTCAGCCATTTAGCGTCTTCCCCCAGTTAGTGATGAGTGGCTGGGTCTCCATCGTTCCCACGAGTTTCTTTTCAGAATACTTATCATGTACCGCATTCAACAGCGCAAAAATATTGCGTCCTGTCCGATCAGAAGGTGTGAAGGACAGCCTTCTGATCAACACATACTCGTCGCCAATTTCCAAGCACACGATTCCAATCAGGTGTTCATCCGCATTGCGCCATAGATACATCGGTCGGTTAGCACTTTGCTGATACCACGCCATCTCAGAATTCAAATGGCTCAAATCTTTAAGATCGGGAATAAACGATAACAATCCCATGGCAATTTTTTTATACTCATCTCGGTAATTAACTAACATGTAATCCCCTTCTACGCGTTCAAGCCCGTGGATGATATTTCTGATAAACTTCCGTTAGCCGTTTTTGAGAAACATGCGTATATATTTGTGTCGTTGAAATATCGCTATGTCCCAACAATTCCTGCACAATACGTAAATCGGCCCCATTTTCCAGAATATGGGTTGCAAATGAATGCCGTAACGTATGTGGTGTTACATTCTTCGTAATTTGGGCTCGTGCCACATGCGCCTTCAAATTTTTCCAAATACCTTGTCGTGAAAGCTGTCGTCCATGTGCGTTTAAGAACACGTAGTCACTAGATTGGTTTTTGAGCAATACGGGGCGAACTTCCGCTAAATAGCGTTCCATCCAATCAAGTGCGACCTCGCCAATCGGAATGATCCGTTCTTTATCACCCTTACCCAGGGGCTGAATCAATCCCATCTCGAGATGCAGTTCATCCAAGGTTAGGTTCACCAACTCGCTAACACGTAACCCGGTTGCGTACATCACTTCCAAAATAGCGCGATCACGGATCCCAAGTTTTTTACTCGTGTCTGGAGCGGCCAATAGCCGATCAATTTCAGCACGTGTCAAAACCTGAGGTAAGTGTTGTCCGCTTTTGGGTGTATCAACCTTCAGCATAGGATCTTCGCTAATCAGTCCTTCACCCGCTAAATAGCGAAAAAAATGGCGTAATGTTGATACCACGTGAATGATTGTATTTTTAGCTTTAGCTTGCTCTTGCAGCGTTGCCAAGTAGTTAATCACGACATATCGATCTACTTCACGCCAGCTTTTAATTTGCTGTGTCGTCAGATACTGTGCGAAAGCCACCAAGTCTTGATAATAACTGGTAATTGTATTTTCTGAGAGGCCGCGTTCTACCCGAAGGTAATGAAGATAATCCTCTAGCTCATTTTGCATGCTGAGTGCCGTCTTTCATTATTTTATCGCTTTAAAACTAAAAATCCGTTCATCTGTTCAACTAGACCACGTTTAAGTAAATTACCAATTGCTCGTTTGAACTGCCCCTTGCTAATGCCAAAAATGTCTCGGATTACTTTGGGATCCGTTTTATCAGTGTAGGGTAACTGTTGATTATGCGCATGTTCCAGCATTGCCAAAAGCATTGCTGCATCATCGCCAATTGCTTCATAGGCTCGCGGCTTCATTGATAAGTTAAGCGTACCATAGTCCGATACCCCAATTACCCGTACCTTAACATGTTGTCCCAAACGTGGTTCTTGATCACGCTCACTTGGATGAATAAAACCTAAGTAATAATCATCAGTCAGCACCAACGTGCCCGCCATCTTCAACCGATAAACCGTGGCCATCATGTCTGCGTTCTTTAAATCTGGACGAGCCCGGTTAGAGATTGCCTCATAAATTGGTTCATCAGCCAGTTCCCCCCAGAGTCGGCCCTTATGATCAATTTTTAAAGCAATCATTAAGCGATCACCATTTTGTGGCCAAAGCTGTTTCAATGATGGTAAATCGTCCAATGATACCGCAATATCCTTATTCTTTAAGCCGATATTTACAAACACACCCAAATCTCGGCGAACCGAAACTACGGTGCCATATGCATAATGATCAACCATGACCTGAGGTATGTCTAATGTCATCTGTAACTGATGATCATTATTTTCATAGACAAACCCACGCACTTGTCCACCAATATGAAGTGCTTTTTCAGTCTCTTCTTTCAGCAGGCTGTAGGTCACCCCATCCTTTTGTACAAAATAATAATCATGATTTTCATCAATCATGATTGCAGTAACGACTTTACCTAACGATGTATTTAACAATATTTTATCCCTCGACTTTTCTAGATACCCTTATTTTACACGTCAAAAGCACAATTGAAAAGCGTCATCAATTGATCCCAAAAATTTACGCAAAATAAAAACCGTTTAATTCTGCAAAAAACAGAATTAAACGGTTTTAGAAATCTTTAAATTACTTGATTTCTTGAACACGCATCATGTTAGTAGTTCCCTTTTGATCTACGGGAACACCGGCAACAACGATGATCTTGTCACCCTTCTTAGCAAAGCCAAGTTCAACGGCCTTCTTTGAAGCTAATTCATACAAAGCGTCTGTATCCTTAGGTGCTTCAACAACGTATGGTTGAACACCCCAGTTGATCATAAGACCGCGTTGTGTGCGTTCGTCAAAAGTCAAAGCCAAAACATTAGCATCTGGACGATACTTAGAAATCATTTTAGCAGTGTATCCTGACTTAGTAGCAGCAACAATTGTCTTAATGTTCAAGTCACTAGCAGTCTTCTTAACAGCTGAACCGAGTGCTTCAGTAACGTCAGCAGTATCGAAATCAAATGTTTCAGTACCAAAACGGTTCAAAGCATTTTCAGCCTTAATGTCAATCCGGTTCATAGTTGCAACAGATTCTACTGGGTAGTCACCGTTAGCACTTTCACCAGAAAGCATTGTTGCGTCAGTACCATCAAAGACGGCATTGGCAACGTCTGAAGTTTCAGCACGTGTAGGACGTGGGTTTTCTTGCATTGAATCAAGCATTTGGGTTGCCGTAATAACTGGCTTGCCAAGCAAGTTGCACTTGCGGATAAATGTCTTTTGAATCAAAGGAACATTTTCTGCTGGAATTTCAACACCCATGTCACCACGAGGAACCATTAAGCCATCGGCAACTTTGATGATTTCTTCAAAGTTATCAATACCTTCTTGTGATTCAATCTTAGGGAAGATTTGAACATGTTCCATGTGCTTTTCAGCAAGCAATGCACGGATATCTTCAATGTCTTCTGGCTTACGAACGAATGAAGCGGCGATAAAGTTGATTTCGTGGTCCAAGCCAAAACGAATATCGCTATCATCTTTTTCAGTGATCCCTGGTAAGTTGATTGAAACACCCGGGGCATTAACACCCTTACGTGAGCCAAGCAAACCATGGTTTTGAACAGTACATACTAATTCCTTAGTAGCATCGTCCTTTTCGTCGATCTTCATGTCAATCAAGCCATCATCAAAAAGGACGTGTCCACCTTCATGTACATCATCGTACAAGCCAGGGTATGTGACAGCGATCTTTTCGTGAGTACCTTCAATTGAGTCATCCATTGAGATACGAGTCTTATCACCAATGTTGAATTCGATCTTACCTTCTTTTTGAACAGTAGTCCGAATTTCAGCACCCTTGGTATCAAGCATAATACCAACAGTCTTGCCAGTAATCTCTTCCGCCTTGTGAACGTTGTTCAAACGGCCCAGGTGTTCTTCGTGATCACCATGGGAAAAGTTAAAACGAAAAATGTTTGCGCCAGCATTGATCAGTTTAACAATTGTATCAACGTCAGTACTTGCGGGTCCAAGCGTACTAACAATCTTGGTTTTTTTCATAAGTGAAATCTCTCCTTTGAGTAAGTTAGGTTTGCGAACCGCTCACCTTTTGTACAGATGTTATGATATCACTTTTTAAATTTGATGTCTCCATTTTCTATCATTTTTATCAATGAAAACGGCTCCAATCTCAAACTAATCCTTAATTCATCAGTTTAATTAAGTATTTAAATAATTAATCTAATCAATTATTTTTAAGTAATTTAAGCAAAAAGAAATGGGAGCCTAACTAATTGCTTATCTTAGTTAGTCTCCCACTTCATCCTAAAATCGAAACTGTTAATTCACTCGTGTGTAAATTCTTAATCTAAAATGCTAAAGCCAAGGCTCGAAATATCTTTATCGAAGCCCTTGACCGTATCGATTGAAACTTGAAGAGAAGATTTACCCACCTTGTTTAGTTTAGCCAAAATCGTTGGTGGTACAGTAATCACATCAACCCCCATTGCCTGAGCCTGATAAACATTAATAACTTCACGCGTTGCAGCCCATAGAAGTTTAGCAGAAGGGTGCTTCTTAGTTAATGTCACACTTTGCTTAACAAAGTCTGTTGGATCCTGTCCCGTATCGGCTACACGACCAGCAAAAATTGAAATTAGTGATGGCACATCATCATTCACGTTTGCAAGCGCATCCTCAACCTGGTCCACTGTTGCAATTGCGGTTACGTTAACCTTAATACCAGCATCTGATAAGGCTTTGATCAATGGTCCGTTGCTCGTCCCATTCGCTAAAATAATCGGAATTTTAACAAAAACATGATCTCCCAGTGCAGAAATTGTTTGGGCTTCCTTTTTCATTGTTTCATGATCACTACCAAATACTTCAAAAGAAATACTGTAATCCGGAAATTCACTAATCACTTGCTTGGCAAATTCCATATAATTGGTAATTCCAGCTTTCTTCATTAAAGATGGGTTGGTTGTAAAACCAGTCACGTAGTCCTTTTTAGCGTCTTCACGCATATCTTCAATAATCGCACCATCTGAATAAACTTCAATATCAAATTTTTGATTCATAACCTTATTCTCCTTTTATTGAGCAGTGTTATTTAAATTTTGTAATACTGCATTATTAGTGCCAATGATTTTGACCAAATCACCGATAATTTGTGTACTATCCACTAGCCACTGGTTCTTTGGTTGAATTACTTTCCGGTCGGTAACCGGATTGAATAGGATAACTGGAATGGGCCCTTGATGTTGTCGAATAAACTCGTGAAGGCGAGTTTGAACTTCCTGGTTCTGATGTTTCGCATCAATTCTTAGTACCCATCGCTTACCTGTTTGCGTGTTTGCTGTCGACTGATGGTATTTAACTGCCAGTTGCTGGGCTGCTTCGATTGAGGCCGCAACGATTTGAAGACCTCGATTCAGTTCCACACGGCCACGAACAACAATTATTTGATCTTGGTCTAATAATTGCTGTACTCGTTTAAACAACTTGGGAAATACCGTAATATCGACAGTTCCAGACTGATCGCTGCCAGAAACAAAGGCCATCTGATCACCACGCTTAGTTCGAATCACCTTGACATGTCCGACAAAAATAATCATTGTCACCGTCATATTCTCACGTAATTCAGCGATCATCGTTGTCCCAAGTTGGTGGGCCAGATCAGTATACTGATCCACCGGGTGTCCGGAAAGATATGCCCCTAAGTATTGTTCCTCAAACGTCAGACGCTTGGTTAACGAAAATTCCGCCCGCTCTGCAATCGTCGGTTTTAATTCTTTGAACAGGCTCAGGCTCGCACCCGTTAATTCCACACTGTCGAGTAATCCGGTAAGTGCTTCAATTAACTCAGCACGATTATAGCCGAGACCGTCAAAAGCTCCTGTATAAATGAGTGGCTCCAAGATTTCCTTTTTACGCCACTTCGTATCCATTCGCTGGATAAACGACAAAAGATCTTCAAACGGGCCATTGCTTGTTCGTTCATTGACGATTGCCTCGACAAAGTCTCGACGCATCCCCTTAATCACGCTTAGCCCAAATATAATGGCATCCCCATGGAAGGAAAATTGTGCCTCACTACGGTTAATGTCAGGTCCTATCACTTTAACCCGTCGTTTCTTGATCTCGGCTAAATATCCTTTGATTTTAGCCGGATTATTAGCCACGGAGTTTAGTAGTGCTGTAAAAAACGCTTCGGGAAAATGAGTCTTCAAGTACGCCATCTGGAAAGCCATCTTTGAATAGGCGACTGCGTGTGACCGATTAAACCCATAACGTGCAAATTGGTCGATATAGTCAAACACTTGCTCAGCTACCGCCCGTGAATGCCCCATTGCCTGTGCGCCAGCTATGAACTTATCTTGCATCTCATCCATTACGGCTTGCTTTTTCTTGCTCATCGCTCGCCGTAATAAATCAGCTTCTCCAAGTGAAAAACCGGCAAGTTGTGAAGCAACCTGCAATACTTGCTCTTGATAAACCAAAATTCCGTAGGTAACGCCCAAAATTGGTTTCAGGGACTCATCCGGGTAGGTAACAGGTTCCTGACCATTTTTTCGTTTAATAAAATGATCAATATTTTCCATTGGTCCCGGACGATACAACGCGTTTACGGCCACAATTAATTCAAAGTTATCCGGATGCAACGACACCAGTACGTTTTTAATCCCATTAGATTCAAACTGAAAAATACCGTTTGTATCTCCCTGCTGGAACAACTGCAACGTTTCTTCATCAGCCAACGAAATTTGAGCCAGTGAGAATTCGGGCGTTTCACGTTGAATAATGGCCATTGTCTGGGCAACAATCGTTAGATTACGGAGACCCAAGAAATCCATCTTCAATAATCCTAACGATTCTACAGTGTCCTTCGTAAACTGGGTCATCAATAGTCCCTCACCACCATCTTGTAGCGGGACAACGTTAATTAAGGGTTCATCTGACAATACAATTCCCGCCGCATGGGTCGAATAATGACGCGGTAATCCTTCCAAGCGCTGCGCTACCTGGTACAGCAGCTGGTTTTTAGTAGTTTCACCAACGAGCGTCCGTAACCCCATCGAATCTTGATAGGCCTGATTCAGACCAATATGCAACTGATTGGGCACTGCTGCACTCCACGCTGATAATTCTGACTGCGATAAGCCAAATACTCGACCAACATCTCGAATCACTTGCTTGGCCGCCAGTGTACCAAACGTAATGATCTGGGCAACCTGCGTATGACCATACTTATCATGCACGTATTGAAGAACCTCTCCACGCCGATTATCCGGTAAATCTAGATCAATATCGGGCATCTGGGCGCGTTGAGGATTCAAAAAACGCTCAAACAGCAACTGATACTGCAACGGATCCACATCCGTAATTGCTAATGCATACGCCACTAGCGAACCGGCTGCTGACCCTCGCCCCGGGCCGGTCGTGATTCCCTGGTCATGAGCAAAACGCATGACATCCCACACGATTAGGAAATAATCATCAAATCCCATCTCGTGAATAACCTTTAATTCCTTAGCCAGTCGTTGGGTATAATCGGTAACCGTAATACCAGGCGCAAGGGTGCGTTGCTTCAACCCTGACAAGCAAAGCTGTCGTAAATAATGCTGTGAATCTTGACCATTAGTTGTTGGAAAGGCAGGCAATACAGGCGGTTGAAAGGTAAACACCACTTGACACTGTTCAGCTACTTGTTGCGTACGATATACTGCCTTTGATAATTGGGCAGCTTCGTAGGCGGCAACCTCCGTCGTCATATCACGCAGATAATGTGTTCCTAACTGGTGTGCTAAACTTTCAGGCTGTTGAAACTTACTTCCCTGATCAATTGAGCGTAACACTTCAACGGCAAAATGGTCGTCGGCATTAAGGTAGCCAACCCGATTTAGCGCAACTTCCTCGGTATGAGTTGCATCAACCAGTTGATGAATCGATTGCCGTAAAATGGGATCCGTATATGGATTCACACCGATCAAAACACTCTGTTCATCTGCATCACTTTGCCATTGCACAAGTAGATCACGTGCTTGATCACTATTTCCCTGCTGCACGAGCCGGTAAACATCCCCATTCGTTGGATGAATTACAAAGACGTGTGCCAGCATTGGCTTGACTTGGGAATAAGTGAGCCGTGTTTTTTCATCACCGGTATTTTGTAGCGTCGACAGCTTCATTAAATTCTGATAACCCTGCCAATCCTTTGCTAGCAAAACAACTGGGACGGTCACACCTTCTTCAGCAACACTATTCATTCGGAGTGTTAACCCAATAATGGGATGAATGTCAGCTTGCCGAGCAGCATTGTAAAACTCAACGGCACCGTATAAAACGTCCTCATCAGTCAACGCTAGCGACCGATAACCACGTTGTTTGGCAGCAGACACCAGCTGGTCAATTTTAGTTGTACTATTAAGCAAGCTATAACTACTTAATACTTGAAGTGGCACAAACTCCATCATTATCATCCTCTCAACGTAATTATACCAAAGACCACCCCCAGTCATGAATAATGATTCTCGTGATTAATCTATACCAATACCATCAATTTCGATGATAACAGCTTTAATATTGATGGTTTATTGTTGAATTGTCAAGTGTTTATCACAGTAAATTATCGTTTATAAAAATCTATACCAATTTAAGATGAATCCATTATTTTTTCCTTTGTCTATTTTCAGATTTAGTGATAAACTAAAGTATGTAAATTGAGAGGGTGAGTAAACATGCGTCTTATCGTTCAGAACCTGGTTGCTGCCTTTTGGGCATTCATCTTAGGTGAAATTTTGGGTTACATTGGTAGTCAACTTGATTTATTGACTATCCAACCGCTCGAAATGGGAATTATTGCTATTGTGGTAGCATTAGCTGGGGTTAACAGCTTTTACTACATTACTCGTAGCGCTGAATTAAAAGAAGATTAAATTAAATAATAAAAAAGTCATGGCAATCATTGCCATGACTTTTTTATTGACCTTGTTCGACCGTCAACTCCGCAATTTTGCGCAAAACATCCACGGCCTGCTCCATCACCTGTAACGAGATAAATTCATAACGTGAATGCATATTTTCGCCACCCGCAAATAAATTGGGCGTTGGTAATCCCATGAACGAAATTTTCGATCCGTCCGTACCACCACGAACCGGATAAATAACGGGCGCAATGCCAAGATCAATCATCGCCTGTTTTGCAGCTTGAACAACAGCCATATGTTTTTCCATCACTTCACGCATGTTGTAATATTGATCCGCAAGATGCAAAGAAATTCGTGGCTCATCAAACTGTTGGTTTAGCTGGGCAACAATTGCCTGTAACTGTTGCTTGCGATGCTCAAACAACTGACGATCGTGATCTCGAATAATATAGTTCATTGTTGCATGATCGACCGTCCCGGCTAAATGATCCAAATGATAAAAGCCCTCACGGCCTGCAGTTAATTCAGGACGGTCATGCTTAGGTAACATATCATGGAGATTCATTGCAACCTGCAATGCGTTCACCATCACACCTTTAGCAGTCGCCGTGTGTACATCTTTCCCTTGAATTTCAATTTTAGCCTGCGCTGCATTAAACGTTTCGTACTCCAGTTCTCCCAATGGGCCACCATCAACCGTATAGGCAAAATCTGCATCGAAATCCTGAACATCAAAAAGATCTGCACCGGTCCCAATTTCTTCGTCGGGACCGAACCCAATTTTAATCGCACCATGTTTAACGTCTGGATGTTCATAAAAATACTGTGCCAGCGCCATAATTTCAGCTACCCCGGCCTTATCGTCAGCACCAAGAAGTGTGGTACCATCAGTCGTTATCAGCGTATGACCGGCATACTGTTTTAAGGCCGGAAAATCCTTTAAGGAGAGCACATACTGTCCCGCTTTATCGAGTAAAAGATCGGTATGGCCATCATAGTTTTCGATCACCTGTGGCCTCACATTATGCGCATTAAAGTCAGCCGTATCAATATGTGCAATTAGCCCAATGGTTTGCACTGCGTCCGTCACATTGCTTGCAATCGTCCCAATCACATACCCATTTTTAGGATGAATATGAACGTCTTGCACACCAAGTTCCGTCAGTTCCTGAGCCAGTTGCTGAGCAAACTTAACCTGCGTTTGTGTTGAAGGAATCGTATTTGAATTTTCGTCAGATCTAGTTTCTATCTCAGCATAACGGATAAACCGTTCTAGCAACCCATCGTACTTCGTCATTGTATCGCCTCCACATTTTAAACAAACGTAAATGGATCGGTATTGAGCTGTGACGCATAAATATCAACCGCCCAATCATTTTCCGTACACCATTGTGTGAATATCTGTTGTAAATATGATTTACAAATGCATTCTATATGATGCCCGGGATCCACTGTGACTAAATCATGTGCAATCATGTCATGACCAACGTGATACGAAACATCACCTGTCACGTACGCGTCTGCACCTTTTTTGAGAGCATCTAAATAAAACTGGCCCCCTGAGCCCCCTAAAACTGCAACACGGTTAATCATCCGGGGATGAGCAGGCTGAATTAGGCGTAATCCACGAATACCGAACGTTTGTTTGCAATGCTGGGCAAACGTCATTGCATCCATCGGTTGCGACAAATTACCAACCCGTCCCATTCCGTACGGTAGTCCCGTTTCAGGATCAATACCACCTTTAAGTAACGGTATCGTCTGTTGCAGTCCCAGTTGTTGTGCTAGCCAATCATTCATGCCCCCATTGGCATTATCGAGATTGGTGTGCGCACCGTACACAATTATGTCATGTTTGATTAGTTGGGCATACATTGCATTCTGAGGATCCCTTAAATCTAAATTTTTAGCTGCATGGAACACCATTGGATGATGTGCAAAAATGAAATCAACATGATGTGCAATAGCTTCATCCACAACTTCAGGTCGCACATCTAATGTAGTCATTACCGTTTTAACCTCACGCCGCGGATCGCCAAGCTGAAGGCCTATCGGATCACCGTCTTCGGCAATTGCAGGGGGGGCAAACCGTTCAAAACGCTGAATTAAATCCTGACCAATCATGCCAGCACCTCCTGAATTGTTTTGACCTCGCTTCGGAACGTCTTAATTTTATCTAAGGGCGGATTTTTTGCTGCTTCCATATGCTGAATAGATTGCTTTAAATGTGTTAACTGTTCTTGCCACTTAGCTTGAAAGACATCACTTTGCTGTTGCACAAGATATGGACCGAATAGTAGCTGAGCCTCTGTATACATAATCGGATCAGTGGCTGGCTGGGCGACGATAATTTCATAAGTATGCCCATCTTCAGCAAGAATTTCTTCAGCAATTATCTCGTAATCATGTTCCATTAGCCACTTCCGTAGACCGTACTCACCCACATTAGGTTGCAGAATCATTCGAGTTACTGTCGATAACTTAGCTAATCCATGCTCCAAAATTTTAGTAATCAATGTCCCTCCCATTCCCGCAATGGTAAGGGTATCAATCTGATCATCCAAGTTAACGGCATCTAATCCGTCCGCCAGGCGTGCGGTAATCACATGATCCAAATTTTGACTCTTTATTTCATGAACCGCATTCTCGTACGGTCCCTTAACAACCTCACCCGCAACGGCAAACGAAATTTTTCCTTGTAAAGCTAGAAAAGCCGGCAAATAGGCATGGTCCGAACCAATATCGGCCATCCTGGCGTGCTCCGGAACATACTTAGCAACTGTTGCGAGTCGTTTTGATAACTGTTTTGCGTCCATCATTTCACCTCAATAAAAGTTTAATCAAAAAAAAGGAAGCGTCAATCGCTATCCGTAGCCGAGAGAGTCTTCCAATCTTGTTAACTATTCTAAGAAATCCTTTAGTTGTTTTGAACGTGATGGATGACGTAACTTTCTTAACGCCTTAGCCTCAATTTGGCGAATCCGTTCACGGGTAACACCAAAGACCTTCCCAACTTCTTCAAGTGTCCGTGTCCGACCGTCGTCTAGACCGAACCGAAGACGAAGAACATTTTCCTCACGATCTGTCAGGGTATCCAAAACATTTTCCAACTGTTCCTTTAACAACTCATAGGCTGCATGGTCAGCAGGACTAGTTGCATCCTGGTCTTCAATGAAGTCGCCCAAATGTGAATCATCCTCTTCACCAATTGGGGTTTCGAGCGATACAGGTTCTTGCGCAATCTTCAAAATTTCACGTACTTTTTCGGTTGGCATATCCATTTCGGCACCAATTTCTTCAGGGGTTGGTTCCCGTCCCAAATCCTGAAGCAATTGACGCTGAATCCGGATTAACTTATTAATCGTTTCAACCATGTGCACTGGAATACGAATCGTCCGCGCCTGGTCGGCAATCGCACGGGTGATCGCCTGACGAATCCACCATGTTGCGTAAGTCGAAAACTTGAATCCCTTGCGGTAATCAAATTTTTCAACGGCCTTCATCAAGCCCATGTTTCCTTCTTGAATGAGGTCCAGGAATTGCATTCCTCGCCCAACATAGCGTTTAGCAATTGAAACCACCAAACGAAGGTTAGCTTCTGCTAATTCTTGCTTAGCTGTTTCGTCGCCTTCTTCAATCCGAAGTGCCAATTGTACTTCTTCTTCGGCGCTCAACAAATTAACCCGGCCAATTTCTTTCAAGTACATCCGGACTGGATCGTTGATCTTGACACCGGCTGGAGCCGAGGTGTCATCTAATTCTTTTTTAGATACCTCTTGTGCTTTCAACGCCCGTGGATCTGGTTCACCATTTTCATCGACAACGCTAATTCCTGAGTCCTCGACATTTTGAATTAAGTCATCCATTCCTTCAGCAACCAGACCGAAAGGCGTCGCAATTTTATCGGTTAATTCATCATACTTAATCGTTTTCTTCTTTTTGTATTCACGAATTAATTTACCAACGGCAGAATCATATTTTTTTTGGTCGAAATCTTCCTTGTTAGAGATAACCTTGTCTTTATCTTTTTTGACATTTTTAGCCATTTAATACTCTCCTTATGATCATAATTGCTGTTGCTTTCTTAACAAATCAATCAATTCAATCGTCAACTGTTGCTCTAATTCTTGGTTTTTCAAATGAGACGCCTCATGCAACTGCATTTTTTTGCTCTTTATTTGCTCTTCAATTGGTGTTTTTTGCATAATGATCCGTATATAATCATTGACGGCATCAATGTTAGCACTTTCATCCGTTTGAATTAGCTCAACCTCTACCAATAACTGCTGCAATCGGTCATCCTTAACGTAATCAACAAATTCTGACGCAAGGTACTCGCTATGTGTCTCAAAATAACTGGCCGCCAATAAATAAAGAGTTTGATACGTTTCATGGACAAAAGCAAAATTATCAATATTTTGAACGTGCACCCAAATACCATGATCATGCAGCATTTGCCTGAGGAGCATTCGTTCCGCAACCTGTGTTTGATCAAGTACCGGCTGTTCTTGCTGATATACGGGCGCTGTCTCAACATGGTTATAATTTTGTTGTGCTTGCTCTCGTTGCACCTGTTCATCGCGCTGCCGGGTTAACTCCCGTAACTGGCTTGTTAAATTGGCCTTATCGAGTTTAAACTCTGACACCAGTTGATTAACATAAACATCCTGTTCAATTTCATTTGGAACCCCAGCAATAATTTGTAATGCCGCATTTAAATAGTTGATTTGGTCGGCTTCGTTTTCCAGATTTAGCCCCTGCTTAAGATGTCGCAGGCTAAATGCAACTGGGGTCTGTCGAGCATCCATCAACCACTGTTTAAATTTTTCTGCGCCATATTGCTGTAAATACTCATCAGGGTCAATACCCGCGGGCATCGAAACAACTTCCAATTGAACATTCGTCGTTTGCCCTTGAATCATTTCAAGCGCCCGTTTAGTTGCGTTTTGCCCAGCCTGATCACCATCATAGCAAACATCAAGATTGGAGGTCACCCGTTCAATCATGCTCACCTGTTCTTCGGTCAAACTGGTTCCCATCGAGGCAATCCCATTGGTAACTCCCGCTCGATAGGCCGCAATCACATCCATAAAGCCTTCAAATAAAATCAATTTTTGTTCCCGACGAGCTGCTTTACGCGCAATATCAAAATTAAATAGCACCCGGCGTTTGTTAAATAGTTTCGTTTCAGGACTATTTAGATACTTTGGCATGTCCGTATTTTCAGTTGACAATAATCGTCCTGAGAAGGCAATCACTTGCCCACTACCATTTTTAATTGGAAACATAATTCGATCCACAAAACGGTCATACAACTCGCCCTGTTGGTTTTGTGAAAAAAGGCCCGTTTGCTGTAATAAGTCGGCGTCGGTTTGCCGCTCGTGAAAAAACGGCAATAATAGTCGTTGAGGTGGCGCAAAGCCAATTCCAAAATCATTGATAATTTCCGCACTCAGTCCTCGCTGCTTTAAATAGCTTAACGCTGTAGCGCCAGCTTGAGTGTTAACCAAAATATGATGATAAAGCTTAGCCGCTAACTCGTGGAGCTCAATAAGCTGGTGATCGACACTGTTGACCTGTTGACCACCATCAAATTCACTCTCTTGAACAGATTGCGGTAGCGCAATCTGATTATCTTGTGCAACTTTAATAACTGCTTGTGGAAAGGAAATGTTCTCAATTTCCATAATAAATTTAAAAACATTTCCGCCACGACCACAACTAAAGCAGTGAAAAATTTGCTTACTCTCATTGACCGAAAAAGAAGCCGTCTTTTCATCTTGAAATGGACACAGCCCAAACAAATTTTTACCAGATTTCTTTAATTGCACATATTGCCCAACAACATCTGCAATATTAACGGAGTTTCGTACCTGGTCAATAACTTCCTCCGGAATCCTGGCCACCATCAAAACACCTCGGTTCAATTGCCAATAGCTACGAAAAGCCGCTTTCCAATCGGAACGCGACTCTGTTCACACTCACATTTATACATGATATATGTTAACACAAACTACTATATTGTCAATCAAAACAACCTTGCCCGAACATCTTTGTCAAGTCCTCTGCGCTTACTTCACGATCAACGCATCGAGATTAGCAACGGATAAAATCATATTTGATAGTTTTTTCAACTGTTTCAATCGATTATCACGCACTTGTTCATCATCGGCCATAATCATGTTCTCATCAAAGTAAGCATCGATCGCAGTGCGAAGATCCAGCAATCCCGTTAGCTTAGCCGTCACAGACTGCGCCGCAAAGTGATCGCTTAATGCAGCCACCTGGTCATGTAAAGCTGTTTCGGATGGATTTTCAAATAGCTTAGCATCAACCGTTAACTGATCTTCCGCAAAATTTGCCTTCTTTGAAATTCTCATTACTCGTGTTAAAGCTTCAACCGAGGCTTTGAAGCCATCAGTATTTTTAGCTGTATCAATTGCCTGCTGTGCTTCGATCACGTTTTCAATATCTGACTGTGTGCTTTCAGTAGCAGCTTCAACAATATCATGACGAATGCCTTGATGACTGAAGAGTTGCTTAATCCGATCCTTGATAAAGTCACTGACCTCGTTTGCATGAACGGTCACATCAAATGTTGGAACCACAGATGCCGTCTTCATTGCATCTGAAAATGCCGAAGCAATGTTAAGTAATGGCAAGTGCCATTGCTTATCAGCAATAATTCTGACAATTCCAAATGCCTGGCGGCGAAGTGCGTACGGGTCATTGGAACCACTTGGAATCATTCCAACAGCAAAGAAACTTAAAATAGAATCCAACTTATCCGCAATTGCCAAAATTGAACCAATCTGAGTTTCTGGTAATTCGCCTTCTGCCGAAATTGGCATGTAATGTTCGCGAATTGCGGTTGCTACGGCCGCTGGTTCTCCCTTAAGTAAGGCATACTTTTCACCCATAACTCCCTGAAGTTCGGCAAATTCACCGACCATACCAGTGGTTAAGTCAAATTTATAAATCTGACTAGCACGCTTCAATTGAGCCAGTTCATTATCTGTTAAGTTCAACTGTTGCCCAAACATAGTTGCTAAAACCGATACTCGCTGCATTTTTTCAAACATTGTACTAATTTTATCATGGAAACTAACGTTTTTAAGACGCTCAACGTACTCGTTCACCGTAACCTGTTGATCCTCTTGATAGAAGAATTGTGCATCCTCAAGACGAGCGGTTAACACACGTTCATTACCGCGGACCACATTATCTAGGAATTGATCATTTCCATTTCGAACTGAAATAAAGTTCGGCAGCAAAGCTCCTGCTTGATCCCGCGCGAAAAAGAAACGTTGGTGATCCTTCATCGAAGTAATTAAAACTTCATCCGGTAACTCAAGGTACTTTTCGTCAAAGTGACCGCTAAACGCTGTTGGCCATTCAACCAAGTTATTGACCTCTTCCAGCAGGTCTTCATCGGGCTGAACATGCCATTTGTTATCGGTTGCGATCTTTTCAATCTGCTGCCGAATTAATTGCTTTCTTGCATCTTGGTCCGCAATTACAAACTCGTGTTCAAGTGCCCCTTCGTAGTCAGTTGCTTGATTAAGCGTAATATCATGACCTAAGAAACGGTGCCCCTTAGTTTGGTTGCCGGTGGCAACGTTTAAGATTGAAAATGGGATTACTTGCGAATCAAGTAATGCCACTAACCATTTGATGGGGCGGACAAATTCAAACTTATGCGTTGACCACTTCATCATCGTTGGGAAGTTCATTGCCATGATAATGTCTTTCAACCCACTTAAAACTTCATTTACCGATTTACCGGCAATATGTTTTTCCACATAAACGTATTCAGTTCCCTTAATTTCCTTAAATGTAATGTCATCAACACTCAGGCCTTGACCACGTGTAAATCCAATCGCTGCTTTAGTCCAATTACCATCAGCATCCTGTGCAATTTTCTTTGCGGGGCCTTTAACCTCAGTATCAATATCTGGTTGTTTATCGGCCAGATCCGTCAATAAAATCGCCAAGCGACGTGGCGTCGCATACTGCTTCAATTCTCCAAATTCAATACGTTGTTCCTTTAAGTATTTCGTAACACGTTGTGCTAATTGCTCAATACTTGGTGTTACAACATGTGCAGGCATTTCTTCGACGCCAATTTCTAGTAAAAATGAATGAGCCATTTTACTTTTCCTCCTTATCGTCAGCCAATAATGCTTGTCGTTTTGCTTCATCCTTGATCAGTGGGAATCCAAGCTTCTTACGTTCTGCAACAAAGGCCCGCGCAATCATCCGGGCTAAGTTACGAATTCGCGATAAATAGCCGGCACGTTCGGTAACCGATACCGCTCCCCGTGCATCTAACAGATTAAAGGTATGACTACACTTTAAAACATAATCATAAGCTGGATGAACAAGCCCGGCTTTAATTAATCGTTGCGCCTCAGCCTCGTATGACTCAAAGAATTGGAGTAGCATTTCTTGATTACTCATTTCAAAACTATACTTTGAGTGCTCATATTCAGGTTCTTTAAAAATATCTCCGTACAAAACGCCATCCGTCCATTCAAGATCAAACACGTTATTAACATCTTGAATGTATTGTGAAAGTCGTTCAAGCCCGTATGTTACTTCGGCAGCAACGGGATCCATTTGAAGCCCCCCGACTACTTGGAAATAAGTAAACTGGGTCACTTCCATCCCGTCAAGCCAAACTTCCCAACCAACACCAGCGCAACCCATTGATGGGTTTTCCCAGTTATCTTCAACAAATCGAATATCATGTTCCAGCGGTTCAATTCCGAGTTCCCGTAAACTATTAAGATACAGTTCTTGAATATTATCAGGAGATGGCTTCATGATGACTTGGAACTGATGATGTTGGTATAACCGGTTTGGATTATCCCCATATCGACCATCAGCCGGACGTCTTGATGGTTCCACATAGGCCGCATTCCAAGGCTCTGGTCCAATTGCCCGCAAGAAAGTATAGGGGCTCATTGTTCCTGCTCCTTTTTCAGTATCATAAGACTGCATCAGCATGCACCCTTGTTGTGACCAATATTTTTGTAACGTAAGTATGATTTCTTGTACCGGCAATTTTTTTGTCATCACTAGTTCTCCTCTCAAAATAAAAAACCTGTAAAGATTAGACTAATGCCAATCTTTACAGGGACGATATCATTCGCGGTTCCACCCTGCTTTTTCACATCAACGTGAAACAGCTTCATTGTAACGCAACTGTTAAAGTGCCTAAAATTCAAATCGCGTGGCTTTCACCTTCCCACACTCGCTAAACCTTGAATTATTTTTACTTCGTCATTGCTGCCATATTTAATTTCTAGTTAATCATAGTCGACGTCTTTCAACTTGTCAATCGTCTTTTTGTTTTGGCTTTAATGGTGAAATTTGCTCCGCCCATGAATCCATTTGATCAATAAATCGTTTACTTTTCAAGCGCAAACCAACACCTTCATCGTAAATCTCGTCAATTACTTGCCGAAGCTTCTTTTTTGTATCCGGATGAACTGTGATCGATTTTAATTGATCCAGATCCAAAATTGAAAATCGGCGGAGATAGTAGATGGTCCGTTGATCAACATGGAGCCGATGTGGATCCAAATGATAGTGTTGCTGACAGATCACCCCGCCATATTTGAGCGAATAATCAAATGCCAAATCCGTTCGACCACAGACACTACATCCCTGCCAATTGGGGGCAATTCCAAACGGTACTAATAATTGAATTTCAATAATATTAGCAATGACTGCAGCATCTAGCCCATCGTCAATTAACGTTAACGCCTGATAAATTTGATGAAACCACCGTCCCAACGGTTTTTGATCAGTGAATGCACTATCAACCAACGCTAAAACATAGGTTGCATAAGCATTTTTAACAATATCTTGCGTAATTTGATAAAAATGCGTGGTTTCCATTGTGGTATTAATAAAACTCAATCCATCTTGGTTAAGGACCCCAGTATATTGACCACTTGTAAACGGGAGAATATCGGCGGCTACTCGCGATCCCTTTTTCTTAGCATTTTTGACAAAAAACATGGTCTTACCAATTTTGTCCGTCAAAATTTTAACTAATAAATCCCGTTCGCGATAATCACGTCGATACATCACGATACCGTTAAATTCTTGCACAGAACCACTCATCGACGTCACCCCCATCAACCAACCGACTAAAGGCTAATAATCATTTCGACGATAACCGTATGACTTGAGCATTGACCCCTTGTCACGCCAACCATCGACAACTTTTACCCATAACTTCAAGTAAACCTTGTCTCCCATCAATCGTTCAATATCTTGCCGTGCCAGTGTGCCAATTTTCTTTAACATGGCACCACCTTTGCCAATAATAATCCCTTTTTGGCCAGGACGTTCAACAATAATCGTGGCACTGACATCGATGGTATGCTCATCTCGACGTTTGATCTGCTCGATATCAATGGCAACAGAATGCGGCACTTCTTGCCGGGTTAGTTGAAATACCTTTTCCCGAATTAATTCAGCCACTACAAATCGCTCAGGATGATCACTCACCTGATCCGCAGGATAATACTGGGGTCCATTTGGTAGCTTCTCAACTAACTCTTGAATCAGTGTTGACACATTATTCCCATTTAACGCCGAAATTGGAACAATTTTTTCATACTTAAGTGCACTTTCAAATTGCGTTTTAACGTCCAATAGCCGTTCCGGCTTCACCTGATCTATCTTATTAATAACCAAGTAAATCGGTTGATGCACCTTTTTCAATCGTTCAATAATGAAGTTATCACCGGCACCTTTATTCTCCGTCGCATTCACAACGTATAAAACTGCATCCACTTCATCCAATGCAGATAACGTCGAACGTTCCATGAAGTCACCTAACTTAGTCTGTGGCTTATGGATCCCCGGTGTATCAATAAACACGATCTGTGCATCATTAGAAGTGTAAATTCCCTGAATCTTATTTCTGGTCGTCTGGGCGACGTTACTCATGATCGCCACCTTTTGCCCGATAACTTGATTGAGCAACGTCGACTTGCCGACGTTTGGCCGGCCAATTAAAGCAACAAACCCTGATTTATAGTTTGGATTATCCATTTTTACTACCACTCATTCTAAAAAAGTTTAGGAACAAAAATAATGATCGCCACAACAACAGCAAACGTAGCCGCAAGTAAAACACTTCCTGCAGCTACGTCCTTAATTTTTTTGGCCAATGGATCATAATGATTTCGAACAATCAAATCCGTTAGCGATTCAGCAATCGTATTCGCGAATTCACTGACCACTACGAAGAAAATGGCTAAGGCAATCATTAACCACTCCAACTCTGAAATTTTAAAATACCAACCCGCTCCAACCGCAACAATCGCCGCTAGTAAATGATAGCGCATATTACGTTCATCACGAATAACCGTCCAAATGCCAACAACAGCATGCTTCATAGCTTGGACAAAATGTCGGTTTTTAGTTGTTTGCTTATCGTTTAAGCCCATAATCATCCAAGATCTTTCTTTGCAGGGTGAACATTTCTTTTTCATCCTCAGGCGTCTGGTGATCATATCCGTTCAGATGTAAAAAACCGTGTACAACTAAAAATCCTAATTCACGGTCATTGGAGTGACCTAAAAACTTGGCCTGTTCAGCAATTTTATCAACTGAAACAAAAATATCACCAATATTTTCGGGAATTTCAGCAGCAAGCTCGTCATCCATCACCAACGGAAAATCATCATCTGCATTATCTTCAATCGCAAAACTAATCACATCGGTCGCCCGATCCACCCCACGGTATTCGCGATTTAGTTCCTGAATTCGATCATTATTAACAAACGTTACAGACATTTCCGTATCGTCTCGTAAGTCTATATACCGACCTGCATACTGAAGGACATCTTCAACTAGCTTAACTTTCTCATTTGCAACATGCTGTGTTGTTTGATCGTAAATTTCTAAATCCATTATTCTTCCTATCGTTTCGTAGTTTCTTTTTCATACGCATTAATGATACTTGCCACTACCGGGTGCCGCACCACATCATCCGCACTAAAGCTTACAAATTCAATGTTTTTGATATTCTGTAAAATCTTCTGAGCATTGACTAATCCACTACGTGTTCCATGGGGTAAATCGATTTGTGAAATATCCCCGTTGACCACCATTTTTGATTCAAACCCGAGTCGTGTCAGAAACATCTTCATCTGCGCATTTGTTGTATTTTGAGCTTCATCCAAAATAACAAACGCCCCATCAAGGGTCCGTCCACGCATATAGGCCAATGGTGCAATTTCAATCACGCCACGATCCATCAAGCGTTGTGTATGCTCCGCACCCATAATTTGGTACAGTGCATCGTATATGGGGCGTAGATATGGATCAACCTTTTCCTTGAGATCACCGGGTAAAAATCCCAGACTCTCACCAGCTTCGACAGCTGGCCGCGTTAAAATGATTTTCTCGACGTCTCCACGTTTCAACGCACTAACTGCCATTGCCACAGCAAGAAACGTTTTCCCAGTTCCTGCCGGTCCAATTCCAAACGTCAAATCATTTTCTTGAATGGCCTTGATATACTGGCGTTGACCGAAGTTTTTAACTCGAATTGATCGACCTTGGCGATCCTTAATAATCACTTCTTTATACAAATCAGTAAAGTAATCTAAGGTCCCCCGATCGGCCATCTTCATCGCACTCACAACATCAGTACTGTTGAGGCGAATTCCATTCTTTAATAACTCTGCCAACTTCCGTAAAATCCCGAGAGTTTGCTCAACCTGCAAATCATCCCCATTAATTTTTAATTCTTCACCAAACGGTCGAATCGTAACGTTCATGCCTTCTTCAAGAAGTTTCACAAATTGATCCTGCGTTCCCAAAAGGCCCATTTCAACTTCTGGATCACTCACACGAAACGTTTTTTCGACTGAACTTGTAGTTTGCTCGCTCAACTAAGAATCTCCTTTACCATGTAATCAATACAGATAAATTTTACCACATCGGTACTAATTAGACCAACGCCAGGATTACGGTTACTTCAATAAGCCTTTGACCGTTTGGTTAACTAATTTGCCATCTGCTTGACCCTTTAACTTAGGCATAACTGCACCCATCACTTTACCAAAGTCAGCCATACTTTGAGCACCAACTTCAGTCACTGTATCAGCCACAATCTGCTTGACTTCGTCTTCAGAAAGCTGTGCTGGCATATACTTTTCAACAACGGTAATTTCTGCTTTAGTTTGGGCGCTTAAATCTTCACGGCCGCCCTTATCAAATTCAGCTACTGAATCCTTGCGTTGCTTTAATTCACGCGATAAAACGGCAACTTCTTCATCGTTAGTTAAATCGTGACCCAAATTAATTTGTTCGTTCATCACGGCTGACTTCAGCATTCTGACAACACTCAAAGTAGTCTTATCTTTAGCCTTCATTGCTGTTTTCATATCTTGATTTAATGTTTCTAGTAAACTCATGTTTGTTGTCCTCCACATTAATTTTTATTAGTATTTTATCGTAATTAAAAGCAAATGCTCCTGTCCGAATGAAAACTCATTCGATTCAGGAGCATTAACGTCCAATATTAAAAGCGTTTCTTGTTCTTACGTTTCCGAGCAGCTTCTGATTTTAACTTGCGTTTGACACTTGGCTTCTCGTAAAATTCACGCTTACGGTATTCTTGTAAAGTACCGTTCTTTGAAACCGTACGCTTAAAGCGTCGAAGAGCGTCGTCTAGAGATTCATTCTTGCGAACGACTGTTTTTGCCATATGAATTCCCTCCCTCCGAGCTTAAGATTACACGGCAAACTATACATAATTAAGACATAGTCATACTGCTGTAGATTATTATACATAATTACGATTTTATCGTCAACACAGCAAGTAATAATTTTATCATCTGTAATTTACCACAGGAATGTATTATACAGGAAATATGCTCTAATTGATAGCACTTTTCGCTATTTTTTTCGTAAAATCTGGATCAAACTTTTGTGTTACCAGCATTTCAATCTCCCGCCCATATGGCGCCACCTTATGTTTCTCGTCAATTGGAATGTACGGTGTTTCCAAAATCTTAGGTACATTTTCGAGTTGCGGATGGTGAGCAATGTAATTTAAAGTCTCAAATCCTATGGTCCCCATCCCGATGTTAGCATGCCGGTCTTTATGTGCGCCACGTTCATTTTTGGAATCATTCAAATGTAATACCTTTAACCGATCAATTCCCACGACATGATCAAATTCATTCAAAACACCATCAAAATCATTTTTTACATCATAGCCAGCATCATTGGTATGACATGTATCAAACGTGACCGATAATTTTTGATTATTTGTGACACCGTCAATAATAGTTGCAAGTTGTTCAAAGCTAATTCCCACTTCACTGCCCTTGCCGGCCATTGTTTCAATTGCAATCTGAGGAATTTGGTCAGGTGTAATAACCTCGTTGAGTCCCTTAATAATCTGGTTCAATGCTTGATCCGCACCCGCGCCAACATGAGCACCAGGATGCAATGTAATTTGAGTGGCCCCAACTGCTTGTGCTCGAACAACTTCCTGCCGTAAAAAGTCGACTCCAAAAGCGAAATTTTGTGGTTTTACCGTATTTCCCAAATTCACGATATAGGGTGCATGCACAACAATATGTGACATGTGATGAGCACGAATGAATTCGTTTCCCTTTGCGATATTCATTTCAGAAATATCCTTACGGCGCGTATTCTGCGGTGCACCCGTATAAATCATAAATGTGTTTGCTTGGTAACTAGCAGCTTCCTGTGCAGCACCTAATAACATTTTAGGGGCCTTCATACTAACATGCGATCCGATCAGCACATTATCACTCCTTATAATTTAGGCTCATAGAAATGGCCCATAATTTGCATTGATTCAGTGATGGACACAAAGGCCCGGGGATCAGACTCTTCGATTGCTGATCTCAAATCGTACATTTCATAACGCGAAATCACCGTAAACAAGATGGCCTTTTCATCATGGCGATACGCGCCTTCAGCACCATGAACAATCGTGATTCCCCGGCGAATATGGTTTTGAATACTGTCAGTAACCGACTTTGGCCGGTCGGTAACGATCATAACCTGCATGAGTTGTTGGCGAGTATACACCATATCCATGACTCGAGCATTAACAACTAATCCAACAGCCGAATACAGCGCATATGGCCAACCAAATACAAATCCAGCCGCGGCAATAATTAAAACATTAAAGCTAATATTGATTTTACCCATCTTGGCACCGGTTTTTTGGCGTAACACAATCCCAATAATATCCAGTCCGCCAGTCGAAATCCCATACCGTAGTGACAATCCCGTACCAAATCCATTAATGGCACCACCAAAGATTGCACAAATCAATGGATCATGTGTCAGCGTCACTGGCTGAATAAAGCGCATCATAATACTAGCTAAGGCCACTGAAATTATGGTAAAAATCGTAAATCGATGGCTAATTTTGACCCATGCCAAAATAAATAGTGGCACGTTCAATAAAAACAGCATCAGCGCGGTACTCAGCTGAATAGGGGCATACCGAGCAGTTAACGTGTTAATCAGCTGTGCGAGTCCTGTAATTCCGGATGAATAAATATGGCCTGGTGTCCAGAAAAAATTGACCGCAATTGATACTAAAATACCATAAATAAACGCAGTCCCTGCCCGGCCAACGTACTGATGACGCTCAATTAACTTTTGTAAGTCTTCCATTTTTTACCTTTCCATTCTCACTAATCTCTCACTACTAGTCTGATTATAACAAACCGCTTTCTAACTAACACCTCAAAAAAAGGTGCATCATCATCGATACACCTTTTTTTGCATGATTCATGCTTACTATTTTGGTCTAGTTCTCGTCGTTAGGGTTGACGAAGAGGCCTAGTTCCATCAATTGCTTGTCGGCAACCGTCGATGGTGCCTCGGTCATTGGTTCTGTGGCCTTAGAGTTCTTAGGGAAGGCAATCACATCACGAATGTTATCCCGCTTAGCAAGTAACATGGCAAAACGATCCAGACCAATTGCAAGGCCGCCATGTGGTGGGAAGCCCATGTCTAAGGCATTCATAAGGAAGCCAAAGGCTTTTTCTGCCCGCTCAGGAGTGAATCCCAAAGCTTTCAGCATCTTTTCTTGTGTCTCCCGTGTATGAATACGAATTGAACCACCGCCTAATTCATAGCCGTTTAAGACAATATCGTAACTCTGTGCATGCGCTTTGTGAGGATCTTCACCCTCATCAAGATAGTGTAGATCTTCTTCGTTAGGCATCGTGAATGGATGGTGCGCAGCCGTCCAACGTTTGATTCCTTCATCATATTCGAACAATGGCCAGTTAACAACCCAGATAAAGGCGAACTCTGATTCGTCAATCATTCCCATTTCGTGAGCGATTGCTTTACGCAAGTAACCCAACGTATCCGAAACGATTTTAAAGTTGTCAGCAGCAAATAGGATTAAATCGCCAGGCTTAGCACCGACAGCCGCACTAATCTCATCTTGCTTAACCTTTAAAAACTTACCAACGGGGCCAGTAAAGCCATCTTCTGTAACCTTAATCCAGGCCATCCCTTTGGCACCAAAACGTTCAATATAAGCTGTTTTAGCATCCAAGTCCTTACGTGAATATTGTGCAGCACCGCCAGGAACACAGATCGCTTTTACAAAACCACCATTCTTCAACGCGTTCTGGAAAACTTTAAAATCAATATCCTTCACCACGTCTGACAAATCCTTTAATTCCATGTCAAACCGAATATCTGGTTTATCAGAACCAAATCGGTCCATTGATTCTTGCCAGTCAATTCGTGGAATTGGTGTCGTAATATCCACACCAGCAGCATCGTGCATGACTTGCTTGAGCAATCCTTCAGTAATCTCCTGAATTTCTTCAGCAGATAAGAAGCTCGTTTCCATATCAATCTGTGTAAATTCAGGTTGACGATCTCCACGCAAATCTTCGTCACGGAAGCAACGTGCAATTTGATAATAGCGATCAAACCCGGCACCCATCAGCAATTGCTTAAAGATCTGTGGGGATTGTGGTAACGCATAAAAATGGCCTGGGTAAACACGTGATGGTACCAAATAGTCCCGAGCCCCTTCAGGAGTTGACGCAGTTAAATCTGGCGTTTCAATGTCGTAAAATCCATTGTTATCAAAGAAAGTATGTGTAGCACGCGTGATAGCGTTCCGAATCTTAAGTCCCTTTTGCATTTCAGGGCGACGAAGGTCAAGGTAACGATACTTCAACCGCAGTTCGTCTGAAACGTTAATATCGTCTTCAATGTAGAACGGTGGGTTTTTAGCTGCTGCTAGTAAGTTAGCCTCATGGATTTCAATTTCCACCTTACCTGTTTTCATCTTTGGATTAATTTCGTTGTCGGCACGTAACTTGACCGTTCCTCGAGCTTCGATCACGTATTCATTCCGAAGTTGATCAGCAACCTTCCATGCATCTTCGCTAAATTCTTGACTGAAGACCAATTGTAAAATGCCTTCACGATCACGTAAGTCGATAAAAATCAACCCACCTAAATCACGCCGTTTTTGAACCCAGCCCTTTAGTACAACTTCTTGGTTAGCTAACGTTTCGTCAACTAAACCCGCATAATTTGTTCGTTTCATTACTATTCTCCTATATATTTATCGTAAATTTCTGGAAATTTCGTGTATAAATCATCTAGTGGCAACGAAACTTCTTCACTCGTGACCATCGATTTAAAATGCGCTGTCCGGCTTTCCAGTTCCGACTGCCCAATTGTAATCACAAACGACGCATTTTCCTTATTGGCCGACTTAAATTGTGCCTTTGGTTTACGGCCAAGAAAATCACGGTTAGCTGAGAAACCAAAACCACGAATCGCCTGTACTAGTTTTAGCGTTTCAACGTTGGTTTCATCTCCAATACCAACAACGTAGACATCCAATTGGTGACCATCAGGAACTTCGATTCCCTTATCAGCCAGTAGCAGCATCAACCGTTCTAATCCAATTGCAAATCCGACACCTGCATCATCTGGTCCTCCCAGTTCTTTGACCAGACCACTATAGCGGCCACCACCACAAACGGTGGTATAACCATGACCAAGCGCTTTAGACTGAACCATCACTTCAAAGATCGTATGGTTATAATAATCCAGTCCCCGAACCATGGTTGGATCAACAACGTAGTCGATTCCAAGTACATCTAATAGTTGTTTAACCTGTTCAAAATGACCACGTGCTTCATCAGTCAGATAATCTAAAATTGAAGGCGCATCAGCAACGAACTGCTGATCTTCAGGTTCCTTGCTATCTAAGACACGCAATGGATTTTTCTCCAAGCGTTCCTGTGAATCGGCACTTAATTCATCGTAGTGTGGCTTCAGATAATCGATCAAGGCCTGACGATAGTCAGCACGACTTTGCGTGTCTCCCAATGAATTAACAGCCACCCGTAGGCCATCAATCCCTAGTTGCTTAAAGTACGCTAGTGCCATTGCGATCACTTCAACATCTAAGGCTGGGCTATCACTGCCGAATGCCTCAACCCCAATTTGATGAAACTGTCGCTGACGACCAGATTGTGGTCGTTCGTAGCGAAACATCGGACCGATGTAAAATGCCTTGTAGGGCTTCGTGTGTTCTGGTCCGTACAACTTGTTTTCAACGTAGGCCCGAACAACCCCCGCAGTTCCTTCTGGGCGCAATGCCACATGGCGATCGCCCTTGTCATGGAAATCATACATTTCCTTAGTGACCACATCAGAAGTGTCCCCTGCTGAACGGGAAAAGATTTCAAAATTTTCAAATAATGGTGTTCTAATTTCACGGTATTGATAATCCGCAAACAATAAGCGAGCCGTCTCTTCGACAAAATGCCATTTCTCAGATTCTTCTGGCAAAATATCAGCGGTTCCTTTAGGACGTTGATAACGCATGCATATCCTCCTTTTACTCTTTTATCCGTGAATTACTCACGAATAATCGTATACCCATGGGATTCGTTTAAATAGAATTAACCTAATAAAATATAAAAAGCACCCTTGAAATACAAGGGTGCTTGACGCACGGTACCACCTTAGTGTTACTCATTGATAACGTCTAATTTGACGGGATAATTCCATCCTCCGAAGTGTCAACCTCACCCCAAGTTTACAAAACTTTCAGCACTGTTTTGCTCTCTAAAAAACTTTCTTGGTGAAGCCCTCTTCATCATCGGCTTAATCTATTTAAATTCCACAATCAAAATTACTCGAATTTACGGCTAAAGTCAACCCATATTCTGAATTAGCCTTGCTTTTACCCCTAAAAATTCTTAAACTTATCTGAAAAGAACATAATTATTAAGGAGTCTGCTTATGTCACACTTTCGTCCCACTCGCCTCCAAATCATCATCACAACCCTTTTCGTGGTGCTTGCATTGGGATTAACCTTCGCCCTTACCCGTCAAAAAACTGTCGTCGTAAGTGTCGAAAACGTCAATGTCCGGCAAGGCCCTGGTTTGAAATATAAAAAAGTTAAAACCTTAAAATCAAAGGAACGACTCAACGTACTCGCTGAAAAAAACGACTGGTACAAGGTTCGAATTAACGATCATCAATTTGGCTGGATTGCAAGCTGGCTAGTCAATCGGCGCGACAATCTCAAAAAGGCCACTAAGTTATCTGAAGCAACAATTGTCATTGATGCTGGCCATGGTGGTTGGGACTCTGGTGCAGAGTATAAAACCAACAGTAAAAAAGCACAGTACATGGAAAAAACATATACCCTTAAGATGGCGAAACTCGTCGCTGCCGATTTACGAACTAAGGGTGCTCATGTCATTCTCACACGAGATAGTGATAAATTTGTGGGGCTCAAGGCTCGGCCCGCCCTCGCCGAAAAAGTCCACGCCGATGCATTTATCAGCTTCCATTTTGACTCCTCACCACAAAGAAATGAAGCATCCGGCCTAACGACTTACTACTACCATAAGGGGGAATCAAAAAAATTAGCTCGGACCTTAAATCGGCAATTCAATAGTCTTCCGCTAACCAATCGAGGAATCGGATTTGGTGATTTCCTTGTCATTCGTGATAATACAAGACCGGCCGTTCTTTGCGAAATGGGTTATATTAATGACACCCACGACTTTAAATCAATCAAGAGCACGACTTATCAAATGAAAGTCGCCCACTTGGTCACCCAGGGACTGAGCAATTACTTTAATGAATAAACTAGAGAAAGGATGAGACTCATGTTTAATCGTTTAGATTCAAATTGGCTATCCCAACTGCCACTCAATCATATTCAATCAGCGGTCGCTGTCAGTGGTGGCGATATCAATGACGCTTACCAGATCACCACTGATCTGAAAAACTATTTTTTGAAGGTCCAACCTCATCACCCAGCATCTTACTTTGATCATGAAGAAGCCGGTCTAACTGCTCTGGAAGCTGCTGTCCAAGTCCCCCATCCCATTGCAAAAGGGCAAATTAATGGGGATGCCTATCTATTACTTAATTGGATTTCAAGTAGTAATGGTAGTCAAAGCGACTTGGGGACCGCAGTGGCCCGTCTCCACCAGACACACCGTCAGCAATTTGGTTTTGATTTCAATCATCAGTCTGGTAATTTAACAAAAAATAACCATTGGCAGTCCAGCTGGACACTCTTCTACACTGAGCAGCGTTTGGATATGCTCGCACAGGCGGCTGCACAAAATCACGTTTGGAATACCTGGCGTCAAACCCATTTCAACCAAATGCGGCAGGCATTCATCGACTACTACACCAACCATCCAGTCCAGCCCAGTCTATTGCATGGTGATCTATGGTCTGGTAACTATATGTTCGATCAAAATCACACACCCGTATTGATCGATCCAGACGCTTTTTACGGTGATCGTGAATTGGACCTTGCAATGACGACCATTTTTGGTGGTTTTGATGATCATTTTTACCAAGCCTACCAAACCCAATATCCATTGGCCCCCGGTATTAACGACCGGTTACCGTGGTATCAATTCTATTATCTGTGTATGCACTTAAACCTCTTTGGTGAGTCATACGGCGATAGTGTGGACCGAATCTTAGGTCGATACTAACTAAAAAGACATCCTTTCACTTCACGTGAAGAAAGGATGTCTTTTTTGATATTAATCCATGGGTATTGAGTCTAATTGCGTCTAGCTGTACCTAGTTTACATAACATAAATTATTTGAAGTAGCTTATTTTATCAAGGGTAATAACTCTGACATTTGGTGAATGCTCTGCTCCGGTTGTACCGTTCGATGAATTAAATCATCAGGATCAAATAAAACTCCCGCAATACCAGCATTATGTCCAGCTTCAATGTCCAGGTTCCGATCACCTACCATTACGGCATCTTGTCGATCAACCTGATGTCGATCTAATAAATAGTTCAATGAAGTGGGATCTGGTTTTCGGGGAAAAGGATTCTCTGCTGTGACAAAGTCCGTAAAAAGATTCGTAATTTCATCATGATCCATAAACGTTAATGAACTACCGTTTCGATGTGTTAGTAAATAGTTTGCTCCACCACGCGAAACGATTGTCTGTAGTACTTCACGGACACCTTTAAAAAGCTGGGGATGTTGCAGTTGTTTTTCTAGTGGATAGTAAATAGCTTCTAATGCCAGCCTTTGGATATGATATTCACGCGCATACTGATCAAATGCCACGCCTAAACTTTCCTGCCGCATCAGCTGATAAATATGATGTTTCTCAACTGGTATTTCAAAATGCGTTAGCGTCTTAGCGAAAGACAATACCATTTTGGGATAAGTGTCATACAAAGTACCATCTAAATCCCAGAAAAATGTCGTATACATCAAGCTCTCCTATCCTTTCTTCGGTTTAGCCAAGCTTACTTTTCGTAAATAATTGTCGTTGGACCATCGTTTCCCAGTTCAATTTGCATTTCTGCACCAAAATGACCAGTTTCAACGTGAACGCCAGCAGCCCTGAGCTTCTCATTGAACAAATTATACAGGGGTTCCGCAATATCCGGCTTAGCCGCTAGCGAAAATCCAGGTCGATTTCCATGCTTGGTATCTGCATACAAAGTAAACTGCGAAACTGACAAAATGGCACCTTGAACATCGTTTAAGCCCAAATTCATTTTACCATCTTCATCTTCAAAAATTCTGACGTTAATGATTTTATGAACTAAGTAATCCAGTTGCTCTTCTCCGTCTTCCGGAGCAAACCCGACCAGTAGCATGTAACCAACGCCAATTTTACCAACAACTTCTTGGTCGATCGTAACTTGGGCATGGTTAACCTTTTGTAATACAACGCGCATTTTATTTTCCTACCTAACTAGAATAAATTAATGAATTGTCCGCTTTACAACATAAACATCTGGAATATTTTTTAAGTTATCCATAATGTGTTGCAAATGGTCACGATTGCGAATACCAATGGAAGCATTAATCGTCACCATCTTATCATGGTCGACCTTTCCATTGACCGAATTCAAGAACTTCGTACTATTATTAATGGACTTCAAAACATCATTCAGTAATCCATTACGATTATAGCCTTGGACCTCTAAATCGGCATTATAATTGGTCTTATCACCATCGGGATTCTCCCACTTAACCTTGATAATCCGCTCACCATGTTCTTCTGCCGCTATAATATTAGGACATCCAACTCGATGAACCGACACACCACGGCCCTTGGTAATGTAACCAACAATTTCATCACCTGGAATGGGACTGCAGCAATGGCTTAAACGGACCAATAAATTATCGACCCCTTCAATAATAACGCCGCCCTGCGCCGTTGACCGTTTCTTTTCATGGTGCACTTCATCTTCGGCCAATGTTTTGTGTTCTTCCAACAATGCCCGCTCTGTTTGCCGTTGCTTATCGTTTTCAATTTGTTGCCGCGCATCTTTGGACATTCGGTTAGCCACCCCTGCAGGTTGTAAATCACCGAACCCAATAGCGGCAAACATGTCATCATGGCTACTATAATGCAGCTGTGCTGCAACTTCAGCCTCTTTATCTGGCGTCATGATTCCATGAGCATTAAAACCGGCATCACGAAGCTTTTTTTCCACCATTTCATGGCCCACGACAATATTTTCTTTACGATCAGCCTGCCGAAAAAACTGCTTAATCTTGTTACGGGCGCGTCGTGTTGAAACTAGATTTAGCCAATCACGACTGGGACCAGCTGAAGAAGTCGACGTTAAAATATCGACAATATCACCATTCTTAATTTCATAGTCCAACGGCACAATTTTACCATTTACTTTGGCACCGGTTGTCTTGTTCCCAACTTCAGTATGAATTGTGTACGCCATATCAAGCGGTCCGGCACCCTTCGGTAGCTCAAAGACATCGCCTTTGGGGGTAAACGCATAAACACGATCCGCAAAAATATCCCCCTGTACCCCCTGCATAAATTCATCAGCATCACTGCTTTCACTTTGCAGTTCCAGTATTTCTTTGAACAGATTGAGCTTTTTACCAGATTCGCTTTGTTTAACCCCGTTAGTCTTGCCTTCTTTGTATGCCCAATGGGCCGCAACCCCTAATTCGGCCACTTCATGCATCTCATGGGTTCGAATTTGAATCTCTAATGGACGCCCCTCTGGACCAACAACCGTCGTATGCAGTGACTGATAACCATTCACCTTTGGCATGGCAATATAATCCTTGAATCGCCCCGGCATTGGTGTCCAGCTAGTATGAATGGCTCCTAGGACCGCATAACAATCCTTAATCGAATCCACTACCACACGAATGGCTAACAAGTCATAAATTTGACTAAATTGCTTATGCTTAGTTACCATTTTACGGTATACCGAATAGATGTGCTTTGGGCGTCCATAAATTTCCGTATCACCGCCCAATTCCAAATCACTAATCGCACGTTTAATATCTTCAATCGCGTGATTAATATATTCAATGCGCTGATCCCGACGAGAATTCATTAGATGCACAATTCGATAGTACTGTTGTGGATTTAAATACCGTAGTGAAAGATCTTCTAGTTCCCACTTGATAGTACTAATCCCTAACCGATCAGCAATTGGCGCGTAAATTTCGAGTGTCTCATTCGCAATGCGTCGTTGCTTATCAGGACGCAAATGCTGAAGTGTCCGCATATTATGCAACCGATCGGCCAATTTAACAATCATCACTCGAATATCTTTCGACATCGCCAACAATAGTTTACGATGGTTTTCGGCCATCTGCTCTTTATTCGACTTATACTTAATTTTACTGAGCTTCGTATCGCCATCCACAATCATAGCAACTTCCGGACCAAACAAAATACGCACATCTTCCAACACAACACCAGTATCTTCAACGATATCGTGTAAATAACCGGACACAACCGTCTCCGGATCCATGTGTAATTTGGCCAAGATTCCTGCTACTTGGATGGGATGGATAATATAAGGCTCACCTGACCTTCTTCGTTGATCATTGTGAGCTGTTTCAGCAAAGTGGTAGGCACTTTCAACCATCTTGACATGTTCTTCATTCATGTATGAAGCAACAATATTTTTTACATCTTCATGGGTTAGATTCTTTTCTTTAGGCATTATTCACCAACTTGCTTTCCAATTAGTTTATCCAAATTCTCGTTTGATTAATTATACATGTAACCAATAATTAATAGCAACTATGCCTGCTGTTTCGTCATTGAATAGCTAAGGTACGCTACACCAAGATAAACCAGCGCAAAATAATACGTGTACTTTGGCAAATATAGATAAGCACCAATCAAGTAGCATACCGGAAAAACAAATAGCTTCCACCAGCCGAGCCGTTGCTTGGTAATTCTAATTCCAGAATAAATGGCATAGCCACCGTTTATCAGAATCAAAAGTAAGATAACGGATGTCACACGATGGATAAAGGGTGCGTACTCTCCGAGCGCCGTCAGCACAATACCAATTATAATTGACCATCCAAATAATGATTTATCGAGTGTTTGCCAAAATTTACGTCCATATGTCATCGATCATTTCTCCAATTCAAAGTAGTAAGAAATTGCTGCCAGTAAATATAATGGTGCAGTTTCGGTTCGTAGTATTCTTGGTCCTAATCCAGCTGGAATAACATCACGATCAGTTAATCGCTTAATCTCATCTTCAGTTAAGCCACCCTCAGGACCGATAACAGCCAATAGTGTATCACCGTTTTGCATTTGATGAAACACACGAGATAAATTTGACTGTTCACCTTGTTTCGCCGACTCCTCCCATGCAACAATTTGATGTTCAGCCGCAGCCTCATTGACCGCCTGTAACAAATCGGTTTGATAAACAACTTGTGGTATCACAGTTCGATGCGACTGCTCGGCCGCACCCCGAGCAACTTTCACTAATTTTTCAATTTTTTTCTGTCGCCGATCGGAATGCCACCTAGAGATTGACCGTTCCGCCTCGAAAAAAATAATTTTATTGACCCCAAGTTCTGTTGCCTTTTGAACGATCAGCTGTGCCTTTTCCCCCTTCGGAACACCACACGCTAATGTGACATTAACTGGCAGTTCACTGGACGTCGTTATTTCATGATCTACCTGTACCCAAGCTCGTTTCCCGTCAACTTTAATTAACTGTGCAACAACTTCGACCCCATCATCCAAAACGAATTCTGCTAAATCCCCCACTTGTGCCCGCATGACCGTCACAAAATGATGAGCCACCTCGCTGGACAGCTCAAAACCACCATCTATAATTTTAGTTTGCTTTAAAAAATAACGTTGCACTTTAATTCACCTATTCGTCAGGCAACGGCTTCCGCGCAATTACCCCGTACCAATCTTTAATCTGCATTTTTTCTTCGATCACAAAGCCCTGATTTTCAATAGCTTCCGTCACAACTTGAATTTTATCAGCAATAATTCCCGAACATAGAAAGTAGCCATTGTTTTTCAGATTCTCAAACGCTTGCGGAACTAATGGAATAATGATTTCAGCTAAAATATTAGCTACAATCACATCAACCTGCTCATGAATGCCGGCTAATAAATCATTAGCAGCCACTTTAATCGGTTGCGCCTTAGGATTAAGCTCAATGTTATCTAATGCTGACTTAACGGCCACGTCGTCAACATCGTAAGCATTAACCTTTGCAGCTCCCAACAAACGTGCGGCAATGCTTAATACACCTGAACCCGTACCAACATCAAGGACCGTTTCGTTGCCACGAAGCGTCATTTCCAGTGCCTGCAACATGAGTTTAGTTGTTGGATGAGTCCCAGTCCCGAAGGCCATCCCCGGATCCAGATAGATAACCCGCTCATCGTCTTGTGCAGCTTGATACTCTTCCCAGTCGGGAACAACCGTTAAATGCCTCGTCACTCTGACGGGATGGTAATACTTTTTCCAAGCGGTTGCCCAATTTTCATCTGAGACGGCGCTAGTGACTACTTCTCCAGCACCAGGATCTAACCCGAATTCCTTAAGTGCCAGAACCCGTTGTTTAATTGTCGGTAAAATTTCTGGTACAAAAATATTTTGTGGATAGTAGGCCGTTACAGCTGCTCCCTTTTCTAAATGGGGAATGTCGTTTGGATCAATAATTTCCCCGTGGGCACCAAACTTACCCGGCCGTAATTTTTCAAAATCTTTCGCATCTTCTATTTTAACACCGGTTGCACCTAGATCATTTAGGATGAAACTAACTGCTTCGACGGCTTCACTTTCAGTTTTAACTGTTACTTGTGTCCACTGCATCGAGTGTCCTCCTCGTATTGTTTTATAACTCACCGAAAAACGAATATCTACATTTTATCATATAAATCAAAAAAGCGTGATCAACCAATTGTCTAATCACGCCCCCCGAGTTATTCAATTGTTAGCCCTGTTCAGACTTTTCCTTCTCAACCTCTTTTTCTTCAGCTCGCTTTTCAGCAACCTGTTCCAGGTCTTGATAATTTGCTGGCTCATCCGCATACTTCAAAATATTTGACTCTAAATGGCGCTCAAGATAAGAAACCAATTCAGCCTCAGTTTTGAATTTGCGTGGATGATGCTGGCGATGCAGTCGAAGATCAATTTCATTGATTTTCAACCGTCCTGTCCATGTATGGGAGTAACGAATGATTACCCGATTATTCAATTCATTTTTCCCAAAAGTGAAAACATAAACATGTTGTGAAATCATCATCGGTCGAATATATTCTTTTTTGTATTTCAAGTCATGTTTACGCATGAATTGTTTGGTTTTGTTTAGCATGGTAATCACCTCCTACCGATTAACTTTTAAGTTAATATCATACTTTATTAACTGTAACATGTAAACCCTTTTTTTGTGAAATATTTTTGATCGCAATACTTACAATTATCAAATTCTTAATTCCACCTTGTAATCTGGTTCACTAATAGGATTAGTTTACCATAATTATTCTCCATTTAGCGCAGTTTAACCGATTTAATTAGATTAGTGTGAATTGTCCCTATTTCATATCTGCTTTCACCAATAGAAAAAGCCGACTTTTGTCGACTTTAAGTAAAAGTTGCGATTTAAATTCCGTTTTTTCGTTTTGCTTCTGTGTGAATCAAATGCTTCTGAGCACGGTGTGCCGGTGCATGGTTATGTGTGTTCTTGATTACCTTTTCAGGAGCATCAGTCTCGCTCGTTCGCTTGTCAGCACGCCGAGTACTTGCGTCTGTCTTCTTTTCCGGTTTTTTCATAGTAAAAACCTCCTATGGTCAATCGCGAAAGCAGCTTATTATTTATATAAGTAATACTATATGATGTTTTTCAAAAATGCAATCAATAACCACTAAAATATTAATCTTTCAACATTTGTACTTAACTAATGGTAGAAAAAAGACAGCCCCGGCTAAGGGTTGTCTAGTATGTTGCAACTTGCACTCTTGGGAAGTGCGCAGAAAAAACACTGCATCCGAATGGATGGTTAGTTAAATCAGTAAAATCTAGCAAAAAACTGATTCTTCTTTATTCTAACGGATTACATGATTTGATGTCACCTATTTTTAAGATTTATTGCGTCACATCAACATGAAAAATCCAATGTTGGCAGGATGTTGGCAAAACGTAAAAAAGGACTAACTCCAAAATCGAGCTAGTCCTTTAATCGTTGATATGACGCTATTTTTTGTGTGCTTCTTCTTCGCCCGTCTGCAAAACGGCCATAAAGGCCTCTTGTGGAATGTCCACAACACCAACAGACTTCATCCGTTTCTTACCTCGCTTTTGTTTCTCCAGAAGCTTAGCGCGACGATCAGGGTCACCGGTATGAATGCGTGCGGTAACATCCTTTCGGTAGGCTCGAATATTAGTTCGAGCAATAATTTTAGCACCAATCGCAGCTTGAATCGGAATTTCAAAGTTTTGTCGTGGAATAATTGTCTTCAACTTCGCCGTAATTTCACGACCCCGCTGAGCGGCGAAGCTTCGGTGTGCAATAAAACTCAGGGCATCTACTTTATCACCATTAAGTAAAATATCAATTTTCACCAAATCGCCAGCACGATAATCCTCTAACTCGTAATCCAATGATGCGTATCCACGCGTATTGCTCTTCAATTTATCGAAAAAGTCATAAATAATTTCAGACAACGGAATATGATAAATAACATTCACCCGAATATCATCCAAATATTCCATTGTTTCAAAGATCCCACGTTTACGTTGACACAGTTCCATTACAGCACCGACATAATCATTTGGCACCATAATCTGTGCCTTAACATAGGGTTCATTAATTGTTTTAATAGCAGCTGCATCTGGCATTTCAGCTGGATTATCCACCGCTTTTTGTGTACCGTCTGCCAAATCGATACGATATGTGACAGAGGGCGCAGTTGTAATCAAATCTAGGTTAAATTCACGTTCCAAACGCTCTTGGACAACATCCATATGCAATAGTCCCAAAAAGCCACAGCGAAAACCGAATCCCAATGCTTGGGATGATTCCGGATCAAAAGTTAAGGCCGCGTCGTTGAGTTGCAATTTTTCGAGTGCTTCCCGTAAATCATTAAACTTAGCATTGTCAGTCGGATAAAGACCTGAATATACCATTGGTGTCATTTTTCGATAACCCGCTAATGCCTTATCCGTTGGATTTTTAGCATCGGTAACGGTATCACCGACTTGAGTATCCTGAATATCCTTGATACTGGCCGTAATGTAACCAACATCACCCGCCATCAACATCTCGGTTGCTAACGGCTTGGGCGAATTAACGCCGACTTCAGTAACATCATACTCAGTGCCACCATTGACAAGTCGAATCCGATCACCCGCCTTCACGGTTCCCTCAAAGACTCGCACACTAAGAACCACACCACGGTAATCATCGTACACTGAATCAAATATCAACGCTTTCAGTGGCGCGGTTAAGTCGCCATCGGGGGCCGGCACATTTTTAACAATTTGCTCCAAAATATCCTCAATACCTATTCCAGCCTTGGCGCTCGCCAAAACCGCATTAGAGGCATCAATTCCAATTTCATCCTCGATTTGTTGCCGCACTTTTTCAGGTTCTGCCGATGGTAAATCAATTTTGTTGATTACCGGCAATACTTCCAAATCATTGTCGATTGCTAAATAAACATTGGCCAGCGTCTGAGCTTCGACACCTTGAGCCGCGTCGACTACCAATACGGCACCCTCACAGGCAGCCAATGATCGTGAAACCTCATAAGAGAAGTCCACGTGACCAGGAGTATCAATTAAGTGAAGGGTGTACGTTTCACCATCCTTTGCATGATACTTCAATGCCACCGCGTTTAGTTTGATCGTAATGCCCCGTTCACGTTCCAAATCCATTGTATCTAACAGTTGATCTTGCATCTCCCGCTTAGATACCGTATCCGTCAATTCAAGAATTCGATCGGCCAATGTTGATTTTCCATGATCAATATGGGCAACAATGGAAAAATTGCGAATATGTTTCTGTCGTTCTTTCATTTCCTGTAAATTCATCGTTAAACTCACTTTCTCCGTGTTTCACTCTTCTAAGTATAACAATGCTTTCCATACATCTCAATCTATATCCAAAACCCACTCAAAAAAAGAGTGTGACAGCACAGCCACACCCTTAATTCGTTTGATTAATCATCGAAAGCATCTTTTAACTTGTCAAACACGCTTTTTTTAACACCCGAAACGCGTTCACCACTAGCAGCAGCAAAAGCCGTGAGGGCCTCTTTTTGCCGTTTATTGAGATTCTTCGGTGTTTCAACGCGAACGGTCACGTGCTCGTCACCATTCCCTTTACCGTTGAGTTTGGGAGCACCTTTACCACGTAAGCGGAATTTAGTTTCAGTTTGCGTTCCAGAAGGAACCTTTAGTTTAACGTCACCATGAACCGTTTTAACCTGAATTTCATCCCCCAAGGCTGCCTGTGAAAAACTAATCGGTTGATCAAAGTAGATATCAGCCCCATCACGACGAAATTCACGACTCGGCGTTACATGGAAAATAATGTAAAGATCACCGTATGGGCCTCCATTGGCGCCAGCTTCCCCTTGGTTTTGTAACCGCATTTGTTGACCATCGTCAACACCGGCAGGAACATTCACCTTTAGTTCATGGCGCTGTGCAACATGTCCGGAGCCACCACAAGTAGTGCATTTTTCTTTAATTTCTTTTCCTGTACCACCACAAACATCACAGGTCGTTTGTGTCCGCATCCGGCCCAGCGGTGTATTCTGAATCACATCAATCACACCGCGGCCACCACACTTCGAGCAGGTCACGGGAGAAGTGCCTTCCTTAGCCCCTGTACCATGACAAGTTTCACATTGCGCATCACGATTATACTTGATAGTGGTCGTTTTACCGAAGATTGCTTCTTCAAATTTAAGCGTCATCGTATACTGTAGATCGCGTCCTGGTTGTGGTGCCGACGGATCGCGCCGACGGCCACCACCGCCACCAAAGAACTGACTGAAGATGTCATCAAAACCGCCACCGCCGCCAAAACCACTGAAGTCTTGACCGCCGCCAAAGCCACCAAACCCTTGGCCTTGTGGTCCAGCTGATCCATACTGATCGTATTGCTGTCTTTTTTGTCCGTCACTAAGCGTCTCGTAGGCCTCGTTAACGTCCTTAAACTTTTGCTCTGCTCCCGGTTCTTTATTGATATCCGGGTGATACTTTTTGGAGAGCTTCCGATATGCTTTTTTAATTTCATCCTGCGAGGCATCCTTAGACACACCCAGAACATCATAATAATCTTTTTCTGCCATTATGGTCCTCCAAAACAATTACTGCATTATTTATACCACATTTTGTTAGACGAAGTAAAAGCCAAAGTCCACAAAATGTCCTTTGGCCTTCACTAAATCTAATTTAAATAACACTATTCCTTAGCAAAAGCGGCGTCTAGACAAACACTACTTCTTGTCGTCTGGATCAACTTCTTCGAAGTCACCGTCAACAGTCTTACCATCGTCGCCTGATTTGTCGCCCTTATCGTCGGCGGCACCATCAGCACCACCTTGAGCCTGTTGTGCTTGTTGATAAAGTTTAACGGAAAGATCTTGGACAATCTTGTTCAGATCATCTTTCTTAGTCTTCATTTCTTCAACGTTGTTGTCTTCTTTAGCCTTCTTCAATGCATCACGTGCATCTTCAGCCTTCTTGACTTCTTCGTCAGAAACCTTACCCTTCAAATCTTCCAAGGTCTTATCAACTTGGAACAAAAGTTGGTCAACTTCGTTATTCAAGTCAACTTCTTCACGTTTCTTCTTGTCGGCTTCTTCGTTTTCCTTAGCTTCGTTCTTCATACGTTCAATTTCTTCATCAGTTAATCCTGAATTACTCTTGATCGTAATCTTTTGTTCCTTGTTAGTTCCCATATCCTTCGCAGAAACATTAACAATCCCGTTCTTATCGATATCGAATGTCACTTGAATTTGAGGAACGCCACGTGGGGCAGCTGGAATATCAGTCAACTGGAAGTTACCTAACGTCTTATTGTCAGCAGCCATTGGCCGTTCACCTTGTAAAACGTGGATGTCAACAGCCGGTTGGTTATCTGCGGCAGTTGAGAAAACTTGGCTCTTTGAAGTTGGAATTGTGGTGTTACGGTCAATCAACTTCGTGAAGACACCACCCATGGTTTCAATTCCTAATGAAAGTGGTGTGACATCAAGGAGAACAACATCTTTAACATCACCAGTCAACACACCACCTTGAACGGCAGCACCTAAAGCAACTGCTTCGTCAGGGTTGATTGAGTGGTTAGGTTCCTTACCCGTTAAATCACGAACCATATCTTGAACAGCTGGAATCCGAGTTGAACCACCGTTAAGGATCACTTCATCAATTTCACTGAATGATAATCCGGCATCCTTCAGGGCATTCAGAACGGGTTGCTTTGTCTTTTCAACAAGGTCCACAGTTAATTGGTTGAACTTGACCCGTGATAATGATTTTTCCAAATGCAATGGGCCTGCAGCACCTGCAGAGATAAATGGTAAGCTAATTTGAGCTTCGCTTACACCAGACAAATCTTTTTTCGCCTTTTCAGCAGCATCTTTCAACCGTTGTAAAGCCATCTTGTCTTGCTTTAAATCAACGCCATTTTCTTGTTTGAATTCATCAACTAACCAGTCAATGATCTTTTGGTCAAAATCATCACCACCAAGGTGTGTATCACCATTAGTTGAGAGTACTTGGAAAACGCCATCCCCTAATTCAAGGACAGAAACATCAAATGTCCCACCACCAAGATCGTAAACCAAAATCTTTTCATCTTTGTCTTGCTTATCAAGGCCATATGCTAATGATGAGGCCGTTGGTTCATTGATGATTCGCTTAACTTCCAAACCGGCAATTTTACCAGCATCTTTAGTTGCTTGACGTTGCGCATCATTGAAGTATGCAGGAACTGTGATAACGGCCTGGTTAACTTCATCGCCTAAATAGTCTTCAGCATACTTTTTCAAGTACTGTAAGATCATTGCTGAAATTTCTTGAGGGGTATATTTCTTGCCTTCAACTTCGACAGTATAATCTGCTTCGCCCATGTGGCTCTTAATTGAAACAATTGTGTTGGGGTTTGTGATTGCTTGACGTTTAGCAACTTCCCCTACTTGAGTCTCGCCATCTTTAAATGAAACAACAGATGGTGTTGTCCGACTACCTTCTGGGTTAGTGATAATCTTTGGTTCGCTACCTTCCATCACAGCAACTGCTGAGTTAGTAGTTCCTAAATCAATTCCGATAATTTTATTACTTGCCATATTTAATTACCTCTTCTTTTAGTCATTTATTATTGTGCAACGACAACCATTGCCGGACGTAAAACCCGGTCTTGGAGCTGATAACCGGCCTGTAAAACCTTCACAACCGTATCTGGCTTTTGATCACCTTCAACGGCAACACTTTGGACAGCTTGGTGAACGGATGGATCAAACTTTTGGTTTAATGATTCAATCTCTTTAACACCATTCTTAGTCAGTGCCTCACTAAGATGATCATGAACCATTTGAATGCCCTTTTTCAACTGTTGTCCACTCTCGTCATCAACGTCAATTTCCAGGGCCCGTTTTAGATTATCCATCACTGGCAAAATATCTTTTGCTAAAGATTGACCGTCATACTTAAGGATTTGGGCCTGTTCTTTTTTAAAACGGCCATTCATATTTTGAATTTCAGCTTCGGCTCTCAAGTATTTATCCTCAAAGTCGTCCGCTTTTTGCTTTAATTCATCAATTTTCTTTTGTTCATCAGATACTTGATCCGCCGATTGGTCATCGGCCGCAGTTGCTTGATCATCTGTCTGTTTTACATCTTCAGATTGTGCTTGCTCAGCCGCTTGTTGTTTTTCTTGATCGGCTTGTTTGTCAGTCATTTAACATTCCTCCTACTGATCATAATAATGATGATAATAATCTAACAATTGACGCGCCAATTCTTGACGAAAGGCACTGACAATGCCGATAGTTCGTGAATATGGCATTCGTGTTGGTCCTAACACAGCGATAATACCTTTGCCATACTGATCCACGTCATAGGTTGCAGTGATCAAACTAAAGTCATCCAATAACTTGTTTGAAATTTCACTCCCAATTCGGACATGAATGTCATCATCCTCAGGATCAAGGAATTGTGACAGGTTCTCATTTTTATCAAGCATGCCATACAGTTCCTGTAAATCATTGGGATCATGATTATGCGAAAAACCAAGTAGGTTCATTCGACCACCAACGAAAAATCGCTCGGATGCCGCATGTGATAAAATGCTATCAAAAATCCCCAGTAAGCCGTCAGGACTATGCATATACTGCACAACCTGCATCGGAATATCTCGTTGCAGTCGCACTAAAACTTCATCCAACGGCAGCCCCGCGAGCTGATCATTAATTAACCGAATGACGGCCTCTAACTCCTCGGTATTCATATCTCGGGGAATGGCGAAGGTCTGATTCTCAACATCCCCCGTATCGGTAACCAAGATCGCCATCACTTGATGGTTTCCTAACGGCACCAGACGAAAGCCACTCAGGCGAGCATGTTTTTGCTCTGGTTTCAAGGTGAAGGTCGTGAACGACGTCAGATCAGAAAGAATATCGGCTGACCGTGAGACAATTTCATCAATTTTATGAAAATTAGACCCAAATGAATTACGAATAATTGCCATATCATTATTATCAATAACCATCTTTTGATCAAGAAGATGATCGACATAGTAACGATACCCTTGAGTCGACGGAATCCGACCAGACGACGAGTGTTCTTTAACGAGTAGCCCCTGTTCTTCAAGGTCTACCATTTCATTTCGAATCGTTGCTGAACTAACCTTCATCGGTAAATGTTGCGCTAAAACTTTTGACCCGACCGGTTGACCGGTAACGGTATATTGGCGTACAATCGCTTGCAGGATCGCATCTTGACGCTGTGTTAACATCATTATCACTTCCTTTTTAGCACTCGAAGGTTCTAAGTGCTAAACACAATGTATAATATACCAACCACCCGAATGAAAGTCAAGAAAAGACACTATTTTAGAAAGGATTTCTAATGAAACATAAAAATCAGCGCTACGTTCAACCACAAAACGTACACGATGCAATGATGACAATCGAAAAATTGTTTAATCAATACCGCCATGCACCTCTGACGCAAGAACTACTCAGTTACCACCAAAATTTAATTGGTCGCCTGCAAGGAGATATTTACCAAGAGGCTGTTCGCGAAAACAATGCCGCACAATTAGCAGCCCTAACCACCATGATTCAGCTCATGCAGTCATGGACTCGAACCCGAATGACAAACCAGCCCTTCCACGCTAAAATGAAGCACTTTAAATTTGCGGCTGAAAACACTGTACAATTCAAACGCCATGTTATTAAGAATAATTCAACCAGCGGGCACCGATCATCCCGCCATTAAAAAAATTCGAGCAAAGTAAATTTGCTCGAATTTTTTGTTTCTTATATCAAAGAATATGTTTGTTGCATCGCTTGTGCTAATGCATGTTTAGTATCCAGCTCATCATGCTCCAACTGTTCAATCAACGCCTCAACGGTTGTATATTTAATCTCATCCCGTAATCGCGCAATCCATCGAACTTTCACGTTTTCACCATAGATCATCTGTTTAAAGTCAAAGAGATTGATCTCTAACGTCTTCGGCCGCTGATCACCAAAAGTAACATTATAACCAATTGATGCCATGCCATCGTACCAGCGATCACCAATTTGTAATTGCACCGCATAGACACCGACACTCGGCATTCGTTCTTCTTCTGGCCATTCAACATTAGCAGTCGGAAAGCCAAGCGTTCGACCACGCGCTTCCCCATGAACAACAACCCCTGTTGTTTGATAGCGGTAGCCTAACAAGTCATTGACCAATACCATATCCCCATTATCGATAGTCTGTCGAATTCTTGATGAACTAATTTTTAATCGCTTATCCATTTGTGCTGGAACTTCTACAATATCAAATCGTTGTTGACTGTAGCGCGGCAAATTTTGCATCGTGGCCACCGTTTTTGGACCATATGTGTGGTCAAACCCGGCCACCACCGTATCCGCATGAAAACCGATCATGTACTGATCAACAAATTCTTGTGGTTTTAGTGCTGATAGGGCAGAAGTAAAACTAACAACATAGACTAGGTCAACCCCCAGTTGTTGTAGCAGATCCAACTTACGATTAACGGTCGAAAGGTACGTAACTCGTTTCTTACTGGCCTGATAGACAATTGCTGGTTGGTGATCATAGGTCAGCACTGCCAAAGGTAGTTGCTTTTGCTGAGCAATTTTTTTAGCTTGTTCAATGACTGCTTGGTGTCCGCGATGAACACCATCAAAAAAGCCCATTGCCAAAACAACTTTCCCGGTAGGAATTTGATCGGGATTAAATGGATGTCTAATATTAATGACCTGCAAGATGAAGTCTCCTTTATTACTCATTTTACTAATCTAAGTTCAACATTTTCAGTGGCTGATAACAAGCATGTTGTGTATTTTTCTGATAAAGTGCTCGAATTTGATGATCAAATTCAATCGCAACGATTGGGTCGTCGACAGGCACCTCGCTAAGCTTGAGCCAAATTCCGTTCTTAACACCGGCCCATATGTCGCCCGTAATCGTCACGCGTGGAAATTCATCCAACGCATAGTCCAGTGGGAACATGATTTCATTTAACGAATCAGTCGCAACTGCTGCTTCAATTTCCGCTAAGCTTTTGGCTTGGTCTAAGCTAAAGCCGCCACTCTTAAGTCGTGTTAGATCGCTCATAACACCCGGATACCCTAGATGACGCGCTAAATCAACTGCTAAGGTTCTCACGTATGTTCCCTTACTACACTCAACAACAAAGGAAACTGTTTGTTGATGTTGGACTGAATCATAATGACTACTAGTTAATTCAAACTTAGTAATCATCACTTGTCTTTCCGGGCGAACCACTGTTTCTCCGGCTCGTGCGTATTCATACAGTTTACGGCCATTAACCTTAACTGCTGAATACATAGGGGGAATTTGGGTAATTAGCCCCGTCATCGTCTGCATCTGATGTTCGATTTTCTCGACTTCGATGGGACGATCAACTGACGCAGTCTCAACCACCTCGCCATCCAAATCTTCGGTCGTCGTCATTTTACCAATCAGTAATTGTCCTCGATACTGTTTTCCTGATGCCATCAAATACTCAACGACCTTAGTCGCCTTACCAATACAAATTGGTAGAACACCATCGACGTTCGGATCCAACGTTCCCGAATGACCAATTTTCTTCGTGTGTAAAATTTTTCTTAATTGATTAACACAATCATGACTCGTCATGCCGCGTTCTTTATACAGTGGAATTATTCCGTCCATAACTTTATCTTTCCTCCAACTAAGCTAATATTATAGCATAATAAAAACAATCATCTGTGTTAAAACAAATGATTGTTTTTATTTTAGTCACGCTTATGCATTTCATTGATTAGTTGATCAATTCGCGAACCATACTGTACTGAACGATCACGTTCAAAAATCAGCTCTGGGGTCTTAAAAATATTAAGACGTGAACCAAGTTCGCTACGAATTAATCCAGTCGCCTTTTCAAGACCGGTCTGCGCCTTCTGACCATCCGAAGCCTTATCAGATAACAAACTATAAAAAATCGTTGCTTGTTGTAGATCGCCCGTTACATCAACACCCGTAATGGTAATGCCTTGTACCCGTGGATCTCTGACCCGCTTCAATAAAATATCGTCAACTTCACGTTGAATTTCTTGACTTAAGCGTCCGACGCGATAACGTTTATCTGGCATTGGTTTCCTCCTTAAAAGTTAACCTACTTAACCGGAACTTCTTTCATAATGTATGATTCAATCACATCATTGACCTTAACATCATTGAAGTTTTCAATCGTCAAACCAAGCTCATAGCCTTGTTTAACTTCCTTAACATCGTCTTTAAAACGTTTCAAACTTCCTAACTTGCCTTCATACACGACAACGCCATCACGAATCAAACGGATGCTGGCATCACGGGTAATGGCACCAGAAGTGACCATTCCACCGACAATTGTACCAACCTTCGAAGCCTTATATAGTTCACGTACTTCAACTTCGCCAGTAACTTGTTCCTCGTATACTGGTTCAAGCATCCCCTTCATAGCCGATTCAACCTCATCAATGGCATTGTAAATGACACGGTGTAGGCGAATATCAACACTACCACTATCAGCCTGAGACTTAGCTTGTGGCGTTGGACGAACGTTAAATCCAATGATAATCGCGTTTGAAGCTTCTGCCAAGGTTACATCACTTTCATTAATCGCACCAACAGCTGTATGGATAATGTCAACCTTCACACCATCAACCTTAATCTTCTTCAGACTTTGTGCTAGGGCTTCAACAGAACCTTGAACATCTGCCTTAATGATGACAGGAACAGACTTCATCTCACCCTCTTTAAGAGAGTCAAACAAGTTGTCGAGTGTGACGTGGTTCGTGTTAGCACGTTCCGCTACAAGCGCTCGTTTAGCACGTTCTTCACCGGCAGCCCGGGCCGTCTTTTCATCTTCAAAGACAATAAACCGATCCCCGGCTTCTGGCACATCACTCAATCCAGTAATTTCAATTGGTGTTGAAGGCGTTGCTTCTTTAATACGACGGCCACGTTCGTTGGTCATCGTCCGAACACGCCCATAAGTATTACCGACAACGATTGGATCACCAACGTGGAGCGTTCCGTGTTGTACCAATAAGGTCGCCACTGAACCCTTGCCCTTATCAAGACGGGCTTCAACGACAGAACCAGCGGCGTGTTGATCTGGATTGGCCTTTAATTCCATCACTTCGGCTTGAAGCAAGATCATGTCGAGCAATTCATCAAGATTCTTACCAAACTTAGCTGAAATTTCAACAAAGATGGTATCGCCACCCCAGTCTTCTGGGATTAACCCGTACTCCGTTAATTGTTCAGTAACGTGTGATGGATTAGCACCTGGCTTATCAATCTTGTTAACAGCAACAATAATTGGAGTCCCGGCAGCCTTGGCATGGTTAATTGCTTCAACCGTTTGTGGCATGACACCATCGTCAGCCGCAACAACTAAAACAGTAATATCAGTGATATTGGCACCACGAGCCCGCATTTCAGTAAAGGCAGCATGCCCGGGTGTATCAAGGAACGTGATCTCTTTGTCGTTGTACTTAACTTGATAAGCACCGATTGCTTGCGTGATCCCACCAGCTTCACCTTCAGTAACATGGGTATGACGTAACTTATCAAGCAATGTCGTTTTACCATGATCGACGTGTCCCATGACCGTGACAACTGGAGGCCGTGATACTAAATGATCGGTATTCTTTTCTTCTTCATCAAAGAACTTATCAATATCAGCAACGTCAACCTCTACCTTTTCTTGGGCTTCAATGCCATAATCAGCAGCTAAGATTTCAATTGTATCCTTATCTAACGACTGGTTCTGGTTAACCATGACACCCAACATAAAGAGTTTCTTAACGATTTCGGCTGGTTCCCGGTGCAAAATTTTACCCAAATCCTGCGCATTCATCCCAACTGAATAAATTAAGGTTTCTGGTAACGGACGATCTTTACGAACAGCAACTGGCTTGTTATTCGTCTCACGAATTCGTTGATTCTTGTTTTTCTTTTTATTCTTCTTATTGAATCGGTTATTGTTCCGATTGTACTTACTATTGTTATTATTCTTCAAACTTCCACCAAAGCGGCCGCCGTTACTGTTATTATGTTGATGGCCAGCATTGTTACTCCCTGCATTATTTCGGCTATTGTTGTTTTGTCCGCGACGATCGTTGTTATTAGTACGTTGATCGTTAGCCCGTTGTGAACCATTGTTTGAAAAACGATGGTTGTTATTGTTAGTCGTGCTTGGTTTTGTCGAAGTACTATTATCGCGACGGTGGTTGTTATTTACTTGACCATTGCCACTCTGAGAATTCCGACGTTGTTGACCATCCGAACGATGGTTATTGTTATTACCATTACTTCGGTTTTGTGGTCGTTGTTGACCATTATTTGAATGTGGCCGCGTCTGATTACTATGCCCATTAGTTTGACTGCTAGTCGTCGATGACTTTGCTGGTTCATGACTTCTAACAGGATGTTGACTGTGCGTATTATTTGAACGGTTGTTGGTTGTCGACGTTGTTTGAGCTTTTTTGGAACCCAGTGCTGAACGAAGCTCCTTCGCTTGTTGTTCATCAACTGATGACATATGGTTCTTAACACTCATGCCTTTTTTCTTAGCAACATCAAGGACATCCTTACTTTCAACCTTGAGTTCCTTAGCTAATTCATAAATTCTTTCTTTTCCCATTAGCTCACGCTCCTTTATTTACATATGCAGCAGCTCCTCAATTTTATGGGCGAACCCAGATTGAGTAATTCCATAGACGGTCCGAGCTTGACCTGTGGCAGTATTCAGCTGTTGCTTTTCAAATGTGATATCAAATGGCACTTGATAATAGTGACATTTATCCTGAAATTTTTTACTTGTTGTCTTACCAGCATCACTGGCAATCAAAACCAATTGCACCTTCTGAGACCTAATCGCTTTTAATACAGTATCTTCACCAGAAATTAGTTCTCCAGCTCGTCGCGCAATTCCAAGTAAATTTAAAATTGACTGTCTATTTGTCATTGCCAAATAATTCTCTTCTGGCCTGTTGATGATCGACATAGTTGATTAATTCATCATAAAATGAATCTTCAATCTTTATGCCAAACGCCTTGTCAAAAGTTCGCAACTTCTGTGCCTTTTTGGCAACATCAACATTAATTGAAACATACGCTCCTCGGCCTGGCTTTTTGCCAGTTGGATCCAATGAAACCTCATTCTCCTTGTTTTTGACAATTCGAATAAGTTCCTTTTTAGGCATCATTTCATCAGTCACAATGTCCTTGCGCATTGGTACCTTACGTTGCTTCATCGCTCTTCACCCCGCTTGGTTATTCGTCTTCTTCAATGCTTGTTGACGTATCGTCAACTGTTTGATCATCACTAACTTCGTCTTCATCTGCATGATCAGTTTGTGTTCCTTCAGCAATCGACTCCGCCTCAGATTCAGGCTTGATATCAATTTTGAAGTTCGTCAGGCGAGCCGCCAATCGTGCATTTTGACCCTTTTTCCCAATTGCTAATGACAATTGATAATCAGGAACAATGACGGTACATGCTCGTTCGTTTTCTTCGTCAAAAATTACATCTAAAACCTCAGCTGGGTTGAGTGCATTGGCAATATATTGTGCGGGATCATCGACCCATTCGACAATATCCATATTCTCGCCACCCAGTTCGTTAACAATTTCTTGCACTCGTTGGCCTCGGGGACCAACGCAAGTACCAACTGGATCAATATTGGCATCATTCGAGCGGACCGCAATTTTAGCACGGTCTCCAGCTTCACGAGCAATCGAAACGATTTCCACGACTCCATCATAAATCTCAGGAACTTCCTTTTCAAATAATCGCTTCAAAAGTTCCGGAGCTGTCCGACTGACAAACACTTGAGGTCCCTTAGTGCTATTTTCAACCCGACTGACAAATACTTGAATTCGATCATGCATCTTGTAATTCTCATTTGGCATTTGATCTTGCTTGCTCATCACAGCCTCAACGCTACCAATATTTACATAAATGAAGCGGCTATCCTGGCGTTCAACTTCACCAGTTACGATTTCATTTTCGTACTGACTGTACTTTTCATAAATGACACTCCGCTCCGCTTCACGGACACGTTGCATGATCACTTGTTTAGCAGTCTGTGCAGCAATTCGGCCAAAGTTTTGTGGGGTAACTTCAAAACGAATTTCATCGCCTAATTCATATCCCCGGTTAATTTGAACAGCTTCTTCTAAGCTTACTTCCAATCGATCATCCGCAACTTCTTCGACAACCGTTTTGACAGCGTAAACCTTGATATTACCTTTACGAGCATCAAAATCAACCTCAACGTTTTGAGCCTGACCGTAGTTACGCTTGTATGCAGAAACTAATGCAGCTTCAAGGGCATCGATAACGATTTCCTTTTTGATTCCCTTTTCTTTTTCTAAGGCGTCTAGGGCACCAATCAACTCTTTATTCATGATTACACTCCTTCTACTCTAAAACTTAATCGCTAATCGAGCCTTAGCAACTTTTTGGCGTGGAATGACAATTTGCTTATGCCGTGTTTTAACGAGATAATCTAATGTTAATTCGTCTTCAGTAACGTTTTCTAAGGTTCCTTCGAAAATCTTGGCACCATCAATGGGCTGATACAGTGAAACATGAATATACTTACCAACCGCACGATCATAGTCGTCAGGCTTTTTCAAAGGCCGTTCAGCACCAGGTGATGAAACTTCTAAGAAATAGGCTTGTGGAATTGGATCGGGATCCAATTCATCTAATTTTTCACTTAATAAATCACTAACTTGTGCACATTCTTCAATGTTAATACCGTCTTCTTTATCAATGTAAACTCGTAAGTACCAGCTTTTGCCTTCCTTAACAAATTCAAGATCGTATAATTCGAAATGACGTTCCTCTAAAATTGGAGTTACCAACTGAGTAACAGTTTCGATAACACTACTCACAAAAACACCTCCAATATTTTTGCACTAAAAAGAGCGAGCATCGCTGCTCACTCATTTACGAGTTTTAATTACTCTACTAATCTATCACAAATCAATCATTTAATCAAATAAAACCCGCGAAAGCCCATCGATTAAAACAACGAAAGCTGGTTTTCATCTGGCAAATCATCTAAGACATGATTATTTGTCATAAATTCGATCAACGTCTTCGAAACTTTTCCTCGGTTAGCCAAATCTTCCTTTGAAAGGAATTCACGTTCTTCACGTGCTGCAACAATCTGTTTTGCAACGTTAAGTCCCAGACCAGGAACAGCTCTAAATGGGGCAATCAGACGGTTACCGTCGATCAACCAGTTGGAAGCATCTGAACGATCAAGATCAACCATTTCAAATTCATATCCCCGTTCTAGCATCTCATTAGCTAGTTCAAGAATCGTTAGCAGTCCCTTTTCCTTTGCAGAAGCATCGTTACCCTTATCGTTGATTTCCTTCATAGCGGCTTTGACAGCATCCTTGCCGTGCGCCATCGCCACGATATCGAAATCATCGGCACGCACCGAGAAATATGAACAATAGTAAACAAGTGGGAAATAGACCTTAAAGTACGCAATTCGCAGTGCCATTAAAATATACGCCGCCGCGTGCGCACGGGGAAACATATACTTAATTTTCAAACAGGAGTCGATATACCAATCGGGCACATTCGATTCTTTCATTTTAGCTTGCCAATCGTCTGGAATCCCACGTCCCTTACGAACATGTTCCATAATCTGAAATGCAATTTCAGAATCCATTCCATAGTGAATCAAATCGGTCATAATGTTATCCCGACAACCAATCACATTCGCAATTGTGGCTGTACCATTCTTAATTAATTCTTCCGCATTTCCCAACCACACATCCGTACCATGGGAAAGACCTGAGATTTGTAATAGTTCTGAATAATTGCTTGGATGAGTTTCTTCAAGCATCCCCCGTACAAACCGCGTCCCAAATTCAGGTACGCCAAGTGTTCCAGTCTTAGAAAAGATTTGATCTTCGTCGACACCCAAGATCTCTGGACTCGAAAACAGGCTCATCACTCCCGGATCGTCAGTTGGAATTGTCTGAGGATCCACTCCAGAAAGATCTTGCAACATTCGGATCATCGTTGGATCATCGTGTCCCAGAATATCAATCTTCAAAATATTGTCATGAATAGAATGGAAATCAAAATGGGTCGTCTGCCAAGCCGCAGTTTGATCGTCAGCAGGATATTGAACCGGCGTAAAATCATAAATGTCCATATAATCCGGCACAACAATGATTCCGGCCGGATGTTGTCCAGTTGTCCGTTTGACACCTGTTGCACCCTTGGCGAGGCGATCAATTTCTGCATTACGAAGTTGTTGGTTGGTGTCACGTTCGTATGCTTTCACGTACCCATAGGCGGTTTTATCGGCAACTGTTCCAATGGTTCCGGCACGATACACATTCTTCTCACCAAACAATACCTTAGTATAGTTATGCGCAATCGGTTGATAATCACCAGAAAAGTTTAAATCAATATCTGGTACTTTATTTCCCGTAAACCCAAGGAAGGTTTCAAATGGAATATCGTGACCATCTTTAACCATTAAAGTCCCGCATTCAGGACACTCCTTGTCCGGTAAATCATATCCTGAACTATATTCACCCTTCGTATAGAAGTGTGTATATTTACACTTTGGGCACCGATAGTGTGGTGGCAACGGGTTCACTTCCGTAATTCCCGTCAGCGTCGCCACAATACTTGACCCAACAGATCCCCGTGAACCAACCAAGTAGCCATCCTTATTTGATTTTGCAACCAATCGTTGCGCAATTAAATAGATGACCGAAAATCCATTACCAACAATACTCTTGAGCTCCCGATCAACTCGCTTTTGAACCAGTTCCGGCAGTGGATCACCATACCATTCTTTCGCCTTGCTAATTGTACGTTCCTGAATTTCATCCTCAGCCCCCACCATCTTAGGCGTATACAGCTTATCTTTCAGTGGATGGACATCAGCAATCATATCTGCAATTTTATTCGAATTTTCGACTACAATTTCATGGGCCTTATCATCCCCCATAAATGCAAATGCGTCTAACATTTCATTAGTGGTTCGGAAATGGACATCTGGTAGCATCTGCCGATTTAACGGATTTCCCGCCTGGGAATGAATCAAAATTTTTCGGTAAATACTATCCTCTTTATTAAGATAATGAACATCCCCCGTAGCAACAACTGGCTTACCTAACTCATCACCAATTTCGGTCATGTTCATCAAAATTTCTTCTAGGTTTGCATCGTCTTTAATTAATTCATCTTCGATCAACGGTGCATATACCGCCTTGGGCTGAAGCTCAATGAAATCGTAAAACTTAGCTTTTTCCAGCGCTTCATCACGCCCCTTTTGCATCATCGAAGTAAATACCTCGCCCGAAGAACAAGCCGTTCCCAGTAATAATCCTTCACGGTACTTTTTTAACTGACTACGTGGAATTCGTGGTACTCGGTAGTAGTATTCAACATTCGAAAGCGATACTAATTTAAAAAGATTTTTCAATCCAACCTGATTTTTGACTAAGATGGTCACATGGAACGGTCGCGCATGACGGTATGCACCATTATCACTCATATGTTCATTTAACTGATCATGAAATTGAATTTGGTAACGTTCTTCGGCATCCTTCAAAAACAGATGTAATAAATGACCAGTAGATTCTGCATCAAAGATTGCACGGTGATGGTGTTCCAGTGCAACGCCAAATTTCTTAGCTAAGGTATTCAATCGGTAGCTCTTTAATTCTGGATATAGAAAACGTGCCAATGTCAACGTATCAATTATTGGATTCGCAATTGGTTGCATTCCATGACGCGCGTAACCGGTATTCATGAACCCAACATCAAACGTCACATTGTGTCCGGCGACAATACAGTCACCACAGAACTCACGAAATAGTTTAAAAACTTCTTCTTCCGATTTTGAACCGCGCACCATATCGTCCGTAATACTAGTTAAATTGGTGGTTGTTTCTGACAAATGAAAACCAGGATCGATGAATTCCTCAAACTCTTCAAGAACTCCGCCATTTTTCATTTTAACGGCCGACAATTCAATCACTTTATCATAGATCGCAGATAGACCCGTCGTTTCAACATCAAATACAACGTACGTCATTCCTTCCAAAGGAACATGCGCCGAGTTATAGCCAATCGGAACCCCATCATCAACAACATTGGCTTCAAGACCGTAAATCATCTTAATACCATTTTTTTCCGCTGCATGGAATGCATCTGGAAATCCTTGTACCCCAGAGTGATCCGTAATGGCAATTGCTTTATGCCCCCACTTAGCCGCCTGTTTAGCAAAATCACCGATTGAATTAGTAGCATCCATCGTACTCATTGAAGAATGCAAGTGTAATTCTACCCGTTTTTCTCCCTCCGCAGTATCTTGACGACTTGGATGGTTGACAGCATTAATATCATAGGCATTAATTGTTAGATCACGCATAAAAGTATCTTCTTGAACTGGTCCCCGAACCTTTATCCAGTCACCTTCATTAATTGCGTCAAATTGCGCTTCATCTTCTTCATTACGTGAAAACTTTTTAATCGTGATGGATGATGAATAGTCCGTTATCTCTAGGATCAACAGTTTACGCTGTGATCGGAGGGTTCGCACTTCCTTACTAAAAATATAGCCTTCAACAATTACCGATCGTTCTTCCTCAGTAATATCTTCGAGTCGACGAGTTTCACCATTGTCGCTGATTGTTTTTCCAAGTTTCACAGGACCCGTAACCTCAACCGTGTGGTTTTGTTGGCGCGCCCCAGCTGCCTTAATTTGAGCGGCAGCTTTAGCAGCCAGTTCGGCATCTTTTTTAACTTGTTGTGCCTTCAATGCTTGGATTTGAGCCTCTGAAGCACTTTCATCCACCATCGTGTGAATCGAAAATTTGGGAAATCCTAAATTTCTGTACCCAGTCTCGATAGGACCTAACGCTTGATTAACCAGATAATTTCTGACAATTTCGTTTTCAGCCACGAACATCACCCGATCATCTGTCACATTTGGCACACCACGACTACATAGTTCCTGCAACATCGGTGATGATAAACCACTATTTGAAATCACGTATCGCCAATAATCGGCAATCAAGCGCTGATCAAGTCGTTCCATCTCAGTACTAATTTGCCAGTTAACCGTTGCAATATCCGCAAAACCAAGCTTTAACTGTGTCGTAAATTGCGAAAACAAATCAAATGGCAAAACATTTTGAAAGTGAAAATGAAATTCCCACGTTTTTGACTGCCGATGAACAACCACTTGCTGAATTGATGCCTCGGCAAACGCCTCATTTTGGAGATCCTCAAAATGAATTTGTTGTAATAATTTTTGAAATAACTCATGTTGTCCTAAACTCAACTATTTGACCTCCTAAGAAAAAAACGATGTCGTTCAATTAGAGTCAGTAAAGCTTCTCCAACTATCACTACATCGTCTTTTTATTAACCATTTTTTTGGTCGTCAGACTTTAAGAGAATTTGAATCGTATTGACGAGTTCATCTTCACGCACTTCAATTGTTTCGCCAGTCTTACGAATTTTAACTTCTACAATGCCCTCAGCTGCTTTTTTACCAATCGTAACACGAATTGGAATTCCAATTAGATCAGAATCGGCAAACTTCACACCAGCACGTTCCTTACGATCATCCAACAAGGTTTCTAACCCAGCCTCTTGCAAGTTTGACTCTACGGAAAGTGCCAACTTGTTTTGCGCATCATCCTTAAAGTTGATTGGCACAATATGAACGTTATAAGGTGCAATTGCGTTAGGCCATACAAGCCCATTTTCATCAGCGTATTGTTCCGCCACTGCAGAAAGTAGTCGGGTCATGCCAATCCCATAACATCCCATAATCACGTCAACACGTCGGCCGTTTTCATCTAGCACTTGTGCATTTAGTGATTCTGAATAGCGAGTTCCCAACTTAAAAATGTGACCAATTTCGATTCCACGAGTGAATTTAAGTGTTCCCTTACCATCTGGTGCCATTTCGCCTTCTTGAACAAGTCGAAAATCACCAAACTGGTCAACACGAAAATCGCGACCGATATTTGCGTTAATGTAGTGGAACCCATCCTCATCAGCACCGACCGGTACGTTAACCATATCTTCAACGTATTGGTCCGCTAAAATAGTCACGTCTTCACCAACACCAACGGGTCCTAATGATCCGAATGAAGCATGCAAAATTTCGGCAGTCTGTTCAGGCGTTGCCATTTCAAGATCATCAGCATCCAAATAGTTGGTTACTTTCACCTCATTAACCTCATGATCACCACGAACAAGGACCATCACTGGTTTTTCGTCCGCCATATAGAACAGAGTCTTAACGACACCACTCGTTTCAATCTTTAAAAATTCGGCAAGTTCTTCAACCGTTTTAACTCCTGGCGTTTCAATTTTTTCTAACTCAAGTGGTGCTGCGTGTGATTTATGACTGACAAATTGACTCGTTGCCATTTCCAAATTAGCCGCATAATCACTTTCATCAGAATATGCAATTGTATCCTCTCCAACTGCTGCAATAGCGGAAAATTCTTGTGAGCCACTACCACCAATTGCACCTGAATCAGCAATAATTGTCCGGTACTTCAACCCAATTCGATTAAAGATTCGGTTATAGGCGATGGCCATGTTGTTGTATGCTTCATCTAGCCCTTCTTGGTTGACACTAAATGAATAGGCATCCATCATACTGAATTCGCGTCCCCGCAAAATACCATACCGTGGCCGATCTTCATCCCGATATTTATTTTGAATTTGATACAACGTCAACGGTAGTTTTTTGTATGACTTAATGCTGTCCCGGATAATTTCAGTAAAAGTTTCTTCATGCGTAGGTCCCAACACAAATTCACGATCATGGCGATCGCTAAACTTAAATAAATTATCACCATAGGTTTCGTACCGACCTGTTTGTTTCCACAACTCAGCAGGTAAAATTGCAGGTACGACCATTTCGGCCGCATCAATCTTTTCTAGCTCTTCTCGAACAATTTTCTCGACCTTTGTAACTACCCGGTATGCCAGTGGTAAATAGGCATGGGCCCCAGCTGCAACTTGATAAATATAGCCGGCACGAAGCATCATTTTATGACTCAATGCCTCTGCATCACTTGGAACTTCTTTAACCGTTGGAATAAGAATTTTTGACTGTCGCATTAATATAACATCCTCCCTAATTATCTAAAGAAATATCGTTGAATATCATTCCAAGTTACCAAAATCATTAATAACATCAACAAACCAAACCCAATTAAGGTAACAATTCCTTCTGCTTTCTCTGGAATTGGCTTTCTTCTAATTGCTTCTAATATATTTAATAGTAATTTGCCACCATCAAGTGCAGGAATCGGTAGTAAATTGACAATCCCCAAATTAATTGAAAGAACTGCCAAAAAATTAAGCACTCCTGTCACTCCAAGAGTAGTTGCTTGCGAGGTTCCGGCATAAATTGCGACCGGACCACCAAAGTCATTTAAATTAAATCCGTGTGTAATCATATGACCCAAAACACCAAAGATCAAGCTTACAATCGTCGCAAACTGCGTCCAGCCATACGAAATTCGCGCTGTAAAGCTGGTATTTAATTGCTCCGTCACACCAATTTGACCCACGGTTGTTTTACCCTGCTTAACTGTCTTTGGCGTCACCGTCATTGTCAGCTTTTTAGATCCTCTGTGCACAGCTAACTTCAATTTTTGTCCGGGATGTCCCGAAATTTGAGTCGCTAAGTCATTCCAATTTGAGGTTTGATATTGATTGACCGAAACTACCTTATCACCAGACTTTAATCCGGCTTTGGCGGCAACCGATGACTGATTAACTTGTCCCAACACATTGCTATTCGTCGGGATTCCCGGCAACATAAATCCCAATCCGATAAACACCACAATTGCTAAGATAAAATTATTCATCGGTCCGGCAAAATTAGTCATCATTCGTTGCAATAATCCGGCAGACTGGAACTGTACGTCCCGGGGTGCAATACGTACCTCGGTACCATCCTGTTCAACAATCGTTGCATCATGGTCAACATGGAAATGCTTCAGTTCACTTTCATCACCATTAACATAGCCTTCAATATACAACTCATCAACTAAATCAGAATCGACAACCTGCATTGGAATACCACTAAATAGCGTTGTTTTCTGGCTGGCATTAATCATGGTCACAACGTCATCATCACCCATTTGCAGGCTAACAGGTGTCCCAGGCTTAAGTGTATCTTCATCATCATCCTGTGATCCAGCCATGCGAACATAGCCACCTAAAGGCAATATCCGGATTGTATATGTTGTCCCATTCTTTTTATACCACCAAACTTTGGGTCCCATACCAATTGAAAATTCTCGTACCAAGATTCCCGCTTTCTTGGCAAAGTAATAGTGCCCAAATTCATGAACTAAAACGAGAATCCCAAAAACAATGATGAATGTAATTATCGTAACTATCAAAGGAACTCCTTCTTACCTGTTTTGACTAAATAATTCCTAGCAGGTACAAACACGGCATTACCAACAACATGCTATCAAATCGATCCAAAATGCCACCATGTCCTGGCAAAATTTTACCAGAATCTTTAACGCCATAGAACCGTTTTAGTGCAGACTCAATCAAATCACCAAACTGACCAATAATCGACAAAATTAATGTCAGGCCAACCATGACCACCCAACTGTAGCCGACGGGAAAGAACCATAAATAAACTGCCAGAATAATTGTTGCAGCAACGGTTCCGCCAATCGACCCTTCCCATGTCTTATTGGGACTAATTCGCGGTGCCAATTTATGTTTACCAATTTGTTTACCAATCATATATGCGCCACTATCAGTCAGCCATACGATTAACATTGCAAACAGCAATGTCGTAAGCCCATCTGCTCGGGCACTAATGAAATAGTGGAAACCAGTACCAATATATAGCATTGCCAACGTCAAGACACCAGCATCATCAAATGTAAATCGTTTTTTCTTAACCACCGTGTGCAACAAAATTAGCATCACAACGACATAAAATAAAAAGAAACGGTTCAATTGACTTGGCAACCAAGTTAACCAATTATCTGGAACAATTAGCAAAATGACGCCAATATTACTAAAAATAGCTTCAAATGACACGAGAAGCATCTTTTTCATGATTAAAACTTCATCTAGTGCGATAATTCCCAATACCAAAGCAGCTAAGGACAGTGGTACTCGTCCATATACGATTAACGGGATAAAAATTATCAGCGCAATCACTGCCGTTATAACACGTTGTTTCATCTATTTACTCCATTCATTATTCAAATTTGAGCATTATTTTGTCAAGCCGCCAAAACGACGGTGCCGTCCCTGATACTCAATAATTGTTTGTTTAAGCGTTTCTTCGTTAAAGTCTGGCCAATGTGTATCGACAAAGACAAACTCACTGTACGCCAACTGCCACAACATAAAATTACTAATCCGTTCCTCACCACTTGTTCGAATCATTAGATCAGGATCTTCATAGTCTCCCAATTGGCTTGTCATCATCTGATCAGATAAAACTGACTCATCAATTTGGTCTATCTTTATTTGACCATCCACCGCCATTTGTGCAATTTTCTGAGTTGCACTTACAATTTCATCACGACCGCCATAGTTCAGCGCAAAATTGAGCACCATCCCGTTGCATTCTTTGGTTTGATCAATCGCATCGTAAACTGCTTTTTGTGTCCCACTCGGCAGTTGATCAATATCTCCCATTACCGATACCCGAACATTATGCTTGATTAAATCAGGAACAAAGGTATTAAAAAAGCGAATTGGTAATTGCATCAGGTAGTTCACTTCGTCATCTGGTCGCTTCCAGTTTTCAGTTGAAAAGGCATACAAAGAGAGTACCTTTGCACCGAGCTTACTTGCAGCAATCGTCACTTTCTTGACCGTCTGCATACCTTCTTTATGCCCAGCAATCCGTGGTAAATGGCGTTTTTGGGCCCAGCGACCATTGCCATCCATAATAATGGCAATATGAGCGGGAATACGATGCATATCTAACTCAATATCCGGCGCCTGTTCTGAATTTGATTGTGTTTTTTTAAACTTTGAAAACACTGCTGTCTCTCCTATTCTGCTATATCGAATACACCATATTCTATCAAAAAAACACGCCATAAACTAGGTCTGATAACAGGCGTAACAATTATTTAACCAAAAATCCCTCTAATTGTGTGATAAATCAACAATTAGAGGGACTTGGTCAGGGAATGATTTAACTTAACCCTGCATTAATTCCTGGCCCTTATCGGCTTCAATTTGTTCAAGATCCTTGATCGCATTGTTAGTCAACTTTTGAACTTGGTCTTCAAGATCATGAAATTCATCATCATTGAAGTCTCCAGCTTTATTGCCCTTCTTCAGAGCATCCATTGCCTCACGACGAACATTTCGAACCGCAACTTTTGCTTTTTCAGTCTCAGCTTTAACGTCCTTGACTAATTCTTTACGACGCTCTTCAGTCAATTGCGGAATAACTAACCGGATTGCATTACCGTCGTTAGCAGGTGTCAATCCCAAGTCTGAAGCGAAAATTGCTTGTTCGATGGCTTCCAGTTGCGTTTTATCAAACGGTGTAATCAAAAGCATCCGTGGTTCTGGAATTGCAATTGATGCAACTTGGTTGACCGGTGTCTGTGCTCCATAATAGTCAACAGTAACACGGCTTAAAATACTAGCATTGGCACGTCCAGCACGAATGTTACCTAAATCGCGTTGTAATGCTTCGCCAGACTTTTTCATTTTATCTTTTGCTTCCGACAAAATTTCCTTACTTGTTGTCATCTTGATCTCCTCCAACGGTTGTCCCGATTTTTTCACCACGGACTACACGCATAATGTTACCAGATTCGTTTAGGTTAAACACAACCAGCGGAATATCATTATCCATTGATAATGAACTGGCGGTTGAATCCATGACGTGTAAGTTCTTCTCAATGATATCAAAATGTGACAAACTTTCAAACTTAACTGCATTTTGGTCCTTATTCGGATCTGCTGAGTAAACACCGTCAACACCATTTTTAGCCATTAAGATTGCATCTGCATTAATTTCAGCCGCGCGTAATGCAGCGGTTGTATCAGTTGAAAAGTATGGACTTCCAGTTCCACCTGCAAAAATCACAATCCGATTTTTCTCCAAATGACGAACAGCTTTCCGGCGAATATATGGTTCTGCAATTTGACGCATCTCAATTGAAGTTTGAACACGAGTTGGAACACCAATTGATTCAAGACTGTCTTGCAGGGCAAGGGCGTTCATAATTGTTGCCAGCATACCGACATAATCTGCCTGGGCGCGTTCCATCCCCATTTGTGCACCAGCTTCACCACGCCACATGTTACCACCACCGACGACGATAGCAACCTGAACACCCATATCATGAACTTGTTTTAATTCTTCTGCAACAGTCTTAATCACTGGTGGATTGATTCCAAAGCCTTTGTCTCCGGCAAGTGCTTCACCACTCAACTTTAGGATTACTCTTTTGTACTTCATGTCACTCATTATGCAGTTCCTCCTACAGGATTACCTTGATGATCCATTATATTTCGCCAATACGCTTCAGAAAAAAAGACGTACAGACTGTACGTCTTCGGGCAAGATTAGTCTTTGATCTGACCCATAACTTCTTCAACAAAGTTATCAGCTTTCTTTTCGATTCCTTCGCCAACTTCGTAACGAACGAATGACTTCAACTTGCCACCCTTTGATTCAACATATTTTGCCACTGTTACATCTGGATCCTTAACAAATTCTTGGTCTGCCAAGCTAATCTCAGCAAGGAACTTGTTCAAACGACCAGTAACCATCTTTTCGATGATTTGTGCTGGCTTGCCTTCATTTTGTGCTTCAACAGTCAACACTTCACGTTCATGATCAAGACGATCTTGTGGGATATCTTCACGAGAAACAAATTCTGGATTAACAGCGGCAACATGCATTGCAACGTCTTTAGCAGTCGCTTCATCAGCGCCTTCAATAACAACTAGCGCACCAATTCGACCACCCATATGCAAGTAGGCACCGAAGTTTTCGCTATCGCTCTTCTTCAATACTTCAAAACGACGTAAGCTAACTTTTTCACCAGTTACCTGTGTTGTTTGAATCAAATCATCATTTAAGGTGCCATTTTCTGAAGGCAAAGCCAATGCAGCTTCAACGTCAGCAGGTGCTTCCGCAGCAATTTTAGCTGAAACCTTTTCGATTAAGTCCTTAAATTGGTCACCACCGGATACGAAGTCAGTTTCTGAGTTAACTTCCACGATTGCAGCAGTATTACCGTTAACCTTGATGTCAGTTAAGCCTTCTGCAGCCACGCGACCACTCTTCTTAGCAGCTTTGGCCATACCCTTTTCACGCAAAAAGTCAACGGCTTTTTCCATGTCGCCTTCGGTTGCGACAAGCGCCTTCTTTGCGTCCATCATACCGACACCAGTTTTTTTACGTAATTCCATTACTTGTGCTGCTTTAATTTCTGCCATTTTAATAATCTCCTTAGTTGGGTAAAGTTTGGTTTACAAAAAAAGGCGTTTCATGTTCTCAGGCCAATACGGTCCTAATCACAATGAAACAGCCTAAGTTTAACTATTAAATTAAATTACTTGCCTTCAACAGTCTTCTTTAGATCTTTCAATGATGCACCAGTTACTTCTGCAGGCTTTTCTTCCTTAGAAGCAGCTTCAGCAGCAGCCTGGTCGTCAGCACCTTGGTTACCTTCAATAACAGCATCTGCCATCTTTGCAGTAATCAAACGTACGGCACGAATTGCATCATCGTTTGAAGGAATGATTACATCGATATCATCAGGATCGGTGTTAGTATCAACCATTGCAACGATTGGAATGTTCAACTTTTGAGCTTCCTTAACGGCAATTTGTTCCTTATGTGGATCAACGATGAAGATCACATCTGGGATGCGAGGCATATCTTCGATACCACCAAGGAATCTTTCAAGCTTTTCACGTTGCTTGTTAAGAAGAGAAACTTCCTTCTTAGGAAGGACATCAAAACTACCGTCTTCTGCCATCTTCTTAAGATCTTTCAAACGCTTGATCCGTGTTTGAATTGTGTCCCAGTTAGTCAAAGTACCACCTAACCAACGATGGTTAACGTAGTATTGACCGGCACGAGTTGCTTCTTCAGCAATGGCGTCTTGTGCTTGTTTCTTAGTCCCAACAAACAAAACAACACCTTCATCAGCAGCTTCATTCTTAACAAAGTTGTAAGCTGAGTCGATCATCTTGACTGTTTTTTGTAAATCAATGATATAAATACCATTACGTTCAGTAAAGATAAATGGCTTCATCTTTGGGTTCCAACGACGTGTTTGGTGTCCAAAATGAACACCAGCTTCTAATAATTGCTTCATGCTAATAACTGACATGAATATACCTCCAAATTGTTTTTTCCTCCCCGACGCTCGATTAAGCTAAGCACTCATTGAGCACAACTCAGCTCATCACACCGGGTGTGAATTGGCTTTAATCACCGCTAATTAGTATACAAAAAAGGCCCGCTTAACGCAAGTCTTTTTCCACAATTAATCCGTTGAAATTAGATTGTCAGCGGTTCCTGTCTCAATTAATTGCCGATTATTATTTAAGCTGACTTCAACCATGTTTCGGACTGCAACATCGGTATAAAAAGCGGTATGTGGTGAAATCAAAACATTATCCCGATTAAACAAGTTATTGAACTCGGGGTAATCAATCTTTTGATCGCCCAAATTACGATTAAATACTTTAATTTCATCTTCCATCACATCCAAAGCAGCACCACCAATAATGCCACGATCAAGTCCATCAATTAACGCTTGTTCATCGATCAGCTGTCCTCGAGCAGCATTAAGAATAATCACACCAGGGTTCATTTTCGCAATTGCCGTCGCATCAATCATATGCTGTGTCGATGGAAATAGCGGAATATGCAGTGTGATGACCGTTGCTTGACGGTACAACTCATCCAGTGTATCAACATAGAGCCCTTGTCGTTCCAATTCAGGATTATGAAACTTGTCATAGGCAATTACTTTTGCACCAAATCCCTGAAAAATTCGAATTGCACACTGGCCAATGTGCCCCGTACCGATCACGCCAACTGTTTGTTGGTTCAGTTCTTTCGATATCTGTGGTGCCCAACGAAAATCATGTTTTTCAAATTTCTGTGTATATTCCTTTGTCCGACGAAGCAGTTGCATCAACTGGGTAACCGTAAACTCCGCAATTGCTTCGGGTGAATACACTGGTACATTGGTCAGTTTAATCCCTAATTTAGCCACTTGCTTTAGGTCAATATTGTCAACACCAACGTTTCTAAGTGACAAATTGTAGATTCCAATTTCAACCATTCGATGTAGCATCCGGTTCGAATAGGACAATTGTTGAAACGCAACTATTCCATCATATCCCCGAGCCTGATCAACGGTTTCTTCTGTTAATAGCTGATCTGTAAGTTGTACATCAATATGATTTTGTTCTTGCCACTGCTCAATAAATGGCCGTTCATCATCGCGAACACCATACATCATCATTTTCATCTGGTGATACACCTCCAATTTAATTACTACTAGATAGTAACAGATCACTAAAATGAAAGCATTGAAAACGCATGACTAATTTCGATACTGTTGCCAATCAATCTGATGCTGAGCTAAGAACAGCTCCTTTGCCCTGCGTGATTGATGTTTAAAATAGTACTCGGCACTAAGGGCTGCTGATTTTGTATCAAAACGTTGCGAATATATTAGATGAAGTGGATGACGTTTTTTAACTCGTGTATACTTCGCACCATGCCGCTGTTGATGTGTTTCAAATCGCTTCATAACATCTGTAGAAAAACCGCCATAAAAGGTATCGTCTGCACAATACAAAACATAAAAATAATAAGCTTGATTACCGTTTGCCATAGAGCATCTCTCTCACTTCTGGCCCATATTGATCATCATCTTGAGACACAATTAGCGGCGGTAAAATTTTAGTACCACCCTTGCGTCCATCTTTAATTGCCTCAATCAAAACCATGTTAGCATTGCGACCCTGTTTGGGATAAACAAACCGAATTTGTTTTGGTGCCAAGCGATGAGCTGCTAGCGTAGATAAAATTTCCGGCAGTCGATCTGGCCGATGGACTAAGTACCCATGACCATTCATCTTTAGTAGTCCACTCATAATCTCAATGACCGTATCCAAATTAGTTGTCAATTCATGGCGTGCGATTGCCAAATACTGATTTGGATTTTTTTTGCTGGCTGGTTGATCCGTAAAATAGGGCGGATTGCAAACTACGATGTCTGCACTATCTTTGGGAACTTGACTGAATGTATCCGCAATGTCCATATTCAAAACTTGATAGCGATCCGCTAATTGGTTCAATGCCACACTTCTTTTGGCCATATCAGCGAGTCGAGGCTGTAATTCGATTTCCGTAATTTGCCCACGAATTTTCTCATTCAAAAACAACCCCACCGCACCGTTACCAGCACATAAGTCCACTACCCGTGTTTTTAGTTTTTGATCAGGCCGAACAAAATCAGCAAGCAATACCGCATCTAAAGAGAAAGAAAACACCTCTGGGCTCTGAATGATCTTAATATTTTGGCTGTATAGCTGGTCAACTCGCTCACCATCATGTACATAATTTTGTTCGTTTAGTTCCATAACTCGCACCTTTTTTCTGTTAAAGTAACTTGCAACTGAAGCTTTTTTTCTGCATACTTAGCAATGTGTCAAAAATACAACAGCACCAAAACTATTGTAGGAGTCTTGTATATGTTTTATTCTATTCTTCGCGTCATCGTCCGTGTTTTACTCTATATTGTTAATGGTAAGCCGCACTATTTAAACCGCGAAAATTTACCCGAGGGTAATTATATCTTAGTCGGGCCACATCGTACATGGTTCGATCCTGTCTACTATGCCTTAGCTGCTTCACCAAAAAAGTTCAGCTTCATGGCAAAACAGGAATTGTTTAAAAATCCCATTGTTCGTTTTATTTTGAAACACGTTAACGGCTATCCGGTTGATCGCGAAAATCCTGGGCCTTCTGTAATTAAGCGGCCAGTACGGCTGCTGAAAAATTCTGAACTTTCCACAATCATCTTCCCCAGCGGTTCACGCTATTCAGACCAGTTGAAAGGTGGCGCCGTCGTCATTGCAAAAATGGCAGGCGTCCCCTTGATTCCAACCGTCTACCAAGGACCGCTCACTTTTAAATCTCTATTCACACGTCAAAAAGTGACCGTTGCCTTTGGTCAACCCATTACAATTGACCGTAAAATGAAACTCAGTGATGATAATCAGCACCTAGTGGAGCAACAAATGCAAACTGCTTTTGATGCTCTCGACAAGCAAATCGATCCTAATTTTCAATATGTCATTCCTCAAAAGCACCAAAAATAACCTTTGTCATAAAAAAAAGGGGCCGGAATTCCGGCCCTTTTTTATTTACCTTTTTTTGATTGTGCTTGCATTGCCTGCATCATTTGGTGCAGTTTTTTATTGGAAGGTTTTTGTCCCATTTGAAGCATCATCGTCCGAAGCATGTCTTCATTAATGGGTGGATTGTTTTTCAGATAGTTTTCCATGTACTTACGTGCAATGAAAAAGCCAGCTACCAAACCGATGATCAATGCGATCACTACAATTAAAATCCAAACGCCGGTTGCCAAGTTGCATCCCCCTTTACTAATTCAATATATAATGTTACACAAAAAAGCTGCCATTGAAAAGAAAAACTTCACATTCAAGGCAATTTTCTTTAATCGTCACGCAATCCGCGATCACGTTGTATCTTTCTTACCTTCTCAGGGGTAACTTCTTTCCCATCTTTATCGTACACCTGTAACATTTCAATATTACTTCTGAACGCTTCTCTGAAGTTCGCCAAAAATTCAGCTCGTAGCTTCTTACGTTCAGCAGTTTCTTCGTCAGTTAACCCGACCGTTTTAGCCTTATGTGCCAGTTCATTAATCCTGTTACGAAGTGCAAATTCTTCTGGTGTTTCGCTCAATATCTCTCACCTCACTTGAAAATCCGTTACTAAGCTTCTCCTATCATAATCAATCGTTGGCTACTGTTCAAGCCGGACGTTTAAAAAAGTTCAAAATAAGCGAACACACGTTTGAAACTTTGCTAAATGTATGCTACTCTAGTGTTATTAAAGCTATTTAGGGGTGTCGAAATGTCAAAAACTGGCGAAAGCAAACAAATGGCGGTGCTTCGATTCATTCATGATCGGGTTACCGCACAGGGATATCCACCGACGGTTCGTGAAATTTGTGCGGCCGTTGATTTATCATCTACTTCCACAGTCCACGGTCATATTAACCGTCTCATAAAGAAAGGGTTTCTTCAGAAAGATCCGACTAAGCCACGGGCACTAGAAATTACACCTGATGGGTTAAACGAACTTGGTGTTTCAAAACATCAGGAACAAATTCCTCTGCTTGGTGTCGTCACGGCTGGCGAACCGATTTTGGCCGTTGAAGATGCTACAGATTATTTTCCGCTGCCACCCACAATGAACGAGGAAGACGAGCTTTTCATGCTAACAATTCGTGGAGAAAGTATGATCAATGCCGGTATTTTAAATGGTGATAAAGTAATTGTCCGAAAACAATCTAGCGCTAACAACGGTGAAATTGTTATCGCAATGAACGAAGATAACGAAGCAACTTGCAAACGATTCTACAAGGAAGCAGACCATTATCGACTACAACCAGAAAACGATACAATGGCTCCGATTATTCTAAACCAAGTCTCAATTTTGGGACAAGTGGTTGGTCTATATCGTGATGAGATATACTAAACAAATACATAAAAAGCAGTTAACACAATTGTTAACTGCTTTTTATTATTGAATTAAGTAAATTCGCTTTTGATCTTGCTGCCCCTGCAACACGTATTTTTCATGATCCTGTGACAAATCTAAAAATACATTTTTCGAATTATAACCAATCTGCGCACGGAATAGCCGTTCATATTCCGGCACTGACACTTGCTTTCTTGCCATAATCAGTTTTTCAACATCAGCCTGTCGAACCATTTCTTTAAAATCAGCCTGTAATATCCCGGTGAAAAATTCCCCCTGCGCACCAGAACCATAGCTAAACAATCCAATTCGATCACCGGATTGTAAATTATGACTACGCGTCAATAATGACAACAGCGCTAAATACAAAGATCCCGTATATAAGTTACCCACCTGGCGACTCAACGCTTGACTTGCAGCCAATTGCGTTCTCATGAGAACACTATGCGGATCATTTTGGTCACCTAATATCGCATCAAGAGCTTTCTTTCCCATCTTAGTGAATGGCAAATGAAAAATCATGGCTGCCATATCACTAAGTGTTTGATCAGTAAGTGTTTGATATCTTTCCCAAGTTTTTTGAAAAAAGTCAATATACACGCTAGTTGAATATTTACCGTCAACGAGTGCCTCACTCGCATAAAGCGGCCGCCAAAAATCCATGACGTCCTCCGAATAGGGCACGCTAGGCCCCTCAATTGCTAGCACTCTCGGCTCAGCTGAAATCATCATCGCAATCGCACCGCCGCCCTGCGTTACCTCGCCAGAGGTTTCGAGACCATAGCGTGCGATATCTGCAGCAATGATTAGAACCTTCTCGTCCGGATTGAGACTAATCAATCCTCGGGCAAACTGTAACGCAGCCGTACCAGAATAACATGCTTCCTTTACTTCAACCGCACGCACAAATGGATCTAACTGCAGCAACTCTTTCACATAAATCGCCGCCGCCTTTGAATTATCAATTCCAGACTCCGTCGCTACAATAATGGTTGAAATTTGTTTGCGATCTTCGTCAGTCAAAATTCGATCCGCAGCATTAGCACCCATTGTCACAATGTCTTGAGTTGGTGGGATAACTGCTTGCTTTTCCTGACCAATTCCGATCAAATACTTGTTTGGATCAACTCCACGTGCCTGTGCTAATTCGGTTAAATCTAAATATAGCGGCGTCGTGTAAAAACCAATCTTATCAATTCCAATTTTCATTCATTAAATCCTCTATTAACATGACATCTCGCCGTATAGGGCTAGGCTCTACTTCATCTGTTCAATTTTTTCCAATAGTTGTTTATTAACCAATGGTGGTAGATAGTCTGATACGTCTTTACCTTCTTTGGCATACTTTCGGATCAGAGTGCTTGAAACATGCTGATACTTGGGATCAGTGAGCATAAAAACCGTTTCTACCCGACTGTCCAAGTGCACATTCATTGAAGCAACATCTCGTTCACGCTGAAAATCAGTCGTATTCCGAAGACCACGAATTAAATATTGTGCACCAATCCGATCCATTAGTTTAACATTTAACTCATTAGCCGTAATCACCGTGATATTGTCATATGGTGACATCAAGTATTTGACTTGTTCAACCCGCTCGTCAACACTGAATATTGTTTCTTGGTCGATTCGAGTATTAACAACCACTGCCAACTCGTCAAACAATTGACTTCCACGCTTAATAATATCCAAATGCCCACGTGTTAACGGGTCAAACCCTCCCGGAAAAATTGCTACTTTCATCATAACCTACACGCCCCCACCATTCATTTCGAGTCAACGCTTATTGGGTTTATTATATCACACGTCCCATATTGTCATGATGTTTAATTCACACTGGCATAGTCACCATAAAATTTAGATCAATTTACGGATTCAAAACTATTTTGCAATTTTCAATATGGTCATTCGTATCGGCATACAGATACAATAAAGAGCGTTATATGTATACTACAATTATTTAATTTGTATATTACATAATTCCGGTATAACAGCAATCATCAAACTGAACTTTTCAATTATCCATGATACTCAATTAATATTTTATTGAGTATTTTGACACTGATCTCAAAGAACCAATTTGATAAAATAGATTATATTTTACTGTCCATTCAAACGGAATACTCACCCATATCAATAACTATATAATTTCGGTTATAATTCGCTGACCCCAAAAAATTATCTCACTTTCAAATGTGTTAACTTAGTTGAAAAAATTATCCAAAATCCACCTGAAACATTTTTCAACATACATTAACCGCCCATTTACGAATTTCTATCGATCCGCGTACATCACTTAGACATGCTTGATTACGCTACAAAGCCACGGCCCACAGATGAAGTCATAACTATTTAAACCTGAATAGAAAAACAACAGAAAAAACGCCTCACGTACCGAGAACCATTTGGTTAACGTAAGTGAGGCGTTTATTATCAAATCAACTAAGGAGAGTACAGGATTTGAACCTGCGCGCCGGTATTAGCCGGTTCGCCGGATTTCGAGTCCGGTGCATTACCACTCTGCCAACTCTCCACAACAGATATCATTATATCAACTGATTACCAATTGGTAAAGGTGTTTACACCGCTAAATTAAATTTTTTCTGTTTTTATGACTAACACACAAGAAATTAACATTAACATAACCAACACAACGTACACCACGTTTTGGATATTTCCTACCGGATTCGCAGCAAACGCCATGCCGTACAACGATGGACCAAACGCGGACATCAAATAGCCACCTGATTGTGCCATCCCAGATAATCTAGCCGTTTCATAGGGTGAATTTGTTTTAACCGCAAACATTGTCATTGCAGTCATAAAAAAGAACCCGATCGCAATTCCCAGTAAGAAACTTTCCAGCATCCAAAACAACATTGAAGACGTATTCTGCCAAAATAACATGCAACTTGCCGTTAGTCCACTCACACCGGCCCCTATCGTCAACACGATTAATACTTGGTTAGTAGCCGTTGTTAACAGGTTAGGTAGCACAATTGAAAGTGGTAGGCCAATCAATGCAAAGCAGGCCATAATCAGGCCAGAGTTCCCAGCACTGACATGATGGTACTGCATTAGTGACGGCATCCACGCTGTGAATGTATAGCTTAACGTCGCCTGACCACCAAACGTTAATAAAAATGGCCATGCCCGTCGATTGCGCCACAGTTTAGCGGATTGCGTCTTTGTTGTTTGCCATTGTTTTGAACGATCAACCCTAATTTTTTCATCAACAAAGCGATAAATCATCCCCCACCCAAGCAACGCAATTACAGGTGTCAATAGGAGAATCCCCATCATCATCTTCCAACCAAATACTCTTGAAACCGGCGCCGTGATTAAATTAAAAACGGTATTACCAAAAATCATTGCAAAGGAATACATCGTCGTGTACAGCCCGATCTTGTGTGGAAAATAGGCCGTTACCATCGATGGCATAAAAACATTTAAGTGAGCAATACCAATTCCAATCAACACGGTCCCCAGAATCATCGTTGGCATTGTCATCACGAGTCTGAGAAGAGACCCGGTCACAATAGTCCCCAATGCCATCAGGAGGGCCTTCTTGAGTCCAAAATAGGCCATTGGTTTTGCTGCAAAGTTAGATAGCAACATGAACATGACCAATGGTAGTGTTGTTAAAATGCCTAAGCTACTCTGGTTCACATTCAATGCTGTCGCTAACTTTCCTAAAAAAAGCGGTGGTGTTGTGATTGGTGCCCGCATGATGAATCCAATTAAAAGAATAACGACTAACATTGCCGCTCCCATTATTTTAGTTTTCTTCATCCACAAAGCATCTCCTCTTTTTAATTAAGTACAATTCAGTCGTAACTTACTAATGATAACACCACTTATTATAAATTAGAAAACAAAAAACGAACCTTCGAGTTATGACTATCTCTCACAACCGAAAGTTCGTTAATTTTTATTGTATTAGTCGTCGCCAAGTTCTTTGTAGTCAAAGAAGTCAAACGTTGCAGGTAAATCATACCCAGCATAATCAACTGCAGCTAAGCCGACAAATGCACCGGTAAAGAAGCCACCATAGTTTTGTAAGACATAATCATCTGAAAGCTTGGCTGCATCCAATGTAACTGGCACTGCATGCCATGTTTCACCATCAAATGAATATTCATACGTATACTCAAGTTTCCGTACTTTGGTCCGGAACCAAACGTACTCTGTTCCTTCCGGAATTTGAATGGCATCATCTTTCAGGAATGAAGTGTAATTGTTGTTGTCGTTTTGAGCAACTTCAATCACATGACCCTTCTTTTCATCCCATGTAATGTATATCCATGACCAGTGCTTATCATTGTAGAAGTTCACTAAACCTGCCATTTGTTGGTAAGTAAATGGATCGAACTTGACCTTTGTTTCTGCATCAAAATTAAAGGCTTGCCATCTCTGTGCCAAGAATGATACATCAAACGCACTGGCCAGTGAACGACGACCGATCAACTTCAATTGACCATCCCCATACGAGCCCGTTTCACTCGTAAACGGTACGCGTAACGTATTCCAGTCAATATCTAAGGTTTCTTGATCAAATTCATCATGGCGTGAATGGTCAGCTGGTGCCTTCGTTTCGATGGCATCTTTAGGCGCATCAACTTCCACTTGACCGCCATGACCACCAACAATCCGAGGCCACCCTTCATCGTCCCATTCAACCTTTTGAATTGACGTTTCACGGCCTAATGGGCACCAGCCACGAGGATCATGTGACGATTCATTTGGATGATTCAATGGCCGCCCCATCAATGATGCGTAGTACCACTCGCCACCTGGAGTGCTTGCCAAAGCCCCATGTCCTTGTTTCTGAATATAGAAATCTGGCGTATCAAAATTAGTAATAAATGGTCCATCAGGTTGTGTTTCAAACGAATGGGCATCCAAAGTCTTCGAACGTGATACCACTTCCTCATGAGTCCAAACTGTTCCGCCTTGAGCCGCAAATAAGAAGTAATAACCATTGATCTTATACAGATGTGGCCCTTCAACCAGTTTAACGTCCGTGCCATCATAAATGGTCCGTGCAGTTTCAGGTTTCAGCTTCATAGTTGCTGTATCAAATTCAGTCAACGTAATACCATCGAATGGATGATGATATTCGCGATGATCCCATGTCTGTTGAACAAGATATTTCCGTCCATCATCATCATGGAATAGAGATGCATCAAATCCGACACCATTCACACGAATTGGATCTGTCCATGGACCATGAATATCTTCGGCCGTCGTCAAGTAGTTGGTCATATCCTTAAAGGCCCCTTCAGTGACCTTAACATCCGTATAGATCAACCAAAACTTTCCATCGGCATACGATAAGTCAGGTGCCCAAATGCCACCAGATGCAGGATTACCCTTCATATCCAGTAATGTCGTTGTTGAAAGTGGTGATGGCAACAAATTCCAGTGAACAAGATCCTTCGACTCATGTAGCCGTACTCCAGGGAACCATTCGAACGTTGAGTTTGCAATATAGTATGTGTCACCAACACGGATGAAACTCGGGTCGGCATTAAAACCAGGTAAGGCAGGATTCTTAATCTTCATTGTGCATGTCCTTTCTACAATAAAATAATTTTTTCTAGTTAATCAACTTACTTCGTAATTCTAAAGTTTACCTTCAGCTTTACGTTCATCAATTTCTTTGTTGATCCGGACAACTTCTGGATCAGTCAATGGGTAACGGCTCATAATCCAAATTGCAACAATTGCCAAAATAATTGGAATCCAGATCATTGACCATGTAATCCCACTAATTGCAGCAGCACTTTGGGTTGCTTTGGTGCCATCGAAATGGAACGCAGCGTTGATATAGCCTGGAATAATTCCACCAAGTGCAAGACCAATCTTGAAGAACAGACCCATCAAAGCATTGATAATACCAGCAACACGCTTCTTTGATTTGTATTCACCGTACGAAACAACTTCTGGAACTAATGCCCACATGTAACCAGTTGCGGCGGTAATGCCCCATTGTTGTAAGAAACGGCCGATATAACCAAGTGCAACGCTATCTTTGAAGGCTGGCAATGACCATGCCCATAAGACTAATTGACCGATAACGAAGAGAATCAAGAAAATGTAGAAGAATTGTTTCTTACCAATTTTCTTACGAACGATTGGCCATAAGAACACAAGGAAAATCCCAGGGATTGAACCAACTAAGTTAATTGATGCTAACCATTCTGGATGACCGATGTTGTATTGGAAGAAGAAGGCTTCAGTAGTGTTACCAAAGAACATAAATGTGAAGGCAATCAGGAAGAACATTCCCAAAACAAGCAAAGGTTTGTTCCGTTTTAATTCAGCAAATAAATCAGAGTACTTAACATTATCAGTTTCTTCTTGTGTTGGTAGCACACGTTCTTTAATTCCTTTATACGTGAACATCAACATAATGAAACCAATAATCATGTAAATCGCCATGACGGTAAAGTATGCGCCACCAGCATGTGGTGAGGTATAGTCACCTAAGTTTAAATGAATTCCGAAGAAACCAATATCCTTAGAAACTTTATCAGGTGAAGCCAATTGAACAAATAATGGCAAGAATGTGTAAACAAGTAAGTTACCAATGTTAGCTTCAGTCATCCGTACTGTCGTCAATGTTGAAACTTCGTCGTTGTCCCGAGTCAATGACGCATTTAAAGCACCATAAGGGATGTTAACGATTGAATAAGTCAACGCAGTTAGTAGATAAGCAATAAATGCATAAGGAACACTACCACGAATTGAATCAATTGGTAAGAATAAGCAAGCTGAGAAAATCGTCAATGGAATTCCGGCATATAATAGGTATGGCCGATACTTACCAGACTTAAATGTGTGACGATCAATAACCGTCCCCACCCATGGATCCCAGAAAACGTTGACCCAACGAACAACCAAGAAGATTGTGGCCCCAGCCGCAGCTGAGATCCCATAAACAGTAGTTAAATAAAATAGCAACATCGAACCGATAGTCCCAAAAATAAGGTTTTGGGCCAGATCACCGGCACCATATGAAATACGTTCGCGCCAAGATAATTTCGCAAATTCATCATTTACGTTAGTCTTCGGATTAGACGCCATAATTGCAAACCTTCCTTTCACTTGTCAATAAATGACACTGAGTAAAACAGAATTAAATACTGATAGCGCTATCAAAACAGTTGTTAGTTTTGTTAGTTTTTAAAACCAACTAACGAGCAAAAAGTATTCTGCAGGATTTACTTTTCGCCTAACTCGTGTTGATGACTTAATTGTATTCGCTTACAGCGATTCGGTCTAGAGCTGTTCCTAACGACATTTTGTCAAATTGTGAACTACATGTGAACTTTATCTCTAATTAAAAAGGATTCAGCCTTTGCTGAATCCTGAGATGTCTATTCAAAAAATCCGCTGTCCTTAATTGCACGAACCTCCCGTTTATGAAGGACCTGTTGTTGATACTTACTAGGTGTTAAATTCGACCATTTTTTAAATTGCTTACTGAAATTAGACAGGCTGTTAAAACCCGTCATGTAGGCAACTTCCTCAATCGAATAATCCGGAATTCCAAGCAGCATTTTGGCCTTACTATACTTTTGTTCCTCAATGAAGTGTAGCGGCGTACTCCCATATACCTTCCGAAAAACGCGGTGTCCATACCCTGTACTGATGTTTAAAGACTGACAAATCGTCCCCACGTTTAATGATTCGGGCTCTTCATTTTCAATCCCGTTTTCAATCATTGTAGCCATTGAACGTGCGACCTGTGCCTCCCTTTCAGTATACTTTGACGTACTCTTGCTACTAAATTCGGGGAGACTATGAATGATCTGAATTAAAAAATTATAGAATGTAATTTCAATTTTTAAATCCCGTTCTTCCCGGCTTAAGTCGCTCTTATTCGTGTATGTGAGCATTTCCTGCATCGTCGTCACAGCTACTTTTGCTAACTCATTATCCGCATGAATCGCAATATTCGCAATGTCACGAATAATTTCAGCTCTTAATTTCAAGCTTTCGATATTGAAATGAATGCAGCAATAGGTCATGCTCTCTCGCTTACTAGCATTAAAATTAACGTGTAAAGTTCCAGGAGAAATAATAATGATATCCCCTGGCCCATACGTAACCGGTGTTTGATTCTTAATCTGTGTCGTTTGATGACCGTCGATCACGCACATCAATTCAAATGCTTGATGTTTTTGCTCAAAGAAAGTCCATCCGCCGGCCACCGTTCGCAGGTGACCACCAAACATATGCAAACTAGATTCAATTACCGGAAACGGTGTAAATTTAGCCATACCTGCATCCCCCAAACTTTGCGAAAACTTCCACACTACCTAAATTGTATTCGTTTTCAACTCATCAGTCTAGCAGTTATTGTATCTGGAATTTGTCAAATCATGAACTACTTTTGGTTTTTCGCAACGATGATCGAACTCCCACACCTGGTTTACTTATGATCTGCTCAGCGTATAATAACTAGTGTTTTTAATAAAAGTTCGGAGTGAATTAACATGTCTCAATTATCAAACGCACCACAATGGAAGAAGAATATGTATGCACTCTGGTTCGGAAACTTTGCAACCGGCGCCGGAGCAAGCATGAGCCTTCCCTTTTTACCTCTGTTTATCAGTACAATGGACAATTTTCCAAAGTGGGAGCTCACATTGTACGCCGGCATCGCATTTTCAGTTACATTTCTGAGCCAGGCAATTGTATCTCCACTCTGGGGAAAGCTGGCGGATCGAACTGGTAGAAAGCCGATGCTCTTACGTGCGGCGGCGGCCATGACCATCACCGCTACACTAACCGGCCTATCTCCTAATGTCTGGGTTCTAATTTTGCTACGCTTAATTCAAGGAGCGTTCTCCGGATATATTAACAACGCATACGCATTGGTGGCAAGCGAAGTACCTCAGGAACAAAGTGGTCGCGTCATGGGAACCCTGACAACAGGCAACGTCGGTGGGCAACTCATCGGTCCCATCATTGGCGGCGCCATTGCCGGTATCTTTGGTTATCGAATTCCTTTTTTCCTGTTTGGCGCATTTATGTTACTCGCGACCTTAATTACATTATTCGGCGTTAAGGAAAATTTTGTGCCACTACCTAAAGATGACCACCATCAGACAGAAAGTGCCTTTGCCGGAATTAAGCAGATTCATGTCGTATGGGCCATGATTATTTCATCAATGCTAATCCAAGCGGCTACCAACTCTATCAATCCCATCATCAGTTTATTTGTTAAAGAGCTGATGCATAATCAAGGTAACATTGCCTTTGCCAGCGGCGTGGTGGCCGCAATGCCGGGAATTGCAACTTTACTCTCAGCACCACGTCTGGGATCACTAGGAGATCATATTGGCCCGCAAAAGGTCTTAATTGGCGGATTATTACTTTCAGGTTTAGCCTTTACACCCATGTTCTTTACGACTACTGTCCTGATGCTCGGGATCCTTCGCTTTTTCGTTGGTATCGCCGATGCCGCATTGTTGCCCGTTACGCAAACCGTTATGACACTCGACACGCCCACCAGTGCAATCAGTCGTATTTTTAGTTACAATCAGTCATTCCAAGCTATTGGCTCTGTTATTGGTCCCATGCTGGCCTCAGGAGTTGCCGGAATTTTAGATTATCGTTACGTATTTTTGATGACGACCCTCCTTGTTATCATCAATCTGCTTGTCGTCCTGTGGGCCTATCGTAAGGATGGTATTAAACTAACAAGGGCCAAGTGAAAATTAAACGCCTGTGCAATTTGCACAGGCGTTTTTTTACTCAAACAAGACCTTAATTCCGTATACTAAGTTATAAATGTATAGCACAACATCAATTACTGCAATCACTCCTAACAATAACAACGATACTGCACTCGTGCTAAACACATCATTCGTTGTAACTCCCGTTACACCAATTACAATTAACGCTCCAACCGTTAGTATTACCGGCCATAAATGCAGAAAAAATGCTCGCCGTGCATGATATTGGACTGACGATGCTGATTGGCTCAAAATCCAGATAATCAACGGTATCAGTAATGGCGCAAACGTAATCGACAGATATGATAATGCCTTAATAATCTTATTATTACTCACAGTAGTCTCCTAATAAATTCGGTTGTAGTAATTCAACATTCTCCGACCATTCTCCGGAATAATGGTCAGCTTCGTAACACTACCGTTATCTGGTTCAGGGATCGCAAATGGATCTTGAACATGCATAGCGGCAACCACAAAACTGCGAATAGTGAATCCGTGTGTAACCACGATAATCTTTTGATCTGGAAAGCGCCGAAAAATATCAACCATAAAATCGCTAACCCGTTTCTCTACATCCGTAAAGCGTTCACCGGCCGCAACCTTCGCGTACTCTGGCACCACATCTCCAGTATCCGCACAAAAAAGTGTCGGATACTCCGCCTGGAGGTCAACTTTCTTTCGTCCATCCCACTGTCCATACGAAATTTCTAGTAGTCGTGAATCCTCACTAACCGTTAAATCAGCGGCTTGATTCAAGATCTGCGCCGTCTGTTGCGTTCTTACAAGTGGACTGGTGATAAGCTGATCTGCAAAGCGAATATCAAAATGTTGCCGCAGTTGCTGAATTTGTTGGCGACCGTGATCGTTCAAATACGCAATGGCGGTATTGGTTGTTCCTTGATTAATCCCCATCACATTCCCAGTCGTTTGTCCGTGACGAATTAAATATAGTTCTGTCATGCATAAACTCCTAACATTTTTTTCTATCATATCATATTTTATTGTCCTGATAGTTAAAATCTAACCCACTTACCCTCGTTTTAGAGTCGCGAGACGAAAATTTATGATCCCAGTCTTTAAAGCGTTATACTGACACTAAATTAAGTTCACGCTATTGGAGGCTTTTAAAATGAAACTTACTATTTCGACAAGTGCTCAAAGTATTATTTCACCTAAATTACGTCCAGATACCCTTATTCTCCTCAACTACGACGATGGTGTTGGTCCATACTCACCACACGGGTTAGAAGCACTTCAAATTTCATTTAAGCTCGTGCTGATTTCCAAAGGAATGCCAATGGACGATTATGATCTTTCAATGCCGTCTGACCTCGGCTCAATTCACGTCAAGGGATACTCAGCCCGTTTCTTCGGATCGAATCTCAAAATTGATTTTAACGCTCACTATCACCTACTATCCCTATCTGACGACGGTGAAGTTCTCGAAGACAACTTACAAATCGAAGATCGTCAGATAAGTTCTTAATTATTGTGGTATTTATTCTACATTTAATCAATTTTAAGCAGACACTTGATCTTTAACAGACACTTGATAATAGTTAGTCTATAAAATGTGAAATCTATTAGAAGTTGATAAGGAAGCTCCCATATTAATTCCATTCCTAGGTTACCAGTATTATGATTGTGATAGAGATATGCTCATGGTTGCACATACTAAAGACTGGAGGTCACTACCATGAAAATTGCAATTGCAGGTGCCGGTGCGTTAGGCAGCCGATTTGGATTTGTACTTCAACAGGCCGGAAATGATGTTACGCTTATTGACGGTTGGCCAGCACATGTTGTAGCTATTAAAGAACACGGCTTAAAAGTAACCCTTGATAAGGATACCTATACAACTCAAATTCCAGTCATGTTCCCAAAAGAAGTTACACAAGACATGGCGATGGATTTAATCATCGTCTTCACGAAATCTATGCAACTGGATCAAATGCTTCAGGACATCAAACCAATTATTAAAGACCATACTAAAATTCTTTGTCTCCTCAATGGTATCGGCCATGAAGACATCATTGAAAAATACGTCCCCAAGAAAAACATCTTCCTTGGGAATACAATGTGGACGGCAAGCCTTGTTGGCCCCGGTCATACCCAATCATTCGGTAGCGGGAGCGTTTCACTACAAAATTTGGTTGCGGGAAATGAGTCAGACGCTGAAATTTTAGCTGCTTGCTTGTCCGAAGCGGGGTTGAACGCGCAGTATACAGATAACATTCACTATTCGATTTACCGAAAAGCTTGTGTTAATGGTACGATGAACGGCCTTTGTACATTGCTTGAAGTAAATATGACCACATTTGGTAAGACGACTCCTGCACATCAACTAGTAACTACCATTGTTAACGAATTCGCGGCGGTTGCTCGTCACGAAAACATTGAACTAGATGTTGCCGAAATTGTGTCACACGTTGAAAATTGCTATGATCCAAACACAATCGGTCATCATTACCCATCGATGTATCAAGATCTAATCAAAAACCATCGGACAACAGAAATTGACTATATTAACGGTGCTATTTCACGGAAAGGTCAGAAATATGACGTTCCAACTCCCTACTGCGACTTTTTAACGGCCCTGATCCATTGCAAGGAAGACATTATTCAGGACAATGAAGCTGTTACAAACTAATATTCCATGTATGTAAAAAGGACTGATTCGTATTGAATCAGCCCTTTTACTTTACTTAATCAGTCCAATTGTTTGTAGTAATAAATAAACATTTAATCCAATCAATACAATTGTCGCAATCCACGAAAGAATCTTCAGTAAACTACCGTTCGCAAACTGCCCCATAATTTTCTTGCTACTCGTGAAAATAACTAATGGAATAATCGCAAATGGTAACGCAATACTCAAGAACACCTGTGAAAATGTAAGTAGATTTTCAATTTTACCTTCGTCACCATGATAATAAATCGCAAAAATTAATACTGGCGTTACAGATAACAACCGGGTAATCAACCGTTGGACCCAAAGCGGTACCTTGAGGCGAACAAACCCTTCCATAACAATTTGTCCAGAAAGCGTGCCAGTAATCGTGGAACTCTGACCGGAAGCAAGCAATGCAATTGCAAATAACATACTCAACATCGGACTCGCAATTGCGCCAACAATTTGGCTATCACTTAGTGCATGAAACAGGTCCGCAAAACGTCCAAGTGAACTGTCAGTCCCATAAAACAGTGCTGCCCCCAAAATCAATAGCAAACTATTCACCACAAAAGCCACTGTTAATTGAATACTGGAGTCTAAAGTTGTAAATTTAATCGCCTTAGCAACGTTTTTGGCGTTGGATCGGTCGATTTCACGCGTTTGTGAAATCGAAGATCCTAAGTATAGATCATGAGGCATTACGGTCGCCCCAACAATCCCGAGTGATAAGTACAACATTGAATGGTTTGTGATAATACTTCCCGTTGGGACATAACCCTTTAAAATCCCTGACATACTTGGTTGTGACAAAATGACCTCATACGCAAAAACCAACACGATTACAGCAACTAAAGTCGCCACAATTGCTTCAATTTTGCGGAATCCCATCTTCATAAGCAATAGTAGTAACAAGACATCCGCTGCAGTGATCAAAATCCCAATTACCAGCGGAATCTTGAACAGTAATTGTAATGCAATCCCTGAACCAATAATTTCAGCCACATCGGTTGCCATAATAGCCAACTCGGCAACCACCCATAGTCCGAGCCTCACGGGCTTATTAGTTCTTTCCCCCGTAATTTGAGCTAGATCTTTCCCCGTCACAATGCCGAGCTTCGATGACATTGCTTGGAGCATCATCGCAATCAACGATGAAATTAAGATAACCGCCAGTAACCGATACTTAAACTGCGCACCACCGGCAATCGAAGTTACCCAGTTACCTGGATCCATATACCCAACCGCAATTAAGATGCCGGGCCCAGTATAAGCCAGCAGGGTCTTCCAAAAACCGGCATTTTGCGGCACTCGAATGCTACCATTAATCTCATCTAGACTTTTGCTGTCGGTATCAATTGTATGCACTAAGCCATTGTTGTGTTCATTATTTTTCATCTGAAAAGCCTCTTTTCTATTGAGTTAGAAATTCGGTGAATCAGTAGATTTAAACTTGGATGAACTAATTCATGTAACTTTAAACCCGTTTACTTTTTTCAATTAAACATGTTTAAAGTTATATCAATTACGCTGTTCCTGTTTTTTAACCAAATTAAAAAACGATCGCAAACCCTCCCTCAAGTTAATTACTACTTATCCAAAACCTAGACTAATATATCATGTTTTCGAGAAAAAAAAACTTTTTTACCTTTATTAACCGTTTTCAAATCAAAAAAAATGCGGAATATTAAAAATTCCGCACAAATTTCTCATTTATTCGATAAGCGCTGGTTTGTAGCATCCTTCAGTAATTTGTATAATGTTGCCGCTACTGGGACGCCAAGCAACATTCCCAAAATGCCACTGATACCACTACCAATCGTAATTGCGGCTAACACCCATATTCCTGGTAGCCCAATTGACGTGCCAACGACCTTGGGATAAATTAAATTTCCTTCAATCTGCTGTAGTACTAGAATAAAGACAATGAACAGCACCGCTTTGAACGGTGAATCCACGACAATCAATAAGAATCCGACCCCCGCCCCGATCCAGGCCCCAAAGATGGGAATTAAAGCCATCATCCCCACGAATGCACCAATTGAGACTGCATATGGGAATCTAAAAATCAACATTCCGACGATACAAAGTGTTCCCAGAACGAATGCTTCAGTAACCTGGCCGATAATAAAGCTCGAGAAACACTGGTTAATTGTCGCCAAATAATACTTTAGCTTCCGCATCACACGGTCACTCAAAAACGCATGACCCACCCGTTTAATATTTGTTCCGAGTTTTTCTTTACTAATTAGAATATAAATTGCAAACGTGACCGCTAACACAAAGTTAACAACCCCACTGGTTACTTTGCTAAAGATTGTAATCGTCGATCCGAGCACACCACTGATACCGGTTGTAAAATATTTCATTACTTTAGACTGGATGCTCGTCCAATCAATCTGTGTCGTGCTAATCTTTTTTTGAATTAATGGAAATTGGTCCGTGCTTTGAATCCACGCTGCCAATCGTGTGACAACTTTGGGTACCGATTCAAAAAATTCACTCAAGGCATTCGCAAATTGAGGCAATACCAATCTTAATACACCAAACAAAACCAACAGAACCAGTACAAAAGTCAGCAAAATCGACACAGGACGGCGAGTTACACGCACAATTTTAAGCCGCGATTTAGGAAAATACCACTGTTCCAATCGTGAGCACAATAAGTTCAGAACGTAGGCCAACGCTGCTCCGAGTATGATTGGAAATACAACGCCCATACTTTTTGTAATTAACTTTAGGGCTGACTGCGGATAAATCAACGTTGCAATAATGACCAATACTAAACAGCCATAACCAATTACTTGTTTTTTACTTAGTTTCAAATTCGAAACCTCCATCATTTCGTTGCCAATATCATACCAAATTTAATGTTTCGTTGATATACGCACAATTACTTTTTGTTGCGTTGGCTCTGCCAAGAACTGCAGATTTTGAAAAAGCAATAAAATCCAGCCAAAAACTGCAAAAAAGGATAACATTTCAAATCCCGTTAATGACAAGTAATCGATCGGTTTAAATGCCAAACTGACAGCTACCAGAATAATTCCCATGACGTAAGAAAACACTTGAAATTCTCGTGAAATCTGTGGCAGCATCCACTTAATCCCAATAATCATCGCTAACACTAGGTAAGCTAAGCTACTTGCAATTTGATCGTGAATAAAGTGGAACCGCTGATTATTCGTAAAAATACCAATTGACCCCAGGCACACGGCGGTTAACGTCAATAATCCACGTAAAATTAAAAGTCGCCAGCTTCGATAATTAGGCCCTAGCGACACAAATAGGTAATCTACTAAAACAATCATAATTAATGCTGAAATAATCAGCGTCAAATTAAATTGCCAAGCATTATGGGCCAAGTCCGTTCCCAAAAAGCTCAGGTTATATTCCCACCAGTGTCGATTACCATTGGTCACCATCGAAATAATAACACCACTAATAATCACAATTGTAAAAACGGTGGTTAGTGCAAATGGCGAAATAATTCCTGCCGCTTGAATCATCATGTAATTAATGAAAAAGCAAAAAATCAACACAAATAATGACGATGTAACGGGATCAAATGAGATATCCGGAAAAATGAGTTCAAATACCCAAAAGATCCCCAGTAAACTCAGTGCGAGAATTAACCCGACAGCTAGAATAATGGTCGGGAAATTACGCCAATATATATTTTTGAGTGTTCGATTGTCAGATTTTTGCCGTGCCTTGATAAAAAAAACGCTAAATAGCACCATTCCCAATACCACGCCGAAAATAATAATGGCACTAGAAATCGAATACCCCCCACTCAACGGTACTTGTCGTTGGTCTTTCACGCAAAAATAAAGTAAAAAAATAATCCCACTCAGTAGTGCCACACCCAGTGACCATAAAAATTCCCGTCGGGACCGATGATCGCTATCATTTGTTGTTTGCAAAATTAACCGTTTGTTTTTCACAACGGCTTCCAATTCCTCACCGTCTTGAATATTTAACTCATCCACTAAATTTACAGGCAAGGTGACACTAAGCTCTTTTTGATTTGCCACTGTCCAATAATCCCCCTAAAATCTTCTGTTAGCATTAATTATACCTAATTTATTAATGACATTAAGCTTCAAATTTAACTTTTAAGATTTGTTTCACTTCTTTCCCTACTGCCACATGTTACAATAAAGAGCGACTATCAACTTATAAATAGAACGTAAGGATTTTTTACGATGACTCATTTAATCAACAAGTTAAAAACTAACATCTACCTACAATATCTGTGTTGCTTTGCAATTACAAGCATTTTCATTTTCGCTATTATCCCACTAACGGGTTCAACATTAATCTGGAATTCAGATGGCATCACGCAGCATTATCCAGCATTGGTTTACTGGCGCCGAATGCTACGGCACCTCATCATCAACCATCAGTGGTGGGCACAGTGGAATTGGAACATGGGGCTTGGTCAAGATACCATCCAAACTTTATCATACTATGTCATGGGCGATATTTTCACCTATCCAGCTATTTTTTTCCGCGAATCTTCGATGGTAGCTTATTATTCCGTAATGGTGGTTGTGCGCCTTTTCCTTGCTGGCGGTGCATTCATTTTTTGTATCAATCATATCGGCCATCGAACCAAAAACTGGATTATATTGACCGCCACGTTCGTTTACTTATTTTCGGGATATAGCGCGTACGTTGCTTTTGCACACCCATTCTTTCTTAATCCACTCATTATTACGCCGTTACTAGTTTGTGCTCTTCATCGCGCATTAGCAACCCGTAAAATGGGAACACTTACGATTATGACGGCCTGGACACTATTTAACAATTTCTACCTTGGCGCCATTACCGGATTAGGCCTGGCACTTTATTGGTTGATTTTGATGATTACAAAACGAAAATGGCGGCAATGGCGGCTCAACATCCACTTGGTCTTGAGCGTTCTTAGTGGCGTTTTCATCAGTGCCCTGCTTTTTATTCCTTCCCTTTACCAATTATCAGTAGCCACCCGTTCATCTAGCCAGTTAGCAAATGGCATGACTTGGTACCCGCTCTCCTATTACCTCACACTACCGGGCCTTGCTGTCAGCAACTACGCCCGCCCCTATTGGGTAACCGGTGGGATTTTAGTGATCGGTATCATGGCTTCGGTTTGGACGTTACGGCGCTTTCGACGTTATTTAACGCTCAATTTGGTCCTAAGTCTAGGTGGTATTATTCTCATTTCACCCATTTTGGCGGCCTTAATGAATGGTGGCTCTTCACCTTCTAACCGTTGGACTTTCCTTTTGATGCTCCCGATTGCGATCGCCGTCATGCATATGCTAGAGCACGTTACAGAGCTTGTTCGTGCAGATTTTATCTGGTTTACGATCATTGCCTTCGCGATTTTACTCAGCCTTTTTGCAGGTAATAAATTTAAATTCACCTTCGATCTTGGGAGCGTAATGGTTCTCTATTTTACAATAGTTTCGATTCTCCTGATGTTCAATATGCCCGCACACAAACAACTGCCACCAAAAATTCTGGCGATTACATTACTATGTTTAACGGGTCTCAACGGTGTGATTATGATGCGCGATCGTCACACTAATCAGTTCTCTGATAAATCTTCAACGTTGATTTCAAGCCGCACTGCCCACCAGCTCACTCAAACACAGCAGGCCTATGCTCAAACCGGCAGTGATCATGACCAACGCTCTTTAATTGATGGCCAACTACGGTCATATACGGATAAATCACCAGCGGATAACCTCCCAATCTTAGCCAGAACGCATAATATTAACAGTTATTGGTCGCTACAAAATGCTGCCCTTAATTCATTCAATCAAACACTAGAAAATAACACGAGTAATCCCAACGATACCACCAACACCGTTGACAATCGAGCACTCCTATTACGCTTTCTGGGTGTTAATCGGCTATTTCTCAATAGCGATGATTTATTAGTGCCCGCCGGTTATGAAGCGACGGGAACCGCCGTAAATAACCAACAAGAATATATGGCTAATTCGACGATGCCTCTGATCTATCAGGCCTCCGGAGTAATGTCAACCAAACAATTCAAACAACTTTCGGCCTCTCAAAAAGAGGCTGCATTGTTGACTAATATCGTCACAAATCACCTTCACACCAATCCTGAAACTAAACTAATCAAACAGGTCCAACAACTTAAAACGGCCGTCTTACCAACCAATGCCAATCAATTTTCGATGGTTCAACACATTAAGGTGCATACTCCAACAACTGATTTAACACCTACAATTGTGACATGGAATCCTGATAAGTCCATTAAAGGTTACGAACTACATGCCCAGCTGACAAATATTACCTACCGCGCTGGTACTTTTAAGCAGCGGCATAAAGATGCTCTTGATTATTACATTGCATCTCATAATCAAGATATTATGATGGCAGGCCAAGAAACTGATTTAAGATATAATCCACAACTGTACAATTTGAACTGGCTACGCAAAAATGCAATGAGTTACTCGGCGTCAACTGGTGAATTTAATATCGGGGTTAACTACAACGGCATCTCCAACGAATTCGAACAAACCGGTAGTAACGATTTATCTTTTTACACACCACGTTCTTCGACCACCCTCAATTTGGGAACAATTGTCTCAACTAACGAGGATAGTAATTCTCTCACGCTCACTTTGCCAGCAACCGGATCGACATCATTTGATCTCTCATTATGGGCGGTTCCGACCGGCAAGAGTGTGGATCAGGCAATCAGTAAAAATACTGCTGCTCAAAACATTAAATTGGGTAAAAATAGCGTTACTGCCACCTACACCGCCCGCCACAAAACAATATTAGCCACCACAATTCCGTATTCAAAGGGATGGCATTTGGTAGGCGATCATCATACGCTGCCAAAAATCAATACCGGCTTCATTGGCATTCCTGTTAGTCGCGGTCACCACACGATTCACCTTGTTTATCAATCCCCATTTCTAACGATTTCTATTCTAGTATCAGGCATTGGCCTACTGCTATTTTTACTAATCCTGATTGTCCAGCGTTACTATCGTCACTAATGGCTCATACATCCCCTATACAAAAAGAGAATGCACGGGGTTAGCTTTTATTGTCAAAACGTGATTTAATAGGTATAATAAATTGGTTACTTAATGAAAGGAAGATCGCTTGTGGCATCAAATGATATTATTGAACAAACTCGGCAAGTTCTGAAGGATCATCATCTTCGGATTACAGCGCAACGGCATATCATTTTAGCCTACCTGGCAAGCCATCATAATCATCCATCAGTCGAAATGATCCGAGAAGGGCTGAATAAGGAATTACCTAATCTAGGCCCTGCTACCATCTACAATACGTTGAACACGTTTGTCGACCACGGAATCGTAATTGAACTTCAAAACGGTGATGGCAGTACGCATTACGATTACTTTGAGCATCACCACTACCATGCAATTTGTACTAATTGTGGGAAAATTACTGATATTTCCTACGATGGCTTTCATGACGTTGAACAAGAATTGGAAGCCAAAGCTGCAGAACAATCCGGATACATGGTTTCAGGTAACCACGTTGAAGTCTACGGGATCTGTCCAGAGTGTCAAATCAAACTGAGAATTAAACATTCCTAAAACTAATGGGATGGTCGCCAATTCGCGATCACCCCATTTTCATTGCTATTTTAATAATTTGCGACCAGTGAGACGTGCAAGTTGCTCATTATCGGTCCCACATAGTATTCATTCTCACGTAAATACTGAACGATCTGTTTCTCAGAGGCCTGCCCCTCATACTTAATCACTAAATCTAACGCTTCTTTTTTGGAAATTTGCTCCGGATGGCGTGCGAGTACGAAGCCATCCACATCTTCTAATAATGATAGCGCATGTTCCTTATTATACGCACGAATAACATAGTGATTTTGCCGTGTATCTTCAATGACATAAAAATAATGTTTCGGCGTGGCACTATAATCAATATTCGTGGGTGTCTCATGACAGGCTAATAACTCGCCAACCATGTCAAATTCTTTCTTATCCTTTAAATACTCCTGACAAGCTGTGCATGTATCCCTGTGTTCTCCAGGGTTATGTGTACCAACTGTCAAATGATCGTGTAGTAAAACATTATTGGAGATTCGTGCGAGCAAAATCCCCCGATATTTTTTAAGCTTAGTCCGTCGTTCATTTTTTTCAACACTTTGTAACATTAACCCCATCCCCCTCAAAATTCGATGATCGTATTTGGTCCGTCAATCTCTTTGCGTTAATATCTACTTGTAATATAATGTAAGGGGATTAATTATTCCATTTTTCTACTAAATTTATTTTTAAAATCTCACTTTTTATCACTTGAATCATTATTTTTTAAGATTTTTTCTTTCTACGTCTCGTTGTACTATACTTTTATCCGTATATAGCCTATATTGAATCTACACCTTAGTATGACCAACGCTCATTAGGAGGTTTTCAAACTTGTACTGTTTTTTCAAGCAACCTCAACTGAATATTTATAACAATGCGCTCACCAGTACTGAACTGATGGTCTTTAAAAAGACGAATAATCAATATCAACACTGTCAAATTGTTAATCAACTTAATTTGCTCAACCTGATTCGATCACTCGACCCAGAATTCCAAACTAAGCTCCCATCAGTTGCGATTAATTGCACGCAATCCCAGTTTACCAACGTTGTTATCTCTGATGCTTTAATTAACTTGCAACATCAAATATACCCACGTAACTTACGAATTGAGATTACACTAGGTAAATCGCTTAAACAAATAAATTTACTGATTGCACAGGCAGAAAATTATCGTCAACATGGCATTCAAGTTAGTCTAGATGCTGTTGACCAAATTACCAATTTCGACGTTGTCGCACCTTTTATTTTACAAACTCGTGAAATCAAGTTTGGTCTGAACGGTCGCAACACGGACCGGCAATTATTGCAATTTTGGCAAACTGCTGCCCGCCGTAATCGCAAACGATTTATTGTTTATAATGTTGAAACAGATGACGATATTGATTTATTGGATGATCTGGATATTGCACTTCGCCAAGGTAATTACTATAGCGAAGCTGATAAACTGATCACAGAGCAGTCCGCCTAGTCACTATCAGATAAAAACACGCCATAATTTTAGGAATCTAATCCTAGTATTATGACGTGTTTTTTTAACAAACCTAATTCTGATTTGCTTTTGCCACTGCTGCTTGACCAAGCAAGTTTAAATAGTTAAATGGGCGATCGAACTGTGGTTGGAAAAGCATATCCACAAACGCCAAAAAATCAATCGTATTTTCATTTTGAATACATACAGAAATTAAATTAGCGGATTGAGAGACATCGTGGCGACTCATTAATTGTGCACCCAGAATTTTACGGGTCTTTTTGTCCCATACCAATGTCATTAAGACAGGCGTCGTTGATGGCATAAATTCTGGCCGATAATTATCTTCAATAGTCACACTATCAGCATCAAAGCCTTCACTGAGTGCATGCTCAAGTGTCATACCAGATGACACTAACGTCTGATCATATAGTTTCAATCCTGATGAGGACTGAGTTCCCATATACTGCACAGTTGGTTCAAAAATATTAATTCCTACCAATGTTCCTTGCCGCACCGCATTAGTTGCCAATGGTATATATGCATCCTTATGAGTCGGATTATAGTGAACTGCCACCGCGTCTCCGGCACCAAAAATATCTGGATTTGAAGTCTGCATATAGTCATTTGTTTTGATCGAGCCGTCTCGATTCATTGCGACTAGTCCTTTGAACAGTTCAGTATTTGGTCGGAATCCAATACATAGGATCGCCATTTCGGCATCATAATCACCATTACTCGTGTGCACTGTTACACCGTTGTCAGTATCTTCAAATGAAGTTACCGTCCGATCAAGCGCCAGCTTAACACCTTGGTCAACAAAGTCAGTTGCGAGTCGATCTGTATATTCATGATCAAAATATTTGCTCAACATTCTAGGCAATCCATCAATTAGTGTCACATCATGACCCTTTTTGTTATAGGCTTCAACCAGTTCAACCCCAATATAGCCACCGCCAATCACAACAATTCGTTGTGCCTTTTTTGCATGCTCAAATAACTTCTTAGCATGATCATAATTCTTGCAGAGGTAAACATGTTTTCCGTCAATTCCCTCAATCGGTGGTATTACAGGCCATGACCCCGTCGTTACAATTAACTTATCATATGAATCAGACTTCGATTCTCCAGTGACCAAGTCGGTAACTTTTATTTGTTTATTAACGGCATCGATTTCGGTCACATCATGTTGCATGCACACACGAGCACCCAATTTTGTTAAAGCATCCGGACTCGAATAAAATAGTCCTTGCGGATCTTTAACCTCACCTCCTAGATAAAGCGCTATTCCACATGATAAAAACGATACATTATCGTTTCGCTCGTAAATCGTAACTTCAGTTTCAGGATGGGCTGAAAGAATCTGATTTGCAGCCGCCGTTCCTGCATGGGTACAACCAACAATAACAACTTTCATAATGGTCACTCTCTTTCTAAAAGGCTTGTGTAATCGTTTACAATCTCATTGTAACGCAAATTCATTCAAAGAAAAAGAGTTATCACTAATTAACTAAAAAAGAGCATAGATCAGATCACCATGCTACTGCATAAAAAAGGAGTGCTGATGATTGGTATCACCGCACTCTTTAATCATATATCAAGTGATTAATCTTTTTAATTTAAATAGCTAAAAACCTGTTGCCCTGCTTGCCGGCCAAAAATGACCGTTTCAGCAATTGAATTACCACCAATTCGATTGTTTCCATGTAAGCCACCAGCCACTTCACCCGCTGCAAACAGCCCGGCGATGATCTGCCCATCGGTATTGATGACCTGCGTTTTTTCATTAATTTTAATACCACCCATGGTGTAATGAATCGCCGGCGCAATATGGATTGCATAAAACGGCCCTTGGTCAATGGCCCGATCCATTCCAGTCTTGCGGCCATACATCTGGTCAACGTGCTGCGAAACAGCCTGATTCCAATCGGCCACAGTTTTGACCAACTCATCTGTTGTTATATCGGCTAATCCTGCAAGTTCTTCAAGTGAGGTAGCCGTTTTCACTAATCCAATATGATCATAAAATTCAACCGCTTTGACCCGGTCCCGAATTGCACGGTCAAAAATCAGGTAGGCTCCCGTTCCATTTAAACCATCAATGGCCGCCGTTACATTTTTACGCGTATCTAACTCATTTACGAACCGTTGGCCTGCCTGGTTAACCAAAATTGCCCCTTCACCACGAACAGCTTCACCAATTAGGAAGGCATGATCAGTATCTTGCTGAACGGTGGGATGAACCTGAACCTGATCCATATCCACCAAATCAGCGCCTACAGCCTGCGCAAGCTGTAATCCATCACCAGTTGCTCCCGGCTGATTCGTAGTGTTGTACCCGCCTAAATCTGGCCGGTACTTGGTAATAATTTCTTGACTAGCACCAAATCCACCGGTCGCAAGGATAACTGCAGAAGCATGTAATTCAACAGTTTTCTGGCTGGTGGTTGCTTGAATGCCGATCACTTTGCCGTCATCGTCCGTCAAGATTTGATCAACTTTGACACCTGTAAATAACGGAATTTGGTTTTTCGCCACCTGCTTCAACAACTCGGTTACTAAAAAGCCACCAATTGGGGCCATTGAGCTTGGTCGGTGAGTTCTCATTGTCGACATACCGCCAGTAATTGTTAAATCATCAAGGACGATATTGTGTGCCGCCAGCCAGTCAATCGCTAAAGCACCGTGTTGCGTGAAGTAACGCAGCATCGCCGGATTATTACGTTTACCGCCACCAGCATACGTCTCTTGGTAGAAGTCATCCATGCTATCAACAATCTGGTGCTGAAGCTGTACACTCGTTTCAGCCGCATTCATTCCTGATGATGCTCGCGTCGTGTTACCCCCGATTTTGGGCATCTTTTCAAGAATTACTGGTGACAATCCAAGTTCATATGCTTGAATCGCACTGGTCAATCCAGTACCACCAGATCCAATAATAATGACATCGTATTTCGTTTCTAATCGCTCCAACGGTGTTGGCTCAAACACAAATTTTTCACCCATTTTAATTTTCCTCCCCAATATTGGTCATCTTTAACGGATCAACCCACTCATCAAATTGTGATTCCGTGACTAATCCTGAATCTAACGCTGCTTGCTTCAGCGACCAGCCCTTCTTTTGGGCCTGTTGCGCGATTGTCGCACTATTATGATAACCAATGTGGGGCGACAAGGCCGTTACCGTCATCAATGACTGGTCAACCAAGGCAGTCATCCGCTCCTGATTAACACTGAGACCAGCAATCATTTTATCAGCAAAGCCGATCATTGTTTCGGTTAATAAATCCGTTGATTCTAAAAACGAACTAATGATCACCGGTTTATAAACATTCATCTCAAAATTTCCCTGACTTGCCGCTAAAGAAATCGTCACATCATTGCCGATCACCCTAGTTGCTGCCATCGTGATAGCTTCTGCTTGCGTTGGATTAACCTTTCCCGGCATGATTGAAGAGCCCGGTTCATTAGCAGGAATATTCAGTTCATCATATCCTGCACGCGGACCACTAGCGAGAAAACGAACATCATTGGCCACCTTTAATAGGTCACTGGCTAGTGTTTTCAATGCACCATGAACAGCATTGAGTCCCGAATGATTGGCAAGCCCCGCAAACTTATTTGTCTCCGCCGTGAATGGTACACCATACAACTGGCTCACCTGTTGAGCAATTTGTTCTTTAAACCCTGGAATTGCATTTAAACCAGTTCCAACGGCAGTCCCCCCGATCGCAAGGCGATACAAGGTAGGCTGTAACTGGTTAATATAATCGCGATCATCCACCAGGGCACTCTTCCAACCACTAACCTCTTGGCCAAAGGTTAACGGTGTTGCATCCTGCAAATGGGTCCGTCCAATTTTAACAATTTGCCAAAATTCTTTTTGTTTGGCATCCAGTAGCTGTATTAAATGTTCTAAAGAATCTTGAAGCCGTTGTAGGGCCTCAATCGCCGTAATATTCATCGCAGTTGGAAAAATATCGTTTGAACTTTGACCACAATTAACATCATCATTGGGTAAGACTTCCACTGTTGGGGCGACTTGCATGGCAACATGACTAATCACCTCATTGACATTCATGTTGGTTTGCGTACCAGAACCTGTTTGATAGACCACGAGCGGAAAATGCTGCTGCAACTCGTCATCATCTTGTGCTAATAGTCGATCTACTGCTGTAATAATGGCATTGGCTTTTTCCTGAGCTAAATTATTAAGCGTTAAGTTGGCTTGCGCGGCTGCTTTCTTAAGTTGCAATAATGACTTAATCAGTGCCAAAGGCATTGGTGAGCCAGCCTTAAAATTAGTCAAACTCCGTTGTGTCTGGGGTCCCCATAATGCATTTACAGGAATTTTAACGGGGCCCAAAGTATCTTCTTCAATACGGTAATTATCCATCACGACGCCTCTTTATTGTTTTTTACTATCTTAGTTTAATCGGTCATGACATTCAATAAAAAATTATAGCCGACTAATAACCTCTTCCACATTTTTGATGGTTACAGAGATTGTTCCATCCGGATTATTGACAAATTCAATCAAATTGGGATCCTGATAGACATCCAAAGGAATGGTCATTTCAATGCCGTTAGATAGCTTTAGTTTCTGTTTGCCGTACTTCTTGATTGCAATTTCCTGAACTTCCTTCGTGACCGGAATTTTTGAGTCTGGTAGCTTCTCATGAATGGCACTTTCAAATTCCGCTTTTGCTGAGATGTTATCACTGAAAACGTTCTGTGCGACCTGTTGGGTGTCAATTTCACCATCACTAGCAATCGTTTCATGAATGGCATCTTTAACGTTATTGACGACATCAAACTTGGGAATGTCAAAACTCTTAGCTACTTTTTCTGCCACTTTTTTGACAGTCTTAACATTATCATCTAGCGAAGCGACTGGCTCACTTTCAATTACTCGCTTTGAAAGATATTCCATTTTTTCGCCTGAAAAAGTATATTTTTTTTCAATCAGTTCATAGGTATTGTCCGAAATTTTAACCGTAAATCCTTCATCTGGGCGTTGGGTCTTCCCTGCCAAAATCGATTGATGAATAATTAAGTCGTTGGCGATTTTTCCGTCTGCATCCCCTACTAGATGGGTAAACGCTTCATGGTAATTAACCTTTAAAAAGGCCACATACATCTCCGTATCCTTTTCAAATAACACCACAAATGCATCTGCGCCTGGTGCGTCTTCACTTTGAACATAGGTCTCATACCAATGTCTCACAATCTTACTGCTCGTATCCGTGAAGTTGTCGGTTACCTGTGCTACTAATTGCGCCATTGTCGAATCTTGCTTTAACGTCCCAGTCTTCGTTTGCGCCGAAGAAATTTTTTGAATTTTTTTGCTTAAGTATTCGCGAATATTGATATTATTAAGATCCAGTCCAACCTGCGAATAGATTGGATCGCCAAAGTTACGGTCGATAACATGTTCAATCGCCTGTTTTAAATAAATGTCCATCATGTTCATCCTGCCTTTTAATTTATCACGTTCTATCTTACCACGGCGACTGAACCAAAACATACTGTGGAATTGATTTTCCGGCCGTCAAACGTTACCATTAGTCGTTGATACAAATTATTTTGGGAGGATTTTCTCATGGGAAACACAAAATTAAGTGGTCTGTTTTTACTCTGGCTAGGAGCAGCAATTTCCATTGCAGAAATTGTTACAGGTACTTTACTGGCACCGTTAGGGTGGACAATGGGCATCACGGCTATCATCCTCGGTCATCTAATCGGCTGTGTCTTATTTCTATTTCCAGCGGGTTACATCTCAGCACGTCAATCCAAAAGTGCAATCGAAGTGACGGACACCGCCTTTGGTCACTGGGGTGTGACGTTATTTTCACTTCTAAATGCGATTCAACTACTCGGCTGGACCGCAGTAATGATCGTAAATGCTCAAATCGCAATGAACGCCATTAGTCAGCGACTGTTTCACTTTCACTCCCCCGTCGTGATGGCCGTAATTGTGGCTGCCCTCATTGTTCTTTGGCTCGTCCTTGATCATAATTGGTTATTCCGTGTCAACAACTTAATTGTCATTCTTCTGGCAATTGGTGCAGTCATCTTAATTTTTACTGTCATGACGAGTACCTACCACGCTCACGCCACAACACTTTCACCATTAGGTTTTGGTGCGGCGGTTGAGCTAAACGTCACTATGGCGCTGTCATGGCTCCCCCTGATTGGGGACTATACGCAAAAAACGCAAGCACCCGTGAAGGCCAGCTTTGTAAGCATCAGCGGTTACTTTATCGGAAGCTGTGTCATGTTTCTAATCGGACTATCCAGCGTTTTAATGACTAAGAGCACTGATTTTACAACCGTTCTCGCACATTCCAGCCTCGGTCTGGTAGCGCTGCTAATTATCGTTTTTTCAACGGTCACAACTACCTTCATGGATGCCTATTCTGCAGCCACGAATATTGCAAATATTACTCAGGTTCATCGGATCAAGCTTCTTGGCGTCATCATTACCATTATCGGATTGATCATTGCCTTAATGGTTTCACTCTCGGCATACCAAAGCTTTCTTTACACAATTGGAGCAGTCTTCACACCTCTATTTAGCATTGTTTTCACAACCTATTTCATCTTGCCCCATCGATTACCCATTATCGTCAATTTCGGGTGGTGGTTAGTCGGTATTTTCCTTTATAATCACATTCAACAGTTCAATTTCTGGTGCGGACCAACAGTCATTACCCTCCTGAGCCTGATCATTGGACTAGTCCTCAGTTACGGTCTCTACCGTCAGCTAAAAAAATAACGTTGTGCAAAAAAAGCATCCCGCTGGATGCTTTTTATTTTTGTGTTGCAATATCATACGTCGTTTTCCCATCTTTAACGGTAAACATTGCCTGATCATCATGATCGGGTTGTTGAATACTAATTGAGTAACCACTGCCGATGGCTTTTTTTAGTTGAGTGGACGTTTTAGTCAAGTTCTTGGTAAAGGATGACCAGCCCGCCTCCGAGGCTTTGCTTGGGTTCTTAGCAATGTAATTCAAAGCCTTCACAGTATTATCATCTGTGGGTAAGATTTTATATGTCTTTGTGTCGCTATCAAACGTGACACCACCAATGCTTTGATAATTTTTCTTCATCTGGGATAGTACGTTTTGCTCCATTGTCGTTTGTGACTGTTGACTGGTTTGACCAGTAAGACCACCTTGCCCAGGTTGAGAAAATGAGGATGACGAAGCTGAACTAGCCGTTGTTTGGCTGGTGGAAACAGATGAGGTCGCCTTATCGTTGCTACTTTGATGCCAAAAAGGTAAGTTCCAAGCAGCATATCCGGTCACTAGGACACTGACAACAATCATAATTGTCGGCCAGACCCAAGTTCCGTACTGTTGCCATGAATTCATTAAATAAAAAATGCTCAGAATTAAAACAATTATTGCGATAATCAATAGGAAAACCATTTTTATAACTCCTCCTGAATTAATTGCTAATTTACGTTTGTATCACTCCCCTATATCCGTTACAATTAAAACATTAACGACAAGGAGTGTCATGATGAAAAGAATTTATCTTGCAGGACCATTTTTTAGCGACGAACAAATTGAGCGTATCAGTAAGGTTGAAAAAGCGTTAACCACCAATCCAACCGCCGGATTTGTATTCAGCCCTCGGTTATCTGATGAAAACGACGATACTGAAAATGCAGGTTCACCGGAATGGGCTAAAGCTATTTTCACTAAGGATGTCGCTGAAGTTGATAAATGTGATGTAGTCGTTGCAATTGCCGACTTCGAACACGCCAACCTTGATAGTGGAACCGCATTTGAACTGGGTTACGCTTACCATTCTAATAAGCCCATTATTTTATTGCAAGAACTTGATGAACAACTTAATTTGATGGTCAGTCAATCAGCCCACTACTACACAACTTCGATTGATGAACTGGCAACATACAATTTCGAACAATTACCAGCTAACGAATACACTGGTAAAGCTTTTTAAAAAAGAGTTTCCAACACTAAGCAATTATCGTGTTGGAAACTCTTTTTTGTCTAAATTACTAGTATTTAAGCAATGATAAGATATCGTAATCCTTCAACTTATCGCGACCCTTTAAATCTGTTAATTCAATAATAAATGCTGTTCCGACAACAATTCCGCCAAGTGCTTCTACCATTTCAATGGTAGCCGAAATGGTCCCACCAGTCGCAAGTAAATCGTCCGTCACCAGCACACGTTGTCCAGGTTTAATGGCTGCCCGTTGTAATTGCAGTTCGGCAGTGCCGTATTCCAAACTATACGAAGCACTAATCGTTTCATTGGGTAGCTTTCCTTTTTTACGCGCCGGTGCAAATCCAACGCCTAATTCATAAGCTACTGGGCAACCAACAATAAAGCCACGGGCTTCAGGACCAACGATCATTTCAACATTTCTTTCACGCGCATAACTAACAATCTGATTAGTTGCTTCGGTGTAAGCAGCTCCGTCAGCCATTAGTGGCGAAATATCACGAAACACAATTCCCTTTTCTGGATAGTCGGGAATGCTTGCAATATACTGTTTTAAATCTAACGCCATGTCTAAATTCTCCTTTAATCACTAGCAACGCACTGAAGTACCCAATGTTTAAGGTCCTTAGAATTGCTATACACTAATGCTTTTTCAGTTTCGATTAATTGTTGTCGTTTTTGATAAAGATCCGCTGATGTCAACTCAACTGATGGCGGATTAACAACGCCATTGAGAACACCATCTTCTATTTTAACAAATCCGACCTCGAAAAACAGCTGTATCATAAAAATCAATTTATTTCGATCGATTTTTAAAAAGCCGCTTAGTGTCCCCAATTGTCGGTGAACATCCACATTTTGGTGGGTTTGAACAAATTTATAAAGCACCCCAAATTCCTGCCGCGTCGGCATTCCCATCAAATACGCGTCATCTTTTTGATAAGCAAATACGCGAACGGCCGTTGGTGTACCGCCAACTTTAAATACCGCCTTTAATGCATCCAGTGATGGTGGACAATCAACCAGTGTAACCGTCTGCTGCTGCAGCATAGCACTGTTAATCGACGCCGCAAGGATTAAGGTTGCGTTCACCTGTGGTTGTAGTTGATCAATTACCTGTTGATCAAAGCAAATATAAACATCATTTCCTTGAAATAATGGTGCAGATAAATTATTTGTTCGTTCATCAATCACAGCAATTCCATTCGTCTTCAGGTCCTTAATCATCAGTTGAATGCTACGATTGCCACGCCATTCATTTTCATCAAGTGTCCCGACGATTTCGACTTGATCAACTGCCGCCTGCAGTTCGGGGGCGAGCTCTCCCTTACCAAAAGCAATTGCCGCCAACTTGGTATCTTCATCCCCAATTGCTAATTTTAAATGATCGTTATTTTTCCCAATTTGTTTCACATCGCTAATGAGCTGATTTTGAAATAAAAACTGAGGCCGCGGATTACCAGTACCAAACGGCGCCAACTGCTCTAGCTCATTAAACAGGGTTAAATTAGCATCAACTGCACTCAACCGTCCGGCAATTAACATTGGCGCCTTCGTTAACGTTGCTAGTTGTTGTGCCTGCTGTGTCACTTGTAACTGTTCCACTAACTGCGCAACATTAGCAACTGGAACCGTCAGCCCGATCGCCATTTGGTGACCACCAAATGCTCGTGTGAGATCTCTCAGACCATCGACAGCTTGAAATAGATCAAATCCGTCAATACTGCGTCCAGATCCCTTTGCCAGACCAGTTTCATCGTCAATATTCATCACAATGGTAGGTTTTCCAAGCTGTTCAACCACATGACTAGCAACAATCCCCAGTACACCTTGATGCCAATCATGACCACTCAATACTAAAACATTTCGTTCCTGATTCTCAGCGGTTTGTGCCTGCTGTAGAGCTTCATCACTAATATCACTAACCAGCTTCTGCCGATCTTGATTTTTATTATCCACCATTTTGGCTAAGTCAACTGCTGCTTCATCGTCCAGCGTCGTTAACAGTTCAACACCAGGATTAGCATCGCCCATCCGTCCAAGGGCATTTAATCGAGGGGCAATGCCAAAACCAATATTAGTTTCATTGATCGTTTGTTCATTAATTCCGGCCAGCTTAACTAGTTCATGAATTCCTGGACGCATTCCAGTCCGTAATTGCTGAATCCCATAGGTAATTAAAATTCGATTTTCATCTGTTACAGAAACTAAATCGGCCACTTCACCAATGGCTACTAAATCTAACAATTCAGTTGGAAATTCTTCTAACAATGCCCACGCAACTTTGAACGCGACCCCCACACCTGAAAGATCCCCAAACGGATATTTACTTCCTGGAAATCGTGGATGAACAATCGCGTACGCCGTCGGTAACTCCTGCGGCAATTCATGATGATCCGTCACCACAACGTCCACATTTCGCTGTTGAGCAGCAGCAATCGCTTCATTGCCTGAGACACCGTTATCGACGGTCACAATCAATTGCGTGCCATTATCAATCAACCGATTAAACGCCTGCACGTTAGGGCCATAGCCATCGGTAAATCGATTTGGAACATAGTAATCTACATCAGCACCAACCGTCAACAACGTTTCATACATGAGTGAGGTACTGGTAATTCCATCTGCGTCGTAGTCCCCGTACACCGTTATTTTCTGCCCCTGCTCAATTGCAGACTGAATCCGTTCAACAGCCCTTTGCATATCATGCATTAAGAACGGATCATAACAATTTTCAATTTGAGGATGCAAAAACTGGTCAATTGCTTCCGCCGTTTGATAGCCCCGATTCACCAATATCTTAGCCGTTATTGGCGACAACTTAAGTTCTTTTGCCAGTTGATCCTGGGTGGCTTGATCTATCGAGTCAGCCAATTGCCACTGAAATTTTGCATCCATCAGTCTCATTCCACCATTCTAAAAAATATGTATCAATAACGATTCACAACGTGAACCACTATTTTTTTAACGCAAAAAAATGCTTAATTACCCAATCACCTAGCCCTGGGAAGAGTTGATACCCAATGGCAACGGCTGAAAAATAGCGCGGAATATTAATCTCACGCGTACTATATCCCACATGATTCCAGATTCTCTGCGCAATTACCGCCGGATGCAGCATAAATGCACTCGGAAGATGCGATAGATAGGTCCCCTTAGGATCCGCTTGATCAAAGAAATTAGTCTCTACTGGCCCCGGATTAACCGTTAAGACCTGGATACCATAGTCTGCTAATTCCATTCTTAAAACATTGCTAAAGTTGATAACAGCTGCCTTAGTCGCAGAATAGACACTACTATTAGGTGTTGGAATCTTGCCGGCGACCGATCCTAAATTGACAATGGCACCGTAACCTTGATTCATCATCTGCTTAGCCACGCACCGGCTCAAATACATCAAGGCCAGAACATTCACCTTAACCATTGCTTCCATCGTCTGGCGCGATTCATCATATATGGCCTGCATATCACCAAAGCCAGCCGAATTAACCAATACGTCGATGCTCCCGACTTCATGACTAACCGTCTTCAAAACTGAATCAATTTGATCCGGATCACTGACATCTAGCTGATATGCAAACGATGGCCGACCAGATAAAATTAAACAGTGCTTGGCCACCATGTTCAAACGGTCCAGATTACGAGCACACAAAACAACAATTGCGCCTCTTTTAGCCGCTTCATACGCCGTTGCTTCACCAATACCACTGGAACCACCAGTGATCAATACAATTTTGTTTTTTAGCGATCTCAGTGCTTTTAGTCGTTTTTGCAAGTTAACCATCCTTTCAATCAACCCTTAAACGGAACATCAATTACATCTAAATCATTGACAACTCGTGTAGCTGAGAAGACATCTCTTACCTGATAGGCAAGTTCATACGCGGCCCTCCCCGTGTAACGAGCTGAGATGTGCGTCAACAGTAGTCGACCCACATTTGCCGTTTTTGCGATTTGAGCTGCCTGAGCGCTCGTCGAGTGGTAATAATTGCGCGCCATGCGCCCTTCACCCTTTGCAAAGGTACTCTCATGAACCAGCACATCCGCATTGCGTGCCAATTTGATACTATTTCCATTCTTACGTGTATCACCAAGAATAGCCACAATACGGCCCTTCTGTGGCATTCCAATAAAGTCATGTCCATCCAGTATTGTGCCATCCTCAAGAGTCACTGTTTTCCCTGCTTTTAGTTGACCGTAGACTGGTCCAGACGGAATATTCATTTCTTTAAGCTTCTCAACTTTTAGCTCCCCAGGATGATCATGTTCAACAATCCGGTAGCCAAAACACTCAATTTTGTGATCTAATTTTTCACAACTCACCGTAAAGGTTTTATCTTTGAAAATTACACCACCATCAGTCAATTCAACAAACTTTAGCGGGTAACTAAGCTTCGTTTCACTCACTTTCAAGCTTACCCTTACAAAGTCCTCGATTCCGCGTGGACCATAAATGGTTAGCGGCTCGTTTCCACCCTGAAAAGAACGTGAACTTAGTAATCCTGGTAAGCCAAATATATGATCACCATGAAGGTGGGTAATAAAAATTTTTTCAATTTTTCGTGGACGGATTGTCGTTCTCAATATTTGATGTTGCGTAGCTTCCCCAACGTCAAACAACCAAATTGCGTTTCTCTCTTCTAACAGTTTCAACGCAATACTGGTCACATTTCTTTGCTTGCTTGGTGAACCAGCACCAGTTCCTAAAAATTCAATTTGCATATTATCAAAGTTCCTTACTTACAATCAATTGTTTCCGCCCCTGCATCGGGCATATAATTAACTCAACACAAAACAGGGGCGGAGGGATTTTTATAATGATACTAACCGATTTCAACCTATCAACGGGGACACTGAACGGTAATTTAACGCTGTGGGCAACAGATCGCCATACGGTTGTTTCGATTACTCAACTGACCTATCACAACACCGAATTAATCGTTTCACATCAAGACGCTCACGAAATTTTAACGCTCGATCAATTTCGCGCTCGCATTGCTGCCCTGGACGGTCAAACTAAATTTTTTTTAAACAGCGCCACATATCCACTGTTCGGATATCGACTTGATGGCAACCGGCTCATTCTTGGCTAATCTGCTATTCAACAAACTCAAACGTAAACTTCTGAATTTGAACGGTATCCCCACTTTGGGCACCGGCCGCACGTAGCGCATCATCAACACCCATTGAGCGCATCTGCCGGGCAAACCGCATCAAGCTTTCATCATGTTGCAGGTCTGTCATTTCGAATAAACGTTCCAGCTTGTTGCCACTCAAAACCCAGAGGCCATCATCTTCATGGTGAATCTCAAACGGTTTTTCTTCAGTAGCTTCAAACGTATAGGTTGTTTCTTCGTCCTGTGCTCGTTCACTTGTAAATGCTGGTGTTTCATCAAGCAAGTTTGCTGCTTGCTGCATAAGCTCCGTAACACCTCGATGAGTAATTGCCGAAATTGGAAAAATAATGGGTTGTTGTGCTAATGAGTCATCTTCTGCAAGTTGCTGTTTGAACACGGCCAAATTCTCATCTGCATTCGGTAAATCCATTTTTGCTGCGACAACGATTTGCGGACGATCAAGTAATTCCGGATCATAGCTAGCTAACTCATGATTAATCGCCCGGAATCGGTCAATCGCCTGGTCCTGATCATCACTACTCATATCAACCAGATGTAGTAAGACACGCGTCCGTTCAATATGACGTAAGAATTGGAGCCCCAATCCAACACCATTTGACGCGCCTTCAATTAATCCTGGCATATCGGCCATCGCAAAATCGCGACCATCATCCAAACGAACCATCCCCAAGTTTGGAACCAACGTTGTAAATTCATATTCCGCAATTTTGGGTTTAGCGCCCGTCACAACTGACAAAAGGGTTGATTTTCCGACTGATGGGAAACCGACCAGTCCAACATCTGCTAACATCTTCAATTCTAATTCTAAATCACGATCTTCGCCCGGCTCACCATTTTCAGCAATTTCTGGCGCAGGATTTTTTGCATTTGCAAATCGCATATTACCACGGCCACCACGACCACCATGGGCCACAATAAGCTCATCACCTTGATTGACCAAATCACCCATTACTTGGCCAGTGGCTAAATCTTTAACCGTTGTTCCTTGAGGTACTGAAATAACAGTGTCTGTCGCACCGCGACCTGTCATTTGCTTAATCATACCTTTGCCACCATTGTCAGCTTTAAAAATTCGGTGATACCGAAAATCCATCAATGTTCGCAGGCCTTCATCTACTTTTAAGATGATATCACCACCACGGCCACCATCACCGCCTGCTGGGCCACCGTTCGGAACAAACTTTTCGCGACGAAATGCTACCATTCCATCGCCGCCCTTACCTGCACGTACTTGAATTTTTATTTGATCTACAAACATGTCATTTCTCCGTTTTTCTGTGTCATAGACATCAATTATAGTTGAACTTTGCCGGTTCGTCAAAGTTAATCATGACTACTACCCTTTGCAACTTCTGCATTTTTCTGCAGTGAAACTTTAATTAATTGTGCCGTGGGCTTAGCAATTCCCAGCTCATGAATATCATCAACCGATGCCTGTGCAATTTTAGTAATCGATCCAAACTCTTTTAACAGCTTATTGCGTGTTTTGGGGCCCACTCCCGCAATTTCATCTAACCTGGAACTAAGAGAATGTTTAGTATGCACCTGGCGATGAAAAGTAATCGCAAACCGATGAACTTCATCTTGAATTCGTTGAACTAGGTAGAATCCCTGACTCTTTGGATCTAAATTAATGTGTGCATCATCTGGACCAAACAACAAATCCGCTGTTTTATGATGATCATTTTTAACCATCCCCACGACCGGGATTGTTAGTCCCAGTTCATCTTCTAAAACTTCCTTAACCGCATTCATTTGAATGACACCGCCATCCATAAAAATCATATCTGGCATTTCTTTGTGTTCCTTTAACAACCGGGTATACCGACGACGAATCACTTCTTGCGTACTTGCCGTTTCATCCGCATGATCAACCGTTGTTAGCTTATATTTCCGATACAGTTTTTTATTAGGCTGTCCATCAACAAAGACCACCATTGCAGAAACAAGGTCGGCTCCTTGAATATGTGAATGATCAAAGGCCTCAATTTTTCGACCAGCTGGTAGGCCTAACGCATCCGTCAGTTCCTTCATGGCGCCGGTAGTTTTTCGTTCATCTAGCTCCAATAATCGAAACTTTTCTTCCAACACCAATCGAGCATTTTTCTCCGCCATAGCCAACAAATTCTTTTTTTCACCGCGCTGCGGCGTTCGTACTGGGATTCCCAAAATTTCACTAATTTCTTGGGTCGGCAATCCAGCAGGAACTAAAATTTCGCGTGGTAAAACGTTATTCTTGCGATTATAAAACTGCATGATAAAACTCGTCATTTCTTCTGTCGCATCATCAACAACTGGGAAAAGACGCTTCTCACGTTTCATTAACCGAGCCTGTCGAATAAAGAATACCTGAATTGAAAGCCAGCCCTTATCCATATAAAAGTTAAATAGATCTCTAGGCGTTTTATCATTAAAAATGATTTTTTGCTTCTCGACCGTTACTTCAATATAATGCAATTGATCTCGCAACTCTGCCGCTCGCTCGTACTGCATGTCAGTTGCGGCCTTTTGCATCTCATCAGTTAATTTTTTCTTAATGGTTCCGGTATTGCCATTCAAAAACGACTTAATTCTTGTAATTTGATGCTGGTATTTTTCCTCGGGAACTTCTTGAAAACAAGCACCTAAACACTGTCCCATATGATAGTACAAACATGGGCGTCCCTGAAATCCATTGCACCGCCGTAAAGGAAACACTTTTTGAATAAAATGCAGTGTTTCTTCAGCAGCGTATACGTTCGGATAAGGACCAAAGTAGTAGGCGCCATCTTTTTTTATATCTCCCGTAATAACAATTTGGGGATCCCGTTCATTCGTAATTTTGATGTACGGATAGCCAGTCCCCTTTTTTAACTTGATATTATAATAGGGTTGATGCTTTTGAATCAACGTAATTTCAAGCAAAAATGATTCCTTATTTGTTGACGTCACAATTGTTTCAAAGTCAGCAATCTCACTGACTAACCGCGCTGTTTTTCCTTCATGACTACTTTTAAAATATGACCGCACCCGGTTACGCAGATTCTTGGCCTTTCCCACGTAAATAATCTGACTATTGATGTCCTTCATTAGATAACATCCGGGTAACGGTGGTAGCAAAGTAAGTTTATGTTCAATATGTTCACTTGCCAATGCTAGCCCTCCTGTCCTCTTGACTGCATATTATTATATGGCATCGCCTGAATGAAAGCAAAAAAGCGGCCTACCGTTGGACGGTAAACCACTTCAAAAATTAGGCTTCCAGAATTTTTTCTAAGAAGTCCTTAGCACGGTCAGTCTGAGGATGGCTGAAGAACGTCTCTGGATCAGCAGACTCCTGGATATAGCCATCTGCCATAAACCAGATCTTATCAGCCACACTCTTAGCAAATCCCATTTCATGAGTAACAACGACCATTGTCATGCCATCATTAGCTAAATCTTGCATAACCTTCAATACTTCGCCAACCATTTCCGGATCTAACGCACTGGTTGGTTCATCAAAAAGCATCACTTCTGGATTCATGGCTAGTGCCCGCGCAATTGCCACCCGTTGTTGTTGACCACCTGAAAGACTGGTTGGATAAACATCTGCCTTTTCCAGCAAGCCAACCTTGTCCAAAAGATCTTGGGCCGTTTTAGTAGCTTCTTCGTCCGAAATCGACTTCACTTTTTTAGGCGCGAGCTTTAAGTTCTCGATCACGGTCATATTCGGGAATAAATTGAAGTTCTGGAACACCATCCCCATCTTTTCACGAAGACCATTGATCTTTTTTTCGTTAAGAGTTGTCAAATCCGTTCCTTCAAACAATACCTGACCCTTGGTGGGTTTCTCAAGAAGGTTCAAACAACGTAAAAAGGTTGATTTACCGGCCCCGGAAGGTCCAATCACACAAATCACTTCACCCTGTTTCACATCTTCGGTGATATCTTTTAAAACGACCGTATCATCATACTTTTTTTGTAATCCTTTAATTTCAATTACGGCTTGTTCTGCCATTTATGTTCCTCCTTGTTACTTTACGTATCTCACTGTTTTAATCTCATGGCCTATTATACTGATACATGTTTGTTTATGCAAGAGTTTTTCGATTTTTACCCAATTTATGCATTATTTAAGCTTTAAAGCGCGCAATAAATGAATAGTTTTACAAAACTAGCGAATCATGCTAGCATAGTAGCAACCTAGATTAGTTCGAAAGGAATGATTTTTAATGGGACTTGTTGTTAATCGTGATCTGAAACTCGAGCAAATGTTCAATGCATTCGCCGTTGATCCAAAGAAAAAGGCGCCAAAGAAACCCGATGATAAGAAAGATAAAACGGTAGAAGAAAAAAGCACTACCGATAATAAATCTGAAAACTAAAAAATAAACCTAGCTCGGTCACTTCAAACCGTCCTAGGTTTATTTTTTTAGTTCTGATATCCATGTGGGTACCGTTTGTTCAAGATTTCAATATTGGTTTTGGCCACATCATCAAAGGAGATATCCGCCCATTGAGCAACTTGGGACAAATACCATAAGACATCGCCCATTTCATGTTCCAACTGCTCCTTGCTTAGCTTTTGGCCCCGAAACGTATAATTTTTAACAATATCGACAACTTGTCCCGCTTCTGATGCCAATCCCAAAGCACAATTAGTTAAAACTTGTTCGTTTCCATACAGCGTTCTTTTTGCAGCTGCTTGATATTCATTAAAGTCCATAATTACTGTGCTCCTCCAATTTGCTTTTCAATCCATTGCCAGACTGCGTCCTTACCGAGTTTTGTCTGTGCTGAAAATAAAATGAGTTGTGTTGCGGCATTTAATCCCAGCGTCTTTCTAATTAGACTTTCTTCACGATTGCGAACACCCGGTTTAATTTTATCAATCTTCGTTGCAACAACTAACGTTGGAATATGATAATACTGAAGCCAATTATACATAGAGACATCATCTTCCGTGGGTGCGTGCCGGCCGTCGATCAGCTGAATAACCCCTCGTAACTGCTTGCGCTGGGTGAGATAAGTTTCAATCATTACACCAAACTTCTCTCGTTCTTTTTTAGAAACCTTGGCATAGCCATAGCCGGGAACATCCACGAAATAAAGCTGATGCTCAACTTCATAAAAATTCAACGTACGTGTTTTTCCAGGTTGACTGGAAGTGCGTGCATAACTTTTTCGATTAATCAGAACATTTGTAAGCGATGATTTACCAACATTCGACCGACCGACCAATCCAATCTCTGGATATCCAGTTACGGGATACTGTTTTGGATCAACCGCACTCATTACTAATTCAACTTCTTGTACTTCCATATAATCCTCCGTTGCACGTTATCTTCAACAAAAGAGACCCACATGCTCACGGGTCTCTTGATTGATTAAACTAGGATGCTTTTTGATCTTTTAAAATATACTCAGGTTCTGTGTGCTTTATGACACTTGACTGGTCAATAACAACCTTAGCCACATCCTCACGGCTTGGCAAATCAAACATCACGTCTCTCATCACATCTTCAATGATTGATCGCAGTCCACGAGCACCCGTATTACGTTCAATGGCTAGATGAGCCATTGCCGTTAACGCCCCGTCGGTAAATTCCAACTGAGCATCATCTAAAGTGATCAATTTTTGGTACTGTTTAACCAGCGCATTTTTCGGTTCGGTTAAAATACGGACCAAATCACCTTCATCAAGCTTTTGCAACGCCGTTAAAATTGGTAAACGACCAATAAATTCAGGAATTAGGCCAAACGAAAGTAAATCTTCTGGTACGACGTGTTGTAGCACGTTCTTTTCCGTAACTTGATCGATTTCACGCGAATTAGTCCCGAAGCCAATCGTTTTGTCTCCTAGACGATCTTTAACAATCGTCTCGATACCGTCGAATGCACCACCAACAATAAATAAAATATTCTTAGTGTTGATCTGAATAAATTCTTGTTGTGGATGTTTGCGACCACCCTGAGGCGGCACGTTAGCAATCGTTCCTTCAAGAATTTTCAAAAGTGCCTGTTGCACCCCTTCACCAGAAACATCTCGTGTGATTGACACATTTTCGCTTTTTTTAGCGATCTTATCAATTTCATCAATGTAGATAATGCCCTTTTCAGCACGTTCAACATCGTAATCGGCGGCTTGTAGCAATTTGAGAATGATGTTCTCCACATCTTCTCCAACGTACCCAGCTTCCGTTAACGTCGTTGCATCAGCAATTGCAAACGGAACATTTAAAATTTTAGCAAGTGACTGTGCAAGATATGTTTTCCCTGAACCAGTTGGCCCAATTAGGCTAATATTACTTTTCTGTAGTTCGGTATCATCCTTACTGGCACTCGCCATCGCATTAACCCGCTTGTAGTGGTTGTAGACGGCAACTGATAACGTCTTTTTCGCATCATCCTGACCGATCACATAATCGTCCAGCTTCGATACAATGTCTGCAGGAGTTGGCACATCTAATAGTGATTGAGCCGCGTCCTCAGCAATTTCCTCATCAATAATTTCCTTGCAAAGATCGATGCATTCATTACAAATATACACACCAGGTCCAGCAACAATTTTTTTCACCTGATCTTGTGATTTGCCACAAAAAGAACAGTTAACCGATTCCATTCCGTTGGTATCTTCAAACATCTATTGTGACCTCCTATACAGTTATGACGCCATCATAACAGAATATTTCTCTAAATACGAATAATTGAATTATTATGTTTTTAGAGTTAAAAAAATGTCCAATCACTAGGATTGAACATTTTTTCGAAAACCAAGTGTCTTATTCTTCGTCTTCTTTAGCTTTGCTCTTCTTAGCTGTTTTTTCTTGTTTAGCTGAATCGCGCACAAGATCAACGGCCTTACGAACAGCGATGTCATGTGACAACATGTCAGTTGATAATGCTTTAGAAACATCTTCTTCCTTCATGCCATATTGTTGAGCCAAATCTTTGATTTCAGCATCAATATCGTCTTGTGATGGTTCAATCTTTTCAGCTTCCACAATTGCTTCAAGAACCAAGCTCGTTTTAACTCGATTTTCAGCATCAGCAGCAAATTGCTTTTGCAAATCTTCTTGCTTAGTACCTGTGATTTGGAAGTACATTTCTGGGCTGATTCCTTGTTGTTGCATGTTTGCAAGATATTGTTGCATTTGACGATTAGTATCGTCATCCAACATTGCTTGTGGGATTTCCTTGATTTCGGCATTGTCAACAGCTTGTGAAATGGCTGCTTCTTCAATTGCTTCCTTCGCTTCGTGTTCCTTGCGTTCCTTCAATTGATCCTTAGTCTTAGCCTTTAATTCTTCAAGTGAATCAACGTCTTCGTCAACATCCTTGGCAAATTCGTCATCAAGTGCTGGCAATTCCTTAGTCTTAACTTCATGAAGCTTAACGGCAAAGACTGCTTCCTTACCAGCTAATTCCTTAGCCTGATAATCTTCTGGGAATGTAACTTTAACATCAACATCCTCATCCGCCTTGTGACCAACTAATTGGTCTTCAAAACCAGGGATGAATGAGTTTGAACCCAATTCAAGTGAGTAGTTATCTGCGCTACCGCCATCAAACTTTTCACCGTCTACAGTACCTACATAGTCGATAACAACTGTGTCACCTTCGGCAGCAGCTTTACCTTCTTTAAGTACTAATTCGGCTTGTTGCTGACGCTTGTTTTCAAGTTCAGCATCAACTTCCTTAACAAGTACCCGTGTACTTTGCTTTGGAACAGTTAAACCTTCATAGTCACCTAATTTAACATCTGGCTTAACGGTAACAATCGCCTTTAATACCCATGGTTGATCCTTTTCCATGCTATCAACGTCTAATTGTGGTTGATCAACAGGTTCGATTCCGGCTTCTTTAATCGCTGCCTCATAAGCTTCTGGTAAAACGATATTTAAAGCATCTTGGTATAAAGCTTCTTCACCGTACATACGGTTAAAGATTTGCCGTGGAATATGACCCTTACGGAAACCAGGGACAGATAGTGTCTTCTTGGTCTTATCGAAAGCTTGATCAATTCCTTTTTTAATAGTGTCGACATCAATATCAAATGTCAAAGTTCCTTTGTTGGTATCGCTGTCGCGTTCCCATTTTGCTGACATTGTATTTCCTCCATAACGATTACATATATTTAAAATGTTGCTTGTGCATACTTAATCAGTTTAACGTAAGCCGCAGTAATTGTAAACATTTTGCATCAACTAATTTAAATACTTCCCTTGTTAAATCAATAATCAGATGACCTAGGACAGACCATAGCATTTTCTACTTTTAACTACAACAAAAAAGCCTGATAGGAAACCCTACCAAGCTTAATTATCAAACTAAAATAAATTAGTCATCAATTTCTGAAACCACACCGGCACCAACCGTGTGACCACCTTCACGAACAGTGAACTTAAGACCCTTTTCAATGGCAACAGGGTTGATCAGTTCAACAGTAAATGTAACGTTGTCACCAGGCATAACCATTTCAACGCCTTCTGGCAATTCGATAACACCAGTAACGTCAGTAGTATGGAAGTAGAATTGTGGACGATAGTTTGAGAAGAATGGCGTATGACGGCCACCTTCTTCTTTTGTTAAGATATAAACTTCACCCTTGAACTTCTTGTGAGTTTGAATTGAACCTGGAGCAGCCAAAACTTGTCCACGTTCGATTTGGTCACGACCGATACCACGAAGTAAGGCACCAACGTTGTCACCAGCTTCACCAAGATCAAGTGTCTTACGGAACATTTCAAGACCTGTAACAGTAGTCTTCAAAACTTCTTCCTTAAGACCAACAATTTCAACTTCGTCGCCGACCTTAACTTGTCCACGATCGATACGTCCTGAAGCAACAGTACCACGACCAGTGATCGTAAATACGTCTTCAACAGGCATCAAGAATGGCTTGTCAGTGTCACGTTGTGGAGTTGGAATGTATTCGTCAACAACATCCATCAAGTGAAGGATAACCTTTTCTTGTTCTTCGTCGCCTTCAAGAGCCTTGAGAGCTGAACCACGAACAACTGGAATATCATCACCAGGGAAATCGTATTCTGAAAGTAATTCACGAACTTCCATTTCAACAAGATCAACCAATTCGTCATCGTCAACTAAGTCAGTCTTGTTCAAGAAGACAACGATATAGTCAACACCAACTTGGCGAGCAAGCAAAATGTGTTCACGAGTTTGTGGCATAGGACCATCAGTTGCGGCAACAACCAAGATAGCACCATCCATTTGTGCAGCACCAGTGATCATGTTCTTAACGTAATCAGCATGTCCTGGGGCGTCAATATGTGCATAGTGACGCTTTTCTGTTTCGTATTCAACGTGGGCAGTGTTGATAGTGATACCACGTTCTTTTTCTTCTGGCGCAGCATCGATATCTGCATAATCTTCAGCCTTTGCCAAACCTTTAGCTGCTAATACCTTAGTAATAGCTGCAGTTAAAGTAGTTTTCCCATGGTCAACGTGGCCAATAGTACCAATGTTTACATGGGGCTTTGTACGTTCATAATGTTCTTTTTCTGCCATTGAATGAAACCCTCCTGTTATTTTGCAAGAATTATGTCAGCCTTCAGGCAGCCGACTGACACACCTTTAAATATATTATACTACTTCCCCTTGATAAAGCAAAGCCTATCACCTATCAAAAGGCGCTTCAAGAAGAATCCTAAACTATTATATATACTGCCCCTTCATTTGTAAACCATTATTTCTCAAGAATTTAAAAAAGGTTTTCAAAGGAAATTTTCAATACTTCTAATATGCTTTGATGAGTGCTTCAATCAGTGCCTCAATGACACTATGCCAGTGCGCCATCCCTGAATCTAGGCCTTTCAAATCCGTTTTACCTTGAAATTGAGCAATTTCTAAATCGACCCAACCGTCCGCATCTGTCACCACTTGTTCAATGAATGGATAGCACATCATCATTTGCATTCCAATTTCCTGACTAATAGTCGCATAGGCCACGGGATCGACATTTTCTAATCGCTCTTTCAATGCTTGGATCAGCTGCTGATAACCTGGTATTTGATCAATAGGGACCAATTGAGCGCCATCAATTTCATGCTCTTTTTCATCAATCCAGTACGTTTTAATTCGATCAGTAATTTTTAACTTTTGTAAATTCTGTAGAATACTCGATCGAATTAATGGATTGGTAAACGGATCCCTTAATAGAAATTTTGCCCCAACCATGTAATCCGCGAGTGGCAGCTGACCTGCTCGGGCCAGTCGCTCCCTTTGTTGGGGAAATGGTTGGTCTCCCAGATGATAAAATTGGCGTAAATTAGCCTTACGAGTCGCAACTAGCGTCTGGGCAGTAGTCGTTTCGAATTCATTAATTCCCTGAATCGCAACTGCTTGCCAATTCGCATTTGCCGTTGCTAGTGCGAATTGACGTGCCTCAATAAGGTGCTGACTTTTCAGCAGCACATTGACCATTAATTTAAATAAGTCCGCCGATAATAAAAACGTTTCTTGTTTTTCAACTGCAAATTCGTACGCCATTTTAAATTGATTATCCATATAGAGTGCTTCTACCAATAAATGATTAATTTCATTATCATTTCGCTGTTCGTACAATTTTTCTAATTGCTCACTTGCCCGGTTCCACTCCTGCTGAGCAAGTAACTGCTTAATACGTTTCATTTGCTCAACCTGATTTTGATTTAAATGATCTTCCAAAATTTCACCTCCAGATCAACAAAGAGCGTCGCGCCGTTGAATGATCAACGAGCACCACACTCTTAACTAATTACTTACTTTCTTTGGTTGTCTTTTTCTTTTTATTATTTTTTCGTGCGTGCTGATTAACTTCCATAATCACTGGCAAGATTACCGGATGACGTTTTGTTTGATCGAATAAAAAGCGATTTAACTTGTCGCGAACATCCTGTTTCAAGTGTCCCCAGTCAAATTCCTTATTATCGAGGTTATCTTGGACTGTTTCCTCAACCAGTTTGGCACTTTGATTCATTAATTCACGATTCGTCTTAACAAATACAAATCCACGGGACGTGATTTTCGGGCGGGCAACGATCTTCTTCTTACGACGATCGATAGTCACAACAACCACAAAGATCCCATCCTCAGCGAGCACTCTGCGATCACGAAGAACGATATTCCCGATATCGCCAACACCAATCCCGTCAATCATCGTATCGCCGACATCGACACGATCACCAATTCTCATCTCGTGTCCGTTAAAAGTAACTAAATCACCTTTTGTAGTAATAAAAATGTGATCCTTCGCGATACCCACTTCTTGCGCCAGTTGCGCATGCCGATTCAGCAAACGATACTCTCCTTGAACCGGAATAAAGTACTGTGGCTTCATAAAGTTAAGCATCAGTTGAAGATCATTCTGGCTGGCATGCCCTGAGGGCTGTAAGTCATCAGAAATAGCTTTTACTTCAGCACCCGCACGATAGATCATATCGCGTGTCTTCTGTACTGCAGTTTCCATTGCGTATGACGGTGTTGTTGTTATGAAAACTAAGTCATCATCACCGAGTTGGACATTTTTATCTCCCCCGGTCGCCATTCGCTGTAATGATTTGATGGGTTCACCCATCTTACCAGTCTCTAAGATAACGACTTGTTTTGGATCCAACTGTTGCGCATCTGTCATACTGATCAGTAACTCATCATCGTCAAGAACGAGTTTTCCGAGTGACATGGCTGTTTTAACAATTTTTTCCAAATCATGGCCAGATAAAACAACTTTTCGGCCCACCTGTGCAGCCGCGTCAAAAATTTGTTGAATCCGCATAATATTGGAAGCCACACTGGCAACGATAATTCGATGATCCGTATACTTAAAGGTCTCTAAAATATAGGCAGCAATATCTTTCTCACGTTCACTTTGACCACCGTTAGCAGCACCGGCAGAATCACTCAGTAAGGCTAACACGCCTTGAGTGCCAATTTCTGCCAACCGTGCCAAGTCAGTCTGGTAACCCTTGGTGGCCGTTTGATCAAATTTAAAGTCACCTGTATAAACAATGTTCCCAGATTTAGTTGATAAAACAATTCCCATTGACTCAGGAATTGAGTGGGTTGTTTTGAAAAATGAAACCGTCACATCATCAAAGTCAATTTCTGTCTCAGCATCAACAACGTGAAAATCATCATATTTTTTGTTCTGGCTGTTAGAACTTACTCCCAATTTAGCCAGCGCAATTGTCATTTCAGAGCCAAATACCGGGACCTTAAATTCATCAAGAAAATAAGGTAATGCTCCAATCGCATCTGCGTGTCCATGGGTTAAAAACACTCCTACAACTCGGTCGGCATTTTCGCGTAAGTAATTCCAATCAGGAATTACAACGTCAATACCTAATAATTCATTTTCAGGGTATTTTAGGCCGCAGTCTAGAATGAAAATTTGGTTATCAATCTCAACTGCATACATATTTTTCCCGTTTTCTCGAACCCCACCAAACGGGATAATGTTAATATTACTCATTACGTCACCTTGAATCTTTCTATTGATTATATGTCTAATATCTCAAATAATTTTGCTTGTTCATCTTGATCAAGGGGTAATATTGGTAACCGGCAACCACCGACAGCATAGCCAAGATGGTTCAATGCTGCCTTCACTGGTGATGGTGATGGATACATGAAAAGTGCATTCATCTTAGGTGTTAAGTCACGTTGAATTGCTGCTGCAGCTTGCCAATTGCCAGCTTCAACATCGGCGTACATTTCACTCATTTGTGCGCCAAACACGTGACTCGCAACGGAAATAACACCAGCACCGCCAATTTCCTTGGTAGCAAGCGCTAGGTTATCTTCACCAGAATAAACCAAAAAGCCTGATGCACAGTGTTCCACTAGCGCCCCTAAATCATCAATATCCGTACATTGCTTGATGCCAATGATATTCGTCACATGGCTAAGCTCAATTGCCGTCTCTACGGCCATCGTAACCCCTGTCCGTCCTGGAATATTATAGATGATAATTGGTAATGTACTCTCAGCCGCAACAGCCTTAAAATGTGCCAACATGCCCTTTTGATTGGGTTTGTTATAGTAGGGTACAACAACCAAAGCGGCATCAATACCATCGATCACACTGATTTCTTTTGTAAAATCAATTGTATCTTGCGTACTATTAGATCCAGTTCCGACAATCATTGGAACGCGATGGTCAATGATCTTCGCACTTTTTTGATACAACTCGATCTTTTCATCGTGCGTTAACGTCGGCGTTTCACCCGTCGTCCCACCAACAACGAATCCCTTCGATCCAGTTTCGATCAAATGATTAATCAGTTTTTCTAGCCGGTCGTAATCCACCCGATCACTATCATCAAATGGTGTTACAATCGCGGTCATTAAATCTGCATTTTCGAATGTCATTCATCTTACCCCTTTAACTCATTCATTTAATATTAATCCGATTAGACATTGTCATTATCTTACTACAAATTAGCGGTATTGTGAATTACGATTAATCGCACACGGCACTCTACCAGCTTTTTCGCCAACTTCTATGTAAAAAAATAAGATCGGACACATAACGTGACCCGACCTTAAATCGATATATTAACGACGCAAACCTAATTTTTGGATTAAGTCACGGTAGCTCGCAACATCAGTCTTACGTAAGTAAGCCAATAAATTACGACGGTGACCAATCTTCTTCATCAAACCGCGTTGTGAATGAAAATCTTTCTTGTGAACACGGAGATGTTCATTCAATTCGTTAATATCAGCTGTCAAAACAGCAACTTGAACCTCAGTTGAACCTGTATCGCCATCATGGCGTGCAAATTCTTTGATGATTTCGTTTTTACGTTCTTTAGAAATTGCCATAAGTAATTTCCCACCTTTCAAATTTTTGCGCCTAGTTCTAAGTAAAACGTCGGTGAGGATCGTTAAACTGAGAAGAGGCCGATCGACATGTGAATCGATCTCTAATAATATACATGACATCTACTTAAAAAGCAAGTTGAATCCGGACGTTTGATATTTTTTGCGATCTTCTCCTGGATTCTGTTGCATTCAGTGCGATTTGTATTGTATAATGGCTGATGTTGAAAATTTCAGGTCAGATGTGATCATTAATTTGTGGAGGTGAAACCATGCCAATCATCAAATCAGCTATTGAACGTGTTCGTGTTAACGAAAAAGCACAAACACGTAACGCTTCACAACTCAGTGCAATGCGTACTACTGTTAAGAAGTTCGAGCAAGGCAAGACTGCAGGTGCAGAAAACCTTGAAGAATTATTCAATAATGCTATTTCTGCCATCGATCGTGCACACTCAAAAGGCTTGATCAAGGCTAACAAGGCTGCTCGTGACAAGTCACGTCTAGCTGCACGTTATGCTAAATAATAAATAGTATTTTTAAAAGGACTGCGATTTCTATCGCAGTCCTTTTTTATTACGCTCGTCTCCTTGACTGATGCTGAGTTGCCTGAACATACTGCAGCATAAACAATTCAAATAACAATTGCGGGTCCCGTGAAGACGTCTTCAATCCCTTTTCAATTTTAACCAATCCTAAATAGGCTTGCTCCAAATCTGCTAATTTAAACGCTCTCACCGTCTGTAAGGCTAACTTAACTCGATACGGGTGAACTTTCAATGTTCCGGCCAAACTTCCTTGACTAAGACCGCGATCTTTAAGCACTTTCACCTGAATTAACAGCCTAAACTGGCTAACCAAGACCGCATTAATTCTTAGTGGTTGCTCTTCACTGTTGATTAAATCCTGATATCGGTGAAGTGCTAACCGATAATCTCGTTTCAATACCGCGGTAACCAAATCAAATACATTTTGATCAAGGGACTGTACAACCAGCCCTTGAACAGCCGATAATTCAATCTGTTTTCCTTGATAACTATACAACTCCAGTTTCCGGACGGCCTGAACCATCAGCGAATAATCCGCATTAGTGCGTTGAATTAATTCATCAAGTGCATCAGAGGTAATTTGATAGCCCTCTACATCCAATTGGCGTTTGATTGCTTGTCGCGCTTCACGTTCGCTTAGCGGGGCTGCACTGATCTCAGTGGCCACTTTTTTTAGACGCTTCACAACTTTCTTGCGGCTATCTAGCTTTTCATAAGGTGCGTTGATCACTAAAATTGTGCTCTGTTCAGGGTGCTCAAAATAGGCAACTAATCCATCAATATCATGGTCAATTTTTCTATTTTTAGTGTCTCCCGTCAGAAAATAAGGTTTATTAATAATAACTAGTCTCTGATCACCAAAAAAAGGAGCCGATGTGGCGTCATCGAGCGCTGTTGCCAGCGATGTCACTTCCATATCGTAGTTACCAATGTTCATAACTTTTTGATCATCAGGAATAAGCTGATTGAACGCCTCAAGTGCCTGCTGTCTTAACACAGCCTGTTCGCCTAAAACTAGATATACCGAATCAGCTGGTTGCTTTGTTAACTGTTGCTGTAGGGCGGTAACATCCACTTGAGTTCATCTCCTTTAAGTTTAGTATCCCAAGCATGTCGAGTGTTGTTCCAATACCGATATCGAATCATGCCATATTGTTGCGTAGAAATCGCCTGAATCCTTTGTCGTTTTAACGTATTCATCGTTTCGTTGTTTGGATGACCATAGCGATTCATCCGTCCTGCGGATATAATCGCTAATCGCGGCTGGATTCCCTTAATAAAAGCAGGATCCGAGGCCGTCTTACTTCCATGATGCCCTAATTTCAAGACGTCGGTTTTCAATTCCGGGTAGCGAGCCAATATTTCTTTCTCACCGTTACGGTCCAAATCACCCATAAACATAAATCTCAAACCGCCAAAAATACCTGTTAAAACCATTGAATCCTCATTAGCGCCCTTCCCCGATGTGAACGGATGCACAACTCTTAGGGGAAGCGCCGGCAAGTGATCATTTGCCACAACGGGGATCAGTCGGCTATGTTGCTTTCGTGCTAATGGTAATACTTTAGTCTTAAAGTTACGCTGTCTTTCCATTCCCTTTGGAAACGAAATCTGACGCACATGGATCGCAGCCAAAATATCTTTAGTATATCCAATATGGTCTGTATCTTGATGACTTAAACATAGATTATCGATTTGACTGATTCCCTGACTTTTTAGATAGTTAATACTGACACGTTTCGCACGGCTATTTGTCGTTGTTGACTGCGCCCACTGTGGTTTGGGGAAGTTTAACTGACCACCAGTGTCGATCATGGTCACGCTCCGATTAAACGGCTCTCGAATCAAGAAACTATCACCCTGACCAATATCGAAAAAGACAACTTCTCCGTATAGCGGAAAATGAATCCAGCCAAACGTAAAAGCATATATCAACACTAATACTCCCCAGGCGCGTCGCCGATGCGGAAATACATATACCAATAACGTTACAGAAAACAAGATCGCAATTGCAGCAACCGGTGGCTTTCCAAAATGAATCATCCCCGGGAGTGCACCAATAAAATCAATCAACTGCTGCATAAACATCAAAAAGACATTTACCATTTGACCAACCATTGGCATTGCCCAGTACGTGAAACAGCATCCAATCACTAACGGAAAAACAACCGCTGAAAAAAACGGAATCATCAAGTAACTGGCGAGCAAGCTCAATACATGCCATTCATAAATATAATATAAAATCGACGGTAAGCCAATTAAATTCATCAGTACTGCGCCAGTCAGTGGTTTACCTGGGGGCAAGAAATGAAGCATTAAGGCTAATAAATAACTTAATTGGCCACCAAGTGTTAAGAGTAGTAACGGTTGATAAATCAGACCACCAGCTAGGCTTAAACTCCAAATATCGATTTTTGAAAGATGAAACCGCTCGCTCTGACAAATTAGTGTAATTTCAGCCATCAGTGTTGCTCGCATTAGCCCTGTCGAACTACCACCGATAATCAAATAAACCGGGAGCACTCCAATTAAAAGACGATTTACCGTCTCCTTTTCAATCCACAGATAGACCAAGGCCGTTCGAATCATACTGACAACTAAAAAAACGTGCATACCGGAAATACTAAATAAATGAATCAGGCCAAGTTGTGTCACACCGGTCATCGTATCAGAAAAATCATTTAACACGTTACCAATGATAAGACTATGACAATAGAGCCTCAGCACATGCGGCATCGTATCAAAATAGGTCATCAATTCAAATCTCAGCTCATGACACCAGTCAACCCATCGATTAATTCCAGAACTAGGAGCTGGTCGCGCAGTGACGACCTTTTCTACTGTCATCTGATTATAAACATGATGAATTCGCGCATACTGTTGTGCATTAAACTGGTTATCATTTGTGGCAATTGAAATTGGTTCTAACGTCCCTTTTAATTGCCACGTTGCCGTTTTATTCACATGCAATAGTTGCTGTTGCATCGCTAATGATTTAATTCGACCGTATACCTGAACTTGTTGATGTCCAGCCACAGTCCTTGCCAACATCTGAAACTGATCACCATTTACCTTCAATTGATCTGGATAGACACGAACAGTCAGCTCCGTTTCCTGAGGGCCGTTCAGCGTTGCTCGATCAACGCGTTGCTGATAATTAATACAAAACAATACAAAAGCACCCACAGCAATGATAGTCACAACGGTCACTGATGTTCTTCTTAATGTCCAAAGTCGCATCACCAACCAACTGACGCCAAGTAACAAAAACCATCGGTGGGCAAAAAATATTCCGGTCGTTAGCGCCATCGCTAACGCTGGATAAAGATAAAATCGATAAATAAGATTACGCTAGATATTGATCTAGCCGCGTCTCTTTCAATGTATCTTGATCAATGCTAATTTGATTGAGTTTGATATTTTTAAGTTTGATAAGTTTCATTGCATACTCATCATTATGATAGTTACGAAGGTAATTAATCTGCTTGATTCCCGCCTGCAATAGCATTTTAGTGCACTGGAGACATGGAAAATCAGTCACATATATGCTGGCTCCGTCAGTTGAAACACCAAACTTAGCACACTGTAAAATTGCATTCATTTCAGCATGGATTGTCCGGACACAGTGCCCATCTTCTAAATAACAATCCGAATCAATACAGTGCTCGTCTCCTGATACAGAACCATTGTAGCCGCCAGCAATAATTCGTTTATCCCGAACAATCGTGGCACCAACAGATAGCCGTTTGCAAGTACTTCTCGAAGCGAGTAGCACCGCCTGAATCATGAAATAATGGTCCCAATCAATTCTTTTCGTCAAAACAATCACCTTCCCTTTACTGTGTTCTAGTATAACAAACTCAACTCAAATCTAAACTGCTAATTGATCTTTGATTTTTGCGACCGATGCATCCCCAAATCCGGAAACATTTTTTAAATCCTCAACCGTTTTAAACTGTCCATGTTCCTGCCGGTACTGCAAAATTAAATCCGCCTTCTTATCACCAACTCCCGTAATCTTCATCAAATCATCCTTACTTGCAGAATTGATATTAATGATTGGTGCTGCCGAACTTTCACTTCCCGTCATCTCGGTTCCACCGGCTTCACCGACCATCGGTGTTGTAACTTCTCCCGTAACTGGCACATACACTACTTGTTGATCCGTTACCTGTTTAGCCATGTTAACATGGTTCATATCTGCATTAGCTGCCACCCCACCAGCCTTAGTGATCGCATCTTGCACGCGTAAGCCACTTTTCACTGAGTAAACACCTGGATGGTTAACCGCACCTTTCACGTCCACATACACCATTTTATTGCTCACTGTCGCCGACTTTCGCGATCGCTGCTGGGTCTCCGACTGTGCATCAACAAAATCAACGCTCCTATGAGTTGTCGCATTCTTTGCTGAAAGATACCATCCCCCAATTAGGCATATCAGCACACCCAAACCAATCAAGCAGTAGCGCCGGTAGTCTTGCCAAAAATTTTTAAGTTGCTCCAATTGCTGATCCCCCCTTCAATGTTAAAGTACGCAAAAAGAGTGTTGATTTATTTAAAAATCAACACTCTTTTTTAGTGGTTCTCCAAATATCGAACGGCATCATTAAATGTCTTAACTGGAACAACCTTCATATTTGGTGCATATTTTTTGGCAGTTTGCTTGGCTAATTGATAGTTAGTCTTGTGCTGTTCTTCATACTTCAACAGCTCTTTGGTTGGCTTAACATATGGTGCAAAGAAAATTTTAGCACCAGCCTTCTTTGCAGCAATGACCTTTTTATCAATCCCACCAATTTCACCAACAGTGCCATCAGGGTTAATCGTTCCCGTACCTGCGATTTTACGTCCCTGACGGAGGTTTTGGTTAGTTAACTGTTGATAGATCTGCAAACTGAACATAAGCCCGCCAGACGGGCCCCCTAATTCACCCGGATTCACCTTAACGGGAATTTTGGTTGTTACCTTGACGTTATCCGTCAAGATAATACCAATTCCGGCCTTTTTAGTTGATAATCTAACTAAGGGATGCGTGCTAACATGTTGCTTACCATTATGCAAATATGTCACTTCAACTGGTGTACCAATCTTTTGGTGACTTAAATACTTCTGATAGCCAGCGGATGTATCAAAATGCCGACCATTCACTTTGGTAACTGTATCGCCGACCTTGATACTCTTTTTAAACTTAGAATTTGACTGAACTTCCAACACATAAATCCCTAGGTATTTCTTCGTAAACTGTTGACCGGCAGCTTTATATGCTGTCGCAATCGCCTCATTGATTGCGCTTTGCATATAAAATCCCTGCACTTTATCATACGTTGCGTCACTCTGACCGCCGGTAACTTCAGAAGCGCTTTCAATTGTATCATGTGGATCAGCCAACGCCCATAAATAAGTAATTGGCCGAGCACGTTGCAAATAAACTGACGTAATCATATAACTACCCGAACGCTTATCTGGGTGATTTTTAATCGTAACATACGATTTTAGACCATCCGCCTCTCCGGGACTCTCAATATATGAATTCAGTGGCCAAAAAATTAGCCACAGTAGAAAAAGCGCTGCAACAGTAAACAGTCCGATAATACCGTACTTTTTACGATTACTCTTCTTCAAACTAGTTTCCTCTTAACTTTTCCGACAACTGTTCATTGATATTTCCGGGTAAATATGCCGAAATATCGCCACCAAAACGAGCAACTTCCTTTAACAAGCTACTCGATAAATGCTGGTAGTTGGGGTTAGCCATCATAAAAATAGTTTCAATTTCATCATCCAAATGCTGATTCATTGCAGCGATATCGCGCTCATACTGAAAATCATTAAAGTTTCGCAGGCCGCGAAGTAGGTAATCAGCACCAATTTTATTCATCAAGCTAACCGTTAATTCATCGGCTGTGATTACTGAAACGTTGTCCAAGTCCGCTTGTGCGACAGCTTCCTTGATCTGTGCAACTCGCTCCTCAACCGTAAATATTGGTTCCTTGCTTGTGTTAATCATAACTGCCACTGCCAAACGATCAAACAACAGGCTTCCGCGACGAATTAAATCTAAGTGTCCCAACGTTAGTGGATCAAAACTACCAGGAAAAATTGCAACTTTCATCTTAATCATTTCCTTTCACAAAACGATAAATAGTTAGTACCGTAATACCATAGTCCTGCCGGCGTACCAGTTCAAATGAGTCCAAATCATCTGGCAACTGTGCATTTTGGTCAGTTTCAGCCACAATCATAGCACCGTCATTTAACAGGTCCAATGCTACCATTTTTTCAATGTCTTCGGTGATCTTTTGTTGCGCATACGGTGGATCAAGAAAGACCATGTCAAATTTCACATCACGCTTGTGCAATAACTCAAGGGCTTTTTTAGCCTCCTGTTTATACACTTCAAACTGTTCCGCATGCTTAGTAACCGCAATGTTTTCCTTAATCGTCTTAATTGCTTGGTAATGATGATCAATCAACACTGCTTGCTCGATTCCCCGCGATACGGCTTCAATACTCAGTCCACCGCTACCAGCAAAAAGGTCCAAACTTTTACCACCATCGAAATAGGGTCCAATGATATTAAACAATGATTCTTTAACTTTATCCGTGGTTGGTCGGGTACCATTTCCCGGTACCGCCTTTAACCTTCGGCCTCGAAAATCTCCTGATACTACCCGCATGCGCTATTCATCCTCTTCAGTTTCATGTTTATATATTCCAGCGGCCTTTAAATCTGACATATCTGGGTCAATTTCGGGCCAGTGAGAATAACTCACATGTTTAACAAATTTAAGTTCATTTACTTTTTTTAGTGTTTGCTCGACTGTTTCTTCGTCCGTATATAAAATTACATAACGCATTTTTTTGGAAACATATTCCACTCGTCCATAGTGCCGCAGTTGCCGCACCGAACGTAAATTATTAACATATACCACCAAGGAACGACGTGGTTTTATCGTAAATGTCACATTACCATCTCACTTACATTTAATGTCTTTGGTTATTGTACCAAATTTTGAAAGGGGCCGCACCCACAACTAAGTGAGACGGTCCCTTTCAATGTCATTAAATGACTAAATATTTGTAATTTCGATCAATAAATCGTTCGAATCAACGGCATCGCCATCTTCAACATACACTTTCGCAACCGTTCCATCAATTGGTGCTTGTATCGTTGTCTCCATCTTCATCGCTTCGGTCACAATGATCGGTGTTCCTTTTTTAACTTCGTCACCCTTTTGAACTAGCACTCGCAGGACCGAGCCACTCATCGTCGCACCAATTTCACCCGGCTTGGTTGGTTCAGCCTTCCGCTTCTTAACAACAGTATTATGCACGCTTAAATCAGCAACTCTAACTTCCCGTGCATGACCATTAATATCAAAGTAAAGCGTCCGTTGACCTTCATCATCTGGATCCCCAATTTCATTGAGTGAGACAATTTCCGTTTCCCCAATAGCCAATTCAATATCGACACGCTCCCCAATTCTCATACCTTGGAAGAACGTTGGTGTATCAAGAACCGTCACGGCCCCGTATTGTTTCTGGCGATCAACGTAATCCAAAAAGACCTTTGGATATAGAACATAGCTAATGACCTCTTCAAAGGTTACACTATGCCCAACCTTTTGTTCCAATTCAGCTTGAACTGCTTTGAAATCAATTGGTTGTGCTAAGCTCCCAGGGCGTACCGTCAATGCATCTGCACCCTTCAAAACAATTTTTTGCAATTGCTTTGGGAAACCACCAGCGGGTTGACCTAAATCACCCTTAAAGAAACTGACCACTGAATCAGGGAAATCAAGACTCTCACCCTTGCTCATGACATCCTCAGGTGTCAATTCATGTTGCACCATGAACAAGGCCATGTCGCCAACCACCTTGGAAGATGGGGTAACCTTGATAATATCACCAAACATTTGGTTAACCTGGCGATAAGTCTTTTTAACCTCTTCAAATCGATCACCAAGCCGTAAAGCATTCGCTTGTTGTTGTAAGTTAGAATATTGCCCACCAGGCATTTCGGTTTGATAAATATCAGTTTGTGGTCCAACCATTTTATTAGAAAACTGCTGATAATATGGTCGAACTGACTTCCAGTACCGATCAACCGCCTCAACGTTCTTTATATCAACTTCCGGCTGCCGTTCAGTTCCTTGTAGGGCATAATATAAGCTCCCCATACTTGGTTGTGACGTTGTTCCCGACATCGAACTAGAAGCAACATCGACAATATCCACACCCGCTTTTGCAGCCTGTGAATACGTATAAATTCCGTTTCCAGTTGTATCATGCGTGTGTAAATGGATTGGCACATCAATCTCGTCCTTAAGCGTCGAAATCAACCGATATGCGGCTTCCGGCTTCAATAGTCCCGCCATATCCTTAATCGCAATAATATGTGCACCTGCTGCTTGCAGTTCCTTGGCCAAATCAACATAATATTTCAAATTATATTTTGACTTATCGGGATCTAAAATATCACCCGTATAACACATTGTCGCTTCAGCAACTTTATTATTATCACGCACATACTGAATGCTTTTTTCCATTTGTTCGATCCAATTCAAACTATCGAAGATTCGGAAAACATCCATTCCGTCCTGGGCCGATTGATCAATAAACGCCTTCAGAGCATTATCAGGATAGTTTTGATAACCTACGGCGTTGGACCCTCGAAACAGCATCTGTGTGAGCGTTCGTGGAATCATTTGGCGAATTTTCTTCAAGCGTTCCCACGGATCTTCACCTAAGAAGCGGTAGGCTACATCAAATGTAGCACCACCCCACATTTCGTATGAGAAAAGTTCTGGTAATGCACGCTGTAACTTAGGTGCAATTTCAACCATGTCTTTCGTTCTCATACGTGTTGCAAACAGGCTTTGATGGGCGTCACGCATTGTGGTATCCGTCAGTAATAAGGCACGATGATCTTTAATCCACTGGACCATTGCATCCGGTCCTTTAGCATCTAACACATCTTTTGCGGTTACAATTTTCGCGTCAATTGGTGCAAATGTTTCATCGTATTTAAATTCAGGATAATATTTCTTTTCCCGGCTAACACCCGGAAACCCGTTAACAGTCGTATTGGCAATGTAATGGAGCAGTTGATTGCGCTGGTCTGTTTCATGTTTGAAATTGAATAACTCTGGAGTTTGATCGATAAATGTCGTACTTGCTTCACCGGAGGCAAATACTGGATGAGAAATGACGTTTTTCATAAATTCAAGGTTAGTGTGAACTCCTCGAATCGTAAACTCATCTAACACCCGTAACATCTTGTCACAGGCTTCATGGAAGGTATCCGCAACTACAATCGCCTTTACTAAGAGCGAATCAAAATACGGCGTAATAATTGAACCTGTGTAGGCGTTCCCGCCATCAAGACGAACCCCGTTACCACCTGGTGAGATGTAAGTTGAAATCTTACCAGTATCGGGCATGAAATTATTAGTAGCATCTTCCGTGGTCACACGGGCTTGGATCGCAGCACCATGGTAAACAAGTTTATCCTGCGTTGGTAAATTGATCTCCTTGTGCAGATCATACCCTTCCGCAATCAGAATTTGTGCTTGAACAATATCAAATCCCGTAATCATTTCGGTAATGGTATGTTCAACTTGAACCCGTGGGTTAACCTCGATGAAATAAAATTGATCGCCTTCCACCAGGAACTCGACCGTAGCAGCATTAAGGTAGTTAACATGCTTCATAAATTTAACAGCAGCATTGCAAATTCGTTGACGCAATTCAAGTGGTAACGCAACTGCTGGTGCAATCTCAATTACCTTTTGATTACGACGTTGAACCGAACAATCTCGTTCAAATAAATGCATCACGTTTCCATGACTATCGGCAAGAATTTGAACTTCGATATGTTTAGGACTCGAAAGATACTTTTCCAAATAAATCTCGCTGTCCCCAAATGACTGTGTTGCCTCACTTTGGGCGGTTTGATAGGCGTCCACCAATTCTTCTTCATGATGCACTATTCTCATCCCACGGCCACCGCCACCCATGGCAGCTTTCACAAAAATCGGATAACCAATTTGGCCTGCAAACTTCTTCGCCTCTTCGATCGTCTCAACCGGTTCCTTGGTCCCTGGAATTGTTGGAACATTTGCAGCATCCGCTGCTCGCTTAGCCGCTATTTTGTCCCCAAACATTTCCAAGTGTTCAACTTTAGGACCGATAAATGTGATATTTTCCTCAGCACATCGTTTCGCAAATTGTGCATTTTCTGATAAAAATCCATAACCAGGATGGATTGCATCAACCTGATGGTCCTTTGCAATTCGAATAATATCTTCAATATCCAGATAGGCTGCAATTGGTTTCTTCCCTTCACCAACCAAATACGCTTCATCTGCTTTAAAGCGGTGCTCGGAATATTCATCTTCTTTGGCATAAATTGCAATTGCCGTCATTTTCAATTCATGAATCGCACGAAAAATTCGCGTGGCAATTTCGCCACGATTTGCTACCATAATTCTCTGCATTCCCTAATACGCCTCCATCTGAATTAAATACCCTCTAATACCCGGGATCTAGTGTGAACCGCACTCACGTTAAGCACACACCCTAATCCCATACATAAAACAAGCATACTAGACCCACCATAGCTAATAAACGGGAACGTTACTCCTGTTATTGGTAAAATCCCCGTTACGCCACCAACATTAAACAGTGTTTCAATAGAAATAAAGGTGGCCACGCCATAGCACAATAATGATGAGTACGCGTCATCTGCCCTAACCCCAAGCCAGATTGTCCGCGCAACGATAATTGCAAGAAGTACCAAGATCACTACAACTGCAACCAATCCCAGTTCCTCGCCAATCACTGCCATGATAAAGTCCGTATTTGGTTCCGGTAAATAGCCCATCTTTTGGATACTATTTCCGAGACCCACACCAAAAATTCCACCGTTACTTAATGCATAGTACGAGTTAACCAGCTGACTCCCGGCACCCTGTGCAGTTCCAAATGGATTAATAAATGCAATAATTCGTTGTATTTTATACCCCTTAATTGCACCACTTGCAGCTAACTTACTTAGAATCGGCATTAGAACGGCAACGAAGAAAAAGAATAACCCAAAAATAGTTGTGACACCCTTTTTCCATGAAATACCACTTGCCAGCATCATAATTAAAATGATCGCACTATTAATCACAGCCCCACCTAAATCAGGCTGAATCACAATCAATACCACTAAGGCTGCTGATAAAAGTAATGGACTAATCGCAGCACCCCAAAAATGGTTAGACATCTCATGTTCCTTATGCGAAAACATTCGTGCAAGGTATAGGATCAACACAATTTTACAGACTTCCGCCGGTTGAATATTCATAAAGCCAAGATTAATCCATCCTTGAGCACCATTAATTGCCTGACCAAATACCTTAACATAAACCAGTGCTAACAACGTTATCATTGTCATCCCAAAAATAACCTTACTGTTTTGAAAGATCTGCAAGTTCACCGCGGTCATAAACCAGACAACAAACAAACCTAAAACAACATAGATCGTTTGCTTAACCAGATACGCCGTTGGTGAACCACCATTTTGATTGGCAATATCCGCACTCGCGGAGTAAACCATGACGATACCGACCAAACACAAAATTAAATAAGGCACTACTATGTAGTAGTCTAAGTAACGGAACTTCCTACTTATTTTTCTTAACATTTTTTTTGATCACCCAACACACTCTTTTCGTAATTTGATAGAAATCAAATTTGATTGAAACAATTATATCATACAAAAATTTATGGTCTATCCTTTTTGTTAAAAAATAATGAGGATTAGTTCACCAAAAAAAGCTTGAGACCGGCATTTGTCTCAAGCTTTTTTGATTTTTATAAATTAAATTATAAGAACAGTAATTTATACAGATAAACTGCTGCAATTCCACCAGCAATGGGTGCTACAACAGGCACCCAAGAGTAATCCCAATGACTATCTCCCTTAGTTTTAAGTGGATAGAGTGCATGCACCAAACGTGGTCCCAAATCCCGAGCAGGATTCAAGGCCGGGCCTGTGGCCCCACCCATGGAAATAACCAACGTCATCACCAATAATCCAATAGTAAAGTTTGCCAGTCCAATGTTCGATTGAAACGCCATATTATGTGTCATCCCTAGCGCTCCGAAAATCAGAATGAATGTTCCAACAAATTCGTTGATAAATCCATCTCGATACGAATGCGCGGCATCAATCGTTGAAAATGTTCCTAAAATCGATTCTGTGTTAGTCGATAGATCGTAGTAAGGACGATAACTCCAAACCACGATTAGTTGCCCAATCACTGCACCGATCATTTGTGCCGCTAAGTACGGTAGCACTTCATTCCAAGGAAACATCCCATTAACTGCCAATGCAATCGTTAAAGCCGGATTAATATGGTTACCCGAAATATTGGCAAACATCATTGCGGGAATCATCACCCCGCAACCATAACCAATTCCGATCAGAATCCAACCACCGTGAAATCCCTTGGTACCTTTTAATTCCACGTCAGCAACTGCACCATTACCTAAAACTACAAGGAAAGCCGTTCCAATCATCTCGGCCATCACCCGCGTGAACAAACTGTAAGTCATCTCTTACTCCCCAGTAACAAAATATTTAATTGATTGCTAGTTCTTATTTAATTTTCCCGAAAACTAGCGAAAGTTCGAACTTATTTTCGTGAAGCAATTTTGCGCTTTTTGGCTTCTTTTTCCCGTGAGTTAGAGTCCAAAATTTGCTTGCGTAAACGAACACTTTCAGGCGTAACTTCACACAATTCATCTTCGTTTAAGAATTCCAACGATTCTTCAAGTGATAGATGAGTTGGTGTCTTAATCCGGGCCATATCATCTGAACCGGCCGCACGCACGTTAGTTAAGTTCTTACCCTTGGTGATGTTAACCGTAATATCATTTTCACGGCTGTTTTCACCAACGATCATACCTTCATAAACATCCGTTCCTGGATCAATTAACAGTGTCCCACGGCTTTCAATTCCCATCATGGCATAGGTAGTTGCCTTACCAGCATTCATTGAAACAAGGGTTCCTTTTTGACGACCTGGGTTCCAGTTCTTAATTACAGGACCATATTGTTCAAATGTGTGGTTCATGATTCCGTAACCACGCGTCATTGACATGAATTCTGTTGAATAACCAATCAAACCACGTGATGGTGCTAAGAATGTCAAACGCGTCTGACCATTGTCAGTGGATTCCATGTTTTGCATTTCACCCTTACGTTGTGACAAACTATCGATCACACCACCAGTGTATTCATCAGGTGTATCAATTTGAACTTCTTCAAACGGTTCGCTCATCACACCGTCAATATCTCGATAGATAACTTCTGGACGTGAAACAGCTAATTCATAACCTTCACGACGTAATGTTTCAACTAAGATTGACAAGTGAAGTTCCCCACGTCCTGAAACCATCCAAGCACCTGGTTCATCAGTGTCTTCAACACGCAATGAAACATCAGTATGCAATTCTGACTTCAAACGATCTTCCAATTGACGGGCAGTCACGAATTTACCTTCGCGACCAGCAAATGGTGAACTATTTGTCCGGAATGTCATCTGCAAAGTTGGTTCATCAATCCGCAATAATGGTAATGCATCTGGTTGTGATGGATCAGCAACAGTTTCACCAACGTTGATATCATCCATCCCAGAAACAGCACAGAGATCTCCCGCCTTAGCTTCATCGATTTCCAAGCGCTTCAAGCCAAAGAAACCAAAAAGCTTAGTAACTCGGAAGTTTTTCTTTGAGCCGTCAAGTTTCAAAACACTAACGCTATCTCCGACTTTGATCTTGCCTCGGAAGACACGACCAATGCCGACACGACCAACAAAGTCGTTATAATCGAGCATAGCTACTTGGAATTGAAGTGGTTCGTCCGAATTGTCTACTGGAGCAGGAATTTTATCAACAATTGTGTCAAAAATTGGCTTCATCGTATGTTCTTGCGTATCAACATCTGGATCATAGCTTGACGTTCCGTTCATAGCAGAAGCATAGACAACTGGGAAATCAAGTTGTTCTTCATCGGCACCCAATTCAATGAACAAATCAAGCACTTCGTCAACAACTTCTTCTGGACGCGCACCTGGGCGATCAACTTTGTTAATCACAACAATTGGTACTAAATGTTGATCCAAAGCCTTTTTCAACACAAAACGAGTTTGTGGCATCGTTCCTTCAAAGGCATCCACAACCAACAATACACCATCAACCAAACGCATGATCCGTTCAACTTCCCCACCGAAATCGGCATGTCCTGGTGTATCCAAAATATTAATCTGCTTATCACCGTAGCGAACAGCAGTGTTCTTTGAGAGGATCGTAATCCCACGTTCACGTTCGATGGCGTTTGAATCCAGCGCACGATCCTCAATTTGGGTATGTTCATCTAATGTATCTGATTGTTTTAACATTTCGTTAACTAACGTTGTCTTACCATGGTCAACATGGGCAATGATAGCAATGTTACGAATATCGTCACGTAATTTCAAGATCTTTTCTTCCCTTCAGTTAGTTCAAGTCAGTTTCACACTCGGCAGGAGCAGACTGTTTGCATAAAAAAACTGTGACAAGCGGTCACAGTCAACCAAACTAATTTGCAAGCCTAATAACTTCACCACTTGCTCGTTCTGTCGCTACTAATACAACATTGGATGATAGCATATCAAGCGGGGCACCGTCAATAGTTTTCACTGCTAACCCTAAGACATTTGCCAAAACATTACCTGCAGCAAAGTCCCATGGTTTCAGATATGAAACATATCCGCACAGCTCACCTCGGAGCACACTAGCAAATTCTAATCCAGCACTACCGTACATCCGTGGTCCTCGACTAGTTTGCGCAATTTCTTGCATTTGATGTTGATTATGAATAAGCAGCGGCCCACTGATACCGATTAATGAATCTCCCAACGACTTATTTTGCGGTGCCGCCATTTTTTGTTGATTAATAAAAACACCAAAATCAGGCCCTCCATGATACAACTGGTTATTCATCACATCTAAAATATAACCGAGAACGGGGGCTCCATCGATATAAAGTGCGGCCATCACAGCAAACCGATTCTTTTGCATCACAAAGTTCATCGTTCCGTCGATTGGATCAATAAACCAAACATGACCATGCATATCTTGAATGACATCTCCGAATCCTTCTTCGCCAAGAATTCGAGCCGCAGGATCAATTGATCGAATCGCCTTTACCAGCATTTGCTCATTACTTTTATCAACTGTCGTCACTAAATCTTTGCGACCTGTCTTTTGATCAACCATAAACGGTTGATCCATCTTATTTAAGGTTTCTTGACGAATCGTTTGCATTAATTTTTGCACTTCAACATCGATTTGCTGAATATCTTTCATTCGCTAAATCCCTCTTATTAAGATTTTTTTCTGCGTCGAACTCTGCGCTGTCTTAATAACATCATAAAGTTCATAACCAGAATCTTGCTTAAACTGTTTTCCCAGTTGCTTCTCCTGAGATTTCGATTGTACAATTGCTTTGAATTCTTGATACTGATCTAGAATTTGTTGTCGATCTGCCCCAGATTCATAAGCATCTTCAACTAGTCCAAACATCTGTGTCACCGTTATAATTTCGGCAGTCGACCAGCTTGGATCTAGTGGGTAACTATAGTTTTGATTACTCATCGTCATCACTCCTAGCGCCATTTTAACACAGACCACACCAAAAAGTCTGACCTTTCAGTACGAAGGATCAGACTTTTTTAGTCATCAATCACTACATGCTAGATGTGTGTTGGATATCCTAGCGCAATATCTGCAGCCTCTTGGATAGGTTCACTCAACGTTGGGTGCGGATGAATCGTCAGTGCCACGTCCTCAACATTCATTCCTGCATTAACTGCCAAGGAAAGCTCAGCAATTAAATCGCTCGCTTCTGGGCCAGCCACCTGTGCACCAACCAGATTTCCTTCGTCCTTTGTGTAAACCAATCGTACAAAGCCCTCTGGTTCGTCCAGTGAAACGGCTCTTGCATTACCAGCAAATGGGAACTTCGCTGTACTAATTGCAATTCCCTTTTCTTTAGCACTTGCTTGATTGAGTCCAACCGTCGCTAGTTCCGGATCTGTAAAGCAAACCGCTGGTACGCCAACCCAATCGTTAGCTGTATTCTTGCCTGCAATAGCACCCGCAGCCGTTTTAGCTTCAAAGAACGCCTTGTGCGCCAATGCAGGACCAGCGACAATATCACCAATTGCAAAAATGTTCTTAACACTTGTACGTCCCTGCTGGTCAACCTCAACCAACCCACGATCGGTTGTTTTGACACTGGTCATCTCAAGGCCAAAATTATCAGTGTTTGGTCGCCGGCCAACCGAAACTAGGCAGTAATCAGCCTTAATACTCGTTTCTTCACCGTCGGCATCATACGTTACGGTCACGCTTTGATCATCTTGCTCCGCTTTCTTAGCCATTGCCTTGGTAATGACATCAACGCCCTTTTTCTTGAGCCCCTTTAATGCTAACGAAACTAGGTCTTTTTCAAAGTTAGGTAAAATTGAAGGCGTTCCTTCTAAGATTGTGACATGCGATCCTAAGTTGGCATATGCACCCGCCAGCTCAGTACCAATATAGCCACCGCCAATAACGACTAATTCGTGCGGAATCTCCGTTAAATCAAGTGCACCGGTAGAATCAACCACGCGGCCTTCAAACTTGAAGTTTGGAATTTCAACCGGCCGACTTCCAGTAGCTAAAATCAGGTTGTTAAACTTGATCGTCATGCCACCACCATTATCCATAAACTGCTTAGGTCCAACGGACATGACACGCAATTGACTATCACTGTCTAGAAAGGCTTCACCTTGAATGACTTCTACCTTGTGTTTCTTGAGAAGCATCTTGACACCACCGGTCATTCGGTCAACAACTTTCGCCTTTTTCCACTCCTGTGTTTTGGCAAAGTCAATTGTTGCTGGTTGCGTGGTAATCCCAAAGGTTGACGCATCATTTGCATCTTGAAGTCGGTGTCCAGCGCTAATTAAAGCTTTGGAGGGAACGCATCCCACATTCAAACACACACCGCCTAATTCAGCCTTTTCAATTAGTGTCACTTTTTGGCCTAATTCGGAAGCTCGAATTGCAGCGACGTAGCCACCGGGGCCACCACCGATAATTACTGTGTCTTTTTCTTCAACGTCTGCCATATGCTAATCATCCTTCCATTAATAACAATTCTGGATCATGAAGCAATTCATTCATGTAGTTCAATGCGTTTTGTGCTAACGCACCATCAATCAATCGATGGTCATAGCTCAATGACAATTTCAGCATTTTACCAACAACAATTGCACCATTTTCATCTACAATTGGTTCCTTCGCAATCTTACCGACACCAAGAATTGCAACTTCCGGTTGATTAATGACTGGTGTAAACCAACCACCACCTATTGAACCAACGTTACTAATTGTAATTGAGCCGCCCTTCATAGACTGTGGGCTAAGCTTATTGTCGTATGCCGCCTGTGTATTTTCACTAATTTCCTTAGCAATTTGGAACATACCCTTGGCGTCAGCATTTTTAATATTTGGTACATATAGGCCATGATCCGTGTTGGTGGCAATTCCAATATTGTAGTAGTGCTTGTAAACAACTTCTTGTGTCGTATCGTCGATGGAAGCATTAAATTCAGGGAATTTCTTCAACGTGGCCACTAACGCCTTGACAATGTATGGTAAGAACGTTAAATGTACACCCTGATCGGCAGCCATTTGTTTGTACTTCTTACGATTATCCATTAGAGCACTCACTTCAACATCATCAAATGATGTTACGTGGGGTGCAATATCCTTTGAGGTTCTCATTGATTTAGCAATGATCTTTCTCATTGGCGTCATTTTTTCACGAGTTTCTAATTCCGGTTGGTCTGATTTGTATGGTTTAACTGCCTGACCAGTTGACTTCGTGGTTGCCACCTCAGCCGTTTTTTCAGTCTTAGGTGCTGTTGGCGCCGCCTTGGCCGGTGTAGCACCGTTAAAGTTATCGATATCAGCTTTTAAAATCTGACCATGGTTGCCAGAAGGTGTTACTGTGCTGATATCAATTCCCTTATCACGCGCATACTGACGAACTGATGGCATTGCAAGAACTAATTTATTGGGATCGGAAATCGTAGGTACGCCATCGCCACCTGTCGGTGCTGGTGTCGTACTCTGTGAGTCAGTGCCATCACCAGTAGCTGATGATGATGTCGATTCATGTACTTTTCCGTCATCGATCTTAACTAACACATCCCCAATTTCAGCGGTCTCACCTTCTTGCTTCACAATCTCGACGATTGTTCCAGCAACCGGTGAAGGCAGTTCTGACACGGACTTATCGTTTTGGATTTCGACCAGTGGATCATCTTCCTTAACCGTATCACCAACTTTGACAAGCCATGATGAAATATCACCTTCCGCCATTCCTTCGCCAAGTTCGGGAAGCTTAAATTCATATGCACCACCTGACTGAGGAGCTGTCGTAGCAGTTACCGTTGCCGGCGCCGTAGATTCTGGCGCGTCATCTGCTGTATCTGCTGATCCATCATCAATTTCAACTAGGGTGTCCCCAATTTCTACCGTATCCCCTTCCTGAGCAACGATCTTTTTTACCGTTCCTGAAACGGGCGACGGTAGCTCTGAAACTGACTTGTCATTTTGGATTTCAACCAGCGTATCATCCTCATTAACTTTGTCGCCTTCCTTGACCAGCCAAGTTGCTACTTCACCTTCGGCCATACCTTCTCCAAGTTCTGGGAGTTTAAATTTAAATGCCATAAAGCAGACTTCCTTTCGTTCTCCAATTAATTATTAGTAATCCAGGATTTCACGAGCCTTTGCTTCGATTTCATCAACCCCTGGAATCCACACATTTTCTGCCTGTGCAAATGGATAGACCGAATTAGGAGCTGCAACACGACCAATAGGTGCATCTAATGACATAATCGCATGTTCTGAAATTTCTGAAGCAACATGTGCTCCAACACCAGCCATTTTTTGGGCCTCTTGTACCACGACAACTTTGTGCGTCTTTTCAACTGAGGCAAAAATCGTATCTGTATCGATCGGTGATAACGACCGCAAATCAACTACTTCAACCGAAACATTTTCTTTAGCTAATTTATCAGCTACTTTTAACGATTCATTAACTTCAGCACTGTATGCCACAATCGTTAAGTCGGTTCCTTCCCGAACAACTTTAGCCTTGTCTAAAGGTACCGTATACTTTTCATCCGGAATATCGTCTTTCATGGAGCGATATAACTTCAAGTTTTCCATGAACAACACGGGATCATTATTTTCAATTGCAGAAATAACTAATCCTTTAGCATCATATGGATTACTTGGTGTTACAACACGCAATCCAGGAATTCCTGTAAAGAAGTTTTCGAGGTTATCCGCATGCATTTCTGCCGTATGCGTTCCTCCACCAAATGGGGTCCGAATTGTAATCGGTAAATTCTTCTGACCGCCAAAGCGAAACCGTGTCCGAGCCATTTGTCCCGCAACTGAATCAATCGCTTCAAACGTAAATCCCATAAATTGAATTTCAGGAATCGGTCGCCAACCAGTCAGCCCTAACCCAATTGATAGGCCCAGAATTCCTGATTCAGCCAGTGGCGTATCAAAAACGCGGTCTTCGCCATACTTGTCTTGAAGTCCCTGCGTTGTTCTGAAAACGCCTCCATTTTTACCGACATCTTCACCGAAGATCAGCGTCTTTGAGTCTTCCCCTAACGCAATATCAAGACCGTCTGTGATCGCTTGAATGTAAGATTTTTTAGTCATGATTACTTCGACTCCTTTGCTTCAAATTCGGTAATTTGTTTTGCAATATCTGGGGTTGGCACTTCAAAGGTATTCTTAAGCATATCCGAAACCTTTTCTGGTTCAACGTTGTCTGCTTCTTTGATGGCATCCTTGAATGATGCTTTACATTCTTCTACGTACTTATCTTCAGTCTCTTGATCCCATAGCCCCTTACCGGTTAAATACTTCCGCATCCGGATAAGCGGATCATGATCGAACCACGGTTTTTCTTCTTCCTTCGTCCGGTATCTACTTGGATCATCACCGGCACTACTGTGAGCACCAAATCGGTAAGTCAGCGTTTCAATCATCACTGGACCATTACCAGCTACTGCAAACTCCCGGGCTTCCTTAGCAACTTGATAGCAAGCCAGTACATCCATCCCATCAACTTGAATACTTGGAATACCTGAGGCGACCGCCTTTTGTGCCAGTGTCGTTGCCGCCGTTTGCTTGCGACGTGGAACGGAAATCGCAAAGCCATTATTTTGAATAATGAATACCGCCGGTGCTTGGAAGGCCCCTGCAAAGTTCATCCCCTCATAGGTATCCCCTTGTGAAGTACCACCATCACCTGTATATGAGAACGCCACCGCATCCTCACCATTCTTCTTCAGTCCCAAAGCAACTCCAGCCGTTTCAACCATTTGTGCGCCAATAATGATTTGTGGCATTAAGGCCCGTGCTTTGAACTGATTTCCCTTTACATGTCCTCGGGACCATAAGTAACCTTCAGTAACCGTAGCGCCATGCTGAATCAATTGCGGAAGGTCGCGGTATGCCGGCAATAGGAAGTCATTCTCCTTAAATGCAGAAACAGTCCCCATTTCACTTGCCTCTTCACCGTATGTTGGTGCATAAAATCCTAATCGTCCTTGACGAGAAAAATTCATGGTTTGTTCATGAAGCGCTCTTTCCCACACGATCTTCTTCATAAAATCAACAAGTTGATCATCAGAAAAATTTGCCATTAGTTCTGAATCGACAACGTTACCGTCGTTATCCAAAATTTGAACTGGCTTAAAATCACTGCCCAAATCTGCCTTTATTGCAGCAAAATCGACCGCGTTCTTACCTTTGTTGGCCATAATACACACGTTCCTTTCTTTTCATCAGCGCTATGTAAGCGCTTTATTTGTCCTCAATTCAAAGTATACACCCCTATTATATAAATGCAACCCGTTTCATACGCAAATAAGCGTATTTTGTATTAGAAGTTATATCTAATACACAGTTACCTTTTTCACAAAGTCCACTAACTTCTCATTATTCTCATCCGATTCAATTTATGCTAGACTTAAACTAGCAGTTTTTGTGGAATCTAATTTTGGAGATGAACGTATTGATTTTAATGAAAGATATTGTCCGAGACGGCGATCCGGTATTACGAACCCAGGCCCCATTGGTTGACTTTCCACTGTCAGATGAAGACAAACAATTGGCCACTGATATGATGGAATATCTGGAAATTAGTCAGAATCCTGAGCTCTGTGAAAAGTATAAATTACGAGCAGGCGTCGGACTGGCTGCCCCACAAGTGGGCGTTTCAAAGCAGATGGCGGCTGTCCTAGTGCCAGCTGAAGAAGATGATGGGAAACCTGTTTTTAAAGATGTTATTATTAATCCCGTAATTGTCAGTGAATCGGTGCAACCTGGGGCACTAACAGAAGGTGAAGGTTGCTTATCAGTCGATGAAGATGTCCCTGGATATGTTCCACGTCATGATCGCATTACATTGCGCTATCAAGATGTTTCTGGCACACAACATACCATTCGGCTCAAACACTATCCTGCAATCGTTTGCCAGCATGAAATTGATCACCTACATGGGACGCTATTTTACGATCACATTAACAAGGACAACCCATTTAAGGCCCCTGACGATACCGTAATGCTTAGCTAACTCAAAAAGATCGAAGCGTCAATTTAGTTAACGTTTCGATCTTTTTTTATCTTAAAATATGTGAATTAGTAAACAGAGTTATCTTTATTAACTGATTTTTTTCAAGTCATAAATATATTGGTATGTGGCATCATTGATAATATACGCAACATCAATGTGCAATTGTTGCTCATATACCCACGCATCAGTCACTAAAAATGCCTCTTGTGCCTTAGGCACACGTGAAATCTGATGATCATTTTCATACTGCACTAATCCTTGATTCAACACTTGATGGACTTGTTTGAGATCAATTTTCTCAACTAAATCGCTATGCAACACGTATTCAAAAGCCATTACACCTTTTCCCCACACATCCGCGACAGTTTGAGACTCGCCAAAATCAATTTCATTTGGTCGCACAATTTGATGAGTGACCAAAGATTTCACAGCTTCTTTCATGGCCTGATCCGTGTTTCTTTGAGCATCATTTCTAACAATTAGTGTAGCATGTTTTGTAATCTCACGTCGAATCACTTCATATACAAGTACCGCGATAATAATTGCTAAACAAATTATGACAAATAATAGCATTTCATCACCCCATCTCTTTTGCTAAGCATACCATGTTCATAATTTGAAACAAAATAAAATGAGAATTTCATAACATTTACCATCTAAGCTTAGATTGTGATAAGATATAGACTGTAAAGTTTTATGACTATGTATTAAGGAGCCTTTATAATGATTTTTAAAATTTACTATCAAGACACAAAGATTCGTAATCCTAAACGTGAAGATACGCATTCAATGTATCTTGAAGCCGATTCAGAACCAGAGGCCCGGATTCAAGCCGAAGGCAATACGGAATTCAACATTGAATATATCGAAGAATTATCTGATAAGGCCTTGGAATACGAAAAACAAAACCCAGATTTCAAGATTACAAAGTTTTAAAGTAACCGCTGTCCTAACTGATAATTGCTAGGACAGTTTTTTGTTATGTAAATTTCATTGTATAGTCAAAACATTTGTTTTTTGATGGAGGAAATAACCGTTCGTGCAATTTTCAATTATTTTAAATGAGCTTGCCGGTAGTGGAAATGCGAAAAAAGTCTGGCAGAGGATTGAACCTCAACTTCAAGCTCAGGAAGTCAACTATAATTTAAATAGAACACAATATGCGGGACATGCAGAATTTTTAGCTGGACAAATTATTAAGCATGCTCGTGACCCACGGCAAACGGTTATTTTAGTGATTGGTGGCGACGGAACGCTTCATCAGGTGCTAAATGGTGTTCTCAGCCATTCTGAAACTGGGGACGATCGAATCCCACTTGCCTATATTCCGGCCGGCTCGGGCAACGATTTTGCTCGGGGGCTAAAAATGGCATCTGACCCTGATACAGCACTTCGCCAAGTATTAAATTGCCAACAACCGACCTTAGTCGATGTTGGGACATATAACGAAGCTATTAAGCATGAGACCGGCTTTTTTCTTAACAACATTGGTATTGGCTTTGATGCCGCGGTTGTTAGTCGAACAAATGCATCGGCACACAAAAAGCAGTTCAATAAATATCATCTCGGTTCACTTTCATATGTTGCTTCGGTATTTAGTGTCCTCTACAATCAGGAACCATTTCAATTAATGGTGCAAATGGGCAAGCATCGTGACCTATATCAAAAGGCCTTTTTGGTCACAACATCAAATCATCCCTACTTTGGTGGCGGCGTTGCAATACTGCCCGACGCCACTGTCCACAGCGGTGAACTCGAACTGATTGTGATCGAACGGAAAAACTGGCTCATGTTGCTCTGGGTTTCGATCTTGCTCGTGTTCAAACGTCATCTCAAGTCCCATTGGGTACACCACTACAAAGCAAAAAAAATCCACGTCACAACAACGTCACTAGAGTTTGGACAGATTGATGGGGAAGAAATGGGGAACCGCTTCTACGACCTTTCAATGGGGGTACAGCAGTATCCATTCTGGATTGATACAACTATTAAATAAAAAAATCTCGAATCAGAGTTATCAAACTCCGTTTCGAGATTTTTTAATCTTCAGATGCTTCCATCGCATCTAAAATCATCCGCAATTGACTGCATTCTTCACGCAAATCATTCATTTCTTTTCCATACTGCGGCTCAATTGTAATCGTTCCAGTAACATTTTGCCTAGACGATCGCTTAGCTTCTTTTTGACAAAGCTGTGTCAGTGCACTTTGAGCATCAGCTAATTCCTGCTGAATCTCAAATTTGTTACTCACCTCAAACACTCCCTTTTCAGTAAAGTATTAAAAGCAAATTCAAATTTGCAACATTGAATATAACACCAATCCGGCAGAAAGTTAACCATTTAAGCATTACAATTTGGTTACACGCATAAAAAAAGCACACAAAGCCGCGAACCGCGCGAGTTTATGTGCTTTTAAGTACTACTTCAAAGTTCCGGCAAAGCTAGGCATGAAGTAACTACTAATGGTCTGAATTTGAACATTTGAGCCAGTATGTGGTGCCGCAACATACTGATTGTTGCCAATATAAATTGCATCATGATAGGTATTGCCTGGTGTACCCCAGAATAAAATATCTCCAGGCTGAGCAGAGGCTACCGAATGCTTAGAAACATATGCTTCTTGTGCCACCGTATTATGTGGCAACGAAACGCCGTCCGCGTATTTAAAGACGTATTGCACAAGTCCTGAACAATCCATTCCAGAAGTTGTATTACCGCCATAGACATAAGGAATGCCAGCACTTGCTAATTTAACAGCAAGGCTAACGACCGATCCACTCTGCAAGGCAGTATTTGACGAAGCTGTCGTCGAATTTGCTGTCGTTGTAGCTTGTTGGCTAGACTGCGTTGCACTTGACGATGTGGCAGTACTGGTACTCGATGATGTTGCAGCACTTGATGATGCAGCAGTACTTGAACTTGTGGTTGCTGATGAAGCAACACTAGCACTTGAAGCCACTTTTTGGGAACTCGAACTCTGTGCAACAGCACTCGAAGCAACCTGATACGTCGCGTCCACCTGCACTTTGCGCTGAACAGTTGTTGAAGATGATGTCGCACTGCTTGCAGACGCTGACGAAACAGATGATGCACTTACAGAAGAGCTCACAGTCGCTGATGATGCCGTGGTGGTGCTAGTAGCAGCAGTTGTACTCGACACTCCTGATTCATTCACCTTACTGGTTTGTGTCGTGGTAGCAGCACTTTCTGCGGATGAACTCACAGTTGCCGCTACACTCGAAGTGCTACTAGTCAATGAAGTTGATTGACCGGCTACACTAGCCGATGAACTCGTAGTTGCCGAAACGGCACTCTTTGCAGTCGCTGACGTTGTACTCGTTTTAGCCGTTGCAGATGCATTCAATGTCAATTTCTGGCCGACAAGCAAGAAATCTTGATTTTGAATACCATTTGCCTTTACCAATTTATCGACCGAAATACCATATTTCGCGGCAATTGCTGAAAGCGTGTCCCCACTTTTAACGACATAGCTAGATGCTGAAGCAGTTGTCGTGGTCGTTGCTTTCTTTTGTCCTGATAGATTAAGTTGCTGGCCAGAATAAATTAAATCAACCGTTGAGCTTACTTTTTTAATACTGGTATTTGAAGATTCCAAGTCGGAAATTGAAACACCGTATTTTTGAGCGAGGCTCCACACCGTGTCCCCTTGCTTAACTGTAACAGTTGAAGCGTTTGCCGTTTGCGTTCCAACAGCGAACAATCCCAATGCACCAACCGTTCCCAACAAAACATTCTTGGCATATCGGTTATGGTTACTTCCACTTACTTTATGAGAATTTGACATTCGTTCCACTCCTTACAGAATTACTAAGTTCTTAAATTATTATGAATTTATTTTTAAATTACTGATAATCTGATTAAACATACTGTAAGAATAACATGATCCTTGTAACATGAAAACACTTAACACTTTACATTTTCGAATCATTAATCGCTCATTTAATCTATTTGTATATACCAAAAGGCCGCAACAGCGGCCTTTTCATTTTACAGTTCCTTATCAATTAGTTAACATTACAAATACGTTACAACAATCATAATTTTGTAAGATGGATTTGCTCATGATCATGGTCAATCTTCATCCACGTTTGGTGAACCGTAATTTTGCTATGTTGTTGGTTTCCAAATTGCTTGTAAAATTGTGCCTTATCAACTGTATCGGTCGCACTAACTTGATGTGCTTTAAGCGCGGTTTTAGAACTGTACGTCGCAACCACCACCCGATTAGGAATGCAGGTAATAGTTTTCCCACTTCTCTTATATGTTCCAGTGTATGTCCGGGTCCAGCATTGGCTAACCGTATTCTCTTCAACTAGTTGGTAGGTTTTATCCCGATTTAATGTCAGCTTAATTTTAACAGCCTGCGCGTCTGGATACTTTTTGGTTCCCTCCCATTTTCCGATGATCGATACCTTTTTGCTATGATGCTGCACAGTTTGTCTTTGACTCGTTACTGGAGTCCTGTTTGCCTGATAACGCACATAGCCGGCGCTCCCCAATGCCACTATCGCAATTAAAATTACCATCGTCAACGTTATGATTTTTGTTTTTCGTTTCATCAAACTCTCCCCTTTTTAACACTTAATCATCATAACGCACCATAACCACCGAAAACACTTCACGAGTTCTAATCTCATTTTATTTTAATTTTTTATTTTGATATTCCGAATTAATAACATCCATTCTTCATTTGATGAGCAATGCCTATTTATACTTAGCCTTGCTATATACAACTATTATAATTGTTCACCACAATTTACCACGTATAATGCTGGTTTCTTTGACCATATGGTCTGGGTTTAGCCTTGACATCCAACTTAAATCTCGCTATGGTAGTGTTATATTAAATTTAGATGAGAAATCAACGACTAGGTCAGTAACCGTTCAATTAGTCTTCAGAGAGTTCTGGTATCCGCTGCGACAGAATAGACATTGAATTGCGAACATCGCCTATGAGTGCGCTGTGTCATTAACTTGATACACTGTTGGGGCCACCCATTATCAGGAGATCTTTCGATCATTAAGCCAAGCACAGTATTTGCACTTGGAAAATAAGGTGGTACCACGCTAACACGTCCTTACTTGGGGCGTGTTTTTTCGTCTATTTTTTCTAACTTCAAAAAAGGAGGATCGTTCTTGACCTTTATTTGACTTAAATACATATTAAACAACTTTGGAGGACTACATATTATGACAAAAACTAATTTAACTCTCGCAACTCCCGAAGAAACACAATTCGCTAACACGCTCTTTCAGGCGTTACAAACGCAAACAAAGCTCGATGAGTCCAAATATCAAACACTGTTACAAGATGATGATGCCGCATACCGAGTTCAATATGCACTTACCCAACTTAAGCAAGAGCCTGTGCGCGGCTATAAGGTTAGTTTAACGAGTAAACAAACACAAGATATGTTTGACTCCGACTCACCACTCTACGGCGCAGAGGTAGACCATCAGTGGCTGTCATCACCAGCACAGCTTCCATTGTCAGATATGATGGAACCACTTGTTGAAGTGGAACTGGTCTTTACGGCCCAAGAAGATTTATCTGCTAACGATTCTGTTGACGAATTACTCAAAAAAACTACGGTTGCTGCAGCATTAGAAGTACCAGACGCGCGTTTCAAAAACTGGTTCCCCGCCTTATCAAAACGTATGGTCATGGCAGATAATGCGGTAGCTGGTCGTGTCGTTTTCGGTAAGGAATTGGCAACAAATACCATGAAAGCGGCTGACCTATCACAAGTCAAGGCAGAATTGACACTCGATGGTCAACCCCTTGTGGCTGGTGATTCTTCGGAGGTCCTTGGAAATCCTTTGAATTCACTCCAATGGCTCGTCAAAAAATTGGAAAGCCAAGGTCAAAAATTGAAAAAAGGGCAACGCGTATCAAGCGGTACGTTTGTATTACCCCCACATCTTACAAAAGGCCATTACCTCTGCCATTTTAGCGGTGACTTTGGCGACGTCAGTTTAGACGTTAAATAAACCGGAACGTGTCTGGAAAATAATTGCGATTGAAAATCGACCTGAAATTCTATTAATTCTAGAATTTTAGGTCGATTTTTTGTTCTTTTTACATTCAATAATTGTTTACGCTGAAAACCAGCGACTCCACTGGGCGGGATTCTCACTGAATTTGTCACATTTATTGTCATTAAGAAAATACATAGTCTATTTTTCCCGGGTTTTCTCCTCTCGGATGGATTTGACACACACCAAATGAACTTTTTTCTTTCAAATATTGGATCAACATCAAACTTGCGCTGCAAATAGATCTCAGAATCTTGTTTAGATAAGTAGCTGGTAAATCAAGAAAATCATGATTCAAACTTACCTAGACGTTCCATGGTCAGACTTCATTGTTATGCTGATTTCGAATTCACACATCCTTATTCATCTTCATGTCGATGTTCACCTTGATGGAAGACATTTGAATAGTAACCAGTCAACATTTGATGAAACTTATTGAACCACGTTGGATCAGCCGCTGCAATATCATCGTACATGCTAGCATTGATCTTGGTTAAAATTGCAGCGAGTTGATCCAATTCCCTGTCGTCCAATACTTCCAGAAATGGCGGAATTTCATCAATCGTCTGGCTGGCTTCCTTACGTCCCATCGGTGTCAAACTTACTAGTGTCACCCGGCGATCAGTTATCGATTTTTCCCGGGTCACAAACTTTTTCTTCTCCAACTTTCGCACGAACTCCGCCGTAGATTGCGCCGTCAAATTCAACTTGATTGCTAGATCCTTCTGAGAGACATGATCCTCCGTCAACAGGGCCAGCAGAATTTTTCCCTGTCCCTGAACGATCGTTTGTCGTTCAGGATGTTCACGTGCCGAATGGCGACGATGAATATCGTCCGCCACATGCTGTAGCGCCCCAAACTCAATCAGTTTTCGCGTGGTTGTTTGCTGCTTAAACAGGTCACTCATCAGTACGCCCTCCTTGATTGGTCTTAAAATGACCTAACGATGTACCCTGATACTTATTATACCTTAAAATCCCTTCAAAAAGTCAGGGGCCCTTATAAAAAACATTGACATATTAATCAGGGGCCCTTATAATTCATTTCGTCAGGTACCCTGAACAATAAATTACTTATCAAAGAAGGTTATCCTATGAATTCAGAATACGCAATTGAAGTTTCTCATCTCACCAAAAAATTTGGCAAAAATTTAGCTGTTGACGACATTTCCTTTCAAGTTCGTCGTGGCGAAGTGTTTGGTCTCCTAGGCCCGAATGGCGCCGGTAAAACGACTACCCTTCGTATGATCACAACTCTATTGAAACAAACGAGCGGACAAATAACAGTTTTCGGTCACAACACGCTCAAGGACAGCAAGGCCGCTCGAGCAACTTTTGGGTTGACCGGTCAGTATGCATCTGTCGATGAAGACATTTCAGCTCGGGAAAATTTACTCATTTTTTCCCGATTGAATGGTCTCACTCACGTAGCATCCAAGCAGCGAGCAACCGAATTATTAGAAGAGTTTTCGTTAACAGAATCAGCAGATAAGCCGATTGCTGACTTCTCCGGCGGCATGCGTCGTCGTCTCGATCTGGCCGTCAGCCTCATTACTCGTCCATCACTAATCTTTTTAGATGAACCGACAACCGGACTTGATCCCCGCACTCGGTCACAAATGTGGGAAACCATTCGTAATCTCGTCGATCAGGGATCAACGATCGTTTTAACAACCCAATATTTGGACGAGGCAGACGAATTGGCCGACCGGGTGGCCGTCATCGATCACGGTAAATTGGTTAAAATCGGTGCTCCCGCAGCATTAAAGCAACAGGTAGGGAGCTCAACCCTTCAGCTTTCACTAGCCGATGAACACCAATTGACCGCGGCTCAAACAATTGTCACTAATCAACTACACACCTCCACCAAGTTGAGTGGTGCAACCATCATGGCCAAGCTAAAACACTCAGACCAGGTCGCCGACGTTTTGATCGGTTTCCAGAAGGCTGGGATTGCGCTCAATCGAATTACCGTTCAAGAGCCGACCCTGGATGACGTCTTCTTCAATCTAACTATTGGTACCAACTAAAAATTCAACATTTTTAACTAATCGAGGTAAAATACTATGGAAATTAAAGCTTCGCACGGTAATATCATTACGAATACAGCAACAATGGCGTACCGGAACCTACTCAAAACACTGCATAATCCTGATCGTTTTATGGATGTCATCATTCAACCTGTCATGTTTATGCTCCTTTTCGGCTACCTTTTTGGCGGCGCAATTGCCGGTGGCGTTAAAGCCTACCTTCCTACTATCGTTCCAGGTATCCTGATTCAAACAATGCTGTCAGCTGCATCAGGATCGGGTGCTCAAATCCGCGAAGATCTTGACTCCGGCGTCTTCGATCGCTTCAAATCACTGCCCATGGCACACATTGCGCCACTGGCCGGGCAGTTGTTTGCCGACAGTCTCCGTCTGTTGGTAGCCACCATTGCGTCATTAACGACCGGCTACTTAATGGGCTGGCGTCCCAGCGTCGGATTCGAGTGGATCATCGCCATCAGCTTTTTGGCCATCTTTACCGGCTGGGCATTATCATGGGTTTTCGCCCTTTTCGGTCTGCTTGCCAAGAGTGCCACAATGGTTCAAAGCGTTTCGATGATGGGCATGATGCTTCTTTCATTCATGTCAAACGCCTTCATTCCGATCAAAACGCTACCGAAATTCATGCAGACTCTTGCCAATGCAAATCCAGTCACCTACGTCGTGACTGCCATTCGTCAAATATTAGCCAACGGTGCCTGGACAAGTGAATCCTTGCTTGTTCTCATTTTCGGATGCGGCATCGTTCTGATTTTTGCACCACTTACTGTGTGGGCTTACAATCATCAAAATTAATAATCGTATCCGCTAACGAAACCATCCCGCACAAAATAGACAGAAAAAAATCTCAACTTATTTTCTGTTTCCAAACTTTAATAACCAAAAACTGGAAAAAGACACTAACTGCATCTCAACGTCAACTGCATTGAATTCGTTGACTTCTCTGATTAGCTACGAAAATCACCTTTTTATTCGCTCTATTTTTTCTAATCATTAATATTTCTTTTAAATATCAGATAAACTAGTTGCTAGTTATCCGGTGATTGATGTAAACTAGGTGCTAAATTATATGGAGAAGGTGATTATATGGTTCAACTGTATTTTCATACTAACGATCCATCAAAACGCAAAGCCGTTAAATGGCTAGCGGAGCACGGTATTGATTTGCATCAACGGAACATTGAAAATGATCCGTTATCTGAAGCTGAAATTATGCATCTATTCTCATTATCACTTGATGGAACAGATGAGTTAATTTCAAAGCGGTCAAAAGATACCAAGGCTCTCAATATGGATCCTGATAAAATGACAATTAAACAGCTCACAAATGCAATCTCAACAACCCCACATATTCTTAAGAATCCGATCATCTTTGATAAACATAAGCTTGTAACCGGATTTGATTTGGAGAAAATTGGAATGTTTGTTCCGAAAAAACTTAGAAAGTTAGAATTATCATCTTTGTTTGCAAAACTCAACCCTGCTAAGGGAAATGGTAATCACATCAAACTTGCATAACTATGTTTTATCGTAGACTAAAAGGCATACCAGCTTACCGAAATGATAAGTTGATACGCCTTTTTTATATTTCATTCATTAATTAGTCGACCGGCACCCACTGATAATGTGCCCGTTCACCACCAACAAGCTTTGGTCGGCTCTTTAAATACGTAACATGGGCTAAGCCAACTTCTTTAATTGATGTTCTGACGGGGATTTGAACAAACTTAACATGCATACCAATCGATGTATCACCAATATCAATACCGCCAGCAGCCACAATATGCTCAACCTCAATTGGATCATCAAACTGTTCATAGGCAGCCACTTGAGTACCACCACCCGCGTTTAGAGCTGGAAATACCGTGACCTCTTCAAAACCGCGCTTTTCAGCCTCTCGTCGTTCTATTAGCAACGAACGGTTAATATGTTCACAACCTTGAACGGCCAGATGTAACCCATACCGTTTCAATAACGGCATAATGGTGCCAATTACCATCCGCCCAACTTCAATAGAAGAATGCTTACCGATGACATGGCCTTGGATTTCACTCGTACTTGATCCCAATACAATTAATGAATCCTTAGGAAACTGCGCATTTTCTAAAAATTCAGTAAGTCCCTGGCGTAACTGCCGTTGGCTCTCTTCAAAATCAAATTCTTTCGTATTCTCCACCCTCTAAATTTAAACCTAAATTTTAGCATTTTTATTGTGTGCACTAATAAATAGCGAATCAACGGGTTCGTTGTTATGAATTTTAATAATCGCCTGTCCCAGTAATGGTGCCACTGATAATTGAACCAGCTTTGCACCTTTTTTACTGTCTGGTAAATCAATTGAATTTGTTACAATTGCTTTTTTGATCGGCGCCTCATTAATCTTTTTCATCGCCTCTTTTGAGAAGACCGCATGGGTTGCACAAGCGTAAATTTCTTTGGCACCGAAGTTTTTCAAGGCAACCGCGGACACTGCCATTCGAACACCGGTATCAATAATATCATCGATCAAAATTGCCGTCTTTCCCTTAACGTTACCAATCACGTATTCAGGTACGGATTCCGTCTGACGTTCAATTTCTTCTGGATTACGATTATCAATGATCGCAATCGGCGCCTTTAAAATTTCTGCAAATCGACGAGCACGCGAAACGCCGGCATGATCGGGGGCCACAATTACAATGTCTTCCGTCAAATGGTGGTCATAAAAATAGTTTGCGAGCAATGGTGCCGCCAGCATGTGGTCAACCGGAATATCAAAGAAGCCTTGTACTTGGTCTGCATGTAAGTCTAATGCAATTAAGCGATCGATTTGGTCCTTTTCAAGCATCGTCGCAATCAGCTTAGCGGTAATTGGTTCCCGTGAACGTGCTTTTCGATCTTGTCTGGCGTACCCATAGTATGGCACAATCACATTAATTGTCTTGGCACTGGCTCTTCTTAATGCATCGATCATAATTAAGAGTTCCATTAAATTTGAATTAACTGGATCTGAGATTGATTGAATGACATAAACCTCACATCCCCGTACGCTTTCGTTAATCGTAATTTGAATCTCTCCATCAGCAAATTGCTTGATCGACGCGTCACTTAACGCTAGCCCAACTTCTTCCGCAACCGCTTGTGCCAGTGGACGATTTGAATTAAGTGAAAAAAGTTTTACACGTGATGCATTTTTGATTCCAGCCATGAATGGCAACCCCCAAATTATATTTTCATTATATTATCGCAACATTTGTCTTGAAGTGCAAGTTGATTAGCTTATGAATCCGCTATGAAGTTTGAAAATCTGTCGGTTTAATTCCGTGCATGCCAATCATTGGATCAATCGTTCCATTCTGAATCAACGCCATCGTTAACTGCGCATCTTCTGGATCAATAATCTTGTCATCATCATTATTATTTTGAGAATCTGAAACCGAATCTTTGGCTTCCTGTAGGTCATTACCAACGGGCATCATTTCTCCACCAAACGTTTCCGTCAGTCGTTGTAATAACGACGTCTGTCGATTAACAGCCTCGTTTTCAATACACGTTGCAAAGGCCCGTGGATCACCTAACAAAATTAACTTATTTTTAGCCCGTGTAATTGCCGTATACAGTAGATTGCGTTGTAGCATTCGACTGAACTGCGGGACCATCGGTAAAATCACCATGTCAAACTGACTTCCTTGTGATTTATGAATTGAAATACAGTAGGCCAATGTCAATCTTTGCCACTCATTACGAGAATAAGTCACTTCATTTTGATCAAATTGAATAACCATCTGATCGGTCTTCGGCCCCGCCTTTTTACCAGTTGCCTTGAGATCAAGCGCCACAATCGTGCCAATATCACCATTAAAAACATTATTTTCTGGTGAATTCACTAGGTGCAGTACCTTATCTCCAATTCGAAAGTGTTGGCCCCGAAACTCCACTTCTTTGGTTTTCTCACTCTTGATAGGATTAAAAATATTTTGTGAAAGTTCATTAATGCGGTCAATACCCGCACTCCCTCGATACATGGGAGCTAAAATTTGAACCTGATCCGCACTAAAATCTTTATCCTGTGCCTTAACTACAATCTGGGAAATCACATCGGCCACCTGATCCGCACGACACGGAATAAACGAACGATCCGGATATGACTTAGTCAAATCTTTTGGAACCTGTCCAAGTTTAATAGCGTGTGCCAACGGGATAATCGAAGATTCAGAAGACTGCCGATAAATATGATCTAATTCCAGCTTCGGTAACTGTTCAAACTGAAGCAAATCATGAAAAACCTGTCCCGGCCCCACAGATGGCAGTTGATCCTTATCGCCAACTAACACAACTTGCATGGTACTAGGCACCGACTTGAGTAGTGTTTTAAATAAAAGTGTATCAACCATTGACAGCTCATCGACGATTAACAACGCACCCTCAAGATCCTTGGCATTCATTTCGGTCGGCATTTCACGGCCGTTTAATCCCAAAAGTCGATGAATCGTGCTAGCTGGTAGCCCGGTGGTTTCACTCATCCGCTTAGCAGCTCGACCAGTTGGGGCTGCCAGCAAGATGGGAAATGGTCGGTCCTTATACTCATTAATATCGAGTGAATACTGATGAAGCTTGGCAAAGGTTGCAACAATTCCATTAATAATAGTTGTTTTTCCAGTTCCCGGACCACCAGTCAATAAGAACACTCGCGACATTAGTGCTTTGATAATTGCCTGCTCTTGTGATTGATCATACGAAATATCCAGTTGACCTTCAATTTTATTAATGACTTTAGCAATGGCTTTTTCACCGAGGTCAATTGGTTCATCAGACATTAATCGCTGAAGGTGCTGGGCAATCTGCCACTCCCCACTAAATAATGTACTTGGATAAACTCGATCCTCCTGACCGACAATTTCATTTTTTTTCGCCAGATCAATTAGCTGATCGGCAACCTTTTGCGGTTCAATTTGCACTTGTTGGCTCGATTCTAGTAGTTGGATAGCATTATTAAGGAGGGTCTTGGTAAATGTGTATGTATCCCCACTTTGCATTGTTACCTCATCCAGTGCCTGCAACACACCAGCGGCTAATCGGCGCGGATCATCAGGTGCAATATCCATCTGCATCGCCACCTGATCTGCACGTTTAAAACTAATACCATCAATATCCTGGGCTAACTGATAGGGGTTATCATGAATAACATCTAATGTTTTCTCACGGTACTTTTCAAAAATCGTCGCTGCTAATGAATTACCAAAACCTAAATCATTCAAACCAATCACAATCTGGTCCATTCCTTGATTATCCGTCAAATTATCAACCAAGGATTGAATAATGGTTGGTCGAAGTTTTAATGGTGCTAAAACACTTGAATCGTGAGTGATTTCTGCAATTGCACCAGTTCCCAGCAAATCGACAATTTTTTCGGCTGTCTTTTGACCGACCCCTTTGAACTGATCACCGGACAAGTAATTGACTAGGCCCTGTCGTGTTGTAGGTTGTGCTTTGTGATAGCCGGTTGACTGGAATTGCTGCCCATACTTTGGATGATCAACAAGTTTTCCCTCGAAACGATATAGACTTTCATCGTCAACATCCCCAAAATTTCCCGTTACAACAATTTCTGGTTCGGTCCACTCTAAATTAGTTTCTTCAACAGAGACCAGCAATACTTTATAGAAATTATCCGAACTTGCAAAAAAAACGGTAATTACTTTACCAACTAAAAAAGACGACTCCACTGGGTCATCAAATAAGTTAATTGAATTATCCACCAAAGTCATCTCCTCAAACTATTTCCCAAAACACCACTACTTATCCTGATGTTGTTTGAGAACCTTCTGAATATCATCGATCCGCTTTTCACTCTTCTCATAATAGTCCGGATCTAACTGCTTGGCTTGGTTCAGATAATCCACATAGGGTTCTCCAAGAACCATTGCCACCAGACCTCTGTTGAATTGTGTATCTGCGCGACCCGGATGACGTTTTAAAATATCATCGTAAAAATCCGCAGCCTGCGTGAAATTACCGAGTGTTAGTAACGCATCTCCCAAGACTTGATTAATTTCCGGATCCTGCTTCCGCAAATCATGTGCAGTCAGCCCATAAGCAATTGCCCGCTTATAGTCCTTCATCTGCATTAGGCTCTGGGCCATCATCAAATATGCATCTGCCTTCAGCTTATCGTCATTAATCTTGTTATAGTATTTGATTGCTTCTTCATACTTGCCAACTTCATAATAGAGATTTCCCAAGCCATAACTCAACAAATTGACCGCTTTAGTATCCTTGGCAAAAATTCCCAGAGCTTTCATAAACAGCTCTTCAGCCTGTTCGTGGCTGTTCAGCCTTGTCAGAAGTGCCCCTAAATCATAGTAATTTTGCACCTTGTCAGGGTGTGCATCAATTGCCCCCACCAATTTAGCTACTAATTTTTCAGATTGTTCTTTCTGTTCATCACGATTAATTCCATCACGGTTTTCAGTCATTTCTTGTTCCCCCCTCTAAATAGTGTCAGTCGGATCATTTTCAGATCGATTTAAATAGTCAGTTTCATTCCATTGAACTAGTTGGTACCCATCCATTGGTGATTGTGCCTCCAGAATAGTCGTTGATGTGTTGCTGAGTCCGCCTCGATCACGCAGGTGATCCAGCGAAACACCTAACAACCCGTTAATACCGGCATTCATCGCCGCACCGTGTGATACAATAATCACATTTTGATCGCCAGGATGATTGCTGACAATCTCATCAACAGCCTGTTTAAACCGTCTAATGACCTGATCGAAGCTTTCACCGGCAATATTTGACGCGTTGTAACGATCAGGATGGTTACGAAAAGCGTCAAATTCTGTTGGAAATTGTTGAGCAACCTCCTGAAATGCCATGCCTTCCATTTTACCTAAATCAAATTCTGATAAACCGCTCATAAGGGTCAGCTTCAGTTTTTGATTCAACTGGGTACGTAAGTAGTTCGCAGTATCTCGAGCTCGTTTGATGGGACTGGCGTACATCTGTGTAAATGACACCGTCCGTAAATGCTTTCCTAAACGTTTAATCTCATGATAACTTTCTGGAAGGAGAGGTGAATCTCCATGCATTCCTTGGTAACGCGACTCAAGATTCCATTCAGTTTTGCCATGTCTAATAAAGTATAGTTTAGTCATCTATTTCTTCCTTACCTAAAATCAACTGCTCTTATTATCCCAATATCCCCAACATTGTGCAACTCTATTTTACACCATTATCTTCAACACCGATGAATAAAGGATTCTAATTCGCAACGAATTAGAATCCCTTATTTCATACTATACATACTGAAGAGCACGTGTCTCATTGTAAGCCTGATCAATAATCGCACTGCCCAAGCACTCAGCACCATCATAGAAAACAACTGCTTGTCCTGGTGTAATTGCTCGCGCAGGATCATCAAACGCCACAACAACGGTTTCATGATCATCACTTAACCGTACGGTAACCCCAACATCCTTCTGCCGATAACGGAACTTAGCGGTGCAATGGAACTCATCGCCATACCGTTGTGCAATATCATCCACCCAGTGAATATCACTCGCGTTAAGATGTGTTGCATACAGATGTTCATTGTGGTAGCCCTGCCCAACGTACAAGACGTTCTTTGACTGGTCTTTGCCAATCACAAACCAAGGCTCGTTACTTGTTCCATTACCACCAATTCCAAGTCCCTTGCGCTGACCAATTGTGTAGTACATCAATCCAGTATGCTCACCCATAACAGTCCCATCAAGGGTGACCATCTTCCCAGGCTTGGCTGGTAAATACGTACTCAAAAAGTCTCTGAAATGACCTTTTTCACCAATAAAACAGATTCCAACAGAGTCCTTCTTATTGGCAGTTGCCAATCCAGCTTCCTGAGCAATCGCGCGAACTTCAGGCTTTGTCAGACCAGCTAGTGGGAACATTACCCGGTCTAACTGCTCGTGATCTAATTGACTCAAAAAATACGTTTGATCCTTATTTTGATCCACAGCACGCATCAGGTGCATATGACCATTAGCATCTCGCTCCAAGTCAGCATAGTGACCAGTCGCAATATAGTCTGCACCAAGTTGATCCGCATATTCTAGAAACGCTTTAAACTTAATCTCTTTATTACAGATTACGTCGGGATTCGGAGTGCGATCTTTCTTATATTCATCCAAGAAATACGTAAATACGCGGTCCCAGTATTCCTTTTCAAAGTTAACAGAATAATACGGAATCCCTATTTTTGATGCTACTTTTGCAACATCCTTGTAGTCTTCTGTCGCAGTACAAACGCCATTTTCATCAGTGTCGTCCCAATTTTTCATGAACACACCGACGACATCGTATCCTTGCTGCTTTAAAAGCAGTGCAACAACCGATGAATCAACACCGCCGCTCATTCCGACTACTACACGTGTATGACTGTTGTCAGCCATGTCATCACCATCATTTCAAATAGATTCTGGAAAAATCCACGATTGAAGGTCGTAACAATCCAGTATCGGCCATTATATCAAAATTGACCACAACATGCACGCATTAAACCTTCTCAAATACACCACGCTTAACCATTTCATCAAGGATGAAACGATACTGAGTCGTAAATTCATCAGCTCGAGCGTGCTTGAAAATATTAACCGTCGCACTACCACTCTTATTTACGGTATCCATTTTAAAGCTACCCAAATCTTTTTTAAACGTGATTTTAAGTTTTGCGACCGCTTCGAACGGTGACGTGGGGTCCAATGAACCTTCATAGACAAACGTACCATTGGGTTTTAAGTCGAACCCCAAATCTCGAAGCGTATACTTTTTAACTTGCGAACTAATTTGATAAGTATCTGAATCACCAGGTACCTGTACCTTATCTGCAAATGCCATCCTATCGCACCTCACTCTTTTGTTTAAGTCGCGATACAATATCACTTAACGCCTGGACAAACGCGGTAATCTGCTCAGTAGTTGTATACCGACCAAAACTAATTCGAATCGATTCGCTAATCCGTGGACTATCTTCACCAAACATAGCAGTTAAAACATGTGACGGCTCCAAATTACCAGCTGTACATGCAGACCCACCAGAAACTGCGAATCCAGCCAGATCTAAATTAGTTTGTAACACATACGTTGAAATTCCCTTAACCCAAATATTGAACACATGGTTCAAGTTTTCTGGATCCAGTGCCCCGTTAATTTCGAACTCAATATGCTGAGCCGTCAGTCCATCAATAATCTGCTGCTTGAATTGGTAGTACTTAGTTTGACGATGCAGTTTTTCGTCATGGGTTAGTACGGAAACTGCCTTCCCAAACGCTGCAATTGCTGGCACATTCTCGGTCCCCGCACGGCGCTTAGTTTCTTGATCGCCACCCTTAACAAAACTTTCGAAATTGACGCCTTCACGCCGATATAAAAAGCCAATCATTTTGGGCCCATTAATTTTGTGTGCAGAAGTGGAGAGTAGATCGATGTGATCTGCTTCAACATCAATATCGAGCAGTCCATACGTTTGAACAGCATCGGTGTGCAACCACGCCTGATGATCTTTCAAAATTTCACCAATTTCGTGAATTGGCATCCGGCTACCAACCTCATTATTTCCCATCATAACTGTGACCAAAATAGTATCGGGGCGTAAGGCTGCTTTAAAGTCAGCCAACGAAATATTACCGAATTCATCAACCGGTAGGTACGTCACTTCAAACCCCTTTTGCTCTAAATAATGGAGTGGTTTTAACACCGCCTCATGCTCAATTGCTGTCGTAATAATATGTTTACCTAAGCTTTGTCGTGCCTCTGCAGTCTGCAAAATTGCCGTATTGTCGCTTTCGCTACCGCCGCTAGTAAACACAATTTCGTTATCATTGGCATGAATACTCTGTGCAATTATATGACGTGCTTGGTCAACAACCATTGCGGCTTGCCGACCAAATCCATAGCCGGTTGATGCATTACCAAACACATGGCGCATCTTATCGGTCATCTCATCAATCACTTCATCAGACATGGGCGTTGTCGCCGCATTATCTAAATAAATCTGTTCCACTATCAAAACCCCTATTCAGTTTGAGCCCGAAAGAGCGCCAGTAACATTTGTGCTGAACGCTTCCCGGCATCAATAATAAATTCATCAAAAGAAATTCCTGCGTTTGAATCAGCAGTATCCGACATTGCCCGAACAACAACGTACGGAACATGATGATCAGTAGCAACTTGGCCGACTGCTGCCCCCTCCATTTCGCTAGAAACAGCCTCGGGAAAATGGTTCAGAATTTGTTTCACTGCCGCTTCACTGGCAATAAACTGATCGCCACTCACAATTAGTCCAGTCGTCACGTTCAACCCGGTTTCTTGCCCGGCCCGAGCAATTTCTTGCCCCCACTTTTGGGACGCCTCGAAACGAGCGGGTTGTCCCGGAAGTTGACCATATTGGTACCCAAACGCCGTTGCATCAACATCATGATAAGCCGTCGCAGTTGAGACAACAACATCGCCAACGTGTAATCCGTCACCAATCCCGCCGGCTGAACCAGAATTAATCACTACATCTGCTTGAAATTCAACGATCAAATGTTCAGTAGTTATTCCCGCCTCAACTTTACCAATGCCAGACTCAACCAAAACAACGTTTTGACCGCTAATTTGACCTTCATAATATTTTTTTCCACCAAGCGTTGTTATCTGCTTATTCTCTAGTGCAGCCGTTAACTCTTTAATTTCTTCTGGCATTGCACAAATTACACCAAACTTCATTCAAAACCATCCTATCTTAATTAACCAACAAAAAACAGAACTAAGTATACGAGTATAATCGCAATTACTAGTCCAATAATAACCAAATTTAATTTATGCTTTAATTTTAATGTTCTCGCGTCACTGGGATCCGTATGACTTCGCGTTTCCGATATCGGCGGAATTTCTTCATCCGGCGCATCAGAAATCACATCCGCATCCGGTTCACTGTCCACTGTCTCTTCAGGACCTTTTCGTCCTCGTTTCGCCTGTTGTTGCCGATAAGCTTGGCGAGACAATGGTTGTTCTTCTTGATCCTCATGATTCATTCAGGTCACCACTCAATACCAATGTTTGCCAATGATAAATCGCCATAATTGTCTTAGCATCGATAATCTTTTGCTCGCGAATCATGGCAAGTGCCTCATCAAGGCTTACCCGCATTACTTGAAGATTCTCATCATCATCTTGTGGTAGTTCGTTCACCACTGTCGTTAGTCCAGTCGCGACATATAACGTCATGAATTCATCACAAAATCCAACTGAGGTATAAAACGAACTGGCTTCAGTCAGATGTGTCGCCTTTAATCGCGTTTCTTCATTCAATTCCCGAATAGCCGCATGCAATGCACTATCATCGCGATCATCCAGCTTTCCAGCCGGAATTTCCAACGTCGCCTGATCCACCGCTGCTCGCCATTGTTTCATTAGCAACATTTTATTTTGATCATCGATTGCTAAAATGGCCACGGCAGGGGCATGATGCACAATCTCGCGGGTTGTCATTTTACCGTTCGGCAATTTCACATCAGCAACTTCTAACGTCATAATATGGCCGCTAAAAATCGTTTTTGAAGCAACCTTCTTTTCTTCTAATGTCACCTTTATAAAGATCCTTCCTCGTCATCCGTAATCACTTGAACATGAGCTGCCTGTGGACCACGAACTCCTTGCACAACAACGAGATCAACCTGCTCACCCGGACGTAATTCTTTTCTCCCGGATCCTTCGATACCGCTAAAATGCACAAATACATCAGGTTCATTCGGAACTTCAATAAAGCCAAATCCCTTTTGTTCATCAAAATTTTTAACTTGTCCGCGCACAGTCTTTTCTCCTTCTACTTCGTCAATGACTGAACAAAGGCTTCGTACGCCGTTTGTTCTCCAGTTTCAACAACTACTGTATTTTCAAATTGGTGCTCTAAGGCGTCTGCCAAGCTTAATTCAACCGTTCGTACAAACGTGGCATTACCAATTAGATCAATATAGTCTTCCCCACCAGCAACTTGGTGATGAACTTTAGTCTTAACCATACCGCCCGGATTTTTAACCGTAATTTCAGTATTATTCGTTACTTGATCCGCATGTAACAGTACACTAACTAAACTTGAAGCCGACATCGCTGTACCACAGGCATCAGTATACCCAACTCCACGTTCAAATGTACGCACAAAAATTTCATTTTTACCAAGTACCCGAACAAAGCTAACATTAACTCCATCAGGGAAAATTGGGTTTTGACCATCATTCAAATAACGCCCTAGTTCCCCAAGCTGATCGCTTTCAAGCGTTGCTTGATCAACAAATGCGATCAAATGTGGGTTCGGTACTGCCACTGCAGTAAATTTCAAGTCGCTGTCTAATTCATCAATTGCTTGGTCAACCAGTGTTTCTGCTTCATGGTTAACATGCATTTTTAAATCAGCCGCTTTAAAACTAACTGGCGCAATATGTGCCTGATAAGTCGCAACATCCGGTGCTAAATTAGGCATCTTAGCGACTGGTAAATCGGCCTCCATAGTTTGCACCGCGAACGACTGTGTTTGGTTCTGCTGTGCCAAATAGCGTGCAACACAACGAAGTCCATTCCCACACATGCTGGCCTCACTACCATCAGCGTTGATAACTCGCATTCGTCCAATTGGGCCTACATGGTCTGCTCTGTCAACCCACAAAAGGCCGTCCGCCCCATCCAGTAATCCATTTTTTCGATCACAAATATTAACCGCCAATTGGCGAATTTCTGTTTCCGTTAGTTGTCTCTCTAATGTTTGTGCGTCTAGCATATAAAAATCATTGCCAGAACCGTGTACCTTTAATAATTTCATTTGCTTCACCCTCATCTTGGCAAAAAAATACCAAGTAATTTTCATTACTTGGTATTTTACACCGTTAGTTACTAAAAGTCATTTGTTCAGTACCAACAACCTGTTCAAACGGGTCATCATTTAATCCCTATTTTTCAAGGCCCTCACTGACGGTCTCAGGGAATTCACGCCGGACGATTTCCGCACAACGTGCACATAATTGTGGATAAGCACTGTCCGAACCGACATCGGTCGTCGTCATCCGGCAACGTTGACAAACTTCTCCTTCAGCAGCAGCCACTCTAATCGCAACACCATCGTTGTAATTTTCTGCATCTGCAGGTGTTTCATCCAACGCATGAACGTGAAGGTCAGAAACTTCCAACAACTGACGTGTGTCGCCGTTCAGTCCAGCCAACACCTTTTGATTTTCATCGGACAAGTATAAGTCTAAGCGTGCTTCAAGTGACTTTCCAATTAGTTTTTCATTTCGTGCTTCTTCTAGACTCTTCAAGGCGTGTGTCCGAATTGTCATGAATGCTTCCCAAGTTTGAAGAAGTTCTTTCTCACCGTCATAGTGCTTAACTTCTGGCATTTCTGCAAGTTGAACGAACTCTTCTGGTTCCTTCAAGTACTGCCAGATTTCCTCTGTCGTATGTGGCAAAACTGGCGTTAACAGTTTCGTCATTGACACAAGAACTTGATAGAAAACAGTTTGCATTGATCGACGGGTTTGTGAGTTTTCACCGTCAATATAAACAACATCTTTAGCCACATTCATGTAAAATGCTGACAATTCAGTTGTGATAAAGTTCATCAATTGTTTATAAATATCCAAAAATTCGTAGTTATCAAAGTGTTTCTTCGTTGACTCAACGAATTCATTAAGTTTTACGAGCATAAATTGATCAACTGATTCTAGGTCGTCATATTCAAGTGCATCCTTTTGTGGATCAAAATCAGTCGTGTTAGCAAGTAAGAACCGCATTGTATTCCGGAACTTCCGGTAGCTTTCAGAAACCTGTTTAAAGATCTCCATTGATACCCGTACATCGGCAGATGAGTCAACACTCATAACCCACAAACGGATAATTTCAGCACCCATCTGTTTAACAACTTTGTTTGGTTCAATCGTATTACCAATTGACTTACTCATCTTCTTGCCTTCACCATCGAGGGTAAAGCCTTGGGACAAGATTGATTTGTAAGGCGCTTTGCCAGACACCACCACACTGGTAATCAAACTGGAGTTAAACCAACCACGGTATTGATCAGAACCTTCCATGTACATGTCTGATGGATAAGTGAGATAATCACGTTCAGCTAAAACACCCTGATGTGATGAACCAGAATCGAACCAAACGTCCATGATATCAGTTTCTTTAGTAAACTTTCCATTTGGTGAGTGTTCACTCGTAAAGCCTTCTGGAAGAAGGTCTTTGGCGTCACGATCAAACCAAACGTTGGATCCGTATTCACCAAATAGATCGGCAACATGATTAATCGTTTCTTCCGTCATAATTGGTGTCCCATCTTCACCGTAGAAAATTGGCAACGGCACACCCCAGACACGCTGACGTGAAATTACCCAATCACCACGATCCCGGATCATATTATGAAGACGTGCCTTACCCCAACTTGGGTAGAACTTAACATCATCCAAAGCCCCTAAAATTTCATCACGAATTTTGTCAACTGAGGCAAACCACTGATCGGTTGCCCGGAAAATGATCGGTTTTTTAGTCCGCCAGTCGAATGGATAACTATGTTTGATTGGCATATATTTCAGCAGCAAGCCAGCGTCCTTCAGTTTATCCAAAGAGATCTTATTACCATCTTCATAGAAGACACCTTCAAAATCAGGACCAGCTTCCTTGGTCAGGTATCCTTGATCGTTCACTGGAACAAAAATATCCAGGCCGTACTGCTTCCCAACGTTATAATCATCTTCACCAAAACCAGGCGCTGTATGAACCAGCCCAGTTCCGGCGTCAAGTGTCACAAAGTCGCCCAACATCGTAACTAACTTCCGCTCTGGAAAGAAAGGATGCTGTGCAATAACACGATCTAATTCTCGACCCTTAACGGTCTTTTCAACTTGCACATCTTCCCATTCGAACAACTCCGCACACTTGTTAACCAATTCAGCTGCTAAAACGAACTTCCGATCGTCACCCGAATGTGTGACAACGGCATATTCAAAATCAGCATCGACGGTAATTCCCTCGGATCCAGGAATCGTCCAAGGTGTCGTCGTCCAGACAACCATATAAGTCTTGTCATTTTCAAGGACGCCCTTACCATCGACCACTTGTTCTCCGTAGAAAGCTGATGGTGAAGTAACATCCTTGTAATCAACTTCAGCTTCCGCCAGAGCTGATTCAGAAGACCATGACCAGAATACTGGCTTTTTACCACGGTATAAAAGGCCTTTTTGAGCAAAGGCACCAAACACTCGAATTTGAGCAGCTTCGTATTCTTTTTTTAGTGTTAAGTATGGGTTATCCCATTCACCTGCAACACCCAACCGTTTGAAATCATTACGCTGCTTTTCAACTTGTTCTAGCGCATATTTCCGACATAAATCACGGAATTCTGAGGTGTTCATCTTTTTACGATCATACCCCATTTTAGTAAGTTGTTGCTCAATTGGTAAGCCGTGCGTGTCCCATCCAGGAACGTAGGGTGCACGGAATCCTGACATGGATTTATAACGTACAATAATATCTTTGGTAATTTTGTTAAGTGCATGCCCAATATGAATATTTCCGTTGGCATATGGAGGCCCATCATGTAGTACAAATGTTGGTTTACCCTCATTTAATTTTTGTCGCTGTTCATAAACTTTATTTTCAGCCCAGATATTCTGCCGTTCAACTTCCTTAACGGGTAAATTACCGCGCATTGGAAACTTGGTTTTGCCAAGATTTAGTGTTTCTTTAACTCGCATAATCTCTGCCTCCTATAATTAATATTGTATGTAGCGCCGTGGTATGATGAAAAATAAAAAATCCCCGCCCGCAAGGGACGAAGATTTCGTGGTACCACCCAAATTTAGAATTAAAAAATTCTCTTTGTCATTCAATAACGGGGATGACCCGACTTAGTCTAACATAATCGACTAAATATTCGGAGATGATCTATCAGTTTCGTAACTTGGTCAACCTTTCACCACTCGTTGACTCGCTTTCAAGCACATCTAACCGACTTGCTGTTCTCTTCATTATTTTCATCATATTCAGCTAATTGAGCGCTTGAATTACTTGTCGCTGTCGGGAAAAATCACAACAGTCTCGCCAGCTGCAGCAGCGCCATTCACCGGTTCTTCAACCGCCTGCGTATCCGCTGGCTGCTCAGCAACCTCGCTCGCTGGTTCTGAGTTTACACTTTGATTTCCCTCATTGTCAAGAGTCTTTCCTAAAACCTTTTGGATTTCATCATATGAGCTCACATCTGATTCTTTTAATAAGTCATCCCAATCATCGCTTGTGACAACTCCTAGTTGTGATTCTAACATCACTTGTAGCCGCTGTCTGAAGACACGAGTCTGCTTCTTCAAGTCATTGGTTTCAACCGTTAGCTTACGAGTAGAGTCTGCCGCGTTAGAAATCAGCTGATTTGCCTTTTCATTGGCCTCAGACACGATATCAGTAGCTTGCTTTTGAGCTTCACGTAACGTAATGTCGGCTTCTTTTTGAGCATTGGACTTTACTTTATCAGCAGCTTCTTGAGCAACTAAAATCGATTGGTTCAATGAATCCTTTAACTCAGTAAAATATTTTAATTTTTCTTGATCGGCTTTGACCGATTCCTCAAGATCATGATTTTTTTCGGTCAACATCTGAAAATCTGATAACACTTGATCCAAAAAATCATTTACTTCGTCAACATTGTACCCTCTCATTTTTGTCGAAAACTTTTTATTTTGAATATCTTCTGCCGATAAACTCATCTAAAATTCCTCCATTACTTAGCAGTCACAAGCGATATCGTAACCCTAATTTTATTCTTTTTTGTTAATTGACCCACATACTTCAGTCTAATTCTACCACCATGTCTAACGGAAATTAAATCGTGAATTGCTACCGGATAATCCGGTTTTTCCATTTCCGTCCAATTCAAACGTACTTTTCCATGCTCAATCAGTTCCTTTGCTCGATTTCGGGAGTAGTTAAATGCGGTTGCAATAATCGCATCCAATCTTAACGAACTGACTGTCGTTTCAACATCCTCTGAATCGGACACCTGACTAATCACATCATCAATCGTCATTGGTACTAGTTGAATTTTAACATTCGCAATCTTATCAACCTGCATGCGAATATACACTAGCATTTCAGCCTCAACCATCACCTGCCAACGGGTACCATCGGAGATAATATCACCAAATGTTGCACGTTCAATGCCTTGACTAATCAACGTTCCTAAAATTTGACGATGCTTCAATTCCGCAAACTTCACAGGATATTTAACTTCTAATACCTGAATCTGAAAGTCTTCAATTTGCGGTTCATAATATGATGGATAGATGAGAACCCGCTTCATTTCAGCACCATCAACACCACCTTGCGCCTGCATCGCAACATCATCATTTTGATTGACCAGCGTGGAAGCAATATAGCGTTGTCGCGGATTCAGAAAATGAGTTAAAATCGGCCGATATTGGTCGATTGCTTCACGAATCCAGCCATTAATCGCGTCGATAACTGATCGTTCATCTGCACGGAAATGCTGTTCTATGTTGCTATCTGCCATTTTTCTGACCCTTTCTCGCTAAACCATCAGTAAATACAGGTATGAAACACCATGCTGTGCCAAATACAATACCATAATTGCAACCAATGGCGAAAAGCTAATTCCTCCCAGCGGAGGAATAAAATCAAATAATCGAATGTATGGTACCACCAAGCGGTTTAATAAAAGGCCTAATCGGCTTTGTGAAGCACCAGGAAACCATGAAAGTAACGCCCAAACGACAATCACCATTGCATACAGCTTTAAAAGTTGTTCAACGACATAAAATATAAATCCAATCAAACTGCTACCTCTGCTCTTCTAAAAATTATCTTGATCCTTGGTTAGATTTGCGGATAAATTACCTGAAATTTCGTAATTGTGTGGCGTGCACAAGAAAATTTGATCGCCAACGCGTTCAATTGCGCCATCAATTGCAAAAACCGTTCCATTAAGAAAATCAACAACCCGTTTAGCTTCCGCATTATCCATCTGGTTGAAGTTAACAATGATTGCACGATCGTTTAACAACTGTGTTGCAATTTCTTTCACATCGGAATACAGTCGTGGTTCAAAAAGCGAAATTTTGCCATAATCTGTATTTTGACGCCCGCTATTGATTGACACCACTTTTTGATTCCTTCCACTTGTTGGCGTTGTATCGGTCGTTCCGGTATCTTCGTAATCCTGTTCATCTTGTTCTTCATCATCAATACCAAAGAAATTATTTAAGCTAAATTTACCAGCCATGATTATTCCTCCTCGCTTGCCTGATTGTAAAATGGGGTCGATTGCCAAATTATCTAACTACTCAGCTAATCGTCCCCACCAACCAATATTTATATTATGAACGACGCTTTTTGAAGAATGGCGGCGTATCTAAGCTATCCTCGTCATCATCAGCCACGTTTTCACTATTATCATTAAAGACACTAAACTCTGGCTTTTCAACCTTGTCTAAGTCACTCTTCTTACTATCAGAATCACCTGATGGTGTCGTTTGCACGTCCCAATCACCAAATGGATCGTCACTTGGTTGTTGACGTTGTGCTGGTTTGGCAGCATCCGTATGACGCGCAGATGACTTCTTTTCATGATCAATGCCTGTCGCAATTACAGTCACACGCACCTCATCACCCAAGCTTTCATCAATTGATGTCCCGAAGATAATATTGACATCCGTCGTAGCAGCCTGTGTCACAATATCTGAAGCATCTTGGGCTTCAAACAATGATAAATCTGGTCCACCTGTAATATTCAACAGAACATTATCGGCACCATCAATTGAAACTTCCAATAATGGTGATGAAATTGCCTTTTTCGTTGCTTCGGCTGTCCGGTTTTCACCGGTTGCAGACCCAATTCCCATTAAGGCAGATCCCTGATTAGCCATTACTGTCTTAACATCGGCAAAGTCCAAGTTGACATAGCCAGGTGATGTGATTAGGTCAGAAATTCCTTGAACGCCTTGACGAAGTACGTTGTCAGCTTCCTTGAAAGCTTCCATCATTGGTGTTTTTTTATCAACCATTTCCAATAAACGATTGTTCGCAATCACAATCAGTGTATCAACACTGGCCTTCATCTTGGCAACCCCTTCGGCGGCATAACGTCCACGCTTGGGTCCTTCAAAACTAAATGGTCGTGTCACAACCCCGACTGTCAAAGCGCCTTGATCCTTAGCGATTTTTGCGACAGTTGGTGCAGCACCATTCCCAGTACCACCACCCATTCCGGCAGTAACGAATACCATATCAGCACCTTCTAGTGACTGTGCAATCTGTTCTTCGCTTTCTTCAGCAGCTTTTTCCCCAATTTCTGGGTTTGAACCTGCCCCAAGGCCACGGGTAAGCTTGGGTCCTAATTGAATTTTTGTTTCGGCATTTGACGCATCGAGTGCCTGTACATCAGTGTTAGCAACAATAAAATCTACCCCGCTAACATCTTCTGAGATCATCCGGTTGACAGCATTACTACCACCGCCACCAACACCGATTACCTTAATCTTGGCGCCAAATTCTTGGCCCGCTTCCATTGAATAATCCATAATCTAATTCCTCCATCGCTGCTGATTAATCAAAAAAGTTATTAAAGAACTTCTTTACACCTTCAAACCGGTTCTTTTTAGGCTGTGTATGTTCTTCGTGAACGTCTTGCTTCTGATTTTGTGCTGGCTGTTGTTTTTGCTCTTGCTTTTTGGAACGTGTTTTTTGTCGAACTGCTCGACTATCAGCATTCTTTCGCTGACTTGCATTGACACTAGTTGTCTTACTACTTCCTTGACTCGTATATCCGACTGCTTGTTTAACAAGCAGGTCAACATCAGACAGAACACTCTCATACTGAGCAAGTGATAATCCTAAAGTAAACGCCGGATGTCTGATGCCCATTTGATCAGGAACATAGACCTTGGCATTAATCTCAAAGAAATTCTGTGCAAGTTCAGCAATTCCAGGTAATGCCGTTGCCCCACCAGTTAAAATGATTCCTCCTGGTAGTTCCAAAGCCTTAATGGCTTTTAACTGGTCGTTAATCCGACTAAAGATTTGCGTTACCCGCGCCTCAATCACTTCTGAAAGGTACTCTTCATTCACTTCTGTAGGGTCTTCTTTACCGACCTCACTAACAGAAAACGTGGTTGTAGCAGACGCTTGTCTAGCATCTGCATAGCCGTAGTCGCGCTTCAAGCGTTCAGCATTTTGCAGTGACGTGTTTAAAACGACCGAGATATCCTTGGTAATGTACTGACCACCTTCTGGGTCAACATAGGTAAACTTCAACTGATGATCGTGAACGACGCTAGTGGTTGTCTGCCCACCACCCACATCAATCACAATTGTACCAAAATCCTGCTCACCGTCATTCAAAACTTGCTTACCAATCGCAAGCGGCGCTACAACCATGTCCTGAACTTGAAGCCCCGCCTTTTGAATTGCCTTTTTGGTGTTGTGCACCACCGTCTTAGGTCCCGTGAATAATGTAGCGTGTAATTCGAGTCGAACCCCCACCATTCCACGAGGATCCTTAATTTGATCAAACCCATCGACAATAAATTCATTTGCCAATAGATCAATCACTTCACGTTCTGGTGGAATATTTTGAATCAATGCCGCCCTAGCAACATCAACCACATCTTGATCCACAATTTCGCGTGACTGATTTTGATCAGCAACCGTCACCATACCTGTGCAACTTTCGACTTTTAAATAGTTGGCTGGTAGTCCGACCACAACATCTTTGATTTTAACATTGGACTTTTCTTCCGCCTGTGTAACTGCTTGCTGAATTGCTTGAGCAGTCTTATCGATATCCACAATGATTCCCTTGTTAAGACCAGCTGAGGGTTGACTACCAACACCAACCACTTTTAACTGTCCCTTAACTTTTTCACAAACAATCGCTTTAATCGAGGTGGTTCCAATATCTAATCCAACGTAAACTCCTGAATTATCCATTTACGTGGAACCCTCCTATTGTTTTTATTTTAGTTTTATTGTCTTTTAAAATTATATTGAACTATACCGATTTTAACACACATAACCATTGGTCTGAAAGGCTTTACGCACATTTAAATGATCACTTTAATATTTTTTTAGTCAACTATCAAAATCAGCCAATTTTCTCAGTAACTGCGTGAATAAGCACCAACCTCTAAGTTCACGATGCCACTGCTACTCATTGAATTAGCAATGCCTGGATAGTAAGCCATTTTTTCCTTCAACTGCGTATATTTAATCAGTACCTCATTGCCGTCATTCATAAATAATCTCAATCGTTGTGGATCGTTTTTCGTTGGTTGAAATTTGACTTCGGAAATGCCATCTTGAATTACCTGAGATAAACCTGCATACTGCTGTGCCGTTTGTACCAATATTTTTTGTGACTTAAACCCAGAATAAACGGCCCCACCATGCACGGGTGATCCCTGCGCATGGTTAATCACATGACCACTCGACAAAACAGGCAGATACACACCATTTCGATAAACAGATCCAATTAATTGGTTCTCTACAACTGTCAGTTTAATATCCCGAAATCCAGTTACGCTAATCGCAACATTCTTAATCTCCGGATTTTCTTTTCGAGCCGTCTTATTGATCACCTTGGATCGCTGATCAATTTTCCACATAAAGTCATTCGTACTCAGTCCAGTTGCTTTAATAACTTCCCGATCAGTAAGTTGATGATTACCCACAACAACGATTTTATCCACTTTACTGAATGGTGATATGATAAACAGCATTCCTGCAAAAATCGTAGCAAAAAAAAGCAGTAGTAGTATTGCGCGCAATGCAGTTCTTCCATGGCGCTGCTTTTTCAGTTTTGGCAACTTATTGCCAATCGATTCGGACGATTGATGACGATGAACTTGATGCTGCCGCTTGCGTTCTAATTCACGTTTCTCAATTTCCGCCAGACGTTGTGCGTATCGATGGTGGGAAAAATTGTGATGATCGTCACCCATGTCAGTCCTCCTCCCCTAAGCTAAATCTTAATTTTGTGCATCTCGTAATACTGTGATTAACCGATCCGCGGCATCCGGCATTCCCATCTCCTTGGCATGTTGTGCCATTGCTTGACGTAATGGGGCATCTTGCATCAATTTATCGGCAGCTTGGGCCAATGTTGCGCCAGACAACTGATCTTCTTTAATCATTTCTGCAGCCTGTTGGTCCACCAATGCCTGAGCATTTTTGGTCTGATGATCCGCCGTCACGTATGGGCTCGGAATTAAAATTGATGGAATTCCTAACGCGGTGATTTCTGCAATACTAGTGGCACCAGCACGACCAACAATGACATCTACTTTGGGCATCATGCTTGGCATGTTGCTAATGTACGGCTTAATTACGATATTATGACCAACTTGTGCTTCGCCCAACTGAGTCATCACTTGTTGATAACGTTTTTGTCCCGTGGCAAAAACAACCTGGTACTTTCTATCATTGAACGTTGGAATCGCCTCAACAACACTAGTATTAATTTTAGGTGCACCTTGACTACCACCAAAAATCATCATCGTTGGGATATCATCCGCAAGCCCTAATTCCGTCCACGAAAAATCACTCTTACTATTTGCAACTTGCTGTGCACGCGGATTACCAGTCATCACGACCTTTTCCTCAGGGAATTGTTCCTTAGCTGCTTGAAATGCAATCGCAATTTTTGTCACGTACCGGCTCAAAAACTTATTTGTGATTCCCACAACACTATTTTGTTCGTGAATCACGGTTGGAATTTTCATTTTGGCCGCTGCGTATAGTACCGCACCACTCACGTATCCACCAGTTCCTAGAACCACATCCGGTTTAAATTCCTGAATCATTTTACGAGCATCATGCACACTTTTTAAAAATAGATAAATCGTTTTGAAGTTTTCAAGCGATAATGATCGCTTGAATCCCTGAATTTTAATCGTCTTAAAATCAATTCCTGCCGCTGGAACAATTCGATCTTCCAACCCACGGTGAGTTCCGACATACAAAACTTCAGTATCGGGTTCGATTTGTTTTAATCGTTCAATAAGCGCAAGAGCTGGATAAATATGTCCGCCTGTTCCGCCTCCGGAAACCATCAATCGCATTTACTTTTCCTTCTTTCCGGTTAATTGTTCAACTGCAGCAATAAACTTATCACCACGAATTTCAAAGTTTGGGTATTGATCCCAGCTGGCATTAGCTGGTGATAACAGAATCACGTCTCCTGGCGCGCTTAATTCAAACGCAATTGGTACTGCAGTTTCACAATTTTTTGTATGCTTGATTGTTTTGATACCTGCTAATTGCGCAGCATCTGCCATTTTATCGGCGCTTTCGCCAAAAACAATTATTGCTTTGACGTGATCCCGAAATGCAGGAACTAATTTTTCAAATGTATAACCACGGTCCAACCCACCAGCTAACAATACGACCGGCTGTTTGAAGCCCTTGAGTGCCATTTCTGTTGCTTCAATGTCGGTCGCCTTCGAATCATTATAGTAAATTCGTTGTTGGGCTTCCATCACATACTGCATCCGGTGTCGAACGCCACCAAATGACCGTAAAACATGAATGATATCTTCATTTGAAACGCCCAAAATTTTAGCAACGGCAATTGCAGCCAGGGCGTTTTCAACATTATGATCACCAACTGCTTTAATTTCAGCCGTTGGCATGATCTCTTCATCACGCCAAAAGATTTGATCGTTTTTAACATATGTTCCTTCGTGACTCTTGCCAAGTCGAGAAAATGGAATCATTTGCGCCTTTGTCTGCTGACTGAGGGTCTGCCATTCATCAGTATCCCAATTAATTACAAAATAATCCTCTGCAGTTTGATTGGCAGTAATTTTCATTTTGGCCGCCACATAATTCTCACGTGTTTTGTGATAATCTAAGTGGTTTGAAAAAATATTTGTAATCACTGCAACATGTGGATGCAACTGCTGGGTTCCAACTAACTGGAAGCTCGATAACTCAGCCACAATGGTTGAATGACTGTCAGCGTTTTGAACCACGCCACTAAAAGGAATGCCGATGTTACCAGCTTTGAAGACCTCATGATGATTATGACGAGCTAAGATATCACGAATCATCGTAGTCGTCGTTGTTTTACCATTACTTCCGGTGACGCCAATCAAAGTTCCATCATAAACACGGCTAGCAATCTCAACCTCTGTCACGATTGGGGTGCCAAGCTCAACAAATTTTGCAACTAGCGGATTGTCATAAAAAATTCCTGGATTTTTGACAACCAGATCAAATCCTTCATCCACTAATGATAAGGGATGTGATCCAGTAATCACACGAACACCAAGTTGTGTTAATGTATCAACCTGTGTTAAATCCTTTGGTGTGTTCTTATCGTTGACAGTGACATGGGCCCCTAGCTTCACGAGAAGTTGAGCAACTGAAACCCCACTCTTCCCAAGTCCTATCACCAAAATTTTTTTATCATCATAATCGCTAATGCTTTCCATTTCGTTCAATCTCCCTAATTAAAATAATATGATGTAGCCTAAAACAATTAACGCACCAATTAACCCAACGAGCCAAAAAACATAATCAACCTTCCATTCACTCCAACCAGACATTTCAAAGTGGTGGTGGATCGGGCTCATCTTAAAGATTCGCTTACCCGTTAGCTTAAATGATGCAACCTGTAACATAACACTGGCCGTTTCCACCACGTAAATAATCCCAATCAAGAGTAATGAAAATGGATGATTCAACACCAATGATACCGCGGCGAGAGCACCACCTAACGCTAATGACCCCATATCACCCATGAAAATTTTTGCAGGTTTATGGTTATATGGGAAAAAGCCTAACAGTCCACCAATTACGGCCACGCAGAAAATTGCAACATCATATTGGTGTTGATAACTGGCAACTACTGCGTAAGCAACAAATGAAATCGTTGCTAAACCAGACACTAACCCATCTAAACCATCCGTCAAGTTAACCGCATTTGAAAAACCTACTTGCCAAAAAATAATAAAAATTGCAAACAACCAACCAATTTGGAAAGTACCAAATCCCATTGGAAAACCTTCGTGCTGATAAATAACCGCAAAGACCATTGCTGCAATTACCTGTGCCAGCGCTTTTTGCCACGGTTTGAACCCTTCATTTTGATGATGGAAAATTTTAATACTATCATCCCACATTCCAATTAACCCATAGGCAATTAGTGAGAATAATAAAGCCCCCATCGTTGGTGTCAAAAGTCCCTGCCAAGCTGCGACCCACAGAGCTGAAATAACAGCAGCAATAATGAATAGTGAACCACCCATTGTCGGCGTTCCAGCTTTTTTAGCGTGCCACGTTGGTCCAATTTCTCGAATCTGTTGCCCCTCTTTTTTGGCACGAAAATACTTTATCAGCGATGGCATCAGGGCAAACGTAATGACGAATGCACTCACGATCGTTAAAATTGTTGCAATTATATTCATGGTAATCCTCACTTTTTATTATTTTTGTTTAAATACAACTCTTAATTGTTGATGTTGTTTAATTTGGGTACCCTCTTTGATACTTTGACTAGTAGCATAACCGCTACCACTCACAGTTAAATCAAGTCCCGTTAATTTTGCATATTGGTTCACATCTGCTTGTGACCAACCATTTAAGTTCGGAATCGTTACGTTACCACCCGTTATGAGAAAGATTTTACTCTTCGCCAAAACATACGTCCCCGCTTTAACTGATTGCTGCTTCACTTTGTTACCACTTCCGATAACCGTCACGCCCAGTCCCAACTTGCTAAGTGCTGCCTGAGCAGTCGTCGTTTCTTGACCAACATAATTACCCAGTTTGACTTTACCCGCATTTTTTTGATTAGCTGCCTTAGCACTATCCAACGCCTGTTTCATTACCGGATTAAAGACATCCGCTAAATAAGTTTCTGCCGAGCTAGATGTATTTTGTGGCTTTTTAATGGTGACATACATAATATATTCAGGATTCTTAGCGGGTGCCATCCCCACAAAGGAATACACATAACTGTTGCTTCCCTTTTCATAGCCACTAGAGCCACTAATCTGAGCCGTTCCTGTTTTACCGGCAATCTTGTAACCATCAATCTGATACTTGCTTCCAGTACCATCATCAGCATAAACCACACCCTGCATGTACTTACGAACTTGTTTTGCAGTTTGCGCGCTGATGGGGTTACCCACGACCTTCTTCCCGTATGATTTGACAGATTGATTAGTCGATGGATCAACGATTTTTTTGATAAAGTATGGCTTAAGCATTTTACCATTATTTGCCACTGCACTAAAGGCCTGCATCATCTGCATAACATTGACGGTAATTCCTTGACCAAATGCCGTGTTCGCTTGTTCTAACGCACCTGAAAACGGAGACGAGCCACTGACTTCACCGGTGGTTCCAACCACATTTGTTTTTTGTAAGAATCCAAACTTGGTTAAATACTTTTTCCAAGTACTAGCACCCATTGTTTGTTCCAGGTAGGCCATCCCAACGTTACTAGAACGTTCAAACCCTTCTTTGTAGGTGATGTATCCCCAACCAGCCTTATTCCAATCCGTCACTTGACCATCGCCAACTTTGAAAACCCCGGACTTGTAGACAGCATTAGGATTAAAGTTTCCTGAATCAATGGCCGCGCTGATCGTAAAGACCTTCATTGTTGAGCCTGGTTCATACGCATCTTGCGTAAGCGTATTTCGCCAAACTGGACTCGACGTGGACTTATAATTTGGTCGTTGCGTTGCCGCGACAATTGCACCTGTTTTCGCGTTCATTAAGACCGCGTTAAATGATTCTGGGTGGGAAGCACTTACGGCTGCACTTACACGATCTTCTAATAGGGTCTGCAGTTGCCGGTCGAACGTCGTATAAATATTATCACCATTTTTAGCCTTTTTGGCCGTCTGCTCAGTGTTGGCAATCTGATAGCCAGATGTATCTTGTTTAGCCTTTTTAACACCATTTTGTCCACTAAGTTGTTTGTTGAATACCTGTTCAATTCCCATTTGACCAACAAGTGTGGTATTACCAGATTTTTTGCTTGTTTTTGATTGCGCCAATCCAACAATTTGCGAAGCAAAATCATCGTCTGGATATTCACGGGAAGGGGATGATACAAAATTAATTCCACTCAAATGGTAGGCGGCAATTTTTTGTTTAGTGTTAATTGAAATATTATTTCCCGCACTACCAAATTCAACCTGAAAAGTGTTCGATTTAGTCGGTGTCAAAATTTTTAACGCTTTTTGTTCTGAGATTGGTAAATACTTCGCTAAAATTCGAGCCGTTTTTTTCTTATTGGTGACATATAACGGTTTACCATTCACGGATTTTTGACTATGATCAACCACCGCATACATCGAATACGTTTTGGAATCTTCAGCTACCGCCTTACCTGAAGCATCATAAATCGTGCCCCGCTTTGCCTGAATCACTTGTTTTTGCGTATATAAATGTTCGGTTCTTTCCTTTAAATTAACATTTTTAACATCTTTAAAAATGGCAATATAAGAAAAACGAACAATTAGTAGAGCAAACAACGCAATCGCGATAAAGAATAGCCATTGACCAAATACCTTACGATTTTTTGTTGTTTTTCTACTATTTGTCCGTTTATGATTCTTATTCATTACTTATTAACGTTCCTTATATTTGAATTCGAAATCGTCAAGCCATATTTTTGAGCCACCTGTTCCAAGTGTTGTTGACTTGTTAATTCACCAATCACTTGTTTTGAACTTGTGTTTTGGCTGTTAACTTTCGTAATTTGTGTATTAACATTTTGTAATTTGTGCTGCGCATTTGTGACCGCAATTTTCGTTGATACTAACGAAATCATCATAAATGTTAACATAACACCACACACTGTCACCAGTGCTTTTTCGAACTTCGACCAGCCAACCTTATCCGGCATTGGTGCCTGTCTTGGTGCCCGTTCGGGGGTTGATTTCACCTGTGGTTGACTAACTTGTAATTCTTCTAGTGGTATTTGTTTCGCAGCATTAGACGCCATGCTAATCACGTTCCTTTTTCTATTTTTTATTTAATTTTTTCGATAATTCTCAATTTTGCGCTATGTGCGCGATGATTTTCTTCTAGTTCCGTTTCACTTGCTGTAATTGGCTTGCGATTTACTAACCGATAGTGAGGCTTCATTTCTTCTGGAATAACTGGTAATCCCGCCGGAACATCTTGCATCTGCGTCCGTTCCCTAAACATGGCTTTCACCAACCGGTCTTCCAATGACTGAAAGGTAATCACACTAATTCGGCCATTAACATTCAATAGGTCGAGTGCTTGTTCCAGAGACGCTTCCAGTGCGCCAAGCTCATCATTAACTGCAATTCGAATCGCCTGGAAACTGCGCTTTGCTGGATGACCACCATGTCGGCGTGCCGCTGCAGGAATCGCATTTTTAACAATTTCAGCTAATTCTACGGTGGTCTCAATCGGTTTTAACGCACGTTGCTTTTCAATAGCACGCGCAATTGGCTTCGCAAATTTTTCTTCACCATAACGGTTCAAAATTTTGACTAATTGTTGATATGGCCACTCATTAACAACTTGTTTGGCATCTAATGCCTGACTCTGATCCATTCGCATGTCGAGCGGTGCATCGTGATTATAGCTAAATCCCCGCTTGGCATCATCAAACTGTGGTGAAGAGACACCTAAGTCATAAACTATGCCATCAATCGATTGAATGTTTAACTGTTCAAGCTGTACCTTTAACTGGCGAAAGTTGCTTTCAACCAACGTTAACTTATTCTGTTCTATCGCCTGTGACAGATGCTGTTGATTATACTTAATCGCCGTTTGGTCCTGATCAAATGCATACAAATGTCCCTGTGGCGACAATTGCTTAAGAATTTCTCCTGTGTGACCACCACCACCAAGTGTTGCATCAACGTAAACGCCTTCCGGCTGAATATTTAATCCGGCCACCGCTTCGTTTAGTAACACTGTAATATGATTAAATTCAGGCATGTGTTTTCCCCCACGGCAGTTTATAATCCAAAGTCCATCTTTTCGGCAATTTCATCGAAGTTTTCTTCAGCTTCATCGGCAAAACTATTCCAGCGATCTTCACTCCAAATTTCAATTCGATCTGACACCCCAACAATGACACACTTCTTTTCAAGTCCGGCATGTTGGCATAGCGTGGCTGGCAAATTAATTCGCCCTTGTTTGTCTAATTCACACTCAGTAGCTGCCGAGTAAAAAAAACGAACAAACGAACGGGCGTCCTTTTTAGTGAGTGGTAACTCTTTGAGTTTTCCCTCTAATACTTGCCACTCACTCATCGGATATCCAAATAGGCAACCGTCCATTCCACGTGTCACAACAAACTGTGTTCCAAGCTCTTCACGGAACTTTGCTGGAATAATTAGACGCTTTTTGGTATCAATTGAATGTGAATATTCTCCCATAAACACGTCTAATCACCCCATTTCGATAACGCTTAAGAAAAGTCTACCACAATCCACCACAATTCACCACAACTTGGTTAAAATATTTATCTGCAAAATAAATAGCAACGTTTACTATGAGCAAACGTTGCTATATCAACTGTTATAAGAATTTTGTACAAGTGGGGACTTATCCCATAAAAGTGTAAAAAATAGAGGCAATGTAGACAATTGTGGCATAAAAAACCGTGATTTTCCAAAAAAAGCGCCAGAATCGGTGGTAGATAAGTTCACCACTTACCAAAATTTGCCCAATCACAATCAGCATTCCAATCAACGCCCACAACATCATGGGATATGAAAACCAACGCCACGTTAAATTAATACTACTGTAGTATCCCATTAAAAATGGCCAAACCGTACTATAGCGGAAAAATCGTGGCCACCAACGATGTAAAATCCGTCTCATTAAGGTTATAATTACTGATACTAAAGTAATTATGACGATTTGAAGTATAATTTGTTTCATGACAGATTCACCTTTTTTATAAATTAGTTACGAATCATAAACACGCATTATTATAATGAAACAAATCAGACTATTCAACAGCTTGGACAATAGAAATTAGGAGGTGCTTACTTGATTCAATTTTTTGCGGTCAACCACCAACACTTGGTCTTGATTAACGAAGAAGATATTTTTGCGAATCCCGATCAGGCACGTTGGATTAACGTCGAGTCTCCTAGTCAAGAGGATATCAATGAATTGATGACCCTTTATCAAATTCCAAAATACTTTTTTACTTCTGTTTTGGACGACCATGAACCTTCCCGGGTAGCCAATCTGTCATCAAATAATGACGAAGCCAGCATGCTATTACTTTCCTATCCGAAACACCAAACAAGCCCCCTTGGCTATCTCAACTACGCAACATATCCAATTAACTTTATCGTCATTCACCACATCATTATTACTATTTCGGATCATCCGGCCCCCTTTATTCAAAGGTTTGTTATGCGCCAAGAAGTTTCTAGTCAAATCATTCCGGATCAAAAATGGTTATTAACACAGATGTTATGGTACATTGCCCATGATTATGTGACCTCTTTAAACGACATTAGTCACCAAATGGAAATTTTAGAAAAGCAATTAACTTCGGCAACCCAAAATGAACAGATATACCAGATTATGGCATTACAAAAAACGCTAATTGAATTTGAAAGTGCGCTAACACAAAATCGACCGGTTCTAAAAGCCCTTCGATCCGCCAATTTTTTAGTTTCGGATCATACAAGCAAACTCAATAATGCTGCTATCATTGAAAATGAACAGGCCCTCAGTATGTGCCACATTCAGAGTCAAATCTTGGATCAATATAGTAACATGGTTTCAGCGGTCGTTTCGAATAATTTGAATGCCGTCATGAAAATTTTAACTTCTATCACCCTTATTTTAACCATCCCAACTATTATCGGCGGACTATACGGAATGAATGTCGCGCTGCCCGGTGCTCACCTCGCATCCGCTTTTAGTCTGATTCTTTTCGTCACGATTATTATCAGCGCCGTAACATTAGTGCTGTTAAAGCGGCACAATTACATGTAATGATTGAATTTTAGGCATAGTTTCGTTACACTTATAAAAGTATTTTGAAAGGCGGCATCTGATTTTATGAAAAAAAAGAAGCGTTCAACATTTGAAAAAATTACAATGATCGCTATCTGGCTTATGTTGATTTCCATGATTGGTAGTTTAGTATTTGCAGCCGTATCGGCCCTCATGTATTAACAAAATTGTCCTATAACGTCAAAAAGGATGAATTACGAAGTTTTCACTTCGATAATTCATCCTTTTTTTAATCCTTTTTCTCTTTGAAAACTTGGCGCGGTTTTGATCCTTCTGCTGGTCCGATCAATCCTCGCTGCTCCATTTCATCAATCATTCGAGCCGCTCGATTATACCCAATTCTAAAACGCCTTTGAATCAGAGAAGTCGATGCTTTTTGCTGATCAATCACGAAATCAACTGCTTCTTGATAAAGATCATCTTCATCCTCATGAGTTTCGTCTTGCACCATTTCTTCATCGCTCACAACAATATTTTCATCATATTCAGCCGTTTGTTGCTGCTTTATAAAATCAACGACTGATTCCACGTCCTTATCGGAAATAAACGCCCCTTGAACCCGGGTTGGTTTATTTTGATCGATCGGCATGAAGAGCATGTCCCCACGACCAAGTAATTTTTCGGCCCCGTTGGCATCCAAAATTGTTCTTGAATCAATTCCACTAGAAACTGCAAACGCTACTCGTGATGGCACATTAGCTTTGATCAGCCCCGTAATAACATCTACGGACGGTCGCTGTGTCGCTAAAATCATATGAATACCCGCGGCCCGTCCCATTTGAGCAATTCGCACAATCGCATCCTCAACATCATTTGAGACCGTCATCATCAAATCTGCTAATTCATCAACAATAACCAAAATCAACGGTAAATAGGGATTGTTTTCACCCTTATCTTCGTTACTTTTCTTAACCATCTGGTTATAACCATCGATGTTTCTAACTCCAAATCCGGCAAATAGTTCATATCGGCGTTCCATTTCACCAACAACCTTTCCTAACGCCTTCGCGGCCTTCTTAGGCTGTGAAACGACAGGACTCAGTAAATGAGGAATTCCATTATAAACACTTAATTCCACTTTCTTCGGATCAATCATTAAGAATTTCACTTGATGGGGCTTCGCCTTCAGCAAAATGCTGGTAATCATGACATTAATCGCTACTGACTTACCACTCCCAGTTGCACCAGCAACCAGTAAATGAGGCATCTTGGTCAAATCCGCCATCACGACTTGCCCGGTAACTGCGCGGCCTAATGGCACCTCTAAAATTTTATTATTCTTCGGGGCCGACTCAACCATGTCCCGGAATCCAACCGTTGCAATTTGTCGGTTCGGAACTTCAATCCCAATTAAAGATTTCCCCGGAATTGGTGCTTCGATTCGAATATCTTTGGCAGCCAATGCTAATGCTAAATCATCCGCCAAATGTACAATCTTACTTACTTTAACACCAACCGCCGGCCGTAATTCATACTTAGTCACTGATGGTCCTAAACTGACGTTTTCAATCTGAGCGTCCACCCCAAACGAAGCCAAAGTATCCTGCAAAGTTTGTGTATTTTGATTGATTGCTTTTAATTCTGCACTTTGATCCGTAGCCCCAATCTTAGTTAGTAAGGCACTACTTGGCAGCTGATAGTCCTCATTTTCACTTTCCTGCGCCGGTTTAATCGTTATCTGATCATCGTCATCATCATTGTGACTCGCCTTTGCCTGCGTTTCACTGGCCACCGTAATCTTAGGCTCTAATGGCTTGTCTTTTACAGGTGGCGTGGTATCTGCTGGATCATCAAAGAAGTCTGTCACGTGTTTTGGATTATTATCATCAGCAGAAGTCGTCGCTGGAGACACCCTCTTTGGTTGTCGGACTCGTTTCGGTCGTGGCTGCCTTTCAGGCAATTCATCCTTCAGCGAAGCAAGCCATGTTCCAATGGCTCGCAGCCCCACATCAAGCTTCTTTAAAATCGTGACCATCGGGATATTAAAGAAAATAACAATCCCAACAACGATCAGTAACCATGCAACCATGATCGTCCCTAAGCGTGATAGTAAAAAATATGATAGCTGGTACAAATAAGCACCCAGCATTCCGCCACCGACGGGCATATCAAAACTTCCTTGCATGATATCGGTATTCAAATTGGTCCAGGTTTGAGCGACGAACTCACTATGCCGATTTAGCTGATCAAACATGGCACTATGAAAGAGTAGTAAAACACCCACGTAGCCAATCACAAATCCTAGCATAAAACGCCACTTAAAACGTGGCCAGCGCCCCTTGAGCGCCATTCCCGCACCGTACAATGCAATGACTAATAGCATAACATCATACGTTTCACCAACGATTACCCGAAATAATCCTGCAACTAGTGTTCCAATTGCACCGAGGTTAAATAGCCCCAAAACCACCAGCAAGACAACAATGACGCCTCCTAGGTTATTTAGCGCTGAATCATATTTACTTGAGCTCGACTTGCGACTGGTTGACTTCCGCTTTGTAGCTGTCTTCGTTTTTGCCCTCCGCGCCATTTTTTTCACCTTACTTTAGTTTATCATTGTCGTATTCGTGAACCCGTTCTAGGTTCGGAAAGCTTTGCTGTCTCAGTACCTCATAAATAACAATTGCTGCACTATTTGATAAGTTCAACGCACGAATTTTCGAATCGTCTTGCGGAATACGAATCGCATTTTCGGGATATCGACGCATGAATGGTTCCGGTAATCCGGTTGTTTCCTTACCAAACAAGAAATAGTAATCACCGGTATTAACCGAATAATCTGGCGTCGTATAATCACGACTCGCAAATTTTGAGACAATAAATAATTTGTTAATATCTGGAATCGTCTTAATAAAGTCTGGTAAATTATCATGATATGTAATTTTTACTTTATCCCAGTAATCTAATCCCGCGCGCTTCATATGCTTATCATCAACAGAAAAGCCTAACGGTTTAATCAAGTGAAGTTCTGTATCCGTTCCCGCACACGTTCTCGCAATATTCCCCGTATTAGCGGGCATTAATGGTTCAAATAATACAATATGATTTGTCACAATAAAACTCCTTTAATTTTGCCAAAATAAAAAAGCAGGGTCTCGGTGTGGGCACGGCGAAACGCTGCTTTAATGAAGTACTCCTTGGTAATTACCAACGACTAATCGATGTCAATTACCAAACGATTTCTACATTAAAATGTACCACTTGTTCATAAATAATGCAAATTTCTTTCGCCGCTTATCCATTTTTAGTTTCTAAAATAGTAACATCTACCGTAATTTTAGTGAGTTGTTTAAGTTGATCACTGGTGAGCTGCCGTGCATCCTTCCCCCAATGGAGTGGGGTCATCAATACCATCTCTTGACGCAAATTAGTCGGTATTTCAAATTGATAGGTGACACGATGCTCAATCACGTTTTCGTAATGCTGTTTAAAGAGGGCAACGACCTTAGAATTATCATAGGTTTGATGATCGCCACTCGGGTATAACATGTCACGTAACTCACCTAAATATCGAGCATTCGGAATGACCTTATAAAGTGAGCCCTTTGGTTTGAGGATTCGTTGAAATTCACCATAGTCTGATGGTGAAAAAATTTCAACTAACGTATCAAATGTTTGATCATTAAACGGGAGCCGTCGGAGATCCGCGATGCAAAAGAAAGCATCGGTTGCTAACTGCGTGGCCAAGGTCACTCCCGGTTTTGAAATATCAAACCCAATTGCAACATCGTGCGTTTGGCGCAGATTCAGTAACTGCATCAAGGGCGTCCCTTCCCCCGAACCAACATCCAAAATAGTTTGTGCTGTCGCCGGCATTAACGTATTAATTTTTTCAACAATTGGTCGGAAGAGCCCTGCCGTTAATAACTTACGGCGGGCAGACAACATTGCAGCATCATACTCCGTTTGCCCACCTTGCTGTAGAAAGTACAGATATCCGTGCTTATTAAAATCAATTTGATGCCCTAGTTCACAGACCAAACTATTACCAACCACCTTTTCCATTGGCTGATGGCAGACCGGACAACGAAACAATGCCAAATTTTGTTCAACAAATTGACGACTACGTTCGATTTTCTTCATGTTCATCTTCCTTTTCAGTTGTTGATGATGCAGGCGTCGTGTCATACAAACCAGAGTTAGCTCGATACCACTCAAATAAATGCGTAATTAAAACCTTTAACACCGCATATCCTGGAATCCCAAAAATAACGCCCATCACACCGAACATTTTACCTGATGCAAGCAATACGACAATAATCGTTACCGGATGGATCTTGAGATTACTACCCAAAATAAGCGGTGATAGCACCCGTCCTTCAATAGTTTGTTCGATTGCAAACACAATTAAAACTTTAACAAGCATCCACGGGGACATAAAAGACCCAACTAAAATCGCGGGCACCATTGCTAGAAACGATCCCAGATAGGGAATTAAATTTAAAATTCCAGCCATCACACCAATTGTAAGGGCGAATTTAAGTCCAATGAAGTAATACCCCAGCCAAAACATAATGGCGACAAAAAACGCGACTGTCAATTGACCGCGAACATAATTACTAATCTGCGCATTAATCTCACTTAACACCTTTAGAAAGGACGGCTGTAACCGCGATGGCACAAATTTAGCAACATAATAAGGTAATTTCCGGCCATCTCGAAGTAAATAAAACAAAATAAACGGCATTGTAATTAAGGCCACTACAACGGTCGTCATCGTACCTAATACATTTCCCAATGAATTAACGGTTGTTTTAATATAGTCACTTGAACGTTGTGACAGTTCTTTTGCCGCTAGGTCTGAGAAATGATTGACTTGACCCTGAAACTGTTTTGTTAATGGATGGGCATTCAAACCATTCACAAAGCGGTTAAATTCATCAATATAGTTTGGAAACGCAGCAATTAGATCCCGCAATTGTTGATTAATAATGGGAATCACGCTCCAAATTCCCCATCCTAGTAGAACAATCACAACGATAAAGACACCCGTAATCGTCAAGGTACGATTAACTTTCATTTTTCTTTCTAACCGGTTAACTAATGGATTTAGCAAATAGTAGAACACACCAGCTAAAATGACCGGTAACCCAATAATACTCAAAAACTGCCTAATGGGGACAAACAACCACGAAACTTTGCTTCCCATGTATAAAATTAGTAGTACCAACAAAATAATTAGCAATGCACTCACAATCCGGCTTTGCTTGAGTAAATTCCAAATTGAATTGACCGGTTTCTCATGTGGTTTCAAATGCCCACCTCCCCTTAATCAGATAACTGTTATCAGTTTAGCATACTTAATATTAGGCTGGTATTCTTAACATTGGATTGTTAAGATTTAGAGAACAGCTCGAAGGGAGTTTTTTTCTTGTCAGAAACATTTCTTATCGGAACTAGTACCCAACATAATAACGCAGGTATTTATTCCACTCAACTAGACCCATGTCAGGGGATCCTAACTCCGGCGACCCGTATAATTGAATTAGATCAGCCAACCAACTTGGTCCTCTGGAAACAGCAGATATGCTACGCAGCCTACCAAAACGATCATTTTCAAGGAATTGCCACGATTGAATTAACGCCATCCCCCACCATGCCATCGACAACCACTCAACTAACGATCCCAAGTACCCTTGTCATCGATGATAGTCGTGATTTACTTATCAGTGGTCATGACGCCACCGGTTCGGTAACCGTCTTTCACATCGGCGTTTCCGGACAGCTCACACAAACTGACAGTGTTGTTCATCAAGGACTACCTGGACCACTTCAAGAACAAAACATGTCCCATATCAAGGGCTGTAGTCTTACTCCCGATAGCCAATTAATCGTTTGTGATTCGGGGATGGATTTAACGGTCATTTATCATATTTCTGATGAAGGAACCCTGCTTGCCAAATCTCGGTATCAGAGCAGTGACGGATTTGGCCCACACACAATTCAATTTCATCCAGATGGGCAAACGGCATATCTTATTGGTGACTTTCAAAATAAGATTGAGGTACTTCGATACGTAGCGGAAACCGCACAATTAGAAAAAATCCAGACGGTTGCTACCGTTCCACCAGAATGGTCTGAGCATAATCGCGTATCGGCCGTTCAGGTATCTCAAGATGGTCATTACGTCTACGCAACTAATGCGGGGCATAATACAATAGTTGTATTCAAAATTCTAAGTAACGGCACCCTTGAACCCATCCAGCAAATTAGTACCCTTGGTGAATTACCACAGGATCTCTCATTCAGTCAGAACGATCATTACCTGATCTGTATTAATCAACTAACTAACGACCTAACTCTTTTTAATCGTTGCGCCAATGACGGCAAATTATCTCTCCAGCAAAGTCACGTTGCTTGCCCTGCAGGCACCTGCATCAGACACTATTAATTCAAAAAATGACCTTTAGATACGTGAGTGCGACCATTAGGTAAAAACCTAATGGTTGTTGTTCATCACCATCTCAAGGTCGTTTTTTATATCAAATAATTTAAAAAAATCCGGGCAATTGAAAAATAGATCATGACTGACGTCAAATCAGAAAGGGTCGAAATAAAAGGGCCACTGGCCACCGCTGGATCGACACCAATCTTATCCATCAAAATGGGGATCAGACTACCAGCTAGGTTAGCAACGATAATTGCCGCAACCATTGAAATACCAATCACCGCACCTAAGACAAAATTATTTTTCCAAATACCAACAATCACTGTAATTACAATTGCAGTCACAACACCAATTAGCAACCCGGTTATAACTTCATTTCGGATCAACTGAATCATCTTACGATCATTTTCGACTGAAATTTTACGCACGGCAACGGCCAGACTTTGCGTACCAGCATTACCAGCAGTCCCCGTAATCAAAGAAATGAAAACTGCTAAAATACTAGCCTCACTCACTAAGCCTTCAAAATGGTTAATCAAAGTTGCCGTTGACATTCCCAAAATTAACAACGTTATCAACCATGGCAATCGATGAACGGCCGCCATAATGGGGGATTCTTCCAGATCGTCCACATTAACCCCGGCCAAACCAGAGTAATCTTCAGTTGATTCTTCATCAATAACATCAATGATATCATCGACGGTGATAATCCCTAATAAATGACCGGCACGATTGACAACTGGCATCGCCAAAAAATTATATTCACGGACAGTTTGCGCAACATCCGCTTGATCATCGTCCACAAACACGCTGTAGACATTGGGATTCATAATTTCACGGACCATTGCCCGTTTATCATTACTCAGTAATTCACGCAACGTGACAACACCGATCAGATTTTCTGCATCATCCTGCACGTACACGTAATAAATAATTTCAGCATCCCGAGCCAAGCGCCGAATAACTTGCATTGCCGTTCCAACTGAATCATCAATTGACACGGCCACATACTCGGTAGTCATCAACGCACCGGCAGTTTTATCTTCGTAATTCAGTAATTTACGAACTTCGTTTTTTTCACCGCTCGGTAATAGATTTAAATATGTCGCCAGATCGCTACTCGTTGCATCGCTTAACATATCAACAGTATTATCTGTATACATTTCTGATAATACCATCGCACCTTGGTGTGGATTCATCTCTTTGAGATACGCAATTGCATTGCCCTCATTGACTTCCAATTCATCAAACATGTCGCCAAGTTCCTTGGCAGATAAATAACGATAAACTTTAGCCCGTTGTTGCTCATCTAACTGAATTAACAGCCGAGCTTGATCATAAAAATGAAGTTCTAAAAAAACACGCCGAAATTCAATCCGATCATTTTGTGCTAGCGTAGCACTGATCTTCTCCACAGGTAATTGGTGTTCAACTTCAATATCCATCATTAATCCCTCAAAACATTAAGAATTCAGTACTTGCTGTATATCATCTGCCAAGGGACATCTAATTTCAATCCACTGTTGTTTGAATGGACTATAAAATTTAATTCGTTCGCAGTGTAGTGCCTGCCGAGCAATCCATTGTGGTCCAGCATACATTTGATCACCAACCAGAGGATGACCTAAATATGCCATATGAACTCGTATTTGATGTGTTCGTCCCGTATGCAAACGAATTTTGACGACCGTTGCTGCTGGCATTCGTTTAACTACCCAATACTCAGTTTCAGACGGCTTCCCATCACGCAACACCTGACGTTTAACGAACGATTCAGGATCTCTGCCTATCGGTGCATCTATTAAACCATGATCGGCAACCAACCGACCGCTTACAATTGCAACATAGTCCTTTTGAACCATGTGTTTTTTAAGCTGCTTGTCCATTACGCTGTGCGCAAAATGATGCTTAGGAAACACAACAATCCCGCTCGTATCCTTATCTAATCGCGTCGCAATATGGGTGACCTGGTTTGCGTAATGCTGACGTAAATAGTATCCCTTCACTCGATTAACCAAGCTGTCCGCAGTGACAACATGGTGTGCAGGAACTGACGCAACCCCCGCCGGCTTATTAAGCACTAGGTAGTCTTGATCTTCATACAAAATATCGATTGGTTCGTCACAACGATCGACTGTATCACTGCCCTTTTCATCCGGCAACACTAGCGTCACAGTCTGCCCCTTATGCATCATTACCGTTGTAAAAACATGCTCACCATCTAATAAAATATCACCGCCATGATACTTAGCAACTACAATCAGAGCACGACTTACTTCGTTAAAGGCTAAAAAGGTCCGCACACGAATAGGTGCATCTTCTAAATAGGTCCAAGAAAATTTCACTTGACACCACCAATGAAGGCCTCATCAACACGTTGCCAAAAGCTAGTATGTCGATAACGTGCAAATGCAATTTTACTTTTCGAAATTTGATAATGTAACTTCTGAATTCGATGCGGGTTATCCAAATCGTGAGCTTGTAATTGATCACAGCTAACAATTAACCGATCGTCTGTTTTAAGCACCAGATCAACGTATTGATCCTGCCCCACAATTATCGGCGACCCTAATGTGCGGAAAACACGATTGTTTATCGACGCGATCTCACCCAACTGGATGCCAATCAAACTCGGATCCATAACCGCACCACCGATCGACTTATTGTAACCGGTTGAACCGGTCGGCGTTGAAATGCACAGACCATCCCCACGAAAACGTTCAAACAGTTTACCCTTAATGTAGATATCACAAACGAGTGTATTAACTGCCTTTTTAACAGTCGATTCATTAAGCGCAATAAAATGTTTAACTGTCCCGTCAGAATAGGTAATGTCCACGTCCACGAGTGGGTAGGTCACTTGCTGACCAGTATCTTTCTTCAAGCTTTCAACTAGCTGATCAACTTCAAAATCACGCCAATCCGTGTAAAACCCCAGGTGCCCCGTATGAATGCCCACAAAACGAATACGATCCAATTGCTGCCAATAATGATGAAAAGCAGACAAAAGCGTCCCGTCTCCACCGACTGTTAAAACAACGTCTGGATGTTCATTGTCGATTGTCAAATGAGCCTGATTTAATTTGGTTGTTAATTCTTTGGTTACCTTAACGGAACCACCAGTTGGATTACTAAAAATTGCAATTCGCATTTGTCTTTCCTCTTAACACATCTTAATGGGGACCATGCTGACCATTATCATCTTGCTGTTCTTGATCGCTATGTTCCTGACTAGACCACGCATTACTTTTTCCGTACGAAAATAGATTCTGCGCTTCTTGAATTTCCTCTCGAATTTCTGACATCTCATTATCTAACTTGAACGCAGCCTCTGCAGCTCGCTGCAACCGTGCGCTCAACTCTTCAGGAAATGCCCCCTGATACTTATAGTTCAAGGAATGCTCAATTGTTGCCCAAAAATTCATTGCTAACGTTCTCACTTGAATTTCGGCCAATAATTTTTTCTCTCCTGTTACTAACTGCACAGGATATTCGATTACGATATGATAGGATCGATAACCACTCGGTTTGGCACTCGAAATATAATCGCGTTCCTCCAAAATAGTCATATCACTTCGCTGTCTTAAAAGGTTGACTACTTGATAGATATCTTCCACAAATTGACACATAATTCGAAGACCTGCAATATCTTGCATATCTTGTTCCAACCGGCCATCCTCAATATGCCGACGAACCATCTTCTCTTTAATACTATCAACTGGTTTCACCCTGCCAGTTACAAATTCAATTGGTGCATGTTGATTCAAATCTTGAAATTGTTTACGCATCCCACGTAATTTAATTTTTAATTCATCAACTGCTTGTTGATATGGTAATAAAAAATGTCGCCAATCCTCTACCATTGTGTCGCCTTCCTTCGTCTTCGCATTCTATTTTATCATACCTCATTACTTCTGACTGCCCATAAGCCACCACATTCAGGATTTCCACAAATCGCTTTACATTTCACGCTGAATTTGGCAAAATACAAATGCTAAGTACTGACATACGTTGTCACAGACCTACATAGTTGTAATAAGCATTTAAATTGTATTTTACATAAACTTTGGTAAAGTTAAGTTGCAATTAGTTAAGTAGTCTAGTTTATAAACTAACTGATGATTCGAGGAGGATTTACTGTGCTTGAACTATACTTATTTGTGAACCCATTGGGAACACGCTGCATGCGTTGTGAAAACGATGTACTCAAACTGGAAAATGAAATTGATGGCCATATTGCCTACCAATTCGTTCCCTTGCTAAACATGCAAACAATTGATAACACCCTTGAATCTCATCGATTGAACGCCCATGATCTGCAAACCAGAAATAATGTATCCGATACTATTTTTCAAATTATCATGGACTACAAAGCCGCACTCTTTCAAGGTCGTAAACGTGGTCGATCGTTCCTACTGTCACTTCAACAACAGTTAGTTAACCAGAATAGCAATTACACTCAAAACTTGGGCGCGCAGGTCGCTGAAAAAGTTCATCTTGACTTAGAAATGTTCAATGAAGACCGGCGTTCCTCTTTGGCGCTAAAATCGTTTCATGATGACCAAAAAATGGCAAATGAGATGGGCATCGAAGCCCCATCGTCTGCCGTCGTGTTCGACACACGAAACGATGATGACGGAATCTTAATCAATGATTTTGATTATTACACGCTACTCGATCTGTATCGTGAACACGGATTGGATACCAAGCAGTCAGCTCGCTCGTTTGCAGAATCGCTCATTCAAAGGCACCATCCAAATCTACATGTTCTATAAGTTAACCAAGCAGTCACATTAGTGATTGCTTTTTTTAGTGCACCGACTTAAATAATTTATTTTTTGCTCGTAACTTGTAAACCATTCCGCTCGTCGACAAAGCGTTACTATTCCCTGATGATACCTTATAATTCGAGCCTCTAACAATCTTCGGGTATATGTCCGACTCAAACTTAATCGTAATTTTCCTTCCTGTTCAGGCGCCAAGCAGGCAAATTGTAGCCACTGCTCTTCAGACTCAGCTACCAACAATTCAAGCCATTCTTGTACGTGCCACTGTTCTCCAATTTGGTAACATTCAAGTTTTAACAGTAATGTGGTACGCCAAATGATGGGAGAAACCTTGAGGGGCAAAACTGTTTTGTTCCATGCGTGACACACGAGTGGAATCTCCACCACACTATGCCGTTGAAGATAACAACGTTGTTGAATTTCTTGAATTTGAGCATCTGCTCTCATAACCTGCTGTTGAAGCGCTCTGGTCTGACTAATTAACTGAACATTGTTTAACCGAGCCTCACTTACATTCCAAGTCAAGTTCTCTAGCGGTTGCCAAACAACAAGCCTGTTATCTGCTGTCGACCAATACAAAATAACCAATTGTCCGTGCACTAATTGCATAAATTGTGCCCGTTTGGTCGCCGACAGTTTTCGTTTCAAATACGGCGCACCTAATATCCACCACACCTGAATATGTAATTGTTTGTACCCCTGATTACGCTGCATTAATCGCTCCATTGATAACGGACTACATTGAAACTCTAGCGCAATTTGCGTTCCATCCTCCTTCAATAAAAGAATGTCTGGCCGCTGCTGTATTTCACTCAAATACACTTCATAACGCGGCCTAAGCCCCTTCTTTGCTGTCCAGTGATAAAGTTGCTTTTTTCCAAGTAAATGTTCTTGCGTTTCACCTTCACTACTGGCGCAGTTCGTATTTTTGCGATGCGCAAAATGAGCCATCTTAACTTTCCCTGCCCGAAGGACCACCGGTTCACCACATATTGGGCAAAAATAGTTCTGCCGTTTCAATTTTTTAGAAGCGACTATTCGTCTGCCGTTGCAAATACCAATTATCATACCCTCACCTCATAATTAAAGTACGATAACTGCAATTATTAGCATTAAAAAAGCCGGTCACTAAGTAACCGACCCGGCACTACTATAGTTGATTAAGCCAATTTCCAAAAATTTTCATTCCGGCCTCATGCCACTGATTAATAATACGTTGAGATGGATCATTAGCATAGAAATAATTCTCAGGTAATTCAATCGATAGCCCCTGCTTTTGATCCCGAAAATATTCATTAGCCAAGGTATTGGTACTATACTCCGGATGACCAGTAATGAATGTATTTCGATGGTCTTTAGAAACAATAATTTGGGGACCAGTTTTAATGTTTTCTGAAATTAATTTCAACTCTGGTTGCGCAACAATGTCTGCTGAGTTAAGCGTTGTATGACGAGAATGTGGTAAATAAAACGTCCCCGTCAATCCATCAACAATGGGATCTTTTTCAAGTGCATGATGCTTAAAAATCCCAAATATTTTTTCTTTTACGTCCTGCTTTTGAATTCCATATTCATAATAAAGCCCTGCCTGAGCTGCCCAACAAATATATAAGGTCTGCTTAACATGTGTCTTGGCCCAATCAATAATGTCAGTAAACTCATTCCAATAGTCTACTTGTTCGAAGTCGATTGTCTCCACTGGTGCTCCGGTAATAATTAAACCATCAAAATACTCATCCGCAATTTCATCTAAAGTAGCATACATTTTTCGTAAGTGCTCCAACACATCCGACTTAAAATGATGTGTTCGAGGATATAAGAACGTGAAACTTAAATTCTTAGAATATCCGGCACTGAGGTTAAGAATTTGGCCCTCGGTTTCAAGTTTATTAGGCATAATGTTCAGCACCAATAAATTTAATGTTTGTTCAGCCTCTGTTCCAGACTGATTTAAAATGTACTGTTTAGCATATTTTTGCTTTAATTCAGTCATTATTCACACCTCCATTATAAATAAAAAGATCTCCATCCCAACAACCACATTCGTGATTATTTGGGACGAAGATCTTCGCGATACCACCCATATTTTTATTGATCTCACAATCAATAACTCATCAAGTACAAAAATACTCGTGCAACATATCGATTGCAAACCGGTTAGTCAGCACCAACGCACCAACTAACAGACTCCAAGATCATCTTCATAACACAATCACCATGTTCCATCTCACCAACAGGAACTCTCTGTACTAGTGATGTGTTACTACTCTTCTTTTCATTGCCATTAAATCTTAACTTGCCTATAATCATATCATCATTTTAAAATTTGTCAAATATCATTTTTTCTCATTTTAAACTGTAACGCAGCGTTATTACTACATTCTTTTTAAAATTAAAAGAACCTTCTGCAAATTTCTCACAGAAGGCTCTCATCTATTTATTAAAATAGTAACGTGGTACTTTCATATATTATTAAATCAACATTTGAAAGACTTTTTCCCGAAAATTTCCCGGATCGTCAAAATACTCCCAATTACAATAGTAGGAACACCAAAAATAATCCAAGTTAAGGCAAGACATACATATAAAAAAAGCCCATCGATTAAGGTGGGTTTCGTGGTATCATAAATTCACTTTAATAAATGTGTTATCATTTGCAATGAAATATGGAGGGAACAATATGATACTACTATCCACTCAAAACAATAACGTATATAAATTTATATCCAATTTAAACTTGCCAATTATAATTTCTATTATAGCATTAATATTATCTGCACTTTCAATCTATTTTAATTATAGTAATTCCCTCAAAAGTATGATTTTTTCAAAAAAAATAGCAATATATACTAATTATTTGCAGACAATTTCTGAAGCTGCTATGGATAAACCGATTATTTCTTTGGATACAAAACACAATCACTTGGCCGATAAAAGCAATCTATTACTGCTTGGAAATAAAAAAATCATACAAGCGGCTACGAAGATAGAACCTATAGATATTGATTCAATAGATTCTAAGGAATATCGTGAATTAATCACTGCAATGAGAAAAGATTTAAACAAATATGATAAAACAGAGTTGAACGACACAACCATAGATGATTTTATTAATCCATAATTTAAAAAATTTCTGTTTTAAAATCGTGTAAAATAAGTCGTTTGTCCCCAAGAATAAAATAGAGTACGTAGCACCTACGCCATAATTGGTATAGGTGCTATTTTTGTGTAAAATAAAAAACAGGCCTCCCAGCGATTAACTAAGAGGCCTGCTTTCGTATACTTGTACGTCTTTTGATTTAAAATTACCACAGAATGCGTTTGAGAGTAATAAAAAACTCCCCATTTCTGGAGAGCTCCTATGACAGTTAACGAATCATTATCGGACGTGAATTCATTGTAATACAACTAAAATTTATTGCAATAAAAAACCTGCGTCAATTAAGATGAAGACTTCTAGTTTTTTAGAGTAGGGACCTAATGGTTCTTAAGCTGTCGAATTGTTTAACATTTGTTTCAAACGAGCATTGTACGTTTAACGTGCTTGCAAAGTAATAATAATATTTTATTTTTTAGACTTCCGGAACAACAACACCGTTGATAAGTTCTGCATATTTATGTGCTTTATCAAATTCATCAAATCCATACGCCTCATTGACCATAGTTACTAAGCAAAAATTGCCTTTTTTATTGGGTTTCCCAATCCATTTGCATCCAACTTTAATAATATACAATTATATCAGTCCTTTCGATACAAAATTATCCATCCATAAGATCATTATAGCATTGAGAACAGTATTGTTACTATAATGTTACAATTTATTTTTTATAATAATTACAAAATTTTAACAAAAAGCCCCTACCCGATTAAAGGTAGAGGCTTATATCATCTTATTCCTGCTTATCAGATAAGCTCATTAAATCATGCAAATAACTTATAAGCTGTATTTTGTCCAACTACACCATCAACTAAAATTCCGGTATTGCGTTGCAACTGTTGAACTGCGGATTGTAACCCACCGCCAAAGATACCGTCAAAGCCGTTGACTGAATACCCTTTGCAGATCAACGCACCCTGAACAATGCGGGTCATGTTACCTTGTGCTCCACGTCGAATGGTTTTAAACGCGGCCTTTGAACCTGAACCAAAGATACCGTCTACTGCAATGTGACCACCAAACTGTTTGTTAATCTCCGTTTGAATAGCCTTAGCTAGTGCTCGCTTAGTTGCGGGGCCGTTTAAGTTGTCCACTGCTAGACCAGTACCATAGTTTGCATTCAACCATGATTGAACGGTCGCAATTGAACCAGTCGAAGTACCAGTTGATGAACTAACTTTCGGTGAAGCAGTCGCAACGTTCGTAAACGTTACTTCCCCGCTGATGCCATTTAACAGGTCTTTCTTGAATTGGGCTTCGCTGATCCCCCACTTGTTTAGGAACGGCATTGGATCCACATGGTCTGACTTGTTGGCCGGTTGATGTTTTGAACAGTAGTCATGGGTCATCAGGCCCTTAGAACCGGTGTTGTATTGCATGTTGATTCCACCTTGTTTAGCGAGCTGGCGTGCTAGTGCAATGTACAGTTTGTATGACTGTTCAAATTCAGCCTTGCTGTTGACCAGCTCACTGAATTCGATAGCAGCGTAGGTATTGTGATTCCAGCCGCCGCCAACGTCCCACGCGCCTCGGCCGGTGTTCGCAACTTGATAGATCTTCCCTTGACCCACAATATGCGTATAGAACGCGTTCTTGTGACCACCATTATCAACTAAATACTTTACTTCATTTTCAATCGTTGCCTTTGGGTTTCCGGTTGAATGAAGATGAATCTGGTTTGCTGTTGTGGCAATGTTTGGTTGTCCACTAAACTTGTGTACTGTAATTTCCATGTTTAATCACCCTTCTTTTCTTTGCCTTTATCAACTGCCATCTTTTTAAATCTACTTTTAACAAAGTCTGGAAATGGAATTCCCATGACTTCCAAATTTTCCATAATACTTACGCCATATTGACCAATATAAAAAACCAGTGCCGCGTTAGCGATACTGGTAAATCCTAATGCATCAATGAGTGGATAGGTAAACAGAATTAGAATCATGATGGCAAGGTGTTTAATGGCCCCTTGCAAGCCCGTGGTGCTGTCTACTTTCTTCTTTGCTTTCGGGAAAAAAGCTTTAAAAAATCCTAGAAACATATCTGCTAGCACTACCAGTAGGAAAGCTTCCATGAACGGATTATCAACCATCTTTCGTGCTGAAATTAAAACTAAACTAAATGTGAAACCCGGCGGTACTCCCATTACTGCATCTCCTCTATCTTATTTTTTTGTACCAATTAATGCGGCATACTCTGCTGCTGTCAGTAAGTGTGCTTCATTAATTTTGACGGGGTACACTTCACCCACGATTGTTTGATATTGATCCGGACTGATATAGTTTTCTTTCACCGTCCGTTTCATATTTTCGACGGATAGCGTACCCGCATCAAATGCCGTTTTGAGTTCGATAAAATTTGGAAAATCAATCATTCTTTCACCTCATTAATACGTTGGCATATACGGTGCTCGTACGTCGCCATCACTAATCATTGGTTGAGCGTAGTAAATCTTGTTACCGTTGTGTTCGTTGTTATAAAAAGAAATTCGAATCCCCGTTGTCCCATTAGGAACCGTGATAGGATCAAACGTATATAAGCGCCATCCATGTATGCGGCCTGGATTCACAGTCAACACATTGCATACATAGTTACTATTTGTGCCCTGAAAACTAATTAGCATGCCACCATTGAAGTCGCCGTCGTCCCGGTCAATATTGCCCCAGTAGGACACGCATAGTTTATGGCCGGGGTCAGGAATGTGTGACAGGTTTTGACTAATGAAGTTCCCGCCGCCCGCACTTTCAATACATACCGCAAAGTTTCCATCATGGGTGACATTTGCCATATAGCACTGGTCGTTGAATCCATCCCAATTTGTTTGTTCATTGATGAACGATGAATTACGAATTAAATTAGGATGCGACTGAACCGAACTCATAATGTCAAACCAATCATAAGTGCGTCCAGTGCCACTTTCTCCCATTTCTGAAAGATACTTTTGCACATCAGCCCAATTCATATTAATTCCAATTGAGCTATCAGTCCCATTGTTGAGCGTCCCACCAATTCCACTAGAATCCAGAATCCCACTTTTTTTCGTGTTCGCATTGGACAAGCTAATGTTGTCCGCATACATTTCGGTGTGAATGTATGGATTGTTTTTCGTATACTCGGATTGATTGGCATAAGCATCCAATGTGTAACCCGTAGGGCTTACAACCGTCTTGAGCATGCCCCCGCCAGTCATCGTAGAAATATGCTTCAGCATGCCATCTTTGAATTCCATTGAACCCTTGTACTCATTCTGTGATTCATCAAAATAATCAAACGGCACTGTGATGTCTGGTGAATTAATAGTGGCGGAATCAATCTCGACTGATACCAACTTCGTCAATACCAATGTGCTTTGATCAATCTTGGATGGTACCCACTTACCACCTGAATAGACAGAAAAACCAGTGATCTTTTGACCACTGGCATCCGTCGTTGTTTGATACCAAAAGTCTCCATCCTTGGGACTTGCTGGTGCTGTTGAGTTCATTATCACCACTGGCACATCCTTTGATCCCGGTTGTCCTGGAAGTCCTTGAGCGCCCCGCGTGAGTTGCCAAGTATACTTGGTGGGGCCCGTTGATTGAGCTTTGGTGTTGTCCGAATAAATCCCTAAATAGTCCCGGTTGTGGGCCTGATTCTGATCAGTAGTAAAATCAGTCTTCCCATCAACACTGTTAGCATAGGCAATATGGGTGTGAGCATCTTGCCCATCGTTACCATTTGCGCCAGTTATCTTTTGCCAATGACCGGCATAGTCGTTAGGGTCATCACTTGGCACTGGTTGATTGACCTTAGCTACAATCGCCACATAAGTTTTATCTTTAGGGCTCTGGCTCATGTTAGTCCCTTGATCATCGTCAGCATAGCGAATCCACACATAACTGGTTGAACCATTCTTGATGCCATTCACTTTTGAACGTAGTGCCGCTATTTGTTGTGGCACGGTGTCTGTTAGTACCACGTAATTCGTGAACGTGATTGAGCCTTTAGTTGTATCAGTGTACGACTTCTCCAGAGTAGCCACCCGGGCTTGTAAATACAGCGCTGGGTTGTAATCATGATCAATGATCGTCACCGTATCACCAATATCTAAATTAGGGTCAATCACTTTAACTTGAGCATCATAGGTGAACTGTGGTTGTGACCGGGTTTGAATTTGAGTCAATGTCCGGTTGAATAATTCCGTATTAGATGCTGTATCATATTCGTAGAAGTCTTCAATGAATCCTTGATCCCCCGGGTTGAACTGTCCGTTTGCTGTTCGTGCTCGTAAGAACTTGTCCCCTTTAACGGTGTAAAAGTCTCCGTCGTCGAATTCTAAGTCTGCGAAACTCACATATTCCTGCGGCTTGGTGGTGTCCACAATTGAACCATCTGCATCAGTTTCTGTGTCTTCAATAACTGAACCAACACCCGCCAATGCAGTGACGAACTCTTGCCGGGTTTCAGTTTTCTGAATATTGTCCAGTTCCTCGTTGTAGGTAATCTGAATGTTATCCTGCACGGTCCCAATTTGTTTGTACACGTCAACCACATACTTGACCGGTACCGGTCCTTGCATCTGAATGTGAAACCGACATTCGGCATTGTCAAACGCCTTTAAAACAGACAATAAGCGTCCCAAACCGGTATCTCGACCCGTGAACGTCAATGTCCGGGATAAATCAGCTAATTGATTCACCCCTAACTCCCACGGGGTGCCGTCAGTGATTACGTTAAAATAATCGGTAAACGGCTTGGCGTCTTGGTAGTACCAAACATCACACGCCTTGTTAAACAGATTGATACCAACGTCTTCACAGTGCACCGTTTTGTAGGTTTGATACTCGTCATAATACAGAATCTCAAATGACCAGGGCCGTCTCTGATCATCCAGCATTGTAATGATATTGCCTGACACCATGTACTGGGTGGCTCCATCTAACTTATTCAGATCAAACACATACGTGCTGGCCCCGGCTGTCAGTTCCTTGTGATGAAGGTCATTATAAAAACCGTCGGTCGTTGCTAGAACGTTCTTCGACCGATCTAATACATACAGTTGCAATTTAGTCACCTCTTAACGAATGCCCCGGTATCTTTCTTGCTGTTGTTGAATCATCCGTGCACGTGCTACTGCCTTACCATCAATATCAATGTTAATATTCACCTTTTCTGATAATTCATTGATGTGTTCCAATACACGTTCTAATTCATGTGCTTTTTCTAAAGCTAACTCTAGTGGGCTAGTATCACATTCAAGTTCTAATTCTATTTTATTTGCATTCATGTTGTCCCTCCTACAAATATTTCTTGCGAATATAAGCTTTAACACTGGGCGTCGAAGCAAAGTCTGAAAATAAAAACGAAATGATATTGTTACCCGGATAAATCAGAATCGGTTTCGAACCCATACCCTGAATTGCTAGGTTCAGTGCCCCATTGACACGAGTTTCCACCTTGTTTTCAGTACCACCCACACTGATTAGGTCACCATCTTCAAACGTATTAGGCACATCTACATACTTATCAACGTTTTCTTTCCGGAACCAAAAATCAAATAGCACCATATTTGAAACCTGTGCCATACTTGACCACTGACAGATTTGATACGTCCAGCCAGTTACTTTCTTAGCACCACTTGCAGCCTGATCAAATGTGACTGTTTCCCGGGTGCCGGAACCTGTTTCAGTGTCTTGAACGTCCACAGTCCACGTGTTACCGAATCGTTGAATTTTGACCGTACCCACAAACGTATTCCAGCGGGGATTGTTGTCGTAATAAACATTTTGATCATCTGAATTTCTGACCAGCATGGTGGTATTGGCATTGGCACCCGTGACAAATTGAATAGTCACTAATCGTTCACCGGCTGCCGCGTTTAGCACAATGTTGGTCAATCCGGTATCAGCCAGTTGGCTTTCGAACCCAATCTTGGTTTCACATGTGAAGTTGTCTGAACCAGTGGTCCCTTCACTATCTTCCCATGTGTCTCTGTGCACCGAAGGTCCATGCCAGCCCCGATCAGTTCCTGAAGTAGCTGTTCCGAAGTTGTAACCAGTTGAAGGCTGGTAACACATCAAGGCCCATTTACTACGATTGGAACCAATATAGATTGATCCAACCTGTCGGATATCCTCATCAGCGCCTGAAATACCAGCATTAATCTTGAATTGAGCTAGATCAGTAGCCGTCTTATCAATCGTAAATAGTGTCTCTGACTTCTCAACCTTTCCACCGTCAATCTCATTAGGATTACCAATCAAGACGCTTCGATCATGACCTGTGGTACCCAAGAACCCATTATCCCCATGATTAGTCACTTCAAAACGGGCAGCTACTGGCAATGGGCCGTCATTGACTATGTTCATCGCTTCCGCTTCTGGAGCATCAGTTACAATCTGAGCACCAAAATAGTCCAAATTGATGACACTATCGGTGGTATCACCACTCACGGCATACTGTGGAAAGATATTGAAATACAGATAGCCATCCGCTGAAGCATAGTTGAACAACTCCGTTGGAGTGGCATAACTAATTGTCACCAGTGACGGTGTAGGTGAAGCGGTACTGGTACTCCCCACCCAACTGTCATTCTGATCCCAGACTTGCATACGAGCGTTATTTCCACTCTCACCTGAACCACTAATCACTGCACTGAATCGCGCACTAACAATGTATTTCTTCAACCATTCCAGCTGCTGCTGTCGGCCACTTATCTTGTACTTGTCCCAGTAGCCCGGCTGCGCCTGCTCATAGGCGTTCACTAAATCAAACTTCACTAACAGGTGGGGAGCTGGCTGTTGCCAGTAATCCTGTGAACTGGCAATAAACGAGCAATTACACCAGTTACCTTCACCATTTTCAGCGTCTGAATATCTGAAATGAATTCGTAGATCTTTGTTTCCCATTCCTGTCTTATAAGGAATGGAACCATAGAATCCACAGTGACCACCGTTAGGATAATTAGGGTACACGTTGTGCACGTCCGGGCGGTCAGTTAGATCAACCTTCACCCGTCCATACTCGTTGTGCCAGTCAGCATCAGTAATGATGATGTAGTTGTATGGGTGGGTGGCATATTGATCCCATGCAAACCACCCACCAATTTCAATGTTGTCACCATTCAACCGGAAATAATCGAGCGCTCCAGTTTTAGGTGAATCAGTCGCCAACGGAAACAGCGTCTGTGTAATTGCAGCGGTTCGTTTAACCTTTGAAACCACCGTGGCACACGTTCCATCAATCGAGGCCAATTTACTATACAAGTCTGTTGTGATTTCTTGGGTGTAGGCACTAGGTGGCTGCATGGCAACAGTGATGGGTTCTTGGCTGGCATAGATCGTGTGCGGGACTTTTGAAGTCTGCCCCATCACTTTTCCATTGAAGTCATTTTGAACGGTGTATTGTCCTTTGGTTGAATCCAAGTCGAACTCATCTTCTCGTACGCTGTACGCATAGGGATCATAGCAAATCCATTTAATAGTTCCGGTTAAATCAACCACATCTTTTTCTGGGAGTTCAATTTCTCCTTCCGGAATAGCCATATAGTATCTCTCAGGCCTATCACTAAAAATTAATTTTTTTGTTTCCGTAGTATGGAGAAGCTGCGAAATTTGGGACATTTTACTCCGTAAATCACCCGAAATAATAAACGGCATTTCAATTGTTCGCTTACCAAATTTTACGGATCGTAATTCATACCCAAATCTGTTTCCAGGGCTAATAGCATCATCTATTTTCTCTGGCAAAAGCATTTCATCTTTACCCATAGTAACTTTTAACCACTGGGTGAGTTCGATACCGCCATACCATACTTTTAATTCAGACATTATCTAATCCCCCTTATTCTGTTACTACTATTTTGAATTTTTTCTTGTTCCTTAGTCATCAATGGTGCTAACAATCGAATCAACGGATTACTGTCAATTGCTACTACTGCTTCCATTGAATTTAATTTCTTAATGGCAACCACCAAATCGGAAACATTGTCTGCTACTTCTTTTATTTTTTTAGCCATCAAGCTATTATCACCATAATTAGATGGGCCCACATTTTGAGTAGTAGTGATATTCTGGACAACTTGCTTTGGTCGTTGAACAATATCAGCGTCAGCGGGTACATTCAACCCCTTTGCAAATTGCGGTAAACCAGGAAACATGCGAGCTGTTTTATGAGCAGGAATAACTTTGGAATGTTTTTGTAAAGGTAAAACAACATTTCGACCTTGTGGAATGTATGTGAATCCGTTGGGTTCTTGAATAGCTTCACGGAATGTAGCTCCCATTTGATCATTGACCATAGCCAATCCACCCTGAAAATTGTTAGTACCTTTTTCCTCTTTTGCTGCATGCCCAATGCTTTTAAAAATAGTTGTAATAGTGTGTACAACATTGCCCATCCTATTCCATGAATTTAAAGCAGAAATTCCTTTCTGAATATTTCCACTTGCCATATCGTGAGCCACGGCCTTTTTAACTGATGTAGGTGTTCTGTTCCAAGACTGAATAGTTCCCATAGCTTGCCTAGTATTACCAGATGCTAAGTCTTGTGCAACTGCTTTTTTCAATGCTGCTGGCATGGAATTCCATGAACTTAAGGTATTATGTGCCTTGTTAATATTTCCAGACGCAAAATCTTGCCCTACCGCTTTTTTTAAAGCAGTTGGTAAGCTGTTCCACGAGCGAACAGTATTTGAAGCACCGTTCATATTTCCACTTGCCATATCTTCAACAATCGCATTTTTAACGCTTGTGGGCATGCTGTTCCAAGTTGTGACAGATAATTTTGCGCCTTGCATAGGGCCAGTAGCATTATCCTTAATTGTGGCTACTTGTTCTTTAACACTCATGTTGTTAAAAATACCAGTAGTTGTAATGACCGACATTAAGTCAGCACCACCCTTAGTCTGCATGATGGCTTCTTTCTGGCTAACTGTTAAATTGTTCCAGTCCTGTGTGTTATAAATTGCATTGACCAAATTACGAGTTGCCTCGTCTTTAATAACAGCTTTTTTCTCCCCAGGAGTTAATTGATTCCAAACATTCATGTCTGCGATTGCAGATTGTAATTCACCTTGTCCATGAGCTGAAACAATGGCCTCTTGTTGTTTCACAGTTAGGTTATTCCACTGTCCAGACTTTTCCATGAGACGAGTTAAATCTTCGCCACCTTTTGATTGGATCCAAGCCTTTTGTTCTTTCCAAGTCATTTTGTTCCATTTGCCAGATTCAATTAAAGCTTTGGCAACCATTTGTTGAGCGTTAGTCGATAACTTACCTTCCTTTTGAAGCAATTTAATCTCTTTCCACTTTTTAGAGCTTGTAACTGCTTTGTTGATTTCTTCTTGAGCATTAGTTTTTACTTTTCCAGTTTTCGGATCGAAAATGAGATTATTCCAATCATTAGCCGCTTTTTTCACACCTTTGCTCATATCAGAAGTAGTTTTCACTAACTTGCTATTAGACTTAGCTGCACTCTGTTCAGCATCATTCATGACTTGTTTTACTGATTTCCAGCTAATTCCCCAGGTGTTGAATACACCCTTCATTTGTGTATCAGTCATCCCTTGGGCTTTCATGACATTATAAAGTCCCTTGATGATACTATCAGAGGTGGCAGTATGTTGTGCTTTGAGCTGTTTCATAGCAGTTCCATATTCTTTAGCACTAATTTGATGGCTCGAATACATATCCTGAACAATTTTTTTCTGCTTTGTATATTCCTTATTCTCATCACTGAACGAGTGAGCTAAGGTAGCACGCGTATTAGACAATTGCTGCTGACTCATTTTTTTGACATTGCCATTTATGGCCGCCATTACTTGAACCTTTTTTGAACCACTAACACCTAGAATATTTAACTCATCGTCAGCCATTTGCTGATTTAAGTTATGCATCATGATTCCTTGATCGGCAGTAAGCTTGTATTTATTAGATGCGGATGCTTTTACAATAGTAGCTGCTTCTTTTGCAGCACTCTTTGCATCAGCAACACTTTCTTTATTGGCTTTTTTCGTTGCTTCTACGCCTTTCTTAACAATTGCTGCTACAGCAGGCGGAAGATCGCTTAAACTTTTGTCTAGGTGTTTGTTAGTCTGGTCAGCGTCACTTTCAATTTGGTTCAACATATTAGAAAACGAATCTTTTACTTCATTAGCCGATGTCTTACCATTCGTGGACCAGTTCTGTAAAGCAGCAGATGAGTTATTACTGAAGTTTTGAAATTTCTGCAATGATTTATCAGCAGTGGCACCAACATCAGATCCCCATCGAGCAGATCGCTCTGATGATTCGAATGCTTTTTTACCCCAGAGTTCCCAAGCTACAGCGCCAGCGCCAACAACTGCCGTAGTACCGATAATTGCTGCACCAAGAGGGCTAATCGCTGAACCTAATACGCCGGCTTGACCGCCGGTAGTTAAGAATGTTCTACCTAGTAATCCCCAAGTACCTTTGGCGTTTGTGATCGTGCTATTTGCTGTGGACATGGCGCTTGTAGTTTTACTAATACCACCAGTTACGCTGTTGGTAGCTGATTCAGTGGCTTGCATTGAACCATTCAATACTGCTGATTTAGCACGCCATTGTTCGTACTTACTGATAACACCGACCACACTTGAGCCAACAAATCCAAAGCCTTTACTAAGCCCCCCTGTAAGTTTCATCGCCGGTCCAGTAGCAGCAGCAATTAAACCCATGTGGATAACCCATTGTTGAGAAGCATTGTCCATATTGGCAAAGGCGTTAACAACGCCGGTAGCTTCTTTAATTAATGGTGTAAGCGTCGGAAGTAATTTTTCACCAATCGTAACGCCTAAAACATTGAGAGAAGATTCAAATCGTTTAATCTGGTTAGCTTTAGTGTCATTTAATTGGTCGGCAACCTTTTTAGTAGCTCCAGTGGCATCTTCCGTATTTTTTGTAAGTTTACGGAGACTATCAGACCCGGCTTCAACAAGCGCGTTAGCTGCTGCTTGATTTTCACGCCCAAAGGCTTGTGCTAATGCTTTTCCACGTTCTGCTTTAGACCAACCACTGGTTCCCTTCGTAATATCATCAATTAATTGTGGCAAGTTATGAGAATCTTCTTGAAGGCGTTTAGCACTAATCCCCATCGATGTGAACGCCTCTTGGTTTTGCTTAGTTGGCTTAACTAAAGAAGTCAACATGCCCCGAAGATTAGTACCAGCCTTCTCGCCTTCGATACCTTTATTACTTAATTCACCAATTGCTGCAGCTGTTTCTTGAACGCTTAGTCCAAGCCCATTAGCAACGGGGCCAACATAACTCATGGCTTCTGACATATCACCAAAACCGGCAGCCGTTGCATTAGCCGCATAGGTTAGTGAATCAGTAACCATCTGAGTATTCTTCATAGTTCCTTTGACTGAGTTCGTCTTTAATCCAAATTGCTCAACAATTGAAGCTGTGGCTTGCATGACAACTCCCAATTCTTCACCAGAAGCTTTCGAAGCATCTAAAACAGCGGGCATAGAACCCATGACTTGTTTGGTAGAGAAACCACGTTTAATCATCTCAGACATTGCGTTGTTGACTTCGGTGGTTGAAATTCCATACTGTTGTGACCATTTTTTTGAGCTAGTTGCCAATTGATCTAACTGTGCACGGTATCTAGCGGTCACAGCTCCACCGTTAGTTAGTAGTGGACCCATTGCAGAAATTTGCGAATCGAAATTAATGGCTGCTCTAGCCGCCAATCCTAATCCAGCCACGATTGGAGCAGACACACGAGTAGTCATAGTAGATCCCATGGCTGACAATTTTTGCCCGGTAGCAGTAGCCCCGGAACTTACTTTGTTCAGTGCACCTGTCCATCCAGTTGTTTCAACACGAGCTTTGGCGATTACCGCCGCGTTATTTGCCAATTGGGTTCTGAATGACCCTAATTTAGCGTTCGCATTTTGTAGCTGTGTTGCCAAACGACCAGTGGCCGCCGTAGCTTTACCATTCACAAACGAATCATCATAGGACTTTTTAAGACTCTGAACAACTCGTTGTTGAGCAGTCATGACGTTGCTCAAACCACGTTGTTTAGCTTGTAATAGGTCTAATTGTTTACCACTAGCGGACATGACCGATAGACTAGATTTCATTGCTGCCATTGAATATTTAACTTGTTGCTTAGCTCCTGTTAATCCTTTACCAAACGCAGAGCTATCAAGTCCCAATTCAATGACCATTTGTCCAAGTGGTTCTGGCATATGTTATCTCCTCCTTTCTAGAATGACTGGATGAATTCTTCGAGTGGAACTACTCGTTGCTGTGTGCCATCCGCTTTAGACCGCGAATTATCGCGAGTAGTTTTAGCGTTAATCGTTTTTATCAAGGCACCATAGTCTGTGTCTAGAACATCATTGATGTTGAAACCTGGAAAGACTTCAACAACTGATCGAATTAAATCATAAGAACCTTGAATTGCATCATTAGTATCGGAGACTACGCTGTCGGAATCTCCGTGAAGCCGTTTGGGTCTACACCAAGCATTTGTGCAATAGTTTCTTCCATCTTTTCATTCGCGTCATCGGCCGGCAATCCATCTAAAATGGCATCTTGTGTCACACGTTCATCTCTAAATAAGCTTGCAATAAAAGATGCCTTTTCTAACAACCAATCTGACTCAAGTACTTCTTGTTCCTCAATTTTTTTATTCATTTCTAGCATCTCAATATGCTTACGAAATGGAATAAATGTTTCTTCAATATGTTCAATTTTTCCGTCAATCATGAGGTCGATCGATACTGGTTCTGACATTTGTATTCCTCCATTTTTTAAAACACCCGCCCCTATTCGGTATTGTTTATTTCACAGGCGAGTTAGTTGTTATTATTCTTCAGCAGGCGTAATAACTGTAATTGTTGACTTAGCTGTTTTACCACCAGCCGTCACTGTAATATCAGCCGTTCCATCCGTTACGCCAGTGACGGTTCCGTCATTTACAACTGTAGCAATGGTGTCATCATTAGACTTGTACACCACTATCTTATCTGTTGCGTCAGCCGGCGCTACTATCGCTGTTAGCTTAATAGTCTTTCCAACTTCAACATTTGCCGCCGCAGGTGTTAAAGTCACATCCGTGACGGCTACGATTTTGGGACGGTGATTCCAAGTTGAGCCTTTAACTTATCAATTGTTTCTTGCGTAGAACCAAAATATTTACCAACATATTGTCCACTAGTCTCATCACTTTTATCAGAAGCCATTGCACTAAAAGTCCAACTATCAGCTTCTGGCTTAAATGTCTCTGATGGATCTAACGATTCAAACGAAATTTTTTCACGGGAGAACACGCCTTTATAAAATCCCAAAAGTGCTTGACCATCGTTTGTTGTAGATTCAAGCAATAATGCACAATATGGGGCTTCAGTGTCATTCCCGATATAAGAAATTCCGTCCGTCTCATCACCTTGACCACGATATCCCAGCAAAATATCTGCTTCGGATTCAGGTAAATCTAGCAATCCAAGCTCGGCTGAAACATCACCCACCCCTTTTCGAGAAATATAATAAGTGATATCTGATCCAGCTACTTTTGTTGCTTCTTTTGATAATCCTGAAATTTCAGCAGTGGTAGTTGCACCTTTATCTTGTTTACCTTCGACAATGATTGGCGTACCAGGAGTCCCGTCACCAGCATAAGGGACAGCAATTGCTCGTTTAAATCCAACTAACATAATTTTTCCTCTTTTCTGTTAATAGTTTGTGTCATAAAGTTTTGTATTACCTTCATATCTTCTTGCATCGACAAATAAATTTGTTTCTGGAAAATACTCATCAAGACCATCCGATAATTGAGCAAAATTAAAAGCACCCATTTCCTGTTGAATGGCTGCTTGCGTTTCTTTGCATATTTTTCTGTCGGTACCCTGAACATCAATTTGAATACTAAAGTTGACTGTTAATCCTTGATCACTTCCACCCGTTTGCTTTTGTGGTGGTCGTAAAGGCTTAATGATGATTCTTGGATATTCGTCATTGTTCGATTCAGAATAATCATAGAACTTAATGTGGTTACCAACATTTTTTTGAATCACGGTATTTTTAGTTAGCTGATCATAAATGCTGGTTAACATGTCTTGAATCATAATAACTTCTCCAATTCGTGTTTTTCTAATTCTTTCATGGGTTGTTTGGCGCTATCAAATGCATTTTGAACCTTTCCCATACCCCGCGGGCTATAAGAACGCCCAAATCTGGTATAGCCAAATTCATTTAAATGGACTAAACGATAACGTTGTTTTGAGCCACCGCCATCCCAACCAATTTTGATATTCCTTACACCACCGCGAGCTCTCGGCTGACCAACGGTAACTTCGTTGACGGTTGCACCAGTATCACGATAGCTACCGACAGCAGACTTTAATTTTACCGCCATATACCGTCCGGCTACTTTTAATGCGTCGTTAGAATATTTCGATACAGCCCTCTGACCCAATTTCTTTTCCATATTGGCAAGAACTTCGTCCATTCCTTTTATATTCACACTCATACATCATCACGTCCTAAAATGATTTTAATTACACGGTTATCTTCATAATCTGGTGCGATCTCTAGCACATTCCACAGTTGATAATCCCCATCACTCATCAAATTACGATAATCTTGCACTTTTACGACATGCTTATTGGATGGCACATATTCACCTAACGGATCAGGAATTTTGATAGTCAGTCCTTGTGCAGACTGGTGAGAGTCCAAGATAGCTTGATCTTTTACACTCGGATCGTACACAAGTGCCAAACAGTGAAACAGTTTTTCTCCTGGTGCAGCACCTGGTTCCGGACCATTGTTTGAATTTTGAGTATAAAAATAGACTGGGACGTTAAACTGTCCAGTCTTAATGTTAGGCGGTGTGTACTCAAATATTGGTCTGCTCATCGTCATCCTCGCTTTCTTCTATGGTATATGCAGAGACAGACAATGACAGTAAACTACTCTGAAAGTTCTCGTCAAAGAACTCTAATGAGTCATTGTAGATATATCGACATCTCTCCATTACTAGTTCCTTAAAGCGCGGATCATCAGCGGTTTTAAAACCGGTCCGATCCTGAATTGCTTGGATAGACGCAGTGATCCAATCATCAAAAACACCGTCTTGCATACTATGGAAGATATGAAGTCTACCCTTGAGTTCCTCAACCAATTCGGCATTTTTTAAATCAGTCATGCAATCACCTACTCATCTGTTTCGATAATTACCGGTCCATCGAATGATTCATTAGGTCCTTCATCCTTTGTGAGTTCTTCAATACGTGCTTTGGTAGTAGCACCCACGTATTTTTCAAAAGGGTACACATCCCCGATATTGTAAATATGTCCTTCTGCATTAATATTACCATCTCTAAACTGTCGAATTACTCGATACATAATTTACTCCTTTCTATTTATCTAAACTAGATTCCCCTACTACGGCTTCACCGACCTTCGGGGCTACGCTTTTGGGGCATCAGTCTTTGTGCCTGAAGCCGATAGATCCAAATCATATACAAATGCTGAATTGTTGTCTTCTGCTTTGCCATAAAAGAACTGCTTTGCTGTGTACAAGGTACCATCTTCCAAAGCCAATGTTTGATCAAACGTCTTAATATTAATGCCGCCAGCACAGTATGCATCATATCGATCAGCTACAAACGCGATTAACTTACCATCCGGAACGGCCTCCGATTCAACAACGTTAATTCCGAATGGATAGGCTAGCACCCATTGACCGTTTACATTTTGCATAGTCATGGCCGTTTCCATATCAACAGAGATGCCCGGTGAAACTAGCAGTGTTACTTTGCCTCGCGCAGCATAAGCCTTACCATTTTCCTTCTTAGATAAGGCCTTAACAATCGCACCTAATTCACGCTTAGCAGTTGCGTTATCTGCAAGAGTAATAGTTCCAACCGATTCTTTTTCAGGATAAACACCACCTGTTACTGTTACATCTTTTTGAACCTGACGATTCAATCCAATCGGTTGACTGTTCCCATCACCAGTAACGAACGCTAATTCGGCAGCTACAGCAAATGCTTCTGTAATTTGTGTAGTAACAAATGTTTTAATCCAAGGAGCACCGAACTCTAACACATCGTTTGGAATAGCCACGAATGCTGTCAGTTTAGATTGATCTGCCTTCTCGTCACTGAATGAAGCAGTTAATTGACCTTTAATTCCGTCAAACACTTTCCCCCAAACAGCAACTCCCTTGGCATCTGATTTCAAGAATTTCAGGCGAAGTCCGGTTGTTTGCAAATGAATAGCTTGTAGAAACGGATGATCAGTGGTTAAATCTTGGAAGATTTGATCAATCGTCGTTTCTGGCAACGTTACTTCTTCACTTTCTTTGTGTGTGAAGTCTCCAGAAGCTAATTCATTAAAGAACTTAACCTCTTCATTGGTAATCTTAGGATCAACAGTACGAGCATTGAACATCTCGTCTGCTTTTTCTTGGACTTGGTTAGTAATTTCAGCAATGGAATCTGAACTTAACGCATCCATCATTTCAGCAAAAGCACTTGCCTGCTTGTCTGAATCTGCACCTTCTTTTACTGCATCAGCATATGCTGTTCGTTTCGCAGCGAAGTTAGAAAATTTTTCCGTATTTAATGTCATTGGCATTTTGTATTCCTCTTTTCTTTAATTAAAAAGCAAACGGATTAAATTTCACCGCTTGCTTAGTTTTGGGTTTTACCGCGTTTGTTAAATTGTTTTGCACAATATTTGCAATACGCTTAATGTCATTGTCTGTGATTGTTGTCATAGAAGTAGCTTCACCAGTTTGATTGCTTGATTTATCTAATAATGCTGTTCGAGCCTGTTCAATTGCTTCATGCGATACGAGTCCTGATTCAAAAGAAGCTGTGAGTTCTAATTCAGGGTTGGAATCCTCAAACATAATCTCATCAACAAACCCCTGCTCTTTAGCTTTTTCAGCGTTTAACCAAGTTGTCTCCTTCATCACGTTCAAAATTTCTTCTTGAGACTTACCAGTTTTTGCTACATACGGTGCTGCAATGCTCTTATTAAATGTATCTAGGACCTCAGATTCTTTTTGATGAACTTGTGAGTCTCCGTAAACACTAGACTGGACATTGTGAATCATCATCTGCGCCGTTGGAGACATTGTTACATGGTCCCCTGCCATTGCGATTACACTGGCAGCACTTGCTGCCATTCCGACAATACTTACATTGATCTTTCCTGAATAGCTACGAAGTGCCGTATAAATCTCGCTTCCAGCATCAATCAGTCCGCCACCAGAATTAATCACAATATCAACATCTGTACCATCCTCTGGCAATGCATTATTGATATCATCAGGAGAAGTGGCTGGCATTTTGAACATGTCGTAGAACCATTTATCACCATCATTAATGATGGGGCCTTTAACATTAATCTGTGTCATTATTATCACCACCTTTCGTTGTATAGTTTTTAGTAATTACGTATTCATCTCCACCCTCTCGTGGAGGTAGATTGAAGTCACGACGTACATCGTTATTGTTGAGTGTGCCGGACGAAATTAGTTTATCAATATTTTCTGAAAGTTGGTAAATATCCTTCTGATCTAATCCAATTGGTTTAACGTGCATACCGGAGTCATAGTCAGCTTGATAAAAAATTTTAGCATTCAGTTCATCACGTATTTTTTTAATCAGTGGCTGATAACAGTAGGTAATGAAAGCTTTGTTATTTTGATCCACTTCTGCCATCTGACCGTGGATTAAAGCCGGTGGTACACCAATAATATTCGCAATATCATCAGTATATGAATCAATCAATGACTGAATTTCCGCCACCGATTGATTCTTTTCTCCAACTGTTCCTGATACTTCGTTATATTCGAAATCACGTGTAATTGGCACAATTGCCACACTATTCTTTTCGAATGATTGGAATAGTTTGTTGATATATGACTGAAGTTTCTTAGCATTTGAATCCTGTGTTCCGCTTGTCATATTTGCTTTAACGGTTCCTCGAATTTGATTATTACGTAAATTGATTTCGATTAGCCGTTCAAATAAACGACCATAGTCTGACCATAACCCGTCCGTAAAACGTTCGAGTTCATGATTGTTGTATGTCATGAACCAAACCTCATCCATATTGAATGAGCGTTGAAACGTATAATTCTTAACTGTCACACCATCAAAAATATCCGGATAATTTGCCGACTCATGACGAACATAGCTATCAGCTACTAATAGGTCACCTGTCTTATTAGTAATCACTAGAACTTCGTTATCCTTAATTAACGTGTAAACTAACTTTTGCCAAAAATCCGCAGCTGACGAATCCGTATTTGGCCTAACATTTAGTTTGTAATTCCACTTTTTGGATAGCGTGTCAGTTGCAACATCAAAACCATCCATGACTTTAAATTCTGTAGTACTCGCTGCCCTTGCAACAAAGTTGATGACTTTATCCAGTGCCATTCTTTTTGCATACACTTTGTTACCAGATTCATCCATGTAATTTATGTCATACATAAATTTCGTATCATCACGTTTAGTTAACAAGCTCTTGATATCAGTAAAGATTGACATGCACTTTTTTCACCTCCTTAAAACTCAACATCAAATAGCATATCCAGTTGTTCGCCAGCATCAGTATCGGGTAACTCATCCACTAAGTATTGCCCGTATTCAAATGCTTTAAAACCATCCGTCTTTCGTCGAATCTCCTCTTTTTTCCCATATTTCTTGTTTCCGTGTGCATCCACGGTCACCAAAACGTTCTGAGTATTCCATCGAAGAATAGGATCGTCACCCCAAATATATGTTGATGCAGCAAAACCATTTTCGATTCTCGGTGCTAACAATCCATCAATAGCGGTTGGATTTCTGATGACAACAACTTCGAAATTTGCGTCTTCAAAAAACTTCCGAAGCAAATCTGCCCGGAAGTTATCCATTACTACTTTTCTGATGTCATACTTTTCACGTTGCTTAACGAACCAATCGACAGCCTTTTGTGGATCAATTGTATTTTCGTCTAGTATTGTAATTAATCCATCCTGTGACCATTGACCGATTGGTGGTGCATTCCGTGGACGATTCTCTGGATCAGCAGAATATCCATAATACTTATCTACAAATCCTTTACGCGCAAACTGATGTCCAATAAAATACTGTGAGTCTTGAAATTTAAAAGTTAATCCGCAGGCAGTAAAGTCCCGAATACTGGCAAAATCGATTGATCCGATTGCCTCACGCCCAACCAATTTGTCATATGGAATTGGTTTATTCGTAGCTTTAATTTGTTCATATGGTGCCACGGACTTTTCAGGGTCAACCAGCGGTAAATCCATTCTTTTAGTCATGAACTCTTCACGTCCACTCGGTTGTGACTGCATTTTAATGTACTGCTTTTTTATCTTTCGAAATAACGTTTTTCCGTACGGAGTAAGTGGCTTAACCAACATAGGATTTGCCATCTGCCACTTGTCCATATCATCCACTTCATCTTCACTATTTAGTTTGCACCAAAATGGAAAGATCGTATCTGGAGGCAATTCTCCCCGCATAGTCTGTAATGCAATATCTTTCTTACCATCTAAATACCCGTCTCTAACATAACCATCTGATCCAATTTCAAACTGTCTGGATTCAGGCACCTTGCCAAGTCCAGATTCATATACTTGAACACCCGAATCATCAGGATACATATGAACTTCATCGAATACATCGAAACCATCTCGTAAACCGTCTTTTGTGTTACCATTTGACGTTTGATAAGTCACAGTTGATCCTGTTTGAGAAACTTCAATTTTTGACTTATTAGCATTAAAAACACTTAATCCTTCGCTGTGTGCCTGCACCGTATTATAAATTTCGGTGACTGACGTCTTCGCTTGATCCTCAGAGTTCGCAACAATGGAACCATTGTAGCCGGGGATATTGTTTAACGGACTAATGAAATAGGAGCTAAGTGCACTGATCATTCCATTTTTGCCTGCACCACGACCAACTATCCAGAGATGTTCGTCATAGTAAACATCCGAAGTATTAGAGTCATAAAGAAAAATGAACGCGTACAGAAATTTTTGATATTGTGCCATCGGGAAAAACCACTTTTCAGTGAACTTGATAGCATCATCAATCCGTTCTTCATTAAAGTAAAGATCGTCGTTTGAGAGAACATATTTCTTCAAATAGTTCACTAACATGATTCGCTCATTATTCAGCATGATATTGCCATTCTCATAGGCATTTATGTAATCATCTACATACTTTTGATGAATCATATCAGACCACCCTTTTCTCCCTTAGGGGGCGGTTTAGGATGTGATTTTTTTGATGTGTTCATGGCAGAATAGATTACTTTTTCTAAGTCCAACAATTGAATATTAAGTTTTTGCTTTTCGGAAATTGCAGGATTTAATTTTACATATTTTTGCGATCCATTTTCTACCACAATCACCATGCCATCAGCTTTCAACGTGTCATCAAGTTTCCTGTATATTTTGCGAAGATTTAAATAACGTGATATTTTTTCTTGTAAAATATAATTTTCCTTGTCACTATCTTCCTTTAAAAAGCGTTCAATATTTGAGATTGTCAATCCAACCACCCCCCTTTCAGTATTTTTAGGTGTCATTTTTCCGCAGTCGAGTCCTACCCACCGGTTCCCATTTCAAATTTTTCGTTGAATTTTTTTGACCCCGGGGGGGAATAAAATTTTGAAAATTATTTTTGATTTTGTCTGAGAAAACATTTTTCAACATAGAATTCAGATTCGTTGTCCAAATCCACGTTACCTGTTCTAGCGTAACGTTTGGCCTTATCAAATGAATCGAATGCCTTGTCAGTGATAACTAGGCCATGCGACTTCTTCATTACTATATAGATAAGTATCTCTTGCATTGCCTTACTCCTTAATCTATTCGTGCTGTGTGTTGGTTGAAGTCAACGAGCAATACGTGAATTCTCCTATCATTCATAACAACAGTTGCAGTTAGCATGTTAATGCCAGGTTGCTCATCGTTAGTAACGTACTGATAGCTGTATGAACATATGCCTACTCGTTCACCATCAACGATTATATCAGGCATGTTATGGTACATACCAACTACTATCTCTGCGCCACCTTGAGTTGTTGCTTTGATTAGCCGTGCCATCATCATTCTATCCTGATCCATGTCAATCCCACCTTTCATCCTTTGCCCACTTGTTAGGCTTCTTCTTAATATGTTTATGTACTGCATAGTTCATACGATGATGTCGTTTGTTGTGACAGTCCTTACATAATGTACGTAAGTTGTCTGGGTCAAGTGCTAACTCAGGGTGAAACTCTAGCTCCTTGATATGGTCAACCTCAAGCACACTGTCTGCTTGAGTAGTGACACGACCTTCAGCCTTACACATCTGACATTCATAGTTGTCCCTTGCCATCACCCAGTCCCTCAACTGTCGCCACTCAACTGAGTTATAGAACGCTGCACGATGAGCATGTGTATCTGTTTTGATATCCGTGTGACCACTCTCCTAACTGCGTAACAAAACCGCCATAGAATTAACTATGACGGCTCTTGATAAATTACTATGCTATTAAGATAACATGCTCATTGCAATAAAAACATTCAGTCCGTTAGTGTACATAAATCGAACATTACTTTCCAATTTTCCTATTATAAGAAAATTTAATAGCTATCATTAATGATTTCATACTGTCGGTCAGATTATCCGATAATTCATGAACTTTATTAATATCCTTCCCTTGGTTTCCAGACGGCTTAAAAATCCTTAATTTGTTTACATTTTCATTTAGGTTGTCCAACTCACTTTTCCATTCTTCATCACCAGACAACAAAGCCAACACAGTTCTGTTATACTTATCAATTCCGTTTTTATTTACTTTATCAATATCCTGTAATAGCTTTTTCACATCAACACTTTTTCCATGTGAGTCTTTATCATCACAATCATAAAGCAGTATTGAAACGTGTGTGTACATTTCACCAATAGTTCGAATTAATTCATTTATGGTACTGAGCCCAATTAATAAAATTTGATTATCAAAATCTATTTTTGCTTGCCTATTAATTTGCATTTTCGTATTTATCCACGCAAATAATGCCGCACCCATTACGCCGACTATGGATCCTAAATAACCGCCCCAAAAATTTAACCAGTCACTATTATTTCCTACTTTCGATGGCATTCCTTGTATACCAAAGCGGAGAAAGAGTGGCACCAATAATACAGCAGAGGCAATCATTGCAGTTACAGTTTCAATAACATTTTTCCCCAAAGTAATTCGTTTTATCCCGAAAGTAAGGCATACTGCATAGATAATAACTAAAATCATGATAAAAGCTAACATATTTTTCCTCCCAATAAAAATAGACGTACCATAATAGTACGTCTACTCAACAACTGTGTCAGCGAATTTATCAATAAAATCAAGCCTGCGGTGTAATTCAGCATGTTTTTGTCGAACATAGCTGGTCGAATAGTTCAACTCCTCAGCAATATTTTCGAGCGTCTCCCCCTCAATGTACTTCTTGCGTAATATCTGTTCCTCGATACCATCGAAGCAATCGACTAACTCTTTCAAGTCCTTAGCAGCCTGTTCACGCCATTTAAGTTCAGCGTGTAGTCGATCTAATTCGGCTGATAACTTCGCTGGTCTCGAATTCTTACCCATAACGTGCATATTTGCCAGATCACCATTTGTCCACCGGCTTGCTTCAATTCCCGTTTTATTTATATTCCATTTGAGATAGCTAATGTCCTGTTTAAGTTGCAAATAGTCGTTCAACCACTCATATCTTGATCCGTTTAACGCCATCACTATCGCCATCCCCTATGATATAATTAGTCTTGTGAGAACTATAGAGATGACGTCCATTTATGGGCGTCTTTTTTCGTGCCATCATATAAACAGCACAGCCAGCTTCGGAAATTTAAACACCAGCAGATACAATACATATACGATTGCCATCAGGCCAACGAATGCTAGTGTGCCTGTAATAGCGTGTTTAAACTTCAACAGTCTTCACCCACCCGATCATTCAAATAGTTATCAAACATCTTTTCGATATCTTTATTTGCCTGTTTAAGTTCCGCAAAATTCGTAATACTTTTATCACCAGTCCGAAGCATGTTCCGACGAATCCCATTCAAAGCGTGCTTTAGATTGGGATAGTGTCCAACCGACAGACCTATCTTAGTTGGCTTACCTGTTTTGGGGTTGCAAGTATCCTTCATTACTTCCAGTTCATATTTGTTACTCGCAATATGATAATCACCAATTTTCATATCAATCATTTGGCTCACCTCGTTTTCTTGTATAACAACCACAATAGTAAAATATATAAAGCAACCATTACTAAACCGCAGGCTACAACACCAGTTAAAATTTGAGTCCAAGACGCATTCCACAACATTTCAAAAATTTGTTTCATTCGTCTACCTCCAACAATTCTGGATTTTCGTGAATGTTGCCGATAATCTCTGGAATCATATCGTCCCAAACATAATTCCGGAATCCACCTGTCCAAACACAGAAGCCACCATTGAAAAACATAACTTTTCCGGTGTAATCAGTGCCTTGATAATCATTTTCACAGTGAACAATATCCCCTTCAAAAATCTTATTGCCATTAACATCTTTCAATCCGGTGTACTGCTCAACTACGTATTTATCAGGGCTCATTTCAGCGAAATTTAAAATTGTTCCTGCCCTACCATATTTCATAGTTTGCCCGAAATTTGAATCTTTAAATGGCGTATACCACGCTCTAAATTCTGGTGTCATTCGTCATCACCCTCACGATCTACAAATATCTCTGCGATGGCATTAACCACTCGATCGTTATACGCAAGATCGTTATAACCGTAGTGTGCTAATTCCCATTTAATATCATTTTTAGTCATTCATCGCCACCTAGCTTTCTGCCACACATTGGGCAATATATGATCGTCACGTTGTCTTCATAAAATTCTGAATCCATCATCCTTAATGACACCTTTTTTGAATTGAATACAATAGTCGCCTCAACATTCTCATTTGAAATTTCTTTAAATGGTTTGTGGCAATACGGGCAATTAGCCTGTTTTTCTTCTAATTCTGTCATTCGTCTACCTCCACCCATTCATATCTTTTATCCCAGTGCTGTATCTCCCACACTAACTTGGCCCACTCACTGAACTTAGTCATCATGAAACTTCAAATCCTTGATTCGCTCATTGAGGTAATATTCATAATCCTCCATGGCGTTTAACTGCATACCGAGAAATGTACATTGCTCGTCTGAGACTGACGTTACCTGGCCAACCGTATGGTATTCATTCGCCACCCTGTTATAGAATTTTTTCAATCTTTCAATTTTTACAATCAATTCGGAACTCTCAGTTTCTAGTTCTTTAATTACTTGTTTATTTGGTTTCATTCTTCAACCTCCGCTACCTCGTAACCATCTAGCCATGCGCGAGCGAACTCATCACTGTGAGCTCGAATCCAATCGCTTTCTTTGCATGAGGCTTGGTCCCAGTCAAGAGCACCATAGATTGCACCATAAATATTAATTTCGCCTTGATCAAGATCTGTTTCACCGCGCTTAACTTCCTCAATATAGTTTGCTACGCACTCTGGAATCACAGGCAATTTCTTATACGTCTTCTTGAAAATCTCGTCCTTAACCAGCCACTGTCCACCTCCAGCTCCTGTTGCAATCCAATCGCCAATGTGACATTCCAGTTCGCCTTCCAATGTCTTGATGAAATAACGGCCTCTTGGTACCAGTTCATCCAGCACGGCTTCACTAAGATCATCTGCCGATTCGATTCGAATTCCATACTTTTCAAACGTTTTCTGCCAACCGTCAAGTTGTTCAAACTCGGTTGTTCCTGTTTTGATGTATTTAGTCATTGTCGTCCTCTAGCAAGTCAGCCTGGCCGTCTGCTTCTTTGTTTGCACTGTCAACATCGAGTTCTATTTGTAGCGGTGTAATCTTAATTCCGATAATGCTATCGAGTGATCGTGTTAACTCATCAAAACGGCCATCTAGCAATTCAGTGTCAACTTCAAAGTTTACTTTTGTGACACCCTGTTTAGTTGGATGAACATCCGTTAAGACGGCTCGAACTTCAATGCTGTTATCTTTAATTTCATCTGTCATTTTAAAAATCTCACTTTCGTTTATACTCGGGTAACAAAAGTAACAGAAATTACCCAAATTCCTATATATACTATTAATATATATTTAAGTATATTAATGTTACCTGTTACCAATGTTCCTCAAACCCGTTACTGGCAAGGGCTTAACTAGGTAACATTTTTTCTAGCGGTAACATTTTATTTTTGTTACCACTTTTGAGTAACACTTTTTTTCTGTTACCGTAACTTATTACTTGTTACCTATTCTTTAACGTACGATCTAACAGGTTTCCCGGCTATTTTCACTAGTTTTTTAATGAACCCTTCACGCGTCATGACCGTTACAATATTCTTCTTCAATGTTTTACCATCGCATTCAATCTGATTACTGTAGCAGTATAGTTCAACATTATTGGTGAATTGCGATACTGGTATGCGGTCTTGTCCGACATATTCTGTGTCCTTAACGTGCATAATCGCATCATCAATTTCAGAATTGACGTTCAAGTTGCTGTTGATTTGCTCAAAGTCATGCTGATACATCGCTTTGTTAATTCGATCGATGTCGGCATCATTCTTGACGTAGTATGCTTTCGCCTCACCCAACACATTCTCATACCAGCTATCTGGCAATTCAAAGGCTCGTTGCTTGATCTCTCCCTTGTTAACGATTAGTGGAATGATTCGCCTATTGCCACCCATATCAGTCAGATATTCATAGTCATTTGTGGTCCTCGCAATGACGAAATGTCGTGACTTAATTAATGGATTACGTCCATAAGCTGGCCGATAGGTGAACTCACTTGTAGAAACAAACTTTTTAAACGCTTTTTCTCGGCTAATTTCAGTGACTTGCATTTCATCATCATTAATTAACAAATTTTTTAGCATGACTTCGAAACTGTCCTTGCTTGTATAGCTCATAAATTGATCAGTGTAATAATCTTGACCAAGCCGTTTCAGAAACGTCGTCTTGCCGGTTCCTTGTTGGCCAATAATGTCGAGTGAGTATTGAAACTTACCTGTTGCGACACTGTAAGCACCGGCGACCAAGTTAACAATCCAAATTCCTACTGCCTGATTAATATGCTCGTCATCGTTGCCAAACACGTTTTTAGCAATCGACCATAGTCGGGGCTTGCCATCCCATTCTTTTGATTCAATCCAGTCATATGCTGATGAGTACGTGTTCTGTGTACTAGCCATTGCTATAGCTTCGTTAACTTTTGAGTTGGTTAACGCAACGTCATACTTGCGTTCCAGAAATGTTTGAATCAGGATGGCCTTGTTGTCTGTCATCCGGCCATGGTCAATCATGACCTCTTCTTTTGAAAAATCAGATTTAATATTAATTTCATTAATAAACTCGTCATAGCGGACGTCCAAATTGTCATTGATCATTTCCGCAATTACGGTTGTTTTTTTAGCGCCCACCTTCCCACTTCCTCCATGCTGTTTCTATTGTTCGATCTACTTCGTATTGTGGCAGTCCGCTTTTTTCGTTTGCGATATCAACTACTGCTTGCGTTTGTTTGTCATTGAACCCCATTGTGAATAGCGTCCAAACTAGCAAACTCATGTTATTGTTGCGTGCCCCAGGTTGACCGAAACCTTCTGTGATCATTGCCAATTCGGGAATTGTCTGCGTAGTCATTGTGTTGCTGGATACTGCCACTTGCGCATTGGTCTTATTAGCTTCATAAAACGCCCATAAATCTTGTGGTAGTTCGACAGCCTCGGATAAATCAGTGTCTGGGTTAACTACAACGAAATTATTCTTACTAGCCTTAATATCTAATCCATTCACGATCCCAATAGCTTGCGTAATATATTCGGTGTTTTCAAAGTAAACATGAACTCCTCGTCCCGACACCGACTGCTCGATGACACCGGACTCAATATCTGGATTATCGATTTTAAATCGGTCAAACACGTCCATACTGTCGAAGTCGAACACCACATAGTCCTCACCACTTAATACCAAGCCGATTTCATACGTCCTTTTCCAGTTCGATAAAATCCAACGTCTGTCAGTCTTATCAGTCGCGTAAGCTCTAAACGGTTGCTTCGAGGCATGGTGTTCGCGATCATAGGTGACTCGTATTGGAGTAATATCATAGCCTTCGTCAATCCATCTAAGCGCTTCGCTTTTGATTGCCATTGCTAGAAGGCGTTAACTTTTAAGAATGTGTATTCAGGGAAAGGCTGTGTGCCATCACTTTTTTTGGCTGGCGTGCTCTTTTCAACTTTAACATTGAGTTTATCGACCAAAATTTGTAAGGCTTCAACGACCGCTTCATTCCCTCGCCGAATAGCATCAAGACTAAGCGCGGCCTTGTAATTTTTATCCGATAAGATTAAAGGCTGCATAAGCTGGAATACGTTTCGTTGCCACATTTTTTCGGGTAATTTACTTCCGTCAGTCTTTTTTCGACTGACCGAAATTCGGAATCCGTTGTCGGTATTGCCATCAGCGTCTGTAAATTCAAACTGCACTGCAGTCCATGCTGAACTTTGACTTTCATATAATGATACATCCGTAAGCTTTGCTTCTGTGATGCCGTCATCAAAACCAAACGCTTGGGGTTCCTCTGTGTTTTCGTCTAACTGGTCAAACCATTCATCCATATTTTTCATTTTCATTCTCCTAATCTAATCCAAGTTCTTTTAATTTTTCGTTACGTGCCTTGAGTGGGTCGAGCACTGCATCAAGTGGCTTTTTGAGCTCTTTTTCGTCCCAGTCATAGCGCTTCTTCATCCATTTGGCTTCATGCTTGTTATTAATCTCAATCAAGCCATCAGAATAGCCACCGATGATATCAAATTGTTTGTCCTTTAATACAACGCTCAAACCATCATCAGTCATCCTAGCTCGCATGAGGTAGTATACGTTCAGTCCTGATTGCGACAGTGCTCTGACTATGCTAGTAAATGCCTTGCTGAATTCCGAATACCCGGCACCATAGCCACCGTTGGCATCCTTTAGACTGTTGGCCTTGTACTTCGAAATAATCTCGTCTTCAAGTAATTGAGCCATGTCTTCGACTGTATCGATCACGATTGTTTCATAGCCAAACTCGGCAGCATTATCGATGATGTTAATTACATCGTCGTACTTCTCTGGCACCTCACCGTTGTAACCCGCTTCCTTTGCGTTTCGGTCAAACGAAATGAAATACGGCTTACTTGCCTTACCTGCCAACGTGGTCTTACCAGCCATAGGCTCGCCATATACTGCCAACCGCTTAGGGAGCGGCTTTTTTAAAATCGGTTCTTTAAATCTTGTCATTTTGATTGCCATCAATCACACCTCCAAAGTGTTTGAATGCCCAAATGCTACCGTCGTTAACCGCCTTAGCACATTCCTTACCTCGATCGATTACTTTCACTGCATCGCTAATGAACCCGCTAATGGTTACCCATCCGTCATATAAATCTCGTTCGGTTAATTGATAGTCATAGATAAATGGCGTGTCCTTATTTTTTTGAATATACAAAATGTGGGCATCCGTCTTGTTAAACATGTGAGCGTAGAACGCAACCTGACACACGTAGTTCACTTCACGATGGTCTCGAAACGATCCATATTCCAGAAAACCTTGAAAGTCATTTGAAGCAACCGTCTTAAAATCGTAAACGGCATTTTCCGTGAGCATATCCGCTCGACCAGTGACATTGAACTGAACCTCACGTTCGTCCACTAGAATCGAATTAGCTTCTTCAAGTGGGATTTCGAACTGGATATTATCTGCAATATTCGAAACAAAAGATCGTAAGTGGATACCAACAATTTCAGCCTCTTTAAAGCTACTTTTAAGTTGTCCCTTAGTCTTTCCTCTGGATGACACTAGAAGCTCCCTATCGCCATCTGAGAGCCCTTCAAACATATCTCTACCTTCAGCAATGTTGTGAACGATTGTGCCATACAATAAGGCGGTGTCGTCGCCTTCAAACCATTTTGACTCACCAGTATAATCTTCCAAGGCGCGCAGTGGATTTCGTGCAAATTTGAATGCCCGTGTGGGACTCATGTGTATTTTTGCTTCGTTTTGTACTGTCATATTTAATCCTCAAACATTTCTGCATTGAAATTTGTTTTCTCATCCAATGCCATTTTGATGTTATCGTCGATTGTGCCATGAACGATTAGGTAGTCCCGAGTAATCTTACTAGCCTGTCCAATTCGATAGTTGCGATATTTTGATTGATCGAAGTCAATGAAACTATCTGGTAACGACCACCAAACGGCGTGCTTAAAATCATTTAATGTAAGTCCCGAACCACTTGAAATTTGAATCAGTACGAAGTCTCCTTTGGGATTAAATTCATCACCGTTCACGTGACCAACCCTGTACTTCTTCAATGCTTCATCTAGCAATGCTCGCTCGGTGTTAAACGTGTAGAAGATAATCGTTTTGTCTTCGCCGTATTCTTCTGCCACCCCATCTAACCATTCAAGTTTGGCCTTGTTATTTTGGTTCTGGCGTTGGTAAATTCGACGCTCAATATGATTATCAAAAATGATCTTGTCATCTTTTTTGTAAGACATCCGTGTCTTGCGATAATTACTATCGGCGTTGAACTCGATCAACCGTTCATAAATCGGTGGTAGCTCCGTAATATCATCCAATGTCACCACATCACTCGTAATCGACTTGAACCACGCTGTTAACTTGTCGGTTTGCTTGCCAACATGCCAGATTGGGTACTTGCTCCAGTATGGTGTTTCAGCAACCTTGTATAGGTCTTTAAATTGTTTGTGTGTAGCAACATGGCGGAAATACAAGGCGTACATCTCTAGGTCATCGAATTTACCATTGGTTGGTGTTCCCGATAAAAAGATGAACCCTTTGGCCGTGCTTAATACTTTTTGTAATTTCTGTGATCGTGCTGATTTATTTTTGAACTTGTGCGCTTCATCCACGATGATAAACTTGCCGTAAATCTCGGATGATGTTAGTTTCTTCACGCCATCAGTTGTGACAACCTTCATGCCGTTTTTAAAGCCAACCAAGTTAGCATCCTTTTCCCAACTCTTCGCCTTGACGACTTGCCGAGGTGCAACCACGATTACATCTTGATTCGGAAACCATTTCATTGCATGGCATAAGCCCATAACTGTTTTACCCGTTCCCATTTTCATGACGTAGTAATAAATGCTTTTTGACTTAGCAAGTTGTGCCGCTTGGGCTTTGTATAATTTAAATTCTGTCGTAGTTCCACACCTCCAAGAATCTCTCCCAACTGTCGATTACAAACCAAGCGCCACCATTGCGGATGATCTTTCGACCGTTTGTTTTTTGTTCGGGGCTGACAACGCCCTTGCCATCAGGTCGCTTAATTTCTAGTCCAATAAATTGACCGGTGGGCATAATCGTAATTACGTCAGGGGTTCCGATTGGAGTACCTGGTGAGCCGCCTTGCGTCTTAACGACGAACCGATTCTCGCTGCGCAAATACGAAATGATCCTAGCTTGCAATTTAGCTTCTGATTTCATTCGACGTCATCACCTTCAACAATTTCTACGTACTTCAAACCATGTTTAATTAGCCGGACAGTGATTCTGCTCATTGATACTCCGGATTGTTTACTAATCTCTTTAACCATGGCATGCACATCGGCCGGTAGAAAGATTGGTTTCAAACCCTCTTTAGTCGTGTACTCTTTTTCGATGATGATTTTTGGCTCTTCCATTTGCCTACCTCTTTTCTGGATTAAATTCCGTGTTGCATTCTTTAGCTCCGAGTTGTTCTAAGACCTGTTCTGCACCGCAAACATGAATGTAGTGGCTCAAAAACATTAAAGCGTCGAAACTCTTGTAGTTTTCGTGATCCAGAGTGAAATATGATTCGTCACTATAAATCGGTTGTCCTCTGAAATCCGAGGTAATAGCGGTTGGTTCTGGATCAATTTGCGGATTCTCTGAATTCAAGTCATCCTGTTGTTCAGTAGTAGCGTCCCAGTTAATATCCTGATTCATAGCTCCACCCCATTAAACGGTTGAACTCGGCCGTCATCTTTTCACGATTCTTGAACGCTTGAGCACAATTCTTGTACTCCATTGATTCAGGATCACTGCTAACCCACAACGTGTCAGTTAATAGGTGGTCATGTGCGTAAATGCGCCGCTTCATTTCACGTGCTTTAACTAATTCCATTGCTCTATTTTCCTTTCCGTGTTAAATTGAATGCGTAAAATATTTTCTTGATTAGCCGATATGGGGTGCGACCCGTATCGGTCTTTTTGTATAAACAATTAGTTGTGATTAAATAGTTATTTTTTGTGATCGTTGTTGTAAACTCCTTATGAGATAATTATTTTAAAAATTGAAAGTGAGATGCTATCTTTGCAAAAACAAATTAAAATATCATTCACAAATATTTCTTCAGCTACATTTGATTTTCAAATACCAAACTTTTGTCCTAACTGTGGTAAAACAGTGGCGCCAATTGTTGAACATTCAACAACTTCTAATAGTTCAAATGATACAGATTTTTTGGTTGGTTTATTACTTAGGTGTTCCGATGAAAAATGTAATCAATATTTTGAACTTGAGTATCATGGAACACGCTCATTACTTCAAAACGGGAATCATGCGCATCGCATTGATGATCACCCTGTAAAACAAAACACTATTCCACCAGTTGACGACAATTTTCCAGCAGAAGTTTCCGAAGTATCTCCCATATTCAAAAAGACTTATGATCAAGCTCTCATGGCCGAGAACATAGGCTTAGACCAAATTGCAGGTGTTGGATATCGCAAGGCTGTTGAGTTTCTCGTTAAAGATTATCTAATCTCCGTAAAAAACAAACCTGCTGATAAAATAAAGAAAGACTTCTTAATGCCCGCAATCAACGAAATCGACTACCAGCCGATTCATGATCTTGCGACAGCTGCCACGTGGATTGGGAATGATGAAACACATTACGTTCGAACATGGGAAGATCAAGATATCGAAGATATGAAAGCTTTCATTCGTTCATGTGTATTCTTCATCTCATCTGATTTAAGTGTTATTAAATCTCAGGAAATGATTGCAAAAGTAAAAGCGGAAAAAGAAGCTAAGAAGAAGCAGTCAAACTCTTAATGTAATCAAGCAATAGGACATTCGTTTCTATTGCTTTTTTTGCGGCCTCTTCTGCAATTTTGAGTCTTAATTTAAGTTGCTTAATCTCCTTATCCTGCTCTGTGTTAATCAAACAGATCACCCTTACTTGCGTGCCAACCTAGAAATCCACCAATCAAACCAACTACGATTACAAATCCAATCTGTGATACTGCCATGCTTGTCAGATCCTTTGCTATATAAATTTTGTACTCGATATTTCCCTCTTGCCTTAGCTTGGATTTTAGGTTTAGTTGTACAGCTGATTTTCAGATATCCATTTATCAACTGCTTTTAAGGAATATCGGTATTTTTCTGAGTCACCAAGTAACATTCTTGGGAACCCCGGTGTTGTTACAATCTGATCGATTTTTGTGGGTGAGCAATGAAACTTCTTTTTCTGTAAGTAAGACTTAGTCACAATATCGTCATCGTTCAGATGGTCATCAATCAGGGGCTGCATCATTTCAAAAAGTTTTAGAGTTAGATTCTTCAGTAATGGTTGACTTGTTTCATCATCGAATTGAATATTGAACGTTTAAATCACCCTCTTTCTTATTTTCCTAAAGACGACTGTACGTGCTTGCGATATACTTATTTCACTTATAGGAAAGTGAGGTGAAACGTGATGAGGTTTACTGGTGCCGTTGTTAAGGAGCAAGGTGTCACATTTTCAATTATTCAGGTCAAAAGTGGTTCGTTGACACAGAATAATTTGCAAAATGCGCAGAGACAGGCTCCTAAAAATTTTCCTAGACCAATTATTTTGGCCGAGCAAACAACTACTGGATTTAGATATTTAGGGAAACCCGATATTGTTAATTTTTTAGGTAGTATTTACTCGGAGCAAATTCCTTGGAGAGATTACACCGCTTAGCTTCTTTAGATTGATTGGTTTTCCATACGACTTATTCGAATGTGCCAGCATTCGCTTGAGTCGTTTATTTTTTTGTCGACGATTCAATTACTGCACCTCCCTTCTCTGGCTCTCACTTCTGGTAGGAGCTTTTTTGATTTTCAGATAATTCACCATTCTTACTTTGCTATACGTGTGTACACGTATAATGAAAGTGAGGTGAAAATAGTATGAATCCAGAAGATCTTGAAAAGATCATCGGCGAAGTTAATGAGAATATATACAAATCCGATTTAACTCCAGAAAAGATTGAAGAACGTGTCAAAGATTATGAAGACGAGAATGGACAAGTTGAGATAACGAAAATGCTCAGATTTGTGATGCAAGAATCTCATGACTACACCAGTATCTTTGCACACGATCTTATCTTGCACCTCGCCGACGAGGGCTATTTAGTTGATCCAAAAAAGAATCAGTAACCAACGTGTTACCGTATAGTACCGCCTTTAACGCTTCGTGTTCCTCGCTACCGCAAATAGCTTGGAGCACGTTTTTTAGTTCGTCTGGTGTACCTTCAATTGTTAGTTTCATTTATTTCACCTCCTTAGTTTTGTAATTTATTATTTTGGCAGCGTTGCATTGAACTGCATTTCACGTACAACTTTTACTGACAAACTTTGCCATAGTGATTGAGTTAAACCATATTCAGTTGCAATGGCAACCAGCTTATTTTTTACTACTTCTTCTTGCTCAATAGTGATTAATTTTTTTGAATTCATTTCTGTCTTTTCTTTCTTTATTGAAACTGTTTACTTTAGTGGTATATTGAAATTATTAATATCAAATGGAGGATTAATAATTGGGTACAAAAATGAAACAAAAGATTTGTCTAAACGGACACCAAATTTCTAGTGGTGTTGAACCAAATATCATTACAAATGAATTTTGTGAAAAATGTGGGGAGAAAGTGATTAGTACTTGCCCAAAATGCAAAACAGATATTTTTGGTTATGATAAAGATAATGAACTTTATGCAATTACTGGTGGAGTTAAGGTTCCACAATACTGTAAACAATGTGGTGCTCCATATCCGTGGACTGAAGCTGCCCTTAAATCTGCACGAGCTTTAATTAAACTATCTGATCTAGACCAAAAAGAAAAAGAAGATTTTAATGATGTTGTTCCTGATTTGATATCAGATACTCCTAAAACAAAAGTTGCTGCAGTGAAGGCTAATCGTTACTTAGCCAAAACTGGGGCTTTTATTGGTAATGCCCTTAAAGACCTCTTGGTTGATATTGCCTCCGAAACAGCTGTCAAAGCTATGCATCTTTGACCAGCGAAGCCCCACACCTTTCACAATAATTACCAGGATTTGTCATCTGCTTGCAATTCGGGCATTTAATTAGTCCCAATTTTCGAAGCTGATGATTATAAAACACGTCTGGTACTGGGATTCTTAAATGAATAAGAATGTACTTCATTTTTATTGTTCCTTCCTTTCGTTGAAACCGTTTACTTTAGTGGTATACTTGGAATAGTTCATTTATATTGGAGGTGAAAAAATATGAATTTAAAACAAGCTTCACTGTTCGAATATGGTGTTAATATGCTTTTGAACCAAATCGAAACAGAAACTTCAAAAAAGTGTGTATGGTTTGCTGACCAAGAACGTTTCATAGCAGATTTCTATGAACATGATCCATTTAAAGATGATGGAAAAATGATTTCATTTCGTGAACAATTTGTTAATAATCTTGTCAAAAATGATGGTTTTGGCGATAAAGCAAGAGCCCTATATAATGATTTGCCAACTTTTATGAAACAGCTTAATTCGTTTATATCAAAATTAAATGAATCTGAATTTGTTGATGTTCCAATATTAAAAAACGTCGACTTTATTGATAACGACTCACAACCATTTGGTTTTTACATTTTCCCAGAATGTATTGGCTTTTCTGCTGTCTCTATCATTTCTCCCGAAATTGTGGAAAAAAATTAACGATATGGTCTAAAGTATGTTGAAGCTCAGCAGCTTGTTGCTGGGCTTTTTCAATTTCATTTTCTAGTACGTCTCCGTTTTCTAAAACAAGAGATAAACCTGGATTTTTGCTTTCTAAGGTTTCCTTATTAAGTGTTTTAATACCGGTTAATATTTCATCTTTTTTCATTTTGATTTTTTCCTTCTTTAATTTTTATTAATCAAGTTGTTAGGCCGTTGCTTGCTGGTCTAATCCGTCATAGATTGCCTTGCTCACCGATAAATTTAGATGATACTTATCCTGTAAAGCCATCAGGCTAACTGTGTCTTCTAAAATTGGCTCACGTTCCGTTAACATTTGCGGTGTCATTTCACTTTTCTTGACCATCTTTGGATAGCCGAATTTAGTTGATACCGCCTTGTTAGCAATCGTATTAGCCTTCATGAAGTCCATTTGGACTGGGTGTGATAATGATTGGCAAAGTTGATTCATCGTTTTACGCTGATGTTCCTTATCAAGCGTTCGGAAAATATCAAAGCCTTGTAAGCCTGATTGCTCACGCAACTGTTTGATGACGCTGAATACCCATTCTTGAAATTCTTCTGCCTCTTTTTTATGGCTTCCAAAGATCGCTTTGTAAATTCCGAATTCTGTCAAAACAAGTGATTTACGTCCCTGACCCTGGACTTGCAAATTGACAGTCCAGATATATTTTTCTGGAATTCGTTTAGTCATTTGCTTTGTATCTGAGTAATCCAGTGCATCGGAAACATCTTTAGCAACTGCAACCCATTCGTTATTAACTTCAACAAATCGGATTGAATGTCCATTCCATAGTTCTGTTTTCATTTTTAAGCCTCCTTATCGCTTTTGTACGGTTTAACCGTAACGGACGGCAAAAAATTAATTTCGTTATAGCTAACATCAAACACATCTTCGATTTTTTGAATAACAGGAACGTTTGGAAAGGTCTTGCTATTCTCATAATTACGCCATGTATCTTCGCTAACACCAATTAACTTTCCCGCTTGTTCTTGATCCAAACCACTATTTACGCGGATAGCTTTTAAAGTCATCTTCATTGCTTGGCCTCCTTTCGTAAATAACTATATTACGGTTAAACCGTTATTACAAGACTTTTTTACTTTAAAACCGTATTTTTTTAATTTAATCCTTGATTTATTTACGGTTTAGACGTATATTTATCTCATAATTCTTCTACTAAAGGAGCGCAAAAAATGAGCAGTCTTGGAAACAAAGAAATAATGGCTAAAAATATTCAGAGATATATGGATTCTCGCGGCATTGATCGTAAAAGGCTATCCGAAGATTTAGATGTCAGCTACACGACTTTGACCGACTGGATCAAGGGAAAGACTTATCCTCGCATTGATAAAATTGAACTGATGGCTAGATACTTCAGAATCTCAAAAAGTGATTTGGTTGAAGAACCAGATCAAAATAATAACGAAGCTGCCCAGACAATTGCTGCTCATATTGATGACGACACACCCGATGATGAGCGTGAACAAATTATTAATTTCATTGAAAACTTAAAACGAGCACGCTCTAAGGATGATGATTAATTTATGTACAGGTATGAGCAATTAGCTGAAACACGGCCTTATTTAAAGATTGAATATGTAGTACCACCATCGCACCATATGGGTGGCTTGCTTATCGATGATTTTATTTATTTAGATCGCCATCAATCAAATTGTGAAATGAACCAATGGCTGCAAGAAGAATTCGCACACTATGATTACACGGTTGGTGATATTTCAAAGCAGGAAACTTTAGATGACCGCAAACAAGAGAAGCTAGCTCGTTCGCGTGCTATGGAACGAACTGTAACGCTAGATGGATTGATTGACTGCTTTGGTAAAGAACTGTGGACACCCGAAGAGATTGCTGATTACTTTGACGTGACAATTGAGTATTTATTTACCGCATTACAAAACTATAAGGATAAACGTGGGGTCATCTTCAAACATAGGGCTTATTATTTCGACCTAAGACGTAATGTGAATATAACTCGGATAGAATAAAAGTATTGTCCCTACGCAAATGACATTAAACTGGGTGAAAACTAAATCTTGGGGGATTTATTATGAAAAAGATAGCAACGCTTGGAATCGTTGCAGTTGCTGGCTTTAGTTTAGCAGCATGTGGTAATTCCGAAGCTTCAAAAAGTTCATCGAAATCATCACCGGCTAAAATTGCCAAGCCTACTCCAAAAAAGATAAACAAAAATATGTCAAAAGTTGGTGTCGCACAATACAAAATCAACTCTGTACTTTCTGAAAAGATCACAAATAAAGAATCAAACTATACCGATGCTGAAAATAATCTAAGTGATTTAAAACAATTGAATCACTCATATTATCGAGTAACCATTAATTATCAACTAAAAAACACTGGGGATAAACCACTTGATATGTCCTATCAAAATACATCAGTGATCGATGATAATGGTCAAGATTACACCATGGAAGGAAATAGTGGTGGTTTTTGTTTAGATGAAGGTGCTGGTGGCAGTTCTATACAACCAGGTTCTTCAACTTCAAGTTCATTTATTCTCATTTCAAATCACAAGATACCTGCAAACGACTTCAAATTAAATGTCGGTGACCAAGTGGATCATGATGGCAACACAATTGCCACCGGCGGAACTGCAACATTTCAATAGATTTATGTCCACTCACAAATGACGACAAACTTAATATTACGTCCAAGCGTGATCGACGCTAAAAGCTGAAAGAAAGGATATTGCTAGATATGTTAAAAGAATTCAAAGATTTTATTGCAAGAGGAAATGTAATGGATTTAGCTGTTGGGGTCATAATTGGTGCGGCTTTCACCGCTATTGTAAAATCCCTTGTCGCCAATATTATTAATCCATTTATTGGATTGTTCCTAGGAAAGATAGATTTTTCTGAATTAATTTTTTCTGTAGGAAACGCTCATTTTAAATATGGCTTATTTATCAATTCAATAATTAACTTCTTGATTATTGCACTCGTTGTATTTTTAATGGTTAAAATGATCAATAAACTTATGGTAAAAAAAGAGGAAGAAGTAGTAGAAGCAACACCAACAGCCGAAGAAGCTTATTTAAAAGAAATTGTAGAATTATTAAAACATAACGATAATTCTGACACTAGTGCAAAAAGTTAGTACTAAATGAAAAAGCAGTTTCTCTCTCGTCAAGAAGTTGGAAAATATTCAGATTATACTCAAACTAATACTCAATTTTTTTGCTAAGGAATAAATTATCTTGATTAAGCATTTAATTTAAGAAGGTATGCCTAGTGGAAATTGAAATTTTTTTACTAGTTGTAATCATTTTAATAATCATATGCCTGTTTATAAAATAATAAAAAGCCATATCCCCTCCTGATTGGATATGGCTGTACATAGAAGTGAATCATAAGTAAACATATTACTAAACTCGAAAGGAAGTGAATCAAATGGCTAAGGAAAAATTAACCTTACAAGGGCAAATAGACCATATGTCTGAAAAAGAAATTGAATTTAACATAATGTCCGTTGCTGATGCAAAACATATGTTATCGAAGGTTAATTACTATTTTAAAGTTACGTCGTACCGCTCAAATTTTGTAAAAGACTCCAAAGGAAAATATCAAAATTTAGATTTTGCGTACTTAACTGATCTAGCATCAATCGATATGCAACTTCGAGATTATCTATTTGATTTATCGCTTGACATAGAACATGGGATAAAAGTTACCCTACTAGATTTAATTTCGAATGATGAGAATGAGGATGGATACTCCATTGTTCAAGATTTTAAAAGTAGCCACGAAACACAATACACACAAACTATGAATTATCTTCAAAGAAATCGGTATTTGAGTGATATGTATGCTAAGCATCATGACAATCCAGCTATTTGGGTGTTTTTAGAAGTTATGACTTTCGGTACCTTATCCATGTTTGTAGATTTTTATTTAAATCGAACTAATACACGTAGAGTCCGAAAAATTCATAACTATTTGAAATACAGTAAAAACATCCGCAACGCCTGTGCTCACAGCAACCCCCTTCTAGTTAATTTATTTTCAAATCGTGAATTTTTACGTAGACCTTCCGCTCCAGTAAAAACTGCAGCAAGTCAGATGGGCGTTCAAGATAATTACTTGCAGGACATAAAGATAAATGATTTGGTCTCGCTTTTTTACCTCCATAGGGACATGCAAAGTGAGAAAATGAGTGAACACAGATGTAGGCAAGGAAAACGTCTGATAAACAGATTCCATAGGCATGAAGAATGGTACGCAGCAAATGTACAGTTAAACACATATTTTTCGATTTTAAACAAACTGATTGACTATTTAAGCATGGACTAGTAGTATTCTATGTAAGGAAAAAACGGTTCGACCGTTTGCTAACCGAGGTTATGCCAACCGTTAGTTATTAAATGGGTAATCAGTGTAAAAAGCTGGTTACCCATTTTTCGTTTTATAAAAAAAGCCATATCCCCTAAACTTTGGCCGGCTTAAGGATATGGCTAAACGAGAAAATCACACACATAGTGCGCTTTTTTACATACATAATTTTACCATAAATCATGAAAGGTGGTGGTGCTAAATTTCATTCTTGCCTTAGCTTGGATAACTAAAAAAACAAAGGATGAAATAAAATGAAAAATTTAAATGAAACAAAATTGAAGTCAGACACTCGGATTTTTAAGTATGACACTAAAAGTGGCGCCAAACGCTATAAAGCCAAATTTAGTCGCACTATCTTTGGTAAACCCATCGGCTTTGAGAAACAAGGATTCAAGAGCCTTGCTGAAGCAAAACAGTGGTCTGATGAAGCAGTACGTAATGCTAATCTCACCAAAGGAACCGCTAAAGATTTAACCGTTGAGGAATACTATCAGCGTTGGACTAATCGTCATATCGACGAATGGGAACCTGATACCTATAAAGACTACGCGGGAATTTTTAAACGTCATATTCTCCCCCGCTATGGCAACACAAAACTAAACGATATCAATCGAGATGAATTTCAATCTTACCTCAACAGTCTCCATACTATCGAACGGCCATTCAGCCGCGGTGTAAAAGTTGGTTATGCTTCTAAAACCATTGGTACGATCAAGCGTAATTTAAGCACCATGCTGAACGAAGCGGTATCCGATGAGCTGATTCCTTTAAATCGAATTGCGCGTTGTCGAGTTAAAGATACGGATAAACATAAACGTAACGTGCAGATTAGTGAACAGCAGTACGCTGATGCGCTTAAAGCGGCCGATGAGGTACTTTCACCAATGCACCTAGCCGAATACTACCTAAGCCTGTTAGCGTTGCGACACGGCGAAATATTAGGCCTCAGGCCACAGTCTATTTTCTTAGACCACGTTCACTTGGATTTAGCCCGAACTGCTGCAGCACCCGAAGGAACAACCTTGAAGAATCAACGGTCATATCGTGATGTTCCTATCACACCAAAAGTACATCAAATTCTTCAAGCTGGTATTGAGGAGTCCCGCCAGATTTATATGGAGTGTGGCAAACAACTTAAAAAAGATTCATTTATTTTTGTGAATCGTGATGCACAACCCCAAGGAATAACGACAATGAACCATTACTTTGATCTGGTATCTGATAAGATAGGGTTCCATGTTTACCCTCACATGATGCGCCACGCATTTGCAACGTTCAATTTACCAACCGCTGCTGATCCAGTCGATGTGCAGAACATTATGGGTCATTCTAGTTTTGATATGACTCAATATTATGATACAGGTTCTAAAAAGCGTGAAAAAACAGTCATTGATGATTTTGCCGCTTTTCAATAAAAATATGCACAAAAAAATCCCTAACCCCTTGAGTGACAAAGGATTAGAGAAGTTCCCGAATTTGACCTCTATAAAACATAAGATTCCCGAATTTCTCCCGAATGATATAGAAAATTAGAGAAACTTTCTAAAAAGTGAATTTTCAAGAATGCTGATATAGCGGCTTTAAACCGTTCTATCATTTCCTAATTTCACTTCAAAAAATAGTAACGTGTCAGCTCCAAAGCAGACTGCTCCATTACCAACTTGCCGTGTTCATTCAAAACATCAGGACTAATTTCTGTCTTATGTCCGTATTCATACGCAATTGCAAGATCATCCTTAATTGTTTCAGGCGTTGTTGAATCGACAAAGAAAATGACCTCAAGATAATAGGCTTCTCGATAACGGTACAAATTTGTCACCGCATTTTCAAGTTTTAAAACACGTGCGACCTGTACCATACTCTCAAAATCATTGAGTTGAATAACCGTTGTGCTCTTTTCAAGACTTTGGTCATTTAACGCATCGTCAACACCGTCATTTTCAACCGTTGTTTTCCGTTTATCCTCGGCATCTGTCTGTTCTAACTGACGCTTTAAAAATTCTGAAATATCATCTTGATGAATAGCATCCTCATCTTCACTACTTTGTTCATCATCATCAATTCCATTTTTGCTAATGAATAATTCTAACCCATTTCTATTTGGCAACACTTGAAATGTCACAGAATCATTATCTTGGAACTGATGTTCTGTATCCACTTCCTCTAAAATACTGTAAAAGAAGCTTTCTATTTGCTGATGATTGCCTAATAAATCCAATACGGTAATTCCACGCGCACTTAAATCATCATTTCCAATTAAAACACGAATCGTATTTTCATTGATTCTTTCCATTTCCACTATTCAAGCGCCCCCTTTCAATCCACATTTATTGTATATTCTAACTGTTTTTGACAAAAAGTAAAGATTCTTGCTGACAAAAAACACCTGATACACTTAATAGTAGTATCAGGCGTTTCTCTCCTACATCATGTTTGCTTTTCTGCGTGCCTTAGCTAACTCTAACGCACGAACCTCACGGGGCAAGAAACGACGAATTTCATCTTCGTTGTATCCCACTTGAATCCGCTTATCATCAATGATAATTGGTCTTCTCAATAAGCCGGGGTTCTTTTGAATTAAATTGTACAGACTCTTCATAGGAAGATCGTCTAAATCAACGTGAAGTTTTTGAAATGCTTTTGAACGTTTCGAAATAATTTCCTCTGTCCCATTTTCAGTCATTCGAAGGATCATTTTAATTTCATCCATCGTCAAAGGCTCAGAAAAAATATTACGTTCAGTGTAAGGAATATTATGTTCTTGCAACCAAGCACGAGCTTTGCGACAAGATGTGCAACTTGGAGATGTATAAAGTGTAACCATAGTAATTGCCTCCTTGAAACATCATGATAAGTCATGAAGTAATTCCCTTGTGTGATTACATTATACACCAATCAGCCAAAGATTAATAGACTATTATTAGTTAAATAAAAATAAAGGTCAAACTTTTTTATATACTATTTTTACAAATAAGTCTAATACATATCATGTTATTCACTATTCCATGCATTATGCATCTATGAGTCAGTTGTTCGCAATTCTTTTAAAAATAATGCTTATAAAAAGATTTTATTTATGAATTTTTCTTGAAGATTTTACTATGATTGCCAATAAGTTATAGAATGATTGATAAGTTGGTCTGTGCACACTGAACCGTTATGTCATCTTTAATGACTTCTCGCGCCTTTTTTTCCAACTCACTGGCTGCCACATTCTGTGGCAGATGTGACATCAATAACCGTTTTACATGGGCTTCATTAACAATCTTGCCGGTTTCTGGAACCGTCAAATGCCACTTACTACCTTTAGGCTCACTCAAAAAGTTTGTATCCGAAATCATCAAATCTGTATCTTGAACAAATTTTACTAATTCAGAAAAATAACGGGTATCTGCTGTAAACACAAAATTTTTACCCGAATTTTTTTCAACTATTCGCATTGCAAATGCATCAACTGGATGTTGAACGGGTAAAAATGTGATCCGAAACGGACCTAAATCTAGTGGTTGGTTAGTTTCATATGGCATTGCCTGAGTTGAATTTGGCCAATTTAACCGCTTAAAATTAACCATATCTAGCGTGTGTCCGTAAATGGGAAGAAGTGGTTCCTTTTTGATTCCTGGGTTTAATTGCCAATAATGTTGTAACACCCCTACATCAGCAATATGATCCGCATGATAATGCGATAGAATAACAGCATCTAGTTGTAAGGGATCTAACACCTTCTCTAGTTGAATAAGCGCCCCGCTACCGCAATCTAAGAGCAAATTAAAGTCATCACTCTGAACTAAATATGATGATGTTGCTTGTCCATTATATGGATAGCCACCGTAAAAACCAATAACAGTAATTTTCATTTATTAAGCCTCCATTTTGATCTAATTCGATGGTATCATTTTCATTCAAAAGTTAAAACACCTATAATGGAAGTAGAAACCAAAGGAGGTTGGTCAATATGCTAAAAACAATAAGTGCCACTTTCGGGAGCAAAAAAGTATTAGAAACGGTCATTAAACGCCATCCTGAAAGACAGTTTAAACTGTTGCAGTCCAATTCTACTCAACAACAACTTCAATTGTTAGACCTATCTGATAAACCAACAATTTTTCAGTCTTCTGTTGAATACCGTGTGCTTGGACATTGTGGTAGTAACGAATTCAGAGGCCTTTCAAACTTTGAATTTTTTAAACTTGAATTAGATGATCAAAAAATGCTGCGGTCAGCAGTTAACAACAGTTTATTAAATAATCCACCCAAAAACTTAATTGCGGCCTATCTTTTAGAAAATAAATTTGAATCTAACGAACTTATTATTTTAACCATGTGGCCGACATTAAAAGACTTTAATGATTGGAAGCATGGACCTGATTATAAGTTCTTAGAAAGCTTTAACAGCAGTCAAGACCGGTATTACCAGCGAACTTACCAGCCAGCTTAAGTTTAACAAGTTAATTCTAATAAAAAGAGGAAGTTATGATAAAAGCACTATCATAACTTCCTCTTTTGTTGTTTGTTACGGTCCGTACGAGACTCGAACTCGTGATCTCCTGCGTGACAGGCAGGCGTCCTAACCAG